>Ga0213868_10000023_pt1 | contig 126361 bp, 133 predicted proteins | sample PICome_9_FD_160087 | JGI IMG/M metagenome (GOLD analysis project Ga0213868, IMG submission 160087) | Coastal seawater microbial communities near Pivers Island, North Carolina, United States - PICO127 | ecosystem: Environmental > Aquatic > Marine > Coastal | place: USA: North Carolina... | reverse complement strand
TAGCTGTTAGCTAACCAATTGCAGCTTGAGCTGCAACTACACTTAATACTAAAGAATTAATTAGTATTTTCATTCCTATTGCGACGAGTAAGATTCCAAAAACTCTTTCCATAATAGTAATACCTACTTTGCCTAGTTTACCTTGAATCCAAGGTGCAGTCTTTAAGAATACATAAATCATTATAGCATTTAGTATAATACCTAAAATAATCTCTATATTACTTAGATCTTGTGTCAATGACATAATAGTTGATAATGTACCAGGACCTGCAATAATAGGAAACGCTATTGGAAATATAGTTGCTGACATTGGTTCAGACGTAGATTCTGATTCGATACCTAATACCATTTTTACTCCAAAATACAGAAGTAACATTGCGCCTGCTAATGCAAAATGAAAAGTTTCTATTCCTAAGAGCCTAAATAAGGTTTGTCCCACAAATAGAATAGAAATCATAATAACTGTTGCTATTATTGTAGATTTTAAAGATTCTATTTCACCATTCTCTTTACGTAGCTTGATGATCAAAGGTACATTACCTGGCATATCTATGACAGCGAACAGTGTCAAAAATACTGTTAATACATTTAATATGAATTCCATGAAAGTTTAGTTATTTATACGTTTCTCCATCTACGTCTATTAGACCATTGAACTTTCTTAGTTCTACCTAACATCGTTAATCTACTAACTCTTTGGTTAAACGCATTTCTATCGTTGTTTAACTGTGTGTTACCGTTTGCTTGTTGTGTTGATTCCATTATTTAATTTGTTTCTTAGTTGCACGCAACCAAAAAAGTTACGACTAGTATATATTAAATCAATTTCTGAAATTTATCAGATTCAATTTGTTTAATTTTAAGCGCAACCTCTGGGCCTTTTACACCAAACTGCTTCATCACATCTTTGCCATTGGTTGATGGTTTATATTTAAAGAATGCCTTTAGAGTTTTTACATCTAACTTATGAATCTTTGCAAATTCTAAAACATCTTTTTTATCTATTTTGGCATTCTTAAATTGTTTATGTAAATCAAACACATCATTAACATCAAACGTCATTATCTTGTTTAAGAAAATACAAGCGTCTATTTCGTCATTAGTAAATGTTAACTTATTCATTTCTTTCTTATGTTCATTATTCATGAACAGAGTACCTAATTGAACAAGCCAAGTATTAGTATCTATGAATTTTTTATTGATCTCTAATGTAGGAAACATAATAGACCATAGATTAAATTCAGAGACCATCTCTAAGTACTTCTTAGCGGACTTAGCAGAAACAATAGATTTTTTAAACTCATCTCTAATTCTCTCTGCGCTGATACCTTCTAAACTGTTATCTGTTAAAATTGCGTTTGCTGTCTCTTCTTCCAGATTTGAACCAGTTCTACCAGCAAATCTTAATGCTCTTAGTTTTCTTAGTGGATCCTCAGCAAATCTATCAGCAGCAACACCGACAGTTCTAATCTTTGAATTCTTTATATCATCTAGACCTCCAACTAAATCGACAACTTCATTTCTGCCCATATCATAGAATAAAGCATTAATTGTTAAATCACGTCTTAATACATCTTTATCTATTGTGGAATACTCAACTGCATCTGGTCTTCTACCTTTTCCAATGTCTTCTCTGAAAGTGGCAATTTCAACACCAGCTGGATCTGAAGGTACATTTACAATAACTACACCAAATTGGTGTCCAACTTCACCTGTTGTTGAATAACCTCCTTTAGTAACGATATCAATAACTTCTGCTGGAAATGCATCGGTAGCCAAATCAAAATCTTTTGGCTTTTTACCCAATAACGCATCTCTTACTGCACCGCCAACAATGTACAATTCCTTGCCATTCTTTTTGAACAGTGTGTACAAGTCTAATATATCCGAGGGTACATTAACTTGGAGTTTTGTTTCAGCTTCTTTCAAAAGCATAAAATTACTGAATTTTTGTAGTTGCATTATTATACTTTATTTTTCATATTATATATCTTCGTAACCTGTGATCCCTCAGGGGCTCGAACCCTGGACCCTCACATTAAAAGTGTGATGCTCTACCAACTGAGCTAAGAGATCTTAATAAATCATAGTTGTCTTTGGGTAGGGATGGCGGGAATCGAACCCACGACCTTGACTATATAAGAGTCCTGCTCTAACCAACTGAGCTACATCCCCATGTTGAAAACACCTTAATCTATGTAGAGGTGCAAGACTCGATCTATGATCTATTTTTTTCGGTAAGTCAAATAACGTTTAAAAAGTTGTGCCTCAGGGGCTCGAACCCCGACTCTTCGGTACCAAAAACCGACGTGTTGCCAATTACACCAAGGCACATTTAATTAGTACTCCGTAGGAGAATCGAACTCCTATTTTCAGGATGAAAACCTGATGTCCTAACCGTTAGACGAACGGAGCAAGTTATTGGCGGTCTGGACGAGACTCGAACTCGCGACCCCTTGCGTGACAGGCAAGTATTCTAACCAAAACTGAACTACCAGACCATTTGTGAACCAGATAGGATTCGAACCTATAACCGGCACCTTAGAAGGGTGCTGCACTATCCAGTTGTGCTACTGGTCCATATCTAAGTACCGCTGGGCGGGCTCGAACCGCCACGGGCTTTCAGCCCAACAGATTTTAAGTCTGTCATGTCTACCAATTCCATCACAACGGCATTAATACTTATCTCCTACATTTCAATCTTTCTTCATTCAATCTGCCGTTGCTGATTGCTATCTTTATACTTACATCAATTGTAAGGTTTCAATAGGTAATTGGGTTTATTTTACCATTGATTCTTGAATTAGAATCTTACCTCTACGAATACGATTCTTAACTGTCTGAAGAGGTACATTATATTTGTCTGCAATATCTTCATACTTCATATTGTTAAGTAGACGATCTTCGATAATATCACGATACATTGGTTTAAGTTCTTGAATAGCCTTTAGTGCTAACTCATATGAATTCATAAGCGCTTCATCTTCTTCAATAAAATCTGCTTCGGTTTTGCTTTCGATCTCAATAAGAAGATCATGTGCAGATGTATGTGAATAATGTTCTGAAATCTCAATACCATATTCTTTCATTGCGTCAATGCTGTATTTACGATTACGCTGACGAATCCAACCTAGACATTCATTGAATGCAATACGGTATAACCAAGTTGTAATTTGGTACTTAGGATCATATTGATCAATCTTAGTCCACATTTTGGTTAGAGTATTAGTTAAGATATCGTCTGTAGCTTCATTATCTTTACATACATTATAGATATAATTCCTTAGACCAGGTTTTACACGCTGATAAAGTGCATTGTAATCTTTTTCTGATTTAGAATTAATAAAGTTTTCTGACAACTGACGGTAGCTTAGCTCTTTTGTTTTTTTAGACATATGTTTTGTTTTTTTAATGATTAACTGATGTAAATATACCAAATCTTTTTGACATAAAAAAATCTGGGCTGAATTATTTTTAATTATCTTTCTAGGATAACAACTGATCCGAATTCATTATCAAATACTTTGATTAGATTTTCGTAATCTCCACTCATCATGTTAGCTTGAATTTCCTTGATATAAGAATTACTCATTCCAAGTTGCTTTCCAAAATTACTAGCTAATGCTATTAAATTAAATGCATTACCCTGTGGTCCTGTTAAATCGATAATTATTTCTGATTTTGGTTGTTTTGTTCTGATCATATCTTTAGCTTTTTAAATACAGTACTAATATACCACAAATAATCGACATAAAAAAATTATATGACGATTATTTAGCTAAAAGTTACGAACAATTAGAAATCTGAAAATATTTCTAGTAGTTTATGTAGGTCTTGTGGTTGGTTTTTCCAAAGATCTGTTGATACATTAATGATTCTATCTTTGGGATCTGACTTAAATTTCTTTTCTGGATAACCTATAATATTATAAGATTTTTTACCCTTTTTATTAGGCCACACCTTAAGAGGCCAATAAGTCATACTAAGGTTAAGTTCTGGGAGAGTAGTTAAACAATCGATCATTTTAACTCTGTTCCTAAGCATACCTTTACTATCTAAAACCTCTAAAGCAGCATCGTGTTCTCCACGTGTAAAATAAATTGTGCCGTTAAGTCTTAGCAAAGCATCTTGTGCAGTTTTAGGGTCCCATGCAAAGTTACCCAAATGATACACGGTATCTTCTTGTTTTACAACTTCATTCCATTTTAGAATTAAGTCTTCTGTCATTTGATCAACATGCTCGTAATCCCTGTTGTATTTTTTAATTGCACCAGGTCTTCCAAGTTGTAAATTAGATGTTACGTATATTGCCATTGAGTTACTATAATTTGTTTAAAATAAATATATCCTTATTTGAGCCCCTTAAAAAATTAAGGGACTCAAAATATTAGAATAAGTGATTAGTTACCTGCTTCTGCAGTTTCCTTATCTTCTAGCTCTGCTTCAATTTGTTCAGTTACAATTTCAGCATCTAATTCGGCCAATCTTGTGTGTACGCCATTGATTTCAGTATTAACACTAGCAAGATCTTGCATCGCAGTTGAAACAGTTTCACCAACATGTGTTAACATGGTGATAAACTTCTTAGCATTTGCAACACCAGTTCCAGTAACATTTAACAATGCTTGATAAAGTGCATTTAATTCATGACCTCTAAGACCAATTGCATATACTTCTGGTGTTTCGTTAGAAGTAGTATACTCTTTATTTTGCTTCTTGATGTTTTCATATAAAGTTACTAATACTGCAGCATCTGCTGTTTTCCAAGTATAGTGCTTGTCAAGATGTTCCATTACAGTTTTGATCATTCTCTGATCTGAAAAATTAATTTCAAATTTACGTTCAGCTGCCTCAACTTGTAGTGTTTCAGCTTTCTTTTCTAATTCAACGCGTTCTTGAATTAATTGATCGTTTGTTTTTTCTTTACTCATTTTAAAATATTTAAGTGTTTTATTATTTATCCTAATTAAAAATCAGCGTTAGAGATTCGGATGTCATAATCCCTAAAGCTTTTGAATTGTTCATCATCTGTGTTCATTCGTCTTACAATAGTATCGTTTAAATCATTTCTAGATTCTAATCTATTAAATCTTTCTATTCTTGATGGATCTAAATAAATTACAATACATTCGTTTCTGTATTTTTTTGGTAACATATCTAAACCGTCTTTGCTCATGATCATAACATCTGAAGTATTAAAATCTTCTTCAGTTTGGCCATAAAACCAACCATTGAATTCCATGTGTTCAATGAATTTACCTTCGTCGATCATTGTCTTAAATCTTTCTTGAGATATAAACCAATAATCTTCGCCATTCTTTTCATTTTCTCTAGGCAATCTCGTAGTGTGACTTACTCCCGCTTTAAATCCTTTGCGAGAAAGTTTGTTTTTTAAAAAGTCTTTTCCGGCAGCTGCCTTGCCTACAAGTATTATTTTCATGTGTATTATATGTGCTAGTTTTTGTTTGTTTCTTTTAGTCGAGATCTTTCTAATAAAGAATTTCTATCTTTATTTTCAAATGTTTTGGTGTGAGCACTTACTGTTGTAGATTCTGCATCTGAAGTTTGTCCTATCCACTTTTCATTTGTAGCAAGTGCATTGATCAATTTAACGGGGAACATTTCTTCAATATCCCATCTCCTGTGATTCATGTAAGTAGCTGTTATGAATTCATCACATGGAAATATGTTTTCTTCTAATTTATAACTTATAAGCTTTTGAGCTCCTAAGTGTGTTAACACATATGCGTGCATATTATAATGTAAAGAAGGAATACAATAGGTATCGTTTAACTTAATATCGTTATCATAATTAAATACATATCTTCCTAGTGTCAAATAATCCCATTTATAAGGCCAACCTTCAGAAGGTTCTTCTAAGTCTTTAAATGATTTTTTAAAAACAAAATCTTCTTCTAAGATTAATGCTCTGGAAATATTATCTTCTATGATTTTTTTCCAAGCCATATTATGTGAAAGTGCACATCCTATTTCACCAGGTTGAGGTTCTAATTTCCAAAAATCATTCCAACTTTCTGGTTGGGCCCAATTCTTATAAACATTGCAATTATCAGGTAGTTCTGATTTCCAACCATTGTGTCCGTATAAAATCTCATATGGCGTATTGTCATCAAAGCCGATAGTCTCTAATTTATTTTCAATAGACTTTACTTTTTCAGGAGTATGATCTATTGCTAATATGTAAATTTTATCAATTTTCATTTATTTAACCGGCGTTTGGTGTTTCCTTAAGTCTTTTACAACATCTTTGCGAACTGTTTCTAAATACTTAGCTCTTTTTTCTGCACTTGCAAATGGTACTGACCAAAATTGTTTTGTTTTAAACCATCTGGATAGTTTCCACCCAAATACAAATGTAAATACTCCCATCACTAATCTTAGTTTAACTGAGTTTAAATAAAGAGTCTTAACTGGTAATGAAGGTGCACCATGTGTGATATAAGTTCTTACTTTTTTATCACTTAAAAATGGCTTAGGATATGCATATGGTCCCATTATTGGCTCAAATTTATATGCAAATCCTGGTGTAAACACCTCATCGAAAAAGATTTCAGTTCTTGGTGTTAATCTAAACCACCAAACTGGAGATACAAAATAAATTCTATCTGCCCAAGTTACTAGTTCTTTATATCTTTCAATAAGATCCGTTCTTGGTCTAGCGAAATCATCTCTATATAGATCAATAACTTCTACCTCATTTAGGTAATCGCTATCTAATAGAGTTTTCTGAATTGTTTTAAAAATACCATTGTAACAGAAAGATTCTTGATCTGGGTGACCTACAACAATCAAGTTCTGCATTCTTTCTAGCTTCTTCATAAATATTGGTTAAATTGTGTTTCTTCTTTCATAATATTTTTTTAATCCCACCATCTTCGGATGTTATGAGATATAAATTCCCATACTAATTTTTCAGCTTTAATTTGCTTTTGTTTAGACTGTTTAAATAGCCTATCAAATGTTTCTTTAACTTCATCTTTATTTTCCCACTTCTCATATTCATAATTAAGATATGAAGTTCCATCCCCTCTTCCGGTGTCTTCAAAATTCCAATCTAACACATTGTCACCATATATTGATTTCATCTGCTTTTGATATTCACAACCATATTCTTCATCGTAAACTTTATCAAGAAGTTCAATGGCAGTTTTAATTCTTCTAGCTCTAATATTGGCATTTACTGTATGCGCATTTGAAGAAGACATGAATTTCTCAGTACGTGTTAATTGATGTTTAAATAAATCAATCGCATATCTATAATCAAAATCAAATCCTCTCCAAATGATAGGTAGGAAGTCTAAGACTCTCTTAACTTGTCTATATTTTCGTTTAAACCAGTATTTCATCTCTCTTCGGTGTTAAACCATTCGTTTATTGTTCCATCAGCATATCCAACACCGTGAGCAATCTTTCTCACTAATCCCATAAACTCGTTGAAGTCAAGGTCATCGTTTTTTCTTTCGATAGAAACCTTTTCATCGTAATGTTCAACTGTTATTTTCATTTCTCTTTGGTGTTAAATGTTATTTCATTATGATGTGAAATCCTTTTCTCATTTCTCTTTAGTGTTAAACGTACATTGGAAAATCTACACCATGTCGATGTACAAATGAGTTGTGTACGTCTTCATCTAATTCAATTCTTACATCAACGTCACTATCCTTAAACATTCCAGTTAAAGCAGTAATATCAAAGTCAGTATATTCTTGATCATCAGTTTTATCTTCTAATGTTCTTAATGCAGTTTGGTAAACCTGTAACGCTTTTACAATAATATCCTTTTGCGGCTGTGGTAATTTAACTGTGTTTCTCATGTTGAATTTGAATTTGTTTATTAATTTCTGATAATATGTACGCTGATTCATTCCAATTAGAAACATATGCCCTTTCCCATAATGTTCTGCTTGGATCTTCAGGATCTGGTTGAGATTTAGCCCATTTTTTAGCAGCTTCAAAATCTTCTACTGTCCATGTGAATTCTCTTTCAGGTGTCTTTGTAAATAAAGACTTTAACTTAATTAAATACTTTTTCATCTTTGTTTTGATAATATTTCTGAAACTTTTTCTCTAGCATCGTAATCATTAGTAGTCTTATTTATTGCTGCTACTATTTTTTCTGCTACTGTACTAATTTCTTCGTTACTCATATTTGTTTTATTTATATGCTGCTGGGCTTGGTAAGCCGCTATAGTAATCCCAATCCTTTAAATCGTCTCTATGCATAGGTGCGTTCCATTTAGAATCATACCAAAATCTACGCTTCTTAGAATCTATACGAGTTTCCATGGTTTTGTTTCCATAACAGAGCATAAATTTTTCTTGAATTGCATCAGATCCAAATGGATTGTCCCAATCTCTAATGCTTCCACCACCTTTGGCATATGCCAACATTGGAATATCTCTACACAATTCCAAGATCTTTGGGTATTTTGCAATTTGTTGAGAAGCTGGAAGAAATGGATCAACGTTCTCTGCTCTGAATATAATTTCAGCTCTTAAATAATTGCCAATACCATTAAACCATTTTTGATCCATAAGAACTTCATAAAGTGGTTTGCGAAATGTTCTTTTTGTAAGGTTGGTCATAATGTTTAAAAAGAAAGCATCAAAATCTGATGTTGGATCTGGTCCTCTACCCTCATTCCATGCTACACCTTGTGTCCATTTACCAAATCTGCGTACATCTACAAATGACAGTGTAGTGCCATCTTTACGATGAAACTTGAGATGTGCATGTTTAGGTTCCTGGCCAGTATTTGTTAATTGAAAATGCCCTGACATTCCCATAGTAATGCGAATAGGAATAAAGGCTTTACTATCTTCATCTTTGATGGTTAGTACAATTTCTTTACCTTTACTTTCTGATTTAATACTAAAGTATTTAAACGGAATATCTAGTTCTGCCCCTTTATGTTGAGGATTCTTTTCTACACGTGTATATGTTGCCCCTTCTGAACATGTGTTTACGTAATCTGATGTTAATTTAAGTTCGGCTAATTCTGGCATAATTAAAATGGTAAATCTTCTTTTAATAATTTTTCTGTTCTGATCGCTTCTATATCAACTTCTTTTATATCTAATGATGCAAATGGGGTGATATGTAATTTATGTACATCCCATCTTTGACTTGGGTGTAATGCGTTTTGATTTTTGGCTATTAGTTCTGCTTTAGAAAGAGCATGTTTGTCATTGTCGCCTTCAATGTAAACTTCGTAAGTTACTGTATATCTCATGTTATTTATATTTAAATATCTCTTGGTGTTTCATACACCGCTTTAATTACTGGAAATCTTAGTGAGTGAGTTCCATTCATATTTGTTGTTTCTTCAAAGTATTGAACTGTGATTTGTTTTCCTAAAATCTGATTAGGATTTTGAAAATAATGTCTACGTTGTTCATGATTAAAGCCACTACCAACTTGAACTCGATTTCCTTTATGTTCAATGATAACGTTCTTTAGCATCTCTTCTTCTACTTCTGTACCATCAACAATAACTCGGTGTGTATCATTTTCAAGATCAACAACTGTGTATTCTTCGTCATAGAATTTCTTAACTTTAAGAACATCGTTAGAACGCTTACCTTTATATGTTGTATTCTTACGAAGCATTAGTCCTTCCCATCCACCTTCTTTAGATAATTCCATCATTCTTTCCATAACCATGTCATCTCCTAAGACTTGATCAAGACAACTAATGAATTCATCACCGTCTAGAATATAAGATCTAATGTTAGTGTATCTTTCACTGAATGTAGTAATAGATTCTTTATCGTTAAATTCTTTAATTGTCAATAAATCAAAAATGTGATAGAATGGATTTGCAATAGTGTGATCTTTTCTTTTGATCTCTTTAATAATACCTTGGAAATCTTCGTTGCCATTTTCATCTACCATACAAACTTCGCCATCAAATACCATATTCGAAAGACCGAGAGCTTCAATAGAAGGCTTAAGAGAATCTAATGTTAAGAATTCTTTACCTTGTCTAGAGTAAAATTTAACTGCACCGCGATCATCTATAATACCAAGACATCTAACTCCATCAAGTTTACGACTTACATACCAACCATCATTCCAATTTACTTTTTTCTTAGTCTTCTCGTCATATGCTTGAGCGAGTGCAACATCGAATGTAGGAATTAGGCCGGGTTTTACTTTATTAATCATAGATGCAGTAGATCTAGTCTTAAGATTACGATCCAGAATGTTCCAGATTAAGTCCTCAAACAGCGGGTTTTCTTTAACGTATTGATTAACGTTTGCAATTGCGTTGTGCCCTGTGACCACTCTGTCATTCAGATCATCAAGTAAAAGAAAGAAATCTCCGTATGTGTTAGGATGCCCAGTTAAATCAGAATTCTTTTTACAATTTTTAGAAGTAACACCATATTGTTTATATGTGTCATAGGTATAATTAAGTGCTTTACATACTGTCTCGTATTGAGTGTATGTTTTTAGCACTTCTAATTTAGCTGTGTTAGAATTAGAAGCATTTGATGCTTCAACGAAATCTGATATGAGTTGAAAATCTGTGTACATATATTTTTTTTTAGTTTTTAATTACAGTACTAATATACCACTTTTATTTTAAAGGGGAAAGCTTTTTACTGTTTATTTTTAAAAGTTACGAACAAAATGATTTTTGTCTTTTTACCCAAGCTCTCATAGTAACAAGTGTTTTAGTAGTACTCATAGGCACATACGTCTTTTCTTTGTTACACCATTCTTGGCAATCTTTTTCTCTCTCCCACCAAATATAACCAGCATCTTCAAAACCGTTTTCTTTTTCTGACCACTTAATGTATGATACTTCTAAATTTGATAATCTTTGTTCTACTGTCATAATTTTGTTTTTTAGTGAAAGAGGTAGTAACCTCCATTAGTATACTACTAATATACCACAAATAATCGACAATAAAAAACTTTTACGCGTTTATTTTCAATAAATTTAACTTTTCTTTTCTGGTTAACTGTTTTATGGCGTATTCTCTCTTAGATGCTAGAGATCTGGTTTCATGGGTTTCTGAATACATCATCTGGACAGGGCGCCTTGATCTCGTGTACTTGGCTCCTTTATTAGAAGTATTGTGTTCATTTAATCTACGATCTAGATCAACTGTGATGCCAGTATATAAGGAACCATCAGAACACTGTACGATATAAACATACCATTCCTTCATTTGTAATCAAACCAATAAAACATTGCTAAAATAATAAGCTTATCTAATATCCAAAGTCCTATAAGTATTGATAGCTTTCTGTCTATGTCGAATTTATCCTTCATGATCTATTTTTTAATTAACATCCATGCTACAATATATATTATTAGACCACTGGGTATTAATAAGAATATAATTCGCCATGCTAATGGTGATGTATCTGTCCATTCAGCTAATCCTCCACAAACTCCGCCGATATATTTGTTCGATGTACTTCTTCTTAGTTTATTCATTTAATTTTAGTCTTGTTATTATTTCTTCAAAATGTTTATGCATGCTCATTCCGCTATACCATCCTTTATTTTTCCAAGTATCGCATTGGCCTGATTTAGTTTTTTCAAATATCTCAACTGCTTGATCATGATTATACAAACAGAGTTCATTTGTTTTACGATCAGTATATGCTATCCAAATATTCTTACCAGAGTACTTACGATCTAGAGTTGCCCTTGATCCTTTTAACTGAATTGAATATGGTGTAGCTGTATCTATATGATATGCTATCATGTCTGCACCATGCTTATCTGCTGTGATCTGAGAGCATGCAAAGCCGTATTCTACGAGAACTGCTGCAGTTTTAGCAAAATTATATACTTCTTGTTCTTTTCCTCCAAGTTTGTTATAATTAACTCTTTCTTTAAATAGTTCTTTCATTAGTATTCTTTTTTAATTGCGTGCCATTCTCTAGCAAACCAGCACATTATTTTTTGTTCTTTCTTGAGCATTCTCTTTGAAATCGCGATAGCATATCGTAAACCTGAATTCACGTTATCGTGATGTAGCTCGGACTCGAATTGTTCTATCAATTCGGTGATCGGTGTTTTAATTTTGTTTTCCATATAAGTATAATTACACACTTTATGGTAAATTTACATTTATATCAAACAAATTATCACCCATCGTTTTGGAATACCTTCAAAATAATAAATAGCTCTACCGTATTTGTTCTTATATCTTAACGTATTTCCATCTAAATAATAAAGTGCTTCACCGTACTTGTTTTTACTTCTAATTGTGTTGTTGTCAAAATAAAAAACATGAGCACCGTAATTATTTTTATGTTTTACAGTATTACCATCTAAATAATAGATTGCATTACCATAAGAGTTTTTAGTTTTAATAGTACCATGGTCATTGTATAATAATGCTTCACCATACATGTTTTTAGATTTTAGTGTATTACCATCAACATATACGATGGCATCACCATATGCACTTTTAGTTTTTACCGATTGGGCATTTACTAAAACACATGTAAATAATGCAAGCGTTATAAAAATAAGTGATCTCATTTAAAACATTTTTGCAACATTAGAAATTAGCAATGTTAAGTATAAACAAAATGCTGTTATAAGAACGATGTCTACGCTTTCAATACTTCTAATGATATTTTTAATTTTATTCATAATATTTTAATTAAAGTAAATAAATTCTACACATGAGACGTGGTTGCTTAAACCTTCGTCTTCAAATTGAACATACGCTGCATCAGGATCAGAAAGGCTGACGATGGCAATAACCTCGTCAACCACATCTTTTCCAAAAATGTCTACAGCTTCTAAAGACCTTTCTTCAAATGTCATTTTTATGAAAGGATTGATAAGTTATCCAATTGATTAAGAGATTCAGAAAAATCTACACCTGCAATTTTAGTACAGACATAAGGTTTGTCCCATTTACCAATATGGACCCAAGTATAATAATCAGGTACATGACCATAGTCAGAGTCTTGAAAGCCTTCACCAATACCTTCATTCAGTATAGGCATAATAACCTCCATTAGGTCAGCAATCTCAGGATAAGAAACATGATCTTCAAGATCTCTGTCCCATCTCTCTTCTCTATAATCCATATAAGGATTCAATTGCTCGTATGTAGATCCATGGAGCATACTCGGACCTCTCATGATAGCTACTTTAATACCACTATAGTGTTCAGTAGTAATAGATAATTTGTACTCAGGAAGAGCTTCTTTAAGAGCTTTTCTCTTTGCTTTAACTTGTTCTTTTGTAATGTAAGGCATAATTTTTGTTTTAGTTAATAATTTAATTACTCTACTAATATACCAAAAAAAAGCCAAATAAAAAAATATTTGGCTGATTATTTTCAAAAAAGTTTAAAGTATTTTTCCAAGTATCTTTAATTTCATCTCGTCCCATCTAGAAAGAGGACCTGACCACATTTTTCTATCATCTAACTTTTCCCACTGCTTATACATATAACCTCTAAGAAATAAGAAATCCCAATTGTCAATGCTAAATTTTTTAATATTACCTCCATTTGGTAGTCTAAATTCAAATGCAAGTAAAGATCTTGTTTCGAAGTTATGAACTATTTCTAATAAAGTAAATCCCCAGCATCCGTCGCCGTCATGTAAAAATAGATCGAATAAATTAATCTTCAGGTTCCACTTGCGTGTCTTCCACGCTATCTTTTGTAGTATCTTCATTTTTAGTTGCTTTTTTTAGTTTCTTACTTGACATGTTCCACATATCATCCCAAAATATCATATCATCATCCATTTTCTACTAAATATGTTAATTCGCATTCTGGATCATCGATTACATCTACAATGTTTGGTTTCTTAGATCCATTTGATTCTAGGATGTCACATGCTCTATCGAATACGCTTGCGAGTATACAACCGTTGATCCCAGAACTAAGATCACCAGGAACATCTAATATGCTCTCAATGTGTCTGTGTATAAAATCTTCTTCTTTCATTGTGTTTTACTTTCTCCGATTACTGTCACTGATTTCACACTTTTATCATTTGCCAATATATGTTTAGCGTATGCTTCTGTGTTTTTAATGTTAGAATAAATTCTTTTTTCGAAACTATCAAATTCTACTTCAACATCCCATCCTCCTGGAACAAGACTTTTTGAATTAGTTCTGAACTCGTCGCTTATGTAATATCCGGGTAATCCATTCATGTTATAACAATTTTATAGACATTTGACCAAATTAAATATGCTACCGTGATAACAGCAGACCATGTAATAATAAGTGTCCAATTTATTTTAGATTTCTTCATAGTCTTCTAAGTCTTTTAGATTTCTAACGCGGCGATGATCAAATGTTGGTTCTTGATTACGCTGTCGTTTCTTTTTAAAATTAAGCTTTCGCTTACGATCTTCGGGATTAATATCCTCACGTGATTGATTACGCTTTTTCATTAGAAAGTTATTTAATCGATGTTGCTTGTTGTAGTATTGTCTTCGCACCAAACCGGTGGAGTTCCAGTCCAATCTGGACTAGAATAATAAGGATTAGGTGTATACATTGGAATATTTATAGTTTCTGTTTTTAATAGAATTACTGCTTCTTCCGCTGTGATTGTACCTTTGTCTAACAATCTCTGTACGATGCTTGCTTTTGTCATGATTTAATATATTAATTATCTAATTGATAATCGGCTGGTGGTAGTTCATCTAAAAGACTACCCGGAGGGTTGTCTTCGTGTTTAGTATATTCAAATTCACCCTTAATATACTCATTGAGTGCTTTACCTTGAGATTCTGCTGAATTGAAGTTAACCCATGTTGCTACATCAACTGCTTCATAAACATAAGTTGCCCATTTAAAAACCACAGTTAAGGTCTTATCTGCAAAGTTATACGATGCTGCATCGATAGTTGAGCTCTTGTAATGTGATGTTGTACTTGTAATCATTTATCTTGTTTAGTAGTTATACTTTACAAAAAATAAAGGTTTCATAAGATTATCCTAGTTCATCTACATTTTTGATTCTAATACCAGAACCGGATAATGATCTATGCATTTTGTTAATAGCTGCAACAACCTGTGCTGAATCTCCTCCACTTCCACCTCCAGTAACTCCAGAAGCAAATGCACCTATTGTTCTTCCTAGTCCACCTGCTGCTTTTTCCAATATGCCGGCATTTTCAGCGTTACCTTCACTTACGGAAGTTTTAAATTTCTCAATCATCTCTGCCAAATTCTCTAAAGCCTTTTCAAGAGATTCACCCATTGCCTCTAATATATCATCTGGACTATCTGCACTAGAAAGAACTGCAAGTGCCTCGAACATTTGACGAGATTCTTTTAGTTTGGTAAGATCCATTGAATTAATAGCACTAGCAACTTCAGGAAAAGATTTAGCATTAGCTTCCATATTTCTACCAATAGATCTCCATAATAATGCTTGAGCAGTGTAACCTGCTATCGGTCTTATTTTACTAACTGGACCCATAAACATATTTTTCATAATAGTTGCCTTAAATGGATCTAGTTGATTAACAGCTGATGAAATCTTAGGAACAGCATCGCCCATGCGTGAGAAAGTTTTACCTATAACAATGAACATTTTTGTTTTTGCTTCAGCTTGTCCTGGGAAGAATGTGGAACCACCTATTATTTTAACAAATGAAGTCATAGCTTCTGGTACTAAACCATTAATAGCTGCTGTCATTTTTGGAATTGCCCAAGACATTTTACCATATGCTGTGCTAAGTCCCTTTAACATCATTAGCTTTGGAACAAGAGTTTTGGGTGTTGATTCGCCACCAAAAATGCTCATAAATGCTCTACCTTGTTTAGCTTGGAAGCTATTCACGGCTGATACTATTTTAGGTATAGCATAACTAAATATATCGTAGTTGTGCCCTAGTGCATTTACCATTCTAATTGAAGTTTCTATTTCTGATTCTGATCTTTCTCCACCTGCCTCAGTAATAGCTTGAATCATAGCTTTAACCTTTTCTTGAACCTCTTGTGCGTTCGAAATGTCTTTAACTATATTTGCAGCATTCTTAGCAGCTCCCGCTAATTTTTTAAATGGATCTGCAATTTTTTCAACTAATTTAATACCTTTTTCAAATTTGGTAGGTTTCCAGAATGTCCATCCTCTGCCCTTAGCAGCGTCACTACCACCTATAGTAGTAAATACATTTGTAAGTGCTTTAATTAACATCTGTGAATTACTTTCAATTTTAGGTACAATTTTATCTAGATCTGAAATAGTGTAATACCCTGTGGCTTTACCTTCAGCATCATATCCTTTGGCGAATTTTAAATTGGCCATATCTTGAACACCTGTTGCTAAATTTTTAAGAGGTGTTCCCATACCCTGTACGAGATCAATACCTTTTTGTATTGTAGACTTTCCTCCCCACCAACTAGTTTTAGCATCGGGTGAATTACCTACTTGTGCAAAAGTACCAGATAGTGCTGTTATTAATGTCTTAGTGTTTGCGGTTACTGTTTTAGCGTGCTCTAAATTAAAGGGCTCAAAACCTGTTGGCTCGCCAGTTTCTGGATCAAAACCTGTTGGCATTTTAAGCATCGCCATGGCTTGTACACCCATAGCTATACCAGTTAAAGCTTCACCCATACCTTGTACAGAAGAAATACCATCTGCTACCGGGTTAGATTCACCTCCACCGAATATAGAAGCTAAAAGTCCTTTTTTACCCCCACCTGGTAATTTAATTTGTTGACCAGTTTCTGGATCTGTTATTGTAAGGCCGTTACCTATCATAGCAAATGGAACTGCTAATGAACCGACCATAGTTACGGTGTTTTCGATAACTGTTTTCCAAATGTCTCCTGATAGTGTTTCATATCCAGTTGCATTACCGTCTTTATCAAATCCTGTTGGAAATTTAAGATTAGCCATGTTCTGAACACCTTTAGCAATTCCAGTTAATGCAGCTCCCATACCATGTACAGAAGAAATACCCATAGCTACTGGATTACTACCACCTAAGCCGAAGAAACCACCTCCACCGCCAGTGAATTTAATGTCTACCATCTTCCCAGTCATTGGATCCTTAACTGAAAGTGTTCCACCTCCACCTATTAAATTAAAAGGAACGGCTAATGAACCGACCATAAATGCTATATTCTCAGCCAATTTAGGTAAATCAGCTTTCTCAGAAATTACCTGGAATTTACTAATACCGGCTCCGATTGATATTAATGCAAGACCTGCAGTTAACATTGCAGCTGCACCAACTAATATACCTGCTGCTCTCCATGGCCACATACTAAATGCGTCGCCAATTGTATTTAGTAAAACAGACAAGTTTGATCCTTCACCAGAAGGAGCAGGTTCTAATAATTTTTTACTTTTGTTTAATACTGCACCCATCGCTGCGGTACCTCCAGCTATTGCTATCATCGCTACACCAGCGACTAACATCGCTGCTGCACCCGCTAAAATAAACGGAGCTGCTAAACCGAATAAACCAAATTCTATACCTAACATTGCTATTAAAGCTCCTATTTGGCCAATAAGTTCCCATCCTCCTTTTTGTAAAGGTTTGGCAATCATTCTTACTGCAAGAGCTATTAGTATAACAGAAACACCTGCTAATATCATTGCGATAGCACCTTGTTGAATTAAACTAGCACCTAAACCTATGATCACAAAAGCCGCTGCTATTCCAGCTACTACTAAAAGAGGCATAAACGATTCAAGTGTCATTTCTCCAGGTGGAATTAATGCATTTAAGATTATAAATGAAAGAGCTACAACTACTATCGCTAATGAAGCCCATAATAGAGCTTTAGCACCTGTCATAATTGGTTTTTGCATTAATCCTATTACCATAAATGTTCCACCGATAATTGCTAACATTTTAATAGCTGCCCAAATTGTTTCCATATCTGGAATCAAATACTTAAATATCGCAAATGCAAGACCTAAACCGACAATAGCAATACCGGCCATGGCAATTGCCATAATACCTTCTCGCATGCTCTTATCGACTCCCATTTTGTCTAGCATCCAGAACATTAATCCCATTACTAATATAATACCCAATGCCCATAAGGCACCTTTCATTGCTTGTGGCATTATTAATTGAACTAATGCGAATGAAATAGCCATGGCTAATATACCAAGTCCTAATAACATCATTCCTGTTCCGAATTCTTTTAACCTCTTACCATCTAAAATGCCTAACATATCAAGTAGTTTCAGGGTTATACCTATTATACCTAACATAATAGCAACTCCTATAGCTCCTTTAATTGCAGGTCCTATAAATAAAGATATTAAAGCTAATGATCCAGCAAAAACCAAAAGGGCTAAACCTACTTTTTTAAGTTGTGCTAATGCCTTTAATTTCTTTTTATCTAGTATTTTGGCCACTAACATCACTGCACCAATTGTCGCAAAAAGAGCTATCGCTATTAAGGGCGATGCCATTGCTGTTATTATTAAAAGTGGAATTGAAAGTGCCATATACCCTGCGAATGCGAATATAGACTTACCGACTGCCCCGAGTTTTGATAAAGCGCCAGCAATGCCTTCCATTGCCTTAGCTTTTTTCTCTCCGTCAGGTCCTAATTTGTTAAGTGCTTCTACTATATAGCCCAAACCTGTACCTATTGGCTTTAGTGTGGGTGCCATGATTGCCATGGCCATAGCTTCTTTAATACTTGTCTTATTACCTCCACCTCCGGATTTACCAGTGGCCATATCTTCCAGTACAGTAACAAGTGCGTCTATTCTCGAATACAAATCTCCACCAACAGTAACCGATGCTGCGGTTACTTTAGCAGACTCATTGAGTTCTTCTATCGCTTTGCTTTGAGCACCCATCCTATCAAAGGCGCTTTTCATAAAATTTAAGTTCAAGTCTTCGAGAAATATTTTTTAAGTATGTGGTGTGCTGATCGCTAAACCAGCACACCGTCTCTCATACTATATATCTTTACAATTTCGGCATCTTAAATGTAGGTGCTTTCATTGAAGGAACTTTGGGCATCTTAGGAGAGGACTGCGATCTCATAGCAGCCGATTGTTTCTCCTGTTGTTCTGATTGTTCCGATGTTTGTTTATTCTTAGCCTTAATGTACTCTTGAAGATTTTGAACATAATACCAATATTCATAGTAGTACATTTCTTCAATCTCCGAGGGTTGCATTCTAAGATGTATACCCAGGTAGAACTTAGTCTTAAAGTAGTTCTGCAGAGAGATCTGAAATAATGAAAAGACTTTTGATGCCACCTGGGAAGTCAAGAGGGGCCGTTGCGATCTCCCCATCGATTTCCATTTCAAGTGTTGTTTGTACACCAATTCTCATTTTTTCTGCTAATCTATAAACTATCATATATTTTCTATCGTCCCATCCTTTATAATCAACTTCTAGTTGAAATATTTTGGCAAGAGATAATCCTCTCCAATCAGATACAATATATGGTAATACTTGAATAAATGCTTTATCTAGTTCGACTTCTTTTTCTTGTCTGTCTTGTAAATACGCAGTTACTTCTTCCATAACACCAATTGTAGGTGGTTTCATTCTGATTTCACCAGCTGATCTAGTTTGGATAGTATAGATTCTTTCACCTGAATTGTAATATTTTTCAATTTCTGGTTCAATTATAGTAGGTACCAAATTTTTAGTTGCTAATTCGATATCAACTGACTTTTTACCCTTCTTAGTTCTACCCTTAAGTATCAACTTATTTTCTGGTTCTGGAAAAGTTAAATCTCTAATACTTAAAAGAAGTACAATTCTATCTTCTTCTAAAATATCTTTATAAGATAATCTTCTGTCCCCTGACATAATTCTTGCACATGATTCTACGATAGCGTTTAACTTATCTTCCATGTCGATGTAATTATTATCATCCATGGTAGAAAAATGTCTAATCTCAGCTGCCTTTGCAGATCTGATCTTAATGATAGTGTCAGCTGGATAGAATTTACCTTTTGATGGTAAATTATCTAGATTTTCAACGTGCCATCCTAATAAATCATCAGATGGTGCTGCTTTTGGGGGAGTAAATGATCCCATACTAACCTTACCTAAACCGTTCTCATCGATAACCGCTTCCATACTAGAAACTTCTTCTTTTGATTCTGGAATAGATGGTCTGTTGATAGCGTCTTTTGACTCTAAAGCCCTTTTAGCCGCTTCTTCTCTTTTGTTATTTTCTTCACTCATGTTATTTGTCTTTTAGGTTTTTCAGTGTTTGTTTTAATATTGATTTTTGATCGGGTGTTTTGCGTGATAATTCTTTTTGAATTAGATCTCTTATCCATGCACTTACTGACACTGGTCGAGTTTCTGTTTCTAAAGCTTCATTTAAAATAACCCGATTAACCTCTCTTACTTCTGCCTCTGTTAGAAGCACTTGGAGCTTTTTGGTTAATTTATTGTTATTCATAATATTTTGATATGTTAATAATATAATATATTTTCTGTGCAAAATAAAAGGAGAAGATACAGAAGCATCCTCTCCTTTAAATTTATCTTAGTTTAGTTCTTCAGCCCAAACATCAGCTCTCCAAGTGATCTCTAACGTTTGTGGATCCGCAGTTTCATAGTTTAATTCTCCTGTGAAACCAACTCCAGAAGTAATGAAACAATCATCAAGTGTTACCTTTCTGTAAATGTCTCCTTCTCTGTTGAATTGTACTATTACAATTGTACCTACGTAATTCTTTTTAAGACCTAATTCACCAGTTTCTGGATTGTATTGAGATCTGTACCATTGTCTTATAGTTTTATATAAATACGCTTGGTTAGAATCGTTTAAGTTTAATGTAAAGTTAACTGTCACGTCGATCGCAGTTCCGTCAGGCATACCAGCAAATGATCTGGTAGCAAACTTGTACTTTTGTTCAACTGCAGCTACTTCCCTGTGTAGAGTATCTAGCCCTGAGATAGAGTTAATGTGCTGTAATAACATTCCTTGTCCTGTTACACCATCTGGTGGCAGGATTGTTACTTCGAACAGGTTAGCCTGTACAGCTTCAAAATTTCTACCTTTCTTTTGAGTTTGATCCTCTGAATAATGTGGTAAAGCCATAATTTTTATCTTTGTTTATTTTATATATCTAGTTTCTTATGCAAAGTTGCCGGTTGCGATTTCTCCTGTATTCAAGATTGTTACTCTCGATACTAAGATTTCAAGACCTTTAACTGGCTCAACGTAAGTATCTAAAATACCCATGTTGTTGTCAATAACTTCGTTAGTGTTGTTAGTTCCGTCCATGATGTTTCTGTAATCGTAAACACCTTGATCTTTCTTAACTGACTCCATAAAGTTGTCTGCTAAAGTTTTAATCTCTAATCTAGTTTGAGCAGTATTAAACTCGAACAAGTAGTTCTTTAATATCTCAGCTAAACCATCTTCGATGTAGATCATTGCTTCTCTAACGTGTGCAGAAGATAATGCTGATTGAATTCCTTGCTGTGCAGTTTTGTTACCTTTAATCGTTAAACCAACGCCTCTTTCGAATACGATTGGGTTATAACCAAATGGCTCAAGTACGTCTCTGTCATTCTTATCGAATGCAAATTCTAAACCTTGTACACCTGTACCTCCTACAACTCCTCTTCTTGGACCTGCGATGATTGACCATGGTAATGCGCTTGTATACTTATCGATGTAATTGTTAGATACGTAAGCTGCTGGTGGAATTACCAACGTTTTACCGTTCTCAAGTACATTTAAACCAGGACCATAATAGAATCCGTAGTTAGCACCTTCATTGATTGAAGGAAGCGTATACAATAATGATGGATTTAAATCTAAATTACCACCAGTTGCTACTGTGTTAACATCAAATGCGTTAGATAGCGTGTTCATGAAAGAAGGATTTGTTGATTTCTTCAATTCTTTAACCATCGGAGCGTTTAATATAGCTGACGCGTTTTGTCTTTCTTTACAAAGAAGTGTTAATTCTTCTTTATTTAAGATAGTACCATCTTCTAATGATCCAAATGTATCAACTACATATCTGAATGTGATATTATCTTTATCGACTAAAGCATTACCTAAACCTGTACCTGGCTTGATTGCTGACATTAATTCTGCAATTTTCTTAGGCGTATGAGTTGCTCCACTTAATGGGAACATAGTGTAATGTTCTGTAGACTCTTCGTATCTTCTAAGTACGTGACCAGGTCTTATGTTACCAACGTCTCTGTGTACTGTTAATTTATACTTAGTTGTTGATCCATCTACTTCTTTAACCTTTCTTGTAATCTTAGCTAATTTTCCAGCTGCAGTTGGCATATACATTCCAACTTTAACGTCTGACCAATCGAAAGCATCTGCAACTAAACTTGTTCTAGAGTAGATAATGTTACCTGCTCCTGCGTCGTCAAATGTCCAACCTGTAGTTGCATCTGGTAAAAGAACTGCTCTATTATTAGGATTAATTACTGATACATCAATAGAAGCAGTTGCCATTCTAACAAAAGGCTGTAAAGATGTTATTGAAAGATTGTGGTAGTTTTGTGAAAAAGCTTCTCCACCTTCAGGAGCAAGTCTAATCTTATCTCCGTCTACACCGTAACTTACATCTACACCTGATATTTTTACATATTCTCCATTAGAAGCGCTGTCTAAGAAAGCACCTGCTAATACAGCTCCTTGTGTCCATGCGTTAGAGTCAATGATTATTGAACCGTCACTATCAACTGTCATAGTAGCTGCTGATGTCCATGTTGCTGGTGCAACGTTTAGTGGATCACCGTCATATGCTTCATGTGATTCTTTGTCGAAAGATCCTGCATCTTCAGTTTCTATTGTACAGTTACCTGATCCATCATTTACTACATCTGATATTCTTAACCATTCTCCACTTACTGATGAATTTAAGAATTTACCATCTTCAATAAAGATATCTGCTAAATCAGTTGCGTCTAGACCTTCAACAAATAAGTTACCATTTCCATCTACTTTCATTACAGCGCTTATAGCTGTAGCAGTAGAGGTTACAGTTTGATCAACTCTATGTGAAAGTACTTGATAATCTTGGTAGATATTAAAGTTTTCACCTACTAAATCGATTCTTTCTAATGCTTCTTCGTTAATTGCACAGAATAAACCTGTTCTTCTTGCTTCTAAGTTAATTAAAGTCTCAATGTATAATTGACGACCTTCATTATCCATAAAATCAGGAATTAATGATCCAGTGTATTGTGCTAGTAAACTAACTTCTCTTAAAGCAGCAAACTTTGCAAGCTCAGATCTTTTAAGACCTGGAGTATCAAACATTTCACCATATGTTGGGTCGTTGTTTAATGTAGCTGCATCGAATTTACCTTTGAAGATCATTACGTCTACCATGTAATCTGATACGTATTCTAATTCTTCGATTCCTTCTGGAATGTTAGCTTCTCCGTACCATTCTCTAGCAGTTAAATTAAAACCGTCAGTGTTAGCCGCTTGTCTAACAATAATAGTAATAGGATCTTGCTTGATGTTTACAAATGATATTGCGTTGTCAGAAGTATCTGCTTCGTTATTTGCAGCTGATAACAATTTGTAGTCAGCTGGCGTCCAGAATTTATCTGTGTCGAAAACTGTACTATATTGTTTTGATAAGTTAATGTGCGTTCCGCCTTCTTGACCTGAATTAGTAGAAGGTGATACGATTGATACGAGATCAGCGTTATCAGCTTCAGTTAAATTTAATGCTAAGATTGGGCCTCTAGATAGAGTTTCGATTGCAGATCTGTGGAAAAACATTCCTTTCTTTTCTAAAGATTTATCTACACCGCCAAAAACTGCTGTAAACTGTTCAACATCTTCAATGAATACTGGAGTGTTGTAAGGACCTTTTTTTGATCTTCCTACAACTAATCTAATAGTTTCAGCTGGGATGTTAACAGTTTGTGATTTGTCAAACTCTAAGCGATATACGCCTGAGCTTTTGAACTGTTGTAATTGAGGACTTAATGCCATAATTTTTCTAGTTTATTTTTTTGTTCTTTTATTATATATCCGTTTCCGTTTAGTAAATTTATTTAAGCAGATCATAAATGTCAAACTGTAAATCCCCTTGCTCTGTGGTATCTTTGAATAAGATCCTTTCCATTGCGTCGTGGACATCTGGGTCGATGACATCTAATAACTCTTCAACGTAATCTGCATAGTCTGTTGTGTTAAAAAATTCAGTAGCGGTAATAGCTGTCATGATTGTATCATCATTTCCCATTTGAGCTCCGTAACTTCCGTTTCTTAATGTACCAAATAAACTGGCTTCTACTATTGTTGATTCATCTGTCAAATCTAATCTATTTATCTTGTATAATTTTGCAAAATTCTGGCAGAATACTGCTTTATTATCTGTTTTTAATTTTATTCCTGGTTTTAGTGTTTTACTATCATGTCTATGTTTAAATCTAACTATCATTTCTTCATCAAAATCGTTTCTTTGTGGGAATACAGTTCCTAAGTATTGAAATAGAATAGTACCATATGTATTATACTCTACTACCATTTTAACATTCTCTGCATTAAACACATCAACTGATAGTGTATATAAAACCTTTGCAAAATCTTCTATGACATGTTCATTTGATCTAAAAACTGCAACTTGATTAAATTTAAAGAAATCATACATTGCACCTGGATTTATTACGTTCTCAATTTCTTGAGGATTCATGTGATCTAATTTAAAAATATTAATTACAGAGTAATCACCGCCATTACCTTCCGCAATATCTACTGAGAATAACCAAAAGTTTTCAGTATCTTTACATGTCTCTACGTCAAAATCTGGGTCCCAGAATAAAGTGTCTTTTACATCTATGCTAATATAATCAAATTGATCTATTTCATGAGAAACGTATTTTTTCATACGCTTTCTCATTTTCTTCATATCTACAGGATCTAATAAAAGATTTGAAGACGAGACAAACTCATTTCCATATTGTTTATTAAATGCTTCAATTGTACCAAGGTTTGCCAATTCTCTTTCATACCATGCATCGTCTCTGTCTGGGTGTTCCCACCAATCGACACGCATTGCATTATATTCATTATCTCCTCTTTCAGCAGCAGCGTAAATATTATAAAATTTATTAAACCCGTTTGGTGTAGAAGTAATAGTAATTCTTGAAACTTTAGACGAGGATAACGTAGGATATACGTTCTCGTAAAATGCATCTGCGATAGAGGGGTGAATGTGTGCAAACTCATCAAGATATAAATTATGAATTGTAAATCCAATACCTGATTTTGCGGTAGTTGATTGACCTATAAGACGACAACCATTATCACATCTAACATTCATCACGTCATATTTAATAATACCTGGTTTCATAAAGAAAGGTAGGTTTTCAACTACAATTTTAGCCTTATCGATAATTTCTTTAGTTGAATCTGATTTATTAGCAAGAAGTAGTGTGTTCTTATCTGTATTAAAGGTAACATACCATGCATTAAAAATACTTGCGGTTACTGTTTTACCCATTTGTCGGGCAGCAAGAACAATATTAAATCTTTCGTCTTGAAAATTTCTAAGCATTTTCTTTTGATATTCTCTAAGCTTAACTTGTTGAATACCTTCATCTGTCATTACTACCGCATACTTTTCTGCAAAATAGACAATGTCTTGAGCACATCTGGCCAATTCTCCTATTTCTTCGTCAGTATATTCAAATACAATATTACCTTTACGTAAAAATTGTTTACCTTCATAAAAAGGCATTGCAACCTTTGGTCTATAACCTTGATCAAGCGCAAGCATAAGATCATCTACTTGTTTGGTAGACCAAACAATTCTTTCGGAAGCAGCTTGCGCTGTATCTTCCTTTGGGATCCATTTATTATCTCCTACGTAGTCACTCATATATTAGTTATTCTGAAGATTCTTCTATATCGACGTCTTCTATATCTTCTTGATTATCTTGATTATTTATACCTGCTTGAATTGCCGCCATTAAATCTTTAGTACCTCTTTGTACATTTCTATCTGATACATCACCACCAGAAGATTCAATTTCTGTAACATCATCTCTTTTTCTGTATATCTCAATATCTCTAGCTATTCTTTTTGTAGATTCTTCTGCTGCCATTAAATACATTGTCTGTGACTTAATAATATCTAACATTGATTTTTGTAAAGTAGCTAAAACTTCAAACATTCTAGGAGCTAATTCTCCACCTTCTATTGTTTCTAATAGAGTAGTAAGTGCTCTTTCACCCGCTTGTAATTGATATATTAAAGATGACATTGTCATTTCATCCATAGCTTTCTTAGCTTTGATGTAATCATCTTTTTCTATAATATCTGCATCTAGATAAAACTTCATAAGACTTTCTATAGTCTTCTTAGCTTTTTTTGCAGATGAGGATTTTAATTCTGTATAATTTACAGGAGCCAAGCTAGTTTCTCTCTGTATCATTGGTAAATCGGTTGGATCTGTCTCTACATCCATTTGATTTTCACCTATTAAAGCATCTAGTTCTTTTCTGATTTCGTCAGCTTGATCTGAAATACTCTTCTTTTTATCTTCACTCATATTATTATATTATAATCTATATATCTAGGAAATCGTGTTACAAATTAATGCGACAATAGATTATCTAGCTTGATTGTAGCGTCTTAGTTGGATAGAAGGTATTGCGTTATCGATGATATGTGCATATTGATTATCTCTAACCACATACTGTTGTAAAAGATTAATATGTTGCTCATCTCCAATAACTTTATTAAACAATCTAATATTTGTTATTTCATGTTTACCTGGCATTAATGCCCATTTATCTGTAGTTGTCCAACCATATGGTGTAATGTTATTTACTTTCTCAGATAATACAGACGCTAAAGTTTGTTGCACTGTTTGACCGTTCTGGTAATTACTCATTGGATCTAATCTATAAACGTCTGCACTTAGTGTGCTATATGTATTGCTTAGATTAATCACTACACCGTACCATGTTCCGATTTCTAAATCCGATGCATAGTTAAACGTATGTGTATCGTCATTTATATTTAATGTAATTGCAGATTTGCTAGTTTCAATATTTAAACCTTTAGAGCCCGTTCTACCTTTAACTAAATTTAGTTTAGGTTTATTTGGACTAAATGCGTTTGCAGTAGGTCTAAACCAAAGGGTCATTGCCATATTCTTAGTTGAAGATAATTCAGATTTTCTCACATACTGTAATGCTTCAACGCCAATATCTTTAATGCTTGACATATCATAACAGTTTTTAGAAACCATAGTCCATTGATTTCTAATTTCAGTGTCTTTGATTTTTAAATCATTGTGAATCTTATATCTAGTACCGTCGTTAACTTCGCTAAATATTGTTTTATATTGCTGAGGTTTTGTTACTTTATCTTGCTCTGCTTGTATTTCTTCTCCAAATACTTCTTCAATTCCTGTAACTAGATCATCAACTTGCTGTTCAATTGCAGTATCGGTATGTATGTTACTTGTTCTTTCTTCGTATTTAGTTAACATTAATCTCCAATATGTCATATCCATATTGAATTCATCTGCAAATGAAACTGATCGTACTTCGTACATTCTATTCATTAAAGGGAAATATAAGTAATCTCTAGATCTTGGACTAGGACCTAAACCAAATGCTGTTTTAAATTGACCTTGTGTAAGGTGTACTTCAAAATCTTCAAATCCCATTCCAAAAATATCATATTGAAATTCTTGTGTTGGCATTGCATTATCAGGTACCATTATCTTTAAATCCGAAGAATCTGTTACATTATATAATGAATATTCCATTAATACAACATCACTTGATCTTTTATCTGGTTCTACTCTAAAATATTTTACAGGGTGTCCCCACATCTCTGAAGACAATTCACTTAAATCTCTATAAGTATCTACAGGTCTCTGTAAATTATAAGGATCATATAGATCGCCTTCACAATCTATAACTATGTTAGCACATCCGCTCATAGACCAAGGATCAGTACAATCTCCACAAAATTGTGGACAACTTTCAATTACTCCATTTTCAGAAAGTAATTCAAAAGTAACACTTAATAGGGTTATTGTATTGTAATCTCCTAATCTATTAACCTCGGCTTTAACATCTAACCAAAGAGGTTTAGAAGCATCAAAAGTTTGACCTAGTAGATCATTAGGTCCAGTTGCCATGTTAAGTGGTCTAGCTGGGGACATTTGGCCACCATCTGTGCTAGATCCATTCTGAGACCATCTATATGAATAGTCAAAGTGATTATTAGCATCTGGTTTTTTATAAAATCTAATACCTGTTGATGATATAGGTGCTCCTTCTAATATAGTAAATTGTGTTGGGCTAAGTAATGCATCAACGGTTACTGTGTAATTAGAAATAAGAATCTTTTCTCCAACTACTAAATCTAAGTTTGTATTAATACCTGTAATAGTATTTTCACCTAAATTCATAGCAAGTAACCCAGTTGTATTTGGAGTTGTAACACCAGCGGTTACGTTCCATCCAGTGACATTTGTAATACTCTCGTAAGGATCTACGAGCTTGGCGAACATATAATCACCTATTTGATTTGCTGTAAAATTAGTTACCATTAACGGTTAGAGTCTACGACTTATTTTTATTTATATATCTGATTTTTTATCAGTGATTAAAAGCATCTCTGGATTATCAGATTCATATACCTCTACCCTTTGAATAATTGCATTAATTATATTAAAAACCTCAGTTGTATTATTTTCAGATAAGAATATATCTAGTACTGATAAAAACTTTCTAATTCTAATAACAGTAAAGTGTTCTTCTTCTCCCATTAGTTTAGCCCTTCTTAAAAGCATACTAGCTACTTCAGTTTCATGTTCATTAAATATATCAAATAATCTGATGCTACCTCTCAGTGTCTTAGTACTATATTTGATAGTTTTAATTTGATCTACATTAATAATTCTACTATAGCTCGCGTTTTTATTAAGAGTAAATTTGACCCATCTTAAATTGCTCATGGTGTCAAAAATTTGATTTATAAAGTATATTGATGTGGCTTCTTTATGTATCGCAACATCACTGATAGCTTTAAATCTTGAAATTTCAGATTTAAAAGAAGAATACACGATTCTCTTAAGATCATTAACATCAATAAGTACTTCTGATTCATTTAGGGTTTTTGTGGTAGAAAATCTAGTAATTATTCCCCACAACCTTAAATCAATAGAATTATACTTATGTAAAGTAATATCTATAACTTCTGAAAATGTATCTCTATTTCCTGTAGACATCGACCTGGGTTTCTATTTTTTTCAAATCAGAATAAAGATCTTCTTTTGCGAATAATTTAAGATCATTAAACTCTCGCATACCTATTTCATTCTTAGTGAGATAGATTTGAACAGCTTGCTCTGTTGGAATATATTTATCTGCTTTATTTTTTGCAGCAGATTTCTTTGTTTTGGTGTAAAACCACCCAGGTACTGATTTAAATCGTTGAGCTACCATTGCCCATGATTCTACAACACTTGCGCCGCTAATACCATTAATATTAAACATCTGAGCGTTAGCTGGATATTTAATGGCCATAAATCTATTGATCATAAAATGATGGCGCTTCTTGTTGTGATTCTTTATTTTTTCGTATTGATTCTTCTTCGTAAACATTATTTTCACGAAGTCGAATAATTTAGTTTCGTCTAGCATATTTGTTATATGTTGTTAGGTAAGAAAGTTTACCCTATAAGAGTGTTAAATGCATGTTGATGTGCATCTACTTTTGACATATCATGTAACGCCTCTATTTTATTAGCCAAGTCCATAACCTCTAGCTTCATGCCATGTGCATTGGCTTCTGCTAATATTTCTTCTATTTGAATATAATCCGTCAGCGTCATATTAGAATAACTTTTTGGTTGGATCCTTTGATATTGTCTTTTTAGTTTTTTTACCTACTAATTTCATAGGCTTTTTCTTTGTAGGTGTATTTTCTTTAGGTATATCTATACCTGCAAACGCATCTGGCCCAAATCCACCTGACTTATCTAACCAATGTGTACCTTCTAATATTTTATCCATTTCCATGATAGAATCTTTATTATCTATAGCACCTTCCCAATCCTTTTCGATAGAATCGTAAATAGCACGTTGAATTGCATCTGGAATAGTTTTATTATGCAAAAGCATTAAAGCAATGTTAGTTGACAGAGCTACTTTGATGAGTGTGGGTGAGCTATGTCCTACTACACGATAAATTATATCAGATAACTTATCTTTGTATTCAGAAGAGAACAGGTGATCTATGATAAAGTTATCGTATTCTTTAAGAAACTGCTCATATATAGTATCTGCGTGTTTCATAGTTAATGAATAATTACGCATCTTACCTGTTTTCATTTCTTTCTGCCACGTAACACATGCTGGAATATTATCTGACTTATCTCCAGTTAAAATCTTCTTAAGAATAAACTCGTCACAGTCAATCTCTTCTATAGAAATTTTATTAGCATTAATCCAACCGACAATATCTCCTTGATAATTGTCTCTAAGCATTGTTTGTCCGCCCATGTTAAATAACATATCATCGGTAGATAAATCTGCAGCGGCTGAGGTTGCCATATCTTGTTCGAATCCTTTGTATGCATACAACTGTTTTCTAGTATTGTAGTACCATAATGTATGTGCGTCATTAGTGTTAGAGTAGTTAACTAACTGAATAAGATCTTTATCACCAGACCACACAATACATGATTTACCACGTGCATTAAGCATCGTAGACCATCCGAAGATAACATCATCTGCTTCTGCGCCTTGTATTTGATGTACAGTAACACCTTTTTTGGCAACAATTTTTTGGAATTCTTCATATACACTGTAAACTGCAGTCCAATCTACAGATGAACTTTGTTTTCTAGTGCCTTTGTAATCTGCCTCAGGATATAGATCCTTACGCCACGATTTAGAATCAACCGTTAATACAACGTCATCTACGAACATTTTTAACTTACGCATCTCTGATGCAAAGTCAATGGCCAATTTTCGCATAAATTGAGATTTTTGCTTATCATCACCTAATAGCAATTCGCCATTCTTTGGTTTAGGTAGGACAAATAATCTACTAAATACAAAATAGTTACCGTCAATCAATAATGTGTGTTTTCCCACTTTCATATCTTTATTTCTTTTATCTACTGCCAATATACTAAAAATAAATGACAATAAAAAATTTATACTAACTTATTTTTAAGAGTTAACAATAGATTGTATTTCATATACACAACTTAACATTGTAATCACTGGATCAATAACATGTACTCTTTGTGCTTGATGTTTAGCAACGGTAATGATAATTTGAGGAATGTGTTTAACATGTTGTAATTTCTCTTGTTGTATATATTCAACAAATTCTTCGCCTAATGTTTGTAAAACATCATCTACTTTATTTCCATAATTACTAACAAGTAACTGGTAATTTTTAGCAGGATCAGTCTCATTAAATATAAGCTCGAATACATCTTTATAAACAGAATTAAACTTCTTAACATCTTCTACTGTAATATTAGAAGTACCTTGAGTTTTATATCCTTGTAATTTATTAAGTGTAGTTCTTAAATCTGGAAAATTACGTCTGACAAATTCTACCAATGCTGGCTTTTCAATTGTCATATCTTCATTTCCACATATCTGATAAACTCTTTTAATATATTTCTTAGTTAATTCAGATTCTTCTTCTTTATCAAAGTCAAAGTTAATAACTTCAAACCTAGATAAAATAGGATCTGGTAATTTATTAATGTAATTACACGTTGCAATAAATCTAGAATTAGATGCAAATGTTTCCATTGTAGCACGTAATGCTTTAAAGAATTGATCTGATACACCATCAACCTCATCAAGTATTACTACCTTAAACATTCCAGGCTTATCCATAATAGAAACAGTTGAACAAAAATCTGTAATTCTGGTACGAATAACATCAACTGAAGTATCTGTAGATGCATTTATATAAAGGTACGGTAATTCAAATTGATTTACAATTGCCTTTGCACATGAAGTTTTACCAGTTCCAGGAGAACCTGACAATAACATGTTTTGGACTAATCCATCTTTGAATTTTGCCATTACTCGATCTGGTAAGATCAAATCATCTAAGTTTTTTGGACGATACTTCTCTGTAAAGAGTTGATTTATTGATTGCATATATGTATGTTTTGGTAATTATACACCTTAACCGCGTTAAAGTTTCAAAGATAAATATAATATATGGCAACACCACCTAAAATAGTAAGAACCAATGGACCAAACCCTAGAAACAGATATGGGATTATATTGGGTTGTCTTAAGAAACATCATCGCAAATTCTTAATAGAACATAGACACATTAAGAAATGGTCTAAAGATGATCAATTTATAGGATGTATTTTAAGAATGGAAAAAACTACCAATAGATCTGCTAGTAGTTTAAAATTATATTGGGATCATAGCACCAACGAGGTCGTCGATATTGAGACATTGCATCGATCTTATAATACAGTGGACTGGATCTGTGCGATAAGTCTAAAACCAATTAAGTCTAAATTTATGAACTTTGATTTAGAAAACTTTGTTCATCCAGAATATTACGAAGCACTCGATGCGCCGATGGTTGATAGTCGTATACTTAAATCTTCAATTGAGTTTCGTAAAGAATGTAAAAAACTCCTGCTCGCAGAACGAGAGGAGTTTCTTAAGTTGGCTAAAAAGAACGCTAAGCGCTCTCTTTAATCTTACATTAATGCTTTAAATCTATCAGCAATTGACATACCCACATAAAGCTTAACTTTCTTAGGTAGTTCTTCTGATTCATTTACAACTGTAAACATTTCATCTATCAAAGTATCGATCTCTTCTTCAAGAGATTTCATATCTAACATTACAGTATCATATGCTTCTCCTACTTCAGATTTTTTAGTTTTAAAATCTTCTATTTTAGCCTTTAATGATTCAATATTCTTTTTAATACCTTCTTTAGCTTTTTCTGGAATTTCTTTATCTCCATCTTTTCCAGTTGCTAATTTATCTTCTGCACTTTTAATTTTTGCAGTAAGCGCTTCTATTTGATCATCAAACGCTTTTCTTTTATCATCGTTATCTTCATCGCCTAGTTTTTCACCATCAGCACCTAGATTTTTCTTATTGTCACCTTTAGTGTCATCATCGGTGGTAGTGTCGTCTTCTGATTTACCGGTAGCACTTGCAATTGCGTCATCTACGCTAGCTAAAATTTCATCTGCTATTTTAATGGGTGAATAATCTTCTTTACCGACTATGGAAGATCCACCTCCATATTTGTCAATAAAATTACCTAATGTGTAGCCATCCTCACCTTCTTTTGCAGACTCATCATCTCCACCTGCTAGAATTATAATAGTTTTAGGAACTTCTTTTCCTGAAATTTTGTTTGCTAATTCAGTTTTTGCAGCAAGTTCTTCAGCTGCAGCTGCCTTTAAAGATGATGCTAATTCTTTAGCTTTGTTTAAAGCTCCTTCATCATTAGCACCTTTTGCCGCAGAATAAAGATCTTCTACTTTAGCATTTTCTACAACATTGTCTATGTCTAATGATTCTTCTTTTACTTTACCAGCGTCTTCTATCTTTTTCATTATCTCTCCGATGTCATCTCCTAAACCTTGATATAATTCATCGTCGCCTTCTAGCTTAGCTTTTTTCTGCTGTGCTTGTTTAAATTTAATCTCTGCTTGTAATTTGGCCTTTTCATCTTCGCCGTCTTTTACATTATCATAATCAGCTTTAGCTTTAGTAACCTCTGCTTCAGCAGCTTCTTTAGCCGCTGCATCATCTGTTTCACCTGTTTTACCATCGTCTGTTTTACCATCATCTGTTTTAACATCATCTGTTTTAGCCGCTGCTTCTTTTTCTTCTCTAGCTGTTTTTTCTTCTGGTGTTTCTTCCTTTTCTTCCTCCTTCTTAGGTTTTAATTTATTTATATGTGCGTCTGCTTGATCTCCAATTTTCTTTATAGCAACCGAAGTTTTTTGAATAGCTTCAATTTCAGGAAGGAATGCTTTAACACCTTCTAAATCTTTAAGATCGTCAGATGCTTCTTTTTCACCATCTGCAATTGCTTTAGCTAAATCTTTTCCTTTTTGTTGAACTTGTTTTAATTCTCCTGCGGCAGCTAGTGCAGCATCTTTTTTACCCATAGCTTTAAGTACCTTCGCCTTATTCTCTAAACCTTCTTCTGCGACCATATTCTTTAAAACTTGTTTTCTTTTAAAATATACCTTTCCCAAAGGACTGTCTTTAGCTATGTTTGCTTCAGATTCTCCTAATTCAGTTTCGAATTCGCTAAGAGCATTTTTTAATTTTTCAGCGTTAACATCTTTAGAATGGTCTAATTCTGTTTTAGCATTGGCTCTAGCTTCTTTAAGTTTTACCTTTTTTTCACCTTCTGCTGCTTCTATTTTCTTATCAAACTTAGTCATTGTTTTAAATTCAGCCTGCATATTGTCTGCAGCTTGTTGATTGCTATTTGCCATCAATGCAATCTTTTTATACTTTCCTAGTTTAGTTTCACATTTAGCGATAGCATAAGAAGATTTAAGAGAAGTTAAAACGCTTTCCACAGAAACCTCTTCATTGATCATATAATGTTCTTTGATCTGGTTTGATAATTTAGATAAATTATTTAGGATTGCATCTACGTCTTTAATAACGTCGGCTCTTACTTTTTCACCTTCTGCTTTTTTAACAGCATCGTCTGATTTAACATTAGTCTTATCAACGGCAACTGAACCTGTTACGGTTTTAGAAGCTGGCGCTGTATTATTTGAAGAGTCCATTGCAGTTCCTGCGAAATCTTCAAGCAGCATGATTTTTTTATTAAGTTTCATCATTTATGTGTATTTTTTAAAATGTCTATGGTTTATATATCTTCTTAAATAAGCCTAAAGTTTAAAGCAAAAAAAAGACCCTCAAAAAGAGGGCCTTTTAATATTAAATATTGCTATTCAAAGATTATAGTTGTACACCAGTCACTTCGAATGAAGAATATTGAGTTTCAGGATGGAATCCAGCCTCAACTAAAGCATATCTAGATTTTACAGCTACTTTCGGAGCCATAGTACCTTCTGCGATAGTTTGAACTGATTCAGCCATTAAATATGGCATGAATACTAGTCCAGGAGAATTACCGTCACCTTTTCTACCAACTAAAATTTCACCTGATTCAAACGCTTGCGTTGGATCAGTGTAAATGTTGATACCTGCAACTGAACCTAATGGATAGATTGCACCTGCAACTTGGTTAATTGTATTAGCCATTGGGTTAGGTACGAAACCTGCAACACCTTGTAATACTGAAGCAACCTTTGCAGAAACAACTGCGAAGTTACCAGCACCTCTTCTACCTTTATTAGCAATAAAGTTAGCGTGAGCTAAGATGTATGTTAAGATTCTTCTGTTATGATCACCGAAAGTGTTTCCACCAACCATATCATAATCCAATGTTACAGCAGTCATTTCAGCAGAAGCTGGAGATACACCACCTAATCTTCTCATTTCTGCTAAGATGTGTTGGTTAATAGACTGAGTCAATTCGTTAGTTAAAACTGCTTCTACTTGAGCAACAGCGTCAACACCGAATTGTTTAAGATCTTGTACTTGCTCTCTAGTAACTGCAGCAGCAACTTGGAAAGTTTCAGCAGCAACACTTTTAGAGAATAAAGATAGACCCATTAATTTGTCCGGAGTTCTTTCACCAACTTCTCTTGACATTGGCTTAACAGTATCACCTGTTGCACCTGAGAATCCTGGAATGTGATCTTCTAACGCTTTTACTAATTCGATACCTTTATCTGCAGCAGTACCTGCTTCGAATGCAGCTAGTAAAGTACCAGCGTGTACACCTGTCTCTTCAACTTCATAGATAGCAAAACCATCAATTCTTGATGCTTTGTCTAATTTAGTGAATTTGTAACCGTCTGCTTCAGCTGCACCGTCAGTACTTTCTGACTTAATGTAAGTTGGAGCAACACCACCATCTAATCTACCTCCTTCGTATACGAAGTCTAGGTAAGATAAAAGACCCATTGGTCCAGCCATTGGTACAACTGGTACTAAGTCTAGTGCGATAGTTTGTGCAGCAACTTGCATTGCTAAAGGTAATAACGTTGGAGACTTGTCACCAGAACCGTTAGTTCCTACATCGGCACCGTTTCCAACTTGTGAAGGAAAAGATACACTACCCATACCACCTATATTCATAGATCCTGGGCTATTTGGGTTTAACGCCATCATTTGAGCGTCTTCATAAAGCTTGTGATTGTGACAGTAAGTCGACATCCAAGCTAGCTTTTCTGATTCATTGATCCCTGTTGCTTCCTCAATAATAGGAGCCCAAGTACCTCTGATTTCAGATTCATTAATTAAATTTGCCATTTTGTAAATGTTCTTTTTTTGTTTGTGTTTATAGTTAAACTCGACATGCTTGGGTTTTCTGCTTCTGTCACCCGTTTCGTCGATTATATTATTATATATCTTTTTATTTCTTGAATCTTTTCTTCATAGCATCAGCGTAGATTCCAGCGTCATATCCAAGCGTTGGCTTGTCTTCTTTTTTGGATTCTGTAACCATTGCTACTTTATCTAAATCAACTTTAGTTTCTCTAAGATCTCTAGTTTGCCAGAAGTTTCTTACTTGATACTCAGTATTTAAAGTATGATACTTTGATTGTGCAGCAACTTGATTTTGCTTAGCTTCGCTTAAGTTTGTCCATGTTTCTTTATATTCTAGTGGCATAGCCGCTAAGAAAAATGGTTCAGCGTTTTTATTCTCAACGATTAATTGAGATGATTCAATAATAGATGTAATTTCTCTTTCAGTCATAAAACCTCTTTTAGATACTGCTGATCTAACTTCTGTTTTAGCGTCCTCGTTAAGAGCATTGTACTTTTCTATTGTAGATGATGATACAACTCTAAAGAAAGATGGATTTTCATTTTCTTTAATTTGAGCAGTTTCAATCAAATTGTTTAGTTTTGCAGAGATTTCACTTTTATAAGCTTCTAATGGATCTTGTGCTCCATCTTCACCTTCTGCTTCTTCTTCACCTTCACCAGATTCTACTTCGTCAGTATTACCTGTTGGTGGAATTTCTTGATCACTGTTATCTAAATCAGATTCTAAATCTTCAGCTTCTTCTCCAGCTTCATGTGCATCAACGTCGCCTTCTTCTGAATTATCACCAGCTTCAACTTCTTCACCTTCAATTTCTTCTAAATCTTTTGCACCTTCTTCAGACTCTTCAACTTCTTCAGTTGCTTCTTCGCCTTCAGCTTCTTCAGATTCTTCAGATTCTTCTTCAGCAGCTTCGTCTTCTTCGTCTACGTGATCTTCTGCATTTTCAACTTCTTCTTCAGTATCTTCTACTTTGTCGTCTAGATCTTCAACTTCACCTTTATCGTTAATGTCGTCTTCAATTTCTTCAGCTTTGTCTTCTTCAAGCTCTTCAGCTGCATCATCTTCGATTTCTTCAACTTCTTTACCAGCTTCTTCACCTTCGTCTTCAGTAACTTCTTTAGCACCTTCTTCACCTGCTTCGATTTCATCTTCTAATTCGTCTGAATTATCTTCTGCTCTATCGTCAGCTTTTGCGTACTCTTCTCCGTCACCATCAACAACGTCTGGCGTTTCATCAACAGTTTCGTCTTCCATATCTTCTGCATCTACACCTGCACCATCTTCAACTACTAAGTTTTCGTTGATTGATTCTGCAATGTATTCTGCGTATTCTGAAATAGATTGTAAGTTTTCTCTTAAATATTCTACATAACCTAAAAGATTAGCTGATGAATCAGCACCTTCGTTATGAGATTCTGCTAAATAGTTAGCGAAATCTTTTACTTTAGTAATAGACTCAGCTAAATGCTCAGAATATTGAATGCCTTGATCTACTTTCTCAGCAATGTTCTCAGTATATGATATACCTTGATCTGCTTTCTCAGCAACATGCTCAGAATATTGAATAGATTGGTCTAATTTCTCAGCTAAATAAGTAACATACTCTGATAATGTATTAACGTTATCAGCGATATGATCATTGTGAGATTTAATGTTTTCTACAGTCATGTCTTCACTAGCATCGGCAGCTTTAGCGTCCATTGACTCTTTTATGCCTTTAATTTCTTTTGCTAGATATTCAGAATATCTATTAAAGTCTTCGGCTTTTACGAATTCCTCCATGTTTTTATTTTCTTTTATTTCTATGTTTGTGTTTTGAGTTTCAATATTTTCGGTAACATTTGCTTCGCCCATTTCATAAATGTACAAACCATTATCTGTTGTATATCCATAAGATTCATTAACTCTCTTAAGTTCTGCATTTTCAAAACCTGGGTCAGCTACTAGATCATAAGTGAATAATTGCTTGATTTTTACTTTACCGTTTGATTCGACAGCTCCTGCTGCTCTTGATGAGATTTGTAATGGTACACCAGCATCAACTAATGCTTTAGCTTGTCTACCTGCATCAGTATCTAATAATCTGATTTTACCTCTTACTTCTTTGCTTTCTTTATCATAAAAAAGTTCTTCAACGATGTGTGATACGTTTTTCAATGAAGTATCAAATTGCTGTGGATGATCTAATTCACCTAACAATTTAGAAGATTCAATTTTCTGCTGAAGAGCCTCAATTTGAGGAACATACTCATCTTCAGTGTAGATTCTATTGTTTCTATTTTTTTGATCAATTTGACCAAATACTCCTTCGAGAACATAATCTTTCTCCTCTGATGATGTTACATTCAGAGCCTTTGACGACATTTCAACGATTAGCAAATCCTTTGCTTTTTTCATATTTATGGATTTTCTATTTTTAATATATATCCTTTAGTTATTATGTAATTATCTTATTACCTTTAGATGTCTGCCAGTGGATCATCTTCACCACCTTCTTCACCTTCTCCGCCTTCTTCTTTTTCAGCTTCTTTTTCAGCTTCAGCTTGTTCGGCTTTGACGTCATTGTAATATTTAATAATCACTTCAATTTCACCTTCACCAAATGCATTTTCTCCGTATTGATCATAGAAATACTTTTTAAATTCTTTCTCTGTAGGATAAGCTGCAATAGCTCCGATGATTTCAACAGCTTTTACTGTTTTACCAGAGTCTGTATCGATATCGTCGACATAGACTTTAGATTCTTCACCTGCCTTTACTGCCGCTTCAATAACTCTATTGTAGCGAGATTCTTTTGCAAATGATTCGATTGTTTTAATTACTTTCATAATAATTTATATATTCAATTTATTTTAGATGCCCATTCCATCGTCTTCTTCCTCTGGTTCTTCTGCTTCTTCTCTAGCTTTTGCAGCTTTGGCTGCTTCGTTAGATCTTATTTCGTCGTCAGATAGCTTTAAGTACTTTTTGACTAGGTATTCTTGGTCGAAGTAATACTCTTCTTCCATAGTTTCTTGATTAGTTGTCATTAAACTATCTCTCATGTTACCAATAAATTCAAGTCTTTTTTCCATGATTTCCATATGCTTCATTTCTGCAAACATATTTTCTTCGTTGAATCTTAGAGCTACTTGAGTTTTAAATTGTGGATCATCTACAAATTCTGGATATTTTAAACAGATTTGTAAATACAATGGCTTAACTAATATTTCTTGGAATGTAGATCTTAAACGCTTAATAAATTTACCAAACTTGATCTCATCTCTAATCATACCGTCGGCTGCAAGGTTAAATTCCCCACCACCATCTTCATACAAGAATCTATTAAACGGAATCTTAGATACATGTTTTAATTTATCTGAGAAATATTTAAGTGCTTCTGTATCATTTAATTCTGGACCTTCACCACCAAGTGTTTCGATTTCTGGTGAATCACCGTCTTTAGAAGGTAACCAATATTCTTTACTAAACTGGAGCATAGGTTTACCATCAGTTGAGAGAGAAGCTGAGTCCCAATCAAAATCAACCTGTTCTTTATAAGAATTCATTAACTGAGAAAGTGATTGCTTTGCTCTTGTTTTAGATTTACCACCAACTGGGATAATAAACTTCATTCTAAATGAAGCATTGGTAACAGACCAGATCACTCTAGTGTGTTCCATAATTCTAAGTAGGTTAAATGCTCTTACTAATCTTTCTAAGTAAGAGACTCTCGATGCTGTTGTAATAGAAGAATAAGATATGTATATGATCTGTGAATCATAAAGCTTTCTTTCTTTTACTGGATCATCTTTATATTGTACCCAAACTTTTTTACCATCGTCGTTATTATATCCAGGGATTAACGTAACAGGATCAAGTTCTTTAAAACCTATAATCTCTTTTTGGTCTGGGGAATAAATTATCTCAAATGATAAGTAACCGTCTATTAAGAATTTTCTATAATAGTACCATGCTGATTGATCTTCTGTAAAACCAAAGTAGTGATAGATCTGTCTGAAATATCTGTTAAGGTCTTTATTTACTTTATCAGATATATCAAGTCCTAAAACTTCAGGTTGAGCGAAGAAATTCTTCTCATCGTATACTATAGTCTCATCACAAAGAATATCTAAAATATCTTCGATCTCATCGTTGGTTGAGAATCTTCTCAATTCATCTCTCTTACTTATGTAATCTTTATCAAAGAATGGTATATTCTTCTTAAGATTAATATCGGTCATTGACATTGCTGCAAATGCTCCGTAAATATCATCGTTGTCGAAACCGAATGGGTTCATTTCCCCATAACCGATCTGGTCCTCCATTGGACCAATGGCTTGTGACTGTCTAAGTACTAAATCATCATAGCGCATACCGAAGCTACTCAAGGTTTTAAGTGCGCTTGAGAGGCTAAACGGTTTTGTATTGACGCTCAATGGCCCGTTTCTTTTTTCTGTAAATCCTGCCATACTTTTAATTTATGTTATGTTTTATATATCTCATTTCTTTAAGTGGTTTCTAAATGCTTCCTGGATCTTATTCAAGTCGCTACCATTTATGTCTGCAAAGTCTAAAATCGCTATCTTCGCCCAACTTTCATAGGAAACAACTTTTTGATTTGACTTAAGGTTTGGAATATACTGTCTTATTGCAAAATCAAAACCATAATCTTTTAAAAATCTCTTTGCACCTTCATATGTAAACTTAAGTTCACTTTGTTTTTTTGCGTTATCTGCAGTACCTCCCTTTTTTTGATTCTCTATTTGTCCTTTCATTTGTTCATATACAAAATCCAATAAATCTTCTTTAATTTTAGGGGGTAAAAGGTTTAAGTTAATGCCACAATCGTTTCCAAAATCTGTTGGATCTAATGCTAGAACAACAGGATTAGCATCAAACCATGCGATCCTGTCAATGTGTTTAGGTTTTTTATATTCAAAGACATATATCTTACCCGGTTCAAATGGCCTACGAGTATCTGCGATACTTTTTGTCTTGCCTTTATCAAACCATTTTTTAGCCTCATTAATAGCTTTATTCATGCTACCGGCATTTTTAGATAATTGTTTTATGTCCTTTTTAATTTGACCCATTATTTAAGTGACTTTTCTGTAAGTACGATAAATCTCCATCCTCGGTTTTCTGACCAAGCTCTGGCGTACTTATATTTATCCATATTCTTAACATACTGTTCTGCTAAAAACTTATATGATTTAATGGCACCCTTGCTTCTTTTTTTAGGAGGCTGGGGTTTTTTTATCTGAGCTTCGGGTTTTATTTCAACTAGAAACTCTTCAAAACCTTCTTCTGTTTTTGTTTTCATATAGAAGTCAGGATAATACTTATGTTCTCTTTTATCAAAAGACCATATATACTTAATCTCAACAGGCTCGCTTGCCCACTTAACGACATTATCTTTAGTATCACACATTATCATGAACTTTCTTTCCCAAGATGATCTGTATATAATGGGTGTCGGGCCAATATATTTTTCTGGGTTTGTTGGAATAAAATATCCTTGTACAAATCCTGAATTATTAGTTGGCTTGACATTTTTTATTGACATTAGATATTGAACATTCCACCGTCTCCACTAGAATCCTTTGAAGAAATCTTATCCATAGAAAGTGTGTTTTTATATTTTTGTGGGTGTATTTTATTCCAACCTTTAGCATATCCTCTTTTTGCTATCTCTGTAAAATATGCAAATGCATTAGTATACTTGGGATTGAAATTACGCCAGTATTTTAGTAAATCTAACATGGCAAATTGTAAGCAATCATCTCTATCGTCGCTATTTACGTATGTTAATTTATTTATTGCTCTTTCTGCAAGTAATATTAACATCTTCTCTGCTGTAGGTGTTAACTTATCTTGATCTTTAGATTCTACTATTGCGTTATAAAGATCTTTGTTATTGAGGTAATTCTTTTTTCTAGGCATTTAATTCCTTTTAGTTTAAGTTTATACACAAAAAAGCCCATTTGTTTCCAAACGGGCTTTAATTAATAATTTATATATGAGTATTAAACTCCTGCACCTGCTTCTAAGGCAACTTTGAATTTCTCAATTCTAAGAGGCTCGTCGTTTGCAAAAACAGTTAATGTGTCATCTTTTCCAGCTGAAGCATATTCTACTGCATCTACTTTAATTGGATCACCTTCTTTTAAACCTTCTGCTTCTCTAGAAACTGTAGCATCTAAATAACCATCAGAAAGTCCAAGTAATTCTTCGTTTTGTGCGTCTGTAAGTTCTTCACTTAATCTAGTGATTTCTGTATTGATCAACTGATCAGCTGCTTTAATATCTGGAAGATTTCTGTCTGCTTCTGCAATTCTACCCTTTTGATCCTTTAAGAAAGCAATCATTTCATGCATTAGCGAAATCTTATTTCTTTTAGCTTCTCTTCTTTCTGAAAAAGATTCTAATAAATCTTCAACTAAATATGTTACATCAGCTCCTGTTTGTTCTGATACGTATTCTATTGCAGTGTCAGGTAAAAATTTACTAAATTTACCAAGAGTCGTAGTTTCATTCATTCTCCAAACATACACGTTGTGACCTGCCTTCATAGTAGTAACAGATATGTTGTTATTTCTTGATTCTACTAAAAAATCTAATCTTTTGTAAGATCCGTGGTTTTTACAAGTATTTTCAAATAAACTAAATAATGATTTGTCTTGGTATTTGATATAACCTGAAGCTACGATTGTTTCTACTATAGAATTACTGTGATTTAATAACTCAACGTTATTTGCAAAATATCTATTTTCGTTAACGTTGTATGTAAACTTTATTCCTCTAGGAGATTTATTCATTGTAGAAAGAAATGCTTCTAAAAGAGCCACTTCATTCTTTGCTTCGTTTAAAGCATCTGCGCTAGATCCTCCTCCTAGTTTTACGGTTTTAGTACTTTCTTTTAGAAACGCTAATTTTTCTTGAGCCTCGAGTGTTTTATTAAAGTTATCGAATGCATTTTCGTCTATTGAAGAAACTATGCTTTTTCTATTATAGTCATATATGAAATCAACAGTGTTTTCACTGATGTTAAACATTTTCTGACCAGAAAGTAAATCTGCAAAAGCCGAATTTGATTCGTTGAACATACCTATGTGGCTCCCAACTACTTTGAAATTTTGGCCAGCAACGTTGAAAACATACCCGTTTGTATGCTCTAATACTGGTGAAATAATGTTTTTATTTAATTTTGCCATCTTGTTTAAGATTTTTTATTTACTTTATATATCATTCTATTATTCTTTGAATGGTAAGTCACGTCCTGTGACCTTATAATTATCGCCTAACATTGTTCTTTCTTGATCTGTTAGCTTATCTTCTAAGTTTATTGAAGAGTTACCAAGTGTAAACATTCTGTTACTTTGTTTTCTTCTTCTGGTTACATTAACAACCTCTTCTTTTGTTTCTAGTTTCTCACCAAGGTTTTGATTCTCGTCATCTCCACATATACCTATTTGAATCCAAGCTGTTCCATTATATTCCCATTTTGCACCTGTTCCATTATCACAATATATGTGACCAACTGATACGCCTGAAATAAATCCATTAGGATCTACATAATCACCAATTGCACCAAGTGCAAAGTAATCTGTAGTGTATTTTCTAATTTGATCTTCTTCAAAATTAAAGTCAGGGAGAAATGAGTTTATCTCTAGTGAGAATGTTACTTTATGATTACCCTTATCGTCAAAACCATATTCAACTGGTCTTTCTTGTGTGTAATCATCTGGCATCATATATTGAGAGCTTATTCTATAAGTTCCGTCTTCAATATGACCAGCATCTACATGATAGAAATTAGCCTTATACATTTTTTTAATTAATGCTTCAGTTACTTTAAATAAATCTAACTGACTAGAAACTAAAATTTCAATGTCGACACCTACGACAACTGGAATCATTTGAAATTCTGCAACAAATCCTTCCATAAATCCTTCATCATTGATCCTATTGTAGTTACCTAAATTTCTTTTATTAACTAATTTAGAAGGATCTACAGCAAATGAAGTTAAGTTTACAATACCTCTTGGTACTTTATCATAATTTCCATCTGCATATTCTCCATCTGGATCACACCCAATTCCGTTAGCATTAGAAAATAAAAAAGCATCTTTTAAAAAGTTCTCATCACCGCTTACCGAATAAAAAAACGGCACGTCAATGATAACTCTATTATCATTGCTTAATTGTCTTTTAAAACTTAATTTACTATTAAGATCTGCTAATAGACCTATAATAATATGCCTGATAACACTATCGTCTTTGTTGTATTTGAGATTATACGTAGCCACTTAGTTAAATTGTATATTTAATAGTTATTCTATATATCATAATATTATTCTATGCTTTCTATAGATAATTTTGAAAAGCCATTTTCTCTGTATATCTGAATCTTTTTATCAAAGATTTCATGTGGCAATACTGTGTGATTGATCACAAACGTATTGATCTTATTTTCTTTAATTACCTGATTTAATATCTTAAGTATATTGTAAACACCGTCATGATCAACTGATGATAATAATTCATCTAAGAATAACATATTTAATTGCGGAAATCTTAATTTAAGTATTTTGATGATCGCAATGATAATAATAAAATCTGCTTTCTTTCTCTCACCTGTAGATAAAGTCATTGGATTAATGTCCTCGCCTAAATGATTAATAATACAATTGAACTTCTCATCAAATCTAATATGAAACGGTAAGTGCATTGTTTGTGCCATCGCAGCGATATTGGTATTAAGTCCTGGTAAAATAGTCTTAACAGCTAAGTTTTTAACTCCGTCCTCTCCTAATATTTGTTCTACTACTTCCATAAAACTATAATCACCATTTAAAGTGTCTTTGCTTTTGGATTTAGTAGCTTCTTTTTCTTCGAACTCAGTAATAAGATTTCTTAAATGATCAAAGTCTTTACCACCTGAAGTATTCTTTAATTTCATTAGTTCTTCTTTAAGTCCACGCATTGTGACCTTGTGATCTGATATTTGTCCTTCTAAATCTAGTTTAGCGTATCTTGCATCTGTTACCTTTTCTGATAAAACATCCATCTCTGTTTTAAGAGATTTGATACTGTCCATGTTAGTTTTGATATTTTCTTCAAATTCACACTTTTGGTTTGTGTGCCATTCTGAATCTAATTTGGTTTCACATGTTGGACAATGACCGCTTTCATACAGTTTGAGTTTTTTATTTAGATAATCTATTTCTCTTTTAATATCTTTAGCGTCAGAATGTTTATCGTTATATTGTGTGTTGAATTTATTCATTTCACCTTCAGCACTAGTTCGCTCTGTGTCTAGTGTTTCTACGCTAGATTTCAGTGATAATAAACTTGTTTTTAATTCTTCTATTTTTGATTTATTAGCAGTGTTTGATTCTTCTAGAAGTGTGTTAAGTCTGCCTCTAACAGAGCCAATAGAATTCATTATTTCATTAAGTTCACTTTCATATGAATCAATATCCATCTTAACTTGTCTACGCTCGTCCTTTATTTGACGCTGCATATCATTAAGAATAGAAAAACCAAACATCTTATCGATAATTTGTTTTTTATCTTGATTAGACATCGTTAAAAATGATTTAAAATCATTTACTGATAAAATAATTATGTTTTTAAATACATGATATGGAATACCAAATACCTCTTCTTCTAAATAGTCCTGTACAGATTTTTTACCTGCCTTATCGAATTCAACTCCATTTAATTTAACACTAAATTTATTTGGCATTAAACCTCTTTCTATTTCTATGTGAAGCGCACCGCATTTTAAACCTATACGTACGTAAAGTTCTTTGTTAATTCTGTTTGGTAAATCTGATAATTTAACACCTTCTACTTTACCATAAAGAGCATATATCATGGCGTTAGCAATAGTAGTTTTACCATCACCGTTTTTACCAAGTGTTAAGAATAATTCTGAATTTGTTTTTTCAAAATCTATTCTCTGTAATTGGTTTCCATAACTTGCAAAGTTCTTAAATTCTATAAAATCTATTCTCATGCTTCAGTATCGTAGTTGTATGCACATTGAGTGTACAATTGTTTTAACTTTGCTTTAAGCTTTTGTTTCATCTCTTCATCATCGCCAATGCTATCAACATACATATCACATAGATTTAAGATATTGTAATTTTTATACATCTCTTCTATTTCTTCTATGTCATGAAAGTCTTTATCAATGTAATTTTCTTCTTGATAAATATTTGGCTCTAATTTACGACTAATGTGTTGTATTTTATTAATCAATTGACTAAGTGCATTTGTCGTAGCTATCTGGCTGGGTACAAATAAATCAACAAAATTATTTTTAATTTGTGATTTGAACGTTCCTAAAGTAATGTCAAATAATTGTGTTACATTGTACTTAAGAAATTTGGGGGAAATATGATTCTCAAAAAATGATTCTTCCATATTTGATAAATCTACAAGATCAAAGCCCTTAGAGTTATTTGCGTCAGATCTGGTCAACTGATATGGTGTTCCAACCATTAATAACTTACCACGTTCTTGTCTAAAGTGGATGTGTCCTGAGTATACTCGTGTGTATTTATCATATACATTAGAATCTGTACCATGTTCGTTCTTAACTTTAGCGTTAAGATAAATGCCCTTAACCTCAGAATGACAAAATACAATATCTGTTTGTGGGAAATCTGCTAGAGTTTGAGTTTCATGCTCTGCGTCTCTTCTCCATGGCATCATTAATATCTTTCTATTATTCCAATTTAATAATTCAGGTTCTTTATAGATTTGAACATTAGGAATCCATTTTAAACTATCGATTGATGTTATCTCATTCGATTTTTTAGCCCATATATCGTGATTACCACATATAATATGGACTGGCAATATTTCACCTAGTCTTTCAAATAGATTAACTGCATAATTTAATACTTTGATATTGATTGATTGTCTATTATCAAATGTATCGCCTACTTGTACTAGAACATCTCCAGGCTTTACGTGTTCCTTTAATGTAGGTATAAATAAATTCTCAAAGAAATCTTTTTGAATATCTAACCACTCCATTGAATTGGCTCTTACACCAAAATGTAAATCGCCAAGAACCCAAACTCTATTGACCTCTTGACCTAACGTCTTTTGATCAATCATTAAAATAATTTATTAATGTTCTTTTTTCCTAAAATTCCTGTTTTCTTATCTAATTCTTGTATAAGATCTTCTTTATATACGTTAGAGAGCGAGCTATAAAATTTGGTTGGGTTAATATCGAAATAAACACAAAGTTCACTGAATAAATCTATACGGCTAAATTTAGCAGCCATCTCGTCTGAGATATATCCGTATACATCGTTGATATCAGATTTCTTTAGTTTATTACATCTTCCCAAATCATCTACTTTATTAAAGCTTTTAAATCTAGATGTTTCAATTAGTTCATGAATCTTAGTAGATATCATTTCGAAATGAATTTTTATTTCTTCATCTCGATTATCTTTAAAAGATGGATCTAAATCAAAAGTTATGTCTGTTAATTCGAAGTCGGGTGAGTCGAATGAATTATTAAATATTTTGTCGTTTGCTGCCATAGTTGTTTTTTATATTCCGTGTAAATTTGAATTAGTAATGTCATCTGTCTCAATAAGCCTCATGTAATTCCAATTAATATTCAATTTACATTTGGTACCCTTACCTTCACCATCTCTGATCTTTAAGACCTTTAGCCAATACTCTGAATTTGCTCTCATTAAATCATCTTGAATAATACCAAACATTATATCTGCTGTATGAGAAAGTCCAGCTGATTCTGCAATATCTGTCATTGTAATATCTGATGAGTTATAGCCATTTCTGTTTATCTGCGTTGCAGTAACTATTAACCAATCATTTCTAATACCCATAGCTCTAAGATCTTCTGCAATCTGCTTGATCTTCATATAAGTATTTTCAGTATTTAGATTTCTATAATTGGCAAGAATATTGATATAATCAATTACTACTGCACCAACTTTTATTTGACGCTCTTCTTCAATTTGACTAACATATGCTTCAATATCTAATACTGTAGCCTGAGATGTTGGCATTTGCTTAATGAATAATTGTCCAGGTGGTGTAAATCCATCACCAACGGTTTCTAATCTTCTTTTAATGTGATCTTTATTCTTTGCTTTTTCTGGATATTCACTGATATTAACACTAAGTAAATTTGATCCAATTCTTTTTACAAATTTATGTGCAGCCATTTCTGCGGTAATTACTACAGTATTGGTTCCCATTTTTACAAAGTTAGCTGCATCGTTTGCCAAGTATATTGACTTACCGATGTTTTGTTCACCTGCATATACAATAAGATTACCTCCCTTATCATATCCACCTCCTAGCATTCTATCTATAAAGTTATATCCTGAGCTTACCTTTTCTGTTTCTTTTTGATCATGTGCATCAACATCAAAGAAATCTAGACCAAGATCAGAGTTGAATGATATATTGTTTCTATCATTAATAAGACTTTTAACCTTTTGGATCACAGTATCTGCGTTCTCAGGTGTTACCTTAGTAGTCTTAATAAATTCTATAGTATCTATTAGTGTAGTGTCAAATGTGCGCCATTTGATCCAAGATTCAGCTGTAGTAGTTAACCATTCTTCATCGTATTGATCAAGATCTGTTTTAAAAACTAAATCTAGTAAATCTTCATTAATTTTTTCTTTAGCTCTTGGATGTCTGCCTATTAATAGCCATAATTGATCTTTACTTGGAGTCTCATGAAATTTATCATAAAACTTATTAGACAAATAACTTAATAGATCTATCTCTTCAGATGTATAAAAGCCTTTATTAATAGCTTGTAAGTATTTAGGCTTTACTAAAGATAACCTAAAGAATATTTTTTCAAAATCTTGACCGAATTGCATATATTATTGTTTATCCTTCTATGTTAAACCTACCGATTTGTTTACTATAAGGTATTTCTTCCCATAAATTTATGGCAATTGCCAGCCTTTGGCCTTTTGTAACAACTGTAACCCTATGTACATCTTTTCCTGCGTTGAATATTATTAATCTATTTGGTTTTGCGTAAACAATTTCAGGCGGATTCTCTTCACCATTAGTATAAATTTCTAGCATGCCTCCTTCAAATTCTTCTTGGTCTGGATAATAAATAGAACCTATTATGGGTGCTTTTACTTCTCCTGTTTTTTCAAACCAAGCTTCATCTTTATCAAAATGCATTTCTAAATTATCTTCCCATTCATCGCTCATTCCTTTAGCTTCTTGAATTCCGGTCCAATATTCAAAACCTGAAATATTGAATGTTTCAGTTATTGGACAATTATCGGCCCATATCTGTTTAATTATTTTCTTTGCAGTATTATTTGCAGGAGAATTATTAAACCATCCGTCATACCACTTGTATACACCTGGATCATTAAATAAATATGGTATGTTGGATCTTATCTCTGCTAAAAGAGATTCATCTTTTATAAAATTATCAAATACTGCTATCATTGGAATGGATTTTGAATTATTTTCCAAGAAAGTTTACCTTTCTCAGTGTTTACTGTTTCTACTATACCTAAGTTTATTAGATCATTTATAGAATCTAATAATTTAGACTCTTCTGTTTCTTGGAACCTATAGGTTTTTAGAGCATGTAGTGTAAAGTTGCCTTTATGTCTATCTGGCATTCTAACACACAATTGAATCTCTTTGTAAAGTATATCGAAGCCGGTTGGATATTCAGGTAAATCTTTTTCAATGCCCATAATGTATTTTATGGGTAGATTATCCTGGTTAATTTGCATCTTCTTCTAATATTGAATCTAAATCTATTTCTCTTTCTTCAGTGTTGTAATTAAATACGTGTTTAATCTTTTCTTCAATTTTCTCTAAGACTTCTTGAGTAAATACTTTTTCTGAAAAGAATTCTTTGTTAGGCACTGTTTTGTCCAAATGCTTACAGATCCAATTTCTTGAAGTTGCCTTAGGGATCTTCTCACCCTTTTCAATTACACCTTTAGTAATACCTATATCTTCCCAATCAATATATTGTTCTAGTCCGACATATGCATTCATACCTTCAGTAAAATGTAAATGGAATTTAATATTGTGTGGCTTTGCGAATCTGTTTTTGTTAGGTTTTGCTGTTACTATAATACCTGCTTTTTCACCACTAGATTCTTTAAGCTGTGCCTTTCCTAGATATAAAACAATAGATGCTGCATATTCTGGTCCAGTTCCACCACCAGCGACTTGTCTTGAGATAAAGTCTTGAGTCTGATATGTGTGATTAGTAAAAATAAAAGGTATCTTAAGATCTGCCAATGGTGTCATGATGATTCTAAAAATAGATTTTAAAACCTTAGATCTGGTCATATCTGCTTTCTCAGATCCTGATCTTGCATCGTCAATTTCTTTTTGTGTTGCCAAGTTACCTGCAGAATCAAGAATCATCATGATCTTTGGTGTTTTTCCACCATTACGTTTTACTTCTTGCATTTTGCTAGTAAGTGTAGTAACTGATGTTCTAAATTCTTGAACAGTGTTAATTGGCTGGTAATTAACTTTTGTTACGTCAATTCCAAACTTTTCCATCTGATCTTTATCAACAGCTGCTTCAGAATCAAAGTATATTACATTATACCCCATTTCGATTGCCTTTCTAACAGAATTCAACACTAAGAATGTTTTACCTGTTCCTGATGGTCCTGCTATTGAACATGTTCTACTGTTAGGCCATCCACCGAATAGTGAACCACTAACACATGCGTTTAAGTGATAGTTACCAGTGTCTATCCATTCTGTAACTTCACTAAATGTAGAGTCAGCCATAATTGATCCCATTGGATTTAATGTCTTTAACTCTGAGTTTATGTCTTCAAAACTAAAATCTTTCTTTGCCATGTAATTATACTTTTTGTTTAAGGTTATATCACAATAACCTATTTTGTTTCTAAATAAAAAAACCGACTTATTCGTCGGCTTCTTTAAGAGTTTCTATTAAATTTGAGTTTGGAAATTCTACAGATTCAGCGTCTCTTATTTCTTGCAATCTTGTTATAAGACTAGATGATTCTTTTCCCAATTCAGCAAGATCCTCTTGTATTTGGCCAAGTCTATTAAGAATAAATTGATATTGTTCGACGTATTCTTTTTGCCTATCTGTTAATTCTACGTGCATGTTATTTGTCTTGTGGAAATTTTATTGTTAATTGGTTTGGATCTGCAGCTTCTGCTGTTTCTATCTTCCAAATTAATCTTCTAAGAGCATTACCCAGTTCCATGTCATTTGGTGTTTGCTTTGTTAAACTCAAAATAGTTTCGTAAAATGTTGGTGTCATAATAATTCTTTTTAAAATAACGACGATGCGTAAATTAGGTTAGTATCTAGTGTTTGTAGACCAATCGCTGTTAATACTCTATTAAGAGGATCGATCATTGCTTTTTCAAATTGAGTATCGTAATCAATTTCTGGTGCAATTTCATAAGGATGATCTCCTGGCATATATGCATATACTTCAGATATTGGTGATTTACAATTGTAGATCTTTAGTTTTTCACCGTTACCGATAACCTTATATTTGTTTTTATATTTTTTATTGTTATTCAATAAGTAATTGTAATATCCGGCTGCTTTAACGTTTGCTGGACATTTTAGACCTATTTGAAATTCTTTCTGATCATCAACAATATATTTGTCAATATTGTTAGTCCTTCTATTAAAAGAAATCTCGTCAATATCTGCAAGTTTAAATTGCTTTTTTGTTTCTTTCATGAAAACAACTAATGTTTGAAGATCTTCTGCTGTTGGAGTTACTCTACTTTTAAATATAATTTTAAGAGCTTCAACTAGTTTCTCTCTTGCAAATTTAGGCGTAGATGATTGAATAGTATCAAAACCAATTGTTTTAATTTTCTTTAATGAAGTATGCCTGTCTGTGGTTTCTAATTTATCATCCCATGCAATGTTCTGAATATACTTTTTCTTAGACATCCAAATACCATTATATGCAAGCGCTTCTAATTCAAACATCAAATAATTATCTGAGTTTCTTTTATCTGCATATTTCTCCATACACTTAGTAATGTAATCTCTAAGTCTGAAACCATAAAGTGCTAAAATAAACACATCGATTTCCATTTTCTCTGTTTCTTCTGGCCAAATTATAGATTCATATAAATCTTGAAACTGTACATAACATGAATCTGTATCAATATAAATTACTGCTGGCTTTTCTATTTTACCTTTTACTTTAATTCCAAAGTGAGAATGTACTGCAGCATCTTTGTGCCAAAACTCATTAACATATTTGTTGAGAATAGTTTCTGAATAAAGAATTGCGTTTTTACCTTGTTTTGTAATTGACTCGGCAATGTCAATATTAAAAAAGTGGAACCACTTATTACCGAAGGCTCCGTAGATCGAGTTTAGTGTTAACTTAACTGCTTGTTCATATGCAGTGTATTTGGCTGAAAGCTGCTTGTAGTGATCTACAAGCAGCTTCGCCTCATTATCATTTAATTCCTCGATAGATTTATTTTCTAGCTCTTCGATATTCATACTATGCTGTTTGACAAGTTGAAACTGTTAGTAATGTGTTTGTGTCATTTGAGTTGAATACAACTTTTGACCCTGAAACATATACTGTTTGTTCATCTTTGTCAAGCAAGCTTAAGTATTTTTTGTATACTGTAACTTCACCATTTCCGCTTGTATCTGGATTGATAACAACACTAAATGATTTACCACTTACACTTACACCTGAAACATCAGATTTAATACTAAATGTTTCGTCTTTGTCAAGTGAAAATAAGTTTTTAACTTTACCAATCATGTGAGTGTCAAAGCTAAAGTCAAACTTACTATCTTCTTTTGCAAAGATTACATCAATTTGCTCTTGAGTAAGATCTTTAAAGCCAAGTGATGGTTCTGAACAAGCTAGAGTAATTTCTAGTTCGTCATTAAAAATACGTAGCGAAGCTGCTACTAATTCGTTGTCGTTTTCGATGAATTCAATTTCACCTTTAATTGCGTCTGCATCGAAGTGCTTAATAGCTTCAATAACTTTGTTTCCCTCAAAGAATGCAATTTTCATTTCTTTGTCAGTTTCTGGCCATGCTTCTACTTGAAAAATGGTGCTAGCTTCTACAGAATGATGTTTTACTGCATCTCTTTGTGGAAGATAAACTGTTGAATTAATTGTTCCATCTGCAATTTTCATATAGATGAAAGAATCAATTGGCTTTACTCGGTTGATGAATGCTGTTAAAGCATGCTGGTCAATACGATCTAATTTAAGTTTCATAATTATTTGTTTTTTGATAATGATTTATTATTATATAGAATTGCTTCGAAAGGTTTCATAAAAAAAGCCCAAGATCCTAGAAACTTGGGCTTAACTTTTAACCAAATCAGTTTTAGTTTAGAACTTTAAACCAAATCCGATTTGAAGGTTCGTTGTTTCCATTCCTAAATCGTAAACGATCTTTGGATCTACAAACATAGATCCTTTATGGAACGCGAACATTTTACCTACACCTAATTGAAGTTGATCAAAATCAAAATCGTTTAGTGCTACATATCCAAAGAATCCTTTGTGGAAATATCTTCCTTCTAGACCTAAGACCATGTCTTCAGTTGAATCAGCCTGTGCAACACTCATTCCAACCATATAGTTGTCAGAGAATGCATATCCGATTGTTGGTTGGATTGATAGTTCAGTCCAAGCCGTGTTAGCAATATCGCCAGTACCTACGTACCAGTCACCTTTTGTATTCTGTGCATTAGCACCGAATGTCGTTAAAGCCGCAAGGGCTAATGTTAAAATAAAATTTTTCATATTAAAATTGTTTTGGTTAAAATAAGTCTATTAGTCTGTGATAACAGTTCTAGGAGTAAAAATAGACGTGCTGCTGTAATTTTTAGCAGACTTTGTTAATAAGTATAATGAAATTGTGTTCATTTTTCTTTGTTAATTGGACTATTATACCCATTAAATAAAAAAGGTTTCACATTTTATCTAATTTTATTAACCTTAAATTGTTAATATGATAATTGGTGCTAAAAAAGTGAGGCCAGACAGTAGCGATACGTCTGGCCTCGTTCCGAGAACTATCCCGGTCCTAAAGCGTGGATTTAACCACACCTTTATTTTTTATCCATCACATGCAGCACAATCTGGATCTGTAGCTGCCGCAGCGATATCTCCTCTAAGTACTGATTCTGTTCTCATGTAGTAAAGTGTTTTTACACCCTTTCTATATGCTTCTAAATGTACTTGATTAATAAATTTAGGTTCTGCCTCTTTTGGAAACGCTAGATTTAAACTTGCAGCTTGATCAACATATTGTTGTCTAATACCTGCTTGTCTTACTAAATCTAATTGATTAATTTCTTTGAAGGTTCTAAATACATCAGACATTGGAATATAATCAGCTTGTTCTAATGTTGGTAGTTTTTCTAATTGCTTTTTAGTTAGTGGCTTTTGAATACCTGAAGTTCCTTCGTTATCTGAAAATGATGAGACAAAGTAATCTTCAATCCATGGTAATCCTAATACTGATCCACCATCTTCTAGTATTTTATCCCATGTTGATTTAGTATTCTTACCTATTGTATCTAAAACTTGTTCTAATGTTGGATTCTTTCTAATGAAAGTACCTTTAGCTGTTTGTTCTGTTAATAGATTTGCTGCCCATGGCTCAATACCTGGAGAAACATTTCCACTAAGTTTAGAATTAGTTACTGTTGGAGCAATAGCTCTTAAGTGAGTATTTCTCATTCCAGTTCCTACACACCATAATGGTTCGCCATATTCTGTAGCTAGATCTCTTGATGCTCTTTCAGATTCTATCTTTAATTGTGAAAAGATTTTACGTGTTTCGAATTGAGCTGATAAAGAATCAAACGGAATGTTCTTTTCTTGTAAATATGTATGCCATCCTAATACACCAAGCCCTAAAGCTCTACCTTTTTCTGCAGATCTAATTGAGTTTTCAAAGCCTCTCATAAATTTAGCCTTTTGGATAAACTCTTCCATAACGCCATCTAAAAACCAAGTTGCAGTGTAAATCAGATCAGTATCTTTCCATTCATTATACTTTGCTAAATTTACAGAAGAAAGGCAACAAACAAATGAGTGATTCTCGTCAGTATGTAATGTTATTTCTGAACAAATGTTAGTCATATAAACTTTTAATCCATTCTTAGAGTATGCCTCTGGATTTGCTCTATTGACATTTCCTTTGTACATGATATATGGCTCTCCTGTAGATCTACGCTTCCTTAAGAGCGCAGCCCACTTTTTGCGAGACTCTTTATCACCAGCTTCAACTTTTTGCATAAAACCATCTGGTATTACTGCACATTGGTGTAAATTTAATGATTGTCTGTTGACATCACCCTTAGGTTCTCTAATTTCTAACCATTCCCAGAAATCAGGATGTTCAATATCAATGTTAACACTTGCTGCTCCTCTACGAACAGAACCCTGATTAGTGGCAAGTATCGTAGAGTCAAATATTTTGCAAAAAGGTACAACTCCATCTGATGTACCGTTTCCTGTAATTTTTGCACCCGCTGGTCTAATTTGATTAATTCCTGTACCTACACCACCGCCATGTTTGGCAAGTAGCATCATCTCTAGGTTTTTAGCACCGATATCGTGAATTGAATCCGCAACATCAATACCAAAACATGAAATAGGTAAACCTCTTTCTAATCCAGTATTTGAAAGCACAGGTGAGGCTAGATTTAACCAACCCTTCCATATATAATCAAAGAATTTCGATGCAAGTTCAGGTTTGCCTAATCTTTTAGCAATCGTAGTTGCAACTCTCCAGTATGCATCTTTAGGTGTTTCATCTTGGTAACAATATCCTTTGCTTATTGTTTTAACATATATCTCTGTGTTTCCCCATGTTGGGAAATCTACACCTAGCTCCCAACCTAAGGACGCTCCGTAATTTACTTTATCTTCTTTGTTCATTTTTATTATTTATATTAATCGAATAAGTCGTCCTCGTCCCAATTCTCGTCTTCTCCTGCTTTTGCATAATCAGTAGGTCTGATAGCAAAAAAGTCTGTGTGTGTATGTCCACCTGTTAAATGATAGAACCAATCTAAATGACTAGCCTTTTCACTATCTAATTCCATAAATGGACCTTCTTTATATCCTAATTCAGCGATTTTTTCGTTAGCTCTTTTAACAATAAAATGTTTTAGATTTTCTGCTTCCATATTTGCAAGATCCCCTTGCTCAAACATTTTATCAATAAACTTGTGTTCCATTTCAACCATGTATTCGGCTGCTTTAAGTACATCTGCATGAATCTCTTCAAATAGTTCAGGATATTCATTACACATCTCTCTAAACAACTGACATCCCATTTTACTATGTAATGATTCATCTCTTACAGACCACTTCATTTGTTGTCCAATACCTTTTAATAAGTTTCTCATTTGAAACGAGTAAAGTACTGCAAACGATGAATATAAAGAAACACCTTCTGCAAATGCACTGAAAATAGCCAATGATCTTGCTACTTCCCTTCTTGCTACAGGATTTGTTTGTAAATCTTCATGTGTGTAATCAGCTGTTGTTGAAGTTAAAAATTCAAATTTTTCGGCAGTTGCAGGCTCATGAAGAAATGCTGCGAAATCCTCCAAACCCAAAGTTTCATTAAGATATGAATATGCAACAGCGTGTATAGTTTCTTGTGAACCGAACATCATAGCCATTTGTCTAATTTCATGTTTAGGAAACCAACTGGTAACCATGTTTGTCCAGTAATCAGATACCGCGCATTCGGTTTGGGCGAAACCCAAAAGAATATTGCCTACTAAGTTCTTTTCATGTGGCATTAGGTTTTCATTCCAGTCTTTTACATCACCTTGCATTGAGATTTCAGTGTGTAGCCAGAAAGCCTGTGCTTGTTTAAGCCAACCTTCGGTGTAATATTCAGGGTATTCGAACGGTTTATATTCTAGACGTTCTTTAAAGAGATTTGACATATTGCTATTATTTTGTTTAGTTTTTTTACAGAATCCAGTTGAGACTACAATGGGCCTTTAGTTAAGACCCAGTCTAATCTATAATTTAGATGTATGTAAGAATAATAGCAGCGCTGCTAGTGTTATTATATATCGGCTTATTATTCATGAGATTCTAAATTTATGACTTTAATTTTTTTTCTAGTTCGTGGGCTTTTTCATAATATTCATAAGAAGTCTTTTTATATTCTTTACGTTGGCCATATAAATCTGCCAATATTTTTTTAAGAATACTATCTTCTTTCTTATAAACAACTCCGTTTTCACAGACGATTACGTCTTTATCTTTTCTTCTTTCTGGAATATCCATTTCATTTACTTGTTCAACAAATGCATCCGGAGATATATTAAATTGACGCATAATTGATGGATATAGAGATGCAAAATCAAACGCTGAAACTCCAGAGTAATAACCTACAATTGGTTGTTTAACGAATGCTCCTTCAAATTTACCGTCTTTCTTTGCATCTTCTTTATTCCATTCCATTCCAATTTTTTTATTTTGACCGATTAGCTTTCTAGCTATAAGCGCTTCTGTTACTGCCACTGGAGATGCTGCTTTGTAAAGTGGCATTCTAGTTATAGTTGCTAATGTCAATAGTACTTCCATTGATCTAAGTTGTTTATCTATATAATATACTAAACATGAATCGACCACGTTATAGTAAATATATTTTTGGAAGTTATTTTCGTATAGTTCTTGTAAACCACCAGTGTATTTAATCTTTGCAACATCTAATACTGCGCTAGATACAAAGTCTAATGAATTAGATTCTTTTACAGCAACTGATCTATCATATTTATCATATAGCTGCATATAATCTAATATTCCCATGTGTAATGGTCTACTATCGTTTCTATCTAAAGATCCAGTGATTGCCACGTCAGTCAGGTCTATTTGTAATCTTTTACACCTATTAACTATATACTGCCAGTCATAGTTGATGAAATTCCAACCAGTCATCATTGGGAACTTAGGTAAAAACTTATGTAAGAATGTATATACCATGTTATACTCGTCATCAAACTTGTAATAACTGAATTCCCAATCCTGATCATAATCTTTAAAATGAGCATTGGTATCATCTTCAATCTTTTTGATTTGATCTGAACTCATATCTTCTAAACCTAAAACAATTGCTTTACGTTCAGGTGTAATGATAGAGAATGATAGAATTCTGGTTTTAGCTTCTTCTGCTTTTGGGAAACCATCTACAATTTCAGTTTCAATATCCACAAAGTATGTGCGTGGCATATTAAATTCGAAGATTTCATCTTGATCCTTTTGTGGTAGAGAATCCATAAAATAGAGCAAACTAAATTTATTAAAACTTCTTGAGATAGATCTCTTAATTGGGCGATTATCCCAGTTTCTAAATTTAATATCTTTCCAACGATCCTTTTCTTCAGTAACTACCCAATTTTCAAATTTGTTAACAGAATATCTTTTAAATGATACTTTGCCTTCTTTATCGTAATAACTGATTATGACTTCGTTTTCTTTTTGCTCTATATCTAATAGCATATGATTGAGTGTGTTGGTTGATTAATATCCTCGTTCTTGTCTGTCGTGATTCTCTGCGTTCTTTGCCATGTACAAGTTAACAATGTCTTTACTTGTCATGCCAATTGAAATTGCAAAGTTCATATAAAAATGAAGACCGTCAATCCACTCATAAAATAACTCTAATTTGTCTTCTTCACTAAGATCTTCAATTTTCATTTCAGGAGTCTTAGCATTATCCTTTTTCCAATATTTCCAACCTGCATTGCCGATTCCGTCGTTAATTCCTCCAAGTGCATCAAACATTTCATTAAGCTCGTCGCTCATTGCATGTTTATTCACCATCCAGAAATCTGCAATCTCTTTAATGCTCCAACCTTTAAAGTCAAAACCTAATCTAGCTTGTAATTCTTTTTGTTTGTCAAAGAGTAAACCAAAAGTGTCTTTGGTATCTTTGTGATAATCTTGAATATCAAGATCTGCGCATTTGTTGTCTATGTTCGCCATGTTCTTTTTTGTATATTATTCCTATGATCTTATTTGAGATAGTTTCAGTTTTTATTTGTCTATTTCTAAAACTTCTCCCCATTCTCTTTTTGAATTTGTTTTTTCTTTAGTTTCTTCTGATTCTGGGTAAGGTTGTCCACCTACATTCCAAAACCAAGCTCCTTGATTTCCATGCTTAACCATAAATTCCCAAGCTTTTGCATCGTAGTTCATTGCTGATGGAAACGGAGGGGCAAATTCTGGTTTTACATCTGATGCAAATGCCTTTGGATGAGACCAAACTTTAGCTCTACCCAATTCACCGTTCTGAATATTTCTAGAAACTGCAACTGCATTAAATTCAGCATCTGGCCATGCAATTTGTAAAGAGCGTTGTAAAACTCCAGTTGATATTGCTGACCATACTTCTTCCGGATATCCGTGTTTTTCTGCTACATCATATGCAACTTTTACCGCAGCTGCAGTTACCAATTCATGTTTAAGTCCTAGTGGAATAAATGTAGCGTTGTTATCTTCTGCCCATTGTTTTGCAATTCTATTTAAATTAGGCATTGCTGCGATTCTTCTAAATTTAGCAATAGCACCTCTTTCAATACATATGGCTTGATGATCTGATATTACTTTACCAGATGGCATAAATAATACTAATTTCTTATTATATTTTTTTGCTAAGTATGCAAGAGAAATTCCTGCGAATCCAAATCTAGGTTGTACATATACTAATGTATCGGTCGGTGCTTTCTGTACTAAGATATCTCCAAATCTACATTTAGATCCAAAGCCCATCATATCATCTCTTACTACATTAAATCCTTCATGATTCACAATAATTGGATCATCTAGTGGATCTTGCCAATCTCCTGCTAAATCTAACCATGCCTGTCTATTAGGCATCATAAGATTTAAATCTTGATTCATTGAACTTGTTGTGTGTTTATCGTGTGCCATATTTTATTCGTTTGGATAATCTCTACCCCATAAATGTCGAGTAGTATCTGCGTTAACATTAATTTCTTTATCTGGATTCTTAGCTAAATTAAATTTACCATCAAATATCCATGTATATGGAATTCTTTTTGTTGGTGATTTTATGCCATGACTAATTGCAATGTGTTTATAGAAGAAACATGTTTTATCTTCTACGTTTAAATACTTTTGACTTTCCATTGGATTATTTGGATGATTTACAAGTACATCCATTTGTCTTAGCCATTCTTCAGCATGTTTATTCTCTGCAATAAATTGTCCATCTGAGTCAATAGAATATTTTACTTTACCATTAAGATTAACTCCACCGAATATTTGTTGCATACCATCAAAATGTCCAGTACCTCCGAATAAAATAGATTCAGGATCAACAAGATCTGGTCTACTCATAGCTACATATCTTGCTGTGTTTTTGCATGGATATAAAGGTGATCTAAAGTTTTGATGTTCTTTAAAATAAGCTTCTAATAATTTAGCAAACTCCATCATTGTGTATGGTCTTTCTAAATCTTCTAGAATATGAGCCATGTCTTTAGCTGCTTTTTTAGGTCCTTCAATTAACCAATCTTTAACTATTGTACCTTTAGGATAATAGATCTGAAATAAATCATTCCTAGCATGTCTATTTTCTACAAAATGTGCTCTAGTCTTTTCTTCACCTTGATTAATTAATTTAGTAATGGTTCCCCAATGTTCGTTAGAGAATGAAAACACAATAGTATAATAAAGTAATTTTTCTAGATCTGTCTCATGTTGCATCATATAACAATAAGGATGTTCATGCCAGTGTAATCTATGGGAAAATATTTGATAATCTTCTAATAGTAATCTATCTTCTCGCTTATCAAACTCATGACAGAATTCAAAGAATTTAGCTAATCTCAATTCTTCTGACCAGTCTTTCATCCAACTTTCTGCAGGTTTCTTCTTCTTAAATTTTATATTTGTATTAGTTCCGTCATAAGTGATGTTACTGTACTCTTGTGTGATATCATCATCAAATGTAAACAAAACACCTTGATCGGGTGCTTGCTTAATTTCTTTTTTGATTTCTTTTACTTCTTCACTCATATTTTTGCTACCATTTTTTTATACTCTTCAACCGAGACTCCTGCCCCTTGTAATACTTTGTCGTCTGATGGAAATTGAGTCATGTCATTGAATGTTTCTACTAAACCTAAATCTAACATAGCTTTTTGCCTACCATATGGATGATCTATAATCGAAGAAGAATTCCACAAAGTGTCCATGTTTATATGTGCATAATCTTTTCCAGGTCTCAAATAGTTTTCTATCCATCTGATAAAGTCACATGCTACATCTTCTGCATTATACGGAAGTGAGCCTGTATCTTCATAAATCTTTGTCATTACTGCATCTAAAAACTCTTCAGACTTCTTACCTTTCTTTTCTACAGGATCTGCAAGATAGCCAATGCATTCCACTGCGTTAGTACCATAATAGAACATTGATTCTCTATTCATAAATTCAGGGTACCAATCACAAACATCTGCAATAACTGCAGCATATTGAAATCTATAAGCTCTTAAGCCATTATCTGCATTCCACTTAAACATCCATTCACCCAATTCTCTTAAGTCTTTTTTACCACCTTCTCTTAAGAAGTTTGCCATGTCTCTGGCCATTCTTGGTGCAAATTCACATAAGAAATAATCTCCACCTCTTTTATACACATATTCTGGTTTTGTAAAACCTGACATGCCAACGAATGAATCTTCATTAACTTCTGGTTTTGGTGGTTTTGGAAATGCTGGAAATTGATAACCAACTGAAGTATAAAAGGGTGTAGGATGATGTTTGATCACTTCACACATTTCTTCTATAGTTTCACATTCGTGTAAATTAAATAAAATAGTGTTGTGATATCCTGAAGGCTTAGTAGCATAATTAATGGCAGATCCACATACTCTGTGAAGTATAAAGATGTAAAGCCATTCTTCTAAGCCAAATTCGTCTCTCTTAGAATTCCAATTAGTGGCCACTTCCATTCGCTGTGGTGTGTATAATCCTGCTTCCATTCTTGACCAATATGGATGATCTGAATTCCAACCATAAAAACAGTCATTGATTATTTGGGAAAATCCAGCATATTTACGTTCTACTACATCATATAATTCTATGTGATGCATTAGTTCGTCATCTAGTTTTGATTCTGCATGTGGAACATGACCAAGATTACTTAGATCTTGCTGTTTTTTGGCTAGCTCAAAATATCTTAAGAATTCATCGTAATATTTGGTTGTTGTTATGTTCATTGCTTTTTTATTTTATACAAAAAATTCTTTATTTTCATGACATAAGATCAAATACATCAAACATACATGTAGATCTGCTAACCACTGAATGTGTGCATTTGGAAATTCTCTTCTTATTAAGAAATCTATTTCTTCTGTTGTTTGACTTATTCCTCGCCATTCTTTATTTTTTATAGTACTGTAATAAATATCTAACATGGCCTTTACAATAGGATATCCATTCAATATTTCTTTATTCGATGATCCTGTTTTAGCTCTGTCCTTCCAATGTGTTTGTGTTATTTCTCCTATTGATATCAAATCTTTTTCTAAATAATCCCAGACATTTTCATATTCATCCTTTACTTCAAACATATATTGTTTATGATTAATACCAAAACTATAAGCATAGTTTTCTAACTCTTGAAGATGTACTGCATCTTCTCTGTGTGTTTGTTTTAATACATCTTCTACATTGCTTAGAATTGCATATGGATCAGTTGACCGGATATGTGTTTGTGTTATGATCAATGGAAATAAACTAATTATACCGCCATATATAAGTCTACTACCTTGTCTATTTTTAAATGAATCTTTTTGAGCTTGTAGTGCAATATCATACGTTATTGGTAAATCTTTAGATTCGTAAACTCGTTTTGCTAATTCTCTAAATGAATCTCCTGTATTAATACCAGCTACTAGGAAGTTTTCTAGCTTTAAGTTTCTATTCCTATCGGCATATCTAGTTGTTAATCCAGGTTTATTAGCTATAGGTTCTAGAACAAATGCTATTTGTGCTATTCTAGCTATTTCATTTGGAGATATTTGCATTTTAATCTATAATTTTCCAATTAAACGATGGTCTATTTCTTTGAAATTGTGTCATTGACCACTCGATGTCTTTAGTTTCTATTACTATTGTTTCGGTTTTACCTGATCCGTTGTAGGTAATTTCTATGTTGAATTTTTCGTCTGCTTTCATTAAAATAAAGATAGTGTTTGTTTAATTAAATTTTTATTTGCTTCGTTTTTTTCCATGTTCCATCTATAATATTCTCTGGATATATGTACAGATTTAGGTTTTTCCATTACATCAAAAGTTAATTCACCTTTGGCGTTAAAATAAACTTCTGGGTGTTTATAAACCTTCCAGTTGTTTCTTTGTGCCATGTCTTCTATTCCAGTATTAATTTCTTTAACTAATTCTGTACGTTCATTCCAAGTCCCAGCAAAAGGTGTTCCTTTATAGTACCCTGTTTTTGGTAAAGGTCTACTTTCGTTTTCAATAGGTAAAACATTTACAATTTCAATGTTATTAATGCCTAATCCGATAAGTTCTTCTTCGTATCTTTTTATAAGTACTTTAACCGCAGCGCTTGGATTTGACTGACGCATTAGATGATGTCGAACATCGATATTACCCATATAAACTGTAAGTTCATTTACCCATGGATAAACATAGCTTTGTAAACCGCGCTTAAGTGCACCGTGCATTGTTAATCCATCGTGTCTTTGGCACATATATCCTGCTTGATACATTCCAAAAGAGTGACTATCACCAAAACATAATTTTTCAGTTTTTTCAATATGATCAATCTTTTGTATTTCCATACAGATTTCTGTAGCTTCTTCAATTCTAGATTCAAGTGTTTTAAATAAATCTGTACCGGCTTTAAGTCTAGTTTTAATTAAGTTACCAATATCTGGCATGTCATGGTGTAAAGAATACATTTTGACTGGTGTAAATAACCTCATTAATTGGTGATATAAATCATCATTAGATCCTCCAAATATATTGAAGGTGCCTTTGAATTCCATACCATGATCAATAAGAATTGCGTCATAGTCGTTCCAATCAGTTTGATTAGATGTGATTACTTCTGCGTTTTCAAAACCAGCATTTTGCAATTGATTTAATAGCATATGGGCCCACGCACCTTTATGTGATGAGATTTTTGGGCTAATTTTACCAACCAATGCACAAATGCCGACTTTAATCGACTTATCGGTTTCCTGTTCTGTAAAAAATGTTAACTCTGTCATACTTTTATTTTAATGGATCCTCGCTTTCTTTATAACCATGTTTATCTACATAGTTATCTAATGCACCTAAGTAAGCTACTGCATCTAATAAATTATCTTGTTTATAGTTGTATGAATGTCTGCTTAGCTTTAAAGCTACTAACGCAGCATACATATCTGAACCGTTAAGGTCTTGGCCGGTCATACCATTGAATATCATTGCTGCGCGTCTCATACCTTCTTCGAATGGGCCATATTGGCGTGATTTTTCTTCAGAACGATTATTTACGATGTCGTTAGCTTCAGATAGAATGTTTGATTTCTTATTTTTAGACATGTGATTTATTTAGTTATTATACACACAAAGTATAATTTGTTTAATTATTTATTCGACTCTTTTAGTGCTGCACTCGCGCTGATGGCTGCAAAGCGTTAGTTTCCTAACATTATATACGTTTAGGTTTAGATACGTTATAAATCATAGCACAGTAGAATCTGACAGCGTGCATATTGATGTTGTCAGCTGAGGCCATTGTTTTGCTTAAATCATTGTCTATAACTGATTGGACAAATCCGCCTCCCATGTCATTGACATTCCATTTTTTACACATGATTTGGGTACCTGTTGTTACGATATGATTTTCTTCCCATGAAATAATATCATTATCATGTATAAATTGTTCTGCACTATCATCAAAGAATTTTTGTACAGCTTCTTTAACTATTTTAATTTTGTCAAATGTATTCATGTTATATTGATTTTAGTTTCGTTTCCAACCATATCCTGCTATTTCCCCTCGATTAAACATACCGATAAGATTTTTATATGCCTTTGTGGCAGCAGGTCGTTTGCAGTGTTTTACTGCGTAAATAATTTCTGGAGAATATTCGTCTTCTCTTCTTAGAAAAAATGTAGTTCTATACATATGTCACTGTATTACCGGTTAATTGAATATACATCTCAATGGCTTTTTTTAGGCCTTTGATTTTGTTTTCTATTTCTTTACTTACACCAACTTCGATTGCTTTAGGCAATAGATTATCATATAAATAACCGTCAAAGAGGCCGTATGCCATGTTTTTCAGTGAATCGTCTTCGGTTGCTTTAATAATGTCCATTGTCATTGTCATCATTTCTGACGTAAAGCAATCGTGTCTGTTAAATCTCTTATAGTTCATATTATTTAATATTAGTTGTACCATGCATTCTAAAACCCAAAACTGGAGTATGTCCAGTTATTTTATTCTTACGCTGCTCTATCATGTTTCTTGTCATGATCAACGTTTCAACGTCAGTTTCTGACTTTACCCAATCAGTGAATAAGTAAGTCAATAATTTTGCTTTGATTTTTTTCATTTCTATTACTCTTTTAATTACTCTACTAATATACCACAAATAAATGACATAAAAAAATCTGGAGTGACTTATTTTAAAAAAAGTTTCCAGTTTTTTTCTGCAGCGATAGCTTCTAACTCGAATGGATGAGTGTCATATTCATATCCATCTTCGTCATACATTCTTTGCATTTCTTCTCCGTCCTGTAAATAATGTGTATATTCGTGCAATAGTGTTGAGATTACCCATTCTTTATTTTCAGCCTTTGGGTAATATACAACTATTTTATTTTCTTGTCTATCGTATTCTGCATCTGGATCACAATCACCTTCAGCTTCTTCACATCCTGTTATTCTAACATAAATGTTATGGTGAAGTTCAACTTCTGGGAATTCATGTTGATACTTAGATCTGCCATAGTGATTTTTTATATCATCGTAGACCTCTTCAATTATATTTTTGCACTTTAACTCATTCATATACTGCTAATATACCACAAATATTTGACATAAAAAAATCCTGGCTCACTTTTTTTCATAAAAAAAGCCCACATCTAGTGGGCTCTTATTTAGTTTAATTCGATGATACTTAAATTATCCTAATTTCTTAACTAATACATTTAGTTTTTCTAGAGATGCTTTAACAAATTCTCCATAATCAGCATGCATATCTTCATCTGAGTCTAATGGTTGATATTCCTTCCATTCATTGTATTTACTAATAAACTCTTCGCTTGCGTCAATGATCTTCTTAATATCTGACTTAGCGTATTCCTTTCCATAATACTGTTTTGGATCTACATCCATTCTTGCAGTCTCATCTGTAAATGGATTTTTAATATCTACGCCTTCAAAATCAAATGAAAAAGCTTCAAAACTTTTTATGTGTGATTCGTTTTTTAGCATTGCTTCTCTTTCTTTTTTTCTTTTCTTAAATTCTTCTTCAGCATCGCCTTGTCCAGCAGGTACATCTCCAGAACCATCAGCTCCACTTGTTGGTAAAGCAGTTGGTCCCATACCTGACATATTAGAAGGTGTAATATTTTCTATTAAATCTTCTTGAATTTCTCCTTCTACCATAAACCCACATCTTACCATTGCTGCAACGATCCAGCTTTTATATGTTTCCATATTATCACCAGATTGTTTGAAATCTTTTCCGTGTTTATCGAACCCCTTTAATATTTTAGCTTGAAGTCTACCATCACATTGTCCAGCTATACTTGTAAACCACTGTTCAACTTCAATATCTTCCATTTTACCTGTTTTAAAATCAGGTTTTGCAGCTTGTCTTGATTTAAACTCCGCAAATGGAATATAACGATATCTAGAACCTTCTTTTTCCCAATTTTTAGTATTGTCATATTCTTTAGGCGCAACATGCTTTTCATTAATAAAAGCATTAAAAGATCTACTGTGTGTTATATTAGATTTGTTACTAGACAAAGATTTAGAACTTTCATTTAAGTCTATGCCGTCCCATTCCCATTTGAAACCTCTTCCATCTGCACCATTACCTAAGTAACCGTACATTCCTTTTTTGAAACTAGCAAAGAACATAGCAGCGCCATATTCTCCAACTTCTTCTTTAACATATTCTCTTGCAGCGGCATCGTCCATTCCTTGAACATAAACCTGTCCTTCTTCAAACGAAAATAAAATACCTTTCTTAAAGTCTATTGAGTCTCCAACCCACCATGTATCATTATCCATGTCATATGAATCGTCTTCGTCTTCTTCGTCACCGAACATATCGAAGTCTGGCCATTCAGATATACCGTAGTTTAATGCTTCTTTTTCTGTTTTAAAAAAATTAACCTGAGCATAATCTCCAGATCTTTCTCTTACGTAAAATATCTTTGCCATTTTATAATATTATTTTCCGTCAATCTGAATGTATTCAGATTCTCTAATTTCAAGATTGTTATTACCAACTGATGCATCATATTCACCATAAATAAGATCCCTCTTACCTGCTAACGGGGAATTCATCATTCCAGTTTTATCGATTTTCTTATAAACCTTTTTGCCATTAAAATCGTCCATGAAACCTACATTAATTACAACTTCATAACCAAGGTATAACGTCTCTGATTCTTCAGAATTTAAACCAGTAACCTCATCTATAGCGAATCCATTAAAAAGATTAGCGGTAACATATAGAACACCTTCCATACCACCTGCTCCTTTTTCTACTTGATCTAAAATCATTTTCTTAGCAGTATCTTCAAACTTAGCCCATTCTTTATTAACTTCTTCTTGGGTTACTACATTAATACCTTCGTATTTTACCGTTTTGATCTCTTGTTTAAACGCTTGCATTATTCTACCTACTAGGCCTTTAGCTGCATAGATACCTGTCATTCTATATGCCTTTTCGTTTAGAAATTCTTCAAATAATTGTAAATGTTTCATTTTTATATTTTTATTTGTATAAATTTATTAATTACCAAGCGTAATCAAGTGAATTTGTCAGTATTAATACTTTGGAGTTTCGATTATCTTTAACTTAATAAGTTCGCCGATAAATTCTCTGTATTTCATTTTATTAGTTCCTTTAATAATAGTTTTATCACCTTCTACGAATTCACCACCATCAAAGTAGTATGAGTTACCGTTGTTTGCTGCTATTGATATAACATTACCCATCATGAAGTCAGAAGGACATCTTCTAGCACCTGATAGATCTTTTACAACATCTTTTCCCCATCCGCCTAAACCACCTTGTTCACCTACTGGTTCATCAGATCTAATTGGATTTCCAGGTAATGCTCTTACAGCGTCACCTTCTGGTGTTCCTTCAACTGCATAAAAGTATGCAAGAATAGCATTAGCTAATGCTTCGTCTCTTCCTTCTTTTAATGTTGCTTCGTTTAGAAATTCTTCAAATAATTGTAAATGTTTCATAATTGTTTTTATTGTTTATTTACCAAGCGTAATCAAAAGTTTTGATTTTGTTAATTCTATCTTTAATAGATTTAGCATATGTCTTAGCTTCTCTTTCGTACCATCTTTCACCTGTGCCGTATTTCTTTTCAGACTCTTCAGATCTTGCGATATAATCACAGTATCTTGAGTAATCATCTAAAATAGATGACATGTGTGAAGAAGCATCTTTTAATTTTACAGTAGAACCTCTTTTGTTTTTACCGATATAGATTTCTCCGTATTCAGTTTTCTCTCCAGCTTTTAAACCGTCTTGAATTTGTTTAGCTAATTCATCAATTGCGCTTGATACCATTTTATCTAATGGTAATGCAGCTGCTTTAGTAGCTAAAATTTGAGTGTATCTGTTTTTGTTTTCTTGTTTGAAGTCTTTATCAGATTTGAATGCAATCGCTCCTGCTTTTGCTGCTGATCTTTCATCTCTTTTGTTGGCTGTAGAATACTTTTGTTGTAATAAATCAATATTAATTACAACTGCTCTATCTGCAACTTCTGCAATTCTCTTTACATTGTAAAGTCCAGTAGCGTCCCATCCTTTATACTTCTTAGAAATACCAATAGTATCGCTTGAGTTGTTAGGAGACTTTGATAAAGTTCTGTTCCTATTATCAGAGTATCTGCTAGACCATGAGTTAGTGTAAAATTCATTACCTCCACTTGCTACCGCTAATAAATAACCTCCACCTGGAATGAGTTTATTAGATTGATATGTATCGTATGGTGCATGTGGATTTTCTTTCTCAGTATCTGAGATATAAAAAACAATAGTGTTTGTTTGTTTTGCCTTGTACGCTGTCATTGGATCAGTATCAATAAGATCTTCATCCTGTACTTTATCTAAAGCAACTTTAGTTTTACCATAAAATGCGCCTGATAAAGATTTGTCAACTTTACCTCTTGTGCTTGTGAATAACTTAGATAGTTTTATTGAACCGAAAGCCTCGTTTAGGTTTTCTAAAAAAGAAGTAAAAGATTCATAGACAAAATCAGTACCTTCTTTAAGAAGTACTGGATATTTTTTACCATTAAATTCAAATTCTTTTTCACCTGCGTCTTTTGCTTTTTTAGCAGCCGCAACAAATCCTCTACCTTCTTTTACTGGGTAGGTTTTACCATCAAATTCGAATTCTTTATCTCCGTTTTCTTTAGCTTTAGTTACTGCATCTCCAAATGCATTTCCTTCTTCAACTTCGTCTTCTGCAACTTCTTCAGAAATGTTGATTGTTGTTAATACTCTTTGTCCGAACTTAGAAAGAGAAACACCTGCCTCAGAAACACTAAAGTATTTTGCGTTTCTTCTCATCCATCTTCCTGAATCGTTTGACATTTCTTTTAAAATAGCATCAAATTCTTCTTGAGTTAATGTACCGTCAGCAATAGCTTCTAATACTTTGTTTCTAATTTTTGCGTGGGTTCCTGCAGTTTGTGCTGGATGGTTTTCAGTATATTTTCTCTTTAGAGTAATTTTACCTTCACCGATAAATTCTTCGAATTTTTTCATTTTTAATTTTCTATATTTTATATTCTTATACTATATATTAGTCTTTCTTCACAAACTGTTCAAATGTCATGAATTTTGACTCTGCAACACCCATAGAAACCTCTAATTTTGTTCTCAATTCAGTATACATACCATGAATTGGTCTAGGTGTTAATTTTTTAAATGTCTTTTCATCACCGTCTAACATTGCATTTCTAACTTGTGTTGCTGAAATGTTTTTACCAGATCTAGGGATTTCAAATAAACCGAAATCTTCTCTACAATTTAAAGATTCTCTATATTCTGGTTTATCAACTTGATACGAATATGTTTTGAGCCTATCTGTTCCTGTTCCCCAAAGTACCGGTTCGTAACCATCGGCTCTCATTGCGTTAAACATATAATCTATTGCCGCTCTATCTAAAATGTATACTTTTTCTATTGGGTATTTAGACTTTAATTTATTAAGCATTGCTAATTGAGTTTCCTCATCATAAGGTCTTTTAAAAGCATCTTCTTTTTTCTTAGTCTTTGATTTAATCAATATTACAACAACAGGATGTCCGTTTTGTTTGCTAATAGTGTCTATTACCTTAGCATGTCCTAATGTGAACGGCTGAAATCTACCAACAAACATATTAACTAGCTTTTTACCCTGATCTGGATAGTCTACAGTTAATCCTTCCATTATTGGACTTACGTCGCCATTTAGTTTTTGATTAATTAGATATTTTTTAAAATCCATTACATCTTTTTCGTTTGTTTTACCCATTATGATAGTTTCTATCTCTTCAACTATTTCATTAATCTGAGACATAAGATCTGAATTTATAATATCAGTTTCTTTGCTTCTCTTTTTTCTAAAAGAACCGAGTGCTATTTTAAAAAGTTCCGATAACACTTTGTTTTGTACTAGTGAGAGGGTTTTCTCATTAGAGATATATGCTGTATTAAGTTCAAAGTTTTCACCTTCTGCAAAATCTGCTGAATCAAAATCTGCGCCTACATATTTAGTTGCGTGCTTTTCTACGTAAGCATTAAATATAGATGACATTAATTCTACATATCTAAGATCTGCGTCCTCTTCTTTTAATTCTATATCTGATATATCAAAACTTGTTAAAAATTCAACTAAATCTAATATAGATATTTGATACATGTCAGATGGTTTTCTAGGCTCTGATTCAATTCTATCAAATCTTTCTAGTTTAAAACTCTTAGGATTTCTATTCTCGTAGAAGTTTACTACCAATGCATCAATATCTTTATCTAAATCTAGATTTAATGCTGATTTATTTCTACCGTTATCGAATATATTGTATATTAACCTTGTAAATGATTCCTTCTCAAATTTAGTTTTAAATTCTGATTCACCTAAAGACAATAAGTCTATTAGATCTTCTTTTTGATTCAATGCTAATTGACCTTCAAATAAAACTGATATTTCTTGTACTTCTAGTTTAGTTGCCCACTTCTCAAGAATTCTAGGATCTCTAATAACTCTCTTAACTCTCGTAGGATCTGTTGCGTTAAGTACCTGTATATGTGTTAGTATTAAATTGTTTTTTGGTAATAAGTCATATTCTATGTCGATAGTTTTCTTATCTACCATGTAATCAAATCCAAATTTCCAATCTTTTGGCATTTCATTTAACGCTTCGTCTGAAATAGTGTTAAAATGTTTAATGGCATTTTCATAATATTTAACGAGAGTTCTATCTACGCGATTCATTGCAATTTTTGAACCACTCTTAAAAAATTCAAATTTACCAACCTCTTCTCTTCTTACGTGAAAACTTGATGCTTGCACTTTTTCTGTTACAACACATATGTTACTCAATAACTCATTAAAGTCATTGATATTAGTAGATTCAAAATATGTTTTTAGGTTTTGTAGTGCCATATTATTTTTGTTTTATCTGCCGTATTTGATGATTCCCATCAATTGATTGATTGCGGCAAAAGTGCCTGTTAATTTGTAAGTATGTCCTTTGTATTTAAAAACTAAACCTTCAGTTGGTATAATAGACTCTATTCCACCGATTCTTTCTAGTCTAGCAAGCTCAGCTTCTACTTTTTTAATTTGATCAATTCCACCTGATTTTTTAATCTTAGCAGCTTCAGTTCTAATTTGATTATGCAGTCTTTGCATTTCTTTGTCTGGCGATGCAGCTACAAAGTTACTTGCGTTTTTCAAAATTACTGATCCTAATTCTAAGAATAGATCTTCAAATGGTCTAATGTTTTCTTTATACTTCTTTTTAACATCTTCTTTATCAAACTTCTTAATTAGTGCAGCTTTATCTTTACCGATAGCTTTGTCTAATGATCTTAAATTTAAAGTCTTCTTATCACCATATGCCCATCTTAATAATAAACCTTCTTTGTGGTTTTGTTCTAGATCAGGGAAATTTGTGTCTATCGTTTCTCTCCACCACATTTCGTGATATCTGGAAACTTCGTCAGCATCTGTTAGTTTATAACGATTCTTTAATGCTTCTACTTGTTTAATGAATTTTGACTTGTTTGCTTCAAAGTCAACGTCTTTAGCAATCTTTAATACTTGTGGTGGAATTATAGTAAATGTGTTTTGAACATCTTTCTTTAATTCTTTTAAAGCACCTACTAATTCTGTTGCTAAGTTTTGAGTTCCTGTTTGATTACCTTCTCCGTCTGTCTCTACTATATTGTGAAATTGAATGACATCTCTATCATAATATATCACGTTAGGGTTTTTAGAGTAGATCAATTCCATGTTAACGAAATTTAATCCGTTTGCAAACATTGATTGATCCTTAAGTTTTGGTAAAGCGTCAGCTAAATCTTTTGCTGCAAAAATATATGTTTCTTCTACTAATTTAGAAGCGTGACCAGTAAACATCTTAATAATACCGTTTAGGTCTATTGGATTTTTCATTTGACCCTTATTTCTGGCAAACATTGTTTCTCCATCTTTAACAGTTGCAAATAAATTTTGACCATCTGTTTTTTCGGTAGGGTCTTCTTCAAAATTAAGTTCTCCACTTAATCCAGATTCTATAAGCTTTTTAAAATCGCCGAATGTCAATGACTTGTTATCAAACGGGTGTGACATGTGGCCGGCTGCTCCACCTTCTAATATTAAATTAGATTCTTGTAAGTGAACCCTTTCGGTTATAAATGTACTAAAGTCTGTATATATTTTCATAATAGTTGAAAGTAAAAACTAGAGAGTGTTATGCTCTCTAGTTTATATATTGTTTTTACCCAAGTGATGATTTTAAAGCACCAACCATAGCACCGTAATCTCCTGAGTTTTTAGAAATTAATCCATCAACTACTTCCTGTGCTTTAGCTTCGTCAAAGTCGTCGCCGAAAGCTTTTTGTAATACAGAAAATGCATATTCTTTAAATTCTTCATCGGAAGTAACTTCCGCTTCAGTAACTACTGATTCTTTTAAAGGATTTATTCCCCAATATTGAGACATGTCGTATTTTACCGGGTAAATAGCTAAATCTCCAACATTACCTTCAGCTGCTTCAATATTTTTAGTAAGATAGAAATCACCTGCTGCTTTTTCATATCCATAATCTTCAGCATCTGCTTTCATTTCCTTTTTAAAGCTTTTTGCTACTTTGTCAAATTTACCAATTTCTATAACTTCTACAATATTGTCGTTATAGTCGATACCAGTATCTCCAACCTTTAAGTCCTTTTTAGCTTCATTTAAAGATTTAACTTTAGCTGTATAAGTTCCGTTAGATTCTTCAATGTATTCTGCTAAACCTGCATCGTCCCAACCATCTTCAGATGCTAGTACCTTTTCAAGATCTTTCCTGTCTCCTGTTAATTCAACTTCTGGCCATCCAGATGGTCCATCGTTATCAATGATTTCCATTGTTACTTTATGCTTCTTAAGTAATTTTCTTAATACTTTAGATCCAGGATCCATTGCATCCATTACCACTGATGCCTCTAATACAGCCTCTGCATATTTGATAGATTCGAACATTCTAAATTCAAAGTTGTCTTTTACTTCACCTTCAAAGAAAGAGTTAAATCTATCTAGTAAATCTTGTCCCATTTTAGCAAAGCCACATTGCTCTAAGAACAATGCAGTTCCTTCTGCAATACCTTGACCTGACCATCCAGCTGCATTTGAAATTCTAGAATATTCTTGTTCTAATGCATCTTTAATTCTTGTCGATCCGATGTTTACTGACATTTTGCCTAAACCATCAACTATTACAGGAATAGATCCTATATTACCTTTGATAGCGCCTGCACACTTTTCTCTTTCTCTATGGAAATTAGCATCTTCCATTGAATCTAAGAATAATTTTTTAATTGCACCCAATAAAGTCTTCTTATCGTTAGATGCACCAATTGCATTTAATTTAGAAAACAAAATTTGATTATATTGAGTTACTACTTTCTTAGCATCTCTCTTACCTTCTACTTTAATAGCTTCATTAATTTCTACAGATTCAAATGCTGGTTTTAAATCTTTATCACCTGCATATATGTCTGCCATTAACCACTTTCCTGATTTTTCATCAAAAAGGTAAATGAATTCAGCTCCACCTTTATCACCTGCAGTTGAAATATATCTGTCAATGTTTTTAACGTTACCTTTCATATTATCAGTGTCTCCATAGTAGTTCATTCCACTTGGATCAGCTTCTAAACCTGAATTATCTCCATTTTTAAGAACCATGTTTAGTGGTGAACCACCCTTTAAATATGTTTTCTTAATAAGCGGTAGCATGTTGTCAGGATATGAATCATAATGTGTATACACAGACTCTATGTTACCTCTTTTGTCTATTTTACCAAATTGTCCTCTAGTTCCTTCTATGATTAAGAATGCTTCGTTCATTTCAACACCTCTTAATTTAGTAAAGAATTCGTTTTTTTGTTCTTCTGATAATTCTTTTACAGATGTAACATTAAATTCTGATAAGAGATCCTTAAACGTATTAGCTTCAGATTCTCTTTTTGCATTTTGTTCTTCTTGTAGTTGAGCTTGATCGCTTTCAGTTTTTATCTTAGCAAACTGCTCAAATGATTTTAGTTTTTCCATTATGATTATATTTATTTCATTATGATTATTTTATTATATATCTCCTTCAAACGACACATTTTTTATATCGTATGCAAACTTCTGTTCTTTGTATATGGCTTGTCTAGCTTTAGCATGTCTCATTAGATAATTATCCCAGTCTGGTGATGATAAATCATCTACAAAATCTATGATATTTACGCTATCCTTTGAGCTATGTTGCCTTAGTCCACGACCAATTGATTGTCTAATTACAACCTCTGATTTAAAGGACTCTGTAAAAAATATGTTGTGTATTCTTTTTATAGAAATTCCTGTTGAAAAAGTACCATATGACGCGACAATGACTACATCTGCGTTTTCTTCCATTTTCTTTTTGTACTCTTCTCTGATTGAGGTTTCAGTCCCGCCATCAACATAGTATATTGTTTTATCACTTTCTTGCCTAAGTTTAGCATATAGTTTTTTACCATGTTCGATCCTGTGGAAAAGAACAAGACTGTTACCTCGTACTCTGGATATAATGTTCGAAATGAAATTAAGACGCCCTTCGGAATTAATAACATAGTTTTGCTCAAATTTGAATACATCTTTACTTTCATATCTGTTTTGTGACATTTCTCTAAACGCGTCCTTTGTAGATTGAGGAGCATAATCCATTTTAATAACTTTAACCTTACATTTTGCAATGTGTCCTTCGTTTTGTAGGAAATTTGCAGAAACTTCAGTGATCAAAGGACCAGTGTATGCCATTAATGTAAGTCTATCTATTGTACCTTCTTTTGGAATCGTACCTGATAAACCGTATCTATATTTAGCATTTACACACTTTTGTAATATAGTCTTAATTGAAGTAGATTTGGCTTTATGTGTCTCGTCAATTATTACTGCATCAAATTGTTCAAAATATTCTTTATTCTTTTTAACAAGAGATTGATACGTTCCAATTACTACATTTCTACCAGGTCTTATTTTTTGACCTGAATAAATTTGTTGTACCTTTATATCTACTGCGTTTCTATAATTATAATCTAAGAAATCTTCACTAGCCTGTACGACAAGTGAAACATTAGGTACAATAAAAAGAATTCTTTCTGATTTCTTTTTCTCTAATTGATATGCTACTGTTAGAAATGATATTAATGTTTTACCTGCAGAGGTTGCAAGCTCTGATAAACATTTTCTAAATTTAAGAATGTTAAATGCTGCTTCTATTTGATAATCGCGGGGAGTTATTTCTGATTTCTCAAAGAACTTTAAGGCCCACTCTGTAAACTCTTCCTGGTTTATTTCAGTGTCAAACAGGACAGTTATACCATTTAATTTAAGTTCATATCCGTATTCTTTACATACAGACATGACTTCTCTCCATAGACCAGATGGAATCCACTTGTCATCTTTTATATACGATATGTAACCGTCCCACAATCCTTTCTTAACTAATGGATTAAATCTCCATGATTCAATTCTCTTGTTAAGTGAGATATTAAGTTGTTCAAGCTCCATTTCAGTTGCATCATCAATACGAAGCAACTGTCTATTTTCTGTTAAACTAAGTTCCACATTTAATGGGACTTTTTATTTTTAGTTACAGGTCTTTAAGTGCTAACCTGTTTCTAATGGCAAATCCCATATTATCTAGGGTTTTTACCGATTCTTTCATAAAATCTAATTGATTTTCTAAAAGAGATAATTTTGTATGTTCTTGTACTAGATCGTTTTCAATAAAACGTTCTTTTTGTTTTTCACCAAGCTTATAGTCATATTCAAAGTATCTGATATACGCCTCTCTCCACCTGGAATTTATGTTGTTCTTTTGTTCCTTAACCTTGGTATTTAGGTATGCTATTTGTTCTACCATAGTTTGTCTAGAAGATAATACTCCTGATATGGTTTCTTCCATTGCATTTATATTTCTTAGAGAACTTGCTAGGTCTTTAATATTTTTTGACCATCCAGCCCTTTGTGAACTCAACTTTTCATCGAGTGCTAATATCTTTTCTTTACTCATTTAAAATAATGATTTTTTGTTAGGATCTGGTTTTATGTGCTTAGAAGTTGTTTGCCTTTTCTTAAATTTAGGTTTGCTAAACTCAATATCAGGTGTGTTCGGATCATCAGGAATTTCTACTGCCTCAAAATCTATGAGTAGTTTGTGTCCTTTAAATCGGTCTCTATCGTTATAAAAATCTTCTAGGTTTTCTTCAACCATAAATGTTAGTTCTTCTAAATATACCATAAATCTAATTGGCTTGATGTAAAATAGTTATTGATATTTTTAAAGGCATCTGACTTTAACTCAAAACATTTAATCATCAAATCATTAAGATCTTTGATATTATATGTATCTAAATTACTGTCCTTTAGAAATTTGGACCACATAAATACTGGCCTTCCTTTCTTAAGCTTCTCTATCATTTTCTTTTTACCAGTATCGTCGTTATCGAACATATATCTTACTGTTTCGATTTCATCAAATTCTTCAGTAGATCTTCCAGCAGTTGCTAATGCCAAAGAGTTTGACATAAATTTAGCATCAAGTGGTCCTTCAAATAAAGTTACTGGCCTTTGAAAAGAAACTCTCATAATTCCAAATAATGTAGAAATCTTTGCCAGTTGATTAGACTCTGCTTCTTCAATTTGTAATGGTTGGCCCATTTCTTCATAAAGCTTAGGTAAATCATATGAAAGGTATCTTTGACCGTATCCTTTCATTCTTCTAGTTTGTGCACCTATAATTTTATTATCTGTACTTAAATTTAGAATCCATAATCTATGTTCTTTGGCAGAATATAGGAACTCGTCTAGTTTTTTATGTAATAATCTGTCTTTAAGTTGAAACCATATCCATTCTCCAGGTTCAATAGATTTAGCTTTAAACTTTGATTTAAACAAATCAATGTCTATTGCATGTTTTTGTATATCTTCAAATAAAGTAGGTTTAAGAACATTTTCTGATCTTACTTGTAATTTATTTTGTTGTATGTAATCTATTACTGCAAATGAATCACCGCTTTTACTAAGCTTAATACCATGATCCTTTAAGAATGAGTGTAGATTTGTATGGTGACCACAATTATAGCAATGATATTGTAATGTGTCCCAGAATATATTACCACGTTTTGCAGTATCATCTTTATGGGAATCACCACAATAAGGGCATGCAAGGGTTATTCGCCCATGCATGCTCTTTAGTGATTGCTTATTTGGATTAGAATGTTGTTGAGTAGTTACTTGTATAAGCGCATACTCTATTCTTTCCTTTAGCTCTTGTGTTAACTCTATGTTATTATTAGATGTCGAGGTCATTCAAGAAAGAATCAAGATCATCATCTGTACTAACTGCAGCAGTTTCTTTTGATTCTGTCTTTGCAGGAGCCGGAGCTGCTGCTTCAACTACTGTTGTTGCACTTGTAGTAGCTTTCTTTGGTGTAGATGTTGAACTACTTGTCATCGCAGAGATAGAATCTCCAGGATTTAAGTACATTCTTAGTACATCATTTACAAAAGATCTAGTATCTTCGTCCCATGCTTTGTAATCATAGTTCACAAGAGATGGTGCATTTTCAAGCTCAGCTTTGATTGCAGTCATCGTTTCTTTATTTCTTTCTGCTGGAGCATCGCCCATTAAAATTGCAGAAGTACTAGCAGAGAACTTAGATTTATCGTAGTTATTATATTCACCTTGGCGAGTAATGATCAATTCGAAGTTTTTGCCTTCAAATAGGTCAAACACCTGTGTTGGTTCACCGAAATCTGGTTTCAATTCAGCATCGATTTTTTCTTTAATCTTGTAACCGAATTTAAATACTTTATAAGTACCTTCTAATTCTGGGTTTTGTGGATCTTTTACGATCTTAATTAAAGAATAATACTGCTGACGTCTCTTTAATTTCTCTGATGACTTGCGATCTACTGCTGAATCTGATTTTCTCAGTTTCCAGAATACATCTGCGATTGGGCATTTTTCACCTATTGAAGATGGTGAATCTACCAATTTACCGTCACCACTAGAATTAGTTAACCAGTGTACGTATTTTTGAATTAGAGAATTTCTTGGATTCTCTGGATTTGGAACGAAGCGGATTAGCGCTTTATAAGTTCCGTCTTTGCCGTCATCGGCTGTTGGCTTGTAAACTTCGTTTACTGTTGTTCTTTCGGGCTGATGCGTTTCTACGTCTTCTACGCCCAAGTTAAAAATGTCAAATGATTCGCTCATAATACCTTTAAATTGTTTAATTGTTTAATACTTGAAATTACTTTAATGTTCTTTCGTTACCTTATAGTGTATAATAATAAATAGTTTCAACTAATTGCTAAGATTGCTCCTGAAGGTTCCTTCCATCTATTTTCCTCTAACTTAATCAGTCCTGACTTGTGAAGTAACTCTGACGCTTCCTTTTCGGTAAGCTGGTTCGCTATCACCATTTTTTCGAGGATCTTAATTAGACGAAGGTATTCAATAGTAATCAACATATAAATTAATACTTTAATTATTATACTTATTATATATCTTAGTTCCCAATTGTTTCATGGAGAGACTCATTAAAAATAAATAATTAAAATATGAAACAGTTTCTCACAACTAGCATATAACAAATGTTATCTAAGTCTGGAGGAAAGATTAGGTCGAGGGGTTTGAAACGTATGTAACCAAGAAATACGCATCGACTAGGTCGTCTAACGGCTTCGGGATCTTTTTCCCAATTTCAAGATCTTTGATCATGGAATGCAAGGGGCTTCGAGCTAAGATTGGGTCATCGTTCACATTTTGCTGATATGCCTCAAACAACTGAAGCTTATTCATGTTACCCTTGCCAGCAAACTTCTTAATTGTAGTAGGAGCAACAGTCAATATGTCTTTAACGTGAAGTTGAGAAATCATTTGTTCTTTAAGAATAGCGGCACCCGCAGCCATGTCAATTATATTATTAGTTCCCATTTTAGAACCATAAGAAGTTCCTTCGAATGCTATAATATAATCATTCTTAGTTTTAGTAATTCCTAAAATAATATTAATAATTTGGTCAGCAGTGGCCATATATCTTCTAACCTTAGCTAGCTCATTTTTAGAGTAATCACCAAATGTGGTTTTCCAGTCTTGTTGATATACTAAAGTAACATCGCTTAGTAGACTAATGTCCTCTTGAAGCTTTTGTTCTTTCTTAGTACCTAAACCCGGTTTAACGTAACTTATATAATGATGTGTGTTGGATTCTGTATTGAAAATACAAATACCTGGAGAATTTAAAGAAAAATCTACTGAAACGTAATTCATTTAGAATCTTTTACCAAGACTAGCACCTAATGCAGCACCTACAAGTCTTGAAGTTAATAAATCAAATAATATACCTTTTTGAATACCTAGTACTCTAGCTAATAATTTACCAACTGATTTTCCTAGAGCAAATCCAGTTAAACCACCTATAATAGAACCTAAAAGACCTTCGTTAGTTATTTCTTCATTTAACTTGTCTAAGTCATAAGTACCATCTTCGTTTTGGTAAGTTTTACAAAATTCCTCTATTGCTGCATCTATTTTAGATTCTAATTCAGGCGTCCACTCAGACTGTAGGTTTTCTTTAAGAACATCAATGTCATTTTCTGTGATCTTCTCCTCTACTAAATATTTATTAAATGTTTTCATATTGTATATATCTTTGATATTTATGATCCTGAAAAGTCTTTAAACGGTAAATCAGTTCCATGTTTTTTATTAAATTCTTTATATGCTTTCTTTTTGTCCGAAGATTGTAATATTTTATACATTTCTCTTAATCTTTCGGCATGTGCCGACCCACTTTTGTAGGATCTATTATCATCTGCATATTGATAGTGTTTATCAAACGACTTCATTGAAGCTAAATATTGATCTAGTGGCGATACAAACTTTTGTAAGAACATTTGTTGAATTTCATATTCAGAAGACTTTTTCTTATTCAAATAGAATTCATATTGCCCTCTCCAATTAGTTCTTTTATATGCGTGTACGATATCTTTACCTTCTGAGTGTTTAATAGTAATTTCCCACTTAATACCTTTATCGCTTGATTGATCTACATATATAACGTCATCTAAGTTATCTGCAATTCCGCCATATGTTAGTAATTTAATAATACCCATACGTAAATCTTCTTCTATTTCAGATGGAGTTCCCCATCTTCCTTTTTCAAAATCTTTATAAGAGTAATAGCTTTCTAATGTAAGTAAATGTTTCATATTGTATATATTAGTCTAATTCTATTCTTAGTTTAAGCTGATTGTAATAAAAATTAATTTCAAACGTACTAAATTCAGATATGTTATCTGAGAAATTTAAATTAAGTTCATTAATAGAGTTCATTATCGGTTTAGCAAATTGCATATATGCAACCGATGCACCTTCAGAATCTAAAATTCTTAATGTTAAAGGTTCTGTATATGGTTCTGTAGTTGATCTTGCATAATAATATAATAGAGTGTCCATCATTATCCAATAATTTATAAAACCATCTAATAATTGCATAGTCACTGTAAATTGCCTCTCAATTGTATTTTGAATAGGGACTGCACCTCTTTGATATCTTATAGAACCATCGTTATCTGCCTGCGATATAGGATCGAAAGAAACACCTGGTATATTTACACCTTGTATAGAATAGTTAACAAAATCTATAGGTTCTGCTAACATTGATCCAGGTACTTTTGTCAGGTATGTTTTATATTTCTCAGCTACTTCTGCTGGTATAAAATTCCTAGGGAACTTAAAGTCAAACGTATTATTTCTACTATTTAAAATCATATTATGCTTTTATAAATTCTCCAGAGGTTACGTATGTTTGTTCAATGCCATTATCTACGCTAATATAAAATCTGTTATTACTCATATTTCTAATTGCCTTAGCGTTAGCTTCATTTATTTTAAATAAAACTTCACCTTCACCCATATCTATGTCTTTATTGGATATATGATTAAATACTAATTTATTTGTACCATCTCCAAACGATAGTACTAATCTTTCAGCATTTTCAAAGGAAATAAATTGAATATCATCTCCTATTTTTTTAGAAATTACAAATTTAAAATAACATGCAAATGGAGGAATACTAATTTTAATATTGCCTTCTGTCATGAATGCCGAAGTTTCAATTTCTTCAACATCTTTAATCATTGGATTTTCACCTTCACCTTCTAATTTAACTTTGGAAGATGTTGCTATAATATTGTGTCTTTCCATAAATGCAGGCACAACTTTAACAGATCTAGGCACACTATCCATAATCAAACTTTTAATTACTTTATTACCTGATAAATTAGGTAATATATTATAAACCTCAGTCATTATGTTAGGACTATTGATTTTTAGTGCCGAAAGTTTTTTACCGTATTTACCAGCCTGATTTAAAATCATACTAGCTCTTTTGACTATTTGTGTATTATCTGTTTGATTGTAAATTCGCATAGTTACTTCAATAGAAAAGTTAACCGCAACATTTGCATTCTTTATAATAGGTCTAAACAATATAGGATCATTAAAATCTTCATATTGTGTAAAAGTTAATTCGTTTGTTTTTACATATGCAGTACCTATTTGTTCAAATACATCTACGTCGAATATTGCTATTATATCATCTGATGTTGTTTGAATCCTGTCTAGTACATATGCTTCGAATGCTCCTATAGAGTTATCTTTTTCACCATATATTTTAAAATAATCTCCGTCGTTTGCATCTTCTATTACAACTGTAAAATCTTGATATTCATCTTCTCTAGAAACACTAAACTTATTTTCTTCACTTGTGTAAAAATAATCAAAACCATTACCAACCTCTAATTTATCTATTAGTTTAAAACTTATTCCATAGTTTGTGGCTGGATCTAGATCACTTGATCCTATTGTTCCATCTCCATAAAATCTATCTTTAAATTCTGAATTCTGACCTATAATAGAAGGAATTTTAATTTCAATAAATTTACTCCATAAAGTTTCACCTAAAATAAAAGGTCTTGGATTAGCATATTCGTAATTACTAGTGTTAAGGTACACTAACTGTGTTAAATAATTTTTAATTCCAGTTGTTCTATCTGCTGTAACTTCTAATAAGAAACCTTCATAGTCTCTCGCAGAAAAACTATATCCACTTTTTAAATGCAATCTTATAGAATCATACTGAATATAATTAATATTTTGAGTAGCTTCTACTTGATAATTAATAAGATCAGCTTCATTACCACCTGTCCAACCTGCATTGTTATTTATGTAATTAAACATTTCATAATATCCTGTTGAATCATATCCTAATAATGCATATCTAGATTCATCATTAGGTACTCTAATGCCATGATATCTTCCAATTGGTTGATTAATATCATTACCAGTAACTTCATCTGGTGTAGAAAACAGAGGATTTGCCCTGGTATCTACTATTATTTTACCACCAATAAGGTTTGGGTAATTATATTCAACTGTTCCATTTTGATTAGGAATATATTTACCAATTTTAGTAACGGCTGAATATGACCATATTCCTAAAGTTCCACTAACTGAAAATAATTCTGGACTATCTAATGCAGATAAATCAAATTTATAAGTTTTACCATTTTGCAAAAGTAAAGTTCTTGCAGCAAAGTTTTCTATAGATAAATATCCACTAATTGTTGTAACGTCAAAGTTTACAACATCACTACCTAATTCATTTATTAAATGCCTAGAGGCAGTCGGTACATTTCTTACAGTATCTAAGAATTTTACTTCACTGCCGTTATCGTCTACTTCAATTTTAGTAGCGTCTGGATTACTTTGATCGTGATATATGAATTCTAATAAAACGTCTTCGTCTATCCTGAAATATCTTGATGATTTTGCCATATTGTTTAGAATCTCAAAAATTTAGGTGACCAATACACTCCTAAACCAATAGAAGGACCAGTACTAATTACTTGATTATTATTTAAGTTTATTCCATAACCAACTCCAATTCCAATAGACCACCCTGATTTTTTTTCAAGTTTTCTATTTAAACGAGTGTTGATTAAGTTTATGTTTTCAATGTCTTTAATTTCTATACCAGGATAACTAGTACTTAATTTTAATTTATCCGCACCATCTACATTTTCTATAGCGGCAAATAAACTCAGCGTTTGTTTTAATTCAAATTTACTATCTAAAACTCTAAATTGACCGAAATCATATTTTAATGTAGAAGTTCCAAATAGAGATCTGCTGTTACCGTTACCATAATCTTTAAATGATTCATATTTAACTTCAGCAGTAGTTGAATCTATTTGAGTTACGCTTGTGTTTGCTAGTAAACTATCTTTAATTTCTAATTCAGCAGATATCAAGGAATTAACATCTGATAAATCATCATTTAAGTCTAGTGCTTTTTTATACTTATTAGTCATCTTGAGAAGCTTATTATCTTTAATTGATAAATCAACTTTATAAGATCTTATCTGTGCCAATTGATCACCGTTATCATTTTTTAAAACAGTAACAGAATCTTGGGCAGCTAACAAATTATTTAAAGAAATACTAGCATCTTCTTGTGCATATTTAACATCTTGTTTCAAAGAGGCCACTTGGTTGCATTGTCTTAAAAATAACAACACAAAAAGAGCACCCAGTACAAATGTTAGGGTGTTCTTATTGCCAAATATTTTCTTAATTACTTCCATTGTTTATAATATTATTATTTTAAGAAGATGTACTAAAATCACTACATTGAGATGTACTTAATTCTAAACCTAGTCCACCTATTCTATTGTACCAAATAGCATTAGAAGAAACAAGAGGGTGTATGTAATATCTGTCTTCTTCTGCTGGTGTTATTGAACCGTTGGCTCCGTCAAATAATATCGTTCCATTTTGCCAAGTTGCATCAGCTGATGAATATGTATCTGCTCCACTTCCTATTTGGAGACATGCATTCGATGGGCTAGTGCCTTTATAGACTTGGAAATCATTACAGACAAAGGCTTGCGTTAAGCTACCATTTAAAGTATATGTTGCATTACTATTACCAGGATGAGATATTATTAAATCAGTTAATGTTAAACCTTGTGCTGGACAACCACCAGTGTCTATACTGTTAATGTAGATTGAACCGTATGTAACTCCGCCGGCAGATGTACCGTGAGCAAAAGTAACCGAAATCCTAGGATCGATTTGTGTAATTACAGGTACTAAATTCCCAGATGTCGTACCGCTATAATTATAGCTATATGTTAGTGAGGCTGAGCCTGCCCCTCCTCCTTTTCCACCGTTATCATCATCTAATAAAAAGTTAGCAAGTGATGTGTTATTAAATGTAACAGCTATTGTTTCAGCTGCTGCCGAATTACTTGGTGTCGGAGTTGGAGGTATTGCACTCGAACTTGGACTAGGCTGTGGAGTTGGAGATGCTGTTATTCCACCTGTACCAGCTTGATTTACTGTAATAGAATTAGTAGTTGCACCATCAGAATGATTAACCGTTAATATTGCTGACCTATTTTGACTAGTCGTATTATCAGATACTGTAATCTCCCACGTATCAGAGCTTCCAACTTGATTAATGGTTATCCACCCTGCAGGATTCTGCCATTCATAATTATCATCGCTTGGAACTACTGTTACTGTTCTTGTGTATGTATGTGCCATTTTTTATTTTGTTTTATTTCTTTTTATATTTATATTTAATTCTTTCTTATCCTTTGACATTGTATTGCAAATTGCCACTAGCGGGAGGCGTTGGGCTCGGGCTCGAACTTGGTGTCGGAGTTGGTGTTGCAGGTACAAAATTACCCTTATTGTTACCAACCTGAGAACCTTGAACTTCATAGAAGAAGTTTTCACCAACTCCTACACCCGCATATGTTAGTTCAATATCATCAGTTACAGTGTTAAGAGGTGATATATTTTTAGTTACTAAATAATCACCCGTCCATGAAGTTACAATTCCTTTACTAGTATTGGTTTGTTGTGCCATCATTTGGCCATCTACCGTCATAGTAATATTAGTATCAGATACATTATCAGGATCAACAGGCGACTGTCCTTCTGGAGTACCAGCTAATGTAAATCCAATAAGGTATGGATATGAGCCATCGTATCTTGAACTTGAATCATTATGATCATCTAACGTTATGCTAATACTACTAGGCGCAGGCGTCGATTCTGACGGGCTCGGTGTCGGAGTTGGAGGTATTGCACTCGAACTCGGTGTCGGAGTTGGAGAAGATCCAACTGGAGTTCCATCTGCATTTGCATCTATATCTCCACTTGGTGTATTTCCACCACCGATAGAGATACTATTACTATTAACTGGAGTTCCATCTGCATTTGCATCTATATTTCCACCGCCTATAATTACAGAGTTAGATACTCCAGCTCCACATTCAGTACATAATTCTTTCCACTCATTGCTAGCAAAATAACCTTCAAATGTATTGGTGTTTGAATTGTATCTAATCATACCAGCACTTGGTGCTATTGGATCAGATGTATTATTTAATTTAACATACCCTTTAAATTCAGCATTCGAATCTACATCTAATATTCCATTTCCTAGAGTTTCTAATTTAATGTTAGAGTCTCCTCCAGACTGGATATTAACACCAGCTCCACCTGTAATATTTGTGTTATTATTAGAATCTAAATCTATATAATCTACGCTTATTGCAAACTGAATATTAGAAGCTTGAAACGCATTTTGAATAGCAAATCTAGTTATAGATTGACCACCGTCATATGATCCTGTAAATACTATTTTTTCACCACTTATGTCATCTAATAATGTAATATAATTATCAAAGGCAATAGAATCTTTCTTTATAGTTAATTTAGAGTTGATTCCAGTGTTTGTTCCGTCTTGTGTTAAAGTTTCATCGAAGGTTTCATCACCTATAAAAACCACCGGAGTATAAGTTAAACCTAATCTCTTTGGTTTTAAAATTTTATAAGTAGTGTCGTTACTTGGATCCACAGAAGACCATGGAGTATTAGTAGTACCAGTTTCACCTTTTAGTCCCTGATCACCTTTTAGTCCTTGATCACCTTTGGTTCCAGTTAAACCTGGATTTCCCTGATCACCTTTTTGTCCCTTTAGCCCTCTTGGACCTCCTCCGTTTGCAAGTATCTGGTCAAAATTATAGTTGATTTTCTCAAACTTAATAGAATCAGAATCACTTGGATGTAATATTTCTCTAATGTTGATTGCCATTTTATGACTTTATTTTTATCATAGGTTTTATATCATAAGAGTAGCCTAATCTTTTATTATATATCAACCTAAAATTCATTGGCTTTTGCACATGACTTCTATATGCAAAATTATTCTTATCAAGAGTAAATCCGTCACTGTCTAATTGATCAATAGTTACCGCATTTATAATCTTAGAACCTTTACCTTTAAATTGTTTAGTGTACAATCTAATAGAATCTAAAATATATGTTTCTATTAAATTATTTTCAGCATACATTAATGCATCGTCCGTTAACGTTTCTTTATTTCCAGCCGAATTAGATGGAGTAACGTATTGTGAAATACTTTCTAGTACACCTTCTTTTGCTAGTTTAGTAATTAAAATATCAGCCACATAAAAATCTGCTATTATGTAATTTATATTTTCGAATACTACAACGTCACTTGTATTAGCACTGTTTATCAGAATTTCGTCCAATTCTTCTTCAGAATTAACATAAGATGTATTAAAATCAAGAAGTTCATATGAATATTTAGGCTTCATAATAGTTGATGCTAAATAAGATCTTTCTTCATGTGTATCAAATGTACCAGGTATATTGGTAGAATTTCCACCGGCTAATGACCTAGTATAATATTCAGAATCCCAAGAGGATCTAAATACATTAATGTCTTTTTTATCAATAGCAATCTCTCCAATAAGTGGGTATAGTGGCAACTTATCACTCGTTGTTGAAAGTTTAGTTACACCGCTCGGATTAATTTCATTTACTTTATGATAGAAATGATTTTGAATTAATCCCCAATTTGAATCATGAGTTCCATCATCACTAATAAAACCTAAGTTAAACATAACACCACACCTGTTATATCTTCTATAATATGCATCTGCTCTATTAAATTCACTTAAGTTTGTTAAAGAGTGTTTATATAGTAATTCCTCAAATTTAAGTTCATTTGCATTATTTGTTAAATGCAACCTATTAACTTTAAAGTGAGAATATGGATCTGTAAATGTAACGACAGGCTTCATGTCTACCGTGTAGTTTCCATTATGTCTAATTAAAAATGGATAGTATTCAGATTCTGACATTAAATTATAACCTATATTACCTTTAAATAATTTAAAACTTTTAGGCTTATCAGTATCTTCTTCTATATTAAGCTCAGACCTTTGTATTACTTCTGTTCCATCACTAAAGTTTATAACAAATCTATTGTTATGTACTGTTCCATCAACATCAACAGTAGTGTATACAATCTCGTCGTTGTTTAGGTTAACTAAATCTGCAACTGATTTTGCCGTTAGCTTTTCTAAAATAACTTTATGTGCGTTGGCTCCACCACCGACATATGTGTATTCTGCACCTCTTTGGATAGAATTAGGTAAGAATTCAACATTTAAAATATCAGTACTATCAGATATATTGACAGGCTTACCAGATATTTTTAATGAATTATCTGAATCTACTGCAGTTACTGAAACTTTATAGATAGAATTAGTATCGTCATTCGGAAATAAATCTAAAAGAATCTCTCCGTATAGACCATCATCGCCCAGTGTTATTTGAGAATCAAATTTTGGTAAAGATCCATTTGTGTGCGATATACCAGGAATTGTGTAAGGTCCTTCGTCTGACCAGTTAATAGAAGGGTCATTAAATTGTAATGCACCGTTAAATTTAGTATCTGCGTATGTAAAATCTTCTTGGTCAGAATCAAACACTATTTTGTGATTTAATTCATAAAGAAGTTTTCTATTCATATTGTTGTCAATCCAATAATCACCTAAATTCAATGTAATGTACATTATAACGAATTTAAACTTTTTATTTTGAATTACTTCATACGATATACTATTCGTACTAGCGTCTTCGTTTACTTTAAGCAATACGCTAAATTTATAACCATTAAATTCGCTACTCTTCACAACTTCTGTTGCAATTGGATTTAAAAATTCTTTTCTATTTTTAAAATCAACTTTAATTCCTTTAAATATAGTACTAGCATGTGACATATTATTACCACCGCTTATTAATGAATATTTTTTTAGTATATTGGTTTTAATAAACGAAGTAATTGAACCTCCTATTGAATTTATTTCAGGATCACCTTCTAAAATATCATCGTAAATATCTACTAAATCTTCTTCAGTAAGTGTTTTTTCAAAACCATCACTTACCATAAATGCATTAAAATAATCATTAGTTGTGCTTCTAAATAAGTTGGCGCTTAAATCAAACCCCTCTATAAAATTAACATAACTAAAAGTATCGTTGATTTCGTTATACTTTAAATATTTTGGTGGTTTTTCAATGTAAAACCACTCATGTGTCATTGATTCTCTATTTCTTTCAGATACAGTTAAATCTGGAGAAAAATTAGTTCTACCAAAAGCTTCGTTAACATTTAAATAATATGGCTGCTCTCTTACAGTAACTGTATCTTTAAGTACCCATTTATTAATATTTGGTACTATTCTAGAATTAATAGCATATTGTTTTAGGTTATTTTCCTTAAGTCTATCATATTCTGAAGTTATTTGAACATCGTCTTCATCATCAACTGATTCTTCAGTCAGTATCTTAGATAGATTAGAAAAATAATCAATAGGGTTTAATTCAAAATCCTCGCTAAAAATATCTCTAGCTCCTAATATTGTGGTTTCAATTCCAGTAGTAGGATCTACATTGTTTATGGCATTCGTGTAAGGCTCATAATCTATTTCAGATTGAGTTTCATACGCTAACTCTTTTATATCAGAATTAGAAGTGTCATAAAAATCAACGTTTAAGTCATATATGTTGTATGCAGAAAATAAACCAAGTCTAACCTCGTTTTCGTAATAAACTTTACTGTCACCGTCTTTTAAGTCGTTTTTGTTTTCTAATATTATTTTAGAATATTCACTGTCGGTTCTAGTAATATCTTCTACCACATCAATCACCTTGTTATAAACGCCCTTATATTCTGTTTCTATATAATCATTAGCGCTTATTTCGCTGAGTGTTTCATTATTTACAAATACTGATTTTCCAGGTGCATTTCCTCCAGATAAGAAATAAGAATCATAATTTTCTAGAATAGCATGACCAGGTAATAGGTCTATAGATTCTCTTAATTGTAATCTATTAAATGTGTCAGCATTATCTATACTTAAGAATTCATTAACATTACCCTTTCCTAATAGTAAACAAGATTGCATTAATTCATAACCTGAAACAGCGCTTACAATATAAACCGAAGATCCGACATTATATGCTGAAAACCTAGTTTCGTTACTATCAATACATGCTGCCAATGCTACTGCTATATCGGTAGATGTACCTTGATTGGAGTATCTATATCCTTCGAATCTTTTTGATTCTAATTGTGATTCTGCCCTGTATATGCTATTTTGTAGATTTAAATTAGTTTGGATTTCGTCGTTTCTAATAATACAATCTCCCTGTGAAATTATTCTTAGATTTAAATCACCTAAATTTGCTATTTTTTCTGTAAAAAAGAAACTTTTAACACCCGTTAGGTTTACGCTATCAAACGTTATATCAAAAATATCTCTAAATAATTCAGAATCTTCTAGTTCACCAACTCCGGTTCCAGCATTAAGAGGTTGCCCATCTAAATCCGTACCTGCAGTTACTTTATTAAAAATAGTTTTAACGGTATCTGGCATTTCTGCAGATGTTGTTATTGAAAATGTTTTAGGTGTATTTATATCTAAAGGATTATCAATAGCAAATACAATTACTTCACCTTCGACGTGCTTAATAAACGTAAATTTATTAGCTTCCTCTTTGATATTAGTGATCCCTAGTGAATCGTTAGTGTACGGCGTATTTACTACATTTAGCTTAATGAAGTCGTAGCCATGATCATTGTTTTCAACCAGATCAATTGACCTGCCAGTTTGTTTTATGCCTAATTGACTAGATATGTAATTATCACCATCTTCTATTGCAACTTTCCATTCACTATCATCATATACTGTGTTGCTAGAAATATTGAAAAATCTATTACCTGCGCTTGCATATGCCAACATTGGCATAGTAGTAACTTGCTTATGTGATGGTATTGCTGTTTCTGGTAATGATGGATCCACTAAAGAATTTAATTCTTTAAACTGATGAATTTTACCGTCTATTGAAAATATTCTACCATATCCAGAATCTATTTCGTCTACGAATAATCCGAAATATCTATTTACACTATAGTCTTCTGCTAGGTTATCATTAAATAAAAATTCTAAATTAATTAGATTTGCTGATGCGATTTCATTTCTTCTAAAGGCATCTGTGATATAATCATTAGCCTCTATTAAAGGTTTATCAGTTAAGATGTAATCTTTATATAAGTATTCACCCTTGCTAGTAAATCCACCTTTAATAAGATCTATACCGTTAAAACTAGATTTTTCTTTCTTTTCAAAATTAACAGTAATCGGAGATTTAGGGAAAGTTTCATCTTGGACGTGGTTTCTTAAATACGTACCAATGTTAGAATTTCTAGTTAAATCAAATGATTTAATAATCTCTGCATTTTGAAGAAGATTTTGTATTCTTCTAAAATTATCAGCAGCGTTGTCCTTTAGATCCAAAGAACCCACAGGATCGTTAACTCTGTAGATAACAAAATTTCTAGGTATATGTGTATCTAACCAAATTGGAGCAAAAATTCTAAAGTCTTCTTCATGTGCTTTAGAGAAGTTGTAATTAGCACCATATTGATATGATTCCTCAATTTGTTTTTCATAACTATCTAAAACGGTAATATCAGAATAATCTCTTTTAGTTTGGAACATGATCTTATTGGGAGTCATGTTTACATTATAAAAATTAGCAACGTCATATGAATATTTTCCATCTTTATTAATTGGAAACTTTTTATACTCGATTGATGCCAATTCTTTAGTTGCGTTTATACTTTCTAAATATAGATTATCGCTTTCATTTACTACTAATTTAATATTTGTTGTAAGTTTAGGATTTGTTCTTAAAAGAGGTCTAGAAACATTATCTAATTTATAATTAGTTTCTAGATTAAAGTTAGGACCTAATGCTTCAATAACATCACCGTCAATAAACGGTAAAGTGTATGTCGCTAATGGTGCAACGTCATCTTTACATGCTTGGCATCCAGATTCTGCATATGAATAAATTTCATTCTCACTTCCAAAACCTAGATCAACCGCGTTAGTAGCAGATATCTTAATTCCATTTGTATCGAATCCTTTAACCTTAAGAACATTTATTGCATCGCTTATAGTTTCTGACCATACTGTATGTACATATGTTAAACAATCAAATCCATTTGGTTTAATTGTTACAGATTCATTAGGTGCTAAGTTAAGGCTTTCTAAAAATCCTTTAAGTGGGCTTTCCCCTACTTCTACTGAATTACCTTCATCTGTTAGCGTCATATCAAAGCCAGCATCTACTACATATAAATTCCAGTATTGAGAAACGGTTCCTAATATATTTTCTTGATCAGTATTTGCAGCACATGAATAAAACGCATAATATACATTAGTGTCATTTAATCCACCGTCACCTGTTGTTACACCTACATTATTGCTCATGTCAGGTCTAACATATTGTGAACAGTTTCCAGGTCGTGTAATTTGTGAATCTTTTACAAATTGATTTTGACTATTAAAGCCATACCAGTTATATTCAAATCCATCACCTTCGTTGTTCCATACAAAATATTCATCCGTATCAATAGAATATACTCCACTTGGAGCCAAACCATCTATTAAGTTTTCAGTGGCCGCTCTTTCACTTGTAAATATTGGGATATTACCTTGTGCTATTTCAAGTAGAGTTGCAGCCGACTGTGAAAATCCATCAACTTGTGGTAATCTATAAAATATTTCAATGCTGTCGGTGTTTGAATTACAAAGATCGTCAACGCTGGTATCATAGCTTAATAATCCTAAACTAAATGTGTCATATACAATAGGATCAGGACATTTGAATTGATAATCATTCGGATTGACTGTAATCCAAGAATCATCGCCACCTCTTTTAAAATAAAAGACTGGTTCAGTGAGTCCTTGATATAAACCTGCAGGTATTAAGCCTTCTAAATCATTGTTAAATCCGTTAGCATATTGATTTGCTCTATAACTACTAACAAACAATGGTGTGTTATTTGCAACAAGTGTTGCTATGTCTTGTGATGGATCCGAAGGGTTTGAAATTCCATAAAATATATCAACTACTTCACCTCCAAGATCATTACATAAATTTGTTTCCGACCCAGAATATCTAACTCTAGTTGATTGAAATAAATTAGATTGAGCATCACAATTATCAATCGATAGAATAGCTCCATCAGATCCTATCTGTACAACTTTTTCTAAAGATCCTTGTTGTATTTTACAAAATCCAGAAGCATAAACACCATTTCCATTGGCATCGTTGTATATTTTGTCACCTACAGCAAGATCGCTTATTTGTGTTGCGTTTTGTGTAGAAAACCAAACTGCAACTGTTGCAGGATCTAAACATGCGTCATCTTCATTATTAAAAAATGAAGTTGCTAAAATTTCAAAATATGCCGGAAATTGAATAGCAATAGTAATGTTAGTGTCTGTTGGAGATCCTTGGCTGTCTGTCGCAGTCAATATTATTGAATCAGGTCCAGTTTCACCACCGTTTGGTATATATGAAACTGTAGAATTAGCTGTATCTAATGTGGCAACACCTTTTGTGGGCTGAACAGAAATAGCATATGTAATTACATGTCCTTCTGCATCTGTCGCAGAATAAGAAATTATTTCCGCAGTAGTTTGATTTAACTGAGTAGTTATGCTATATGGTGTACCTTGAAATACTGGAGCAGTATTTGCTTCAGCCGATATATTAATAGTAACAGTACCCGTAGATGTATTTCCAGCAACATCTTCTGCTGTGTATGTAAATGTTTGTGTTTTGTTTCCTTGAGAAAATTCAACTAAAGGTGCTTGATATGTTGTTATTCCAGAGGCATTTAATCCTGTTAAAGATGATCCAGTTAAAGCAGGGTTTAAAGCACCTAAAGTAATAGTTAAATCACCGTCGCTGGTAATATCATCGCTTACAAGATTCCAAATATTAATATCTTCGCTCTCTTCTGAATCAAGAGATATTATTAAATCATTAGCAGTTGGTGCACTATCACCAGTAATACTTTCATCACACGATATTGTTGATCCAGAATTATTAAAACCACTCGATGGCACGGTTACCGTAATCGCATATTGAGCACTACCTGATTGAATAGTGGTTGGTGCTATGCTTGCTACTGTTCCTGCACTTATAGTAATTAAAGTCGTGTCAATTTGTGTACCTGCTGGTAAACCTGACAAAGCAGTCAAGTCTAAATTTGCGTCACTACACTCAAACTCTGGTAACGGAGTTGGTGACGGAGTTGAGGACGGCACGGGCGACGGAGTTGGTGACACGTCTGTTATATCTATAGAAACCGTAGGAATGCCTATGTCATTTCCTGCGTCATCTTGATTACTACTGTCGCCTAATATAAAGACCAGTGATTCTGTACCTTCACCGATTGCATCAGTGTCTATTTCAACGGGTAGTACAGCTGACCATCTAAACAGATCACCATCTACAGAAGAAAATGTAATATCACCTCCTTGGTTAAGATTCTCAAGATCATCGTAATCTGCATCTGAAGATGAATCTAGATCGTAAGCTACAGTTACTCCGTCTAAATCACCTATTGCCTCAATGTAAAGCTCTATACTTTCGCCTTCAAGTACAGTGGAAATGGGAGCACCATTATCGTCTCTAAACTCTGCTATTTTGTACTCTAAAGTACAATTTGTGTATACATCGCTAGTTTCTCCAGATGTACTTTCAATTTTTATTTGACCAAAATTATTATTATCCCTTAATGTCCACCAATTATCTCCACCTACAGGTAATCCGGATCCACCGAGATGATTTGCGTCAAGCATGCTGTTAGCTGCTAAAGTATCATTCGTATATAATTGTGAACCACTAGGAAGTGTTGTTATATCATATGGAGAAGCTGGAGTAACACTATTAGTATCATCATACCACACTTCTATATCCAGCGTTGGGTCAACGTTACGATCAAAGCCACATGCTGACGTTTGATCTGCAGATCCTTGAAATAATTTAAAACTTTGTGCTGCCATTTATCGTGTTACTTGTTTTATTAATAGAGTACTAACTACTTTCTCTATTATATATCTAACACAATAACAGTAGCTTTTCCATATTATCTTACGGAATAACCTTTAAAGTTGTACATTCTTCTATCAACTGCAGGTGCAGAGAAGCTTGGTACGTTTCTAACTAGTTGGGCAGCTCTTATTGAGTTTAAGTTTTTACCTTTTGCACTGTACTTAGCAAATATTTCTAAATCAAATGTAAATTGCTGATCGTATTTGTCAAAGATATCGAAACCAATCTTTTTAGTATATGTTAAATTAGGGAAAGTTAATTTAGCTTGTCCACCAATTCTTCCTCTATCAGATTCTGGGTCATTTCCAAAGTAATCAGTCATTCTGTATTGGAATACAACATCTACTGTAAGTGCATTCGAATTATCCAAACCTGATTTATCTCTACCTTTAATAGATTTTCTAGATTGTTTAGTTTCTCCATCAACCGATAAAGTATTTAAATTAATAGGAGACATAAATAAGAAAGATCCACATGATCTTCCACCTAATAAGAATTGATCATTAGAATCAAACGACATTTTAAATGTTCTGTCTCCAGATGCTATAATCTGGCTGTCCTTAGTGTCTTGGAACCCTAATTGCTGTTTAGCTTTAACATTGTTAATGTTAATAAAGTTGGCTCCAAATGCACCAATAGATCTAAATGATTTACCAGATACAAATGTAGCAGGTATTGGCATTGTGTTTGTCGCTTGATTTACAAGAAGTTGTAATGACTCTTTTTGATCAGCTTCAGAATATCCGTTAGGTGACCAATCAGAATATAAGTTCTCTAAATCGGGATGATCTTTATGCATATAAAGACCAGTGTTATATGCTGCTGCACCTATTGTTCCAACAGAACATACATCTACCATATTTGCACCAAAGTCCATGTTTAGGTTTGACACTCCTTGTGCTACACCGAATGTACCTGTCCAAATAAAGTCGTTTGTTGTTCCATCACCAGTAGGTTGGTTTAAACTAATACCACTACCAACAGGCATGTTACTATCTTCAAATGCAGCATAGCTTAATGTATATTCATAATTAGTTAAACTCGCAGCAGCACCGTCTATTAAAGACTCAGTGATATACAGCGGATTTTGATTTGCAACATCCATGTATCTATTGTAGATAAATTGCCCTCTTCTTTGTGCAGATTGATATGGTGCAGATAATAATAAATCTTCTACATTAGCAATTGCAGATGGAGAGACATTTTGATATTGTATTGGTGCTAAATCATATTTACCTTGCGTTGTATAATAAGTATCAGAAGCAACTTTAGTATCGATACTTGTAGTTTCTTGATCATTTAACTGAACTCCAAATCCAAGACCATGTTCTTGTGAACCTGCGCCTGATGATTTGTAAACTGGTTTTGCTCTATCTCCAGTTAATCTTGCAACTAATTCTAATTGAGTCGCCTTAGTATTTTCTAATAATAGTTTAAATGTCTTAGTAACAATGTGACCTTTTTTGATTGAAAGTTCAGCAACTTCATCAACATAATATCCAGCGAATATTTGATTAACTGTATTATTCTGAATAACTGATACTGTACCATCTTCTGATCTTAGTGTAACTACTAATTCACCAACTTCGGCTTCGATACCCTCTTTAAGAGCTGCAATTTCAGATTCTAATGCAATTAGTTTATCAAATACTGAAATAGGTTTTTGTTCTGCTGATAAGAATCCTGATGCAATTGATGTTGCATTATGTGCATATAGCTTTTCATTAGCAACAAAGCTTTCTTCAACGTGTGTAAATACTCCTTTAGAAGTTAATTCTTCAGATATTTTAACAGAAGCAACTTCAGCTAAATTTTTCTCAATTAAACCATCTAAATCAGTTGTGTCTATTTCAGCCTCTGGGAAATCAATAGTTATTGGCTCTGACCAATCAGAATAAATTGGGTTGGCAGGATAACCAGCTTCCGAGATAGATCTTACTCTAATTTCAACTAATTCGTTTTGATTAATAGCAATATCTAATTGATTAAAATTAATTTCTTGTGCATCTTCAACCAATGATTCCTTCCACTCGAATTTCATTGGTCTAATTCTTTGTGACAAGTTGCTAGCAGTAGGTTTTATTCTACCTCTTGGTCTAACTTTAGTTTTAATTTCATTCCAATTTGAGAATACTGCAGTTTTTTCTCTAGTACCGTCTGTAAATGGTAACTGTGAAACCTCACTTGATTTACCATTGGTTGACAAGTATCTGTATTGAACAGAAAACTGTACAACATTCTGTGGAACAGTGTCTGCAACTTTTTTAGGAGCTGGCACTGCCCAAAAACCTCTAACTCTAAACTTAGGCGTAATGTTAGTAGCATTGGTGCTTGAAGCCAACGATTGAATTTGATTTACTAAACTATTGTAAAGTTTAGTTTCACTAGCTCTCTCATCTATTAATGAGTTAAGCTCACTTTTATCTTTATCTCTTTGGACTTCAGACTCATACTTTTTAGTTGAGATTTCAGTTCTTTTCTTAGAAATAGTATCATCTAATTTCTTGATAGTTTCTTCAACTGATGTTTTATCTGCCGAAAACTTCTTGATCTTATCAGATGCGTCATTCTTAGTCAGGTGTCTGTTAATTTGTACAACCTTAAAGTTACTGTTATCCAGAGTTGGAGCATCAGGTGTAACACCTATTGTCGCTGGAGGGATAGCATCGTCTTTAAGCGCTTTAATATATTGACCGAAATCGGCAACGTTTTCTTTGTAATAATCATCTAATCTAATAAATGTTCCATCTTCTTGTAGAAGAGTTAATTCATTAGTATATAAACCAATACCAGGTGACCATTTTTCTGCCAACATGTTAGAATCTGGATCAATAGCTTTAATAAATACTAAAACTCTTTCGTTGAATCCACAGTTAACTTGAACAGATAGTCCGTTTCTAGTGTATTTGTAAATAGATAATGAATCCGCTCCTATTTTAAGTGCCTCATATCCTTCTACTAGTTCTAATTCTAATTGTCTTGTAGAGCCGTCTATTTTTGAAATCTTAAATCTAGTATTCTTGTTACCGTTGTTAAGCATTAACTCATCGCCAGTTTTAAGAAGTTCAGTATCGTCTAAATCTTTACCGTTGTCAGAATAAGTTAATTTATCAACAGTTATTAATTTAACTGATTTCTTTTTAGTAACGCCATTAACAACGACATCCTTTTTCATTGTATCAATAGAAGTAATATCGAATTTACCTGCATATTGACTATTTCTAAAAGGTAAATCTCTAACTTCCTCATCAACAACATATGATAAGTTGTTATTTACAACGTCTCTAATAACTGTAAAATAGTCTAGATTTTCTAAGTTTTTAAAATTACTTTTAAAGTAATCTACTGTATTTTCATTAGTAGAATCAAAAATAATTCTTTTGATCAACACTCTTTCAGTATCTTCTGGAACCTGTCCAGAAATATCTAAAGATGTTGTTAGTAATGGATTTAAGAAATCTTCGAAGAAGTAATTACTTTTAGTAGCAAAACGCTCAGGTCTAATTACGCTTGTAATATCGTTTGCTGGCGTTTTTAAGGCTGAAGTAATAATACTTTGAAAACTACCATCAGGTAATTTTATTTTAGTATTACCTTTACCTAAACCTGTAAGTGCCTTAAGATTAGTGTCTAATCTTTCTAGCTCACGTTTCATATAACCAAATGCAGGTACATAAACCGTAGTAGTTGTACCATCTGGTGCTAAGATTTCCAAAGGAATATCCTTCTTTTCAGTAGTTACCGCTTCGTTAACTCTTTCATATATTTTTAAAGAGTTAGCATTGATTTCAAGAAGCTTCTTGAGCGTGTTAGAAAGTGAGTTGTTAGTATTCATATTATCTTAAAATATCTGCTTCAAAGAGATAGGTTGCAGGATCTACACATACTATCTCAATATATGGTTTATTTGTTAAATGTAGACTAACGTCTATTTCAGCAATCAGTTTATCAAATCTATTAACTTTATCAGAATAGATTTTAATATTGTTACCTTGCATGTCAATCGTGTCGAACGCTATCTTATATGTTTGACCAACTTTCCATGAAATAGAACTATCGTCAATGTATATATTCAGATCATTATTAGGATCCGATGAAAATAGATTCTTTAAACTTAATCTATTAGTATATTCTTGTAGCTTTGACCAAATCGCAAATTTATCTGCACCTGAGCCAGAGACATTTGCGTTAAATTGATTAGTTGCATCTAATTTTAAAGCCAATGATTCAGCTGCCATGTTGTACAACCAAGCTTCGCCTAAAGAATATCCATAAACTGTATTATTAATCTTTATTTTATTCTCAATAGTTTTATCTACGGCTGTACCTTTACCGTTAAAGATAACATCTGTATTATATTGTAATTCTACTGGGATTGTTCCGTCGACCAGTCTATTGATCTTATCATGTGCCTTAGTTATTAAATCTAATAAAGATTTAGAATCTTGTAACTGAATAGATGCATTCTCTAAATCAGATTCTACTGCGGCTATTCTATTAACAATATCCTCACTGTCATTAGAACTTAAAACTATAGATTCTAAATCATATAATCTTGTATTAATCCCTAAATATCTAGTATTAGCCTCTAAAAGCAATTGCGTTGCATTTTCAAGAGCCGTAGTGGTGTCCATGAATAAATCCATAGAGAACGTTGTAAAATCATTAATAGAAGTTTCAACACCTACATTATCTAGAGAAGAATTAAACTTTAAATTTAATTTTAATGAGTATGCGTTACCGTTAAGTCCAGTAACTTCATTTGGTTTATACTTAATTTGTTCATGTATCTTTGTACCTGGGCCGAATGCATCTTTGATATCATCTAAAATTAAAACTCCATATAAATTAGTAGCTCTATTAGCTGGCACTGATTCACTATAAAGATCATAATAAATTAATATTGCATTAAATCTAAAGTCTTGTCCTTTTTTAGAATATTCTAAAATAGAAGTTGTGTCTGGATCTTGCTCTATTGCAGCGTAGCTTCCAGCGTTAAATTCAATTTGTACAGAATTGGTTGCATTAGTTTGTATATCATAATACGGTCCACTTTCAGCATTATATTCATCAACAATTGAATCAATATTAATATTTGGATCTGGGTGTGATTGGCCTGCTCTACCTTCAATATAATCTTCTGCATACAATTTAGTAGCAGTTGTGTTATAGTTTGTTGGTCTAAACAATACCAATGGTGTATAACCTACTGATGTTGGAACGTTAACATAAACTTCATGATATGTGTTATCAGAATAAGTTACATCGTTCTCTGCGTCAATAGTACCAAGATACTTAACTAGTTTTTCGTAATTACCACCACCTAATATGGCATTATCATTCTCTGCATATAAACCGTTAACACTCTCGTTAGAGTCAGTTGGTCTAAAATCTACAGCTCCCAATTTAGACATCCATTTAAAGAATACCTTTTCTGCATCTGATTGTAAAATAATCGGATCGTAGTCATCATCTCTTAAAAGAAGTTCTTCTAAGTTAAGAGCATAATTTTGAAAGGTTTGTGCGAAATCGACATTTGGCATCGATGCAACATAAGATTGACCTGAGGCTTGTTTTAAGCCAAGTTCATAGTCAATAACATTAGAACCATTTACTGATTGTGTAAAATCCGGTAAGTCAAGTAATGCATACTTGCTAAATTCAAATTTTAGATCAGGATTATTAAAGGCCCTAGTTATGTCTCTCGCAGCCGATGCGAATGCATACATTGTGCCGCCTTGCGGTTGAGGTATTCTAACTAAAGGAGTCGCCATTTATTTATTAATTTTGTTTATTAAACGATAGTTGCTTTATGTGAGCTAACTACGTACCAAGTATTTCCAAAACATCTTAATGTAATCGTTGAGTTAAGTCCATCAAGTGCAATTGAAGTCGCTCCTAAAGAAACACCTGCAGCTACTAAAAGAGTAGATGCCGCTGTCGCGATAATCATAACTTCATGACCATCGACTGCAGCAGGCATTGTAAAATCAGCATCCACGAAGTATGTCGATTTTTCAAGCGTTGTCGGTGCAGCGATTGTCGTGGCAGTTGAAGCAGAACCTACAACACCGCTAAATATCACTTTGCCAGAGGCTGTGATAGCATTGTTGAATGTAAAGTCTGTTCCTACTGTTCCACCATTTGAATTAACTTGGAATAACGTTAAATTGTTTTGCAAAACTGTAATAGCTGAAGTAGTAATGTTAGTTACTCCACTTAAAACCGAAGTTGTCGGGTTTAACAGAGCAGTTACACTAGCTAACTCATCGTTTAATAACTCAAAGTTATTATTAATAGTTGGTCTCGATGATGATACCGAGTCAGTTCCTAAGATTTCTGTAATGTTTGCCATTTTATTTATTTATTTTACTTTTAGCATATTGCGTTTTACAACGTTTTTGTTTCCATATGTGTCTTCTGCTTCAAGAGATATGGAGTAATATCCAGGTTCCTTGAATATGTAAGTCAACCACATATTATTATAGTATATATCAGTGATTTCTGGATTACTTATATTCTGAATAGTCCACTTTGCATTCTTCGCTCCGGGGAACTTAGAAATGTCAGTAGAAATAGTCACGTGCGTAGATCTTTCAACCTCAGCATAATCTTTAAATATTTTAGTATCGTCCCATGTTGGATTATAGTGTACTACGTGATTTTCACCACTAACACTAGATGTGCTTCCTAAATTTCCACTAATTATTCTAACATCAGAAAAATCATAAGTATATGAATATTCTTCACCAGTTGCTATAATAAATCTAAAGATATCGCTCTCTAGTGGATCAATACCGTCAACATCTTCTAATACTGGATTAAAATTAAATTTATTTATAACAAAATCTTCACTGTTATTTAATTCTTCAGCTATAGCATTCCATGCAAATATATCAGAAGTACTAGTTGGTGTTGGAGATGTTATTACATGTGTTCCTACAAAAGATTGACCTTTTTGATCAGTGTGTGTAATTTGTAAAGTTTCTCCTTGCGAGATGTCATTTATTTTAAAGCTGGCAGATAAATCTGTTCCAACTCTCATTGCATTCCACCATAAATGATCTGTGTCTTTCCATCTAAATGTAGATTCATCATATGTGTAGGGTCCAGTATTTTCACTAAATCCTATTTCTGAATAAACATCAACAAATCTTTGTACTGTTGAGAATCTAACACCTTGATCATCTTCTCTGTGCACATAATTTGCTCTATCTAACGTTAAATATAAAGTAGCTATATCGTCTTCTACTTTAGTTAAATTATCTTGAGGAAAATCCCAATAACCACCTGATTTTGACCAATCTAATTTCTTAGAATTCCAATCAGTAATTTCTTTCCACTTGTATATGCCATATAATTCTAAATCTTTTAGTCTTATATTAATTAAGTCATCCATTCTAAAATGTGATCTATGTCCAAAAAGATCATATGTTCTCATTTCAACAGAGTACTGACCAACAAATGGCAATGTAATAGGAAATACTAAAAAGTTATCGATTGGACCTCTAAATGTTTGATCATATCCTTGGTCTTTGTTAGTTATAATCCATTCTATTTCATAAACCCATCTTTTCCACCAATTATCCCAAGTAACTTTAAGGTTTTCGTTAGCATCTACTGCATCTTCCCATGTAAAATTAGCTTCAGACCAAATATCATCAAATGTTAATGTACCGTCTAATGTAATTGGAGCGCCGATAGGAATATTCTGATTATATGAATGTAATTCAGTATCGTAGTAATTTTGATAAAATTTAGAATGTGCAGATATTAAATCTTCTCTTTCACCCTGTGTAAGAGTGTCTTCGTTTCCATATTCTATATTTAGTAAAGTATTGTAATTAGAAGTGTCGTCGTTTTGATCTAAGTGACTTTTAAGAACCATTGAAGTATCTTCTATAAATATAGGCCTGTCTTTTGGATGAGCTTCGAATTTTATGTTATGACCTTCTGTAAAGAAACCTACGCCATTTTGAATATTCCAAGCATTTAGATTTTTCTGAGCAAAATAGTCACCTTCCCCTGTTATGTCAATTATCTTAGCATTTAATGGTAAGAAATCTTTTTGCAATCTATTCTTAAGTCCGTATAGTTTTATTAAAACTTCTTCGGGTGTAAAATCAAATACCTCTTGTACATTAGGAATATCCCAATGATCAAATGTCCCATCAGGTTCGTTAATCCTATACACTAAACTAAACCTGCTAGTTTTCTTAATTGTACTACTAGGAACATTAAACTTTAATCTTTTACGAATCATTTCCCCACGCTTAGATGCGTTAGGTACTGGAACTGCATACATTTTACCGAAGCTTTCTGCTGATTTATCAACGTTAAGCCAGTATTCCTTTAGAGTGATCCTGTCATAGCCAAAGAAATCTATAGCATTCAATATAGCTTTATATGTTCCTACAAATGGCTTAATGTTATGTAACTCTAGGAGTAGTTCTTTACGCTTCTTATTAAGTAGTTTAAAATCTGGAGACATTTCACTGATGTCATGCGTTTTAAACAACATAAAATCTCCAACATCTAGTGTTGCACCAAAATTAGATAATAAAATACTAAGTCTTTCATCTTCTGCAATAACTTCACCATATATGTTTATCTTTGCAATAACAGTTTCTACACCTGCAATAGATTGGTACATGTAAAGTGTTCTTTGATGTGGACCGTCTATTTTAGAGCTTAATGCTAGATTAACCTGTAATGCAACTTGATTTGCAACTGACAATTCCTTTATGCCATTAACATCAGTAGAATCTATAATAGAGTTATCTTCTATGTCAAACTCAACTGAAGTTTTATTATCAACAAGTATTTTACCTTCTGATAATTTAGTACTATACATTATAATGTCGTCCGACATTCCTAACATATCTTTTTGCCATCTAAAAATAAATTTAGTCGCGTCGCTAGTTTCTGCAACTGGCGCATTAGCTACTAAATCACCCAAATGTTTACACTCTTCTAATACGAAAAGATTAACTGTTTCATATAACTGAACAGAAACTTCATCTAAATAAAGACTACCTGTCCAAACACCGTTTGCATCTTGTAGTAAATTTAGATCATTTTCTAATCCGTTAAAAAATCTTAAATTATTATACATTATCTAATAAATTTATCATCTTTTTTTACAGTATAATTCTTGTAACCTTTAAATACTCTAACACCTCTTATTAATACAAATAAATAATCATCTATAAAATATAAGAATTCTCTTAAGATAGTATTTCTAATTATGTGTTTTGAAAGCATCTTAGATATAAAACTTTCATTCATGTACTGATTACCTGTATTAAGCCTATTGTCATGCCTTGTTTTAGCAACATCATATACTTTGGTCTTATTATATTTTAGTAAGTCTTTAAATAAATTCATGGCTTATTATTTCTTTAATGCTTTTCTATCACCAGCCTGTAGTCTAGTGTATATTGTTCTAGGAACTGGATCACCTTCGAAATTAATACTTAATGCAGCTTCTGCGTTAATTAAAACATCGTCTACAATTTCATCTCCGTCTCTATCTTGCCATCCACCTCTAAATACTGCAACCTCTTCTTTTTCCATAATAATATCACCCCATCTATCTAAACCAACTACGGTTTCAGGTATAATTGTTGTTTCATCTACTGTTACTGTTGAAACTTCTTCTATTCTTTTAAAGAACACATATTTTTGTTTTCCGTTTCCAACATTTTCTAAAGTTACAGGATCTTGTGGTACAACAGAAATTGTTTTAGATTCAAAGTAACCTAATCTTCTTGCTGTTTCTTCTGTTTCAGAAATAAACCTAACATTAACAGCATCGATGCCTTCAATCTCTTCTAATATGTAAATTATATCTGATTTTGGCAACTTATCTCTTCTAGTTACATTCAATAAGTATTCATCTATTTTAGATCTAATTGCACTAGTTAATTCATCTTTTGTAAAACCTTCAAAAAATCTAATGTTAACATCCATGCTATATTTTCTAATCTTAGGTTTAACAAAAACAACTTCGGTAGTTACCATTTGCTGTCCACTATCTTGTAATACCTTAGACATTTTTTCATATTCATTATCATCGAAAAACATTTCTTCTTGTGGAATAGAAAAATAATCTTGGTTTTTAGCTAACTTCTTTCTAACATCTGGAATTGCAAAAATATAAATCACGTTATCATCATCTAGATATTGATCATCTGTTGTGTTATAAGCATCCAAATAAGAAAATATACCATATCTTGATAAGAAGTATTCATAATTATCTGGAGTTGCCAACACGAATGACTTACTAGCAAGAGGAGTCATGATCTTTGTAAATTGAGTAGATTCTTTATCTGTTCCCATTTTAGGAGAAGATGTAACAGTTATGTCTAAGAAATTATTTAAATCATGTGATGTACCTAAAGAATCTTCACCTGTTGCTTGCCACTTTAATGTTAAATCATTTGAATCATCTAAGTTTCCTTTCTTACCATCATGTGTGACGTACTCTAGTTCTATTTTAGAACCTTGTGGAGGCGCCATACCAAACGCAGTGTTTCCAAAATAAACATCTAATCCACCTGAAATACCTGTTTTAATAAGGTAACCTTTTTCATCTCTTTGTAAATCATAAAGAGATTCCTGCTTTGTCCATAATTCACCGTTAACGCTAACACTTATTTTGCTATGATCAGTTAATCCCTTTGTCTGTGCGTTAAAAGATTGTAAAGGTTCGCCATCTCCTGTGAAAGTTTGTGTTTCAAATTTACCCTGAATAATTGCGGTACTAATAATTTTATTGTTACTTTTTTCTAATCTAAATCTGTCTTTGTTGGTCAACAACGTATATGTTAACCCGTTAAGGTCGAATTTTAATTCAGCTCTATTGTCTATTGTAATTCCAGCTCCTGAAATTTTATCAAAATCAACACCTGGTTTCCATCTAAATTCAATTTCACCTGTAGCTGCAAAACCTCTAGTAGAGTCATGACCTGTGAGTCTACTCATACCATAAATAGATTCTGGATGTTGAGCTGTATATATGTTCTGTTCAACCAATGCATCTTCAAGATAAAATAATATTAATTCTTGAATCTCAGTTATTACAGATATAATTTGAGCAAACGGCGATGCATCAGTAAATAATGTACCTGCTCGTCCATAAACCCTAGAAACATAAACTCTAGCATCGTCTCTGACCTGCCTTGCGGTTGCTCTTAATGTACTTATAAATTTTAACTCTGCCATTTTATCTAATGTTTAATTGTACGAGATATTTGCTGTCTACTGTAATATCAATATATGCAATATCTCTAACGCTACCCTTAAGAAAGTTAATCTTAGTTGAAACGCTGTATTTTTGTGCTAAAGGACAATAATATTTAATTTGTGTATCTAACACGTCTTTTAGTTGACCTTCGTTATATCCTAGAGAATATATGTAGTTTTCTAAATCACATCCAAATCCAGGTGATCCTAAAACATCAGCCTTTCCGGTAAATAAAATAGTCTCTATTTGTTGAATGAGCTGTTCTATTTCTCCATTGGTTTGAACTTGTGTTCTATTCCAGTTTGGGTCTCCTAAAGTTTTTATATAAAAATCCATTTATATATGTATCTCAATTTTTTAACTATGGAACATGAAGTCTACACCTTCATCTCCTTTGATTTCTTCTTCTATGGCCTCTAGTTCAGTGTCACCCATATCTTTTATAGCACTATAGTCAAACTCAACGTTACCAGGTAAAGCAAATTTAAAGATACCTAACTTAGCGCCTAATGATTGTTTTATTTTAGCACTAACATATCTAAAGAATATTTCATCGTCGTATAACGCACAGTCTGGAATAGTCTCATAAAGCTCTAATATAACGTCACCCTTTGGCGTGTCACCCATAATCTTTAATTCACCAGTGTTTCTTTGATACTGATAAGAAATAGGATTTTCTAAAATTTGTCTTGACATGTCAGCTAATGAAGCATTTAATACATAATATTGTAATTCTTCTGCAGCTTCCGCAGGACCTGATCCATTATACATATTTCTAAATAACATTCTTTCTAATGCAAAATCTGCACCAGGCTGGAATCTAAGATCCATTCCAGATCCAACTGAATTCCAACCAGATGTTAAATCATATACACCATATACTGAAAATACTCCACCGCCACCATCTATGCCAGGTGCAGGCAAATTAAGAACCCTATTGTCTATAAAATATTCTGAATTAAAAGTCTCAAATGGAATATGATAATAGTTTTCTCTAACAGAGTCCTCATATTTCTTATACATCCATTTCTTAGCCCTTTTAATTATGTTAATAACTTCTTTTTGTGGCAAATTTACAGGCAACATACATGCACCTGTAATTTCATCTGCAATTTCTTCTAAAAAAGAGTTTAGGCAATTTGTCCCAAAATTCCTAGGTGTTATTAAATTATTGTCGTTACCGGCATAACCGCCGCTTCTAATTTCACTCATTTTTTAATTTATTTTTTTACTAACTACAACTTCAGTAGTATCTCCTATTCTGGCATCTTTTCCTAAAAAGCCTTCTCTGTATATACCACCGATTGTTCTACCTTTAAACACACCATCGCGTCCAAATATAAAACAGTTATTAGCAGTTACACTACCGTTAACATAACATGATTCTATTTTGCTGTCTTTTATTTCAGCACTGCTATAAAGATTACATCTTTTAAGCATAGATCCAATTACTTCACCTCCATAAATAGATGCATTTTCTACATTACCTCTTAATTCGCAATCTATGAATTCATATCCGTCTAAAAGAAATATAGCAGAGAATACACCGTCTTTTACTTGAATAGTACCGTAATCTGAATCATAGTTAATAATACCCTTTTCCATTGTACCGTTGGCTATTAAATCAATTACTTTATTCTTTATTCTAGCCCATTGAACTTTAATAACTTGATCATTATCTTGTAAATCAACTAACACATGTATTTTAGGAAAGTATTTATTTAATTTAGTATGATCTTTTAAAGATTCTATAAGTGGTTTATTCTTATTAAGAATTCTTTTAAGTTCTATTCTATTTTGTGATGAAAACCTAGGATTATTACATGATTTCCACATTTGCATAATAAATCTTTCACACAAATAAAGTATCTCTTCTTTGCGTTTATGGTAGTCTTCTCCACCGATGTATCTAAACTCTAAGTAATTCTTTTGGGCTTTTTCAAAGTTTATACCGTAATATTTAGAATTAGCAAAAATAAAATTCATCGGTGAAATATGATCTTCATCGAAGTAATATGCTTCTCTTGCTGGCATAACCCATTTTATACTTTTAGCGTATGTTGAACCCTCTCTAGAAGGGAAGAAATTGTAAACTTGTTGCTCATCAAAATCTAAAATGAATTTAAGAACGTTCATTTTAGAAACCATTATAGGATCTTCTAAGTAGTCAGTTTGAAATGACATGTTTAAGTGAATACTAGCACGATCGTTAGTATATCCGTTTTTATCAATCCAATCCAGCATTTTAATGATAATTACCCTAGCATTTCTGTAAGGAATTGGACCAGTTACCAATTCTATAAGTCCTTTACCACCTGACATATCAGGTTCCATTTTAAAGACTTTGTCATCAGGTACAAAATCGGAATGCGCTTTGTCTTCTAACTGAATTTTTCTATTCAATAGATCAGAAATAGATTTCTGGGTCTCTTGAAGGCTCAAGTTAGAATAGAACTCGAACTCCACACCTATTTGTGCAGAGTTCAAGATCTGTTCCTTTGTAGATTTTATATTAAGTTTTTGCATCTAGAGTATGATATTACCGTTTGATTATATATCACACTCACGTTGAACTTATTGTGGCAGTTTAAGAAATACTTTCATTGAGTCAACGTCTATTCTTGTAATCTGCACAGTAATTTCATCACCGGGTTTAAAGACTGACATTGTTTCTTCTCCTATTTCACTAATATGTAGCAATCCAGTTACACCATCCTCTATAGTAATGAATAAACCATAATCCTTTTTTGTTTTAACAATAGCAGTAACATTAGAAGGAATTTGAATTCTAGTTGTAATGTCCGACCATGGATTAATTTGTACGTTTACCTTTTGCGTTAGTGTAATTTTCTTTTCGCTTACAATGTCTTTGACTTTAAATGAAATTTCATCACCGGGTTTAATTTCTCTGGCCTTAAACTTAACTAATGTATCTTCGTCTAAGTCATTGTTATGAATCATACCCGTTAAACATTTATTGAACTCAACAAATACTCCATATTTTGCAGTACCTGTTACATGTCCTGTTTGTTCATTATCAATAGATTCTTTTAATTCTTCTATTGCAGTAGGAATTAATGCTTGTAAATATTTTCTATGTGAAACAACTAATGTGCCTCTGTCTGGTGAGAAACTAACAGGAACAACATACATTTCAGTCCCTATAATAGAGCTAAAGTCATGTAGCTTGTTAATTCCAGCTAATGATCCAGGCATAAAGCAATCTATTCCCTGAACGTTAACTATGTAACCTCCGTTTTCTATCATATTTACAACTGTACCTACCCAAGCAGTGTCACCTTTTTCAACACCGTCTCTTAGATCCATAAATGTTTTTTGCTTAACACCACCGCTGATGCTTCCAATAACATGTGATCCTGGCCTATACGTTGTGATCAACACTGAAGTAGCTTCTCCAGGTTTAAGGGCTTGAACATGTTCAGGCTCTTTTTCAAACTTAATATAAACAGATTCTCTATAACCCACGTCGACCGTGATAAAATCTGAAGTCACAGCAAATACTGTACCGTCATATATTCCACCTTCAATTAATTCAGGTAGCATGTTGACATTAGATTCGTATACTTCCATCTTATCATATAACTCTTGAGCATATAATTCTCTGGAATAAACCTTGTCACCGTTTCTGGTTTTAATATGTGGATTTGGTTTTCTAAGTCTAGTTACACAAGTAGCTTCATATTCGTCCCACATGAATTCTCCTTCTGCATTATACCATTGATCATTGGTATCTTCTATTTCCTCTTTCTTAGTTGTTGATTCTACTACTGTTTCAGTATTTGATTCTACTGTCTTTTCTGCTAGAGTGACCGTAGTTTCGCCGATTCTAGCTCTTTTTGATTTGTTTGTCATTTTTTTTATATTAAGAGTGTAACATATTATATATCCTTCTATTTTTTAGAACACGACAGGTACAAAACCTACCATAGGGACAGGTCCAGCAGGTGTCGGAATTCCACCTAAATAAAGTAATTTAAATTCTAATAAATGCATAGCATAAGTAGCAGCTAATGCAGTAGCGACTACAGTCGCTGGTGGTTTTGTTGGCGGAATCATAAATGATTTGCCAGAGTTCCAAGCTCTTCTTAAATTATTAGCTAATCTAGTTTTTCCACCATAATAAATAGGCACATAAATACCTGTAAGTGGCGGTGGTATTAACGCGGGAGGCATAGATGTTGATGGTGCAAATGGTTTTACAATACAAGCATACCAATACGCAATCGTAATTTCTGCCATTTCTTCGTATGGATCTCCACCTGGCCAAGTAAATGCAATTTCTGCGCCTTCTTCTAGTTCATCGCATTCTTCTGCGGCTTCTTTTGATTTCTTAGCTTGATCATATTGAAATTTAAAAACAGTTCCACCTTGTTTTGGGTCAATAGATAAAAATTGAGTTAAGACTGCTTTAGCATCAGTAGCAGCAGGACTAATATTACTTACCGCAGCAGGTATCTTTGTCCATTTTGTTTCATACTCTAAAATTTCATATTGGGTTTTTACATATTGATCATCTTTGTCCCACCATAAAATCTTATTATCGTCGTTTAATACAACGTTAGCAGCTTCACCTTCGTCTAGATTACCTGAATTAAATTCATTAAAGTTATTAACATCTTCTAATGCACCATTATCATATGAAAAGAAAGTTACTACGTGATCAGTCAATATCTTAGGTCTTTTGCTTGTAATTGTAACTGTATTACCCTCTGCATTTTGATATGTCCCACGCTCCCTGTTATAAGAAACTTGACACTTGTATTGATCTAACGGGCAAAGCACATCTTCACTTAAATCTGGTGATGGCATTGGAGTTGGCGCCATTCTACCTTTAGCTACTCTTTTATACATATCTTGTTCTACATAAAGATATGATTCTCGATTTCCTTCTGCAGGAACCATAACCTCAAACGTTGGAAATGCAACATCTATTGCTTCTTTAAACACCCTAGAAACGCCATCTACTATTTGTTGCCAATCATTATAACCTGCATTTTTAATTCCGTTCCTAGTTTTAATAGAGACATTGACGTATGGGAATCTACTTTTCCAATCTGAGCTAGCATAATAATAATCGTTTGCATTGAAATTTTCATAATTTGCTTTACCTAAACTTGTAGCCCATCTAATATAGTTAAATCTTCTATTTACAGTGCTACTCCAACTTCCAGAAGTATCAAGCGAATCGAATTGCTGCAAAAGTCTATTTGCAAATAAATCAATAATATCACTTGCAGATTCTTTTCCGTCTAAACAATGAAATTGAAAAAATCTAAACTTATATAGATCATAAAAAGGATCTTCTTTGGATTCTTCAATAAACTTACTAAATTTTTTTTCAATTTTCTTCTCTTCTTCTATAGGGTCTGGTGGTACTATAGGTTCGGGACAAAGATCAGCGTAGTCAGGATGAGACTCTTTACCAACTTCAGTTATATTTCCGTCCTCATCCTTTTGGTCCATTAATGGTATATCACCTTCTTTTAATAACCTCTCAAATACTAAACCATATCCATTTAATAATAGTTGTTCAGCAATACCATTATTTGTATGTGTTGCTCCAACTGGTGTCATAGCCATACCTTTAACTGCATCTAAATAGTCTTGAGCAATGGCTTTACCAAAATCAAATCTACCGCTTAATGGATTAGTATTTCCAATATTAGTAAACTGTGTAGGATTAGTAGCTAAATTAGCATTTAGCGGATTTCCTGGTTTTATAGCTTCTATGAGCTCAGGTGATGGTGGAAAAATATTAACTTGATCTGCTCCAACTTTAGGTGTTTCGTACGACGCTGTTGCAAGTCCACCTGGTTTTGTAAACTCGTGGCTTGAAATTGTATTAGCCGCTGCGCTGATAAATGATGGCCAAATTACGGGCATAATTATTTACCTTTTTGTTGATAGTTAATATGAGTACTAGATAATTTACCTACAGTTGCTGGTGTAGGTGGCATCGGTGGACCTGATGGTCCAACACCTGTTGGGTGAATATGTGCATTATAATCGTCTAATAAAGTTTGTAACCAATCTTGTAGAGATTGACCTCTTACTGCTGGCTCTGTCTCATCTGCTCCAGGTTCACCTTCATTTGAAACGAATATATCACCACAGTCTAAGAACATCTTCGCATCTGTGCTTATCTTAATGAATCCTTCTTCGTCTATTTGTATCATTGGTCTTTCTTTAGCACCACTACCTCTAGTAATAACTAAGCCATCTTCTGGGGAATGATATATTCTAACATTTCTTTCTGCATCATATACTAAACTAATCACATCATGTGGTGCATCAGATGATTCCAATATATCTGTCTTTAAATCTGGGTTTTGATCAATCTGAAACCAATATTCTGGGTGGTAAATATTTCCATTATCAAATCTAACTGCAACTATATCTCCAACTCTAGGTACTGAATGTGCACCTACTTGGTCTCTATTCATAGGAGTTGCCCATGGAATAGCGTCTTCTGTTAGTGTATCGAATTTACCATAAACCTTTACTCTACACCTTCCTTGCAGTAATGGATCTTCATTAACAACTACCTCACCAAGCCAGTGAGTTTCTCTAATGTTGTCTTTAAAAAGTTCTTTATCATTCATGTACGTTATCGTTTAAGTTACCGTCTGGTGATGAATCTACACCTGTGTTTGGACCACCATATACATTATCGTTAATTGGATCATCTCTGTCGGCAGGTATATCATCATATACTTTCTTAGGTGTAATATTACCGTCTGGTGATGAATCTAATGCAAAATTATCAGTTGGGTGTATGTTACCTGGTGATAAATCTCCTGGTACACTGTCGCTCTTGCCGCTAAATAATTGTCCAGCTAAATTAGCAATAGCATTTACACTTCCAGAAGTAATAGCATCTTGTATATTACTTAGTGTGTTGGCACCGTGTACGTTTCCTAGTAACAAACTAGCTGTTAAATTATCAATTGCTTGATCAGCTAAACTCGCTAAAGGACCGCTAAGTCCAGTTCTACTATGGCCATAAACGTTTGCTATTCCATTTGGTTCTTGAGAAAATGCACCTTTAAAATTATCTATTTTACCCATTACACCTTCTTTAATATCTTTAAGCTTATCGTTAGCTGCGTCTTTAACCGATTGTAAAGGATCAAACGGGCCAAAATCATATGGGTTAAGCTTTCCAACAACACCTAATCCTTCGGTAGCTTCTGTATCGTTTGGATATTTTTGACCAGCATTCCTCACCGATTGCCACTTAATAGCAATTTTAGGTTTTCTTAGTTCAGGGTTTTTTGTAATATCTGCATACATAGTAGATATAGCATCAATGTCAAACTCACAAAAATCAAATTGTAATTTAATAAATGGCTTTGCTGTTAAATTTAATTGTTGATGTAAAGTTTTAGGTTCTGTCTGATTTTTATGTGCCGGTCCTCCTGGTTTGTATGTAAAATCTAAATCTTTAGCGTGTGTATCTAGTTGAAATTGTCTAATTTCAGAAATGTATATTTGCATTCTAAAATGCCTTAAATTAAATGGAATTATTTCAATCCATCTGTTAAAATCATATACAGATCTTTTGTACAAGTCCATTAAAGATATAACTGTTAAATCAACAGTTTCTTCTAGACATTCTATTTCTAGTTTAGGATCTTTTGCACCCCAATAAGGCTCTGATAGGTTTTCATATATCTGTGACTGTTCTAAACCAGAAAGTGTTTGCCAAAACCAAGGCATATCTGTATTAATTTTAAATAATAAAGTTTTAAATGCATTTAGAGTAGCTGCCAATCCTTTACCATAGTCTCCACCTACTGTTTCTAATAAATATTTCTCAGCAGCTCCATTAAAAAGAGGAGATCCGTCAGATGTCTTATCAAACATGATTAACCAGCTCAAGTAAGTTGGATCCTCATTAATTGTTCTAAGTGGACTTCCCTTTCTAAACTCAGTTGTATTTTTATATAAATCTTGTTGACCTGCCATATCCTATATATTCTATTTCTATTCTTCTTTTAAATCTGCAACTTTAGTAGGCCACTCTCTTCTAATCAAAGTAACCTCTTGAGATAAGCCAGATTCTAGGTCATAGTTTATGTTTATGTTTTCAATAATATAAAATCCTGTTAAAAATCTATCTACTACTTGTGAATTTGATTCTTCTTCTCTTTCACCAGTGTCTGGAATTATAGCTTGCTCACTAAAACCAGCTTCATCTTGTTTGGCTTGAGCTTCTTCAGCGGCTTTAATTTTAACGCCATCGTAATGGTACATAAGCAGTGGAATCTTTTGAAACTTATAAAGAGCAGGGTTAAAGCTACTCAAAGTAACCTTTACTTTCATCTTTTGTGTTTCCATTTCATTTTGCTTTTGAAATAATTTAGAGTATATGGCATTTTTATGTGTATTACCTAAACCGTCATCTCCAGCATTTTGTCTACCCATATACTTAAACTTAACATTTTCTTGATAACGTTCTTCTGTTCTTTTACCCTTTAATGGCTCTTCAATATCTCTAAGATTAGTAGAACTTAATGGCTCTATGTCAAATTGTTGTAATCTATCAGAATCACTATTATTATCATAGATCATTACGTTTCTTTTATTACCAGCCTTTAAGCTTATTTTACTAGAATTATTAATAAGTTCAACTTTGTCAGCGTAGTTATTCATACCTTGTACCTCACGGTTATTAGTAAGCATTAATGGCATTTCAATATCATCAGGATCTTCTCCTTCTTGATCTCCATCTTCTCCATAAGAAACCGCGGCAGAAGCCAACGCAACTTGTAAATCGTTTATATCGGGGTTAGATGAGTTAAAAATCTTATTAACTTCAACGTAGTTCAAATAATAATATTGATCTATATAAAATTTAGTAAATGATTCTTCATCAATATATGAATCTTTAGCTATTGATTTTATAAATTCTAAATAAGTTTCATATGCTTGTATTCTAGATTGACTATCATCAGTAGCGTCTATGTTTGTTGCTAAACCTAATTGAAGTTCTCTTGCCACCATTTCTAAATGATCCAATGATCCAGCTGCGTCTAGTGTTTGACAATTTTCTGCAAACAATTTAGGTACTTTAGCAATACCGCTCATGTTAATTGTAGGTGGTTCACCATCAACTTCTCTTTCATTTGTTATTTCAGTAATATCGAAATCCATATGAATAGATTTAAAAGTTTCTTGATTCTTAGAATTGAATAAAATAACGAAAGAATCACCATCTCTAGGATAGTGATCAACATCAAATGCTTGTTTATTATCGATAACTGAAATTTCGCACTTAGGTACAATTCCAGATAAATCTAATTCTACGCTTTGTATATTGTCTCTACCGAAAACATATTTATTTACCATTATAAATGGCTCAATATTACCAGTGTTCTTAGTTTGTTTATCACCGCCTTCTTCTTCGCCAGCAGCATATATTTCTATTTCTGTTGGCATTAAAGCTGGTTCTACTACTGCTAAAATATTATGTTCTAAATCCATCTATTGTTTATTAGTCAAATTATTTGGCACACGGTGAATCTTCACTTCCACCAGCACCACCGGTATCTTGTCCAGCAGGACCGTCTGTTCCGTTGTTATTATCCCCAATTGGATCTGCATCATCTGTTTTATTACCATCGACTCCACTTCCACCTGATCCAGTTGATCCACCTTTTCCTGATCCATCCTCAAATTGGTTTTCAGCGGTAGTATCTGTTGTACCGTTATTACCAGTACCGTTGCCAGTACCGTCACCGCTACCATTACCATCAAAATCAGAACCTTGTTGTTCTTCTACCAATTCTCTTGGGCTCTTTTCTTCATTCTGAGATGCAATAATTTCAGCAGTAATAGAATCAGTAACTGGATCTGTTTGAACCTGTGCACCCAACCTAACTTGATTTCCGTTAAACTCGTAATTCTTTTTACCCACTGGAATAACATTAGGTGGCAAAAGAGTTTCTTTATTATATTTCTTTTTAAGAGCCTCTATTCTTTTTTGATCTTTCTGACTTAATCTTTTAGTATCTATAAACTGTCTTTTAACTATGTTATCTTCAAATGACATCGGCCTTTCTAATCTATAATATGCAGTATCAGGCGAAGGTACTAATATAATTTCACCCGGATTTATGCTAAACGGATCAGATATTCTATTATATTTTAAGATCATGTCTGTTTTAGTGTCATCTCCGTAATATTTTAGTGCAATCAAATCAGGTCTAACTTTATCATCTTCAGTAACAACATGCTTTGCTATAATTTCAGCATTTTCTTTATTTCTAAAGATCATGGTTGGCTGAGTCATTATTAATTTGACCGTATCGTATGTTTTATTTATTAGTGTTTTAAAATCCATATTATATCTTAATTTTATCCAGCGTTAAGATCTGAAACTCTCTTAAGGAATGCTTTAGTAACATGTGAAGCAGTTTTATCTTTTCCACCGTATGCACTTACATCAAACATTTCGTTTACATCAATAGATCCTTCAACGTCTGGTTGTAGATAAGTTCTACCTCTACCTGCATTAAACATTGATTCTATTTCACTTTTATCTCTTGGTCTACCAGGCTTCATTTGACACGTAAGCTTTAATTTAGTAGGAAAACCTTCATAACCAATCGGCCCGTCAAATTCTATTTTACTTTCCATCATTGCTAAGTTTCCACAAACTATCATCGGATTCAATGGATTACCTATAGTAACGTGCCATTGTCCAGTTGGATCACCTGTTAAAAATGCTGCAACAGTTGATGCACCTTGTGGGCCATTCATTAATTTCATTAAACCACCACCTACGATATTATCTAAAATCTTAGAATCACCTAATGCATTTATACCTTTACCATTAGCAACACCTTTTACTGCATTTCCAAGATCACCTAATGCAAAACCGGCTGCACCTTTAATTTGATCACCAACAGAACTTAAGAATCCTTTATAATCACCACTTTTAAGTTTAGCAATATCACCAAATGGTTTACCAATACTACCACTACCTAAACCTCTTGTAGCACCACCCCAGAAAGGAGCATTGTTATATGTTAGTGCAAGTATATTAGATAAGGTGTCCATAAATGCAACTTTAGGACTAGTATCTGCATATCCTTTAAGGTCGTAGTGAAAATTAAGTTCAAATGTTTGATCGAATTCTAAACCTTGTTGTTTAGTTAAAACCTTTTTAATTACATTTAAAGGACCAAATACTTTATTAGGATATGTCTCACTTGTTGGATCCCAACCAGCACCTTTGTCTTTTATTCTAATAGCTTGTTCTGGACTAACATTGTTTACACCTGCGTTTACAGCACTAAGTAGTGGGCTTCCGTCAATCATCGCACCTACTTTACCTTTTTTACCAGCACTTGCTGTAATTTTTTGAATTTCAGATTCTACCTCTTTCCAATTAAATTTAGTTCCAAATTTAAGAATGGCTTTCATTTCATTACCTAATTTAGGAGACATCCAAGTAATAGCTCTCGCTATATCTGGCATAGAGCCATCAATTGGCTTTCCGTCTTTTCCAGGAATCATCATGTTCTTAAGATCATCTTGAACAGGATATGGAAATCTTCTTAGTGTAATTAAATAATCATTAGATATTTTACCATAATGTTCTGCTTGTATAAAATCATTATAACTATAAGTATATGCAATAGAAGGATGTTCTTTAGATTCGTTTACGATGTTACTGGCAGTTGGGGAATATGCGAATTGCAAATTATTATGGAACACCGCTTTGTTATAACCATCTTTACCACTTGACATGTCATCTTTAGAGGAATCAGAACGGTTTTTATATTTATGTAAAGACCATGCGTTCATTTTTGCATTAAGACCTTTTCCTGCAGAAACAGATGTTCCAGCATCCTCTATCTTATCTCCACCTGTTCCACTAACGGTTTTACCAACGGTATATTTTCTAGAATCCACCTCGTTTACACCATATATACTATTAGAATTAGGTGGAGTATCTTGTGCAGCCGCATCGATAGTCGTATTACCTTGAGAATCTACTGTTTCTTCTTCCTTTTCTTCAACAGGGAATCCTCTTATTGGAAATCCATTCAATGTTGCCTCTCCGTTTTCATCGATATCAGGTCTAAAAGTTTCAAACTGAGAACCGTCGAAATCTTCCAAAACATACTTAGGGCCTACAGGACCGCTAATATAAGTAAAATAATTTTCTGGCATTATTTGTAATGGTTTATTTTATATATCTAGAAAAATATATTACATTAATATAATTTTCTCTAAAGTATATATCAAACCCATTCTACATCGTCCATTTCAGAAGATTCTGGACGATATAAGAGATCAGCGCTCCAATTTGGATCGGATGGTAACCGATTACCTAAGAATTTTTTAAGGGATGCAACAAATTCACCTTGCGAATTATAAAAGAATTGTCCGTTGCTATATGTGGCTCTATTAGTAAGCTCATAGAGCTCTTTTATGCACATTTGTATTTGAAACGTTTGTATATTATTGAACAGTTCAATCTGTTCACTGCGAGTCTTGGTGCAGAACACAGAGTCTACCACTATTAGATAGTTCTTCCATTTATCACCATTAAATAAATTATCTTCTATTTCTTTAACAGTATTATAACCAGCTCTTTTGACATTTAATTTTGTGTCCTTTCCTTCAAAGTTTTTAATAAATCTTCCTCCAAAAATGTTCTTTTTTAGAAAGTATGCATTATCATAGAACTTTTTAATTCTAATTTGATACTTTGGATTAGTGTCATCAAATTTGACATCATAGATAGTTGCCCTAACAGGGATAAGTACGTTAGGGTTTTGAGTAGTGGAGATCAATGCTTGAACTTGCTCTCCTTTAGAAAATAGTTTATGTTTAATCATTATCTATAAACTTAACGTTATCAAACCTACTGAGAACACCTCTTTTAGGGTAATCACATCTATTGATAATAGTTAAGTCTAAGCTAATGTCTCGATCTTGAACAAGATCAGTTATAAAGTCTTTAAATCCTAAAACGCTTTTAGTGTCTAGTTCTTTAAACATGTATGCAATTGAAATCTCTTCAACTTCACTAGAATCTGTGATTAGTTTTTGTAGCATTTTTCTAATATAGAGTGCCACAATAATAGACGATGGTTCTGATCCATATGGATCACTTTTAATCAAACGATTAAAAATATCAAAATATGATACCGCGAGATCATAATCTCTAGATTTCGCTAATTTTTCAAATTCTGTCTTAGTTTTGCACCAAACTCCGTCTATTCTTAAAGTCATTATTGTATTTGTGATCTATAGTGCTTAAGTCTAGTCTCAAGTTCTTGGATCTTTAGTTTTAATTCTTTCTGATTAGGTTGATATTTTACACCCCACCCAGATTGTATACTTAGTTCATTAGCATCTAATTGTGTACCAGTAGACAGTCCTAAATCCATAACTAATTCCTTAAGAAATTTAATTTGATTTGGTCTTGTCTTAGGACCTTCGAACTCATATACTGTCCTAGACGTGTATTCTTCTCCACCACCATTAACGTTATCATCAAACACAAATTTAATTAAACCGTTATCGGCTGGTTCTATGCTAATTGTAATCATTCAGTAGATTATTTTGTTCTGTTAGTTACTGATTCTTTAACCTGTGCTAACAATTGCTTTCTCTTTTTCTTATCTTCTCGATAAGTCTCTTTATCTTTAATTGCATGAAGAGCCCATGCCTCTTCTAACAATTCCATTTCAGTAGCATTGTAACCTTGCTTCTTCCATGAATTTTTAGCTAGATCCAATGCAGCTTCTAATCTAGTAGCATTTAATTCTTCAATGCGTCTAGTGTTTTCTGCATGCAACTTTTTACCATATGCAATATTTTCAGATCTAACTTTAGATCTAACTTCACCAAAATATGGCATCTTAGCAAGTGCCTTAATAATACCTTGTTGCTTTAAGTAAGCTCTTCTTTGTCTACGATTTGGCGTTGCCTGATTTTGTTGTTGTTCCATTATAATAATTTTTAATAAATGATTCTATTTGTTCTTTTAATTGCTCTCTTAGATTATCTATCTGACTTTCTACTAGCAGCCCTATTTGTGAATTAAGGTCTTTTTTAGTAATATCCATCTGATCTTTAAATAGATCATAAACATCCTTTGAAGGAATGTTAACCTTTACTGGCATACTTGCATGATTTTTAGCACTCATTTTTCTGAGCATCTCCATCATAACATTAATTTCACTCGATGCTGGTTCTTGAAACTCAGTAGATCCTTTTTCCGAAGCAGTGTCAAGTGCTTCTTGATGATCTACGTTTTTATCATTCGCCGATACATTAGCTGCAGGATTAAAACCAAGTGCAAGGTTATTTGCATCTTCTTGATTCCTAGCTAACAATAACATTTCACCTACTAAGTTACGCGCACATCTAGAACCATCATCAAATGCCATAAATTTCGCGTCTGACTTGTCCTTGTCTTCAGTAACTATTTTGCCAGCTTTTTCTGTTTTACCCCAAACATACATAGCTGCAGGAGTTTCTTTAATTTCTTTTTGATCTACACTCATATCTTCTTTTATTTTAAGCGGTTCACGCTTATTTAGCAGAGTCTGATAAATTAGTGTTAACAGTTCTACTATCATTATACTCTTGTTTTAAAAATTGTTTAATAAACTCAATTGAGCCTTCAGGTCCAATGATTGCATCTCTTTTTTGAAAAGGTACGCACCATCTTTCTATGAATCTTTGGTTTCCATTATCTTTTAAGAATTGTTTTAATTCTTCTACTTCTGGTAAATACATTTTATTAAATCCCATATTTTTTATTTTTCTGTGTCAAAGAAGAATGTTTGAAACAATCTTCCGTTATTAATATCTGTTCCAAAATAATCGAGAGATGTGTGAAATAAATCACCTTGGTAAATAACTAGGCGATTATATATGTTTCCAATAAAATCTACCATTTCCCATTTTGTCATGTCTCTCGAGTCTGTATATAGTCTTTCAGTTAGTTGTGTATCTATTTCTCCGTTAGAAAGCCTAGGTATCTTATATAGACCAGTTGCTTTATGTTTAAAAATTCCAGTTCCACCTGTGAGTGGTGCATTTGGTGTTAAATATAAAACTCCAGCCCATTTATTATTTTCATCTGCATGAATCCAACTTCTGTCTTCCTGTGTGGTATACTGAAAAGATCCAGTATATTCTTCAGTTAGCCATGTTATTTTGCCATGAAGAGGTTTTATATGATCTGAAATATAACCTTCAATGCTGTCATTTAAAAAGGGAATAGTTCTGCTTCCAGGAAAATTACCACTAACATTATACTCTTGTGAAAGTGCAAATTCTCTAACCTCATCTGGGTTTTCATAAAAGTCGTCGATGATTATTGATGTATATGCCATTATTTTATAGTTTTAAGCCTTTCTAAAAAGGATGGAGGGAAGAATCCCTTCTTATTTATCAGGTTTTTAAAGCTAGCATCCAGGATGTATGTGATAGCCCAATCATTTTCACTTCTCACTGACCTTCCAACACCTTGCATTACACTGATGCCCGTTTTCCAATCATACCACTCATTTGATTTATTTAATTTAGCTTTGATTAGTGGTTCATTTAAATTAGGATACGGTACTTTAAAAAATATTTGAAATCTACTTGTATCATCCTTAAGATCTAGTCCCTCTAATAAAGATGGTCCCATTAATACACCATTTTCTTTTTTCTTAAATAATTCAATCATACCTGCTTTCTCTTTAGAATTTTCATAGTCCATAATTCTAAAAGGATGCTTAGTGTTTTGTTTAATATAGTTAGTAAACTCATATGATCCAGTGTGAATGATACCGCGCTGACCCTTGTGTTTATCTATAATCTGATCTAAGATAGCAACTACATGTGGTAAACTCTTGACCTTCTCTCTATATGTTAGCTTGTGTCTGTTTATAAAAACAACAGGAGATTTTTCATAATTAAATACATTGTCTAATCTAATAAACTGTGCATTCTTAATTCCCATTATTTTTACAAAAGATCTTGGATCTCCAATAGTTGCACTCATAAATACTTTAAATCCTGATTTCTCATGCAAGTATTTGTTTATCATAAGTGCCTCTTCAACACATTTAAATGTAGACTCTTCTTCTCTTTGATCAAGTACCATTTTATCTACACCTACTGATTTTATAAGAGCAACATAATCGTTAATTTTACAATGAGTGTCTTTTAGTCTATCAAAAATACCGAAAGCTTTTTGCCAATCTCTTGGGAGAGTTTGACTTTTGTACCTAAGCTTAGCGGCTTTATTACCTTCATTTCTGATTTTACCATATACCTTAAGAATAACATCGAATTCTTGTAATGCTTCAAACACGGTAGATTTATCTCCTTTCATTAAATCATTAACAAGACTTGTTAGTTTACCTCGAGTATATGCACTACTACCAAAACCTTGCTTATTTGAAAATCTAGTAGCTTCTAGTATTTTATCTACTAATGAAGGATCAACTCTAGGGCTAAAATGTCCCTGAACAATCTCATCTATTTTATGTGCTTCATCGAAAAACACAAAATCTCTTTTTTCAAATGGAACAGGTCTATCATCTAGTTGCATTTTGGCATCAACGTAATTTCTTTGAATTAACCAGAACGCGTAATTCAATAAAGCTATTGGTTGATGAATTGCCCTAGATCTGTTTTGTAAATATTCACAAGAACTATAACAAGATAATTCTTTAGCAGCTTCATATCCCATTCCTTTTAGTTTACAATCTCCTAATGAGAATGGTAAACCATTTACACTACATTCATAATTGTCTACACCTCTAATAGATGGCCAATTTAATTTAAGTCTCATGAAATCTGATTCGTACTGATCTTGTAATGTCAAATCACTAGTTACTAAGTAACCTCGTTTACCCATTTCTTTCATGACATACGAAGACCACATTGCTATAAGGGATTTTCCACTCCCAGTAGGTGCATCTATTACAACAGTAGAATCTGGATCTTTTTTATAGGATTCACATATTTTAGTTATGATTTCTCTTTGGTTTTTTCTAAATTCAAAACCTATTCCAAATGTGTTGGCCTTTAAGGCACTGTCTATGATTTGATCTATAGATCGTTCCAGCATACAACTTCTTTTACTGTGATACCTGCTTTTTCTAGTAATTCTACTCCAGTCATATCTCTATAACTTTCTGAATAAAATACTCTTGCAATACCTGATTGAATAATTAATTTTGCGCAGTCAAAGCAAGGTGACATTGTTACGTACATGTCTGCACCTTCTGACGAAAGCGTAGAACGACTTATTTTTGCTAATGCGTTTGATTCTGCGTGTAAGACTTCTCTTTTAGTTACTTCTTTAGAACAACAACCGTCTTCACAGTCATATCCTTTTTCTTCTAAAACTTTTTTATGATTTGCATTATCTATATCTCTAACTTGTAATTCTTCACAATCGTTCTCAAAATTGTAAGGAGTTCCATTATATCCGGTTGATATAATTTGTGTATCTTTTACAATAATACAACCAACACGTCTGCGTTTAGCATAAGAAAGCTTAGATATTTGGTAAGCCATCTGCATGTATATTAAGTCTACTGGTATTCTAGGCATATCTTGTTAAAATAAAAAAAGTCCATGTATTATACACGGACTTCTTAAAAAGTTTATTAAAATTGTATTGATTATGCTTCTTCTTCAGCAGCACCTCTTGGATCTCCAGTGAATGCCTCTCTACATTGATCAATCTTATTACAGTAAGCTTCTTTCATTTCATTCATCATAGCTTCGTAAGTTTCGTTAGACATTTCAATATCTTCGTTAATCTTTTCGTAAGCTTCTTCTAATGCTTGAGCAGCTAGAGTTGCCGCTAATGCAGCATTTTCTTTCATGTAAGTTTCTAATGTATGGTCCTCGTAATCATCACCGCTAAATTCGCAAGCTTCCATTACAACGCTTTTGTAAGTTTTAACCATTTGTTCAGCAACCTTTAGTATCTCTTCAGATTCTTCAGTTCCTTGTTCGTCTTCTTCTTCAACTTCTTCAGTTTCAGTTTCTTCAACGTCTTTAGCATCCGCTACTTCTTCAGTTTCTTCAACTTCTTCGTCGTTAAAATCTTCAACATCATCAGTTTCTCCTTCAGGTGCTGGGTACCCTTCTGGGTTTTCGTGTTCTCCTACGTCAGATCCTTTAAGATTCTTACTGTAGTCTTCGAACGATAATATTTGTTTTGCCATAATATTGTATTATTGTTTTCTTTTATTATATATCAGACTTAATTTATAAAGTTTCGATATTGTTATCTTTCATCCACACTGCTAGCTTTTCAGTAGCGCTATTGAATATTCTACTTCTCTTAGTATCTAGGCCGTGGTTATTAAAATATTCTTTTGCTAGATAATAACTTGGCTCTATTGGTTCGCCATTTACTTGCAGATCTTCTATTTGTCTAATGATCTCTAAACAAATCGTAGCAGCTTGCCAAAAGAAAGCACTATATCCAGTTAAATCATTATAGAATCTATTTATAAATTCAGAACCGTTTTTACCAAATTCTTTTTCTCTCTTTTTTGAATCAGCATTTATAGGGAAAAACTTCTTACCAAAAGAATTAATCCAAATAATCATATTCTGAGATTCAGAATCATATACGGGTTGCATTAATCCTTGCTTAATAACTTCTTTGCGTTGTTCCTCAATCCACTTAGGATATTTAATCTTGCCATTCTCTTTAATCCAATTACTATATGTGTAATTATCTACACCTTCATTAAGTACTCTAATATACTTAAGCTTACTAGATTCAACGAATTTTTCAGGATCATCTTGCATTACATTCTTTTCTAAAAATGCTGCATCAACATCAAATGATTTGTCTACCTTCTTGATCAATTTAGCTATATTACCTAAAGAAATACCAGCTTCTTTCATGGCATCCTTTATTTTAATACTTCCATCTACAACTCTCTTAGCATATCCCATTGGCGAGAATTTACCTTCATTCATTCCTAGTAATCTTTCTCTTTCTTGCTCTAGTGCTTGAAGAGTTTCATTATCTAATGGCTCACCATCTCCACCTTCTTCATCTTCAATCTGTTGATCAATAACTTTGATGGCTTTTTTAATAGCAGACTTAGACATACCTTCAGTAACTGATTCAAAAGCTGAACCAATATCTTTTCCATTAAGAACATCCTTACATTTTTTATTAAATTGCTTTAATTTTTTAGTAGCGTCTCCTGCATAACCATCTTGCATTAATTCAATAGCCATATCTAACCAA
>Ga0213868_10000020_pt1 | contig 134065 bp, 102 predicted proteins | sample PICome_9_FD_160087 | JGI IMG/M metagenome (GOLD analysis project Ga0213868, IMG submission 160087) | Coastal seawater microbial communities near Pivers Island, North Carolina, United States - PICO127 | ecosystem: Environmental > Aquatic > Marine > Coastal | place: USA: North Carolina... | reverse complement strand
ACTGGAGAGCGGGTAGTTCTGCCGTCGCAATTTATGCGGCGAAGCGCCTGCCATCGGCCCGTGTGAAATCTATTCTGTCGAGAATGAATTTTCAGAATGGCTTAGCGATGACGCTATGATACAGAAATTCAGAAAGCCTATTTTTCAGGGCTTCCGACACCAACCTCTCTGAAAGCAAAACAGCAGGGCGAATCGTCCGTATCCACGTGCCAAATTGTTTCCATACAAGGTCTGCTCGCGTCATGGAGAGATACTACAGCATTCCGTGAGCGATCATTCCCGTTTCCACGAACACATGATAGGTTCGCAGCTTTCGCGCCACCTGATTGCAATACCTTTCCGAAGTTCGATGAAGATACTGGTTCCCGTTTCTCCGTTTGACAGGCTTCATCTCCACCATCCAGAAATGGCAGCTAAAGGATCCAGCAGGGTGTACAGCCTGTTTGAATGCCAGTTCGATCTTGAAACGCAGACTGTAGAGCAGGATAACTTCTTCAGCGCTCAATATAAGGTCCGTGGTGAGAAGAATGACACCCCCTTTTACAGGTACTTTACCAGAATAAACCTCACCACGACCTTTGCTGGTTTCCAGAGCAGATACCTTATTAGGAATTCGATTTCTAACAAGCGTCGCATCGATTGCCACTTACTGCACGACCTGATGCGCGACACCCAAAAGTTGCACGATGCCAACGCAGGCGACGAAGACTGGAACCTCGACCGGAGAATCCACATCACGATCGCCGAGTCTTGCGACAATCAAATGCTGACGCATGAAATCGAACGCTTCAACCTACTCGTGCAAGCGATTCGTATGACCGTTGGTGCTCACGTTCAGCACGAAACAACGGAACAGCACCTTGAGCTTCTCACCGCGATGGCTGGTGGTAATCCTAGCGCTGCGGCTGATTCAGTGTGTCGTCATTTAGAAGCTGCAGAGAAATCGGCGATGATCGCCGTGACTAATTGGCAGATTCAATAATCAGCCGCAACGCGAAGCCGGGTCCACAGCGCTTTGCTAGTGCTGGAAGATCGAGTCCGTAAAGTGGTCTTCTTAATGGCGCGATCTTTGGACCATGAAACAGCGATCGCTTCAAAGTTGGTCTCCTCCACAGCCTGCCAATACTTGCCCCCTACGTCACGACCGGTAAGATTTTAAACCCTAACTGATAAGCGAGAGCTCGAAGCACTGGCTTTAAAGCCGAATGGCACGGAAATAGGCCTACGGCTAGACGTTTGGAGATTGGGCGATCGGAAAATGAAAGCCATTGGTGGAGGTGACCTAATTCCATGCCATTCGACTAAGGCTTGAGCCACACCCCGAATTGATAGTCAGCATACAAAATCCAGACCAGCGCTCCGGCTGTGAAGAGGGTCACACAGAATTGTTGGAGAAAGGAACCCGCGTTCGATTTGCTCCTTGTTCCACTATAGTTGGATCGTTCGGTTTCGCCACAGAAAGTCTACGGTCCTGCCATTGCACGATCCTGCCATTGCACGCTCACGCCATGAATCGATTCTTGTGGGCTCGGCCATACAGAAATAGAATCCCGGAATGCGCATACTCATTTTATGGATTCTTCTCACCGGAACGCTCACTGCTCAGAACTGGCCCGGATGGCGTGGACCCACGGGTGACGGCATCAGCACTGAGAAAGAGCTCCCCACGAGCTGGAGCCCCACCGAGAATATCGGCTGGAAGTCACCGATCGCAGGCGACGGGCACTCTTCCCCCATTATCTGGGAAAATCGCGTCTTCCTCACCACCAGCCTAACAGAGAAGAACGAACGTCGACTCTTATGTTTGAATCGCCTCGATGGCAAGACGCTTTGGGACCGCGTCGTCCTCAATACACGGCCCGAATCCATCCATCGCCTCAACAGCCGCGCATCCGGTACGCCGACTACCGATGGGACACACGTCTACGTCACCTTTCTCCTCGCCAAAGGAGAAGAAATCATCGCGCCCAATGTGGGTTCGGAGCGAATGATCACGCCTGGCCGGATCATCGTTGCGGCTTACGATTTCGAAGGAAACGAGCAATGGAAAACTGATGTTGGCGCCTTTGTTAGTGCTCATGGATTCAACACTTGCCCAGTCTTGTTCGAAGACCTGGTCATCATCAACGGCGATCACGACGGCGATGCCTACCTCGTTGCACTCGACGCGAAGACCGGCAAAGAGTGCTGGCGCACCATGAGAGAGAACAAGACCCGTAGTTATGTCACACCCATTATTCGTGAGATAGGCAATCGCACCCAGATGATTCTCTCCGGCAGCCTCTGTGTGGCGAGTTACGACCCAAGCACTGGCAAACGCCATTGGATCCTCGATGGTCCCACGGAACAGTTTGTCGCCTCCATGGTTTACAACGGGGAACATGTCTTTGTGACAGGCGGCTATCCTCAAAAGCACATCCTAGCCATTGATCCTAACGGAACTGGAAACGTCACCGATACGCACATCACTTGGCGCACCAATCGCGGGGCCGCCTATGTCCCCTCGCCAATCGTTTCAGGCAACCACCTGTTAGTGGTCGCCGACAGCGGCGTCGCTATCTGCTTCGATGCCAAGACTGGCGACCGCCACTGGCGCGAGCGCCTAGACGGCGGCCATAGTCCCTCACCTGTTTTGGCAAATGGTATCGTCTACTGTGTCTCCGATCAGGGAGTCGCTACGGTCTTTCGCCTCGGCGACACGTTTGAACTCATTGCCAAGAATGATCTTGCTGAATCGGTTTCCTCCAGTCCTGCCATCAGCCAAGGGCAACTATTCATCCGCACTCACCAAGCGCTCTATTGCATTGGGAAGAGTGTTCGGTCTGGTCAGTAGGAAGACCGCGTATTGTAGACCGACAACCTTAAAGGCCTATGCTCACCACGCTCATGATTATAACGTGATTGCTACGACAAAGCGAGTTCACCGGGCCTCTTCCAAGACAAGATTGCTATGGCGAATGCGCTTGGCAGCGGTTTCGTGATTCACGATCGCCCCAAGAGAACTTTGATGTATTGCTTTTCTCTAGACTGATAGACAGTTTTAGGTAGAGCGTCTGACACTCTAGTAGCGACACATCAACTTACTATCATCTTTCCTCATCAATTCAACATGACCGTTCCAATACGATTCCTCTGCAGTCTACTGGCTCTCGCCAGCCTACACTCTGGTATGGCAATCGACAAAGATCGCCCGAACATCCTCTGGATCACCAGCGAGGACAATGGCGTCTCCTGGGTCAGTTGCTATGGTGGCACCAATGCCCAGACACCTGCCATCGATCAGCTGGCCAAAGAAGGCTTCCGTTACCTCCACTGCTTTGACAATGCCGCAGTCTGTGCGCCAACGCGTTCCTGTTGGATCACCGGCATGTATGGCATCTCCAACGGCACTCAACCCATGCGCAGCCGCAATGCAATTCCGCATGACAAGATTAAGTATTATCCCGATCTCCTGCGTGCACGGGGCTATCACACATCTAATCCCACCAAGACCGATTACAACATCGGTGGCCGCCCTGACAAAGACTGTTGGGACTACAAGGGAGGTAAAGGCAAGACCCCCTATGGGTGGCGACTCCGTAAAGACGGCAAACCATTCTTTGCCGTTGTGAACATCGGTGACAGCCACGAGAGCCGCGCTCACGGCAAGGTTAACAAGACTGCCAATGATCCTGCAAAGATGAAGTTATTCAGCTATCATCCCGACTTGCCAACCATTCGACAGAATTACGCCAAATACGCGGATGCCATTGAGAACATGGATCGCAAAGTCGGAGACACGATCAAGGCTCTGAAAGCAGATGGACTCTATGAAGACACCATCATCATTTATAACTCCGATCACGGAGGTGTCATGGCACGCAGCAAACGTTTCCTCTACGCGAGTGGTGTACATTGCCCGCTCATCATACGTTTTCCCAATAAGTATAAGCACCTTTACCCAGCTGAGAAACCCGGCTCGACGGTTGATCGCCTCGTGAGTTTCGTCGACATGCCCAAGACTTGGCTTAGTCTCACTGGGGCCGACATCCCCAACACGTTTCAGGGAACCATCTTTCTGGGCGAAGGCCAAGAGGCCGAGCCAAACTATCACCTTGCCTTCCGCGAGCGCGCCGATGGTCGAGTTGATCATGTCCGCATGGTCCGCGGCAAGCGCTATGCCTATCATAAAAATTATTATCCCTTCGCACCGGCGGGGCAGCACTTGGCCTATCTGTGGAAAGCTCCAGCAACTCCCGCTTGGGAAAAGCATCACCGTGATGGCAAGACCAACGCCATCACTGGTCGGTTCTTTGAGCCTCGCGTGTCGGAAGAATTCTACGACAACCTGACAGACTTTGACAACGTCCACAACCTCATCGGCAAGCCCGAGCATCAGCAGAGGATTGCTGCGCTCAAAGCCGAAATGCGCAAACGTCAACTCGAACTCCGTGACTCGGGCCTGCTCCCGGAAGTGATGCGTGAACGCCGGGCGGCTGCTAACAAGATCACGATCTACGAAATGGTGCGTAATGAGCAACTCTACCCGCTTGCCACGTATCTCGATGCTGCGGATCGCGCACTCGAACGCGATAAGAAGCATCTCAATATGTTCCTGGATCAACTAGCCGATTCCGACGAAGGCCTGCGGTGGTGGGCCGTGGTCGGCCTGCACCTCCTCGATCAGGAAGCTGCACTGGCAAAGGATAGCCTCGTCAACGCACTCATTGATATCGCCCCGGAGATTCGAATGATGGCTGCCTGGACCTTGGTCAATCTTGGCCACAAGAAAGAGAAGGCCCTGGCATCTTTAAAAACTTTGTTAGCTTCCAAGGACACGCCGCAGACGAATACGCGCCTTCTTCACAACATCCTCGACTGGATGGGTGATCCAGCCCTCCCCCTGGTTAAGAAGTACATTGAGAACGGCGGCAATCGTCAGGGCCGCTATGGAATCGGCGTCCTCGGCCGCATCGCTCAGCAAAACGGCTGGTAACTCTTCCACAACAAAAACGGGGATCTTGGACTTGGCATCGGCGCTCCGAAATCCATCGATGGCGATCGCCACAGGCACGCTTATCGCGTGCTGCTCGATTGCGAAACCAGCACGAGTCGTGGGTGCACTTCTGTTAATACGATTATAACATCGGTTAACATGGGCGGGCCAAAACAGTTCCAACGGGCGCTCTATTGCGTTGGGAAGTCAATCTATTAGGTGTTGCTGTAAAGGGTCTAACTTAGGCGTTCTAAACTTGCTCAAGAGAAGGAATCTGAACAACCTACCCTGTGATGTCGACGTTCACTCCCAGGGCCCTCTGTCTATGGCTAGGCCTCCTGATCCTATCATCGAATGCCCAGACGATTTCTCATAACCTCCGCATCAATTACCTGGGAACGCCTGAGATCACCGTCGCCTCGACTGCCGAGCACTGTTACGTCCTCTACAGTAGCCGAGGGCTGAACGATGATGCAGAAATGCCCATTGCCATCAAGTTTGGCGAAGATGGCACCACCACATTAAACGATCCGTTAGGCCGCTACCCCGACCACGGATTCTATTGCGTGGTCGAATACCACCGCAATGCCCCAGTAGATACGGATGGCGATGGCTTCGATGATGTCCAGGAACTGCTCGCCTCCCTCGACTGCATCTACTGAATCCCATGAAGACACTCGATGCGCCGGTCGAGTTTAAAGACGGAACTGCGATCATTCCTGACCGAAAGACATTTCGGGAGATGTCCTATCAAGGTGAAGACGTGAGCCGCGACACCCACCTCACTGACTTGGAGTTTGTGAAATTCCAAATCGAAAGTTTAGACTCTGGTTATCCAGAAGTCTTCTTTCTCAACACCGTCAACTACCAGACGCATCCCCGTTGGATGCAGGAAGTCGGCATCGTTTGGACCCGCGGAGGGGGCAACGGAGGCGGGAAATCCCGTGGAGAGATCATCTTTCATCCCCATGTCACCGCTCCCAATGGTCAAACTGGCGTTTATCGTTGGGAGTTTGAACCGAACGATAACTTTGCCTTCGATGACGTTCAGTTAGCCTCCGAAGTCATGGCGCGAGATATGCCGTTCTTACGGAATAATCTCTTGTATTACCCCATGCCTAGTACGGCACTTCCTCTTTACCACCGGGAGAAAGAACTCTACGATAACTCGCGGGTTCCCATTCTTCTCCAAGAGGATTCTGTTTGGGGATATTGCTTACTTACCGCTCAATTTTGAAGAAGGCAATGGCCGTCTCCGGGTCATGGAGTTGGACGAACGTCCGACTGCCCGCGATGTCGTTCTTTACAAGACTTTACCTAACGAAATGCCGCGAGTGGCAGGAATCATCACCGAGGTCCCACAGACGCCCCTGTCTCACGTAAACTTGCTCATAACTCATACGCATTCGCACACCGGAGTTCGGATTGCCGCGCACATTACCTCCATGAATAAAGGACAGGCAGCGTTGCCCGACTAACTTGATCAGTTCACGATCAGAACTAATCCAACCGGTGGCTTCCGCTATGTCGAGCACTCCATGCAGGAAGATTGAGCCATGGGGATAGTAGTTCCATTCCTTCCAATCACCGAATGAGGCGAGATGCTTCCAGAGGCGGTCGAGCCAGGCGAGCGCTTCTTTCGCCTGAGGGGCGTTGGGATATAATTTCAATGCTAGCGCCACCCCGCCCGCATTATCGAAAGAATGATTGTTAGCCGTTTGCGCCTTCGTGTTGAAGTTGATGAATCGTCTTTCCAAACCGATCGCTTCCGATTTATTGCAGAGGCGCCTTACACCGATCTCCACGGCCGTCATTGTCGCGGCGGACACATCGGTTTCCTGCCATTGTTTCGACAAGGTGACGCCGCTCACAGCGGCATCTACACCATTCGTGTGCGAGCGGCAGCCGTGAGCCGCGTCCATGCCTAAGGCAAAGCTCTTGGCGATTTTAGAAACGGTGATCCGCTAGTCATGGAAGTCGCTGCGGTTGATCAGCAAGGCAGCGTCACGAGCACTGGCAACGTCTCCGAGATGACATCACTGGCGCGCATCGGATTGACCCATGAAGAACCGCAGTGGTTTCAGTGGGACGTCTACCTGGCAGCCGGCTACGAGGTTAAAGTGCGCTTTCACAACGGCCCAATGGCAGCCAAGCGAATGGTCCGACTCCTAACGACTCAGGCCGCCGATAAACCCGAATATAAGCCCTTTATCGACATGGAGAACAAGCTCGAGAGGGCACACGGCGTTCTCAAAGCGTAGAGGGGGCCGCGTCTGCGGATCTGGAAAATCGGTGTCAAATGTCCTCACGCTGACACCTGGCCGACTGCCGGTCATCGAGTGTTGTGTGGCAATCTGAAGCCTAACACACTGAAGGCCACGACGATTGCTCGACGACTGGCAGCCTTCGCTGAAAAGGCGTTTAGACGTCCGCCACTCGACGGAGAGACCACTACGAAAGAAAGATACCGATCGATGCCACCGGCAAACTCCCAGACGGGGAACCGTTTCGAACCATACCTGAATTCCGCAAACTTCCGGTCGAGCGCCAGGATCAGTTCAACCGCTGCCTAACCGAGAAACTGATGACTTACGCCCTTGGACGCGTTTTAGAAGTCGGTTACCGGCCCAGCATTGACAAGATTCTCGCTCAACTCGAAGGCAAGAAAGGGGGCTTGAGCGATCTCATCCATCCCGTTGCCCTAAGCAAGCCCTTCCAAAACAATTAGGCCCCATTGTGAAACTGGCTAAAAGCCAATTTCACAATCGTTCGCACGATTTCTTCGATTTAGCAAAACAGAACTAGTTACCCTTAAGTGTTGCTAGCGAACGGCTGATCAATGCTTGAGACGCTTTAACCCCTTTGACAGGATCCAAGGCGCTGCCTTCCCATTCAATCGCCAGGTATCCTGAATACTCAGAGTTCGCTATCATCTTCATAAGCCGAGGATAGTCAAAGTCAGGCTGATTGCCTTCGTTGTCAAAACTGTGCATCTTGCAGGAGATCGTCTGAGTGTGAGGCAACATCGCCTCGGTTCCCTCGTAGACATTGTTCTTTAGTTTTCCGAAATCAGGCATAAGCGTTAACGCTGGATGCTTCAGTTGTGACGCGATCTTTGCCAGGAACGCTCCACGACTCGAAAGGAGTGAAGCTCCAGGCTCGATGGCGATAGTGATCTTCTTCTCTGCCGCAGCCTCAAGCAGAGGTTTGAGTGCTTCGACGCAGGCATCAACGCCAACAGATTCCTCTGTACCAGGCGCTCTTAAAAAGACCCTGAGGAAATCACAATCAAGAGAGGCAGCACGTTCGAGCGATTTCAAGATCCCCGGCAAGCTCGCTTCGCGTTTCTCAGCACCACAATCATAAGCACCCGCCATGAACAGGAAGAGATCGGTCCCAGCCTTATCGGAACGGGACTTCAGTTTCGTATAATAGGAAGGGTCATCCAGTTTGTCCTTCGGTAGGCCACCTTCCCACAAGTCGATCGCTTTAATGCCAAAAGTCTCCACGGTGAAGGCTGGGAAATCCAGCACCGCCAACGTTTTATCAGCCAATAGCGCGCGCAAAGAATATTGAGACAGTGCGACCGAAAATCGATTGTCTTTATTATCCTGCGCTTTGGAATGAAGCACGGTGCTCGAACTGATGGCAGCGAGCGTGGCTCGCCTTACAAATTGTTTTCTATTCATAGGATTTAGTAGTTGGGATAGGGCGTAAAGGCAAAGAAGGCTTGATGAGAATTTCGTGTGAAGCGATTACTTCGCTGCTAGCATTCTTTCCCTCACGGAGTCATCTTTCATAACTGTTTATCGTCAGGATAAGCAAAGGCAACCCAAGCTCGTGCGACTTGTTCATTGGGGAACCACGATGCCGTGGATCTCTCACCCCTAAATTTATGGTAAGGAGCAATCGCTCCCGTCTTGATATCTCCGAGCCAGCCTGACTCCACTTGGATCTCACGCAAGTTAACAATGCTTTCATTTATGTCAGTGGCCGTTGGTAATCTAAGTCGAATCATGGCTTCAGTCCATGGAATCACGAAGTCATGAGCGGCCCACGCGCGCCAATCCTTGGGCGTCGTTTGGTTCCTCTTGAAGTGCATGCCTTTCGGCCAGTGACTCTGCCCAGGAAGCCAAACCCAAGCGCGGGGCGACTTCGCTTTGCGTGAACGTTCGAAGTGTTCGCGAATGTCTTTCGGTTTCCCATCGCTGGCACCCATGAGGTAGAGGCCGGGGACATTCCTGGCGGCGGCTTCCTCTTGCATAAACGCCGCATCGCTGGGGTTTCCACGGAGCGCGATGTGAAAGGCTAACACGCGTCCCGGTCGAAAACGAACAAAGTCTTGTGCGACTCGACCACCCATCGAATGCCCCCAGAGAACGAATGGCGCCTGCGGCAACTCGGGAAGATTCAATTCAGCGGCAAACTGTTCACAGGCTTTCAGCATCGATGATGCGTATCCGTTGTCCCGCACTCCGTGAGCTTCAAATTCACAATACAACATGGCCGACTGCGTGCGCTTGGCCAGCGCGCGCCATTCGTGGTCCGATGCGAAAAGGTGTTTACCAGCGCCTCGCATATTGAAGACAAAGAGTGTGCGAAATGTTGATGCATCGTCAGGAATCCAAATCTGATATTTCGAATTCGCGATGAGTGGATTGGTGGAGGCGGCCACTTCCGTTCTGAAGAGTTCCCCTGACGGTATTCCGTTCTGGGCATCATTTGCGGCCAATGGGCCTGACAGAATATTGAAAGCGATCGCGCTCAGAATAAGCTGTTGTGCACGCATCCGTATCATAGTTTTCGATTGGAGAGCCTTGGGGATGTTCCGGGATCTTGCCTTCACAGGATTGCTTCGCGGGTTGTAAGATAGCTTCGATCTCGGGAATGCTCGCCAAATTTAAGAGAAGGGCAATGATGAGGAGTTGCTTCGTGCTTCATTACGCCAACTGTCGGGAAACTTCGTGACGAAATCAGGTTGGATGAAACTCGAAGGATGTTGAAGATCAATCGCTGACCACCGCCAATCCAATCCGTGTCATGATGTCCTTCAAAGCCTACTTTCCCATACTTAGCCTCGTTATCTTGCTGACAGGCGTACGAGCCGATCTCGTTCTCTATTACAACTTCGAAGATGATGACGTTGCCAGTGGTTTGGTGACTAATCATGGATCTACCTCCGAGCCGGGAACGTTGGTTGGGGCCGATCAGCCCAAACCTGGCTACGAATGGGGTCGTGACAGATTTGGGCGGGCCCTGAGCATTCCGGACGCCGTCATTTACCTCGACACGAATCTCACCTCTGATGAGCTTGAGGTGAACGGCACGGTGGACTACAAGATGATGGCTTGGATAAATCTCGGTGACACCACCGGCGACAACATGATCTTCGGGAAGCCAAGTGGACAAGCCCTTCACCACGGGGTTCGCCAAAAGAGTTATCACATGGGGCATTGGGGAAAATGATATTGGAGGCGGCGAAGTCGTTGTAGGTGAATGACGTCATGTGGCCTTTCGCTACGAAGGTGGATTGCAAACCATCCTCGTCGACGGCGAAGAGGTGAATTCAGGAGACAAAGACCCACTCGACAACACAACGAATGTCTTGATTGGAACGACTCGTCTGGAGTCCGATCGCTCGTTTGCGGGTGCTCTCGATGAGATCACAATCTTCAACGAAGCGCTGAGTGATGCGGCGATACGTGAACAAATGACCGAGGTGATGCAGACGCCAGATCCACGATTGGTCGCTTCGCCGTCGGCCTCATTGGGAATCGTGGCCGCTGAACCGACGCCACGTCCACTTTCATTCGACGTTCGAAATACCGGTCTAACCAAAGTCCTCAACCTCTCCGACGCCACCTTGAGAGGCCAAGAGGCCAACCACTTCACGATCGACGAAACACCTTCTTCGCTGGCGCCGAATGCCGTGGGCCAAGTCAGGATCACCTTCGACTCCAAACAAGAGACCGGAAAGTTCTCGGCGACCATGCCTGGGGAACGGATTTTGATAGCGACTACGGCACCGCTGTGGTCACCAAATTAAAGTCACCTCTGATCGATCTCACCTCGTTTCCTGGCCCCCGGCTCAGCTTCCAATATTATATTGATTCCGTTCAAGATGCGGAAGGAGGGCAACTGCGTTTCCCTGATGAAGACGAAAACGGTCTTGTGATTCTACCACAGATCTTTTCCGGAAAAACCGACAACTGGACCTCCTTTGCCCTAAGCGTGCCACCGGAAGCTCAAGAAAAGAAAGTCATCCTAGAATTCCGTTTTCTCACCGAAAGCGATGATGAAGTCGGTGCTGGATGGTCCATCGACGACGTCGTCATCCGTTGATGATCCGACACCTCAAGTGTCCTGCAGACTTAAGTAGTGTGAAAAAGTTGCAGTTCAGGTAGTTGTTTTTTGGAAGAGACTTTCGTTCTCGCGCTTGGTAAGTCGGATGGGAATGGGCTGGCTCTGATTTCTGGCTGCCAGGAATTGCGAGCCCATGAGAGTCATCACCAATCACATCAAATGAGACCGTCCATAGACACAGAAATTCCGCTGATTTGGACAACGTTGTTCTTATTAGGACACATGAATATCCTGCTGGCGAATGAAGACACCGCGCAGGAGATCACTCCTCGACCGATCGCATTGGAGGCACCCACCTTGAACTCGGAACCACTCAATCTAGGTTCCCGCAGAGAACTCTTCGTCGACAACCACATCATTGGCGCCCTTCGCGGGGGTGCCGGCCGACACCTGTTCGAGATGACTCCCGCCACCACTGAGACCAAGGACGTCGCCATGATCCATGATGCCGATTGGGAGGGCCCTTGGTGTCGCTATGCGAAATACATCCAGGACCAAGACGTGATCAAGGCCTGGTACATGGGACACCACACCTACCAGGCTAACAAAGACAGACGGATAGAGGGAGGGCGTCTCTGTTACGCCCTCAGCACGGATGGACTTACCTTCACCAAACCCAAGCTCGGGATCTACGATTGGATGGGATCGACGTCTAACAACGTGCTATTCGACGATGTCACGTTTCAAGCAAAAGACGGCAAAGGCTGGATCGCTGCCCATCAATTCAACCCATTCATCGATACGAATCCCGCCACGTCGCCGGCTGCGAAATACAAAGGCTTCAGTGGTCAGGGGCACCATTGCGGCAAGACCGGCCTCTACGCCTACCAATCAGCGGACGGTATTCACTGGGAAATCGCAAGTGACGGACCGATTGTCAGTAGCAATTATTCCCTGGACTCCTGCAATCAGGGATTCTGGGACGCGGAACGAAAACGGTATGCTGTCTACTTTCGCCATCTGCGCAATAGCAAGGGCGAATCAGGGATCAAGGCACCCGGTTGGAAACGCGACATCCTCGTGACGTTCTCCAAAGACTTCATCAATTGGACCGAACCGCAGTGGCTCGTCTATTACCGGGATGATGGCCGGGACGGCATGGATCTAGAAAACCTCTACACCAACGAAATCAAGCCTTACAAACGCGCCCCCCACATCTACCTCGGCTTTCCTGCACAATTCAATGGTTCCGTCGAGCCCATGCTCATATCCAGTCGCGACGGCCTCCATTTCTATCGCTGGATGGAACATGCTGTCATTTCGAAATCGGCACCCGCAGATCGCGACAAGATCCGCTCCAACCATCTCTGGCAAGAGATGGTTGAACTGCCCAACGAGCCTACCAATTACTCCAGGTACGCTAGTGAAAACTTGGCGATCAAAGGCGCGCACCAAGACGGGAGCTTTCCCCGTGTGCGCAGGTTTACCATTCGTAAGGACGGTTTCGTGTCGATCCGAGCCCAGACGAAACCCGGCGAGCTCATCACCAAACCACTCATCTTTATTGGAGACAACCTAACCGTGAACTACGACTCGCAACTCGGAAACGCTGGATCAATCCGTGTCGAGATTCTGGATGCCCAACGGCACCCTATCCCAGGCTTCACGATCCAAGAGAGCACCCCTCTCTCAACTGACGAGATAGACGCCACGGTCACTTGGAAAAGCGGCTCCGACCTCAGCGCCCTCGCAGGCACACCGATCCACCTACGTTTCGTCCTGCACCATACCGACCTGTTTTCATTTCGATTCACAAAATAGATCATCCTCGTAGATTCAATTGGCAATCGAACCCAACCCAACCCCACCCGCCACAACTACTAGTCATAGAGGCTACGGAGCTTTTTGATTGCCCATCGAAGGCGATGACCTCGCGGATCGGAAAGTGAAATTTTGGAATGGTTGACTGCTCCTGCCGGATGCTGTGGACTTGGTGCTTAATCCCGAACCTGGAGAACATCATGAATAGATTGCTCGCCTTTGTCGCGCTTGCGTTGATTCCGATCAACGCCTGGGCGGTTCCTCCCAAGTTTTCGGATACGCCTGTCTGGGTCAGCGGTAGCGAACACTGCGGCGGCGATGGGAACGCACAACTGATCGATTTCGATCAAGACGGTGATCTTGATTTGGTGACTAGCGCTCCAAACCCGAGCCGTTGGGTCGTGTTCGAGAACGACGGCGGCAAGCTAGCCCAACAACCGGTTTGGGAATCGAAGCCCACCACCGACTGCGACCACATCTCCGTCGTCGATTTTGATAAAGACGGCATCCCGGATTTGGTGGGCACCCATGAATCGCACAACACGGTGTACCTCAACGACAAGAGTCGTGAGAAGCACTTTGGATTCATGCCCGACTGGGAAACCAGCTTCTATACCGACTCAAATCAAATCGATTTCGGCGACATGGATGGGGACGGCGACATGGACATGTTGGTTGCCTCTGGGTTGCCCGTTTTTCAGTTAGCCTTGTTTGAGAACAACGATGGCGCACTCTCGCGTTCGATCACCCAGCGCATCGGGCCGAGGCAGTATAGCGAGTCGTCGATCTTTGGTGACATTGATAATGATGGCGACCAGGACATCATTGCCACCTATGGGAAAGAGGGAACTATCATTTTATTTAAAAACGGGGGCAATGGCAAATTCGACAGAGGAACCGAGATCTTCAAAGACACCAAGGTTAGTCACGTGCAACGGGTCTACTGCGTTGACGTGAACAAAGACGGGAAAATGGAATTGTTCTGCGCCAAAGGTCCTTGGGGACCGCCCGGCCGTAGTATTGCGCTAACCGTCCACGATGGCGTGGCGGAAAAGGTTTGGGAGAGCGCCGCCGACACCGGCTTTCACGGCTTCGCTTTCGCCGATGTGGATGGAGACGGCGATTTAGACATGGCTGCGGCGGACTGGAGCGGACGCAGCACGTCGGTGTTCCTGCAAGAGCACGGCAGGATCGAGACCAAGCCTATTTGGTCGGCGGTGAATCGTGCACCCGTCCATGAAGTGGCTTTCGGGGATATCGATGGTGACGGAGACCTCGACGTCGTCGCGGGCGGTCTTGATCAAGCGATGCTGTTCGAGAATCTCTTGCAGCCTGGGCGCAAGCCTGAGTGATCGGAACTCATTATTTTAAACTCAAGAACGAAATGAATAAGCACCTCCTACTGATTGCGCTCGTCGCAATGCCAGCATTGAGCATTGCCGCTGAGAAGGATCCTATCGCCGAGGCTAACATTCGCAAGGCGATCACGTCAGCAGGCGGGGAAAAGCGTTTCAAGACAATCAAGGCACCCACGATGTGGATGGAGACTGGGACTTACTACGGGATGGGCCAGGGTGTTCCGTTTGTTGCTCAGTATGCCACCTACTGGCCAAAACGTTGGTATCGTCAACTGACCGAAGGGCAATTTGCGCTCGGCGTCGCGGGCGATGAAGTCACCTTGTTCAATGGCAGCGGCGCTGAAGGCCAGAAGCTTTCCGGTCCAGAACATGAAGCTGCGTTGCATCAAACTCGAGTCGCTTCGGCTCAACTACTTTATCCTCTCATTGAAGACGAGTACAAGCTATCTACTGTCCCCGGCGTTGACGTTGAAAGCAAACCTACCATCGGCATTAAGGCAGTGCATGATTCGGGCGGCGAAATCAGGCTCTACTTTGACAAGGGTACGTTTCTCCTAACGAAGATTGAGGCGCAGGTGACCTCTCAGGAGAGGGGCAGTAAACTGGTCAAGAGTGAGACTTTCTTTAGCAATCATCAATCGTTCGGAGGCGTGAAGTTACCGAGTAAATACAGGGTTCATCACGACGGTAAGCTACTCCTTGAAAGCGAGACAACAGCCATCAAAACGCATGCCACCATTGATCCGGCGTGGTTTGGGACAGATGGGCCAGCGCGTGTTCGATGATTCTCAGTGGAAAGATGGCGCAACGGTGGTGGATCATTCTCTGGTCTGCGTGCAGCGCGACGCTGCTGCCAGGCGAGATTTCCTATAACAAGGAGGTGCTTCCAATCTTAGCGAGCAAGTGCTTCGCTTGTCATGGTGCCGACGCTGCCAAGCGTGAGGCTGGGCTGCGTCTAGACAATCCAAAGGTGGCTTATGCTGAGCGCGATGGCGTGCGGGCCATTGTGCCGGGAGATCTCGAAGGAAGTGCCCTTGTCGCTCGCATCTTTGCTAAGAATGATGATGAGTTGATGCCACCTCAAGAGGAGAAGAACGCACTGACTCCTCAAGAAAAGCGGATCCTGCATCAATGGATTACGGAAGGGGCTCGGTATGAGAAGCATTGGGCATTCACTGCTCCTTCCAAATCTGCTCCGCCAAAGGGAAGTCTATGGGGGCGAAATCCCATAGACCTGTTCATCGAAGCGCGCTTGCTCGCTGAGGGATCGAAACCTCAGCAAAGGGCGACCACGGTGAAACGACTTCGCCGCGTTAGCATGGATTTGTCAGGATTGCCGCCCAATATCAAGGAGTTGGATTCCTTTCTGAATGACTCTTCGCCGAACGTGTATGAGCGATTCGTTGACCGTTTGTTAGCGTCACCACGTTACGGCGAGCGCATGGCAACTTGGTGGCTCGATAGTGCTCGTTACGGTGACAGTCACGGCTATGACAATGACCTGGAGAACGCGCAGTGGCCTTGGCGCAATTGGGTCCTTGAGGCTTTCAATTCCAATATGCCTTATGATCGCTTTACCATGGAGCAATTGGCAGGCGACCTCTTGCCCAATGCTCGTCATGATCAAATTCTGGCCACTGGGTTCAATCGCAATCACCGGATTCAGACTGAAGGTGGCGCCATTGATGAAGAATGGCGGACAGAGTATGTGATCGATCGAGTGGAGACCATGGGCACCGTCTTTCTCGGGCTCACATTGAGCTGTGCGCGCTGTCATGACCATAAGTATGATCCTGTAAGTCAAAAGGAATTCTATCAGCTCTTTGCCTTGTTCAATCGTCTTGATGAGAAGGGATTCATCAACAACCTCCGCGGCAGTGCGAAGCCTCGCATGCGCTATCAGGCAACCCGCTTTGAAGCCGAGAGGAAAGGGATCGAAACGCAGGCAATCGACAATAAGACGAAAGAGCGCGCATTAGCGGCTCTTGAACAACGTTATCCGCATGTCATGATCATGCGTGACGAGATTCCTCGCCAGACCTTTGTGCTCAATCGAGGGCAGTATGATTCTCCAGGGACAGCAGTCGAGCCCGGGCTCCCAACGAGCTTTTCTCCACGACCTGAAGGCAGTCACCTGACACGCCTAGATTTAGCAAACTGGTTAGTGAATGATGACCACCCACTCGTTGCGAGAGTGGTGGTCAATCGGCTTTGGGAACAGCTGTTTGGCACCGGCATTGTGAAGAGTTCAGAGAACTTGGGGGTGCAAGCTGATTGGCCGAGCCATCCTGCGTTACTCGATTGGTTAGCGGTCGACTTTGTGGAATCGAGGTGGAACATGAAACGCTTACTACGACAACTCGTAACGAGCGCCACCTACCAACAGCGCGCTGTTTACGATGCCGTCAGCTTGGAACGTGATCCAAACAACCGATGGCTCAGCCGAGGGCCTCGCGTCCGCTTGCAGGCCGAGATGATCCGTGACCAGGCCTTATTTGTTTCAGGCATGTTGGTGGAAGAATTAGGAGGCAGCAGCGCGTGGGTGTATCAACCCGATGGACTCTGGGAAGAAGTTGAGAAACGCGGGACGTTTGTCCAGGATCATGGCAGAAAACTCTATCGTCGCAGTCTCTACTCCCGCATTCGGCGCACGGTAGCACCGCCTAGCATGTTACTTTTTGACATGCCCAGCCGCGAACAGTGTCAGGTGAAGCGGGCGTCCACGAACACCCCCCTGCAAGCACTCGCTCTGATGAATGAGGTTACTTATGTCGAAGCCGCCAAGAAGTTCGCTGAACGCATGGGGCGTCATGAGGGAAGCGCTCGTGAACGCATTACGTGGGGCTTTCGCCAGGCCACCTCACGCTACGCCACGTCTAAGGAGATGACTATTCTGTTGGATGGCTATGAGCGTCGCCTGAAACGCTATCGGGAAGACCCTGGGAGTGCTAGCAAACTCTTGGATCAAGGAGAGGCGCCCATGGTAACAGACCTACCGAAGCCAGAAATGGCAGCACTCACAACGGTCGCTTCGGCAATTCTTAACCTCGACGAATTGATGAATCGATGAGGAAAGACAACGTTCCTATTTTAGAGATGAGTCGACGAGCCTTTCTGCATTCATCGGCTCATGGATTGGGTTTAGCTGCCTTGGGTTCGCTTCTAAATTCTGGCCAAACCTCGGCCATGGCCTCATCGCAGCATGCGCCGAGTGCCAAGCGTGTGATCTCCCTTTTTCAATCGGGCGGGCCCTCACAAATGGATCTCTTTGATCCGAAACCTCACTTGCAGCAAGAACGCGGCAAGGAATTGCCCGCCTCCATTCGAGGCAACCAGCGAATCACTACCATGACCTCGAAGCAGGAGGCTTTGCCCATCTTGCCGAGTCCCTATCAGTTTGTTAAACACGGTCAAAGTGGCATCGACATGAGCGAACTGCTGCCGCATTTGGGTCGTGTGGCAGATGAGCTTTGCCTCATCCGTTCCATGCACACCGAGGCGATCAACCATGACCCGGCGATCACCTTTTTCCAAACAGGTTTTCCATTAGCGGGGCGGCCTGCCATCGGTTCGTGGGCCTCCTATGGCTTGGGAACGCTCAATGCCGATCTTCCAGCCTATCTCGTGCTCACCTCACGGTCCACGGCAGGGGGTGCGCAACCTTTGTACAGCCGACTATGGAATGCGGGATTCCTCCCCACGGAGCACTCAGGCGTGAAGCTTCGTAATACAGGAGACCCTGTTTACTATCTAGCAGACCCACCAGGAATCGACCGTGCGATGCGCCGGGATATCTTGAACGATATCGCCGCGTTGAACCGGGCCCAGCATGCGGTGATCGGTGATCCGGAGATCGAGTCGCGTATCACGCAGTATGAGATGGCCTTTCGCATGCAGGCGAGCGTGCCAGAGTTGGCTGACATTTCAGATGAGCCCGAGAGTGTTTTGAAGCTTTATGGTCCGAATGTCAGGAAACCTGGCAGCTTTGCGAGAAATTGTCTTCTTGCGCGCCGACTAGCGGAGCGCGATGTGCGCTTTGTGCAACTCTTTCACATGGGATGGGATCAGCATTCCAAGCTCACCGAAGCCCTTGCTCGGCAGTGTCTTGATACGGAACAACCGACCGCCGGTCTCATCCAGGACCTCAAGCAGCGCGGCCTGTTAGACGACACCTTGGTGGTGTGGGGCGGCGAGTTTGGACGCACGGTCTATGCTCAGGATCCTGGAGAGAAAGCGGGGCGCGACCATCATCCACGCTGCTTCACGCAATTGATGTGTGGTGGCGGCGTGAAAGGTGGGCACGTACACGGGGCCACAGATGACTTCTGCTACAACATTACGGAGAGTCCCGTTCACGTACATGATCTCAATGCGACTATCATGTATTTGCTAGGAATCGATCACAAGCGATTGACCTACCGGTTCCAAGGTCGTGATTACCGATTGACCGATGTTCACGGTGACGTAGTCAACGGTATTCTCGGCTAACATCCAAAGCTCTCATATCATGCTACGCCTCCACTTTCTCATGCTCATGTGCTTCACTAACTTGCACAGGCTTGACGCTGGCGATTGGAAACCAACGCAAGAACCACGATCTATTCCCCCCTCGCTCTTTGGAACGATCGATCCGTCGTTGGAAGTGACCATCTGGGCTAGCACTCCGCTTCTTCATAACCCGACGAACATGGACATCGATCACGCGGGTCGAATCTGGGTCGCCGAGGGCGTCAACTATCGGGGAAGAAAGGGAACACGCCCTGCAGGAGATCGCATCGTGGTTCTGCAAGACACCAACAGCGACGGGAAATGCGACAGTTCCCACACATTCGTACAAGAACCCGGGCTTATCTCCCCACTCGGCGTAGCAGTCATAGACAACGTCGTCTATGTTTCGCAGCCTCCAGATCTCCTAGCGTATACTGATGTCGATCGCAATCTGAGATTTGATCCCAAGATCGATAAACGTGAGGTCATCCTTACAGGATTCAATGCGATTAATCATGATCACGGTTTGCATTCCCTCATCGCAGGTCCCGACGGGAAGTTCTATTTCAACAATGGCAATTGCGGCGCCGTCTTTACCGACAAGTCTGGGAAAACCTTCTACATGGGTGGCACCTACGGTGGCGATGGGCCAAATTGGCCAGCGGACCATCTTCGCAACACCGGCAGAATCTCCGGTGACGGCCATGTTTGGACGTCCGGGTTCGCTGTAAGGATGGATCCCGACGGCTCGAACGTTGAAATCGTTAGTCATGGCTTGCGCAATTCTTACGAACAGACGCTGACTTCGTTCGGCGATATGTTCCAGAATGACAACGACGACCCACGTGCTTGCCGCACCACCTTCGCCCTTGAGTATGGCTGCGCCGGCTATTTCACGCGCGATGGCAAGCAGCGCAACAAGATGGTCAAACGCCCCGAACAGGATTATGATAGAGTCCACTGGCGACAAGACGACCCAGGCACCATGGATGCCGGTGACGTATACGGGGGCGGGGCTCCGACTGGGATCACGTTTTATGAGAACGGCGTGCTCGACCCCAAGTGGAACGGCCTCCTTTTGAGTGGTGAGGCCGCGCTTAACACTATTCTCGGCTATCAGCCAACACCCAAGGGCGGCACCTTCGCGCTTAAGCGCTTCGATTTCGTCACCACCAACCCCGAGAAGGAATTCGAAGGAGCCGACTTTGCCGGTCCTCCGAAGAACGGCACTGGCATTTCAGCAAAACACTTTCGCCCCAGCGATGTCACCGTTGGCTCCGATGGCGCGATCTATTTCTGTGATTGGTTTGACCCGCGTGTCGGTGCCTCTAGTCACTTAGACGAGTCCTTCTCCGGCACCATTTATCGGATTGCTCCACCAGGCTTCAAACCTGTCATTCCCACCATCGATCTCGCTACTACAGAGGGTCAGATCAAGGCTCTATGCAGCCCGGCCATTCATACTAGGTACCTCGGCTTTCGTGCCCTTAAAGCGGAAGGAGCAACGGCCTTTTCATCTGTCAAGGAGCTCCTCGAAGACGAGAATCCCTGGATCGCTGCCCGTGCGGTGTGGCTCCTGCCCTATCTTGGAGACCAGGGTTTAAAGGCTTGTATCGGCTTCTTAACACATGAGCGATCCCAACAGCGCGTAGTCGCTTACAGATCCCTGCGACGGTCTGGGCAAGACATGGTGCCGCATGCTCACCAGATGTGCACGGACCAATCACCACAAGTCCGTCGAGAGGTCGCCCTATCATTACGCGACATCCCTGCCGCTCGCACCACGGATATCTTCGTCGAACTCGCCAAACGCTGCGACACCTCCGACAAAAATTCCCTGGAAGCCATCGGGCTCGGTGCCGCCAAGCAAGAGAGTATTATTTGGAAAGCGATTAAAAAAGGTCTCAAACCAGGGAGGCCTTCCGAATGGTCCGACAATTTTGCTCGACTAACATGGCGACTTTGGGGAGCTGCCTCCATAGAAAGTCTCAAAATGCGTGCCCAGAACCCTTCGCTTTCGCATGACCAACGCAAACTCGCCGTGGAATCAATTGGCTTTATCGATGACGCTCACGCCGCGAATACCATGCTTGAATTGGCTTCTAACAGATCCCCGTTGAAAGGCGAAGCCACTGCTTGGCTCATGCGGAATCTCACTGGCGAATGGGCTAAGTATGACATCGCCAAAGGCCTCAAAGAAAAAGGCATCTACGACCCGGCTGCCATCGTCGTCACCGCCTCCCCTTTACCCGAACCAACCACTGACGCCAAACAGCCTACCGTAGAAGAGGTCCTGAGTCTCAAGGGAGACGCTACCCGGGGTCAACTTGCGGCCACGACCCGCTGCGTCCTCTGTCACCAGATCGGCGATAACGGGACAGATTATGGACCAAACCTCAAAGGCTGGGGTGTGAACCAAGAGCGCGAGTCTATCGTGCGTGCTATTGCCGAACCTTCTGCCGGTATCGCCCACGGCTACATGGGCACCGAGATCATCCTCAAAGACGGTAGAATCATCCACGGGATCGCCTTCAACAACAGCCCACTCTGGATGGACGGCGCACTTCCAACTGTCATTCAGTCTGCCGGCGGCCTAACACAACTCATCCCCAATATCCGCATTGAGAAGAAGCATGAATTCAAGCGTTCACTAATGTTCGATCCGGCGACCCTTGGTCTATCAGCGCAGGACATCGCCAACATCGCGGCATGGTTGCGAGACTATCGTTAACTTGCAGCTTCATAGCAGGGCCCCTGTCGCCGATTGTAATTCGATGACGACTACAGTCATTGCACCTACTTAATCTCTAGCAGCAGCACTTCGTGCACATTCTCGATGAGTGCGGTGACCTCGTACCCGTTCACGCGCATGCTAGTCTTGGAATCAATGGCAGTAACTCTGCTTGGCTGGTCACGACTGTGAATATGAACGCGGAAGAGCGGGGTGTCTTCCATCATGGTCGGCAACACTGCCGGACGGCCGGTGATGGGCGTCGCCGCCGAAGGTTCGATTCTTGCAATGAAATGAACTCGTATTGTATCGCCTTCGCGAGTAACGACCGATTCTACAAAGGACGGTGCAGTCACAGAGATCATCGGTTCTGGCAAAAGGTAACGTACAGCATTCGGCAGGAGCTGACGCGCCTCGGTGATATGGAACTCGCTCGTGGCCGCCTCGCCAGGAGAACAAGCGAGGGTGACAACCTTACCCCTTCCAACCTGATTGACTAGGATTGCAGGGCCCGACGAATTTGCTGTATCCGCCGACATAGGAAAGTGGGTGGCCTCCTTACCCTCACGTTGCATCACTGTCCGATGTGGTGGGAGCAGTTCGCCGTAGGCCTTAGCGGTGACCGGTTCGTATACCACTGACTTTCCTTGGACTAGGAATGGCCAGCCAGCGGAAATGCCATTGGCGAAAGGCGAATCGCTCTCGGTCTTCTTGAAGCGGACATGGTTGTCCATCGAATCCAGTGTTCGTTTCCAACGTCCCCCTATAAGGTGCTCTAAAACAGACGTTTCGAGACAGTTGCCATAGCGATCATGAAGGCCGGTGGCACCGGTGATAATCAAGTTGCCTCCCGCTTCCACATACGCAGTCAAAGCAGTGACTTCGCCCTCCAATAGGATGCCGATATTCGGCAGCACGATCACAGGAAACGACCGCAAACGATCAAGCCCCGCATTCTCATCGAGAACAATGCCCCAAGGCACGTGGGCGTAGGCGAGTGCCTTGTGCGCGCCGAGCGTTCCCTGCCAAGCTTGGGCTGCGTTCTCGCGCCCTAACCAGTCACGGGTGCGATGTGAGAAATAGATCCCAACATCCGCATGCAGCGGTTGCCCAAAGTGCTTCCGCTTCTCGTTGGCCTCCTGGAACACCTTCGCGAGTCTTTGGTAGAACACCGGATCGAGCCAGCCATCATAGGCCGTCTTGTCGACCATGGTGCCAAACGCTCCGTGCGCCAACAAAGTCATGGTTTCCCAGCGCATGTCGTTCAGAGGGCGTGTCGTTTGATCGTGATAGTGCCGCACGCCGCGCTGCATCACCACCTGAACGCGACGATCGCTTGCAGTCGCCCGATAAAACTCCGCATTGAAACCGACGCCCAAGGCACTGAAAGCCCACTGACCGGTCTCGCCGGTGATGAAATCTCCCGTCACCCCGTGCTGCACAGGTCGCTGTCCTACTTCAAAGGAGAAAGGTGGATTGCCGTGATAATTGAAATCGACCGACGTGCCCGGCCAAGTCTCTTTCACATACTGGTCAAGGGCCGTTTCAAATGCGGCACTGCTGTCATATCGAAACTCCATCATCTTCTCCCACTCCGCATCCCAACTCAATGCCTTAGGCATTGCATGCCCGTAATTATTTTCAAATTTAGCCTGACAATGTTCGCACCAGCATCCGTAGGGAGGCCCAAATCCTTGGTCGACCATATCCAGGTGAAATCCATCGATCTCGTAGGACATCATCTCGGCGAGAAGCTGCTTCACATAGTCGATGTAAGGTGAGTTGAAACAGACTCTCTCAATGGGCTTCCCATCCTTGTCTCGCATGCGCCAATCCGGGTGCTCATGCAAGGTGTGTGTCGGGTATTGCAACACGCAATAGGCGATCACGGGCATCTCATGAGCTTTCGCGGACTCAACCGTTTCGCGCAGCACATCACGTTTCCCCAATCCTGGGGCCTTTGGCTGAAGCTTCGAATCGTAGTAGGCGTAGACACCGTCTCTTGCCCAGATTACCATGTAATCGCAATGTGCAGCCACTGCTTTCTCGATGCATTCCCTCCCATCGAACCGAGCCACGTAGCCGGTATCGACGATATCGCTGCCAAACTGGGCACCGGTCGGTCCCGTCTCAATGCCGACTAGCGCCCGCTCATACCATGGAGCCTCTTGGCAATATGCATGGAATACACTGCAGCAAATGAATGCTAGTGATAAAATTGACTTCATAGATGTTGCGGCGCTCAATCCAAAGCTGCACCAGATCATAGCAATACATAAAGCCTCACTTTAACAAACTCGATCTTTGCAAAACCTCACACACCAAAGGCCAGATCGCGCTCGTGAGGGAGATCATCGGTCAATGTTGGCTCGCTCCACGAGTGCTTGGCCCTACCTCGCCATTCAACCCTGCGACAAGCACGAACTAAGAAAGACCTGTAAGCGTTAGTCTGGTGGCGTTGACTGGCAGTCGAAAAACAGGCCTACCTAAGCGAGGATCTTTTTAATCACACGCATCGGCTCCACGCCAGTTAGGCGCTGGTCGAGTCCCTGGTAGCGGTAGGTGAATTGCTCATGGTTGATTCCGAGACAGTGGAGGATGGTGGCGTTGATCTCGTTGATGTGCACCTCGTCCGAGACCGGGTTGTAGGAGAACTCATCGGTCTCGCCGACCTCCACGCCGCCTTTAATCCCGCCACCAGCGAGCCACATGCAGAAGTTACGTGGGTGGTGATCACGACCATAGCGTTCGCGAGTCAGTTTGCCCTGGCAGTATACGGTACGGCCGAATTCCCCTCCCCAAATCACGAGCGTGTCGTCTAGCATGCCGCGCTGCTTGAGGTCAGTGACGAGAGCGGCGCAAGCCTGGTCAGTGTCCAGGCATTGATTCCCCAACTCCCTCGGCAGGTTGCCGTGCGAATCCCAACCACGGTGCAGGATCTGCACCATGCGCACGCCGCGTTCCACTAGTCGCCGCGCCAGCAGAGCGCTGCGAGTGAAAGATCCCGGCGTCTCGACTCTTTCGCCGTAAAGGTCCTTGATCGCCTTGGATTCCTGGCTCAGGTCCGTTAATTCTGGCACGCTGCTCTGCATGCGATAAGCCATCTCATACTGCGAGATTCGAGTTTGGATATCCGGGTCGCCAAACTTCGCGAAACCGCGTTGGTTGAGTTTACCGAGGGTATCTAACATGGCGCGACGATCGACCGGGCTCACGCCGGGCGGGTTGTCGAGGTAAAGGACCGGATCCGCGCCCGGACGGAGCACGACACCCGAATACTTCCCTGGCAGAAACCCAGAACCCCACATGCGGCTGTAGAGCGCTTGGGCATTCGAGCCTTTGGGGAAGTTTGGCACGAGAGAAACGAAGGCCGGAAGGTCGTTCGTTTCCGCGCCAAGCCCGTAGCTGACCCACGATCCCATGCTTGGCTTGCCAGGAACTTCGCTTCCCGTCATAACAAAGGTACACGCTGGGTCGTGATTGATGGCGTTGGTGTAGACCGACTTCACCACGGCAATATCGTCGGCAATCTTGGCGGTGTGCGGCAAGAGTTCGCTGACCCACCTTCCGGATTGGCCGTGCTGGGTAAACTTGTACTTCGACGGCGCTACCGGGAATGTGCCCTGTCCGCTCGTCATGGTAGTGATGCGGTCTCCGAGGAAATCCTTGGGCAGCGCCTTGTCGAACTGCTTGTGGAGATCTGGCTTGTAGTCCCAGGTGTCTAACTGCGACGGCCCGCCGTTCATGTGAAGGTAGATGATCGACTTCGCCTTGCCTGCGAAGTGCGGCAGATCGGGTAGAGCGGGATGCACCGCTGATCCAACTGCCCGGCTGCGGTCTTGCGAGGCAAGCAATGAAGCCAGAGCAATGCCGCCAAGACGAATGCCTGTATCGCCGAAGAACTGACGGCGAGTCTGCAGGAGTTGCTGTTCAAAGAGTGGGTTCATGGTGTGTGAATGCTTGAGTGGTCGCGCTCAGTTCCGCATGACGGCTTCGTCCAAGTTCAGGATCAGGTTGGCCGCCAGTGTCCAGGCCGCGAGCTCGACTTCATCTGCGCTTTTCGACGGCTTGAGGTCGCCGAAGTGGATGGCTTTCTTTGCCTCTTCGGGCGCTTCCTGGTAACGCGCGAGCTGGCCATCCACAAATTGGCTGATCATGGCGACCTCCTCAGCGTCTGCACTCCTCGCAAGGGCTCGGCGGTAGGCGAACTGAATACGCACCGGAGTGTTAGGATCGGCTGCAAGGATCTGCGCGGCGAAGGCGCGGGCCGCTTCGTAGTGCTGCACATCGTTCATTAACTGTAGGGCCTGCAACGGAGTGTTAGTCCGATCACGCCTGATGCACGACTGCTCACGATTCGGCATGTCGAAATTGTCCATCAAGGGATGAGGCGCGGTGCGCTTAATGAACGTGTAGATCGTGCGCCGGTAGAGATCGTCGCCATGGCCACGCTTGTAGACGCGCGTGTTCGATCCACCAAAGCCGACCGGCTCCCAGATGTTCAGCGGCTGGTAGGGATTCACGCCCTTACCACCCATCTGCAGTTTGATCAGGCCACTCACGAAGAGGGCTTGATCACGAATCTGTTCGGCATCAAGCCGGAAACGCGGGCCGCGTGAAAGCCACCGGTTCCCTGGGTCGGCTGACCAGCTTTCGGAAGGCGCTGCGCTCTGTTGGCGGAACGTATCGCTGGTCACTAGCAGACGCATTAGTCCCTTCATATCCCATCCACTCTCGACAAACGTCACCGCCAACCAGTCGAGTAGGTCCGGATGAGTAGGCATGCTGCCCTGAGTTCCAAAGTCGTGACTGCTCTCCACCAACCCGACTCCGAACACCTGCTGCCAAAACCGGTTCACCGCGACGCGAGCGGTGAGCGGGTTTTCAGGGGAAACGATCCAGCGCGCGAGGTCGAGTCGATTCCCGCGCTCGCCTGCCTTCTTCAGTGGTGGCAAGACTGCCGGAGTGTTGGGCACGACTAGCTCACCAGGGGAATCATACTCGCCTCGGGTCATCACAAAGGCGTCGCGAGGCTTCGGCAGGTCGCGGAAGATGAAGGACGACGGAGTAGCGTTATCTAAGGCTTTGCGCTCTTCGTTGACCGTGGCGAGCTTGGCGTCGAGAGGTGCGAACGTCTCCCGAGTTCCCGCGTAGACTTTTGCTAGGTAGTGGCGCAGAAGTCCCGCGTATTCCTTCGGCAAGACATCGCGCTCTCTCTTCGGGAGCGCGTTCTTCCATGCCATGAAACTCTGTGAATGATCGGCGCTCGGATCGGTGCGCCCAATCACCCCCATCTTGTCGAAGTAGGCAGTCCCGCCGTAGACCGTAAAGGCGAATCCCTCCACCTGCGCACCCGCCGAGAGACCCACACTTGCAGCGTCAAATTCCAGCTTCACCCATTGCCCGGCAGCTGGAAGATCGCCGGCGAGGAAACGCTCGCTGGTACCCGCCTTGCCCCATTGAATGATGTCCTTGCCCCAGATCGCGCGGTGGGCCCAAACACCGGTGTTGAATTGAAGCATCACTTCCTCCGCCGGATCCTTCGGATCGTTGTAAACGTGCAGGAAGAACTTTCCGCCGACTGGCACCGCCAGTTCCTCGGCGCCTGCTTCGTAATAGATTTGCGCCATGGCGGGCCCTTTGACCTTCACCGATTTCGTGCCGCTTGCGACAGGCTTCGAGACGAACTCCTGCCGGGTCACCGAAGTTCCAACCTTCGCGCCTTGTGGGAAGGCATCTTCGAACCAAACGTGTTCTGTTTCAGTGACTAGCAGCTTCGGATCCTGCTCGGCAGGGTCCTCGTACAGGACTGCCGCTGCCAAGTCCTCAATCTCTTTCTTCACGGCGGACTCACGTTCCGCGAACGCCGCCATCTTGGCGTCATAGCCTGGACTTTTCACTTTGACCACCGGCTTGGTCAGGAGCGAATTGCCGTCCATGGCTGGATCGGCATTCGAATAGAAGAAGGCGTAGAGCGAGTAGAAGTCCTTGGTCGTGATCGGATCGTATTTGTGATCATGGCAGACCGCGCACTCCGCAGTCAGCCCAAGCCAGGCTTGGGCAGTAGTGCTAGCACGCTCCACGGCATAACGAAAGATCCACTCCTTCGCAATGCTCCCGCCTTCACCGGTGGTGACATTGCTGCGATTGAAGCCGGTAGCGACGAGCTGTGATTGCGTCGGCTCTGGTAGCAGGTCCCCGGCGAGTTGCTCGATGGTGAACTGGTCGAACGGCAAGTTGCGGTTAAACGACTCGACGACCCAATCGCGGAACGCGAAGGTTTGCCGCTCGTTATCGAGGTGCATGCCGTGGGTGTCGCCATAGCGTGCGACATCGAGCCAATGACGCGCCATCTCTTCCCCGAAATGTTGCGATGCGAGGTAGCGATCGACCATGCGCTCGTATGCGTTGGGCTGTTGATCGGCTAGATAAGCATCGACCTCCGCAAGTGCCGGAGGCAGGCCAGTGAGAGCCAAGCTCACACGCCGGATCAGGGTTGGGCGATTCGCTTCCTGGGAGGGCTCCAAATGGTTCGAAGGCAACGCGGACCGCACAAAGTGATCGATGCCGTCGCCCGCATGGCTTATTGGCCGCTCGAAGGCCCAGTGCTTTTGATAGGGCGCGCCCTCTTCGATCCAACGCTTGAGCAACGCCTTCTCGTCGTCATCGAGTTTCTTGTGCGACTTCGGCGGAGGCATGACCTCGTCGGGGTCGGTCGAGTTGATCAATTCCCAAACCAGGCTTGCTCCCGGGTCTCCAGGCACTATCGCGGCCACACCATCCTGCTCGGCGTATGCGCCCTCCGCAGTATCGAGACGCAACTTGGCCTTCCGCTCGTTCTTGTCGAATCCGTGACAAGCGAAGCAGTTCTCCGAGAGAATCGGGCGGATATCGCGATTGAACTGCAAGGATTCGGCGACCGCGCTTGTGAAGGCGCACAGTGAGAGAAAGATCGCAATGATGTTCGAGTTCATGATTGGCATAGAGGCAGTAGACCTGCAGCGACGCTATACGGAGAACTGGCGCAGGTATAGAATTTGTCGCAGGAAGCTGTCCTCAAGGGGGCAAGCCTCCCGGCGGCGTTGGGATCGCCTTGCAACAACCCGCCTTCATGTTTACAAAGGCTGAAGGTATATAGTATCGTATCGACGCCTCTCTAGAGTCGCCCAAATGTCCGCCCTGGCGTTCGCAATCATGGCTGAGGCGAAAAACCCCGTCGATTTCCAACAAGAAATTCGACCGATACTCGCGGAACACTGTTTCGAGTGCCACGGCCCAGACGAACAGACAAGCGAGCCGGGGCTTCGTCTCGACCAACGCGAGGCAGCTCTCGCGAAGGGTGCGATCGGGCCGGCCAAGCCTCTCGAGAGCGAGCTCATCCAGCGCCTCACCTATCGCTTCCAGGGCCAGGATTTCCGCCTAACCGATGGGCACGGGCACGTCGTGAGGCAGATCCTCGCTTGACGGTTGCGTGGCGACTCGGCGAAAATAAGGTAATCAATCGTTACCAAAATCAGAAAAAAGATGAGTTTAAAGAATTCAGATAATTTCCTATCAAAGAGCGAAATCACTCGTCGTGAAGCCCTTATCGCTGGAGCTGCAGCGACATCGATTCTGGCCGCTGCGATTCAGGGAACCGACGCTGCGGACGTCATAGACAAGGCAGTGGGCCCGATTCTGGGACATGTCGATCACGAGACCGCCATTGTCTGGTATCGGCCGGCTTCACCTGGTGAATACCTTGCCACTCTGACGCACACGAAGACAGGAAACGTCGTATCAGCGAAAGCTCACGCATCGCCTGATCACGACTTATGCATCCGTTGGCGGTTCGATAATCTTAAAGCCGATAGCGAATACACCTACGCCATCAGTTATCAGGGCCGAACAATCGCAGATTCAAATACGCAACAAATCAAGACCTCCCCGCCTATCAATAAACCGGCCCGAACCGTCCTTGGGATGGGATCGTGCGCTTCAAGTTCGAAGTTCTTTGACGTTTGGACTCAGATCGCGGCGAACAACATTGACGGTTTAATGTTGCTTGGTGACACGCCTTACATCGACAACCGTGAATTGTCTGTGAACCGAATGCGACACCGAGAGTTCCTCTCGATTCCGACGCTGAACGAAATGGGAGCTTCCACTCCCGTTTGGGGCACCTGGGATGACCATGACTTCGGAGGGAACGACACCGACGGAAAAATCTCGAACAAAGAAATCATCCGTCAGGCGTTCTGTGAATATCGGGCTCAAAAGGAATTTGGCGATGGAAAGCACGGCGTTTATACGAAGTTTCGTCGAGGTCCGGTGGAAGTGTTCATGATAGACCCCCGTTACTTTTCGCAATCCGAACCAAGCCCAGTGGATCCAGAGAAACCGACGTGCCTCGGCAAAACACAATGGAATTGGCTGCGCGATGGACTCAAACAATCCACGGCTCCTTTCAAACTGCTGGCGACGGGTATGATTTGGGACGATAAGAAAAACGGCGAGAAAGATGACTGGGAGACTTACGCACATGAACGGGAAGCCCTCTTCGACTTTATCGGTCAGAACAAGATAGGAGGCGTTGTCCTCATAGGTGGTGACATCCACGTTTCACGGCACCTGAAATACCCGACAAAAGATCGCATCGGATACGACCTTCACCAGTTCATCATTAGTCCACTCCATGACAGTGTGATTCCATCGCTCAACGTTCCCCATCCGCATCTTCAATGGGGGGAGCCGCTTAAGAATATGTTCCTAACGGTTGCCGTCGATACGACTGGCGATCGACCGATTCTCGACGCGAATTGGATTGACCGAACGGGCAAGCTCCATCGAGAAGTTCGTATCGAACTCAACGGTTAGCGCCGGTTTCGGGTTCCGACATTAAAGGTCCCATGGGAAATCGGTAAGGACTAAGCTCAATGTTACGACAGGGAACAGCGGTCTCCACACCAGTCGCGTCCCGATCAAGAAGGGAAACAAGAGCAGAAAGAGACCTCCCAGGACAAACTTCACCCCGGTGCTGTGGTTCTTTCGCAAACGAAAGTAGACCTCATTGGGCGTGCCACCAAAGGCGAGGACGAAGATGATGACCCCACCGGCAGGATGAAGGCTAGGTTGTAGGAAACAAGGCAAGGGATCGGCTGCTTTCCTCCAAGCTGCTCAAGACGACCCGCGAGCCTTGCCCCACCGATGACCGCACTGGCAAAGGTTCTTGTCTCATATGTCTCATCGCACCTGTCGAGGGATTGACCGTGCCAAACCGAGCCACTAGCCTCGGTTGACAGGTTGTCCGACAACATGAAAAGTAAGACTAACAAAGCTGTGGGAGCTCTATCTCTACAATTAATGACAAGGCTTATCCTCGTCTGGTTGATTCTCGGTGTTGCCGTATCGGCTAAAGCGGAGTTCCAGGCAGGCGTTGCGGCGGTTGACATCACACCCCCGAAATTCCCTGTGCGAGTCAATGGGATGTTTACTGAGCGCTTGGCAGACCGAGCGATTGATACGCTCCACGCGCGAAGCGTGGCGCTCGACGACGGAAAGACCAAGATCGTGTTCTGCGTGGTCGACACCTGCATGATGCCGCGCGAGCTGATCGACGAGGCAAAGAAGACGGTGGAAAAGAAGACTGGGCTCTCCACTGGCCGCATGATGGTTTCCGCCACCCACACGCACAGTGCGCCCGCAGCCATGAGTTGCCTGGGAAGCCGAATGGATCCGGACTATGTGAAATGGCTGCCCGGTAAATTGGCGGAAAGTATGAGCGAGGCGCTAGGTAACTTGCAACCCGCCCGTATCGGCTGGGCATCCATCGACGATTGGGAGCACACCCACAACCGGCGTTGGATCTTTCGGCTGGACCGCACCCTAACAGATCCCTTTGGCGACCAGACCATGCATGCGAACATGCACCCGGGACACCTCAGCGGGAATGTGATCGGTCCATCCGGCCCCGTGGATCCAGAGTTGAGTCTGTTTGCCGTGCAAACGAAGAAGGGCAAACCACTCGCCTTGTTCGCCAACTATTCACAGCATTACTACGGCTCGGGCCTGCTGTCCGCAGATTACTTCGGAGCCTTCTGCCGGCACGTGGCCAAGCGCTTGGAGCAACCGTCCAGCGAGGGGCCATTCGTGGCGATGATGTCGCAAGGCACCAGTGGCGACCTGATGTGGATGGACTACGGCGCGGAGCGAAAGAACTGGTCGACAAACCAGTACGCGGAGGAAGTGGCGGACTACGCCATGCGCGCTTACGAACAACTCAAGTGGAACGATCACGTGCCGTTGGAGATGGTGGAGAAAAAGCTACTCCTTGACTGGCGCCGTCCTGACACAGACCGACTGGAATGGGCCCAGGCGCGAATGGAAGCTCTCAACGGCGAGTTGCCGCGTTCGCAGCAGGACATCTATGCGATGGAAGCTGCCATCCTGCACGAGAAGCCGAAAGCAGAACTCAAACTACAAGCGATACGCATTGGTGGACTCGGCATTGCGACCCTGCCCAACGAGGTCTACGCGATCACTGGTTTGAAATTGAAGGCGCATTCGCCCTTCGAAAGTCATTTCAATATCGAGCTGGCCAACGGCTCCGAAGGCTACATCCCGCCTCCGGAACAACACCCGCTCGGCGGCTACACGACTTGGCCCGCGCGTACCGCTGGACTTGAAATCAGGGCGGAACCGCAGATCGTGGATAAACTTCTGCTAGGACTAGAAGAGGTCGCAGGAAAGAAACGGAATCCATTCTTCGTGACGAGCGCTGCTTACAAGGATGCGGGGGTTCTAGCACATTGGCCATTGGATGACCTCGGCGGTGAAACGGCGAGCCCCAATCATGGACTGACACACACACCACTTCGTATCGTTGGAAAGGTTGCCCGCTACCTGCCCGGAGTTGGGAGTGGTTCGGGCTCTGATCGTGAGGAAGCCTTGACCGCCTCGCCGCTCGCAGCCGATGGAGAGATCAACCGCTCCATGCATCTCGTGGATGGCTACCTCGAGACCGACCTCGATCTCCCGGCCGAATTCACCGTCGCCCTGTGGTACTGGCTAGGCGAACACAGCGGGGCGTCCATGCGCGAGGGCAACCTGATACGACTACCGTCGGGACAGACTCTAACAGTTCGCCAGGATATAGATCACCGGTGCCGGTTGTTCCTCGGTGACCAGGAAGGCACCTCTCATCGACGCGCGGATGAATGGAATCTTGTCGTGTTAGTGCAGGAGACGAACCGGACGCGCGTTTATCTCAATGGTAGGACCCAACCCGACCTGGGAATCGAGACCGGGAACGCAAAGCCGGTGCCTGTCCGATTCGGTGAGGGACTCGAAGGCAAGCTGGATGAGATCGCCTTGTGGAATCGCGCCCTGGATGCGGCCGATCAGCAATCGCTCTGGAGGCATTCCGGCATGGCCGAAAGGCGGGCCAAGCAGGCGGCAACGCGCAGGAGGGCGGAGCAAGAAGCCGAGGAACGGGCCAATCCCCCGGAGTGGCCTGCCGGGTACGATGCCATGATCACAGCCATGGTGCCCGCGCGTCACGATCCCCTCGCCGCGAAACCTGAGGGCATGGCAGCCGAACAGTCTGTTCGTTTCTCACCGGGTGCCCGTGCAATCTTCGAGGCGGGTCGGATTCGCGGAAAGGCTGAATCCCTGGGTGCTGCCTACTCCGTGTCCTTCTGGTTCCGCAACGACCTCCCGAACCGTGCCCGACCCGTCACCGCATACGTCTTTTCGCGTGGCCCGAACGCCAACAAGCAGGCACCAGGCGACCACCTGGGGATCGGGGGACACTACGGGGCCAGCTATCCTGGGAAACTCCTCGTGTTCAACGGCAACGAAGCGGACGAGGTGTTGATCGGGAAGACGCTGATTCCGCCGGGCACCTGGAACCACGTGGTGTTCGTCCGCGATAAGGAACGCGCGCGGGCCTGGTTGAATGGCAAACTGGAGATCGACGGAAAGATGGTGCCGACGACAAGCGGTTCAAAAGAAATCTATCTTGGTGCCCGCAGTGATTTCTTCGCCCCGCTTAAAGGTTACCTGGCCGAGTTCGCACTGTTCGACCGCGCGCTTACCGCTCGGGACATTCGAGACATCCACGCAGCCACCCAATCTAGTAAGGGTGAGAACTCCCGTTGAGAAATTCGCGTAGACCGTAGTTCATCATTGAACCACTCGCCCATTGCACAATGGTAGAACCGTCTGCCAAATCCGTTCCACAGGCTATTACAGGTTGACCACCACTATTTCTCTTTATAGGTGGCCCTAACGGAAGTAATAAAATCTAATAGCGTTACAAAGGTTGTTGAGTCATAGATATCTTCGATATACCCCGCACTACGAATCCATTGATCGAGTCCCTCAAAATACTGCGGCTCTGATCTACCAATCCATTTATCAAAAACCATGCCTTTGGCAGGCGGATTGGCTGTGATCATGATTCGACCGGAAATATCATGATAGGTGTCACCGCCACTGCCGTTGATGACCTTCAACTTTCTGCCCCCACCGACGTTCACCGGTTCGATCTCAATAAAACAGATTTCGGTCTGATTGGCGCTGCTAAGCGTTAATCGCGACTCAGGATAACTACTGCCGCCATCCTTAATCTCAACATTCTCAAACCGATAGTCCTGATACGTGTCCGTATCTATAGCATCATTGAGCACCAATGGAGGAACATCTGAACGCGATTGGCCCAGATTCACCTTGATAGCTCGTTGTGATTGCTTGGCTCCCAGACCCAATTTCACGTTATAAAATCCTCGTGGTAAGGCAATGCCCCAGGAGTAACTACTGCTGTCTGTTTCGAAAACATTGTGGGTCGCTATGACTAATTCTGTTTCGGCAGGATGCTTTGAGCCTGACAGATTATATCCCCCGAGCCAACCGTAGGTATAGCCATTCAGTTTCTCTGAATAAGGACTGCCGCCATCTACCATGTAGCCAAGCGGAGTGTAAAACCCCTCTAACGGTCCAAAGTTAATCTTAATCGGTTTCTTGTATTTATCCAGTGGATCTTCATTGGCCACAAAGACGGGCTTCAAAGTGATATCATTGGAAGTCTTAATGCTTAGTGGATTCTGGTCACTTTTGGCATCCTTGATCCAACCATGAAAATGGTATCCCTCATCTGGAATCGCCTCAATCATCACCTCGATTCCCTCTGAATAGGCCCCACCCTCTGGCTCTAACTCGACGCGTCCATATCGTGCATCTTCTTCAAGGCTTACCCTAACCTTCCTTTTCCCCACATACACCGTTGTCGTATTCGTGCTGATATTACCTGTATTGTCAGTGGCTTTCACGACAATGCGGTGCTTCCCATGAGTGACTCCCGTTAGGCTCGCGGCGATCCGATTGGCACGACTCACCTTTCTTACGAGCTGCTCATCCAAATAGAGCTCCAGCTCCGTTATTGAACCACCATGGTAATCGTTGGCGTAGGCCTCAACCTCCACGGTCGCTTCTGTTGGATTGATTAATAAGGCATTCCTCTTGGGCCTGATGGTATTAATGCTGGGTTTCGTGTCATAATACTGCAGGGTTAGGCTATTCAGGTAATCTTCGATATGGGTGTAGCCGTCATGGTTCGCGTCTTCCCGTCCATCGCTGGGATCTCTGGGGTCTAATCCATTGGCGACTTCCCACTCATCCGGCATCCCGTCGTCATCTGTGTCAACCGGAGCCGGCTGAGACTTTAAGTCAGGCCAGCCCCCAACCGCTTCTTGCGTGTCAATAAAGCCATTGGTGCTGCCGTTGCCGCCATCCATACAAGTGGCAGTGCCAGTAGCAACATCATGCAATATCCTTTGGTCGACCGAGTCTCGCTTTAGACTTGCGCCCGCGAACTGAAGCACCTTTTCATAGGCTTCCTCAGCAGCATGTGTCGTCACCATGCCTGTTTCCACGGGACTTTCCCGACGCAATCCTTTTCTTTCAACATCAGATAGGTGAATCCATTTGGAATCAAACTGAACACCATAAGCCCAGTTGTCATTCGTCGCTCTCTCTGATTCTGTTAGCACATTGCCATCAATATAGAATTTACCCCAAACGTTGTATAAGGGGTCCCATGTCTCAATCCGATTCCATATCGCAACAATCCTTTCTGGATGCCTTGTTGTGGCGGGTCCAGCTTTATAATAGTTGCTCACCATGTTCACATTCATTCCCTCGCCTCCATAGCAACTGCTGCCTTGCCAGTTGTAGATCACATTGTTTCTGATATCAACGATATCGGATAGGGCATAAGCTGACGCAAACTCTCCAAGCCTCGGATTTCTGCCGTCGTGGTGTGCAAGCAGATTATGATGGAACGAGGCTTTCTTGCCACCCCAGACACCGCCATATCCGTGCTTGCCGCTTTTGTGGACAGAGTTGCGCAAACTTTCTCCAATCAAGCACCACTGCATGGTAAAGTTTTCGTTGGCATAGAATGAGGCGCATTCATCCGTAGACCAACTCATCGAACAATGGTCAATGATGACATCTCTGTTCTTCTGACCGCCAATAGCATCCGCTTGTTGCCGGGCTTCATCACCCATTCTAAAGCGCAGGTAACGAATGATCACTTCCTCAGTGGCGTCGAGATAGACCTCGTAATTCTTAAGGCAGATGCCATCTCCAGGAGCAGTTTGCCCGGCAATCGTAAGATGTCCGTTTCGGATTCTGAGTCTGCTTTCCAATGCGATAGTGCCTGACACTTCAAAAACGACGATTCGTGGTCCATCGGCTTCCACGGCAGCCCGTAGACTACCTTCACCGCTGTCGTTCAGGTTGGTCACTTTGATCACCATTCCACCACGGCCTCCGATGGTATACATGCCATGTCCTTCGGCCCCAGGAAAAGCCGGGATATCTTTAGCTGGCATCTCAGACCAGGATAGTAATCCTGCGAGGACTGTCATCATGCGACGCATGTTGGTTTTCATTAATCTTTGCACGTTTATTGACTCTTTGAGTTGATACTAACTGATGATCTGAGTGATGGGGTCACCGTGATCGATGTCCAAACGCTTGCGTCCCGGCACCTCGAGCGCGTGTGAATCGAGACCCAGCTGACGCAGAATGGTCGCGTGTATGTCAGTCACATAGTGACGATTCTCGACAGCATGAAAGCCAATCTCATCGGTTGATCCATGAACGATGCCACCTTTCAAACCGCCACCAGCCATCCATACACTAAAGCCGAAGATGTGATGATCACGGCCGTCGGCACCCTGCGATCCCGGCGTGCGGCCGAACTCGGTGGCGAAGACGACCAAGGTTTCGTCGAGCAGGCCACGTTGCTCTAGGTCCTCTAACAATCCAGCGACCGGTTGATCGACAGCGAGCGCGTTCTTGGCGTGATTGGCCCGCAGGCTGCCATGAGCATCCCAGGCTCCAGCACCCCCACCGCCGTACTGGATCTGCACGAAACGCACACCTTCCTCCACGAACCTCCGTGCTGCTAACAGTTGCATGCCGAAGTCTTTGGAATGGGCTTGGTCCAAGCCGTAGCTCGCCTTTGTAGAGGCACTCTCTTTGGAGAAATCGACAATGTCCGGCACCGATTGCTGCATACGAAAGGCCAGTTCATACGATGCAATCCTTGCCGCCATGGTGGTATCCTTGGGATACTCGGTGCCACGCAACGCATTGAGATCTTGAATCAGATTCCTGCCAATCGCCTGCGATTCCGGGGCAAAGGGGCTTCCCGGTTGGTTGAAATCGAGCGGGTGGTTAGGATCAATCCTGAGCGGCACGGCGTCATGCGCCGGGCCTAAGTAATGACCATCACGTTTGTTCCAATACTCACGTTTCCCCAATGAGATGAACTGGGGTAGATTGTCGTTGAGCGAACCAAGACCATAATGAACCCAGGCACCCAGGGTAGGGAATTCGCCATCATTGCGGTGTCTGCCAGAATGGAACTGCGTCTGCGCGCCATGATTGCTGTCGGTGGTCCACATCGAGCGCACGATGGCCAACTTATCCACATGTTTGGCGGTGTGAGGAAACCAATCGCTGACCTCAATACCACTTTGACCATGTTTCTTGAACCCGACTTGAAGCGGATACAACTCGTTGCGTTGATTGCCATTCGCATCGGGCACGACCAAACGCTCAAGAGCGAGCTTCTTCGGATCTTGCGCGTCAGCAAAGGGTGTTTCCGAAATCGCCTTTCCCCCATACTTGGTCAGCATGGGCTTGGGATCAAAGCTCTCCATGTGACTCACGCCACCATTCATGAAGAGCCAGATCACATTCTTGGCTTTGGGAGAGAAATGGGGTTTTCCGTTAGGCGGTGTCCACACGCCCGAACGCGCATGCCCCTCTCGTTGTAACATCGCCCCGAGCGCCAATCCGGTAAAGCCCATACCTGCATCAGCAAGGAAGCGGCGGCGCGACAGACGATGAAGGTGACTTTTCGACATGCTAGCGGAGGGTAACGAAATCGTTGTGGTTGATCAAGGCCCAGACGAAGTGTCCGCAAGCGGCCTCTACTGTCGTTTCCGGCAAGGACCTCCATTCAGTCAATGCCTGGCAACTCTTGGAAACTTCCTCAGCGCTGGGAGTAAATCCCAAGAGCCTCTGAAAGGCCTTCCTCACAAAGGTCTCATCACTCAGCGTTTCCCCACTCATCAACTCAGCGGCTATCTTTGGCGCTGCGTCGAGGATCAATTTGCTATTGGTAAGCGCTAAGGCCTGTTGCGGGACAACGCTTTGTTCACGTCGATAGCAGTCGGTTACTCTGGCTTCATCGAAGATGGTTAGGAAGAGATTCCGTTCGTTGTTGGAGTGGAAGAAATAGAGACTGCGGCGGCTCGAAGAAGCCTGCTGGTTCGTGGGTACAGGTGGGCCACCCATGGAGACATCGAGCGTGCCTGACAAGGTGAGAACGGTATCGCGAACGGCTTGGGATTCCAGGCGAAGCGGCTCACGTCGCCACCAGTGGCGATTGTCAGGATCCCGTAGCAACTGGGTGGCCGCGCCAACCGTGGAAGAGCGCATACGATAGGTCGCGGAACTCACCATGAGACGATGCACATGTTTCATGCTCCAACCATGGTCCATCAGTTCCACGGCTAACCAATCCAGCAACTCTGGATGCGTGGGCGGTGAGCCGTTCCTTCCGAAATCGAACACGTCATCGACTAGCGGTTTTCCGAAGTGTCGCGCCCAGAGGTGATTCACCGCCACGCGCGCGGTCAACGGATGACGTCGGTCGGTGATCCAATCGGCGAGCGCGGAACGTCTTCCAGAACTCTGTGAGGGAAATGGCAGCGGCGGGTCATCTTTCGTGGAATCGAGAAAGCGCGTGGCTGACCACCGCGCCCCATGGATTGGCGTGAAAGTATCTTCGGCCGTGATTGGGGCAGAGCATTTCTCCTCCGCTTTCTTCAGCGATTGCTTGGCTTTCTTCAGGTGATTCTCGTCCTTGGAGTTTTCGCCGAGAGCCAATTCACGCTGCGCTTTGACCAATCCCAGTTGTCGCTCAGCATGAATGGCTGGCTCACGCGCTTCATCCCCGTTCCCTGTCCAAGAAGCGCGCGTGGCGGCCACCCGCGCTTGGATACTCTCCAAGTTGGCCTCTGCCACAGCAACATCCCACTTACTCCCGGCTGCCTGAAGGAGCTCTTCAGCCGTGCTCAACAGAGTCTCCATGACCCATGCCCGGCGCTCCGGTTGGAAAGCCTCGGCTGGTAGAGAGACGGGCACGACCTCGAGTTCCTTGAATGACAATAGCTCAGGAACGCCCGGGTCCATCACCGTGGATTTGTCAGGCTGCTTCTCTTCGCCTCGAATGTAGCGGTAAGTTGGTTGGTCTAGCAGCGCATCGAACGCTCGGGGAATGCCATCTTTGGCAAGGTCGGGCTCGCCCGGGATACGATCCGTGCGCACATGATAGGGCTCAAAGAAGGCCCGCAGGCGATAATAGTCCGAGTGTTCAATGGGATCGTACTTGTGATCGTGGCACTTGGCGCAATTCATCGTCAGTCCAAGAAAGGCCTTGCTCACATGCTCCACCGTTTCGTCCATCCATTGGGTGCGATTGAAGATGAAGTAATTTCGAGCGAGAAAGCCGGTGGCCCGCAGTTTCGAAAGCTCCGTGGGATACAGCTCGTCAGCGGCCAACATTTGCCGAACCATCTCATCATAGGGCGCGTCCTCATTGAGCGATTCCACGATCCAGTCGCGCCAATGCCAGATGTGTTTCTGACTGTTTCGCAGTTGCTGGTTGAGCCCCCACCAATCGCTATACCGCCAGATATCCATCCAATGGCGAGCCCAACGCTCCCCATGCTGCGGATCATCTAACAAACGCGCAACAAGAGCATCATACCAATCCGGCGATGGGTCCGTCTGACAACGTTCGATCGCCTTGGCAGTAGGAGGTAGGCCAAGGAGATCGAAAGACAAACGCCTTAACAGAATCAAACGCGACGCCTCCCCTTGAGGCTGAAGTTCCTTGGCTTCGTGCCCTTGCGCGATGAAGGCGTCGATTGGATTGCGAACCCAGGCATTGGGATGCGGAGGCACGGGTGGACGTGCAATCGGTTGGAACGCCCAATGCTTCTCAGGGTCCGCTTCCAGTTGCTCATCCTCGGGTGCTGGGGCGTCCGCAATGATCCACGACGTGAGCCAATCCACCTCTTCGGGGGTCAACGGTTCCCCTTCGTGTTCAGGCGGCATCCGATCGTCGAGTTCACCGGTGCTCACCCGCTCTATCATAATGCTAGCCATGGGATCACCCGGCACGATCACCTTGGATTGCCGCATGGCCTCCACGGTGTCCACTCGGAGGCCTCCCTTCTGCTTGAGTGCTCCATGACAGGCGTAACAGCGCTCACGCAGAAGCGGCTTGATCTCGGTCAGGTAATCAGCCGCCACCACGTTGGTTACCAGCGAAAGTAGGCCTGCAGCGAGAAGAAGATTACATCGGAGACGCACACGGATGCCCGACAAGCCTAAAAGGGTGTCGTAGCAGCGCATGAGGAAAAGTCTGATCAAACCATCTCCTGAGTTCAATAGAAAGGAGTGCGCGACCACGGATCACTCCTAAAGACGAGAACAGTCAGAATCCCTTTGATCGCGACCAGAAAAACCCGGATGCTGCCATCTAGCCGATGCGATTCCTCTGCTACGCCATCTTCCTTCAACCGATCCTCCTTGTCTCCTCGCTGGCGTTCGAGGAGAACATCCGCCCGATCCTTGAGCGCTCGTGCCTGAAGTGCCACGGCGGAGAGAAAGTGAAGGGCCATGTCGATTTCTCAAAGATCCTGACGGAGACCGATGCCGATTCGCAGTACGAGTTGTGGGCAACCGTCGCCGAGGTCATCGAGGCCGAAGAGATGCCACCCGAGGACGAGCCACCACTCTCAGGGAAAGACAAAAATACCATCCTCAACTGGCACCAGCAACGCCTCGCCGCCCCCATCGAGGAGCGGCCCGGAGTGTTTCGCCCGCGGCGTCTGTCCGGACCGGAATACCGCAACACCCTCCACTCGCTCTTCGGGTTCGAGCTGAAGGTCGCTGTGGTCGAGGCAGAACAGACAGTGGTCGGTGAGCAGTCGCTAGTGATGAAGCTGCTACCGACCGACCCACCCGGAGAGAGCGGCTTCATCAACGACACCCACGGCGCGCGCCTCTCGGCAGTCATCTGGGATCAGTATACGCAGCTAGCCGGCGCGGCGCTGGAGAAATTGTTCTCCAAGAAAGAACGCGACCAGCTTGGCCATCTGATAGGGGCACCGCTCCAAGAAGAATGGACGACCGCAGAGTTCTCGGCAGCACAAGCCGAGCAACTGGTCCGCACCTTCGTCCCCCGCGCCTGGCGCCGCCCCATCGCGGACGACCAACTAGCAAAGATCCTCACCGCGCTCGACGGCAAGCAGGGCGAGGCCTTGGTCGCCGCGACCAAGTTCGAACTGAAAACCGTCCTCATGTCGCCCTCATTTCTCTACCGAGGAGTTCTCATGCAGGGTGAACTCGACAAGCAGCAGCAGGTCGATCCCTTCGAACTAGCAGAACGCCTGTCCTACTTTCTCTGGGAAGACCAGCCCGATACCGAGCTCATGAAATTGGCCGGGGATGGATCGATCTCAGATCCTGCAGTCGTCGCAGCGCAAGTCACCCGGATGTTGCAGTCGCCGAAAGCGCACAGCCTCTCAGAGAGCTTCGGCGCGCAGTGGTTGCTCATCGGCAATCTCGACGAGCTGCTGCTGAAGAACCCGATCCGGCTCCACGCGCTCAAGACGCAGCCGCTCGACTTTCTCAACTACCTGTTCACCGAAGATCGCTCCCTCATGGAGATCATCGACTCCAAAGTCACCTTCGTGAACCAGGGCACCCAGGGATTCTATGGCAAGGATCGCAAGCGCATGAAACGCATCACCGTACCCAAGGGGATCGAACGCTCGCGCACGCCTAACCAGAGACTGATACTAGAACACGCCGAGGGGCGCGGCGGCATCCTCACCATGCCGGGCATCCTCACCATGAACATTGGCCCGATCCAGCGCGGCACCTGGATGCTCAGGCAGATCCTCGGCGAGCAGCTCGGCGAACCTCCCGCAGACATTCCCGCGATCCAACCGAGCCCGCCCGGAGAAAACCTCTCCTTCCGCGAGCGCTTCGAGGCCCACCGCAGCGACGCCAGCTGCGCCCGCTGCCACGAGAAGATCGACCCGTTGGGCTTCGCGCTCGACGGCTATGACCAGAACGGCAAGTTCATGCTGGCATCGGACCAGGCGAAGGGAAAAAAACTACCGCCACCGATCGATACCTCGGGAAAACTCCCGACCGGTGAGGCCTTCAAAGACTTCGCCGAGCTCAAAGCCATCCTCATGACCAGCCAGCGCGAGACCATCGTGCGCAACATTGTGGAGCACACGCTGGCCTACGCGCTGTGCCGAAAATTGGTGCGCAGTGACCAGCCCACGGTCGATCGCATCACGAAGAACCTTTGCGAGAACGACGGAACGTGGAAGAGTTTGTTTGTCCAGATCGCCAACAGCCTCCCGTTCAGGAAGACGATCATCGTGACCAGCCAGAAGAAGAAACATGAGTAAGCATTGGAACATCGAGCGCAGGACCTTTCTGCGGGGCGCCGCCGGCGCACTCATCCCGCTGCCGTTCCTCAACCTGATGGAGTCCGCTGCCGGAGCGGCATCGCGCGATCTCGCCGGGAAGACAAAACCGCCCGTACGATTTGTCACCCTGTTCAAGCCGAACGGCGTGCATCCACCATCGTGGAACATCAACGGCGGCGTCGAAAACGACTTCCGCATGTCGCCACTGATGCAGCCCTTCGCCAAGCACAAGGACGACCTGTTGATTCTCGACAACATGGGCGACTTCGGTTTCTCATCCCACAGCAACTCGACCCGACGGTTCCTCTCCGGTCACCACACCAACAACAAGTCGGCATCGGTCGACCAGCTGATCGCCGACAAGATCAAAGGCGAGACCGCCCACCGCTCGCTCGAGCTCACCACCGAGGGCCTGTTCACCAACCAGATCGGCTGCAGCTACATCTCCTACGATAAAAAGGGCGCCCCAATCCCGCGAGAGAGCGACCCGCAATTGGTCTTCGACCGGCTGTTCCGCAACCCAATGCACGATCCCAAACAGCGCGGGCAGATCACCAGCCTGCTCGACCGGGTAAGAGACGATGCGAGGGCCTTGCAACGCAAGACCGGGCGCGAGGACAGCGAGACCTTGGACGAGTACTTCACCGTCCTGCGCGAGACCGAACAGCGACTCGAAAACATGAAACCAGCGGCAGTCCCGCAAGGTGTCGACTTCTCGAAACTCAAACGGCCCGAGAGCACCAGCAACCTCGACGAGCAGGTCAACGCCATGCTCGACATCATCGCCATGGCGCTGTGGACCGACTCGACCCGCTGCATCAGCTACATGTTAGGCAACAGCAACAGCCGCATGATCTTTGATTTCCTCGGGATTAAAAAACAACACCACTACCTCTCGCACTTCTTCCGCAACTTCAGCCGCTCGAACATCGACGCGCTGCTCAAGATCAGCCTCTGGCACATGGAGAAGTTCGACCGCCTCCTCACCAGGCTCAAATCTTATAAAGATCAAAACGGCTCGCTCCTCGATCACAGCGTTGTGTTGTTCGGCTCCGGCATGGGCCACAGCGACAACCACACCGCCCAGCGCATCCCAATCGTCCTCGCCGGCAAAGGGGGTGGCATGCTCAAGACCGGGCGCTACCTGCGCTACTCGGAAAACCAGGAACTCGGCCGCCTGCACCTAGCACTGCTGCGAAAATTCGGGGTCAGCGACGACACCTTCGCGAACGCCTTCGCCCCATTACCGGGCCTCGATGGCGGCGCCTTCGACGAGTACCGCGAACGCCCGTTCGACAGCTGGGTGAAAACCGGCAACGGCAAGATCACCGTGCAGGGTCGGCTGCGGATGTCGGACGACCTCGACGAGGCGAAGATCTTCTACATCGACGTGAAAGACAAGCCGACGGTGAGGATCGATGTTAGTTTCAGAGACTTCCACAAGTTCAATCTCGCCTACCACGTCGGCACCCCGATCGTCCTCAGCGGCAACAGGAGCGAGCGCAAAGGCCAGCTCGTCCTCACCAAAGTCACAGACCTAAAATCGCTCTTCGGTAACAGCAAGCCCGGCGGGGCGAAGGGGTAGGAGGATTCGGCACTCCCAATTCCTAACATCAAGCTATCGTAGTGGTGACTTTCAGTCGCCATATCAAGAGCCTGAAGAGTCTGCGGCGACTGAAAGTCACCGCTACCAAATCACCCCTTTCATTCGCGCCCATTCGCTTTCATTCGCGGTCCCACATCCAGTTCAACGCACTCAATCGAGATCGACTCCGCCCGCCCAACCTCCAGCCCCAGTGCCCGGAAGCACAGCAGATTCTCGCCGGGCGCGAGGAGCGTTGCATTCACGCGCCACTCGAGCCAGCCATCCTCCCGCACCTCTGCCGTCCCTAATCGAACATTATTCAGCCGCAATTCGATCCCACGAACAGCCGACTTACCAAGCGGACGCACACGATAGTTCCCATTCCCATAACGATACAAGGTCGACCCCACAGGAATCGTCTCTCCCTCCGCCCCAGGATCAGAAAAGAGAACGCGCAGTGTCACCTCGTCCCCCAATTCGGCGACGTCCAATCTCAGATACGTCAGCCCCTTGCCATGTTGCCCGAGCTTCGCCGGCAACGGAGCCAGGAGATTCGAATTGGCAAAGGTCCAGGGCTGGAACTTGCCGTCTTCCGGATGGCCAAACTCCCAGGGATGCCCACCGGCGCGACGCTGGATGACGTAGGTCATCTCCTTGCCCCGCAGCGTGGCCAGTTCACCGAATTCCCGGAACCCCTCGGAATCGTCTTGCTTGCTTGGTTTGCCATCGATGCGGCCGCCGCCGAAGTTGAACACCATCACGCCATCCGGCTTCTGCCTCCAAAAGTTCGCCATGACCGCACGATGATAACGCAAGGGTGGGTAGGAGTAGCCATCCGATCCATGGTGGCGATCGTGGCTCGGATAGAGCTTCACGTTCTTATGCCCGATCTGATCCCTGAAACCTCTAACATCCACCTTCAACGAACGAGCTCCAATCGCCACGATGTCCACCAGGCCCTCACCGATCCAGCGCTCGATATCGATGCCGTCAAAGTGGCACCCTGACACAGAACTCGCGACCTTCACGCCGAGGAGAATCGGTCTTCCCTTCTCCATCTCCAGCTCGCGGATCGTCGCCCTCACCGATGTCATAAACGCCGTCAATCGATCGCGATGCTGCCACTGTTGCCCCACCGGCAAATAGGGCGCGTGACGGACGAAATCGAGCTGGAGGCCATCGATCTCGTGGCCTCCAACCAGTTCGCGAATCGCATCGATCTGCAGCGCTTGCACCTCGGGCAGCGCGTAGTTCCACAGGGCGGCGTCTCCTCCCCACTTGCCCTTCTTACCCGTCTGCCAATCCGAGTGGTCCCACGGGATCCGCGGATCGTGAGGCAGCTCGGGATCCTCGCGCCAGTCGAGCAACCAACTCGACTTCTCCCGTTTCAACGGCTCCGGACTCAAATTGGCGATTCCATTGACACGGTAGGAAAAAAACACCTCCAACTCGCGCTCGTGTCCGCCCCGGACAATGTCAGGAAGGAACGCGTTCCCTTTCGCAAACCAATCCTGCAACCCTGCGATCTGACTCATGTGCTTGCTCGGCCAGGGCACCGCGCCGCCGCCAACGTCGAGCATCACCGTATCAATCTGACTCTCGGGATCGTTGGTAAAAGCGTAAGTATTCTCGACCACCTCATCGATCTTCATCGATGGTTGAAAGCGATCGAGCGCCGCATCGTGATGCAGAATAAGCCGACGACGACGATTGACCGCACCGCGATGGAGCGCCGCGACCTGAGCCTTCGTTAACCTGTTAGCCTGTTCCGAACCCTTCCCCCTCCCCGTCCCGTCCGGTAACTCCTCGAGAAATAAATACGCCACCGCGCGCGGCAACCAACCGCTGTCCCACCGATGCGCCTCCGCTTCGTGGAACTCGAACACATGAGGGATCCCGTAATCGAACAGCTTGTCGTGAAACCGGTGCACACTGTGGATGCCGTCCCGCTCGTTGCGATAGGCCATCATCACGATCCGGGTCGGTCCATCAATCAACTTGTGGGCGTGGCGGTCGATCTGATTGAGAACCGCATAGTCGCGGTAGTTCTCATTCGTTCCAAACAACTTCTCGTCGGCTTCGATCATGTGATTGAGATCGAGCCAAGCATCCCAAGCCGCCACCTTCCCAAACAGATCGAGATGCCGGAGCATCAACCAAAGCCCGCCACTGCCCGAGGCACAGAAGCCGACGAGGGAACGCCCCCGCGCCTCCGCGATCGTCGGGTAATGCTCGTCCACGAAAGGAACCACATCCTCGACGAAATAGCTTTCGTCTTGCTGGTTTCTCTTCGTGGGATGATTGCAATACAGCGTCCCGCGCGGGTAAGTCGCCATCACGCAAATAACGCCATACTTGTCAGGAAAATTCTCCTCCTGCGCAATCTCGAACGGCTTGCCCCAGGCAGCATCCCCGTCGATGACCGGCAACAGGTAGAGCACCGGATAGCGCTTTCCCTCTTCCATCGTGCTAGGTCGCAGCACATGAATCGCCGTCTCCGCGCCACCTAGGTGTTCACTCCGGATCGTATGACGGATGACCCGATCAGAGGCCGCCTGGCCCAGGGCACCCGTAGGGAGGCAAAGGAAAAGCAGGAGAAAGAGAACCTTCAAGAGCATGTTCATCGCCAATAGCTTGCCCGTCCGCCGAACACACGGCGACCAAAAGTTCAGGTGGCCGTAGGCGGTCTAACCCATGCCCAGTAAATTGGGTCGCGGGGAGGCTGGAGTAGTTGAGACGTGCCTGGCCGCCGCATTCAATTCTCTCGGAGATCCATGGCCACGGCCTTTTCGTAGCGTTTCTTGCGCCCGTCCTTGAAGGTGACTTCGACGGTGGTCTTGATCGTGAATTCCGGAAGCGCTTCGGGAAATGCGGGGATCTCGTGGATAAGCCGCGAGTGGACCGCGTCCTTGAGGATGGTGATGGTTCTAACGTCCAGGGAACGGGTGTTGAAGGAATGGCGGCTGGTGAAGCGTGGGCCAGAGGGGTTGCCGCGGGCGAAGAGTTTCCTAGGCTCGCCGATGGATACTAACTCTTGCACCATAGTGTGACTTTCATTGCAGTCGATGATCTCATTGGCGCGCTCCCCGAGCAGTTGCTCGATGGTGATGTTGAAGCAGCGTGAGTTGAGATCGATCGTCTCTTCCGTCATCCCGCCCGGCTTCGCGGCGACGTTCGCGAGCATGCCCAGGTGGCAGTCTTCACAACCCTCCATGGCAACGGTCGATCCGGTGCCGGTGTTGAGGGTGGCGATCGGCACGTGGACGTTGCGGGAGTCCACGAGCCAGTAGGTATCGGTGGCCTGGCCAGTGCCCAGCAGCAGGCCGCCCTCCAGACCGCAGTTACCCTGTTCATTCCGGCCGTCGAACATGACGGGAAAGCCTTTGGTCTTCACCGTGCCTAACATGAGCACGCGCACGTGGTTCTTCTGGTTGTAGATCAACACGCCGAACGGGTAGTATTCGCCGTTCCGACCGCGAAACCCTGGTGTCGGTGAGGTGAATTCGGCACCCGGCTTGGGTGAAATTTCCGCACCCTGATCGATGATGAGCGTGACGCCGTCTCGGGGCACATCAATGCGATCGGACACGACATACGTGCCGGCCAGGACGACCGTGTTGCGGGCATTGGCCATGCCCCACTCGATCGCGAGTTGCGAATCTGTGTGCTTGAAGAGGATGGCGTCATTGCCAGGGCGTCGCACGACCGTCTCCGCGTTCTGTTGCGCAAGGAGCACGGTGCTGCCCTTCCAGTCCGCGTGTGCGGACTGGACAAGCAGGGCGAAAGTCAGCAAGGCTAGGACGACTGTAGACGGTGAACGCATCTCAACCGAACAGTCCCTCAAATACCGCCTATGAAGTCGAGCCCTATCAAGCCTCCGTCCTTCGGACAGGCCCTCCTTCAAGCCATGGTCGATCGCCGTCTCTTCACGTTTCTCCTTCTGCTCGCATTCGTCTCCGCTGCCCCGTTGCGAGCTCAGAACTACACCCCGGGTGCCCAACACGTTTTCACCCACGCGTCCGGAGCGGTCCCGGCGGACACGTATCAGTATTCGCTCTGGGTGCCCAAGGACTACAAGCCGGAGCATCTCTATCCCGTGGTGTTCTTCCTCCACGGGAGTACCGGACGCGATCACCCAAAAGAGGCGATGAAGAACATGGTGTCCGATCGGCTGGTGGATAACAAGCCGTGGACGGCTGCGGGGTATAGCGGCAACCATCCCAATCAGTTTGGAAGAGGCTACCTCCATGTCGCGCCTGCCAAACCAGGCTTCAGCTGGGACATGGACAAGTTCAAGCGGCTGCTCGATCACGTGAAGCGTCAGGTCAACATCGACGCCGACCGCGTCTACGTCACGGGATTCAGCATGGGCGGCAGGGGAGCGTGGGAGGTCGCGAGCATCGCCGCCCCGAAGTACCGGATTGCCGCCATCCTGCCGATCGGCGCCTACGCCTGTGCCGTGGTGCGCCGGGGCGCCACCCCGGAAACGTGTGAGACGGTGGGGACACCGGTCTGGGTCCAGCATTGTCCGCTAGACCCTGTCTCGAAGATCTCGGAGCAGATCGCGCTCTTACAGAACCACCTCGACTGCGGAGGCTATGGGCGAGTCACCATGATTCCCGGCGAGGGGCACATTGATGAGCCCAGCGATGCGGACCGGAAGTACTTCGACCTGCGCATGGAATGGATGCTCTCGCAGTCTCACGGGACGCCCGTCAACACCTTGGTGCAGGTGGACGGGGGAACCATCTTGGAGTTTGTGAGCGGCGAGCGAGGCTTCATAGGCGACACCGCGCGACACGGCTTCTTCGAGCCCGGATCCGTGATCCGCATCACGGCGCGTGAAACCTGGAACGGCAAACGTTTCGTCAAGTGGGCCAGTGCTAGCGGTACGTTCGCCGATCCCACGGCCCGCACCGCGGTCTACACCACCGCCGCGAGCGATACCCAGATCATGCCCCTCTACGGCACCGACCCCGTCAAGTTAGCCGTCGTCGGAGGCACTGCCAAACCCACCAACCCACAGCCCGGCGACACCGTGACCGTCACCGCTGAACGCGCCGAGTCCAACGTCGGCACCAACCGCCATTTCTACTGGCACACCGACCAGCAAGTCGACATTCCTCTGCCCCAGAGGCGCTCGTTCATGTTTACCATGCCCTCCCGTGACGTGACGTTCACCGCCAGGGTGATTCCGGCGGATTATTAGGCCTGTCGAACAACTCACTCTTTCACCATGACAAGCTTCAATCCACGAATCTTTACACTAGCGGGTTCCGTTCTCCTAGGGGCCTTAATTTCTCCGTTAGGGGCCAAAGAAGACGAGGTCGCGCCCCTAAGGAAATGCGACTCCTATTGCGCCACGGAACACTTCCACGAGGTGCCTGCGGATTGGGAGCGCGCGTTCCGCCGCGTCATCGGTAACGTGACGAAGCGTCTTGGATACTACGACATCGACATCGTGGCGTGGCCCTCTTCAAACAAGCCTCCAGTCGTCCATGGCAAGCGACTGCAGGGTGGCCAGTATGTGAGTGGGGGCACGGATGCGGACGGTCGGGAACGAGTCTTGATGGTGCTGGAGATTCCTGAGACTGAGCGAAAAGAGAAGCACCCGCACCTGCTCTCGGTCATCGCCCACGAATACTTTCATGTCTACCAGCGCCACGTGAACCCTTCAATGCATCCTGGCTTCACGATCAAATGGGTGATCGAAGGTTCGGCGGCGGTCTTCGAATCGATGTATCTCAAGGACTTTGAGAACAATCCGCACTACGCGCAACGCGCGCAATTGCGTCATGCCTTGCCCGCAGTTTTCGGAGCGACAATGGAGACGTATGAGAATCCGGAGATCAACTACGGCACCTCTACGGCCATGGTGCTGTTCGCCTGCCGCAAGGCCGGGTTCCAGCGCATGGTGGATTATTGGAAACGCCAGCCGACGGACGAGAATTGGAAAGCGCTCTTTGAAGAGGTGTTCGAGATCAGCGTGGAGGAATTCTACGACGAGGGCAAACGCGCCTCGCTCAAAGACCTGAGCCTGTCCGCTATGGGCGATCTCCGTCGGATTCGTTTTTAGATTCGTTAGAACCGCGAACGAAATGGTTGAACTGGAATGCGGCGTGCGAATTGTGCACTCATGAGTGCACAATTGCAGCAGGAGTTAGGGCCCGCTCTGTCCCGCTTGTCCGGCGGCTTTTATTCTCACACGAAGTCACGAAAGCACAAAGAAAGAAGCGAGGCATGGAGGATATCTTTTACAGGAGTAAACAGAGGTAACGGAGGGCTGCTTCTGTCCCGAAGTCTAGAGCCTCCAATGGATCTTTGCCATGAGAACACGATTCGGTTTTCCGGCACGTTTCGTCTTGGGGAGTAGGTATTCCGAGGTCACGACTAACGTTTCATTATTCGAAAGTTGGCATGCGCCAAAGTTCCCTAGGCAGGCATGATTCTCAGGCACGAGCACGCGTTCTGTGTCGCGTATCACGCGCAGAGTCTTGGGATCGACTTGGGCGATGAATAGCGGAGCGCGATGACGAAAGATATGATCGTTGTTTGCACCTCGTCTTGTGTAGGCGAGAAAAAGTCCCTTCTCCTGCGGATGCACGACCCAATGTTGTTGTGTATTGTAGCTTCCCAGGGGCTCTCCGTCTTCAAAGCGCCATTCGGTAACACCATCAGGGAATGTCAACCCGTCATCGCTTGCCGCCACATAGGCAGAATGATCCGCACGGAGTGTGAGATAGAACCGATCTTGAAACTGCGTTAGCGATGGCTCGTAGAGGCCGCGGCCCTTGGGGTACGACAACTCGGTTCCATGATTGATGTAGTTCAGGGTTTGTCCGTCGAAGCGGCACCTAACAACGGCGGTCGTGTAGTTCACCTTCTCTGGGTGCTTCTGATAGCGTATAGGTAACAAGATGTCCCCCGAGGCAAGCACGGCAGGTTGATTGCATCCGGCATTGGGAGTGACGAAGCGACGGCCAGATGAATCCGTCTCTGGCAAGGTCACCGTTTGCAGACCAGTCCAAGATTGGTCTGCTGGGTTGTAGACGGCATAAGAGATTTCTTCGCGTTGGTTGTCCTCGCGCTTGCCTTGGGCAAAGTGGAAGGTTTTTCCAGTAGCCAAGACGCGCTTTGATTGCGGATGCCAGGAGAGCCAGAGGTCACCAGCGACTCGATCAAAGTCATTGGCCTGCCGCACCCGCTGCAAGGACGGGACTTTCTCAGGTTCTGTCCAGGAACTCCCGCCGTCGTTGCTGGTAAACGCGAAGATGTTGTAGTAGCCATGAGTTTCAGACGGGCGAAGTTCTTGGGTCGTAACAAGAATGGTGTTCGGCGTTCCTGGAATCACGGTGGGGCGCGACTGGAACCAATTCAACTCCGGTCGTCCGTTAGCGATAACTTGAAGATCAATGCTCTCGATAAGATCGGGTCGGGTGTTACTCGTTGAGGCCACAGTTAGGGCTGCCTTGCTGCGTCTGGAGATTTCATTGCGAAGGTCTGATTTGTGGTTAATACCGGACAGAGAGAACATTCTTTCGGTCCATCGTATCGACTCGCCAGCGCTAATCTTCCCTAACGCATCGTCAGAGAAACCCTTCGTGGTTCCATTCCAAACCTCTATATAGCCGGTGGTCGGAAGTTGGTCGGTGAATTCACGCTGCCGATTCTCGGATGGCGGGTAGCCCCAACCCCAGATATCGAAGCCGGGCGTGACCTTGCGATCAAAGGTGCGCACCAATCCTGAATCCAGTTCATGAGAGTAGACGGCGAAGTAGGGATCATGCAAGGGAGTGGCCATGAGATCGCCGATCTCCTTCCAGTTTCCGACCCAACGGAGAGGGGATTTGTCAGTCGCGCCGGTCATGCCTTCCATCCACACATTGAAATCTCGATCATCTGGGACGAAGGAATCCGCCGGCACAATGATTTCGGTTCGAGGCGTGACCTCGCCACGGCCACCGGGGGCCAAGGTTGCCGTGGTCCAGTGTGAAAAGGCCACTTCCTGGTCGCTCGGGTTGTGTACCATAATCTCCGTTTCCAACGATTCTTGGTTAGGGTAAGCGGCATAAGTGATCTGATGCCGCAATCCTGTTAGGGGTTCAGTCAATGACATTCGCACGGCACATCGGTCGACGTCTTGCTGGATGATCTCCCATTTCCAATCCAAGGCGTGGCTGGTTCCATGCTCGCCGCGCGGCATCACGTGCTCGACCCCGCCCCAGGTCATCCAGAAGCCGGTATCATTGTGCGCACCTAACGGAATGGCGAGTCGATTGATGTAGAGTTGTTCCTGATTCGTCGCTTTATCGATAAACGAATACACCCGTCCCATCGATGGAATGAGCGTCGTAGAGAACCACTGATTTTCTAGAATGAGACCCTCACGATCCTGAGTGATGACCTTACGCGGTTGCGCACGAAACGTGTCCCAATCGATGACGGGCACCCCCTGCTCGTTCTTTTCTACGGCAAAGGCATAATCAACGTGCCGTAGCGATACTATCGTAGGTTCAATGGTGACCTCGGCTTGGGCACCAAGGACTCCAAACATCAATGCTGTGATTTTCAGAATAAATCTTTTCAAAGGCTCCACTGCCATTGCCCTTAGTCGTAAATTCCAATTAGATTTCATCATCGTTTCTGTCGGCACTAGTCATAACCCCAATAGACGAACACTGACGTTTCCCGGCGGGCAAGGGAGCTTGCATGCAGCAACTATTGACTGTCAACGGATAACGTCATTATCAGCTTGCCCCAGAATGGAAGTTTTCCGTAGCATGATTCCGAACCGAAATGAAACTCCCTCAGCAATCTCGTCTTCATTGGTGGAGAGCCTTTCTCTCACTTTCCCCGGCTCTCCTTCTGTTTCTGACCTTGAGCGCAGCGCAGGCGCAATTGACCTTGCTCATCGACTTTGGGGGCGATGAGGGCAATGGCGCCGGTTCCTCTCCTGATCCTTGGATTACGTTAGAAGAACTTATTCAAGATCAACTCACGGATTTGAAAGATGGCGTGACCGTTACCGCCTTGGACGATGGCTTTACTGCGAACAATCCTGCTCCTCCGGAAGAGGGTGCCGAGTATGATAGCGTCAGTGTTCCAGCAGAAGCGCGGAACGATTACCTTTATAAAAACGTCGACACCGCGGGCACGGAAGCACGCATGCGGTTCGATGGCTTGCCTGCTGGTTCTTATAAGATCACGATGTTCGAGGGACGGACCACGGATGACAATCAGTTAGGAAAGATTTGGGTGGGCGATAACGAGCCAGTTGAGCCGAATACAGACAACTATGCCGGTGGAAGTGCTTCCGTTGAGGTCACTCTCGAAGCTGGGCAGCCACTCTGGTACAAGCACCTGGAGGATAACACGGGTGGCGTGAGCGGCATGATCATTCGCCAAACAGCAACGCCTTCCGCACTCACGACTTTGCTGCTTGATTTCGGCGGCGATGAAGGCAATGGCGCCGGTTCCTCTCCTGATCCTTGGATTACGTTAGAAGAACTTGTTCAAGATCAACTCACGGATTTGAAAGATGGCGTGACCGTCACCGCCTTGGACGATGGCTTTACTGCCAACAATCCGGCGCCTCCGGAAGAGGGTGCCGAATATGATAGTTTCAGTGTTCCGGCGGAAGCACGAAATGACTACCTTTATAAGAACGTCGATACAGCGGGCACCGAAGCGCGCATGCGGTTCGATGGCTTGCCTGCTGGTTTTTACAAGATCACAATGTTCGAGGGACGGACCACGGATGACAATCAGTTAGGAAAGATTTGGGTGGGCGATAACGAGCCAGTTGAGCCGAATACAGACAACTATGCCGGTGGAAGTGCTTCCGTTGAGGTCACTCTCCTGGCTGGACAGGCGCTTTGGTACAAGCACCTCGAAGACAACACCGGTGGCATTAGCGGCATGATCATTCGCCAGACAAGCGTGGCGCTCTTGCCTCCGATCGCGCTTGATTTCGGTGGGAATGAAGGAAACGGGGCCGGCGCTGCGGCAGAACCCTGGATTACTATCGAAGAACTTGTCCAAGATGAACTCACTGACTTGGGGGGCGGTCTCACGATCACGGCACTGGATGATGGATTCACAGCGAACAATCCCGCGCCACCAGAAGAGCCTGCCGAGTATGATGGCATTTCGGTGCCTGTCGAAGCGCGCAACGACTACCTTTATAAGAATGTCGACACCGCAGGTACGGAAGCGCGCATGCGAATTGATGGGCTTCCGGCTGGGACTTACAATGTCACTGTTTTTGAAGGGCGCACGACCGATGGCGACCAGGTTGCCAAGATCTGGACTGGCGCCGACGAACCGGCCGAACCGAACACTGGCAATTTCGCTGGTGTCAGCGGCACGGTCGTGGTGAATGTCAGTGCTGGCCAAGCATTGTGGTATAAACATTTGGAAGACAACACGGGTGGTATCAGTGGCATGATCATTCGTCAAACGGCCGGTTCGGGTGCCAAAGAATTGGTGTTGATCAACAAGATTTTGAGTTCGCCCGAGATGCTCAGCTTTGAATTCCGCAACTCGCCTGATAGTGTGCTTGATAGGGAATCAATCGTCCTCACGGTTGATGGCGAGGTTGTCACACCGACGATCACCGATACTGAGAACGGTGCCCTGGTCGTCTACACGCCGCCTCTACCATGGATTCCAGGCTCAACACTTCCGTTTCAGATTGTGGCGAAAGACACCAATGGCAACGACGCCGTTCGCTCCGGGGAAGGCGAGGCGATCTTACCCACGCCGATCATGCCCTTTCAAACGCCGTTGGTCGGTCCGAGTGGTGACGATGGCGTGTGGGGCGTGCGCTATCTGTGGGGCGTAGGCCTGATGGCTACGGGCAGCACGGCTCTCGAGTTCATCCAGGAGTCCGATGATCTTGCCTTTGGCGGCAGAATCTTTGATACCACCGCGCCCGTTGCCGACCATGGTGGAGGCTTCTTTCCCGACGGGCTTCCTTACCCGGAGGAGGTCGAGAATGATGAAGATGGTCTTTGGACCAGTGACGACTTTGTTGTCTCTTACAAAGGTACTCTCAATATCACAGAAGCTGGGGCCTATACCTTTGGTGTCCACACAGATGACGGCTTTGGATTGCGTATCTTTGGGGCTGAGTTTGTGAGTGAGAACGGTGTTGCCAGGATCGATAGTGTTCAGACCAATACCTATGCCTATCCTAGCGCAAGCGGAGATACCAATTCGCGCGCCGTGGCTCAATTCGATGAACCCGGACATTACCCCATTGAGTTCTGGTGGTATGAACGAGGTGGAGGGAATCAGGGCGAACTCTATTTCGCGAAAGGTTCGTTTGCCTTGGATGAGGATACCGTAATCGGTGAAGCCTTGGCTGGTGAATGGGAGCTGGTTGGCGGCTCGCATCTCGTTGCTGGACCGCAACTGCCCTTCGAGATCGTGGGCATGACCTTGGGGAATGATGAGTCTGTGTTTGACTTCATCACTCCTGCCCCTGGCGGAAATCATCAGTTGCAAACGAGTGTCAATTTAATCGATTGGGAAATTGATAGTAATGCGGTGTTTTCTGAACTCGGTGAAGACGTGTTCCGCTTAACGACCGCAGCAAGTGGAGATCCGATGCTTCACTATCGCGTTGGGATCTTTCCACCCCCGCCCGTCTATGCAGAAGACTTCGAATCTGGTGCCGAAGGTTGGGTCGCCGAAACTCAAGCTGGCGATACGCAATGGGAACTTGGGACTCCCAACGCTGGCGGCCTCACTGCTGCTGCCAGCGGCGACAACGCGTGGGGCACGAATCTCGCCAGCGACTATTCTCCAAACGCCAACTTAAGTCTTCGATCACCGGTGATCGACCTTACGGAGATTGGACGACCAATATTGACGTTTAACTACTTCATTGATTCCGTTTTCGACGTTGAGGGCGGGCAGTTTCGAATTTTAAATGAAGCAGGCATGCCTCTCTACACTCAGGAAGGGATCTTCTCTGGCACGAGTGATGACTGGATCAGTTTCGAATTGAGGTTTCCAACTGAAGCTCGGGGACAGGCAGTGATTCTCGAATTTCGTATGCTTACGGATGGTGATGACAGCGTCGGTGCCGGTTGGTACATTGATGATATCATCATTGATCGGTAAATTCTGTCGCCATGGATCGTCCCATTTAAGCGATGATCTCTTCCACGACGCGTCTGTGAACATCGGTTAGGCTTTCCTTTCGACCTTGGTGGAAATAGGTGAGCAATTCGTGCCCGATGCCCAATAGATGCAGGATGGTAGCATGAAGGTCGTGGACGTGATGCTCACGGGCACTTGGAATTGATTCATTGGGAGCCAAGTTCTTCCTTTTCTTCCGATCCCTGCGCGCGCCTGCACCCATCTGATCACGTAGCGAGTGGCAGTTTCAGCTGCGAAATACTTGGTTCGTGACAAGAGTTCCCAACCTGTTAGGTTCCGCACGATGGTCACGAGCACCCCCCGAACCCTTTCCATAACTCTAACAGTCTGGCTCACAGCCCATGCGCTCACTGGAATGGCGGATACTTCGATCAAGCTTGGCGCCGCCCATGTTCCAATGCCTTCGCCGTCTGAGCGGCACACCAAGAAGGTGGCTGCAGTGAAGACAGGTGATTATGATTTGGTATTAATTGGAGATTCGATCACGCACACGCTTGATGACTTCGGTGGCAAGTATGCGCCTCTAACAGCCGTGTGGAAAAAGCACTATGCGCCTCACAAAGCGATTAACTTGGGTTACAGCGGCTTTCGCACGGAGCAGGTCTTGTGGAATTTGCAGAATGGCGAACTTGATTTTACGCGTTCTCCAAAAGTTGCCATGCTTCTTATCGGCACGAACAATTCGGATGAGCGCCATTTCAAGAAAGCAGACAGCCCCGAAGATGTCTATGCGGGCACCAAAGCGATTGTGGACTGCATCAAAGATCGGCACCCGACGACCAAGATTCTGGTCTTGCGCATCTTTCCTCGCGGTGGAGATGATGAGAAAAGTATCAGTGAGCCGCACTTCAATTCCTCGGCAGCATGCATCGAAATCTGTCGCCGTGCTGGGGAACTGACCAAGCAACTTGCAGATGGTAAACAGGTGTTCTGGCTTGATGTGAATAACATCTTCCTAAACGCGAACGGAACAATCAATACCGATCTTATGTGGGACCTTCTACATCCGAGCCCCAAAGGTGCCGAAGCCTGGTCGAAAGCAGTGGCGCCAAGCCTGGCCAGATTGTTGGCCGGGGAATTCTTGCCTGCGGTTCAGACCCTGCCGCGCTCCAACGAGCCGAACGATACGGCGACTCGAAATGGGGATACGCCCTGAAGTGATTTCTGCGAGCTCACTTCGCCACCGTTTCTTACAACAAGGCGAGCCCAATCCAACTGCAATACTAACGTAAAGCTAGAGATGAAGAGTTCGCAATGAGCTATTGCCACACATTCCTAGTCGCGGTCCTTTGTTTCTTCAGCGTCCAAGCATCCGGCGCGGCGCAAAAACCCAACGTCCTCATGATCATCGTGGATGACATGAACGACTGGGTCGGATGTCTAGGATCGGACCGCGTCCCGACGACAAATATTGACGCACTGGCTGAGCGAGGGCTCCTGTTTACCAACGCACATGCTCCCAGCCCCAAGTGCGCTCCGAGCCGGGCGGCAATCCTCACGGGCCGACGCGCCTCCACCACGGGTCTCTACAGCAACAGTCACTGGTGGCGGCCGGCTTATCCGGACCTCGTGACCCTACCGCAGTATTTCAAAAATCACGGCTACCACGTGGCCGGTGGGGGCAAGGTGCACCACCACACCGACGGCTTTAATCCGCCCGATCAATGGGACGACTATTTCGACCTCATCACGGATCAGGACCTCGTGGTCGACTACTTCAAGGACCGGGGAGAAGACCGCCGATTCTTTACCGACAAGATGCCCCGGCACCCTAACGATTCCCTTGATTGGGGGCCGATGGAGGTGGATGACATGGAGATGGGCGACGGACACACCGTTCGATGGGCCTCGGAATTCCTGGCCCGTGAACAGGAGAAACCGTTCTTTCTCGCAGTGGGTCTCTTTCAACCTCACCTCCCTTTCTACGCGCCCAAAAAGTATTTCGACAAACTTCCTCTCGAAAACGTGGAACTGCCAATCAACAAGCCGGGAGACCTCGATGACATTCCTCCCGGCGGTCAGGAAATGGCCGCCCACCGCCGGAAGGACTTGCGAATGATCGAACAACACGACGACTTGCGCCGGTGCCTGCAATCCTACCTGGCGGGCATTGCCCACGCGGATGCGCTGATCGGAATTCTCATGGATGCCTTCGACAAGAGCGCCTACCACAACAACACGATCATCGTTCTCTTGTCGGATCACGGTTACGCCTTTGGCGAGAAGGACCACTTTGCCAAGAACACCCTTTGGGAACGCTCCACCCACGTGCCATTCATCATGGCGGTTCCTGGCATGACGACGCCCGGCAGTCGGAGCAGCCGACCGGTCGATCTTACCTGCCTCTACCCCACGTTGGTTCGGCTTTGCGACCTTCCCGTGCCAGCCGGACTGGACGGCGCCGATATCACACCCTTACTGCAAGAACCGGACATGCCCTGGGAGCGCCCGGCCATCATTGACTTCCTCTCCGGAAACAGAGCGATTCGCACCGAGCATTGGCGCTACATTCACTACGACAAAGGCCGTGCCGGTGAAGAACTCTACAACCTGCAGAGCGATCCAGAAGAATGGTATAACCTCATTGGCAGATTCCCGGGAAAAGCGAACGAACTGAAGGCCTGGCTTCCCCCCAGCTACGCGGACGCCGTTCCCACCAAAAAGGCCTACCATTTCCACAAAGAGACCTATAGCTGGACTCAGAGAGATCAGAAAACCAAAGAGCAGAACTCAAAATGAGACGCATCATCCTCGCCTCATTCGTGTTGACCTTCGGCGTGGTCCTGACAAGTGCCGCAGATCACGAAGGCGACGTCACGGACATCCGCGTGATCCGGCGCGTCGAACACCACCCTCAAGCGTGGCGCATCTGGCAGCCGTTCATTATCCAGGGCGACAAACAGAAGCATCTCATCGTCGCCTATGGCGCCATGCGTAATGGCAAGAAGGACATGGGCGACATCTTTGTCACCATCTCAAAGAACGACGGTGACACCTGGGAGGAGCCTGTGCCCGTGTTCGACCACACCGTGCGAAAGAACGGGATCCAGTTTGCCTACGCCAATCCCGTGCTCTATCGCGCGCCGGACCAGAACGTAGTTTGGTGTTACGCCATGCGTTGTTCGATCGCGCAGCGCAACAGTGAGGAATCCCATCTCGTCGGCGCGTTCAGCGCGGATTGGGGACGATCCTGGACGCCGGTCGAGATGGCCATGCATTACACCGGGCCGCTGATCCTCAACGCCGGCATCATTGAAACAGAGATCAACGGTAAGAAACGCTATCTCCTGCCCGCGCACCGCAACACCCTGGCCTCTGATCCACGCGGTTCGCGTGACCACTTCATTCTCAGCAGCACGAGTCTGATGGAATGGAAACTCGAAGCCTACATCCCCCAACCCGTCAGTCCCCGAGTCTTCCTACACGAAGGCAACATCGGCTTCGGCGACCGCGAAGGCGAACTCAAGATCGTCATGCGCACCGCCGACTACGACGACACTAGCAAGACCACTGATCCGCCGCGTGCCTGGTCCAGTGTGAGCAAAGACGGCGGCAGCTCCTGGAGCAACGCCCAATCCGAACCCGAACTGCACAACGCCAAGGCCAAAGGATTCTTTTCCCATACCAGCAACGGAGGACACCTTTACGTCTACAACGACGGCCCCGCGCAGCGCAACAAGGCGCCCGGCTTTCCGAACGGCGGCCGCACCTCGCTTCGCTACAAGGTCAAGCCCCCCGGCGGCAACTGGAGCGAGGAAAAGACCTTCTTCCACGCCGACATGAAGAACTCCTATCCCACCCTCACCGAAGTCTCACCCGGCGAATTCCGCTGCGTCTGGGACAGCGGCACAGCCGACCGACCGCGCACCCACATCCACTTCGCCAAACTCAACATCAATCCATGAAACCACGTTATTCCTCCTGATGCCTGCCCTGGAACCATCACCGCAAACACAGCGGTCTTCAGTTCGGTAGACCTGGCCAGAGAGGAAGGGATGAGTCTCCTGAAAGTAGTAAAGCGCTAGTTTGAGAGACACATAACAAAAGCCTAATATCTAGCCCGGAGGGCGACACATCTTCTGCCGGCGCGGACGACGATGGCATCGCGTCAGACGCTCAAGAATCCCGATCTCAAAGAAATGCTCTTCCAACACGCCTTCACCTGCTTTCACTCGGAAGACATGCCCACCCGCAGTCATCTGCAAGAGTTCCTCGCCTTGGAAAGCCATGGCTCCAAGGCCGAGGACTGCTGCACCCTAGCAAAACTCCTGAACCCATGGAGTGCCGGAGGCAACGACGGCCCCATCCTCGATGACGCGAGCAACATTCAGCTAGACGTTAGATGGTAAGATCGCCCCTTCGAACTCGGCTACATTCCTAGATCCGCGCAAGACCTATACACCGTAGCCGCCGACCGCATCACCTTCTATCAAGAACGTCATTGAAGGCTTGCTCGCGCCACACCCCCCGCATTGTCACCACCTCGTGCTTGCTGAGTGAAGAGCCGATGGAGGCGCACGATGATCATCTACCCAACTGAAAAGAAGCGGAAATGGGGTAGTGGTCAGAGATCTTGTTCAAGATCTCGTCGTGATGCGTCTTGGAGCTGGTCGACCGTTTGGCGAGATCCGGGGACGCCAGGATGAAATCAATCCGTTCGGCGAATTTCTGGCGTTCAGATTCCGAACGGGCGTGACTGAGCGCGCGCGACGGGAAAGTGCCGAGGTGGATGTTCTTCTTGGGAGCATGCTTGAGATTGAGATCCACCAACTTGAGATCGAGGTAGTGGGTCATGGTTTGGTAGTCCCATTTGCCATCCTTCAGGAATGACGACGCTTTGCGCCGTTTGATCAGATCCGATTGCTTGTCGAGGAATGCACTATCCGCAGGGGTGTGCGCGTTGAAATCGCCGAGGACAATGACGTGCTGCTTATCGGCGATCAATTTGCCGATGACCTCTGTGAGAATCTTGGATTCTCGTAGCCGAACCTTGTAGTCCCCTGGGCACTGATGCACCACCAGGTAGTGGATCTTGTCGACCGTTGCATGAAGCGCCCCATGCCAGAGTCCCTCCCGATAGCGACCAACCAAGGTGATGGGCTTCTTCGCGGTGAGCCCCACCGCATAGCCCTCTTCTTTGAGGATCAGGGTGTGAGGGTGATCCCAAGACTTCCCGAACGTGGCGAGTTTTTCCTTGCTGAAGCCAACCAGTTCCTGAAGGGCGAGGACATCAGGATCTTGCTTTTGGAGCCACGAAGCAAGGCGTCCGTGCTTCTCTTCGTCGGCCCCGTTCCAAATGTTGTAGGTCATGACCTTGAGGTCTTCAGCCCTAGCAAAGGAAGCCAGGACAAGGAATAGGACGGGAAGCATGAGTCGCATAGGACACCACCATACCGCACCGTAGTGACGCGCATCAACCAAACCGTTTGCCAACAACGAACGAACTCTCCAAAAGGACGGTCAATAACCTCGAGATCCTGCTGCAAGAGATGGCGCATGCCATTAGGGCAAGTGGTCTTAGATTTATGATAGTCAAGATTGTTCATTTCCTTCGGGTCCCTGTTCAACTGATAGAGTACGGAGTGCGTTTCGTAAAAGTGAATCTGGGCGGATGGGATTGCCACAATAGCATTTATGACAGTCTTTAACCAACGCCAATAAGCTTGATAGCGGCTTGTCTTCCCTGCTGGCGCACCTGAGTTAGAAAGGCTTGTTGGATTCCACCTTGGTTGTGGTATCGACCGAGTTCGGCCGGAAGCCTGACGGAAATACTAACAAAGGCATTAATCATCACCCCGACGGTTTCACCTGTTTAATGGCAGGCGCCGGGGTGAAAGCCGGTCAAATCTACGGATCGACCACCAAAGACGGGAAGCATGCTGACGAGAGTGTCTTGGATGTCACGGATTTCAACGCTTCCATCGCTTGGCGCCCCGGCAGCGATCCCGGCTTTGAGGAGAACTCTACAAGTGGTCGTCCCTTTGGATTGGACAAAAAGGGCAAGGCGCGCAAGGAACTGTTTGGCTTGGTTTCATCGACCGATTCGGGTAAACCGAATCCATGAACAATCGGTCTTTTCTTGCCGCCTTTCTTCTCGCGACCCTGGCTGCATCAGCTCCGGCCCAGGATAAGTTTCGTGTCTACCTCGGCACCTACAGCAAGGGAGACAGCAAGGGCATCTACCAATGCGAACTGAACCTCGCGGACGGGTCCCTCACGCCACCGACCCTGGCCGTGGAAGCCAGCGATCCGTCTTTCCTCGCCTTTCACCCGAACAAACCCTTTCTCTACGCGGTCAATGAAGACAAGGCCTCGATCAGCTCCTTCGCTATCGATACGAAGACGGGAACCTTGACCTTTCTCAACTCGCAGCCTTCCCAGGGAGGCGCGCCCTGCCATCTGGTGGTGGACCCAACCGGAAAGAACGTCCTCGCCGCCAACTACTCCGGCGGAAGCTGCATCAGTCTACCTATCGGATCTGATGGCAAACTGGGAGCAGCCACCTCCTTTCAGCAACACCAAGGAAAGAGGATTCACGGGCATGCCATTCACGTCGACCCGAATAACAAGTTCGCCCTCTGCTGTGATCTCGGGCTCGACCAGGTCGTCATCTACCGTTTTGATCACGCCAAGGGCCTCCTCAAACCGCACGGGGCCTTCGATACGCCGAAAGGTACCGGACCACGCCACTTTGCCTGGAGCAAAGACGGCAAGATGGCCTTCATCAATGGGGAGAGTAATCTGACCCTGATCGCCTGTGACTATGACAGCGATAGCGGTGTCCTGAAGCAAAGGCAGGTGCTCTCAACCTTGCCGAAAGACGTCGAACGCAAAGGCGGCAGCACGGCTGAAACGGTCGTTCATCCATCCGGCAAGTTCGTCTATGTTTCGAATCGCAATCCCTACAACTCCATCGCCGTCTTTGCGCTCAACTCGAAAGACGGCACGCTGACAGCCGTCGGTCATCAGGGAACGGGGATCAAGACGCCTCGCAATTTCGCCATCGAGCCGACTGGCAACTACATGCTGGTGGCGAACCAATCCGGCGGCAATGTGATTGTCTTCAAGATCGACCAGGACACAGGCGCGCTGACCCCAACTGACATCAGTATTCAGGTGGCCAATCCGGTCTGCGTGCGGTTCATGGCCATGGATTGATCATCCCCTGACGGAATTCCCGATCCAACGGACGGATTAGGCAATCCATCCTACTTCGCGACTTTCTCCACCGTGATCACCGTCTTGTTGATATTACCGGTGCCGCTACCGCCTGTGACAGGATACGTCACGGTGTCACCACCAACAGAACCTTGGATGAAATATTCAAAGTCATGCCCAGGGTAAGGGATCCTTGCTTTCATCACGCGCTTGCCCTCAGGGATCAGGGCGAGGGTTTGGAAACTGTCGGTTGAGCCCATCTTGCGATAATGGATCGCTGGATTCGCGATCGTTCCATTGCCGATAAAGAGCACCTTTTGCTCAAACGTTTCGTTCTCATGCACCTGAGAGATCTCGGGCATCGCCCTCACAGAACGTTCTCCCTCGTACTTGCAACTGATGTCCCGGATTCCTAGATCGTTTCGGAAGACAGCGTCCCAGGTGCTCCTTTGCAACTGGGCAATCACTGCGAGTTCGGATTCGTTTCTGATGCGCTGGATTTCATGGCTCATGAATCTGTCCCAGGTTTCCATGATCTTCTCCTTCACACTGGGGAGACGATGATCTTCATCCGCATACTCGGAACGAACGATGGCCAACTTGCACAACTCGATCTGGCCCTTGAAGAAATGGTACCAGTACATGTAGCGATCCTTGTTTCCAGCGCCAACGATCGCATCCTTGTGCTTGCAGAATTCAGTATACACATGCATGGCATCGAGGAACTTAGGATCGGTTGGAGAGGCAATATCGCCATCCTCTGGCCATACCTCCATGATGGCGCTTGGCAGAGATCTCGATGATCTCGGGATAGCGCCCTTTGGGAATTCTTCGTTGACCCGCTGTGGTTCTCCAAGTCGGTCGGCCTTGGCTAGCAAAGCCCCAATCGCTTCCGACCGTTCGGGGCCGAAGTTGGCCTTGGCCCAGTCCTGGTAGAATGTGGTGATCATCCTAACAAAGTCAGGATCTTGCTTGTCGTGCGGAGTGAATGGATCGAAATCAGGATACTTACGGAGGCCATCAGCAATGCCCGGCATGGGATCGGCTACCGAAACCCTGTTGTCCCAGCTCAGTTGAGCATGCGCTGCCGATGACGGCGCGATCGAGTTCATGCGCCAGTGCTTGGCGATCAGTGCCTGAACACCACCCTGATGCAGTCCTGCCGCCACTTCGGAGAAGACGCCTGTTGCCCTTAATTGGGGCTGAATGAGCCTATTGTCTTCTTCATACCAAACCGATGACCATCCTTTGCGGCCTGCCTCGATGACTTGATCAAGGCCCTCGGCGCGATCCCACAAGGTGCCCAAAGCGATATCCTTTGGCAGGTCATCATCAAACTCCAAGGCGCGACCGGCGTCGAGGCTTCCAACTTTCCACCCGAAGGTCGCCATCTTGAAGGGGACATTCATCGCTCTCATCACTTCGTTGCAGTATCGATAGTCATCGGCAACGGCTTCGCGCTGCTGCGGGGATGGGTCATGGGTGTTGTAGGCCCAACATTCGTACGTCCACACCCAGTAGTAGTCTAACGGATGGGTTCGACTGATCCTTGTGAAGATTCCCTCATACAACGCCTTGGCGAAGGCTTCGTTGTCAGCTCCTCTGGATGTGGGAATCGTGAACCCGTGGGCATCTCTCATCCTGTCTCGGACAGAGGGAGGGCATGTCCGAATCCAGTCACGCGTGATGATGTGCGCTTCATCCCCTTCCTCATTTCTAGAACGATTGCCAGCCTCAAACACCAGGGGCGCCTCGTGGCCCAGTGCGGTCTTGACGCCCAGCTGCTTGGCATGGGTGAAGGCCTCATCTAACAGAGTTCCCACCTTGTTGAAGACGGCTGCCATCTCTTCGGGAGTCGTGGGCTCCTTGGTTCCAATGGCCTCTGACCCAAAGTGGTCATGGGCAAACAGCTGATCGGTTCCATTGGTAAACTCCGCGATCCTAACAGGCTGCTCACCCCAAATCGGTTCGAGTTCTTCGCCTTCCCGCCTAGGCACATCGCCCTTCGGGGGGGCAGTGGCGCCCCTACGAAAGGAACTGGCCCAATAGGCCTTATACGCAGCCTCAGGCTTGATGGTTCCGTCAGGATTGACATCCTCTTTGTGCCCAATCCACAAATGAGGCTCAGGGCCTTCTTGGGAGCCGGGACCACCCCTGAAGTAATGATGCAACCCGAAGAAGTTGAAGCCCATCTTGGCCTGCTGACCGATGAAGGACTTGTAGTCCGCCGTGTTCCACAAATCGGGACCCGCTGTAAAGTTATGGAAAGGAAGACATCCACGCAGTTCAAACCAAGGTTGCGCCTTCTCATCGTATCCACTGATGGGTATGGGGTAGCTTAGCTTCTTATCCGGAATCACATCGCCCGCCAAATTGAAGTGGCACCCTAGCAGTTCAGCAAAGCGGTAGGCGGCCGTCAACGTGGTGTAGGTATCCGCACCCGTGATAACCAAGATGTTTCTTTGGTCCTTGGCCACAGACTTGATGAGATAGCCTAACCGATTATCCGAACTGGGAGCATCGACACCTCCGTATTCAGCCTTCAGCTCGGTGATGATCGGTCTCGAGTTGGCGGCCACCACAATGACATCGCCGGCGGGCAGGCTGGCGACCTTGTCTGCCGCTTTCAGCTCAGGTGCTTTTCCGGTGCGAAGGAAGAGGTACCGTCTCACTTCTTTCGCCGCCTGCTTCTCGATGACGGACGCATCGCCTGGGCAAGCAATGTTCAAGGCATACACCTGAGATACCGAGAATGAGAGGCACCCTATCAGAATGGCTTCCAGTAAGCGAAGCCGTGATCTGCTACATGGCGCGCTAAACGGAGGCCTTAACTCGGAGGAACGACGTTCTTCTTCGAGGTGCCGGATCCGCTCTCGCCCATTGGCCTTCGCGCGCTGGGTTAGACCAGCGGGACGCGGCGAGTGATCCGGCTGCCTTTTGACAGGTAGGTCCGCGATGGGATCGCGCAACGATTTAGACATCAGGGTGGTTGTGCTCTTCATAAAAAATGCTCTTTCCTAAGGGGTGTGGGAGAAAATCTCCGCTAATTGTTCGCGCTGACAGACCGTGATCCGAGCGGCGATGGTCCACTTACCATTGAATTCGATGCCTCGTCTTCCTTTGATCAGTCGTCCTCGCCTTGGTCCTCAAAGATTTCTTCCAGCTCCTCTGCAATGCGCTGATCGCGATTGGTTTCAAGATCCTTAATCTCGGCTGCGATGCCCGTGACTTCCTTACGGAGCAATTCCAATTCGATTTTGGTCATCTTGAGATCGTAATCGAAGCGCTCCACCACTTTGCTCCTGAGTGCTTCCCGAACTCTCAAACTGGACTCCTCATCCGGCGCACGGCCCCACTCAATCTCTAGTTTCTCAATCTGCAAACCTATACGACGCCAGCGTAATTCCCGGTCAGCGGCTTCTTTTCCATCCTCGGAAAGCGTCTCATGATAGGCCTCGACCACCTCGGCAGCCTCTTTCATCGCTCCCTGATAATGATCCAAGGACTCTTGCTTGCCTATGTGCTCTAGCAAAACAATCGCTTCAGGGAGATGTTGCTTCAAAAAGGTTTGTACTTCCTCGAGCGTAAGCTCAGGCCGCTCGTCGTCGGGTTCACTTTGGGCGACGGCGATGGCGCTGCATGTCCAGAGCGTCCAGGCGAGGATGAAGCAATAACGGATCGTTTTCATAACTAACAAGAAATTAACTCAGGTAGGTTCAGCGCATGGTTCGTTTCTTGGCAAGAAGTCCACGGATTCTCCCAGCACGTTCCCAGGCGGCTTTGACGCGTGCGTTTGATGACTGCGGTGAGCCACTTGCAAACAAGCGGTCTGAGAGCAGAGGCTCGTTGGCCACCTCTGCAATCTCCACGGCCTTTTCAGCATCGGTGGACTTCTCTGGTGAGATCCGAGCGGTGGCAGGTGCCTGAGGGGTGGTCCATGGCGGCATGACTAACAACCCTGCCGTAGCTAAGATAGCGAAGCAGGCGGCTAAGGCAGCAATTCGCAAGGGTTTTGGAAAGACGGTGATCTTCGAAGTGCGCTGGTAGCGGGCAACAGTGTCCTCCGTTATGGGGTCTCGAGATTCTTCCTGCGGCACGTCCTGGATTGCCTCTTGCAAAACGCCAAGTTTCTCCAAATAAGCGGCGGCTTTGGGATCGCACTGAAGTTGTGCTTCTACTGCCTGCACGCGGTCGGCATCCAGTTCGTTGCTCCAATAGAGCAAGAGCTCGTCTTCGGTAACGTTCGAGTTCATACGGCGAATGATTGTGATAGCAAGGCGCTCAAGCGCTGTCTGGCGTTCCGCATCCGTCCAAGCACGGTGCCCAGCGGCGCGTCAATGACGCGGGCGATCTCTTTGAAAGGCATCTCTTCTTGCGTACGCAAGAGAACTACTTGGCGCTCTTTAGCCGGGAGTTTGGCAATGGCATCTTGCAATGCGGATACCCGTTCGCTTTGCATGAGTTGATCGCTTGGCGTGGCGTTCATGTCAGTCTCGGGAGGAGCATCAAAGCACCGTTCTGGCGATTCATGAATCTCGATCCGTTTGCGCCTGCGAACGATATTGATGGCTTCGTTATGACCGATACGATATAGCCAGGTTTTGAACTGGCATTGTTGCCTGAATTGCGGAAGGTTCCTGAGGGTCTTGCAGATGGTTTCCTGTTTCGCGTCTTCCGCATCTTGATGATGTCTCACGGTTTGCCAGAGGAAATTGTACAGCCCACGCTCGTAGCGTCCTAGCAGCGTCGCCGCGGCGGAAACGTCACCGTGCGCACAATAGTTGTTAATGAGAGTCATGTCGTCCACCCGAGGTCTGTGGCAGCACTGACGGGCAAGCGTGAGATTTATTGTCATTTTTTTATGCCACGAATCCACGGTCTTTTGAATGAAAGATCATCTTTCGACAACAGGTCGGAGACGTCGGACCATCCTAATAGTTGATACTTCAATCAAATATCGTGATTTAGGCCTAAATATCAATTATTGTGGAATGAGACAGTCCAACCTTGCTGATCCTCGCAAGTACAACCCACCCATGGTGAAGCCGATTTCCACCCGCATTCGTCAGTTGCTCCTCGGCGGGGACGTTCAGAAGGGCACGGATCGCCTGGCCACCTGCGCCATCAACCTCGCACGTGCCAGAGGAACGCTCTTTCGTTTGAGCCAGAGGGAGGATTCGCCATCTGCGAGCTCGTGCTCATTGAGCTTTACATGCTGTTACGAAATCCCGCCATCCTCAAGAAGCCCCTGACACCTCCACAAGCTGCCAACTTCTGCGACCAGTTACGACAGAACCCTAACTGGCAACATCTCGACGTCTCTCGTAAACTTTGGAAATGGGCAAACGCCACGACTTCAGGGTTTCGGCGGATCATTGATGCTCGCCTAGCCCTCACGCTTGAGCACCATGGAGTCAAGCACTTTGCCACTGCCAGCACCAAAGACTTTCTGGAATTTGGCTTTGAGGAGGTTTGGAATCCGCTAGAATAGACGCCTACTGGGTTTCGAGTTTGGAGTTTTGATTTTCAGGCAAAGGAATCACTCATTCAGAGTGCTTTATTTCGGTCGTTTCGTTTGGCTTCTTCGCGAGCCTTTTTACGCGCTTCGCGTTTTGCCTTTCTTTTCGCTTTGTCGCCAGGAGTTGGCTCATCGGTAACTTCCAGATCTTTCTTCAGAGATTTTGGCACTGTTACCGTTTTGCCTTTGATCTCGAGTTGTTTCACGATTCTGATCTGTTTGTCGATCTGGCCAGGTTCTGCGGCGTTCCCTCCGGGAATGAACTCTCCAAAGGGACGGCCAATAGCTTCGAGGTCCTGCTGCATGAGATGGCGCATCTCTTTGATGCGATCGTTTTGAGAATTTTGATAGGTCAGGTTCTTCATTTCCTTCGGATCCCTCTTCAAGTGATAGAGTTGATCTTCGTCAAAGAAGCCAGGGCGATCGGCTCCTCGGACACCGATGCCCAAACGTCCAATGTAGGACATGGCTTTGGGTAAGTTCTGCGGCGTGGCTCTCTTGATGGCAGCGATCTGTTCTTTGGTGTGGCGAACGGCAATGTAGGACCAGTCTTTCGTGACCGTTGCCCGCGCAGCTCCCATTTCGAGATAGAGATGATCCCGCCAGTCTTTGGCTTTCCCGTTTTTGAAAAGAGGGGTGAGACTCTGTCCATCGATGCGGTAGGACTCCGGCTTCTCCGCGTTACCCAGTTCGAAGAACGTGGGGACCAGGTCGATATTCTGCACAAGCTCTTCACACACCTGCCCTGCGGCGATTCCGCGTGGCCAACGCATGATCATGGGCACCTGACAACTACCGTGTGAAAAGACGGATGCTTTGCCATCGCGACCGTGATCCGGCGCAAAGATCACCAGCGTGTTGTCATCGATTCCGAGTGCCGCCAGCTTGCGGAAGATCGCCCCGAGCGAATCGTCGATCCACGCTTCACCAGCCACATGGCTATCGGGATCGAAACCTTTTTCCGCGATGGTTTTGAGAAGCTCTGCGCGAGGTGTCATGACCTTTGGAAGACTATCGATTTCCCCCTCTCCGGTGATGAGCGGGTGATCCATGGACTTTCGCCAGGACCTGTCCGGCCCGTGAAGCAGGGTGCTGCAAAGATGAAGGTAGAAGGGGCCGTCCTTGTTCGCTTCAATGAACTCCAGAGCTGCCACCGTCGTCCATTCGGGGTTGTGCTCAGAATAGGGCTTGGGCGTGTTTTCCGGGTAAACATTCTTCGCCCAGGAAAAGCCTAACATTTTGAGGTAACGACGCATCCAGCGTTCGTTGTGCTTGAACTGGGCCGAGATTTCAGGCCCTGGGCTTGCGTTTTTGGAAATGTTGATCCATCTCTCTTTGCCTCTGTAGAACTCCGGAAAATCCGATTGGGAAGTAAGGTGGAATTTTCCAACAAATCCGGTGGTATAACCAGCTTCGCGGAGAACGTTGCTAACGTTCATTTTGTCGCGTTCCAGGGCGACATTGAATTTGGGAAGCCCCTGATTCTCTTTGCCGCCGACCTCTTCGACGTAAAGTTTGCTATGCGAATTGCCAGCAAACCGGCCGGTGAGGAAGCTGTATCGAGATGGCGTACAAACCGAGCTACTGACGTAGGCGCGCGTGAACTTCATGCCTTCCTCTGCCATGCGGTCAAGATTGGGCGTGTAGGTCTCGCCCCCAAAGGCGGCGATGCTCGAAGGGTTCTGATCGTCGATCAGAAACATGATAATGTTAGGTCGCTCGCCGCGATCGGCGGTGGCAACGATTGCCGACAAACAGAAGATCGTATAGGCAATATAGGTTTTCATGGTGAGATTTTTGGGATAGCAGCAGTATGTGTGGTGTCATTTCGATGATTCAGGCGCTTGGCTGGCCTTCTTTGCTTGGCGTTCCTTGATGCGCTTGACTTTATTCTTATCACGTGCTGCTTTCTTCTCTTTTTTCGACATTCTTTTGGCGGGTGCACCTGCATTAGGATTCCAGCGTTTTTCCTGCTTGCTTACCGGGTCTGCCATTTCGTCGAGCCATGCATTGTATTTGGCGGTGAGTTTAGAAACTACTTTCGGGTGTTTGGCAGCGAGGTCTGTCGTTTCGCTGAGATCTTTTTCCAGATTGAAGAGTTCCATACGATTTTTCTCTGCGACCAATTTCCAATTCCCGGAACGAATGGCCCATTTCCCTTTGGCACCCGCAGAACTCCAATACAGTTCGTTGTGGAGTTTGTCGGTTTCACCTTTGAGGGCGGGCAGGATGCTCTTGCCGTCGAGGCGCTTGTCCTTTGGCATCGGAAGCCCGGCAGCGTCGAGAGCCGTGGCAAACAAATCAATCGACCACATGGGAACGTCGCACTTCTTTCCGCCTTCCAGCTGTGCAGGCCATGACACAATGAAAGGGACATGAACTCCGCCTTCGTAGTCCATCTGCTTGAAGCCGCGAAGTGGTGTATTGTTAGCGTTCATGGCACCAGAACCGCCATTGTCTGTGAGAAAGACTAGCAGCGTATTGTTAAAAAGGTCGTGTTTCTTAAGCGACCGAACAATTTCCCCAACTCCCATATCGAGGTGCTTGATCATGGCCATCAGGGTGTCGCGTTTTTTGTCTCCGGTGACATTCTTGATATCTTCTTCAGGGGCCTCCGGTGGAGCATGCACTGCGTTGTAAGCGACATAGAGAAAGAAAGGCTCCTCCTTGTGGCGGTTGATAAAATCGACCGCTTCCTCAGTGATTCGAGTGGTGAGGTAGCCTTCTTCTTTGATGGGTTTGAGGCCACGATAAATAGGGTGATCCATGTCTGAGTGGTCAAAGTAAGGATGCGCCCCGCGTCCCATGAAGCCATAGAACTCATCGAACCCTCGATTCATGGCGTGGTATTCTTCAGTGAGTCCGAGATGCCACTTACCCAATGCACCAGAGACGTAACCGGCTGGCTTCAGTCGCTGTGGAATAAACACTTCATCAAGCGGAACGCCTGAGCCGCCCTCCCCTGCTGTATAGATTCCAAAGCGTTGCTGATACCGGCCTGTCATGAGTCCCGCACGAGTCGGCGAACACACATGTCCACTGGTATAGCCCTGTGTACAGATGACGGACGCATGGGCGAGGGCATCAATGTTCGGTGTATTGACTTCTGGCGGGGAGTGCGGATTGTAGCTGACATCAGCATAGCCTTGGTCGTCTGTGAGAATTATTACGATATTAGTCTTTTCTTCCGCCAAGACGATGGAGGCCATTCCGATCAGGCTGAGGATCAGTGCTTTCAGTAGGTGTCGAAGTCTCATGGTGGCTATTCAGGATTTTTTTCCAGGTTCAAACTCTTGTGGTGAGTTTATCCGAAGAAGGCAAGTTCGCCGATTCGTCCGTGCTAGAAGCCCAAGCTTCGATTTCGGTTCGAAAGGACATGGTATTTCGTGCGCTCCACGACATGGAGATGTCTTCACCATGGCAGGCCGACGGCGACGTCGGCGCGCCCAGCAGGAGGGTTATCCTGAGCGTCGTGGATAGTTACGAAATTCTATGCCTAGCAGGTCATTCGGCGTTGGATTTCGGAGAAATCCACGACATTACCCTGCTGCTATGCGAGGAAGCCGCTGAGCGGGCCAGTGCTGTCCCCGAACTCGGTCATGCCGGTGCCCATTAGCTGGGCTTGGGTTAGCCAGAGGTTGGCTAGGGGGGTGTCTTTGGGACAATTAAGCACGCGACCCGTCTTGATTCTTCCGTTGGCAGAACCGGCGACGACGACGGGAAGTTCGTTCATGGTGTGGTCTTTGCCGTCTCCTAATCCTGATCCTAGGGTGACGATGGAGTGGTCGAGGAGGGTGCCTTCGCCTTCATTGATGGCATCCATTTGTTCTAGCACTTCGGCAAACAGTTCCATGTAGAAGCGGTCGACCTGAACGAGGAAGTTCTTCACGCTCTCGTTGTCTTGGCCGTGGGTGAGGCCGTGGTGAGATTTGGTAAACTTCAACTCATGGTACTCCTGCGGAGAACCCCATCTTTCGGGCGCGAGCATGAAGGTGGCCACGTGCGTGAGGTCACCTTGAAAGGCCACCACTAGCAATTTGCCCATCAACCGGATGTACTCACCTCGGGTCATGGGGCCTTCTTCGGGTTCGGGCACATCGGCCTTCTCCCGCGTGCTGTAGTACTGATTCAGCTTCTCGATTTGCCTTTCGATTTCCCTAACGGAATCAAAGTATTCGTCCAACTTTTCCTTGTCCTGATAGGTTAGGTTCCTTTTGAAGTTGGAGGCGTCTTCTAAAATCAAATCGGTGATGTCCTTATCCGCTTTCTTCGTCTTGAAGAGGCGTTCGTAGACCTTCCTCGGATCCTTCATGGAGGTCGCGACATGCTCCGGACCGTACCAGGAAATGTTGTCGAGGTAGATCGATTCTTTGAGGTCTTTGAAACTGTTGCAGTTCAACTCCAGGGATCGAATTGGCGTGCGATGACTAACCTTATCCGCAATGAGGTGGTCGAGCGTGCGGTCCATGGGGTAGGCCGACTTGAACTCTCCTTGTGCATTAGCCGATGAGAGGAAACAGGAACTGGCCTGATTGTGCACATCGACCCCGTTGACTTTGACGGTGGCTAAGCCGGTGATCAGGGAAATCTTTTCGCCGACGTTCTTGAGCGGGCTCAAGGTGGGCATGGAGAGAAAGTCCTTGTTGCCCTTTTCCGGGAAGAAGTGATCTCGCACGAAGCCCATGGGCGAGTAGAAGGAAGCGAATCTCAGAGGTGGCTCTTTGAGCTTCTTCTTGCTCGGGCCGGCGGCATTGATTTCCAGCCAGGGGAGAGCCATCGCACTACCACTGGCCCCAAGGAGAAACTTCCGCCGATCCATAGATTTCATGGCTTACTAGTCTGGGTGAAGATGGGGTGAACCGCAATGTTTTTGATGACGTCGCGCATGCGGTAGTCTGCTCCCTTGCTTGCGGCGGTGATTTCACCGACGGCGACGCGATCTGCGAGGGTAAGTTCTCTGCCCAGTGCGTAGGAGAGGAGGTGGCCGATGAAGGCTTTGGCGAAGGTGTCCTTTTCGGCCAGGACGGCGTCCTTGAAGCCGACGACGTCTTCAAAGTGATGTCGCCCAAACAGGGTTCCGCTGGCATCGACCTTCAAGCCGGTTCGATAATCGTCTCTCCAGCGGCCTAACAAATCGAAGTTTTCCAGGGCAAAGCCTAGCGGATCGATCTTGGCATGGCAGCCGGCACACTGGGGCTCACTGCTGTGCTGTTGGAGTTTCTGTCGAACGGTTAGGCCTTCGCGTTGCAGCGTCTTGTCGTCTGCTCGCAAGTCCGGTATGTCATCTGGCGGAGGCTCGGGAGGATCATTGAAGACGACCGCGGAGACCCAAGAGCCTCGCGTGATGGGGAGCGATCGAAAGGGGCCGGAGGTCATGGCCATGACGGCGGCGGTGGTGATGACGCCGCCGTATCTCCGATCGCTGAGCGGCGTCCGCCTGAATTCGATGTCGCGCAGGTTGACGTTGATTGCGTAGGTCGCGGCCCGGCCTTCGTACCACTCGGCTAACAAGTGACTGCGGTAGGTGAAGTCGGCGTCTACCAGTTCCGAGATCGGTCTGTTTTCAATGAAGATGGTTTCGAAATTCAAGAGCGGCTCTAACATCATGTGCATGCCGCGTTTGTAGGAGATCTTGTCGTCGCCTCCGAAGTAGTATTCCCGGTAGGTTTTGAAGTCGGGTTGTGCTGACACCAAGCTATTTAGTTTCAGCCACTGGGGCGCAAGCTGTCGCAGAAATTTTTCACACGCCGGTGGTTGAGCATGCGATCGACTTGCGCCGCTAACACGTCCGTGTTGTTGAGGTTTCCTTGGGCGGCTAGCCCAAGCAATTCGTCGTCGGGGATGGAGCTCCAGAGAAATAGAGCGAGCCTGGCGGCTAGATTGAAGGTGTTTTGGTTTGGCGAGGCTTCGTTCGTTTCGTTGTGGACGAGCATGAATCTCGGGGAGGCGAGGGCCGCCGACACGACGGCTTTCATGCTTTGGGTGAAGTTACCGCTCTTCTGGAATTGTTTATCGAAGTATCGTTGATAGAGTGCTAGCGTTTTCTCGTCGGGGGGTGAGTGGAAGGCTTTGAGAAGAAATTTTTGGATGCGCTGATGAGCGATTCCTTCGACGGGCTGCTGCTGTTTGGGCTTCGCCTTTTCGGGTTGTTTCCAACTTCCTACCAGCTCGTCTTCGGCAACACCTTCTTTGCTTGCAACCAGGCTTTCGATTTGGGTTTTCGTTAGGGCTGAGCGGTAGAGGCGGATGTCGTTTAGGCTGCCATGGAAGGGTTCTTCTCCGTGCGCACCGATCGCCATCGGTGCTGTGCTTTCCACTTGGATCTTGCCCTCTAGCGCTTTGCTGCCGATCTGTTTGCCATCGACGTAGAGGGTGATTTGTTTGCCGTCGTAGGTCCCAGCCACGTGATGCCAGTTGCCGTCGCTGAGCGTTTTGGGGTCGACCGAGGCGCCGAACTCTTCATAGCTGCCTGAGATTCCGGCGCCGATCCAGAGGCCCCAGGTGTCGCCGGTGCGGCCAATGGCTAACAGTTGGCGACGCCATCCGTCTTCACGGCGCACGATGGTCTGCCAGTGGTCTGTCACTTTGGTGGGTTGGATCCAGGCACTGATGGTGAGTCCGGTGCTGTCCGTGGCGGCTGATTTGTCGACGGTGATGGACGCAGGCCGGGGCCTGGTTTTGGTGCTCAGGGGGTCTTGGAATAAGTGATCCCAAACTCCGCAGTTCTGGTCGAAGTTCTCGGCATGAACGATAGATCGGCTGAGGTCCATGAAGGACTGCATGAGGACTGGTGACAGGCTTAGGTGATCACCACGATTGTTGAATCCATTCTCGGCCGGAGGATCCTTGGGAAAGGCCATCACCCCTAACAATCGATTTTCTAGCATTTGCTGAAGTCCCATCACGCGATTGCCGACCTTCGCGACCTTGGGCATCTGGCCTGTTTCTGGTCTGAAGTAGTTGTTGTGATCCCTGATGATCCGATCGCTGATGGAATAGACCCAGCATTCCAGATCGAAGAGGTCCCGAACGGCGTTCCCGTACTCAAAGCGATTCATACGCCGCAACCGCATTGGGACCAGGGCCTGGTGATTGGCTGTGGCTCTGTCAAAGGCACTGTTCAGCCCCGATAGCATGAACGTGCGCTGATCGTCGCTGGGCTGCGCTTCGTCTTCGGGAGGCATTTCGTTCTTGGTTAATACCTCTAGCAGTTTTTCGATCAGCTCTGGATTTGCCTCTAGATCTGACCAAAAGGCATAGGGGGTGAGATCGACCTTGCCCTTGGTCTTCTGCCGCCCGTGACAGTCGTAGCAATGCTTTTCAAGCAGGGGTTGGATTCCATTTTGGAAGTTATTTGCCTCGGTAGGCGGAGTCTGGGCTTGTGTGGTGGACGCGAAGACAAGAACTGCCAGGACCAGCGTCCATCGCCAAGATGATTTTGAGGAAGTGCGCATGCTATCTTTGAGATAGTTTGGCATTTTGAGCGCCTAGGTCGAGGGGGAAAGGTGGCTTTCATGTTCGTCATATTAGGAGTCGGCGGCGACTGAATGTCACCGAGCTTGGGGACCACGCGGTGCTCAAGGGTGCTGAGGCATTTTTTGCAGACGCCTAAGCCATCACGATTGAGGCTATGCCCATTACGATGAGCATGATGTAGAGGATTATTCGCAAACGCTCTCGCGGAACGAAAGTTCCTAGCCAAACACCTAACAGGCTTCCTAGTATGACAGGCGGTGCGAATAGGAATCCTTTGCCGGCAGCCCGCAGGATATTGGGTCCGAGCGCCATCCAGATCATCAGAAGACCAACGGGCGAAAGAATAGCAAAGTTAGCAAAGAGAAATGCTTTGATTTTTTCGCCATTCCATTGATGTGCCGCCACCCATAAGACGAGCGGAGGTCCTCCCATACCTTCGCTCAGAGGAAGTCCGATCCAGACGAGCAGGGGAATCGCTACGATTGCCATGGCGAATCCGATCAGGCCTTGCACCACGGCTGCGACCTACAGAATAATGCCGATGAATAACATCATGAGTGGGTGGCCAAGGTCGAGGTGGTGATCTTGTCACACCAGCCCCCTCAGAGAGCAAAGATTCGTTGTAACGCTTCAGAAGTCTACCGTGTATAAGGGACGAAACGTGTCCGCCATAGCCGAAGAAGACGCTGCCTGCGTGCGTTCGATCCTAGCGGGTCGCCCTGAGCGATTCCGCGAGCTGGTCGAGCGGTACCAAGATCGTGTCTTTGCCATCCTTTCACGCTACGAGCGTGACCGCGGCCGGGTGGAGGACATGGCGCAGGACGTCTTTGTCAAAGCTTGGCGGCACCTGAAGAAATTCGACCCTTTGAAAGCACCTTTTGAAAACTGGCTGTCACGCATAGCGACGAACGCGGCACTCAATCATGTGCGTGCCGAGAAGCCCTTTCGTGAGCAGGTGCCGATTTCGCAACTCGGTAAGGGCGCTCTTGAATGGCTTCAACAGGAAGATAACTCTGCCCCGCTCGAAGCCATGGAGGCACGGGAGATTTTGAATCGCTGCATGGCGAATCTCACCCCGGATGAACAACTCATTCTAACTATGGCTGAGATCGAAGGGCGCACGTCGCCAGAGATCAGCGAACTCACCGGCAAAGCGGCCGGAACCATTCGGGTCGCCCTCCATCGCGCCAAACAGAAACTTGCCGACAATCTAACACGCCTACAAGAATCCTTATGAAAGACAACTATCCTAAACTTGAGAAACTCTTCCGCGCCGCTCGTGAAGCACCCGGTGTCGCTCCGCCGGAGACCTTTGCCGATCAAGTCATGTCGCAGGTCACGCCTTCTTCGGCTGACAATGTGATCACGATCGATTTCCTCCTGCCGAAACTGGCTTGGGCAGCGGCCTTTGTCATGGCGGCCTTTCTAACCTCGGAGGTCATCATGAATACCAATGGTCTCCCCAGTCTCACGGCAGGCACGGACCAGTTGGCTAGCGCTTGGGATTCTGAACTCGATACTGCCATCATCACGCCATGAATACGAAATCGAAACTCATCATCGCCTTTGTCGTGCTCTTCCTGACAGGCGTCGTCACTGGTGTCATGGGGACGCGGATAGTCTACCGCAACATGCTGGCCAAAGCGCTCGAACGGCCATCGATTCTTTCGGAGCGGGTCGAAGCGAGCCTCGGCAATCTCTCCCTGTCGCCCGAACAAGACCAAAAGATCGCGCAGATCCTCACAGAATCCCGCGAGCAAAGCCAAAACCTGCGCGAGGAATTTCGGCCGCGATTCTGGACGATCCTCACGGAGACCCATCGGAAGATCGACAGTGAGCTGACACCTGAGCAGCGCTCGCAGTTTCGCAATGCAGTGCGAGATAATCTACCTCTCTTGCAAAGAGTGATTGAGAGACATGAGGCTGAGGCGCAATAATATTTCTCGATGCCTGTAACGCTTTCTTCGCGTCAGGTGTATGGGTGGCATGAAGATCATCACCACCCTCCTTCTGCTTCTCGCCACGATTGCGGTTGGAGCCACGAAGGAACTACCTAATAGCCAAACACCTCTGTGAAAGCGTTAATCCAAATATAAATTACAGATAAGCAAAATGAGAAAACTATTAGCTACAGCATTTGTGATGGGATTCCTAACGCTAAACTCAAGCCTTCAAATTCCCATGAGTTAGATGTCTCAATGCTTTCACTTGTCGCAAACTCGATACCAAGAAACTCCGCTTCTATCTAATAAATCCTTCAGTGATGTTAGGAATTATGCGCGATTTATTCAGCTAAGGATTTTTTGAGAATACATAAAATGAAACAACAAGATTTGAGGAAGACTATTTATAGCTCTCTAGTATTTCTGGCATCCTTGTCGGATCTCCTAGTCGCAGAAAGCTTTCCACAGCGTTTGTCATTGGAGAACTTGTCCTCCCAGACGATTAAGCTATCGCTGACACTTCCTACACCTTCCAACTACGAACTGCTGCAAACCGAGGATCTTAGTTTATGGAGTGTATTTACTTCGGGAATAGCCAGCGAGAACCCGATTCTGTTCGAGGTTCCAGTGACCTCGAGCCCTCTGTTTTTTCAGGCGCAGTGGTCTATTGATGAGTTTACAATCTCGATTGATGCGCCTCCTTTCCCAATCAAGGTCGGCGATGAGCCCCCCCTGTTGTCTCAGGCGACTTCAAGAGGTCAGCCAGTATCTGGATTAGGAATTCGTTGGGCAATCGATCGTACAGACATTGCTTCGGTCAATGCAATGACAGGGCAGGTCAACGCACTCAGTCCGGGGGTCGCTGCAATTACTCTGGAGAGCGAAGGCGGGACGCTTGTGACCCGCAATCTTGTTGTTGTCGCTAATCACAGCAGCGCCCCTCAAGCCTTAGATGCGTTTTTTGGTCTGGATGACGCCTTGCCTATATTTCTTTGTTTCCAAGCCATTCCGGGTCCATTGGATGGAATGCCTATTACCTTTACGCACAGTCTGAATCCTGCCGATGTCACACCGGATAAGTTTCGTGTAATGACGGCTAGTGGAGCCAAGTTGATGGTAGAATGCGCAACGTTAGCCCCTGCTGTGGATCGTAATGAGAACAAGACGGTTTTATTAATCGGCGATCTCGGCAACGAGCAAGTGGACCCGATCGACCCGCCCCGCAAAGTATTGGTCGTGGGTGACCTTTTCACTGCAGAGGACCAACCTGGTGGACCACAAAACCTGGTGGGAGCAGAGCTCGAAGTCGTCAGTCTGTTCGATTTTGTTCGTTATGCCTATGCCGAAGTAATTCCTGAAGAAAAGTGGGGACAGAGCGTGCCAGCGGGAGCACCTGCAGGCGCTCCTATCTGGATGGTGCAAACAACCTGGCAGGGAGGAATTGCCGCCATCAATGGTGATACCACGGGTGAAACAGAGCGTCAGTTTCAACGAATCGGTATGGCACAGGATGATGGGAAAGTAACTCCGGTGGTCCCATTTGCGATCACCGACATTGGTGATAATGATAACCACCACGAGCTCTGGGTGGCAGGCTTTGGGGTGCCTTTATGGGTGGAAATGGATTCAGAAATCGTGCAAGACCCTCGCGGCGACCCCAACGCGGCAGATCGAATCTTCATTGCTCACCCCTAATTTGAACCTCGGCATATCGAATGATCTGATTGCGAAGTTTCTTTCTTTGAGCTGGGTAGAACGGTAAAGTTCCAAGCCTTTAAAAGAGTCGGTAAGGAAAACCATTTCCAGGCATCAATATAAGTCCGTCGGAAAGTATGTAGTTGTATTAAGGGGAACAAGGACCCACAGGAGAATCCAGGTTGTTGGTGAACACGAAGATCTGACTGGAGCACTCGTTCTCCTCCAATTCTTCACGCACTAGCAAAGCCAAGCCGTCAAAACTTCGGCGAAGGTCAGCCGGCTGCAGTGCGAGACAGACTCTCAATCCCCGGGTAAAGATCATTGTGAGGTCGCAGTTTGATCCGTTCCATAGATGCGCAACATGGCGCCACCTGGAAACGTAAGCTCCGCACGCAAAGAGGGCAGCCCAACTCTTTTCCAGCGACGTCATCGGTTTGCTCAGTGTCGGCTACCTCGACCTCAACAAACGAAGGCTGCCTCCTGCCATTGCCAGCCTCACGACGCCACCGCAACACGGTCGCGTAGCACAAGCCCTGTCGTCGGCAGAATTCCGCCGCATTCAACTCGCTCTCTTCCAATCTTTGGAGACCGGTTCTTCGCATCTGTTCACTGGCTTTCTTGCCCATGTTTCCCTGTCGCCACCTCCACCCCTGCCGTCCCCTCTATTCGTAGGAGGCATCGTCAAACGCTTACGGCCAAAAAGCAATTTCCTATCTGTTTGGAAGGAGAAGTACGGCGGCAGCACCGGGCGGTGGATCAAAGAATCAGTGGTGCCCAATCTCAAGTCTTGGGGATTCAACACGGTAGGCTGGGTGCAAGAGGTGACCGTCAAGCAGTGGCGCCATTCCCGACCGTTTACCAATGATGAGTACCAAGCGCTCCGCATGACTTACTGCCATCTGTTGCCGTAATCGCATCAGTGGGAGAAGCACACCGTGCATTACGATTTCCGCAGCGAGGATTGGAAGGCATGGTGCGACTACATCGCGCACTCGCAGTTTCGCAGAGCAGTGCGTGATGATCTACCTCTCTTGCAAAGAGTGATTGAGAGACATGAGGCCGAGGCTCAATAATAGTTGTCAACGCCTGCAACGCTTTCATCCCGTCAGGTGTATGGGTGGCATGAAGAGCATCACCACCCTCCTTCTGCTTCTCGCCGCGGTTGCTGTTGGAGCCACGAAGGAACGACCCATTGCCACGGTGCATGTCTTCCTGAAGGAAAACTGCCCCATTGCCATTTATCATACCAAGACGCTCTCTGAACTCCACGAGCGCTTCGCGATGGACATCGCCTTTCGCGGCTACGTCTCCACCAGCAAAGCCACAGAGCAAAGCGTGGCCGCCTTCAAGGCCAAGTTTGTCATCCCCTTTGCCATCGAACCCGATGCGAGTCTAAGCAAAGCGCATCACTTCGGCGCGAAGGTCACCCCGGAAGTAGTCGTCCTCGATCGGGACGGCAAGACCCTCTACCGAGGCCACATCGACAACACCTACGCCGACTTCGGCAAACGCCGCCGGGTCACGACTTCGCACGATCTCCGCGACGTTCTTGAAGCCCTCGCCAAAGGCGAAGCCGTTGAGCCGAAAAGCACCGAAGCCGTCGGTTGCCTCATTCCCGCCGCCAAATCCTAACCACCGCACTTTTATGAACTCGAAGATCATCACCGCACTGACATTGCCTCTCATTTCTCTGCCCCCCCTCGTGGGTCAAGACGTAGTCACCTACACCAAGGACATCTCGCCCATCATCTACAATAACTGCACCGTCTGCCACCGAGAGGGCGAGATCGGCCCTTTTCCGCTGACGAACTTCGAAGAAGTGCGTGACGAGGCTTACACCATTCTCCACGTCACCCGCAAAGGCCTCATGCCGCCGTGGATGCCCGATCGCGAGTTCAGCAATTTCAAATTCTTGGGCGAGCGCGGCCTAACGGATCAAGAGATTGAAACCATCGCCCAGTGGGTTGAAGCCGAGATGCCGGAGGGCGACCCTGCCTTTGAAGCACCCATGCCCAAGTTCACCGAAGGCTCCGCCCTTGGCAAACCCGACCTCACCTTGCGTGCCGCCGACCCCTACAAGATCAAGGGGAGTAATGAAGATGAATACCGCGTCTTTGTGCTGCCCACCGGACTGACAGAAGACCGCGATCTCGTCAGTGTCGAGTTCCGCCCTGGCAATCGCACCATCTTGCATCACGGCTTGCTTGCTTTCGACACCACTGGCAAAGCGCGCGAGAACGATGTTAGTGATCCGTACTCTGGGTACGAAGTCTTTGGCGGGTTTGGCATACCTGTCCGTCCCGATGCTCAGCTCCCCGGCTACACACCCGGCGCCGTACCTCTACGTTTACCCAAAGGGGTGGGCATTAAACTGCCCGCTGGCGCTGACATTCTCATGCAAACCCACTATGCCCCATGGCCGGTGAGGGATTCCGATCAATCCAGCGTCAACCTGTTCTTCGCCGACGAGCCGGTGGAGCGCTATCTCAAAACACGCCAGATGATGCCCTTCGATCTCGTTGAGGAGGACACGCTACGCCCGCCGCAACTCAATCTGTCAGAACGTCTCGCCGTTGTCCAGGAACTCGCCGATGAATTCGGCCAGTCCAGTTTCGGCCAGCCCGGAAACGGCGGCGATATTGCTGATCGCCTAGGAGAGGGCTTCGGCGGCAGGCTCGAAGGCTGGTCACTCTTCAAACTCCCCCCTGACAAAGTCTCCCGCTTCCACGGCATCTGGAACGTGGACGAAGACATCAGCCTCATCAGCATCTATCCGCACTGCCATTTGCTCGGGAAAAGCTGGGAAATCTACGCCATCGATCCCGAGGGCAATCGCGAGAACCTCCTCAAGATCAATTCATGGGACTTCAATTGGCAGGGAGACTACCCCCTACCCAAATACGTCAAAATTGACAAAGGGTCGACCATCCATGCCATCGCCACCTACGACAACACGGCTGATAATCCCCTGAACCCTAGTGTGCCGCCAAAGGCAAGCGGCTGGGGAGGGAAGACCACAGACGAGATGTATCTTCTCGGATTCAACTATGTCGACTACCGCGAGGGCGACGAGAACATTTCTCTGAGCCATGACGATCCTAAAGCCTCCGAGCCGTTGTCTCCATTGCAGGTACGTCAGAATACCGATCTAACGTATTCACTTCTTTACCAGCCGATTTCCGAATCATGGACGATCGAACGCTCAGACGATGGCTTGAACTGGACTCCCTATTTCCCGCCCGCGCCTTCTTCTTCCGTCAGCTACGGCACTGCGGTCATACCCGTTGTCCCCAATGGGAAGCAGGTGAATTTCTTCCGCGCCACCACCAACCCTTAACATCGCAACCAGCATGAGAATACTACTCCTGCCACTTGCCTCCTTGATAATCATAGGCTGTGCCAGCCCGCAGAGCAACCGTCCGTTGGCAAAGCGAAACCAAGCCGTGAACGCTGTCCAGCAGCGTTTCCAAGCACTCGACATCGACGGTAACGGCGGACTCTCCCGTGCCGAGTTCGCCGAGTCCCAAGCCGCTCAACGCTCCGCTGATCCTGACAGCTTATTTAACGCCGCCGACACGAGCGGCGATGGAACCCTCACCTCCAACGAACTCCAGCAAGCGTTCCGTAAGCTTCGGTCAAACCGCCATTAATAGTCTCTTCAAGAGATACTCCTCATGAAAACGCCAACTATTCTACTGCTTCTTCTCACCGGTTGTGCGCTCCTGGTTCTACCTTCTTGCGTCAGTCGCACGGTCGTCCGAACGCCGCTTGTTCCTCCAGCAACGGTACCAGTCGCCGCTGGCACATCATTGAAGGTGCTTCCGCGAGGCTACCGTACCGTGAACGTCGATGGTGCCGTCTACTATGTGCACGGCGACCGTTGGTATCGCAGACATAGCGGGCGCTACGTCGTCGTCACTCGGCCCGCCCGATATCGTGTCCCTGCGCGCCGCCCGGCGCGCGCGGCCGCCGTTCATCGCTACCGCAAACACTAGCCTATCAACACAATGAAACCTTATTTCTACTCCATTCTCCTCTTGCTCGGCATCGCGTCGGGTGCCGCCGCGCAGTCGCGACTTCCCTCGATCGATTTCGACGAGCAGATCGGCGCGGACGTAGAACGTGAAATCCTAAAAGATCCCAAAGAGTATCCGATCCTTCCCAAGAAGGGCAACGAAGCCGTTTATAATTATCTTGAGAAGATCAAGACCAACATCCTCAATTCCGGCAAAGTCACGCACGCCAAGGATTTTGATTGGACGCTCCATGTGATCAACGATCCTAACACCATCAATGCCTTTGCCACACCCGGCGGCTATATCTACATCTATACAGGTCTCATTCACTTTGTGGACAATGAAGCTGAGCTTGCCGGGATCATCGCTCACGAGATGGCTCACGCCGATCGCCGTCACTCCGTGTAACAAATGGGTAAGAACGCCCGGTCGCGCTTGTTGAAACGCAGGCGAGGCGGAGATGATGGGCGCGTGTTAGGGCAGCTGCGTTCACTCCGCTACGATCGGACGCATGAGAGCGATGCAGACGAGTATGCTGTCATTTATATCTGCGCCACCAACTACCACGCCCCCAGCATCACCGGCTTCTTTGAGAAGACGGCTGCCGAAGGAGGCCGCCAACGCCCGCAGTTTCTCAGCACGCATCCCAACCCCGACAATCGAGTCGAAGCGATGAACGCAAAGATCAAAGAGATTGGTTACTCGGGCACGGTCAAAAACACGTCCGAGCACGAGAAGATCCAAGCGGGCCTTCCGAGTGTCGCTGTTAGTGCAAGTTCTAGCAAAGAGCCTCCACGCAAACGTCTTCCACTCCGCGAACGACGGGGACCACGGCGATAAGAAAGAGACTCCTACGCGTTCCAACAGGGATGTTGTCTGCATCCAATTCTACAATCCTTCCTCATGAATAAGATCATTCTCCTGAATCTCGCTTGGCTCGTCGCTTGCGTCGGTGCCTTTGTCATCGGCAAACAAGCCACGTCCAACACAGCCTCGCAGGCGAGTCAGCAAGTAGACGTGAACGCCGCAGGGAGGTCGCTCATTCCCGGCGAGAAAGCAGATCCAAATGCCACCGCTCTCAAGGACGCGTGGCCAAATCCAACGGGGGAAGCCCCACCCTGGTGGCTCATGAAAGACGGTGTCTTGTCTGACAAAGACATCACACGTGCCATGGAAGAAGTGATGTCCATGTCAGATCCTATCGAACGGGCCTTGCTGTTCTCGCAACTCATGAGCAAGCTCACGCCAGAGAATGCGGAGGCCGCCTACGCTGCTCTTCGATCCAAAGCCACCGGATTTGAAGCCGCTCAAAGCATGGGACTCTTCGCCTATGCGTGGGGAAGTATTGATGCCACGAAAGCCATGGCCTTCATGGAAGAGAATGGCGGACGTATGGGTAGTTTGATGAAAGGGCCAATCCTTGGCGGCTGGGCTTCGAGCGATCCTGATGCCGCCATCGCTTGGATGGCTGACCAGGAAGACAACGGTGAAAAGACCCGCATGTCTAGGGGACTCATTGCTGGCTTGGCACGCACAGATACGGCCAAAGCCACTGAATACATGACGAGCTTGGGAGAAGATGAGCAAGGTCGATATGTCGGCGTCATTGCTAGTGAAGAAATGAAGAAGGGAATCGACTCGGCAGAAGAGTGGGCGCTTGGATTGGAATCAGACCAATTGAAAACGGATGCCATGGAAGAAGTGGCTCGCACCTATGCTAGACAGGATCTTGACAAAGCCGCCGACTGGGCTCTCAACCATACGGACGACGCGACTTCCAAAGATGCTGTTGCCGAAGTTGCCAATGAACTGACCGAGCGTTCGCTTAAGGATGGTGATATGAGCTCAACCATCGAATGGGTTTCAGATCTCCCCGACGGAAATGTCAAAGATGAAGCCATGAAAGAGATGTTCCGCGAGTGGGGGCAGACCGAACCCGGAGGCGCCAGCGAGTATCTTAACGGTCTCCCTGACTCACCGACCAAGGATTACGCCGTCAGCGCGTTTGCTAAAGAGATCTCACATGAAGATCCCAAAGTGGCCATGCAATGGGCCACCAGCATTCAAGACGAGGCGTCCCGCGTGTCGACCTTGGAATCCACCGCACGTACTTGGTATCGCCAAGATCAAGAGGCCGCGCAGCAGTGGATCGAGCAGTCGAATCTACCTCAAGAATCGATTGAGAACATCACCGCTCCTCCCGAAAGAGGCAATCGCGGCAACTTCTTCAGACGCTTTCGCGACCGGTAGATCGGTCAAATCTTCCAACTGCAAGACCGTCCTGTTGCTGACTGAGCAGCTGTTCCTATTTAGGGTCGCTTAAAGTTTTTGATAGAGCAATGTGCTGATTGCGCAGGAATTCGTTATCGGCATTCAGGCGCTCACCATGGAAGAGCTCAAACAACTGTTTGGAACACTACGTTCGCAACGACAATAACTTCACAATAAATTCGAATCAAAAGAATCAACAACGCCATCAAGGAACTAACATTAAGCGGGATCAGCATCGCCCTGATGACCACTACGACCGTCGCTCAGTCGCGACTACTTATCAAAATGAACTACCACATGAAGTCTTTCATCGTTGCCCTCTCATTGGGGGTGACTGCGATCACCGGGGCCATGGCCGATATCAAGGTCGGAGATCGTTTCCCCGCGCTCAGCTCGTTCTCGCTGCAAGGAAACGCACCGTCGACCAAGGGGAAAGTGGTGCTGGTCGATGTCTTCGCCTCCTGGTGCAAGCCCTGTAAGGAAGCGTTCCCTGTCATTGATGAGATGCGCAAGACGTACGGCGCCAAAGGTCTCGCGGTGGTCGCCGTGAGTGTCGATGAGAACGCAAAGGACTATGCGAAGTTTGTCGCCAAGCAGAAGCCGGGGTTCGCAACGCTGCTAGATTCGAAACACAAGTTCGCCAACGTCGTGCGTCCGCCGAGCATGCCGACGTCTTACATCATCGACAAGAAAGGTAAGGTGCGTTTCCTCCACAAAGGATTCAAAGGCAAGAAGACGCGTGCCGCCTATATCAAAGAAATCGAAGCCCTCCTTCGCGAATAAGCTACCTCATTCGAGAATAGACTGTATTGATCAACCTCTAGTTCAGCCCCCAAATGTTCGCCCTGCCGTCCCTCCAGTTTCAGTTCGCGCGTGTCTATCATTCGCGTTTCGCTTACGTCGCCAGTATCCTTATCCTGACCGTTCAACGCAGTCCGGTCATGCTTCATCTATCCAAGGTGAAACACATGCTCAGGGCACCACTTGTGAGCTTCACTCGTTTGGCAGCTCCTATCGCGACCTATCTGGGTGGCACTCATGCGGTAACGGGGGCCACGGGCGTGGTGCCTGCGGGTGGCTCCCTGGATCCAGCCGATGCCACAGTGGGTGAACAGTTTACCTGGGCCTTCCGAGTCACCGGAGAGACGGCGCATTCCTATTCGGTGATTGGGTTGCCTGCGGGCTTGGTCAAATCCTCACAGGTCCTCAGCGGGGGAGTGAGTAGTTTTGGAGGCGTGCCTGAGGAGTCAGGTACCTTCGAGATTGATATCATTGGTTGGCGCCGTGAAGGAGAGCGTGGAGACCAGACGCCTGTCTATACCATGACCTTGAACATCAGGGGTGGGGAGCCTCCGACCATCTTGACGCAACCGATTGGCGGATCCTTCGACGTCGGAAATGATGTCGCATTGACCGTCGGCGCGGAGGGAGGTGGTCTGCGTTATCAGTGGTTTAAGGATGGCCAGGAGATTCCTAGCACGATTCGAAACTTGGTCGATGCCGATTCTCAGCGTCGAGTGCTGGTCCCTCAAGGTCCCATCGATGATACGTGGAGAAACGCCGTAGATTTCGACGATAGCAATTGGTTGTCCGGGGTAGGTGGGGTGGGTTATGAACGTTCCTCCGCAAACACCTACGACCCCTTTCTCAACATCGATGTCGAGGCAGACACGTTTCAAGGGAATACCTCGGCACTCATTCGTATCCCGTTCGAACTAACGGAGTCAGAATTCAAGAACGCAAACCATTTGAAGCTACGTGTGCAATATGATGATGGCTATGCAGCCTTCTTGAATGGCGTTGCGGTATCTGAAGCCAATGCTCCGGCTAATCTGGCCTGGAACTCCGAGGCGACGGCAGAGCACTCTGACGCGCTTGCGGTGGAGTTTGAGGACATCGATCTTGCTCAGCATGTATCAGAGTTGCGTGTCGGCATGAATCTCTTGGCCATCCAGGTGATGAATGATAGTCCCACCAGTTCAGATCTCTTGTGCAATGTAGAATTGCTAGGGGGCGAGATACGAATGTCCCGACTCTTGCTCTTGGGGCCATCACCTCCGAGGATGCTGGAGATTACAGAGTCGAAGTGTCCAATGGTGCCGGTAGCATTGTCAGTGAAACGGTCAACATCGCTGTATCAGGGGAGGTGACTGGGTACGAGGGATGGCAACTTGCTCACTGGGCAGAAACTCTGACCGTGCCAGAATCGGAACCCACGGCGGATCCAGATCGGGACGGGAAGTCGAATCTCGAAGAATACTACTTGGGCACGAACCCGCTCGAGCCTGATTTGGGCGTGGGACCTAGAGGCTCGGTCGAGGAGACCGACGCAGGGCCCGTCTTGACCGTGCGGTTTCCGCGCCAAGACACCGTAGGTGTCCTGGAAGTCATCGAGATGAGTACTGAGATGTCTGCAGATGCGTGGCAACCGCTGACAGACGGTGTCAATGGCGTCGCCATCCAGCAGACGGAGACAGAGTCTATCGTCACGTTGCCGATTTCCGATGCCCAAGGCTTTATTCGCCAAACGATTCGGCTCGAAGGGCAATAGTGAGTCCCTTGATCCTAGCCTATCTGGCAAGCAAATGGTTTCCACCCGATTCAGACGACGAGTAGGTCGCTTCGCTACTCGTCTGAATCGGCTCCCCACTTAGCTTGGTGCGCCACGTATAAGAAAGGGGAGACCATCAGCGCGCCTTCTATACGTCATGGGCTTTCATTCCACACTCATACTACCTTTGAGCTCGAAGGGGTTTTCACCAAACGCGCCATCCTCGATCTCAACTTCTGACTCGTGCTGGAATTGCCCTTTGGAGTCGTAGATTCGTATGGCACATTTGAGCAGCCTGCCTTCGGTCATGGTGTCGTCGGCTCGGGTGAGGTGTAGGAAGAAACTGAATTTCTCATTGTTGTTAGAGCCCAATTTGTCTAGCAGTGGTGTGAGATCGATTCCGATCTCGATCGGCGTGTCGTCATCCGGACCGGCCATGGGAACTTTGCCCGCATTCCCACCACGAAACAAGGGCCAGCCGTTGAATGCCTCGGGGGAGAATTCGTGCTCGGGTTCTATCGCTTCCTCGTCACGGGCAACGCCGATGGTCATCCGCAGATTCGTCCGGTCGTTGCAGGCGAGTTTGAGTCTCAGGGTTCGGCGCGGCACGTAGCGGGTCACCTCTGCGCGGCCGAGGTAGTTTCCTCGTTTCCAAGTGGGGTCGATCATGGCGCTGTAGAGCAGGTAGATCTTTCCGTCCTTTGACCACTTTTCGCCCCAGGAATTCACGACGATGTAGGCACCGCGTTCCCAATCGGCTAGGGTGACTTTTCCATCGTCGTTGGTGTCAAGATCGTTGGTGATTTTGCCATCGCCGTTGACGTCGTAGCCGACTCTATCATCGTAACCCACGCAGGTGATGCCGTGACCGTGTCCGGTTGGGCCCCAGCGGATCCAGACATCTTCGCCGGCGGCGTATTCCTTTTCGGGGATGGTCTTGGTGACCTTCTTCTTTTCGCCCATGCGACCGTCCAAGGCTAGAATACCGCCGATGGTTTGCCTGCCCTGTTCGAGTGGTTGGTTGCGGTCGAAGAGCCAGCCGCGGGCTTCGTCTAATTGGGCGACGGTTTTCGCGGGCGTGTATCGGTAGCCCGCTATGCGATACTCCATGGCTTCGCGCCAGATGTGGTAGCCGTTAGGCCAGACGCCGATCTTGTCGAGTCTAACACCTCCATAGGACTTGGCGGTGGGTACGCCAATGCGCTTGGCGACTTCCCAACCGTGGTAGGCTTCGGATCCGACATTCTTGGCTTTGTTCATCATGTTCCATGAGAAGTGGGCGGGAAAGCGGGTCGCGTCGCAGTCGGCAACGGTGCCGTTTAAGACGTTCATTTCGTAGGTGAAGATCGATGCGACAGAGGCGAATTGGCCGCAGGCGCCCCACTTCTGTTTGTAGACGGGTGGGTACTGTGGGCGATCTGAGTTGTCGACGCGAAGAGGCAAGCGACTGGGATCGCTGTTAGTCTCGCCTACGTCCGGACCTTTTGCGCCTGCCCAGGTGTTGTAGTTCTCTCCCTGGGATCGCGGGCGAGAGAATGAGCCTGGGTATTCGGCGCGAGGTTGATCAGCATCTTCCGCACTAACGGAATCGCTTGAGCTCTCTTGCTGTTCTAGGCTGATCGTTGGCACCGCTCCGTCTCCTGTGGGTTCGCCACCGAGGATCCAGGCCAAATTGAAGCGGGCGATGTGGGCTCCTTTGAATGGATCGTGTTCGTAGTGGAGGTAGATCCAGCCAGCGCTGGGCGTGTCGTGGCGACCGACGGTCATGGATGAGTAGCCGCTTCGTTCGGGATCGACGAGGCGCTTGATGGGCCATGTTTTGCCGCCATCGAAACTCGCCCAAACGGTGACCCGTTCGCGGTGGGAGGCGTCGGTGTCGAGGTTGCTGAAGAGGAGGATATCGCGGTCTTTGAGAGGGAGGCGGGTGAGGCCGCCCATGCAACCGTAGGTTCGGCCTTGATCACCGTCGGGAAGGGCGTCGATGATGCGATAGTCTTTCCATGTTTCGCCGCCGTCTTCGCTCCAGGCTTCTCTTCGACGTTTGTTCTGGGGTCGTTCGGCCCAGTGTACTCGCGAGTTGTAGTAGATTCGTCCATCGGCTAGTTCGACCAGGGTGGCTTCACCGGTTCCTTTTTCGGGAAAGGGCTTGCTGGTCTTCCAGGACTTGCCGCCGTCGTCGCTGTAGATTGCGTTGGTGTATTGTAAGGGCCATTCCGCATCGCCGCCTTTGGGGCCGTAGTAGCGTGAGGGGCGAATGAGGCGTCCTTTGTGTGGGCCGCGTAGGAGGGTGACGCCGTGTTCGTTCATGTGCATAGAGGGCGTGTTCCCGTTTTCGTCTTTCTCAATGGTCGTGGTCTGGGCTTGCCATGATTTGCCGTCGTCTTGACTGCGGTAGACTGTTAGGGGTGCTGGTGGCTGTTTGTCTTCGACGAAGACTAACATGTCGCCGGAGTTGGCGTCGACGACGGTGCCTCCTCCATGGTATCCGGCTTTTGCAACGGCGATGACGTCTCCCCATGAATTTCCTCCGTCTTCGCTTCGGCGTACGACGACGCCGTCATTGCCCCAAACGGCGATGACTGTTCCTTTGGTGGAGACGACGACGTTTGGGTAGCGTTGGTCGTCGAAGAGGCGTTGTTTTTCGAAGGCAGGCTGGCCTAAGAAGGGCGCGAGTTCGTTGGCATGGGAGGCGGACCAGCATGCGAGGTGGGTTAGGAGGAGAATGATGGTGCGAACGAAGTTCATTGCCAAGGAGGGTTCTTGTTACTTCGGATGTGATCCAGCTATTTCCGCGTGATGTTTGTGTGGATGGAGCGGGCTTGGGGTCATGATTTAGGCTCTTGATATGGCGACTGAAAGTCGCCACTACGGTGTATTACTCCAAGGTCATGATCCAGGCTGTGAGGTCGGCGGTGTCTTGGGGGCTGAGGGTGTAGGCGAAGCTGGCGGGCATGCCGGAGTTTTTGGCGTCGGTGCGTTTTTCGATGCCTAGGGTGTCGACGTTGAGTTGTTCGCCGTTGGGGAGGGTGAGCTTGATGGCGAGTTTCGTTTCTTCGCCGACCATGCCGAAGAGTTCGCGGCCGTCGTTCATTTTTAGGCTGATCTGCTGGAAGCCTTCGACGATGTAGACGTCGGGCTCGAGAGTGGATTGGATGACGTAGTCGGTGTCGCGTCGCTTGCTGATGCCGACCAGGTCGGGGCCGATGGCGATGCCGCGATCGCCGACTTTGTGGCAGGCGAAGCAGGTTCCGCGACCGAAGAAGATCTCTTCACCGTGTTTTAGGTCGGCCTTGGCGAGCGCTGTTTTGGCGGCGGCGAGGGTGGTTTTAGCAGTTTCTGCTTTTGTTAGGAAGACTTGATACATGGATTCGCCTCCGGAGCCGCCGAGCTTGTTGCCGCCTAGCACAAACTCGCCGGCGGTCACCTCGCGTCGGTAGAGGTCGAAGGTTTCGCCGTTGCTCATGCGTAGACTTAGGTCGGTCTTTTGCATGTCGGCGACGAGCTTGTCTGGCGCTTGGTAGCGGTCGTCGTAGGCGAGGAAGAGCGTGGCTGAGGTGTTGATTTCGAAGCGGAGGAACTCGGGGTCCTGACGGCTCTTGTCATTGTTGTGGGTGCGGATATGGGTGGCGCCGGCGAGGACCTCGGGGAGTTCGGTGAAGGTGAATTTGCGATCGGAGTAGACTAGGGTGCCCCGCTGCAGGCCTTCGAGTTCGGCGCGATAGGAGCTGGCACCGCCTTTGCCTCGGATGCCGCGCACGAAGAGCCGGTCACGCCATTCGGTGTCGGAAATCTTGTGGACTGACAACGATTCGATGGCGGTGACTCGGCGGTCATTTTTGAAGATTGCTGCTTTGATGGTAGTGTCTTCGGCGATTGCTAGAGGGTTGTTGGCGATCTTGGATTTTGTGGTCGGCTCGGAACCGTCGAGGGTGTAGCGGATGTCCCCGCGTGCTTCGGCGGCGAAGTGGACTTGGGTTGATTGGCGAAAATTTGGTTCGCTTGCGGTGAGTGATAGGGCTTTGAGTTCGCCGCCCTGGGCGAGCGCTTCGCCGAGGAACTCGCCTGCGCGCTGTTGCAAGTCGCGGTCGCCTTCCTCCATCAGGCCTAGGGCGATCATGCGGCGGATGCCGGTGCGTTCGTCGGTTAGGAGTTCGCGGCGCTGGGCTTCGGGCAGCTGTCGGCGCATGACTTGCCAGCTGGTGTAGAAGGCCACGCGATCGGTTTCGTAGGCGATGGCGTCGAGGATGGCTTTTCTGTGGTCGCCCCAGCCGATGCGGTCGAGCGCACCCATGGCGGCGACTCGGAGGCGTGGTTCTTCGTTTGTGAGCAATTTCACCAAGAAAGGGGCGGCTACGGTTGCTTGATTTTCGCCGAGTATCCGTGTTGCTTGGATGCGGACGTTGAGCTTGTAGCGTTTGCTTGCTGTATTGGTGGGAAACTCGCCGCGGGCGAGTGTTTCCATATGGGTGTGGCCGAGATTGGCCTCTCTATCAATATGGCCGATTGCCCACGTTGCCCAGGTGGCTTGGGTTTCCGTGAGGGTTCCGGATGTGACTTTTGCGATGAGGCTTGTTTGCACTTTTTCGCCTCGGCGCACGAGTTCGTCCTGGGCGTGGACGCGCCAGACGTGGACGTCTGAACCGAGGTCGTCTAACAGTTCATCGATGCCCCAGGTTTGGATGCTTTGCTTGCGTTTTGTTGTGTCCCATTTCGCTCGTGGGACTAGTGGTGATTCTTTGTGGCGCAGACGAAAGACTCTGCCCAGGTATTTGGCGTTTTCCTCTGAGGTCCATTTGTCTTTTGGCACGTATTCGGTGCCATAGACGGATCCCCAGCCTGCGATGTAGAGGGCTCCGTCGGGGCCGATCTCGATATCGGTGGGGCGGAAGAGGGCACGGCCTTTTTCGCCTTTGTAGCCGAGGTCGCCTCCGCGTGTAGTGCCGCCATCGACGATCTTGCGTTTCTTGACTGCTGGTCGTTGAAGCGCGCCGTCCCAATTGGGCGTGTAGAGGAAGATGCAGTTGTTCGTCCAATCGGCGATGAGGTGTTGGTCGCGGTATTGTTCGGGGAAATGGTTTGAGGTGTAGTAGGCGACGCCGGTGCCAGAGCCGCTGACGCTGGGGAACAGGTCGGAGGCCGGGGCGACGGCGATGTGTTTGCCCATCCAGTCGAACTTCCAAGGGTGGCGCATTGAGTAGTGACCGTGGCGAATGGGCATGAAGATGCGTTCGCCTGGTGCACCTGGATCATTGTCAGTAGCGAGCCAGTTGAATCCACTGTCCATGCACATGTCCCACGGGTTGCGCATGCCTCGGGCGTAGAGTTCGAGATCGTGTCCGCCGGGTCGGCAGCGGAAGATACCACCTTCTTTCTCGTCCTTGTTGATCGGGTGGTAGCTCTTTGGGTAGGTGTCCTTGGTGTAGACCTGTGTTAGAGGATAGTTGGTTTTGTCGTCTGACTTGATGCCTTGTAGATCGCGGATGGGTTTGGGGGCGTTGGGTTTGACCCAGGTGTTGCCGAGGGTCATGTAGAGCCAGCCGTCGGGTCCCCAGTTTAGGCCGTGCAGGCTGTGGCGTAGGTTGTTGAGACCGGTGTAGATGATCTGGTATTCGTCGGCGACGTCATCGCCGTCGGTGTCGCGTAGCACGGTGAGTTCCGGCGCGTTGGCGACCCAGAGTTCGTCGCCTTTCCAGGCCATTGATTGGACGCAGTTGAGTCCTTCGGCGAAGGTTTTGACGGTCTCTGCCTTTCCGTCACCGTCTTCGTCGATGAGCATCTTGATGTAGTCGGTCGGCGAATCTTCTTTCGGTTGCCGGTACTGCGGTCCCGCTCCGACGTAGAGTCGGCCATGCTTGTCGAAGCAGAGCGACGAGGGATTGATGATGTGGGGTTCGCGGACGAAGAAGTTGATTTCGAAGCCGTCTTCGACGTCGGGGAGAGCGTCCTTGTCGACTTGGGCGAGGGAGGTGGCCGTGGCGATGCAGCAGAAGAGTGCTAGTATCAGTAGCTTCATGGCTTTTTGGGAATCCGTAAGAGTGCGTGTTTACTGATCGACATAGTAAACATCCGAGTCCTCGATGTCTGGGATGCCGACGACTAGCACGCGCATTTGGCCGACGGCGCTGTGCACGACTCCGGGTGGGATGTGCACCATGGTGCCGGTGCGGACGTCGCGCTCCTCGCCGTCGAGGACGATTTGGCCTTCGCCCTCGAGGACGTAGTAAAGCTCGGTCGCGATTTTGTGGAAGTGTGGTTTGGCCCCGTCGATGTCGACTGCGTGTGCCCAGGCGGCAACGTTCTCGTCGCCCTTGCTCAGGAGGCGATAGCGGTGCCCGCAGGCACTGGGTTCTTTGACTGCGTTGTCTTGGTGACGCAGGATGAGGTTGGAGATTTCGTTCATTTGATGGTGGGAGGGCTATTCTGTGGCGACTAAAAGTAACCACTACTGAGCGCAAATTAAGTCAGTTTTGGCTTGGGAATTTCATTTCATTTTGAACGTTTCATTCAGTACTAGGGCCTGAACAAAAGTGCTTACGGCAAACTCGTTTTGCTTTGCCGCTGCCATGATTTGGTTGGCGAGAGGTTCGTCGGTGAATCCGTACGGGCGGCCGAGGGCATAGGCGATGAGGTGTTCGGTGAAGCCGCGGGCGAAATCCTCCTCATGCGCAGCGATCAGATGGCGCATCTCGCCATAGTCTGCGAACTCGGGGCCATTGTGGAACGCGCTGGAGGCGTCGATTTCCCAGGTCTTTCCTTGTTTCCAGCCCCTTTTAAGCCGTGTTCTGTGGCTGTTTGTGGTGCGCCATTTGCCGGCGGCGTCGAAGTTTTCCAGGCCGAAGCCGATGGGATCGATCTTGCGGTGGCAGCTGGCGCACTGGGCTTCTTCCATGTGGGCGGCAAGGCGCTGGCGAGTGGTGAGCGGTTTGTCAGCCAAACGCGATAGTTGTGGGACGTTCGGCGGAGCGGGCGGCGGTGGGTCGTGCAGGAGATGACGCAGCACCCAGGCACCGCGCTCGATGGGGCTGCTCTCGACGCCGTCACTGCCCATGGCGTGAATGGCTGCCATACCTAACAGACCACCGCGCGGGGAGCCGGCAGGCAGGGCGACTTCGCGAAAGTCATCGCCGGTGACGCCGTCGATACCGTAGTAAGTGGCGAGCAGGCCGTTGATGAAGATGGAGTCGCTTTTCAGAAGCTTGCCGAGTCTACCACTTTCCCTATGGCGAAGCTGGTGGGCGAAGGTTTGGTAGACTTCTTCGCGAGCAGCGGCGCGGGTGTTCTCATCGAACTCGCGATGGAGGCTCACGTCGAATTGGAAGAAGTCCAATCGCTCCATGTCAAGCCACTGGTGGACGAAGCCAGAGACAAATTCATCGGAGCGTAGGTCGGTGATGAGGCGATCGACTTGTTGGCGGAGGGTGATCGGTTGGTGCAATTCGTCGCGTTCTGCTAGATCCAACAGTTCTTGATCCGGTGGGGCGCTCCAGAGGAAGTAGGAAAGGCGCACGGCCAGTTCGCGTTCTGTCAGGGGGCGCGGTGCCGATTCATCACCCGGCTCATTGAGGTAGAGGAATCCGGGTGAGGCGAGAATGACGCTGAGGGGTGTTCGAATGGCGACGTCGAAGGACTCTCCAGCGCTGCGGCGGGTATGGTAAAGCGTCAAGAGTTGATCGATGAACTTGGGAGCGGGTTCGATTCGTCGAAGAGCGGCACGGGCGAAGTCGGCGAGGATTGTGCGGGCGGCTTCGTTGTCCGCGTGCTTAGCGAATAGCTGCTGGAGCATGGACGGAGGTCCGGTCGGGGGCAGCGGGCCTTCGAGTTCGATCCAGTCGATCCAGATCGCTGGCGGCGTGCCGTAGCCGTTGGCGCGTTTGTCTTGATTGTAGGCATCTCGGAGACGCTTGCGATCGGTCGGCTGTCGCTCCTGGATGCCAAACTCCCGTTGGGTGTGGAGGCCGACCTCCACTTGCGTTTCGACGATCTCTGGGTGTTTGATCGTTCCGGTGACCTGGTGGCTGCTGATGGGGAAACCAGCGAATCCCCCAGGCACCCTGTTCACACGCTGCGGGTGCCCGATCTCGATGAAGTGACGATAGGCCGGTGAGCCGTCTACAGTCCCGGCACGCACTCGCATGCGGTAGTTTCCGGGTGGCAGATGCTTTGGCTTGGGTGTGACATCGATGCGTTGGATCGCCCACGTGAGCTTCAGATAGGTACCTCGATCACTGTGAGGGAGCTCGGCATAGTGCTTCATGTAGGCGTAGGTCCGACCGTAGCCGCCTTGATGGGAAAAGGAGGCGGCGTTGGCATCTTTGAAACCGAACTCTTTGGCGTCGGGGCCATTGCTCAGACGGTCAGCATTTTGATAGAGCCTGAGGCGCAACCGGTCATCGATCCCAGGAAACTTCTCGCGAAGTTGAGCCATGACCTCCCGGTTTTCAGGAGCGAGCGCCGCTTTGTCCACCTCGGCTTTCCAAAGAAGGTAGCGCTCGTTGGTTTCCTCCATTCGCAGCATATTCTTTTCACTCTGAACATTGACGGTGGTTTCCGGCTCAACACGGAATACGCGTGCGCCCTCTGTCAACGCTGCTTGTCGTTCTAACATTTCGTCGATTGCGCTTCGCCCAAGTTTCAAATACTGCTCGAACTGATCGCTAGAGATGAATTGCGAGGCGCCCACGGTGTCGAAGGTGCCGGAGCCACCATCGCTTGGAAGTGATTCGACATCGACCCGCACGCCGGTGAGGTGCTTGATGGTGTTCTGGTATTCCCGCCGGTTCAGCCGGCGCATGGTGATCTTGCCCCCGGAGTCGGAGAGGGCCTTGCGCGCCGTGACCATGGTCTGGGCGAGAGCGTCGAGGAAGTCGGCTTTCTCAGTATTCTCGGGCTGCGGTTTCTTTTCCGGCGGCATCTCGCCAGAGTTCATTGCGTTGAGCACCTTCTGCCAGAGCTCCGCTTGTTCGAGGGTGGTGATGTCGAACGGCAAGGCTTCGAGGTTGACCTTGCCTTTCTGGGTGTCGGCGTCGTGGCAGTCGAAGCAGTGGTTTTGGAGGAGTGTGAGGTGTTTCTGAGGCAATTTGGCTTCGGGGGCAGCTCGCACAAAACCACAAAGCCACAAAGTCAGAGTTGGAATGAGTATGGCGGAAGCTTTCAATTCTTAGTGTCTTAGTGACTTTGTGTGAGAATCCTTATGCCTGCAGTTCCTTCACCACCCCGGAGCTGTCCCCATGACGTTCGACAGAGATTCCCATGCCGTGAAGCATCGTTAGCCAGACGTTGCATAGTGGCGTGTCATTCGGCAGAACGAGATGCTGCCCCAGCTTCAAATTCGCTCCGCCGCCGGTGAGAAGGGTCGGGCAATTGTCGAGGTAGTGGATCGAGCTGATGTTAGACCCGAAGGCCAGTGCGGTATGATCGAACAGGCTCGACCCGTCGGATTCTTTGGTCGCCTTGAGTTTGTCGATCAAGCCGGCCAGCAATTCGCTGTGGGTCTTGTCTCGGGTCTGGCTTGCCTGCTTGCGCTCACCCTGGGAGTAGTGGCTCACGTTGTGAGCGCTCAACGAAATGCCCATGCTTTGCAGGAGCGCCTGGCCGGGCATGCGATAGGTCAGCGCCCGGGTGCTGTCAGTCTGTAGGGCGGCGACGATGAGATCATACATCACCATGATTTCTTCCCTTCCTTTCAGGCCTGGTTCGGGTTCCGATATGGGCGCTTCAGCCTTGGGAACGTCGAGCCAGGTTTCGTCTTTCCCCAGTCGTGTCTCGATGTCACGGATGCCTTGGAAATACTCGTCCAACTTGTCGGTGTCGGTCTTGGATAGGCCGCGCTGAACGCGTTTGGCTTCGGTGAGGACAGCGTCTAGCACGCTGCGATTCTCAGCGATGGCAGCCTGACGTTGTTCCAAAGGCAAGTCGTCGGCAGAGAACAGTCTATGGAAGACCTGAACCGGATCGTTCTGCCCCGCCACCGGTTTGCCACGCTGATCCCAGGCCAGTGATAGTCCTGGACCATGTCCCGAGGCGTTGCCATCCGCGCTGTTGAGCTGGATCGAGGTGAAGCGAGTGTCCTGACCAAGTTGCTGGGCGACGACCTGATCGGCGGAAATGCTATTGGCCATGCTCTGGCCGGGCAGGGCAAAGCGATTCGCCCCGCTGAGCCAGAAGGTGCTGCCCCAGTGGGCTTCGTTGCTGTATTGGTTAGAGCACCCCTGCACCACCGTGAGATCTGACTGGTGACGCACCAGCGGAACGAGACCTTCGGGGAGGTTGTAATCTGTACCCGGTTGATGAATGTCAGGAAACCACGTTTCTTTCGTCACTCCAAAACCGATGCCCATAAAGACAGCGCGTTTGGGCGGTGTGCTAGGTGCCGGGGAAGCGGCCGATACGAAACGGCGAAACCCGATGGATTCTAGCGCGGGTAGCGCCACGAGCGCTCCCGTTCCGCGGAGGAAGTGGCGGCGGTTGAATAAAGATTTCATGGAAGATGGATGAATGAAGTTCTAGGTGCAGACGGTTCACTTCACGATGCGAACCGGTAGTTTCGGACTGCTAGTCACGGTCAATTCGACATCGTCGGCATAGTAGTTCCCCAGTGCGATTGGCGTGTTGCTCTCCATGCCCACGCCGGCGCCCAGGGTGATCAGCGCCACCGTGGATTCGGGTTCCAGCAGGCAGACTGCCGAGATTTCTCCGGATGTTTCCCCGGGCTCGAGCCGGACCACTTTCTTGCCGACCGTGATGACATCGGCTAGCACATGGGGCCAGCCCTCGGCGATGGTTTCTGGGGCGGCTTCGAACAAGTAGATGCGAAGAGTCGCCCGGAGTTTCGGAAACGCTTCATCGATTGAGGAGGGCTTCCGCTCAAACGTTGCGGAAAGCTCGAGGGTCTGCCGGGCATCCGAATCGCTCGCATGCCACTGGTGACGCAGCGCAGCCAGGTCGATGAATTGAAACGCGTTACAGGCCGAGGCTCCACCTTTGGGAACTCCCTTCACATTGCCGGTCTCCATAAAGCGCAGTCGCCTGTTGCCATCCGACTCTTCAACCACCTCGACCGGATCCCCGCTCCATTCGCCGAACCGGGAGGAGAAACCCCTCACAATGGGGCCTGGTAGGAGGGAGTCAAAGGTGCCGTGGGCGACGTTCAAGGAGGACACCTCTGCCCTCGGCTTGCCAATCGCCCAAGCGACGCCAATGCCTAGCAGGCCCACGAACGCTCCGGCTACAATCGCAGCCGCAAGTTGCTGCGGCCAACAAGCAAAGGAGCGGATGGGCTTGTTTTTCTCCATCGATGCCACGCCAACCTTCGGATCATCCCCAAGGTCGAGCGCGAGCACTTCATCCGCGAGGGCGCCGTGGACCTGGCCGGCCTGAAGGTAGCGTGCACGAATCCCGGCGTCGGCCACGATTCGCGAAGAGAGTGCCTCGGCCTCTTCGGCATTCGTTTGCCCGTCGAGGTGTTTCTGAATAAGGGAATCCCAGTCCATGGTGTCCATTTAGGCGAGTTCCTTTCTCATCTGGCTTTCGATGCAGGTTTGGAGGTCGGCCCGAATGCGTTGGATCGCCTTGTAGATCGCTTCGATGGTCCGGCCCTCTTGTTCGGAGAGCCACTGTGGGCTGCGGCCGTCATGGTAATAGCTCCGGATGAGCCGGCGCTGATTGTCGGGCAGTTTGCCCAGGCAGGTGGTGAGATGCCGCTCGATCGCTGCCCCGAATCCCGGATCCTGTTCCATTTCCTCCTGGAGCACCTCCATGGCCTTCTCAGTGAGCTGCGCCCGCCGCTGCTGGCGGGCCAGGAAGCGCCGCGTTTCGATCCGCGCAAACCCCATTGCCCAGTGGAGGAAGGGGCGCTCCGGATCGTAGGAATCGAACTGCCGCCAGAGGGCAACCGCCGTTTCCTGCACGATCTCCCGCGCATCGGCCCGGTTGGGGACAAGAACGAGAGTGGAGCGCAACATCACCGGCTCACTCTCGAGGAGGAGCCGGGTAAAACGCTCGTGAGCGTCGTTCTGGTCGGTCAGGGACATTGGCGAAACGATCGAATCTACTACAGGTCCACGCCAGGCGAGATTTCTGGACAAATAAGTCGGATTTTTGCTCATCCCAGCGGTGGTACGGAAGCGCGATGCGTTTGCTTCGGCCGACGGTATCGACAGCATTTGCCGTTGATTACATCCAGAACTCAAACATCGTCGTCATTAGGGCTGATGATCTCGGCTAAAGAGATGGCGGTTACTATGGAGCCTGATCAAATGCAGCCAAGCCTTCGAGTGGAGAATCACTGCTGAGGTGAAGAGCGAATGAACTTGGAATAACAATGATTCGAAAAATCACAGGTTTGGTCTTGTTCCTGGCGCTTATCTCTCTGTTAGCGAGTTTGAGTCATGGCCAGGACGAGAGCCTTGATCCAAAGAAGGCTGATCGCCCAGTCAATGATCGCAGTTCGATCGGCCTAGCCCAACACAACTGAGTTACAATTCAAGCAAACACAATCCCCTAACAAGCACCTACAATGATTCTACGCCTGCTGACATTACTCCTCCTGCCGCACCTGGTCATGGCGGCCGACAAGCCAAACATCATCATCGTCCTGGCTGACGACATGGGCATCGGCGACCTGACACCTGGCAATCCCGACTGCAAGATCAAGACCCCACACCTGCAAACGATGGCCGACGAAGGCATCCACTTCTTGGACGCCCACAGTACCAGCGCCGTCTGCACTCCTACCCGCTACGGTCTGCTCACCGGCCGTTCCAATTGGCGTTCCGTCAAAGCTCGCGGCGTCCTCAGCGGTACCAGCCCTCACCTGATCCCAGCGGATCGGCCAACGATCGCGCACATGTTGCGCAAGGCCGGCTACACCACCCAGATGATCGGTAAGTGGCACCTCGGCTGGGACTGGCACAAGGACGGTGAGAAGATCGACTTCACCAAGCCTGTCAAAAACGGACCAGACATCAATGGGTTCGACGGCTACTACGGTCACTGCGGCTCCCTCGACATGCCGCCCTACGTCTGGGTCGATACTGGCAAGTGCACCGCTGTCCCTGACCGCGAGGAAGGCGTCACAAAGAAGCAAGATCCCTACGGTTGGTACCGCAAAGGTCCCATCAGTCCCGACTTCAAAATCGACGACGTGCTCCCTCACCTTTTCGCCAAGTCGGTGGCGTATATCAACGAGAAAGCTCCCGCTGCCAAGGAGGGCAAGCCCTTCTTCCTCTATCTGCCGCTGCCCGCGCCGCATACCCCGATCGTTCCGGTGCCTCCCTTCAAGGGCGCTAGCGGCATCAATTCCTACGCGGACTTTGTCATGCAATGCGATCATCACATGGGTCAGCTTTTCACCGCGCTGAAGGAGAACAGCATCGACGAGAACACCCTCGTCGTCTTCACCACCGACAACGGCTGTTCACCCGAAGGCAACTTCAAGATCCTCAAAGAGCACAGTCACGATCCCAGCGGCGGCTTCCGTGGCCACAAGGCCGACATCTACGAAGGCGGTCACCGCGTCCCCTTCATCGTTCGTTGGCCCAAGGGCATCAAGGCCGGCCAGAAGACCAATGCCATCGCCTGCCACACCGACCTCTATCCTACCATGGAAGCCATCACTGGTCAGACACGCCAGGATATCGGCGGCGAAGACGGCTACAACCTCGTCCCAGTCTTCAACGGCGAGTCCACGACCACTGGCCGCAATACCCTCATCAGCCACTCGATCAGCGGCCACTTCGCCATCCGTCAAGGCGACTGGAAGCTCTGCCTGTCCGCTGGCAGTGGCGGCTGGAGCGCCCCCCGCGAAAGAGATGCCCAGAAACGAGGCCTACCATCCATGCAGCTCTTCAACCTCGCCGAGGACAAAGCCGAGCAGAAGAACCTGGTCGAGACGCACCCCGAACGTGCTCAAGAACTCCTCAAGATCCTGCAGTCGGAAGTCGACAACGGTCGTTGCACCCCCGGGAGCAAGATCCCCAACGACCGCAAGGTCACCTTCCTCCCCAAGGGCGTGACGATCGAGTGAAGGCATAAAGGTAATGCTTAACACCATCCGATACGGAACACACGTTGGACGTCCTTGAAGAAATCTAACGAAACCTGTTTTAATTGAGTCATTTCCTGATGTCGTCGATCCCGAACGATACAGGCCGACACGTTTCACGGATGACTAACATGCTTACAATTGAACGTATTCTTTGCCTTCTTCTGACTCTGGCAGCAATTTCCAACGCAGCGGCTCAGAACCCCAAAACCTCATCCTCATCCTCATCCTCATCCTCATCCTCATCCTCATCCTCATCCTCATCCTCATCCTCATCCTCATCCTAGCCAACGATCACGGCTGGGCAGACACCGCGCTGTACGAGACGCCGAACATACAGCGGCTCGCCGCCCGAGGAATGACGTTTTCCAGTGCGTATGCTAGTCCGATCTGCTCACCAACGCGGGCCAGCATCATGACGGGCTCGCTCAGCGCACCGGCCAGTTCCAGACAGACTGCGGTAAAGCCAGCTTCCTTGAGCGACGGACAGAGCCGCACTCGGCATGGACGATTTTCCCCAGCGAGGTCGGCAAGGCGGACGTTGACGGTGTTCTCGGGGTCGACGACGCGGAAGACTTTTGTTTCCTGGCCTGCAGCGGCTCAGCGTTTGAACCATTCGCCGATCGCACTTTGTCCGAGTTTTCTTTCTGACCGGAATCGTTGTCGATCATGGGCGTGCTGGCCCGCGAGTCAATCCTGATCACTTCGCCTTTCCCAGCGAGTAAAAACGCAATTGGGTGCGCAAATACATGACGCCACCGGCGATGGCTGGAGTCGCGAAGGTCTTTTCACCGAGATCCACCCTGCCCAGCTCTTCAAACTCCTTGCTGGCCGCGAGGACGACAACTTCGCCGCGCTTGCTGATGCCGTAGATACGCCGATCGATCCAGAGGGGAGAACTGTAGCAACTGCGGCCAACCCGCTCCCGCCAATGCACTTCGCCGGTCGACGCCTCAAGGCAAGTGACAATGCCGCCGTCCGTCCACAAGAAGAGGAGGTCATCTTTGACCACGAAGCTGGGAACCAAGGGCACGCTTTTTGTGACATCGTAAACGAGCTCGCCCTTCGCACCGCCGGCCTTATTGGGACGGACCGCGACGAGGCGTTGCCCGGACAGACCCTGTCCGAAACTGCCGAGAACGAGGTCATCATGCAACTGCGGGGAGCTGACCGTACGGTCATCCCAGAGTTGGTCGATCTCCCAACTGATCTGGCCACTTTTCAGGTCGACCGCTGTGATACCGTGTGCCGTGCTGGTGAAGATGGCTTCCGCTTGATCATCGATTCGCCGGATACAGGGCGTCGCATAACCAGCCAGCTCGGACTTTCGATCGATCTTCCAGCGCGTCTTGCCGGTTGTTCGTTCGAGCGCAATCAGAAAGCTCTTCCCCGAATCCCAATCCGTGTCCTCGGGGAGGTAGAAGGAGAAGCGCTTGGGATCCATCTGGTCGTTGGCGAGGAGAACCAACCCGTCGGCGATGATCGGCGAACTGGCAGAGCCGTGCAATCCTCTGAAGGGGCCGAGATCCCGACGCCACTTTTCCTTGCCGTCCAGGCCGAGGGCGATCATGAGAACCTGTTTCGGCGTTGACCAGACGACGATCACACCGTCCTGATCGACACAGGGTGTGGCGGAGGCGAAGTCGTTGTCACGGTGCAGGTAGAAATCGTCGAAGGCGTAGTCGCGGCGCCACTGGATGCGACCGCTGTCCGCATCGATGCAGAGAATGCTGCGGCGCTTCTTCTCGGGGTCATCCCCGGTGAGAAAGATCTGGCTGCCCCACAATACCGGTGAACTGCTCCCCTTAACCGGAAGGTCGATCTTCCAGTTGTAGTCGCTATCTGTCCAGGTGACGGGGATTCCGGTCGCCGTACTGATGCCCGAACCATTCGGTCCGCGAAAGCGCGTCCATTCCTGAGCTTCGGAATCGGCGCACCATAGAACCTGAACCAGGATCAGTAGGGAAAGTACGGGCACTGTGCGCATGCCGGCGACCCTACGCCTAAAAGGGGCGCTGCTCAACGCGGTGGGGTTGGAAGTATGCTGTCCGGCCTAACGCTAGACTCCGCTTAAGGGTTCGGTGCTGCCACCGAAGCTGTCGGTTTCTACGCCGAGCTTGTGGAGCATGGTTAGATAGAGATTGGAGAGTGGGAGCTCGGTGCCGCCCATTTCGGCTCGCCAGCCGGAGTCGTTGGCGATGCCGGAGGTGGCTTGATTGCTTGTGTTGTAGCGGCGGTAGTGACCGTGATTGAAGCCGAGGTTGCCGCCGCCGAAGAGCATGAGCGGATAGTTGCGCGATAGATGGAAGGCGCTGGAAGCGGAGCCGAACAAGACTGCCGTATTGTCTAGCATGTTCCCGTCTCCGCCGGGTTCGGGCGTGGCCTTGAGCTTGCTGACAAAGCGGCCTAACTCATCGTTGATGAACCGGCAATAGGTGCCGAAGTTTTTGTAGCCTTCGGGTTTCTTGGTTTCGTAAGATAGCTGATGTGTTAGTTTGAAGCCGACGGCGCGACCGAGATAATCGCTGATGCCGACGCCGTTCTCACAGCCGAGCTGGTAGGTGGCCACGCGTGTGGAGTCGGTCTTAAACGCCAGGTAGATCAACTCGTACATGGTCCGCAGATAATTGCGTGGATCATCTGGGGTGACGTCGAGCTGGAGATGATCGACCTCAACCTGCGGAAGCGGGATATTCAGCCAACGCTTGGCTTTCTCCACCTTCACTTCAGTATCCCTGACAGACTGCAAATACTCAGCAAGAGTTTCCTGATCGTGCTGGGAGAGCGAACGCTTCAGAGAACGGGCGTCCGCCATCAAGTCATCGAGCGCGCTCTTGCTGAGGGCAAGTTGGCGCGCGGCGTCCGGGCCACTCTTGTCGAAGAGCATGTCGAAGATGCGCTTGGGCTTGTGCTCGGCTGGGATGAGTCTGCCGTTCCGGTTGTAGGACATGGTCTGTGCGCCACGGGGCGAACCGGTGCCGCCGTCGGTGGACATCACGAGGGAGGCATGTCGGGTGTGCTTGCCGGCTTCGGCGGCAAACGCCTGATCAAGCGAAATGGCATTCTGATAATCGCCATCCGCACCAGTATCTGCGCCGGTCAGAAACTGCTCGGAGTTGGAATGGCCATGCACGCGCCGCACAGCGGGGTGCGACAAGCCGGAGAAGACGGTGAGTTCATCGCGCAGGGGCTCCAGCGTCTCCATGCATTTGGTGAATGTGTAGTCTTTCCCGCTGCCGTGTGGGAACCAGCTCCAGTCCGCAAAACTGGGATCCGCTTCCAGGGGCATGGGGACTCCATCCAGCTTTTAGGTATTCGTTCGTCGAACGTCGCAGTTTCTGACGTTGAATCTTTCAACCAGCCGAAGCCACGTCACCAAGAGACAGGGCAGAAAGGTTAGGGTCACAAGCGCTGTGAAAGCGAGGCCGAAGAGGACGATGGCGCCGAGGCCGCGGTAGAGCTCGGTTCCCGCTCCTGATAGGAACACCAGGGGTGATAGACCCATGAGTGTGGTGGCGGTGGTCATGAGTACAGGACGTAGGCGCATGGCGAGGGCATCCTTCACGGCCGTGATAGCGTCGAGGCCTTTGTCGCGGAAGTTTCGCATGGTGCGATCGACGATGAGGATGGGATTATTCACCGCCGTGCCTAACAAGATAAGAAAGCCTAGCATAGTGATCATATCGAAGGGTTGCTGGATGGCGTCCATGCCGAAGCGAGGAAGGAAGCCGCCGCCGAAATTGAGCAGCCATAGCCCGACGATACCTCCGCCGATTCCCAGGGGGACTGTTAGGAGGATGAGGAAGGGGTAGCCCCAGTGGCGGTAGATGATGACGAGTTGCAGGTAGCAGAGCACGACGGCGATCCAGAGGTTCTGGCCGAGCGAGGTTCGTGTGGCGTCGAGTTGATCGCTTGCACCTGTGAGGTCGATGGTGACGCCTGGAGAGAGGCGGCCTTCGCTGCGCATGGGTCGAATGATTTCGTTGCGAACTTGTTCGACAGCGGTCTCCAAAGCAATGGATCGCGGGGGGATGACGTAGAGGGTGACGGTGCGTTGGGCGTCGACGCGGCGGATGTCGGCGGCGTCAACGGTTTCTTCAATCTTGGCGATCGAGCCTAACGGAATAACGGTTCCTTGAGGTGAGTAGATGGGTAGCGTTTCAAGGCGGTCGAGGGATTGGGCGTTGCCGACGTCGCTGTAGAGGAAGATGTCGATCTTGTCGTCGCCTGTGTAGAACTCGTCGACAAAGGCGCCGTCGCTCATGGCCGCGGCAGCGAAGCCGAACTCTTGCGTGCTAAATCCGAGTTCGCGGAGGCGTTCCCAATTGGGTTGAATCTCGAGCAGCGGTTGACCAAGAACGAGTGAACCGGGATCGGAATCGATCTGCGCGCCCTCGATGAGGGCTTCGGCTTCGCGATAAACTTCCTGCGCCGTCGCGTAAACTTCGGGCAGATCAGGGCCACTGATATCAAGCGCCACAGCACGGGTGCCGCCGTCGTTGCTGGAAATGATAGAGCCGCGCGAAGAGAAGGCGCGCATACCGGGGTAGGCTCTGTAGCGGCGGTTGATCAGTTCCATGTATTCATCGATGTGATCGTAATCTTTGGTCACGGCGATGGTGAACACTGAGCCGGCCGAGACGATGATGTCCACCCGATCGAGCGCGGGCACTTCGGTCTCGCCGCGTTCGAATTTCTCTGGTTCTTCATCGAGGGCGGGGAGCAGACCGGCCTCGATTTCTTTGGCGATGCGGTCCATTTCTTTCAGCGTGTAACCGGGCGGCGCGGTCATGCCGGAGAAGGCTTTGGCTTCCTCGCCTTCGGGCAGGTATTCGGCAGGCGGCGTTAGCCAGATGAAGATGGAGGCGACGGCAGCGAGCGTGCCGGCGATGCAAAGAGGACGGCCCAGAGGAGAAGCTAACAGTTTCTGTAAGAGGCGGAGCAGACGCGATGGTTTGGGCGACTGGGAAGTAGCTTTCTTCTTTCTGCCTGGCAGATTCGCTGAGGCGACCGGTACGACTGCGATGGCGACGATCATGGAGACGATGATCGAGGAGGAGATGGCGATGCCGATGTCGGAGAAGAGTTGGCCGGCTTCCTCACGGATGAACAAGATGGGCAGGAAGACGAGGACGGTGGTCATGGTGCCTGACAAGACGGCGGACCAGACATTCTTCACGCCATCACGTGCGGCCTCAAAGGCGCGTTTCCCAGCTTGTCTTTCCTGGGCGATGCTTTCAAGGACGACGATCGTGTTGTCGATCGTCATGCCGATGGCGAAGGCGATCCCCGCTAGTGAAATGACGTTGATCGTGCGTCCGAGCAGGAGCAGTCCGATGAATCCTGCCACAATGCAAATGGGCATGCCTAACATGCCAATCAAGGTGGCGGAGCCGGACCGGAGAAAGAGAAACATCACGAGGGCGGCGAGTGCTGCGCCGAGGATGATGTTCTGGACAACGTTGCGGACTGAGGCTTCGACATAGGCGACGTCATCGCTACTCAAGGACATTTCCAGACCGGCGGGATTCAGGACGTCTTCGTTGAGCTGCTCGACGAGTGGGAGGATCTTCTTCTTGATTTCGATGACGTTCGATCCGGTTTGGCGAACGACGCTTACCCAGATATTCGGGGCACCGTTGGAGTAATTGTGGCGACGTGTTTCAGCATGATCGAGCTTCACGGTGGCCACGTCTTTCAGACGCGTGATGGCGTCGCCACGTCGCACAACAATCAAGTCGCGGAGGTCGTCGAGGTCTTTGAAACGGCCGACCGTGCGCATGAGGTAACGCCGTTTGCCACTGTCCAGATCGCCGGCGGAGATGTCAGTATTGCGCTGGCGAATGGCCGTGCGCAATTGTGTGAGTGAAATGTCACGCTCGGCCAATCTCGCAGGGTCGACTTCAATGCGGATTTGGCGTGCCGCGCCGCCGCTAATTCTGACCCGGGAGACCCCTTCGACGCGCTCCATGGGTGGCCGGATATCGTCGGCAATGAAGTCCCGCATCATTTCTAAATCGATGCCCTTTGGATTTCCCGGCAGGGGCACGGTGCGGAAATAGAGAAACGGCGCGTAGGAGAAAGAACTGGTGCGAATGACAGGCTCATCCACGTTCTCCGGATAGGAAGGCACCTGGCTGAGGGCGTTGTTGACCTCAATGAGCGCTTTCTGGGTGTCGGTTCCGTAGGGAAACTCGAGCTCGATTTCTGCTCGGCCGGTAGTGGCTACCGAGGTCATCCGTTGTAGGTTTGGCAGGGTGCGGAGGTAGAGCTCCTGCTCGATGAGGATCTCTTTCTCGATGTCTTGTGGCGTTGCTCCGGGCCAGGCGGTGTCGACGGAAATGACACGTGTTTCCAGATCAGGAATCATCTGCACGGGCACACGAGTGGCCGCCACGATGCCTAACAGAAGAATCATCGCCACGACGACCGCGACGAGGGTGCCTCGTTTTAAGAGCGCGTCGATCATCGTAAGGTCGACTCACTCGCCGGGTCGTGTTGCTGTACTGAAACCGTCTGGCCTTCAGTGAGTCCCTCGTTTCCGCGCACCACGACCTTCTCTCCTCCTTGCAAACCTTCGATCACTTCGACTACTTTGCCCAAGCTGCCTGCCGTGCGAATGGTCACCGGGCGAACCGTCGTTTGGGCGTTGGTTTCGGTCACTATCCAAACGGTAGCGGTGCCATCTGCTGTGCGCACCACCGCATCACGCGGCACGACGGTCGCCGATTCATTGCGTGGGCGATAGAAGAGGGTTGCGCTGCCGGACATGCCTGGCGAAGCGAGCTTTTCGCCATCTTTGAAAGTCAGCCGAGTGAGAAAGGTGCGCGAGACAGGATCTTTCACTGGCACAATCATTTCGACCTCGGCTTCCAAGGCACGACCCGGATAGGAGTCCAAGGTCACCTCGGCCCTTTCCGCGCCACGTATGGCGGCGACGAATTCCTGGGCGATCTGCAGGTCGAACCACAAGGCTTCCGTTTCCACCAATTCAAGAACCATCGTGCCCGTGTCCACCCATTCGCCCGACTCGGTCGCTTTCCTTGCGATGATTCCAGAGAACGGCGCCACCAGCTGATGCCGCTCGATCCGTTCTTGCGCCTGTTGTTCCTTCACTTTGAGAACCTTCAAATCGGCTTCGCTGATCGCCGCGCTGGCTTGCAACGTTCCCGCTTCTGTCTTGGCAAAGGCGCCATCGTCGATCAGCTCTTTCACTTCTTCGAAACGCCGAATGGCATCCTTGCGCTGAATTTCCGCCGTTTCAATCTGCGCACGGACTAGTTCGAGTTCGATCTCTGCCAGTCTAGAATCCATCCGTAGCAGCGTGTCGCCCTTCTCCACCTCATCACCCGCGTCGACTTTGACCGATTCCACCAAACCGACCAAGCGCGGTGACAAACGCGCGCGCCGCTGCGAGGATACCGTGCCGGTCAGTCTGATTTCCTCCACCACCTCGTCTGACCGCAAGACGGTCATGACCTCGACCGGGACAGCGCGCTCTTCATCTGCGAAGGCCAGGCCCACGAGGGCGAGCAGAATAGGCACCGTTGGCCGACACAGCGGGAATGGGTGGGCAACGGCTTGAGATCGAGGCATGCTCATGGATAAAAGTTGATCTCCTGCTCGGCAAGACGCAACGATCCCTGTCTTGCACCACCATCGATCCATAATCCCTCTTTTACGAGCATGAAGCCGTCTTCTACCATACATGCGGCTCTGATCTCGACTCTATTGGTAGGCTGCCAGATGACGCCCGACCTGCGGATGCCTGAGGCGGCCAACCCGGCGGCCTTCAAAGACCAGAGTCAAGGTGCAGGGGAAGCGCTGCGGCCAGATTGGTGGCAGGGCTTTCAAGAAAGTGAATTAAACCAACTCATCAAGCACATCGACGGTGGCAATCTTGAACTGCAGATGGCCGTGGCGCGTGCTGATCAGGCTTACGCCGCATTGGGCTTCGTGCGTGCCGAACGTTATCCCTCCCTGGATGGCCGAGGCTCCGTGCAACGACGACGACGCTCCGGCGATGATCGTGGTGGATTCTCTTCCAATCCCTCGACCGAGTACCGCGGTGGGCTGGCGTTCGGGTGGGAAATCGATCTCTGGGGGCGGGTGCGAAAGCTCGTGGAGGCCGGCCAAGCGGAAGCGACCGCAGCGGACGCGCTTACTGAAGATGTCCGACTCGCGCTTCGCGGTCTGCTCGCTCGCAACTACTTCGCTCTGCGGACGCTCGATCAGGAGCGCCTAGTGTTAGAAGAAGCCGTCGTCACTCGCGAGGACAACTTGAAGTTCGCGCAGAGGCGCTTTGCCGCTGGAATCACGCCGGAACTCGATGTCGCGAGAGCCGACACTGAACTCGCGACCACACGGTCGGAGCTGGCTAGCTTGCATGGGCCAAGGACACGTCTGGAGAATGCCATTGCGGTGCTCACTGGTCGTGCCCCCTCTGATTTCCAGTTGGCGGCGCGTGCCTTCGACGCACGGCTTCCCGTGATCCGTGCCGGGGTTCCCATGGAGATGTTGGCGGCCCGCCCTGACGTCGCCGCTGCCAAGGCTGAACTCGTGGCTGCTTACGCCCGAATCGGTGTAGCCCGTGCGGAGTATTTCCCGCAGGTGACTCTGATTGGAAGCGGAGGGTATTCTAACATAAAATCGAGTGACTTCCTGAAATGGAGCAGTCGAACGTTTGCCATCGGTCCGGAAGTCACCCTGCCGATTTTTCAAGGCGGCCGCCTTCGGGCGAACGAGAAACGAGCCCGGGCTGAGTTTGCGGAAGCAGTGGCGCATTACCGCCAGGCCGTTATCAATGCCCTGCGCGAGGTAGAGAATGCCTTGGCCGATTTGACCGCGGCGCGCGATCAGACGGGTGCCCAGAATCGGGCGGTCAAGGCGGCTGGCCGGGCCTTGGAGCTTTCCAGTAAGCGCTACCGGGCCGGACTCGTCAGTTCTCTTGAAGTTGTCGATGCAGTGCGGGAACAGCTCGATGCCAAGCGCCGCGCCGTGCAAATTCGCGGCCAGCAATTCGAAGCCACGGTGCAATTGATTCAGGGCCTTGGCGGCGGTCTCTCCATCCGATAACAAGAACCCAACCGAGTCAAAGCAGTTAATTCCGTCTGAATAGATCGCTCTTAACAATCAGAACGATCAGGTCTCTTAAACCTTCGCCCTGATTGCGGAGATCACCTGCAATGCGGTCAATCTCCGAGCGGTCGCCAAACGTTAACGGACGGCCCAGTGCATAGGCCGCCATCTTGTGGGCGAGCCCACGCGCAAACTGTTCCTGCCGATTGCTCAAGAGATAGTCCTTCAATCCCTGCATGCCATGCAGCTCATGTTTGTTGAACAGCTTGCTTGTCGCATCAACCGGCGACTTGCCAATCTTATCGCGCCATCGGCCGACCGCATCGAAGTTCTCAAAGGCAATGCCCCAAGGATCGATCTTTGCGTGGCACGAATGGCAGGCAGGATCATTGCGGTGATCCTCCATGCGTTGTTTCAGCGTGAGCTTGAGAATTTCGGGATCTGCTAGATCGATCTCCGGCACCGCCGGTGGTGGCGGTGGTGGCGGATCATTGAGAATTCTCTCCAGCAACCAAATGCCACGCTTGAGTGGATGCGAATCCTTGCCGTCCGAGTTCATTGCCAATAATCCCGCCTGGGTGAGGAGTCCGCCTCGTCGATGGCCCGGCTGCAGGTTGACCCGCTGCAACCCAACGCCCATGACCTCCGGCAATCTGTAATGCCGCGCTAACCGGTCGTTCACCATCGCGTAGTCAGCATGGAGAAAATCCATCACGCTGCGATTCTGCTCGAGCACGTGGCCAAAGAATGCGACCGGTTCGTCGCGCATGGCCTCCATGAGAATGGGATCGAACTTTCCGTGGGCCTTGGCATCCACTTTTAAAAAATCTAGCAGTTCCATGCCCAGCCACTGTCGCGTGAAGTGCTTGGCGAACCGTTGAGCTTTGGGATGATCTAACAGGCGCTGAATCTGCCCTTCCAGGACTGCCGGGTCGTGCAGCTTACCCTCAGCGGCGAGGTTCAGAAGGTCGTCGTCCGGTGTACTGCTCCACAGGAAAAAGGTCAGACGGCTGGCCAGCTCGAAATCCGAAATCCCCTGCCCGTCCTCTTGGCCTGCCCTCACAAGGTAGAGAAACTTTGGCGAGGATAGCACCGTGGCAAGCACTTCGATCAGGGCCTCTTGAAAACTCTCACATTGCGGTCGCAGTTTGGCCAAGAGCGCCATCTTCTGGTCGAGTTCCGCTGCCATCGCTGGACGCCGCCAGGCGCGGCGCATGAATCTGTTGAGTATTTCGTGGGCGTAGGTTTCCTCATCCGCCTGGTTGACGCTCTCAAAGAAGATCCGTGTATGCGAGGCTGGTGGCCACTGATCGAAAGTCGGAGCAGTGACCTCAACGTAATCCATCTGCGCCGCCGCCTTCGAGCTTGAAATGTTTTGGAAATAAAGGAACTCCGCAGGGTTCGGTAGATCGCCGAGCTTGGTAATGTGCCGATAGGCATTGCGGGCGATCTCGCTGAGCCGCACGTCCCAGTGATAGAACGCCGGTTCGTCTGGTGAGGCGGTAACGGTAATGTCATTTTCGCCCGCGCGCACCGCGACACGGGAGTCGTTGCTCGCCTGGTTGCCGAAGAACAATCGCAACGTTGGCGGGTTCTTGTCCTCCGTGGAGTAGCGCGCGGCGCGAATGCGTACCCGCATGTTGCCACTATCCGGCAAGCCATCGCCGACATCGATGATGTACTTCGCGTTCTTCGGAATCACCACAATGTCAGGCGACACCGGCGGCAACTCCGGTTTGGTTAGGGTCGGCGTCCACGCATACTTGGCGCCACCATAACCCCACTTGGGACCAATGCCCTGGCCGGTCACGAGATCGCGAAAATGCAGCCCTTTGTGATCGCGCGGGAATTTCTCGCCCTGTTGCTCAAAAGCGTCCTCAACCGCGAGCCCTTCCTCCGCGATCCGCTGCCGCGTTCCTTCGACGTTGGCCGTGTACTTTGGATTGATCGCTTGGGCCGCCTCCCTCATCGAGATGCCGTAGTAGACGGGCTCAGGTTGTTCACCACGCACCGTCGCCAGCTTCAGCGCCTTCCGCGCCAGCTGTCGGTATTGCTCAAACTGGACCACAGTCATTTGCAGCATCTCAGAACTGTTTTGAAAGCCATCCTCCGACGCCGTCTCGGGTGGCAAATCACGCGAGAGGTCATGCGGCAAGCCTAACAAATCCTGCAGCGTATACCTATACTCATAACGCGTCATCCTTCGAAACGACGTGTGCCCCTGCTCACTTCGTCGCACCTGCGACGCTCGCTGAATTTCGCCCGCCAACCAATCGACCAACTGCGACTTCTCGATGTCCAGGAGCGGCTCGTCGGCATCGTCAGGCGGCATCTCGCCATTGCTGATCACCTCAAAAACCTCCAGCCACCAACTTGTATCGTTTCCCGTCACCAGATCGGGATCCAACGTGTCTAAGCGAAATTTCCCTTTCTGTTTGTCCGGTCCATGACACCCCACACAGACCCGCTTGAGCACCGGCTCCATCTCTCCGTGGAATGCAGCCAGCCGAGCCTCAGGTTCCTCCTCGGCGGCGGCCAAGTTGGCGACTGCGAAAACAGTCGCGCTGATCGAGTAATAGCGCTTCATGAGCACAAAGATCGATACCACAATCGTTGAACTACGCGAGCCGATTTGCTGTACGATGAAGCTACACGCCATGAATGATTCCAAGAACAACGACACTGATGACGCCGCCCGAACAAAGAGAAGACAGCCTCAAAGCACCGCACTGACGCGCTTGCTCAACACCGTGGAGTGGCTCGGGAATCTGCTTCCGCACCCCGTGACGCTGTTCGCCATCTTTACGCTGGGCATCCTCCTACTCTCGGGTCTGCTTGGAGCCTTCGATCTCAGCGTGCTCGATCCAAGACCTGAGGGTGCCGCAGGTCGCTCGGAAGACGGAAGAATCACGGCAATTAGTCTTCTTAATGCCGAAGGTTTGCGGCGGATCGTTGAGAACCTCGTCACCAATTTCACGGGATTCGTACCACTTGGAACCGTTCTTGTCGCCTTGCTCGGTGTTGGGGTTGCCGAGCACTCGGGACTGCTTGGCGCCGCCATTCGGGCGATGGTGCTCAAGGCATCGAAGAACACCGTGACGATGACGATCGTCTTTGGCGGAGTGCTTTCAAACACGGCCTCCGAGATGGGGTACGTGGTGCTGATACCACTAGCCGCTGTCGTGTTTCATTCCTTTGGAAGGCATCCGCTTGCGGGAGTCGCAGCGGCGTTCGCCGGCGTCTCCGGAGGCTATAGTGCAAACCTACTACTGGGTACCGTGGATCCACTGCTTGCGGGCATCACGCAGGAAGCCGCTCAACTCATCGATCCGAGCTATATCGTCGATCCTTCAGCAAACTGGTATTTCATGATCGTGAGCACGTTCATGATCACCGCACTCGGCACTTGGATCACCACGTCCATCGTCGAGCCGAAGCTCGGTTCGTACGATCCAGCGCAAGCATCGGGGAGCCTCTCCGAACAGAAACTCGAGCCGCTCGATCGCGTTGAGAAGCGTGCGCTACTCTGGGCGGCACTGGCGGGCCTTGCCGTCGCCGCATTGATAGCCCTGACGGTTGTGCCATCGTGGGGGCCGCTTCGTAATCCCGAAACTGGCAAAGTTGCCAACTCTCCGTTTCTACGCGGAATCGTGGCGCTCATCTTTGTGTTCTTCTTTGTCCCCGGTGTCGTCTATGGCTGGGTTCGCGGAACCTTCAAATCAGATCGCGATGTCATCAATGCGATGGCGGCCGCCATGAGCACGCTCGGGCTTTACATTGTACTCGTATTTTTCGCCGCCCAATTTGTCGCCTACTTCGGTTGGACCAATCTAGGCGCGATTACTGCGGTCACGGGTGCCGACTTCCTAAGCTCGATAGGATTGACCGGACCGTTGATCTTTGTGCTCTTCATTCTGATGTGCGCGTTCATCAATCTGATGTTGGGTTCCGCCTCGGCGCAATGGGCTGTCACCGCACCCATCTTTGTTCCCATGCTGATGCTCATCGGCTACAGCCCGGAAGTCATTCAGGCCGCGTATCGGATCGGTGACTCGACCACAAACATCATCACGCCGATGATGAGTTATTTCGGCTTGATACTCGCTTTCGTGACGCGGTACGAGAAGAATGCGGGGGTCGGCACGATGATTGCGTTGATGCTCCCCTACTCCATCGCCTTCATGATTGGCTGGACCGTGCTCTTCTATCTCTGGGTATTCGTCTTCGGCCTGCCTGTGGGGCCGACTTCGCCGACTTACTATGATGGGTCGTAGTCGCCTCGCTCTCTTGATTCCGGCTATTCTCGTTTCGGTTGGCCTTGCCCTTAGTCAGGCTGCAGCCTTTCCGCGCAAGCCGAACTTCATCGTCGTCTTCTGCGACAACCTTGGTTACGGGGACATCGAGCCGTTTGGCTCGACGCTTCATCGGACGCCTCACCTGAATCGCATGGCAAAGGAAGGCCGGAAGTTCACGCACTTCTGCGTCACGGCTGGCGTCTGCACGCCGTCCCGAGCCAGTCTGATGACGGGCTGCTACGCGCAGCGGATCGGCATGCATTTCAACGAACGAGACGGCTGGGTGCTGAGGCCGGTTTCGCGGCATGGGCTTCACCCTGACGAAATCACGATCGCAGAAGTTCTCAAAGGGCAGGGTTATGCCACGGCGATTGTCGGTAAATGGCATCTCGGCGATCAGCCTGAGTTTCTCCCTACTCGGCAGGGCTTTGACTGGTTCTTCGGCGTGCCCTACTCAGACGACATGACCGAGCGCGTGTGGAAGAAAGACGGCTCAAAGTGGCCGCCTCTTCCACTCATGGAGAACGAAGAGGTCATCGAGGCTCCCTGCGATCGCAATGGCCTAACGAAGCGCTACACCGAGCGGGCCATGAAGTGGATCGCCGAACACAAAGATGAGCCATTCTTTCTCTACTTCCCGCAGGCCATGCCCGGCAGCACGTCGACGCCGTTTTCCAGTCCGGAATTCAAAGGCAAAAGCAGAAACGGTCCCTGGGGAGACGCTATCGAGGAGCTCGACTGGTCGATAGGCGTAATGCTAGATCTACTTCAAGAGTTGGGAATCGCCGAGAACACGTTTGTCATCTGGACCTCTGACAACGGGACTCCGATCAATCGCGATTCCAATGATCTTAACCGAGGTTCCAACCGCCCCCTTCACGGTCGCGGTTACACGACCAGCGAAGGCGCGTTCCGAGTCCCCACGATAGTCTGGCAGCCTAGAAAAGTTCCAGCCGGAACGGTCTGCCACGAACTGGCAACAACGATGGACCTGCTACCCACCTTTTCAAAGCTTGCCGGAGCAAACGCGCAAAGATACCGACAAGCTGATGGCCACGATATTTCGTCACTTTTGTTTGAGGACGGCCTGACAAAGTCTTCTTACGAGGCTTTCTACTATTACCACCAGGACCAGTTACAAGCCGTCCGGTCCGGTCCGTGGAAGATATTTCTCCCCGTGACACCCTCCGGTGCGCATCCCCACTTTAACGAGACACAGAAACCGGAGACGTTGCTCTTCCACCTGACGGACGACATTGGTTGCGCAAAGAATATTGCCAGTGAGCATTCGGACGTCATCGCCAGGCTGACGGAGATGGCAGAAGCAGCCCGCAAGGACTTGGGAGACAAAGGGCGTCGCGGATCCGGCCAACGAGAACGAGGACAAATCGATCGCGAACCTCAACCGCAACGCCTTCAGAAACTGAAACAGGGGTCACGTTGAACCAGAGATCACGTCAGCAGCCACTCGATCGGTCTCGACGGTCACCTACGCGTGACTATAATAAACGCTTACCAGATAAACAGATGAACAGCAACGAGGTGACCATGCGAGTAGCGAAACCACGAACGGATGTGCGGAAAGAAACGTCGATTGCCGTTCTGGCCATGGCGATGCTGAGTCTGTGCGCTCATCACTCTATCATTGAGGCTGCCGATAACGAAGGTAGCGCGTCCCTGGACCTCGCGCGTGGACTGGTAGGTCGCTGGACGTTCGATGAAGGCACGGGATCAATTGCGGGCGATGTCTCGGGTCGAGACAACCACGGCATGGTCATGGGCGGCGCGAAATGGGCCGAAGGGATCATTGGTGGTGCCCTGCACCTCGACGGTACGGATGACTTCGTGTCGATTCCTAATGAGAGCATGTTCGACTTCACGGGCAGCGTCACGGTGTCGGCCTGGATACAAGTCGAGTCCTTCACGAAGCCGTGGCAATCGATCGTGACGAAGGGCGATCGCGCTTGGAGACTGCACAGAGCTAACGAAACGAAATGCGCGGGCTTCGCCTGCTCGGATCTCTCGCGTGACCAGGTCGGTGATCTCTATGGCAAACGAGATGTCGATGACGGCAAGTGGCACCACGTCGCTGGCGTTCTCGACGAGACCAAGATGTCAATCTTCGTGGATGGTGCTCTCGACGCGTCGATGAACGCTTCGACTAACATCAGCGTCAACGATTACGCCGTGCTCATTGGCGCGAACGCGCAGGCCACGGGAAGGCTCTTTCATGGCCTCCTCGACGATGTCCGCATCTACGACCGAGCGCTCTCCGTCGCTGAACTGCGAGCGCTCGTCAACGAAGGGGGCGCGGCGGCACCCGTTGCCCAAGAACTGCCAACGGCCTCTCCTCCGCCAAGTCTCCCTTCGGGCGAATTCCAAAAGATTTTCGACGGCAAAACGTTAGAAGGCTGGAACGCCCTCGATATGAGTTACTGGTCCGTTCGCGACGGCGCCATTACCGGCGAGTCGACGGACGAGCACCCTTGTAAGCAGAATCAATTCATGGTTTGGCAGGGCGGCGACGTGGCCAACTTCGAGGTCAAACTGAAGTTTCGAGTCGAGGGGAACGGCTGCAACTCCGGAGTGCAGTTTCGTAGCAAGATGCGCGAGGACGGTCTGGCAATCGGCTACCAAGCCGACATCTACCAGTCCGGAGGGTATCTTGGCGGGGTCTGTGATGAGATTCACACGCGCGACGGCCCGGAACTCCTCAGCGCCAACGGTTCCAAGACAGTGATCGACAAGGACGGCAAACGCACGCGAACCCCATTCGACACGGAGGCGACCTTCAAGAAGTGGCCCGAGTGGAATGACTATCACATTTACGCCAAGGGCCACCGAATGGTCTTGCGGATCAATGGCGTGACGGCGTCGGAGCTCATCGACAACGAAGAGGCTCATTTCGATCTGCAAGGAATCCTCGGTTTGCAGCTACGCTCGGGCAAACCGATGACGGTGCAGTTCAAGGACATCTACTTGAAGTAGATGGAGGGGGTGTGTTTGTCGTGGATTTCGGAGAAATCCACGAAGATCTAACAGTGTTTTATAGGCGAAAGACAAACCCAAGAGCATTGCTAGTTTCAAATGGCGGATTCTTCTGGCCGACCGAATGCCGTTTCCCTAAATTCGCTGTATGAGAACCTTCCTGATCATCACCGCCATCGCCGCCACAGCCCTCGTCCAGCTCACTGCCAAAGATGCAGACACACCTGAGGCCAAGACAGCATGGCAGAAGCTCTTCGATGGCCAGGACCTGAAAGGCTGGCATGAGAACCGATTCAAACATGCGCCCGAATGGAAGGTCGTCGATGGCGTCCTCATGGGTCATGGCGGCCAAGGCTACCTATCAACTGTCGAAGACTACGACGACTTCGAACTCGTCGTGGAAGCACGCATCAGCGACACTGGTAGTGGTCGTGGCAACAGCGGCGTCTATTTCCGCTGCGCCCCGCATACCGACAAGACACAAGAATTCCCTCGTGGCTACGAAGCCCAACTCGATCACGGGGATGGCAACAACCCCACTGGCAGCATCTACAATCTGGGCACCAAAGGGGCCAAGGCTCCAAAGTTCGCTGACTTGAAAGATGGCGAATGGGTGACTCTGCGTATCCGTGTGGTTGGCGATCACGTCCAAACCTGGGTCAACGACAAGCCCGCAGCCGATTGCAAACTTCCCGAGAAAGATCGCCTGCTGAAAGGAAGCATTTTATTACAAATGCACCATAAGACCGGCAAAGTAGGATTCCGCAAGGTAGAGATCCGAAAGCTAAAGGCAACGTAGAGTGGCTCGGAAATAGATTCATTGGTGTGGCCTCCAATCCCTGAGTTGCCTACCTCTGCTTCCGCTCCTCAATTTGCGCATAGGGATCTTCTGGTCGGTTCGTGGGATCGACGTATTTCCTGAGATCACGCATCGCGATGACGGTGCAGCCATGGTCCTTGAGGAATTGGAGCTGCTCTTTGAAAACTTCTGGATCGGTGTTGACCCAAGGGTGCTCGATGGCGGGCACTCCGTGATAGCATAACACAGTGATCTTCCCGTCCTTGGCCTTGGCCACGGCCTTCTTCAAATCATCCGTCCCAGACTCCGGGCCGGAATACCAGGTCGTGGGAACGAGGAGCGGGTGATCGAGCTTCGGGTTGTAGGCGGGGCCGAGCCCACCGCGGCCGCCATCCTCGAATTCCGGTCGGATGCCGCGCCTGGCGAAGGTGAAGACCTTCTTGGTCATGAGAACTTCGACAGCACTTAGATTGTGGGAGAAGCCGGGGAAGCAGAATGTGATAGGGCGGGGGATGCCGTTCTCCGCGCAGCGCGTGTCAATGTGATCAAGGGACTTGGAGAGCGCTTCTTTTGTCAGCTTGGTGACGTTGCGGTGTGCCTTCGTGTGGTTGCCAATCTCGAATCCCATGTCATGCAGTTCGCGGATTTCTTTCCATGTCATGTAGTTCTCTTTGCTCTTCAGGAAGCCGAGCCCCTCCGTGATGTAGAAGGTCGCGCCAAAGGCGTGTTCTTTGACCAAGTCTGCGACGAACGTACGATCGGATTTGTTGCAGTCGTCGAAGGTGAGAACGACGAGCTTGTCAGGGATAGGTAGAAGTTTGGGCGTTTCGGAATCGTCCGCTAATGCTAGAGTGGCACAAAGATGGAGCAAGATGAAGGGGAGGAGTGGACGCATATCAGAAAGCCTAGGAGTCTATGGGATTTCGGGCACGGCTAAATTACGGTGGTCAGGCAGGAATCTCTTTCGCCTAGAAGCGCCCATGTATTACAGAATAGGAGCAACACTGATTATGAATAAAGCCATTACCCGCAGGAGATACAACAATCTTCCTCCATCGGTAATACTTAAGCCATTCATCAGAACAGATTGTGTCGCCACCCATCTACCGCCCGCGTGCTTTACCCCTTTGGCAGATCGTCCACCACGCCTGGCACGATTTCCTCGCCCACTACGAGTCCCGTCATCGCCGGATCCACGGCCCCTCCTAGCCGCTTTCGCGATGGCCTGCCATCCCTCAACATTTTACCACCGACCTCCGCCCAAAGCGCCCGTGCTCTGCGGCCTCTTTGGCGCGATCTCATGCCGCGCGCTTGGGGTGTCGACCCTCTTTTTTGTCCTTGCTATAAGGGAACGATGAAGTTCATCAACAAACTGATCCGACCGGAAGAAGTTGAGTTTTTCCTCTTTCTCCTCGACCTGAGGGAAGGCGCCATTGCTCTGCCTCCACCACCCCGTCCACTCTTCGGCATCGAATCCGTAGAGCCGCTTTACGCCACGGAAAAGACCGACTCGACTAAAGATACCGAATCACGTTTACCTGCTAGCTAGACCGACAGTGAACCTTCCTATAAAGCGCTAGAGCGCGTGCTCGATGAGGAGCGGTTGTTGGTCCTCGACAGGGATCTCTTACCGGCGGACGAGTTGCCGCTCTTCGCGGTGGACTGAAAACGCAGCTTTGCGATTACCGAGAATGTTTTTCTGCCTAATCAGAGCCTCTGCAAAGCACTCGATCGATCGGCAGCAGTCGTGAGGCCAACAAACAGGCCGTATAGCCCTTGGTGGAAGGAGCATCTCAAGCTTGCCGCTTCCCCAGCAAGCTTGACCGCCGCGAAGATTTCCTGAAATCTTTGAGATCATGGAGACCATTTCCCCTTTCCTACCCCTGCTCCAAATACTAACAATGCGGCGAATCTGATCCCGTGGACGAAAAGCAATGCTCTAGCAATTCCACATGAAGAAGACGTTCACCAATCACTCGCTGACCATGCTCCGCCGGGCCCTCGGCTACGGCATTCTGGTGACGATGGCCTCGCTTATTTCGATTGGTGTCTATGTGCTCAACAATCGTGCCGATCTACACCTATGGCACGAGGTGGATCTCGACGAAGAATTCAAGACCTCCTCCGATGTCGATGATTTCGCCGACTATCTAGCGCTCGAAGATCGGCTCTTCGCCCAGTTGGAGAGCGAGGTGTATGCCAACACGCCTGCACCTGAAGGGCAGAGCATCAACAGGTTCGAAAAAGGCAGCATGATGGACCCTACCAGCATGAAGACCAATTGGAACCGGACCTTCGAGCTTACTCAAACTTCACCTCGCGCAGGCGTCCTGCTCCTTCACGGAATGTCGGACTCCCCCTACAGCCTACGCCACCTTGGAAAGACCTTCCACGAGGCAGGTGCCTCTGTCATCGGCCTGCGAATCCCTGGTCACGGAACGGCCCCAAGCGGACTCGTGGAGACCACGTGGAAAGACATGGCGGCCGCTGTCCGCCTGGCAGCCAAACACCTCAAGGAAAGCATCGGCGATCGCCCCCTCTACCTCGTCGGCTACTCGAATGGCGGGGCGCTCTCGGTGATCTACGCGACCGAAAGCGTCAATGACCCTTCCCTACCTCGTCCCGATGGACTGCTTCTACTGTCTCCAGAAATCGGCGTTTCCAAAGCCGCCGCCTTGGCCGTGTGGCAAGGGCGGATCGGACACTGGCTCGGCCTTGAGAAGCTCGCATGGAATTCCATTTCGATGGAATATGATCCCTTCAAATACGGGTCGTTCGCAGTGAACGCTGGAGATCAAGCTCACCGCATCACGACCGAGATCGACAAGCGCCTTGGTAAGATGGCTCAGGACGGAGCCATGCAAAACTTCCCCCGGACTCTGGCCTTTCAATCCTCAGTCGATGCCACCGTATCCACCACCGCACTGATCTCACGTCTCTTCGACCGACTCCCGGATCAAGGCCACGAGTTGATCCTCTTTGACATCAATCGCCTTGCTCTGGTCGAGCACCTCCTGAGCAAAGACCCTGCGGACCAACTCGAAGGATTGCTCGCCGAGACCGATCATACTTTCTCTCTAACCGTTGTCAGTAATTCCATGGAAGAGGGAGTTCCGTCCCGAAGAGTCAACCTCCGGCGCCGTGAAGCAGGCACGATGGAGACCATCGAAAAATCTACCGAGATGTCGTGGCCGGATGAGACCTTCTCACTATCCCACATCGCCATTCCATTCCCCGAAAACGACTCCCTCTACGGCAGTGGTGAAGGTGGCAAGGTTCCAACCCTTGGAAACCGGGCCCTCCGCGGTGAACGCGGAACGCTCCTGATCAGTCCGGGCGAAATGCTTCGGCAAAAGTGGAACCCGTTCTACTCTTGGCTCGAACAGAAAAGCCTGACCTTCACCGGACTCGACTCAGTAGAGTGATCCAGACGCCAGTCACTCTCGCTTGTCGACGCCGTCAGCAGGAATATCGATCATGGTCTCGTCCCTTTCACCAGCCATCAGAACCACGAAGCAACTTCCCCCCCCCGGTAGCCGCTGCGGTCCTGACCGTTCCGCTTTTCGCCGACGACACGTTTCCGTCTTGGAACGACACCGCTCTCAAGAAGGCTATCATCGAGTTTGTCGAAAAAGTCACCCAAGCAAGCTCCGATGACTTTGTTCCGATTTCCGAACGGATTGCGACTTTCGACAACGACGGCTGCCTGTGGGCGGAGCAACCCATGTATTTCCAGCCGATCTTCATTGTTGATACGAGCAAGGAACTCGCACCCCAACACCCCGAGCGGAAAAACGAAGAACCCTTTGCTTCAGTGCTCAAGGGTGACATCAAGCAAGCGCGTGCGGCCGGAGAAATAACCCTTCCAATTACTAACAACAATACTACCCTTACCTCATAAACAAATGGGTTTTATAGGCAAAATTGCTTATCGCTGAACTATTGCTCCCCTCCAACCTTAGCGATGCGTTCTCGACAGTGTTGACCAGATCACCAAGTTACTGTTCTCTAATAGTAACCGTAAATACTACTATCAAATCCATTAGTAACACAACGGGTTCTGACACTCGCATTGCAATATTGCCCCACTCTTAGTCACAGACCCATGTTATTCCTGCCACGCTTACTCATTGTCTTTTATCTCAGTGTCACGACTGCAGCAATAGCGCAAACCGCTATTCAGAATCCGGTCCCACCGCCACCACCAGAAGTCCTTCCGCTCATTGGCCGCACCTATTCTAACGACAGCAACAACGACGAATTCACTGAATAACCGCTATCGACCAGAACACTTACCATGAAACATCTTGCCCACATTATCGCAATCATCACGGCCATCGCGTCTTTGCCTCATGGCTCAGTCGCGGCTCAGGATAAGACTAACATCGTCTTCATCTTCATCGACGACCTGGGATGGGGCGATGTTGGTTGCTATGGCAACGATTTCATCGACACCCCGCGTATCGACCAGTTGGCCAAGGAAGGCGTTCGTTTCACCGATGCTTATGCAGCCGGTGCTGTTTGTTCGCCATCGCGATGTGCTGTGCAATCTGGTCAGAATCAAGCGCGCATCGGAATCACGGCGCACATCCCCGGGCATTGGCGCCCCTTTGAGCGCGTCATCACACCACAGACAACGATGGCGCTGCCGCAGGACACGATCACTGTTGCCGAATCGCTCAAAGAGGCTGGCTACCGGACCGGCTATGTCGGCAAATGGCACCTTGGTCGTGGAGACGCATTTGGGCCGGCTAAGCAGGGCTACGACTTTGCGGCGGAGATCAATGGCGCCCATCTTCCTGGCAAGTATCGAGTGACTGGTCGGTCTGACTTAAAGCCTAAGCCAGATCAATTCCGCACCGACTTCGAAGCCGATCTCTGCGCCCAATTCATTAGCGAAGAGTCTGACAAACCCTTCTTTCTCATGCTCTCCCCATATGCCGTCCATATTCCACTCGCCGGCAAGTCAAAACTGGTGGAGAAGTACAAGGCTAGAGCCAAAGAACGCGGACGAGGTCTCCCACACCCGGTCTACGCAGCCATGGTCGAGGAAGTCGATGCACTGGTTGGCCGCGTTGTTGACGAGATCGACGCCCAAGGGCTCACGGACAACACCATGATCGTCTTCACCTCCGACAACGGCGGCCTCTACCGCCGCTACGACTATCGCGAGGCCGCCGACGACAACGTCTCCAGCCTCGCCCCGCTAAAGGGCGAGAAGGGCTCCCTCCACGAAGGCGGTATCCGCGTCCCCCTAATCGTCAAACATCCTAACAAAGCATTACCAGGCACTACCTGTGCCGAACCTACCCTCAGCTATGATTTTTATCCCACTTTCGTCGCTGCCGCTAGCGGATCCCTACCGGAGACCCAAACCATCGATGGCGTCAGTCTCCTTCCACTTCTCGGCAACCCCAGAGCACAACTAGAGCGCGATACCATTCATTGGCACTACCCACACTACCATCACGATCGCCCCGCCAGCGCGATTCGTGAACGCGATTGGAAACTGATCGAGTATCTGGATGGCTCGGGTGATCTGGAACTCTATCATCTCGCCAAAGACCTTGGCGAACAAACAAACCTCGCCGCCAGACGGAAAGGCAAGGCCGCCGATCTGAAGAAGAAACTCAACGCTTGGCGCACCGAAGTCATCGCCAGAATGCCTATCCCCAATCCCAGCTTTGATCTCGATCGCGCTCACGAGTGGTGGAGCATGCGCACGGGGAAACCTGTCGCCAGCGACAAGCGCAAACGCTTTCCTCAGACGGAGAAAGAATTGTAAGGTCTAGAGCTGGCCATCGTTGGCATAAGCCCCCAGCTTCAATCGGCCATCCGAGGAAGGCTATACTATTCAACGATTGTCATGAGATTTTTGGGAATAGACACAGGGTTCCAAAGAATTCTCGAAAAGTGCTCGGATCATCGAACGTAGCCTAGCGATATAGACAGCTGAAGCATCCGCGTTCGAGTGAGTCAACGCACGGCAAAAGGCGGAGAAAGATCTTTGAGGAGTCAACCCGAGACGATTGGGAGACATGCTTCTCTACGAGAACACAATCGCGTTCGAGAAACAGCCGCTCCAGGCATCATCCTGGACAAGCGTTCCCCACTTCTGATACTTTTGCACCCGCTATGAAGCATCGGTCCGTTCAAGACTCTCGGATGACTCGGCGTTCGCTCTTACAGGCGGGCACGATCAGTCTGTTAGGCTTGAGTATGGATCAATTGGCGGCCCTTCAATCGGAGAATTCAGGGGGAGAAAGAAAGAAGACCGCGAAATCGGTCATCTACATCTTCCTCTCCGGTGGCCTTTCACAAATCGATAGCTTCGACATGAAACCCGAAGCGCCTGAAGAGATCCGAGGTGAATTCCAGAGCATCGCCACCAAGACACCGGGACTGCGCATCTGTGAACATCTCCCCAATCTAGCGAAGTGCAGCGATCAGTGGGCCCTTTGTCGTTCCATCTCCCACAGTTCCAATGAGCACTCACAAGGTCACCACATGATGCTTACCGGAAGGAGTGACCTTCCTATCGGGTTCGATCCCAACAAGCCCAAAGAGAGTGACTGGCCTTCCATCGCAACCCTCGCTGCGCATCAGCTCGCCCCCAAGGGCAACTTGCCCGCCTCCATGGTCTTGCCAGAGAAACTCATTCATCGGACCGGTCGAGTGATCCCGGGGCAGTTTGCCGGCATGTTAGGGAAACGGCATGAGCCGTTCTATGTGGAAACCTCCAAATACAATGCGGCGACCTACGGCGCCTTTCCGGACTATCTGTTTCACCATGCCGATGGCAAAGCGGACGGAAGCAAGAAGCAGTTCCTCGCCCCCAACTTCACCCTTCCGCAAGGAGTGGGACTGAACCGCCTTGAGCATCGCCTAGCGCTCATGGATCAACTGAACGCTCAGACTGCACACCTCGAAGAAACGGCCCAAGCGCGTTCCATGAATCGGTTCCAAGATCTGGCCGTGAAACTGCTCAGTGATTCGAAGACGAAGCAGGCCTTCGAAGTACACAATGCCGATCCGAAACTCCTAGACCGCTATGGGCGCAATCTCTTTGGCTGGTCTCTCCTCCTCGCTCGCCAACTTGTCGAGAACGGGGTCAATCTGGTACAGGTGAACCTTGGAAACAATGAGGCTTGGGACACCCATCAGGCTGCGTTCCCCAACCTCAAGAATTTCCTCTTTCCGCCGATGGACCAAGCGGTCGCCGCTCTCATTGGTGATCTTAAAGACCGCGGAATGTTAGAGGACACCCTGGTCGTCATGGCCAGTGAGTTTGGGCGCACTCCCAGAATCTTCAAGATCCCGAAAGCCCCATTGCCTGGGCGCGATCACTGGGGCTCCGTGCAAACCGCCCTCTTTGCGGGCGGTGGTATTCAGGGCGGCGCCATCGTCGGTGAAACGGACAAACTTGGGGGTCACCCCATCGCCGACCCACACACACCCGAAGACTTCTCGGCAACGATTTATCAAGCTCTCGGCATTCCACAAGAAGCCGTCTGGCACGATCTCAGCGGCCGCCCCCACTTCATCTACCACGGACAACCCATTGATGGACTGTTCGGTTAGACTCGCAACAAGTTCGTTGTCATTGCGTGCGAGGGCTGATTTGCGATCAGTCTTTTCAAAAATGCCCGAAGGCGTTAATCTCTGGATCACCAATCGACCGATCAAACGCATGAAATCCTCTCTTCTGCCTATCCTCCTCCTTTCCTGTCTAACAGCCGCCTGGGCCGAAACCAAGAAACTGAGGGAAAAATCCAGCCCTTACGGTGGCAAACCACACGCCATTCCGGGAACCATCGAAGCGGAGCACTACGATGAAGGCCCCGCCGAAATTGCCTACCATGATGTTGAGGCAGAGAACTTGGGTGCTGACTATCGCAAGAACACGCAAGTGGATATCGAGAAGCGAGACGACGCTTCCAATGGGCACGGCATCGGGTGGACAAGGAAAGGCGAGTGGTTGCACTACACAGTCAAGGTCGCCAAGGATGGCGTATATAACATCGAGATGCCCGTCGCTTCGAATAAGCAGGGCGGTTCCTTTCATTTCGAGATCGAAGGAAAGGACCTCACCGGCCCCATTCGAATTCCGGACACCGGCGGTTGGACCACTCTCAAAACGATTACTCACAAAGGTGTCAAATTAAAGAAGGGCGTCCACACCATACGTGCTGTCATGGACGAGGTCGGCCCGTCAAATAGCATCGGGGATATTGACTACTTCAAGTTCACAACCATGGAATAGGGACAACCATGCGCCTTACGGCTCTGTTCCAGTACTTCGCTGGATTTTATCCTATCATCGTTCCGTTGACGATGTTGGTAGCCATTGGGTGTTTGCTATTAGCGGCCCCTGATGATGAAGCTTCAGAGCCGGAACGCATTGAGGTCTTGTTTCTGGGCAGTGAGAATCGGTCCAATCATGATCCACCGACTCGGTTTCGGGTCCTTCGCAAGGCGCTCGGGCCAAAAGCGATCAATATCACGTATGCTCATACGGTGGATGCCTTGACGGCGGAGAACCTGGCTCAATTCGATGTCCTGCTCATCTTTGCCAATCTCTACACTATCGACAAAGAGACTCAGGGGAAAGCCCTGCTCGATTTCGCCCGGAACGGCGGCGGGTGCGTATTGTTACACTGTGCGGCAGGTTGCTTTCGGGACTCGCAATTCGATGGGTATGTGGACCTGCTGGGGGCTCAGTTCAAGTCGCACGCGACCGGGGTATTTCGGGCGCAAATCGTGAATGAAGAGCATCCGGTGATGAAAGGATGGCCGGGATTTGAATGTTGGGACGAGACTTACGAGCACAAGCGGCATGGCAAGGATCGTCTAATTCTACAAAAGCGTGATGAGGAGCCGTGGACCTGGGTCAAGACCTACGGGAAAGGCCGGGTGTTTTACACGGCGAGTGGGCACGATCACCGTTGTTGGAACCTGACAGAGTATCAAGATTTGGTGCATCGCGCCATTCGGTGGACGGCTCACGATGACTCGACGCGATGGTTGGCTCCCGAAGATCTGCCCGAGCTGCGTTACCGGCTCGCCGCCGCGCCGAAGGATCCGGAGAATCCTGTGGGGCCACTCAATCAGATTCAACAGCCGCTGTCGCCTACCGAATCACTCAAACTGGCGCAAGTGCCGCCGGGATTCGAAATCCGGCTGTTTGCAGCGGAACCGATGGTGGTGAATCCGATCGCGATCAATTGGGACGATCGAGGGCGGCTTTGGGTCGTTGAAGCCTTTGATTATCCCCATAAGATTGGCACCGAACAGCCGCAGGACAGAATCAAGATCCTCGAGGACACGGATGGGGATGGTCGAGCGGATAAGGTGAAGGTGTTTGCCGAAGGCTTGAACATCGCCACGACGGTTCTGCCAGTCGAGGGTGGAGCGATCGCTACCAATGGCGATTCGATGGTCTTGCTGCGGGATACCAATGGCGATGATCGGGCCGATTCCAGAGAGGTGCTTTGGTCCGGGATCGGTCTTCGTGATACTCACGCCTGTGTGTCAAATCTCCGGCATGGATTCGATGGCTGGATTTACGCTAGTGTGGGCTACAGTGGCTTGGATGTGACCGTTGCCGGGAAGCGGCATCAATCGAGTCAGGGCGTGTTTCGATTTCTGCCGGATGGCTCAGCCTTTGAAGTCTTACAGAATACCAGTAACAATACCTGGGGCCTTGGCTTCACGGAGCAAGGCGATCTCGTCGGTTCCACGGCGAACGGAAACCCAAGTTGGTATCACAGCATTCCCAATCGCTACTTTGAAATGGTGGGCAGGAAAGGTCAGCAAGTGGCGAGAGCGGATCGGAAAGAGAAACTTGCACCGATCACCAGCGACTATTTCCAGAACAACCCCAAAGAGGAACACTCTTCTGGGGCTGGCCATGCGGTTTACACCAGTCGGCGATTTCCCCAATATTGGTGGAATCAGCGTGTGCTGATTTGTGAGGCTCCCATGCACCTGGTCGCTGCACCGAGGATCGAACGGCGCGGCGATCGTTTCATCACGACAGGATTTGAGCACAACCTCTATGCCTCAGCCGATGCATGGTCCGCACCAGTGGCCGCGGAAGTGGGGCCAGATGGCGCGGTGTGGATGGCGGATTGGTACAATCCGATTTGCAATCACAATCCCTATCGCGGCCACTTTGAGAAGGGCCCTGGCAATGCGCTCAAGTCGGATGATCGCGACCGGGAACACGGCCGCATCTATCGGCTCTACCCGATAGGCACCAAAGACGATGCCTATCCCGATCTCGACAATGAGGAAGGCGCCGTAAAGGCCTTGTCGCATGACAACCTCTTCTGGCGTTTGGCTGGTCAACGCCGACTGGCTTATCTATTGGATGAAGAGGCGATCTTGAAGCGCCGAGGTGCCACATCAAACTTGCGTGCCCGGTTTCATCTCACGCTGGCGGCAAGCAATCAGAAACTGGACGCGGTGCAAGTGGCTGCCCTCACTCGTCGTCCCGACGGAGGGCGGTCGCCGATCGAACGTTTGCTCGAATTGGATTGGGATCTGCTCGATCGCAAAGCAGCAGCCCTGTCATTGGTCGAAATGAAGCCCGACCCCACGCTTGGAGAAACCTTGTTAGCGCTGATTGATAGTGAACCTGGGTTGGAAGGCCACAAACACCTGGCCGATGCGATTCGATTGGCGGTACTGCGTCATCCAGAGGGATTCCTGCGGGTGTTGCTGGAGAACAAGCGTGAGGCCAAGCGTCCTTATCTTCGTGAGATTGTGAAACACGCGCTAGAGAGAGTGGGCCGAGATTCAATAGTGCTTTCGGAAGGATTGCGCGCTTTGGCCAAGAGCACGGATTCAGAACTTGGTCGTCAATTGGTAACGGCGGCCGCAGAGGAAGTTTCCATCGAGACTATCAAAAGCCTTTCAGAAAACGCAACGCGAGGCCGAGAAGTCTACATTTCCTGTGTCGCCTGCCATCAACCCGACGGCAAGGGGCTGGCCGGTGTATTTCCGCCATTGGCGGGATCGCAGCGTTTGCTTAGTACGCCGGATCTACCGATCAAGATCGTATTGAAAGGACTGCAAGGTCCGCTCACGGCTGGCGTTCGGGACTATGATAGCGTCATGCCGGGCCACGAGAGGCTCCTCACCGATCAAGAGATCGCAGACGTACTCAGCTATGTTCGGTCCGCATGGGAGAACGGAGGCCGTGACATATCGACTGAACAAGTGCGGGTTGTCAGGGAGAGGTTCGCAACACGTCAGGGACCTTGGACAATATCGGAGTTGGAGAAGCCCTAATAATTCACTCGATCATGAAACCAATAGCAGAGATTCCTGGACCCTTACAACAGTACATGAATGGCTTGGCGACCCATGACCTAGAAAAGATTGGCGGTAGCTTTGCCGATGGAGTGCAGTTTGTGACACCGGTCCGAACGATGGGGCACGAGGCCATTCTTGCCTTTCTTGAGGCACTCTACCGAGGATTTCCCGATTGGTCTTATGACAATGATCTGCCGGTGTTGACCGAGGATGGGGCGATCGGTGTGCTGTGGCGACAGGGCGGAACCCACACAGAAACCCTCGCCTTCCCCGGCTTCGACGCGGTACCTGCAACCGGTAAATCGGTTACCATTCCCGAGCATTACTTCTTCTACCGTGTGGACGAACGCGGTCTCTCGGAGATCCGTCCGGATCCAGTGCCTGGAGGTGCGCCACGAGGCATTTTTGAGCAAATCGGTGTCGAGTTACCACCTTTGTAAAACGACCATGCCGCACGCAATCATCACCAAAGACAAGCCCGGTACCACTTCTTTACGCGAGGCTCACCAGTCCGCGCACAAGAAGTATCTCGATGAGAACAAACACTTGCTACTCGCCGCTGGCGCCATGTTAGACGACGCTGGCACAGCTGCCCATGGTGGCGTCCTGTTAGTCGATGTGGAATCATACGAAGAAGCCGAAGCCTTCGTCCACAACGACCCTTTCTGGGAAGCCGCCCTCTTCGAGAACGTCACCATCACGCGTTGGCGCAAAGCGTTCTTCAACTCCGAACAATTGGTGGACCTGTGACTCCTCGTGTCTTCGGGTGACGATAAAATCAATCGAGCGTTTTGTAGTCGCCACCTCCACATGAGGTAGTAGATGTATAGGATGGCAAACCGAAAAAAGAACCGATGGGCAGGGATTGTCTTTGGGCCAGTGCTCGTATTCGCCGCGCTCAGCGCGATTTGGAAGAACGAGACGAGATTTGATTATCATCGCGCAGCGGCGAAGACCAAGGAGATCGTCGCACTTGGTGAAGCGTTATCGGGTGATCTGATGTCGTTCACAGGAGACATGAATCGTGAACTGACCATGTCTGGAGAATACGTCGATTCCTTCACGGGCTATTTGTCGGTCAAAAGGCATGCTGAGATCTATGCCTGGGACAAGGACGAAAGCGATGACAGCGTGACGTGGAAGAAGAAATGGATGAGCAGCCTCGAAAGCAATTCCCGAAACAACAGTCTAACACAAGAACTCGAGTCAAGAAGCTTCCTGCCTCCTGATTACGAAGTGGGAGAGCTCAAAGTCACCTCCGATAAGATCGAATTCGTCGACAGCAATGAAACCATTGCTGCGGGGAGTTTGACGCTCAAACGCTCTAACCTTGAGATCGAGGGCAGTGAGCACCTTTATCTTCGCAAGAACCGGAACGACGAGTTGGGCGATGAACGTGTTAGCTATTCCGGTGTGCCGGTTCCTGAAACGGCCACCTACTTCGGAAAATTTGAATCCCAACTAGGGGTCCCCGATACCACTCATCAAAGGACTGGCATGATCAACCAAATGATTCAGGATTCGGGTATCTTGCATCATATCGTGGCGGGAGATCGCGAAGCCGCCCTAACCACCATGAAAGCGCACATTGGACGACTCAAATGGATCGTGCGTGGCATTGGAACGGCCTGTGTGGTCTTCGGGTTTTCAATCTTGTTTGGCACGGTGATCGGAGTGCTCTTTCATATTCCATTCGTGGGGGGGATCGCCGAGGCAGGCACCTTTCTCCTGGCACTGGCCTTCGGGCTTCCATTGGCCTTCATCACAATGATTGCGGCCTATTTGATTGCGAATCCGATCGTCCTAGCAATCATCGTGCTGGCCGTAGTCGCCGTCTTCTTCAAGTTGCGTCAGCGAGGGAGATCATCGCAAGCGGCAATGAAGAACCAGCTGGATAAGGAATATGGACGCGTTCTCAAAGATTCTGAACTACAAGAACTCGAGTTCATTCAATTGGCCCAACTAGCGTCATCCGAGTCGGGGATTTCAGAAGACGAAGAGAAATTCTTGCGCCAGTGGGCCCGGAAGCATAGATGGCCCGATCCCAAGTTCGAACAGTTATTAGCCAAGGCACAAGCGCAAAGTGAAAGCGCCAACGGCGACACCATCTCTCAGACCGGCGAAGAGCACTTGCTTACCCTTGTTCGCTTGGCACTGGCCGATGGAAGCATGTCTCAGTACGAAATGAAATCCATTCGAAGGGCGGCCAAGAAGAGCGGTTTCGACGATTCCAAGATACGGGATCTGATGCAACAAGCCCTGAAACCTCCACCGCTACTAGCCGCATAGAGTCTATCATGGATCGCAAGGTACCGTTCATTCTAACATGAATCCTTCCAGCATCCTCCTGCGATGGGCAGCCCTCTGTTGCCTCCTGCTAACGCCGCCCTCCATGGGCGCCGCAGAAC
>Ga0213868_10000018_pt1 | contig 136294 bp, 157 predicted proteins | sample PICome_9_FD_160087 | JGI IMG/M metagenome (GOLD analysis project Ga0213868, IMG submission 160087) | Coastal seawater microbial communities near Pivers Island, North Carolina, United States - PICO127 | ecosystem: Environmental > Aquatic > Marine > Coastal | place: USA: North Carolina... | reverse complement strand
ATTGACGATCCGGCAAGCTGGTTTATAAGATCAGAGAAAGAAACTTTATGCAGGTTTCATGAAGAATATTCTTTGTTTACTATTAACGTAATATTCCAGCCCTTGCCTGAAATTTTTAATTACCCAGGGCAAAAGGAATGCTTATTAAAGAGCATAAATACTTTCGATGATGAGGAAATAAACTACTTTGGCGGCCCAAAGAAGATTGATGTTTTACAACATTATCTTATATATAATTCGTAGTAAGATAGAAATTATAGAATAAATAGGGGGAGGAGAATGTTTGGAGGAATTTCTTTAATAGGCTGGTTTCATACTATTTTAGGTACAGCGGCCATAATAATTGGGCTATACCTTATACTAAAAGATAAGTTTATTTACCTAGATACGAAACTTGCAAAATTTTATTTATTTAGCACAGTTTTAACATGCGCATCTTCATTTCTTTTGTATGGCGCAACAGGATCTTTTAATACAGCTCATTGGCTTTCAGTCATAACCATACTTGCAGTGTTTTTTGCATTGAGCTTAGAGAAATGTAATATTTTTGGCTTTTTAAGCATTTACCTAAAACAACTAGCTCTCACAGGGACAGTTTTCTTTAGTTTGCTTCCTACCACTGCAGAGGTTTTGCAAAGGCTACCTCCAAGCGATCCGTTTGTTGACTCAATAGACGATCCACTTGTTATAAATTTTTATATGTCATACGTATTAATTTTTGGGCTTTTTGCTATTTATCAGATATTCAAAATCTCAAAAGGGGAGATCGATGGAGTCTGATATCTATAAAAATATAGTAGTCACATCTAAGCAGGCTTCTCTTTTGTGGAGGCAAATACCAGCACCACAAAGAGGAGAAATAATAAGAGAGTTTGGGAATGAGCTTAGAAAAAGAAAGAAAGAGTTGGCTAGTATAATCACACAAGAAGCCAGAAAAATAACCTCAGAAGCAGAAGGTGAGGTCCAAGAGGCAATTGATATGTGTGATTTTGCAACAGGCTTAAGTAGGCAGCTTTATGGACTAACCATGCCTAGCGAAAGACCAGAACATAGACTTCAAGAGATATGGCAGCCAATAGGAATTGTTGGTTGCATCACAGCTTTTAATTTTCCCATGGCTGTATTTGCATGGAACTTTTGCCTAGCAGCCGTTTGTGGTAATAGCATTATATGGAAGCCAAGCCCTCACTCCAATAAATGCGCAGACGCAATTAAAGAGGTATGGGACAAAGTTACGGAGGAGCATAAGGATGTAGTTCAAATTTTAAAAGGCGGTAATAACGAAGCCATAGCTTTATGTAAGGATGTAAATATCCCATTAATTTCGGCAACCGGCAGCACACAAATGGGCAAAGAGCTTGCCCCTCTAGTTGGAGCAAGGCTGGGCAGAGCTCTTCTAGAGCTCGGGGGTAATAATGCAGCAATTGTATGTCCAACAGCCGATATAGATCTCACAGTTAAAGGTGTAACTTTTTCAGCATGCGGAACCACAGGCCAAAGATGCACAAGTTTAAGAAGACTGTTTGTTCATGAAGACATATACAGTGAATTCATAGAAAAATTATATGCATACTATGAATCGTTAAATATAGGAGACCCATCCAATGCATCGTCTCAGCTTGGGCCTCTTATATCTGAGCAAAGCTTCAATGTTATGCAGGAAATTATTAAAACCATGAGATCAAAAGGCGTAAAAATAACTGGCGGCGAGAGGCTAGAAATTGAAGATCCAAGTGAGTTCTATGTTAAGCCTGCAATTATTGAGGTTGATAGAATCGAAGAAGAGATGATGAACGAAACTTTTGCACCAATTCTTTATGTGAAAAAATTTAACGATCTAAAAGAAGCTATCAAAATGCAGAATGAGGTCAAGCAAGGCTTGAGTAGTTCAATATTTACAAACGACTTAAGAGAATCAGAGTTATTTTTAAGCTCCGAGGGAAGTGACTGTGGAATTGCCAATGTAAATATTGGCACTAGTGGCGCCGAAATAGGAGGAGCATTTGGAGGGGAGAAGGATACTGGAGGCGGTAGAGAGTCTGGATCTGATGCATGGAAGACATACATGAGAAGAGTCACAGCAACAGTAAATCATGGCTCTGAGCTGCCATTAGCTCAAGGAGTAGAATTTGATGAGTCATAAGGTTGCAATAATTGGGAAGGGAAACATTGGCTGGGCAATTAAAGAGCTTCTTAAGGAAAGTTATGAAATTAAGCAGGGAGACATAAATGATGGCTTAGACGCTCGCGATATTGACCAAGTCAGAACATTTCTTAAAGATGTCGATGCTGTAATTTCAGCTGGCCCATTTGCTATTAACAAGAATATCGGAACAGTTGCAGCAGAGCTTAATATTGGATATTTTGACTTAACAGAAGATGTTGAAACAACTGAATTTATAAGAAGTATTAAATCAAACAATGTGATGATGCCTCAATGCGGACTTGCTCCTGGGGCAATAAACATATGCGCAGCATCTTTAATGAAAGATTTTGATCATGTCTCAGAGGTCATGATGAGGGTGGGGGCTTTGCCAAGGTTTACTACTAATGAGATGAGCTATTATTTAAGTTGGTCAACAAATGGGCTTATAAACGAGTATTGCAATGAAGCCGATGCCATATACGAGGGAAAGTGCATAAAGGTGATGCCGCTTGAAGGTGCCGAAAAAATGATTATAGAAGGAGAGAGTTACGAGGCTTTTAATACTAGCGGCGGATGCGCAACGATGTGCGAAACTTATGAGAACAAAGTTGATAACCTTAGCTATAAGACAATAAGATATCCCGGCCACTTAAACCACATGAAGTTTTTATTTAACGACCTTCACTTAAAGAAGAACAAAGATGTTTTAGAAAAGCTTTTTGATAAAGAGGTGCCAAGAACCACTAATGATGTAATTATATTTTTTGTAAAAGTTATTGGCGAGATTGATGGAATTCTTCAAGAAAAAACTTATTTAAGAAAAATTTATGGAGATGAGAGGTTTAGCGCGATTCAGATAACAACCGCATCAGGTGTCTGCAGCTGTTTGGAAATGTATTTCAAAGATCAAATTCCTAAAAATGGATTTGCAAAACAAGAATCTATCGTATGGGAAGATTTTACTTCTAATCAATTTGGAAAAGTTTATTTATAATTTACTCCTCAAGTAAAAATATATCTTCCAGAGAGACTTTAAAAAATCTTGTTAGCCCAATACTTAGGGTCAATGAAGGGTCGAACTTACCATTCTCAATTGAATTGATGGTTTGTCTGCTAACTTTGAGGTGATGAGCCAAGTCCCCCTGGCTGATTCCCTTAGCCTTTCTAAGCTCTTTAAGTTTGTTTTTCATTTGCTAGGATAAATAAATTTTGTGAAAACGAAATCCGCCTATTATAGTCCCCGCTGCAAAAGCTAAAAAGTACTCGTAGAAAGATGGGCTAAACTCTAAATAAGGTGAAAAAAGAGATATTATCATCCCTAGAGAAACAAAAGATATTGCACCCCAACTTAGAATATAGTCATGCCATCTTTTAAGTAACTCATCCTGGTTTCTATAAAATTTTAGATAAAAAATAATAGCAACAAACCAAAAAATAATTACTGCAAATCTAGCAAGCGTATAAGACAAAGAAGTACTGTTTATATTCTCAGCAGCCAAAAACCCAAGATCAGTTCCTGATAAATGGATCCCCCAACACAGAGCACCCAAAAAAAAGAAGAACATTGAAATCTTATAGTTCCGCTTATCCTCTTTGTTAAGTGACTTTAGGTCTATCCAAGATCCATAAAATGAAATTTTTGCCATATTTAATACCTCAAGTTAATTATATTTCTTTTGAAATTTATATGTCAAGTTTACTTTACATATATAAAAGAATATTTTATAAATTAAGTGAATTTATATAAAAAAAGTGCAATACTTAATTTCATGAAAAACAAATTATACATATTGCCATTTATACTTATCTTTTTTGTGTCTAGCTGTGCTCTAGTTACAGATGAATACCAGGCCAATCAGCGCAAGGTTATAGCATATCTTTTAGAGGACTTGCCTCTTCCTGAAGATGCACAGATCATAAAGGCGCCTACAGTTCTTCTGGGAACGGGCGAGGCTATATCTGGAAGAATAATCCTAACCTCAAACTATAGTCCCGCTGAAAACTTAATTTTCTATGGAACTGAAACACTCTCGACCGGTTGGCAGCTAGTATCTTCAAAAGTTGGCGAAGAGGTTACTTTGGTCTATACGAAGAATGGACGATTTGTAACAATTTATCTTAGCCCTAAAGATACTGTTCAAGGGTTTGTAACGGGAGATTATGGCAGCGATATTGATATTGCAGTTGTTCATCCGGACTCCATTGGTGTTCAAAATCCATATGATGAGCTTGAATATTCACCTCCCGGAACTCCCTAGTCAATAAGTAATTAGGTCTTTTATGCAGCCGCTTGATTTATTGAGCATACCTCACATCGCCATAGTAACGCTTTGTATACTTGGCATTATCTTAATTCCAAGATTTTTTGTTAGATCTAGCGAGGCAGCCAAAAAAAATCTAGCATATACCATTATCTTTCTTATATTAGTTAATCAAGGCATGGATCTATTTAGAGAAGGTATTATGTCTGGAAATTTAAAACTTGGGCTACCGCTTCACTTATGCGATTTCTCTTCTTTTTCAATTGCCACATATCTTTTAACTAAAAGAAGAGAGTTTTTCTTGTTTGCTTTTTTCTTTGGTATTGCTGGAGGAGGCATGTCCATTTTGACACCTGATGTGGCATATGGGTTCCCTTATATACCTTATATACAAAACCAGATTGGGCATATGATGATAATTCTTGGAGTTTCTTATGCAATGATGCTTGATGGGCAAAGGCCTTATTTTGGAGACGTGCATCGAGTACTTCTCTTTGCCACAATTCTTCTTGGGCTTATGTACGCTATTAATTACCAATTAGGAGAGCCTGCTAATTATTGGTTTTTAATGGAAAAGCCTATTGGTGACAATGTAACTTCTTTCATGAGGCCAGCTCCTTTCCATATTATCGATTTATATCTATTAGCAGTAATCATTTGTTACGCTATGTACTTACCTTATTATTTAAAAGATAAGAAAGTTTTAAAATGAAGAAAGCCAGCTCAACAGTTTCATCCAATCAAATACCTCAAGCATTTAGAGCTTACAGGCCTAGAATTGTTCAGTTTCTAGGAAGAGCATTGTTAAAATTATTTGGATGGAGGGTCGAAGGGATGGTGCCAGAGATGAAAGAAAATGAAAATCTAGTAATCATTGCAGCGCCTCACACATCTAACTGGGATGGAGTTTTTGGCTTTGCTGCTATCATAGGCTTAGATGCAAAAATTTCTTATTTTGGAAAATATACTTTATTTGATCAGCCCTTTTTGGGAAGGTTTTTAAAATATATGGGAGGAATTCCTGTAGATAAGAACAATCCTGGTTCTGGGCTTGTAAAAGAAGCAATCAATAATATGGAAAGGCTAAAGGGATCTCTTATTGCCATGGCCCCAGAAGGGACTAGATCTAAAACAGAGCAATGGAGAACAGGTTTTTTAAGAATAGCTGAGGCAGTAGATGCAAAGATATTTGTTGCGGCTTTTGACTTTAAAACAAAAAGAATAGTCCTTGATAGGTTTTTTCAGCCCAGCGATGACATGCAAAGAGATCTTGAAAATTTAAAAATTTATTACAAACAATTCACAGCAAAAATACCTGAGAATTTTTAAGAGCTCAGCGCGGCCTCAATCATTTCATCGACTTTTTGCTCTACTATAAATAAAGGCGGTATTCCATGATCCAAAACCGCAGAATGAAAATCTTTAATATTGAATTTATCACCAAGAGCATTCTTTGCTTTTTCACGAAGCTCTAAAATTTTTATCATTCCTACCTTATAGCTAAGAGCTTGTCCTGGCCAAACAATATATCTCTCTATCTCAACCCTGCATTCAGTATCTGACATTCCTGTGTTGGCTTTCATGTATGCAATAGCTTCTTCCCTTGTCCATTTTTTATAGTGAATGCCTGTATCAACTACTAACCTTACTGCTCTAAATATCTCGCTCTGTAAGATACCAAGCTCATCATATAGGTCAGGCGCCAGCCCTGCTTCAAGTGCCAATTGTTCGGAATAAAGAGCCCAGCCCTCTGAAAATGCAGAGGTTCTATAGCCAAAGTTTCTGTATAAAGTTAATTTTTCATTTTCCATAGAATGGGCAATTTGGTGATGATGCCCTGGAGTTGCTTCATGGTATGCAAGGGTCTTCATGCTGTATTTAGGAGTTTGCTTTATATCATAAAGATTTACATAGAATGCCCCTGGCCTACTTCCATCTATTGCAGGGGCTTGATAGTAACCTCCCGGAGCTGTTTTTTCTGAGTACTCTGGAACAGCTTTAACAATCACAGCAGCTTTTGGCATCGTGTGAAAATATTCTTTAATACCTTCAGTAGCTTCGGCAACCATATCCATATAGTCTTTGACTACAATATCTTTCCTATCAGGAGTATCAGCATATAAGAAAGAAGGATCCTCATTAAGCTCGTTCATAAGAGTTCCAGCTGTCTTCTGATGATTATAACCTAGTGAAGTTAATATCTCTTTCATCCTAGAGGAGATCCTAGCAACTTCACTTAAGCCCATATTGTGAATCTTTTCAGGACTGAAGTCTGTTGTTGTATAGGTTCGTATTCTTAATTTATAAAACTCATCTCCATTTGGCTGAGACCATATCCCATGATGCTTGTTAGCCATATCATTTGTTGAGACCATAAAATCTCTTAACAAAACAAAGCCAGGAGTGACGCTAGTCTTTATTGATGTCTTTAAATCAGCATTCAATGAAACATAATCTTCATCAGATATATCTAACTTATCAACTTTTTTAAAAAACTCTGTATACAGAGGGTGCTCTTCAATAGAATAATCTATAAATTCATTTAGTTGAGTTATTAAGTGCGCATAAACAAACTCTGGAGCATATATACCTAATGCAGCCTGCCTCTCTAACCAGTCTAACTGCCCTTTAAAAACCTCTTTTACAAGGTCTGTTCTTTTAATGAAGTCCTCAGCCTCTGAAAGATTCCTTACAGGGTGCTGATCGCTCATAAAGCTAATGATATTCTGATGGGCGCCGCGAACTTGGTTTAATGGAAAGTCATGATATGGAAAATCTTCTAACTCTTTAAGTCTATTTTCAGCATCAAATACAGCAATCTTTTTTGTAATCTTCTGCTCATTTGATAAGGAACTTTCCTTGTAACTGTTTAATATTTTTAATGTTTTCTTTGAATCTGCAATGTCTTCTTGAAGGCTTTCAGGATTCGGGATTGTGAGCTTAGAGTTATGATTAGTTATCCAAGAAAACCTATCAAAAACACCCAAATACGTTAGCAATTCAGGAGAATCAACCATCCCTAGAACAAGCTCTTTTCCTAAATAATGGTCTATGGAAGCTGGCTTCATAAGGAATAAATTTCCAAGATAAAGTGTTGCGAGACTTGTTCCAAAGACTATAAATACACCACAAATTTTTAACGCTCTTTTAATCATAAAAATACTCCAATGTGCATATTATAATGTATATCTGAGCTCTTATTCGTATCGACATCATTCGTATTAGAAGATAAAGTTTAAATATATTAATTTTTTAAAGGTTTTTTATGGACAGCCCAAAAGCAACTCTTAATGTAGAAGGTGACATATCAACCATCACTCTTAATGATGGCAAGGCAAATGTTTTTTCTCCAGCAATGATAAATGATGTTAACAATTGTTTGGACAATGTCCCAACAGGCTCTGGCTGTTTGGTTATTAGAGGCACCAAAGGAATGTTTTCAGCAGGTTTTGATTTAAAAATTATTGGCTCTGGTGATTTAGATGCTATTAAAGGAATGTCTAAGAGCGGATTTCAAATGTTATCAAGAATACTAGACTTTCCTAGGCCTGTCATTGCTGCTTGCACAGGCCATGGAATAGCTCTTGGAACTTTTTTATTATGTTGCTGTGATTACAGGATAGGAGTTAAAGGAGAGTTCATGATAGGCGCTAATGAGATGAGAACAAACATGGTCATACCAATACCAATTCTTGAATTAATTAAATTTAGAGTTGCACAATCCCATAAATACAGAGCCATACTTGGGGGCACCATGTACCCAATTGATGTTGCTGTTGAGGCTGGATTAATCGACGAGGTTGTTGATGAAGAGAGCTTTGAAAATAAATTGCAGGAAAAAGCACAAGACTTAGCGACAATGGGCCACCCGAGTTACACAATTACAAAAGAACTTTTTATCTCAGATGTTTCAAAGAAAATAAAAACCGCATTGGAAGAGATAGATTCAGAAGCTCACTAGCTATTCTAATTATATATGCCTTATTCGTTGGAAGTTCATGACTTAAAACCTCCCTTTAAGAATGCAGATATTCTATCAATCTACTCAATCAATCAATCTAATAGACCCGAGGTTGGAAACTTAGAATCCCCTGAAAAGCTCATAAACCTTTTAAATATGTCATCACAGATCCAAGTAGCAAAAACTAATAATGAAATTATTGGTTTTGTTGTTTGCCTTGAAGCCGGAGCAGGCTATACCTCTCTTAATTACAAATATATAAGCAAGATAGCAGAAAAATTTATCTACATTGATAGGATTGCAATAAGAGATCAATATAGAAGATCTGGAATTGGTAGAAGTCTCTATGAGTCAATTTTTAAGTACTCAGAAAATTTTAAATTACCAGTATACTGTGAGGTTAATACCAAGCCGCTAAACCAGCCCTCAATTAATTTTCACAAAAAAAATGGTTTCTATGAGATAGGCAATAAAGATTTTATAGACCACTCCGTTGCTTATTTTGTAAAGCCTTAAAGAGACACATATCTATTATGTATATACGATAAATTATTCTTTTTAACAAACATTAATTAAAGTATATAAATGGAAACTACATTATTTGCAAAAACAATGATCATTTTATGTGGTCAGCTATCAATAGTATTTGGGTTGTCTTTTTATGTCTTAAAGAAAGCCATGGAAGCCTATCAAAATAAAACAACCTTCATGGGAATGTCATTTAAAGGCGCCATGAACCTCAAGAGAGAATTTGATCTAGTTCCCTATGTAGATTTTGAAAGAACATTTCCAGCATACATGGCAATACCTGGAGATGAGAATGATCCAGGAGTAGTCGCCAAGGATATAGATGATTGGAAAAAATGGATTAAGTTAGGTTATAGAGATTTGCCGCGAGGCAATAAATTTCTTAATGGAGTTTTTATATCATGGGCTATCTTGCTTCTTTCTATAGCTTTCATTGGCTCTGCCTCTTTTGGCATTGGCATATTTCTTTTTACCCTTCAGAGCATTCTTTTTGGGCTGGTGCTTGGAATGATTTTTCTTGAAATGGACGAAAATGACGGGATAAGAGCTCTTAAGATTACTATTTTGGCAACAATATTTTCTGGTTTTGTTGGCTATAGTGATATTGGACAGGCTTTAAATTCTTCAGGAATTATTCATGTGATTCTATTCTTTGGCTTATTAGGTCTAATACTTTTTGAGTTTCTCAGAACAACAATGAACTTTTCAAGAAATACTATAAGACTAAAAGCTTTCTTTGGCATTGGGCTATTCATACTGTTTCTATTTGTTGACTTTGCCCGTCTTAAAGAACTGTCTGGCACTTCGAACTCATGGGATACAGCCTTTCACTTAGCTTTTACTTTATACTTAGATATAATAAATCTGCTTCTAGAAATACTGGAAGCTATGGATTAATGAATCCAAGGAGGAGTAGCTATGGCAACTTATGAATGTAATTCCTGTGGAATGTCGGTTAATGCTTCATGTGGAAAGTGCGACATACCATTAGTGAATGGAGTGCTGGACTTAGAGGATGGAACTCAAGTGCAGATTTCTGAATGTCCAAATGGGCATGGAAAAATTAAATCACCTCTATGCTGCGGGGCTGATATGACTTGTTCAGTCTAAAAATTAAACTGATAGCCAATCTTAATAACACCATCTGAGACTTTGCTTGTGCTTGTTTCTATAACAAGAGCCCCTCTCTTGCTTGCATTATATGTTGCTGTAAAGCCAAATTTTTGATCAGTCTCATCATCAAGCACATAAGTAACTTGGGAGGTTTCAAAAGCAGTACAGACAAGATTAACAGGACATTCTTGTTGAACAACCTCTGTTTCTTTAGAAAAATCTATAAATATCTTTCCCTCCCACCCATTACTATCACCAAATCTTATTCCAGTTATTACATTTGCTTGAGTGTCGCTTTCAGAAAAATCTAATTGGCTGTCTATGTCAGTGGCCTTGATGCCTACCTCAAGGAATACATCCATAAAGTTTTCTATCTGCAAAGAAACATCTCCGACTGAAACAGAGTTTAGAACGTCACCTATACCAACATGCGCACCAATTCTAATGGCTTTAGTAAACTTATCATATTCCTCATTATCCACATCAACACCATCAGCTTTTGCTTCTGCAACAAGGTATAGGGGCCCAGGCAATGACAATGAGACCTTTCCCTCAAGACCTGAATCTTCAGCTTTAAATGCATACAGACCCAAAGATGAGTACCTATATGAATTTGGCTCCCTCTCTAGTCGGCCTTCCTCGGCAACAACTATAAATGAAAATAACAAAGCAAAGAATTTAATATTTTTCATGTGAATATGTTAGCAGACCAAGGCAACGAAAGAAATTAAATCTATTTTAGAATTAAGCCTATGTCCTAACTCTGCCTTTCTTTCTTAGCCTTATAGATTCTGGCGTAACTTCTACAAGCTCATCATCTTCTATAAACTCAAGAGCCTGCTCTAAGGTGTGTTTTATATGAGGAACTAATATGAGATTTTCATCGGTTCCTGCCGCTCTAATATTGGTGAGCTGCTTTGCCTTTGTTGGGTTAACTGGAAGGTCATTGTCTCTTGAGTGAAGGCCTACTATTTGACCAATATAGACTTCATTACCATGACCTAAGAAAAGCTTTCCTCTATTTTGTAGGTTAAATAATGCATACGCTAGAGTCTTTCCTGCCATCATTGAATACATTACGCCATTAGTTCTCTTTGCAATTTCTCCAAGTTTTACAGGGCCATAATGATCAAAAACACTTGTCATTATCCCAGTGCCGCTTGTGATGGTCAGGAAGTGCGATCTAAAACCTATTATTCCTCTCGAAGGAGCAATAAATTCTAACTTAACCCTTCCTTTTCCATCAGATTCCATATTTTGAAGCTCTGCTTTTCTGGGCCCCAGCTCTTCCATAATGGCACCTTGGTGCATTTCTTCCACATCAATGACTATTTGTTCATAAGGCTCATGAATTTCACCTTCAACTTCTTTTTGGACAACTTTAGGTTTTGATATTGCAAGTTCAAAGCCCTCTCTTCTCATTGTTTCAATAAGAACGGATAAATGAAGTTCTCCTCGCCCAGAGACAATAAATTTATCTGGACTTTCACCCTGAACGACTCTAAGAGCAACATTGGAGATCAGCTCTTTATCTAACCTTTCTTTTATATTTCTTGAAGTAACAAATTTACCTTCTCTTCCAGCAAAAGGAGAATCGTTAACTTGAAAAGTCATACTTACAGTTGGCTCATCAACAGATAAGGCCGGAAGCGCTTTAACTGAAGCTTGATCGCATATAGTATCTGATATATTTAGCCTATCAATTCCTGTAATGCAGACTATTGATCCTGCATCTGCATGTGAAACCTCAACTCTATCAAGCCCCTCATAACCCATAACCTGAAGGACTTTACCTTTTCTGGTTTCGCCATCACGATTTACTACAACAACCTGATCATTGGGTTTTACTGAGCCCTGCTTTATTCTTCCAATACCTATTACACCTACATAGCTATTGCTATCAAGTGCGCTTATTTGCAGTTGAAGAGGGCCATCTGCATTTACTTGAGGCGATGGAACTTTATTTAATATCATTTCCATTAAAGGCTTCATGTCTTCAGTCATACTTTCTGGCTCTAATCCTGCTATCCCTTCAATGGCGGATGCATAGATTACAGGAAAATCTAGCTGCTCATCTGTTCCTCCAAGCCTATCAAACAAATCAAACACTTGATCTAGCACCCAGTGAGGTCTAGCATCAGGTCTATCAATCTTGTTTATTACCACAATAGGCTTTAATCCTTTTTCAAAAGCTTTTTGTGTTACAAATCTTGTTTGAGGCATTGGCCCATCAACAGCATCAACCAAAAGTAGAACAGAATCTACCATGGACAAGGCTCTTTCAACCTCTCCACCAAAGTCCGCATGACCTGGAGTATCTACAATATTAATTAAATGATCATTCCATTTTATAGAAGTATTCTTCGCAGTTATTGTTATGCCTCTTTCTTTCTCTTGGTCATTTGAATCCATTATTCTTTCTGAATCCATATTCTTTCTGTCAAGAGTTCCAGATTGTTGAAGTAACTTATCGACAAGAGTAGTCTTACCATGATCAACATGAGCAATAATTGCGATATTTCTTATTTTATTAATGTCCATGTTATTTGTATGTTAAAAACGAGGTGATTATAATCATAAAATGCATAAATTATCTGTTTTCTTTGTTCTTATTTTTTCATCTTTTATAAGTGCTGATCTCAAGCAAGACTTAAATCAAGAATTAGACCCATTAATGAAGAAAGTTATTGCTTGGAGGCACAACCTTCATCAGTATCCAGAATTAAGTAATAGAGAGTATAAGACTTCTAAAAAAGTTGCTTCACATCTCGAATCTTTAGGTATAGAAGTTGAAACTGGTATAGCTTATACCGGCGTTGTTGGTTTAATTAAAGGAGGTCTTCCTGGCCCAACGATCGCTTTAAGAGCAGACATGGATGCACTTCCAGTTGAAGAGAAAACTGGCCTCCCTTTTGCTTCAAAGGAAAGAGCAAAATATCTGGGTCAAAGTGTTGGCGTTATGCACGCGTGCGGGCATGATGCCCATGTTGCTATTTTAATGGGAGTAGCAGAATTTCTTGCTAATAACAGAGAAAGCCTTGAAGGCAATGTCATGCTTATCTTTCAACCTGCCGAAGAAGGTCCTCCTGAGGGTGAGAATGGCGGAGCAAAAATGATGTTAGAGGAGGGGATATTTACAAGATATAACCCTGAGGTCATTTTTGGTTTACATGTAGGCAATGGCCCACATGGATATGTAGGGCTTACTCCAGGACCAGCAATGGCTGCAGCTTCTGCATACAGAATAAAAATTAAAGGAGTACAAGCCCATGGCTCAAGACCATGGGATTCTATCGATCCAATTATGGCAACCTCTCAATTAATAGAGGCCTTAAATACAATCGTAAGTAGGAGAATAAACATTATCAACAACCCTGCGGTCGTATCAGTAGGAACTGTTAAGGCTGGAACACGAAATAATATTATCCCAGAGGATTCAGAAATAATGGGAACAATTCGAACTTTTGACCCAAAACTCAGAGCCGAAATTTATGATGAAATCAGACAAATTGCTGCTGGCGTAGCATTGGGAACTAGTGCTGAAATAGATGTTGAGTTTGATGTTGGGGGTTTTTACCCAGTTACATTTAATAATTTAGATTTAGTTGAAAAATTATCTCCCACTCTAAGAGAGGCCACCAACAATAAATTTTATATAAACAACTCTCCCTCAACAGGAGCTGAAGACTTTTCATACTTTTCACAAGAAATACCAGGCCTATACTTTTGGTTAGGTGTTAATGCTCCAGGCATAATGGAAGCTCCAGGAAATCATTCGCCATATTTTGTTGTAGACGACGGGGCTCTTGATGAGGGGTTAAAATCTTTAGTATATCTTGTACTAGACTACCCAAAAAAGTAACCAAACAATATACAATTAGTAAAATTTTTTAGGAGAAATATTTTGCCAATTCCAAAACATATAAAAGATAACCTTTCTATTCCTGTAATAGGATCTCCACTATTTTTAGTTTCTGGCCCAGAGCTTGTAATTGCTCAATGCAAAGCAGGAATTATAGGTTCTTTCCCAGCGCTAAATGCTAGACCTCAACATGTGCTTGATGAATGGATTGTAAGAATTAAAACCGAGCTTGCAGACTATCAAGCCGCCAATCCCGAGGCAAAAGTTGCTCCATTTGCAGTTAATCAAATTTGTCATGGATCAAATGACAGGCTATTAGATGACATGGCAACATGCGTTAAGCATGAAGTCCCTATAATAATTACATCTTTAAGACCTCCGGCTGAACTTGTTGAAGCTGCACATAGTTACGGCGGTCTTGTGTATCATGATGTGATCAATGTGCGCCATGCAAAGAAAGCTGTTGAGCAGGGAGTAGATGGATTAATTTTGGTCTGCGCAGGGGCTGGCGGACATGCTGGAGCGCTATCTCCTTTTGCTTTATTAAGAGAGGTCAAGGAGTGGTTTGATGGAACAGTTATACTTTCTGGTTCAATAGGTGATGGCTTTTCAGTAGCTGCATCTTTAGCACTTGGAGCAGACTTTGCTTATATGGGGACAAGATTTATTGCCACTCAAGAAGCCAATGCTGATCCAGAATATAAACAGATGTTGGAAAAAAGCGCTGCAGATGACATTGTTTACTCTTCTTTATTTACTGGAGTTCATGGAAACTATCTTAAACCATCTATTTCTAAAGCTGGAATGGATCCAGAAAATCTTCCTTCCGCAGATAAATCATCAATGAATTTTGGCTCTGGTGGAAATACAAAATCAAAAGCGTGGAAGGATATATGGGGCTCAGGCCAAGGAATCGGTAGAATCTATGACTCACCGCCTGTTGCTGACTTGGTTGAAAGGATCAGATCGGAGTATGATCAAGCCCTAAAAGAATTAAATGACAAATAGGAAATGATTAGTACTTTTATATTAACTGCTCTAATAATATCTTCATTGATCGCTATCGTTGTCTTATTAAATATCTCAAAAAAAGGCAAAGAAGGATCAAAAGGAATTACCAATGAGTATACCTCCAAGGCTGGTATTAAAAGAACAGCAAAAAAAGATCGATCTGATCATATTGTTTAGCAAGTAAAATGCTCAAGGTAGGGTTTATCGGTCTTGGTGTTATGGGCTTTCCAATGAGCTCGCATATATCTAGCGCAGGCTTCACAACATACATCTACAATAGAACAGCAAATACTTCACACCAATGGTTAGAATCAAATAAAGGAATCATTACCGAAACTCCAGGCGAACTAGCAGAGCAAGTAGAAATTTTGATGTTATGCGTTGGAGGAGACGAGGATGTCGAGGAGGTTGTATTTGGTAAGAATGGCATTATAGAAAAAATTAGGCCAGGAACCATTTTTGTTGATCACACCACAACATCTGCGACACTTTCAAAAAAAATGAACAGAATTTTCGAAGAAAATGAGTGTTTTTATCTTGATGCTCCGGTATCTGGAGGGCAGGCAGGTGCAGAAAATGCCATGCTAACAGTTATGATTGGGGGCGATCAAGAGGCATATAAAAAAAGTCTAAATGTAATTAATTCATATTCCAAATTCATAAATTATATGGGGCCTAGCGGATCTGGCCAGTTAACTAAAATGGTTAATCAAATTTCAATAGCCGGTATCCTTCAGGCCCTTGCAGAGGCAGTGAATTTTTCAGAGAAAGCCGGACTTGATTCTAAAAATGTACTTGATGTAATTTCAAAAGGAGCTGCACAAAGCTGGCAAATGGATAATAGATGGGAAACTATGACGAAAGATGAATTTGATTTTGGTTTCGCCGTAGACTGGATGCGGAAAGATTTAGACATTGTTTTAGAAGAAGCAAAAAAAATAGGCGCAAATGTAGAATTAACTGAGTTAATTAATAATTATTATAATGAGTTGCAAGAATCTGGTGGCGGCAGATGGGATACGTCAAGTCTTTTGAAGCGAATCAGAAATAAAGTCTAGAAACTAAAACAAGAACCGCCGAAATTAACAAAAATGCTACAACCGACATTTCTGTAATATTTTCATCCATCATTAAAGATTCTTCAGCCATATCATAAAAGCTCTTAGGGTTTGAAATAAGCCACCCTATACCAATGAGATGAAGAGTCATTAATATTGCAATTACCCAATTAAGGGGCTGATTTGTAAAAAGAATAAATGATGTAAGGATTAGGAAGAGCATTTCAACAGAAAGATAGGCATTAATATTTTTTCGCTTATACATATATTTCAGAAGGCTATACCCTGATTTATATGAATAGAAATAAGCAAATGCATAAAGCGTGTAGAGAAATGCAAGGAGTAAAATCATTTAGTGGTGTGGCGGTTTCTCATATTCAACTGGCGGAAATTTAGGCTTATTAAATTTTTTCTTAAATTTTTCGTACCTTGATGTTACATCAGCACAATCATCAACAGCAGAAGGCAGGTGTTCCCTTTCTTTTTTTTCCTTATTTTTTACCATCTACAATATTTAATTTAGCAAATTTCACCAAAAAGTTACAAGTCTCCCTCTTTTCTTACCTCGCTTCGATCAATCTCAAATTTTTCTCCGTATCTTGCTTCAAGTTTTTTCTGGTTTTCATTTATAACTTCAAACGGATCTAAGCCAAGAGACGCGCAAGCGGTAGTCCAATACCACATTATGTCACCCAGCTCTCTTTTCATGTGAAAGATATTATCTTCTGATGGCGGCTTGCCTTGGAGAAACATTTTTTTAACTATCTCTACAAACTCTCCAGTCTCACTTCCTAGACCTAAGGCCGCGGTCAACAATCTCGCTGATTTTATCGAGGAGGTATTTTCAATGTCATCAAAACTTTTCTTTAATGCATCTAAATCCATACTTGGCTCACTTGTTACTTTTGAAACAAAATCGCTATATGTTGAAAAAAAATCTTTTACTTCCTGGCTCACTAGAGTCTCCTTAATTGGTTTATTATTACTATAATATATTTAGAGGTTATAAAAAATGATATCTCAAGAGCAAAAAAAAATTAATTCAGATTACCATGCCAAATCAGAGCCTGCAGACATCCTAAATGGTATAGATTTGTCTGGAAAAAACGCAATAGTTACCGGAGGCTACTCAGGCATAGGTTTAGAAACTACTAGAGCTCTTAAAGAGGCTGGCGCTAATGTCTTTATTCCTGCAAGAAGAGTTAATGAGGCAAAAAAAGCCCTTCATGGAATTATAGATGAGGAAAATATTTCCAAAATGGATTTATCTGATATTGAATCAATAAAAGAATACACCCAAAAATTTACCAATAAAATCAAACCTATAAGTATCTTAATCAACAATGCTGGAATCATGGCGTGTCCTGAGTCAAAGACCTCCAATGGTTGGGATCTTCAATTTGCCGTTAATCATATTGGGCATTTTGTTTTTACAAATGAGCTTATAGGCATTATGGATATGGTTAATGGAGCGAGAATAATCAACCTATCTTCAACTGCACACAAGTTTTCTGGTATTTGCTGGGATGATATTCACTTTAATGATAGCTATGACAAATGGATTTCCTACGGTCAATCTAAAACAGCTGCAAGTCTTTTTTCTATTGAGTTAGATAGAAGATATAAAAATAAAAATATTCGCTCATTTGCAGTTCATCCAGGAGGAATATTTACACCTCTTCAGAGGCACCTTGAGATGGAAGAAATGGTTGCGATGGGTTGGATGAATGATGATGGATCTCTTTCTGATTTGGCAAAAGCTGGGTTCAAGTCTCCTACTCAAGGGGCCGGAACTTCTTTATGGGCTGCTACAAACAGTAATTTGAATGGTGTTGGAGGTTTGTATTGTGAAAATTGTGATGTGGCGAATATTTCAGATGGAAGTCCAGAAGAACGATACTTTGGGGTTAGAGAATGGGCGGTAGATATATCTGAAGCTGAAAAATTATGGGAGGCTACAGAGGAAATGTTAAGTAAGGCGTAGCTACTTAACTCTAAGCGATCTCTGGCTATCTACAATATTATACAAATGTTCCTGCGCCTCAGGCTTAAGTTGCGCAACACCCATCGTCATAACATCAATCACAGCGGTATAAGCAATCCTAGAAGTATTGGGCTTAGAAAGCCTATTATTATCTCCCACATCTATGGTTAATGGATAATCGCATATATTTGCAAGCGGTGTTCCCCCAGGCATTATCCCAATTACCTTCACACCGGACTTTCTTACAATTTTCACACTATCAAGTAGCGCAGAAGTTGTCCCTGACTGTGATATGGCAACAACAACATCCTTTTTACCCAAAGAGTTGGCTGACATAAACTGAATATGCGGGTCAGATATATATGATGATGGAATTTTTAATCTAAAAAATTTGTGCTGAGCATCCATAGCAACTGGAGCTGAGCCGCCAAAAGCATAGAATTCAACTCGTCTAGCATTTGCCAATGCTTCAATTGCCTCTTCCAAAATATTTTGATCTATTTGAGACCTTACATTAAGAATTTCGCTAATAGTTGTATCAAACACTTTCTCACACAGCTCATGTATTGAATCATCTTCATCAATTTCATACATAACAAAATAGTCATCTGCAGCAAGCTGTTGAGATAAGTTTATTTTAAAATCTTGGAAACCTTTAAAACCAAGCGCTTTGCAAAACCTTATCAAGGTCGGCTCGCTTATACCAATCTTCTCTGAAGCCTCAGCTGTTTTCATGCTAATAATTGATTTTGGATCTTCCAATACAAACTCTCCAACAGCTTTCTCTGATTTCCTTAATTCTGGAAGGCTATTTTTAATTTGTCGTAATAATTTTGTTGGCATAAAGGTTAGAATATCCCTCTTAGACAAAAAAATGAACCCCAAATGGACGTATCTCATATTTTAGATAACTTAAATGATCAACAAAGAAGCGCTGTTACGTCTGAAAAAAAACACCTTATGGTTCTTGCTGGAGCAGGGTCTGGTAAAACTAGAGTTCTTGTTCATAAGATGGCATGGGAAGTTGAAGCCTTAAAAAAGAATCCAGCCTCTATCATGGCGGTAACCTTTACAAATAAGGCAGCTGCAGAAATGAGATCGAGGATAGAGGAACTTCTCCAGGCACCAATGTTTGATGCTTGGGTTGGAACATTTCATGGCTTAGCCCATAAACTTTTAAAACGATTTCATACTGAAGCAAATCTATCAAGTGGCTTTACCATATTGGACTCTGATGACCAATTAAGGATTATTAAAAGAATAGCTAAAGAGTCTGGTCTTGACGAAGCAACTTGGCCATCAAGACAAACCCAATGGCAAATTAACTCTTGGAAGGATGATGGCTTAAGACACAATGATGTGGATGATAAGGGCGACTACACAAAAGAAACCATTAATAAAATATACAAAGAATATCAAGATTTGTGTTCTAGAGATAACCTAGTAGATTTTGGCGAACTCCTATTAAGGGCATATGAGGTTGTAAAAAATAATGAACGCGTAAGGGAGTTCTTTCATAATCGATTTAAATCAATCCTTGTTGATGAGTTTCAAGATACAAACACTATTCAGTATAAGTGGCTACTTGAAATTGCTTCTAATACAGCCTCCATAACAGCTGTTGGAGATGACGATCAGTCAATTTACGGATGGAGAGGAGCTAAGGTTGAAAATGTTGATTCATTCACTAAAACATTCAAAGATACAGAAATAATAAGACTTGAACAAAATTACAGATCAACAAATATCATTCTAGGCGCAGCCAATGCATTAATCGAAAACAATACAGAACGTCTTGGAAAAAATCTTTGGACAGAACAGCTAGAAGGCGAGCCAATAGTTTTATATCAAGCATACAATGAACAGGATGAGGCTAGATTTGTTGCTGATATATTAAAGGACTGGATGTCATCGGGCGAACTTTATTCTGATGCTGCCGTCCTATACAGATCAAATGCTCAATCAAGAGCAGTTGAAGAGGCGCTTCTAAGAGCCAGCATCCCTTATAGAATTTATGGGGGGCTTCGTTTCTATGAAAGAATGGAGATCAAGAATGCTATCGCCTATTTAAAAATTATATTCAATCATTCTGACAACCCTGCCTTTGAAAGATCAATTTCCAATCCTACAAGAGGCGTTGGAGAGAAGACATTAGCAAAAATAAGAGCCACAGCAAAACAATCGAACATTTCATACATTAAAGCATCTGCCAAACTTATAGATGATGGAGCTATTTCTGGAAGAGGGGGTTCAGGCCTTAGATCATATTTAGAGTTTATTTCAAGGTGTAAAGAATTTATTGAAGAGAATCTGCTATCAGACTTAATGGAAGAGATTATCAAGACATCTGGGCTGATGGCATACCATGCAAAGGAACCAGGAGAGAAAGGAAAGACCAGGGTAGAGAATTTAGAAGAATTGGTAACAGCTACAAAAAACTTTGAACAAAGTATTATAGAAGACAAAAAAAATATAGAGATTGCTGAGCAATATTTAGATATTATTTCTCTTGATTCAGGAGACAGACAGGCTTCAGAATCTGATGACGCAGCTCAACTCATGACCCTTCATTCTGCAAAAGGACTTGAATTTAAATTGGTTCTTATGACTGGCCTCGAAGAGAGTTTATTTCCCCATGGGAGATCAATGGAAAGCACATCCCAGCTCGAAGAAGAGAGAAGGCTTTGTTATGTTGGGATTACAAGAGCGATGCAAAAACTTTATATTTCTTATGCTGAATCAAGAAGACTACATGGGTCTGATACATTTAATCCGCCATCAAGGTTCATCAGAGAAATACCAAATGAGCTTATAAATGAGATTAGACCAAGAGCACAAACGACAATCCCGTATAATAAAAAGAGCTTTAAAGAAACTAAGCTAGAGTTTGAGGAAGAGATTGGAATTGCTCTTGGACAAAAAGTACTTCATAAAACCTTTGGAGAGGGTATTGTTCTCAATTATGAAGGATCAGGAGATGCTGCAAGAGTCCAAATTAACTTTCATAAAGCCGGAACAAAATGGTTGGTAATGGCTTATGCAAAATTAGAGAAAATATAATGATTAAAAAATATTCAAGTTTATTAATGATAGTTTTGATTACAGCATGTGGAAATAGTGAGGTTAATCATAGCAATACGAATCAAATAGAAGAAAAAACATATAATTGGAGGCTAGTAACAGCTTGGCCAAAAAACTATCCAGGTCTTGGAATGGCCCCTGAGAGGATTTCTAGATTAGTTGAAGAGATGAGTGATGGGCAGATGAAAATAACCGTTTATGGAGCGGGTGAGCAAGTCCCTGCATTTGGTGTGTTCGATGCCGTTTCTAGTGGATCACATCAAATGGGACACAGTGGTGGATATTTTTGGAAGGGAAAGGTGCCCGCAGCGCAATTTTTTACTGGTGTTCCCTTTGGCCTAACCGCTGATGAAATAAATGCATGGACAAACAGAGGCGGAGGCTTGGAGCTCTGGCGAGAGATTTACGAACCATTTAATATTTATCCAATACCTGCAGGTAATACAGGAACACAAATGTTTGGTTGGTTTAACAAAGAGATAAATTCACTAGATGATGTTAAGGGTTTAAAAATGAGAATACCCGGCATCGGCGGTGAAGTACTCAAGAGAGCAGGAGGTATTCCTGTAACGCTTCCCGGTGGAGAGCTTTTCACAGCTCTTCAAACCGGAGTTATTGACGCAACAGAATGGGTAGGCCCATACAACGATTTAACTTTTGGCTTTCAACAAACAGCAAAATATTACTACTATCCTGGATGGCACGAACCCGGGTCAATGTTAGAGCTACTAATAAATAAAGATGAATGGAACTCTTTGCCAAATCACCTTCAGGTGATAATTGAAACAGCAGCTAAGGCAGTTAATCAAGATATTCTTGATGAATACACTGCAAGAAATAATAAAGCTTTAAGAGAACTGGTTGATGTTCATGGAGTTCAGTTAAGAAAACTCCCCGATGATGTCATAGCAGAATTTAAATCTATTGCTCATAATATTTTAGAAGAAAATGCTGCAAAAGATGAAACAGTTAATAAGGTGTACCAATCTTATTTAAGTTTTAAAAACGAGGTTACTGAATATCATAAGGTTTCAGAGGATGCCTTTGTTGAGGCAAGAAATAATTAGTGTCTGATATCTTCTTTAAATCTCTTGGCGTCATAGGCTATGAAGAGGCTCTGGGCAAAATGAAAGCAAGGCTTGAAGCTGAAGACTTTGAAAATGAAATATGGTTTCTAGAGCATCCAAAAATATTTACTCTTGGAACGGCAGCTAAGGAAGAGCACGTCCTAGACTCAAAAAATATTCCAGTTTTTCAGTCTGATAGGGGAGGTGAAGTTACCTATCATGGCCCTGGTCAATTAGTTATATATTTCTTATTAGATTTTAAAAAGCTTAATACAGGCCCAAAAACATTAGTATCAAATCTTCAAAAACTTATTCAATCTATTCTTAAAGATCTTAAAATAGACTCAAGCCTCGTTGAAGGAGCTCCTGGAGTTTATGTTGATGATAAAAAAATTGCATCAATAGGTTTGCGCATATCAAAAGGAAAAACATATCACGGAATTAGCATCAATATAGATATGGACTTAGAGCCATTTACATTCATTAACCCATGTGGGTATAAAGGGTTAAAGGTTACACAAATAAGCAATTATACTAATAATGTCTCCATAAATGATGTTGAAAAACTTGCAATTAAAAAATTAGAGAATATATTCTAGCCATGGAAATCATTCCAACACAAAAAATAGTTAATAGAGATGGAATTAAGGCTGTGAAGAACGGCCAAAAGAAAAATGAGTTCTCTGATATTCCAAATCTAAAGAAACCATCATGGCTGAGGGTTAAGGCTGAATTTAATCCCAATTTTTATAAAGTAAAAGATCAAGTAAGCACAAAGAGACTTAATACTGTTTGCGAAGAAGCACATTGCCCAAATATTGGCGAATGTTGGTCAGCAGGAACTGCTACATTTATGCTAATGGGCTCAGTTTGTACTAGAGCATGTAAATTTTGTTCGGTAGATACGGGTAACCCAAAGGGATGGCTTGATGCAGATGAGCCACTCAACACCGCAAAAGCTGTTCAAACAATGGGCTTAAAATATGTTGTTTTAACATCAGTAAACAGGGATGACTTGCCAGATGGAGGCGCATTACATTTTGCAAATACAGTGAAGCTAATAAAAGAACATAATCCTAAGACCGCTGTTGAAGCATTAACACCAGATTTTAAAGGGCTAAAATCTTCAATTAATACTTTAGTAAATTGTGGCTTAGAAGTATTTGCACAGAATATTGAAACCGTAGAAAGACTAACCCATCAAGTAAGAGATATCAGAGCAGGATATCAACAAACTTTGGATGTTCTGGCAGAGTCAAAAAAAATAAATCCTAATGTTCTTACCAAGACCAGTATCATCGCAGGGCTTGGAGAAACTGACGAGGAAATAGAACAAACAATGGATGATCTTATTGATCATAATGTAGATATTTTAACTATTGGTCAGTATCTTAGGCCCACACTCAATCATCACCCAATAGAAAGATGGGTAACCCCAGAAGAATTTGAAAACTATAGACAGATTGGTCTCAAAAAGGGATTTCTTGAGGTTGTTTCTGGTCCTATGGTTAGATCAAGCTATAGAGCAGAAAGGGCGTTGGAAAAAAATAACGCTGGCTTATAAAAAGATATCTAAATTAAATATATTTTTAAATTCCTCAAATCATTTTTTTTTGCTATCTTTAGATGAATACAATCTAGGCAGTTAATTATTATGAACATGAAGGAAGCAGTTATATCAGTTCTAACAAACTGGAAAAACTTTAGCGGCAGAGCGAGTAGAAGTGAATTTTGGTATTTCATGCTTGCATCGATTATTCTTGGCCTAATTGTCAGCCTAATTGAGCTTGCTACCGGGCTTGTATCTATAGAAGAATCGAATGCAACCGGGCCTCTTTCTTCAATTCTAAATTTATTACTTGCAATTCCTTCTATTGCAGTTACCTCAAGACGCCTTCAAGATTATGGTTATTCGGGCTGGTGGCAATTGTCCTATATTACTTTAATAGGTATTTTTGTTGTCTTGTTATGGTGCATGCTTCCAGCAAAAGAAGATGAGAATCAGTGGGGCAGAAACCCATTGCTTAAGTCTTAAATAATAAACCAAGGAAAAATAAGCACTAGGCTTAATACAAGTAATTGAATAACTATAAAGGGCATAACCCCTTTATATATTTCTGAAGTTTTAATACTTTCATCAGCAACGCCTCTCAAGTAAAAAAGCGAAAATCCAAATGGCGGGGTCAAAAAAGAGGTTTGAAGATTTATAGCCAATAGAATTGCTAGCCAAACAGGATCAAATCCCATCATTAATAATGGCGGAGCTACCAGCGGGACTATTACATAACATATCTCGATAAAGTCTAAGATAAAACCTAGCAAGAAGACTAAAAACAAAACAAAAAGCAAGGCAGTGTAAGGGCCGCCTGGAAGTGATCCAAAAATTAGTTCGATCAATTCATCGCCTCCAATACCTCTAAAAATTAGAGAGAATATTGACGCACCAATTAAAATTGCAAATATCATTGTGGATACAAGCGCAGTCCTCTGGCTAGTTTCCTTAATAAACTTTATATCAACTTTCTTATTAATGAGAGCTATTAAGAGCGCACCTATAGCTCCAAGAGCAGACGCCTCTGTTGGTGTTGCAATACCCGCGATAATTGAACCAAGAACTAAAAATATTAATCCCAATGGCATGCCAAGAGTTTTAAGTATCTCTAGAGCCAGTATAGATTCTTTATTAGGCTCAAAGATAATATCTTCATTTTTAGAGTTTTGATAAATAGTGTAAATAAGATAAGCAATACAAATCATAATTCCTGGAACAATTGCTCCTACAAATAGATCTCCAACTGTGACAGTTTTTTGAGAGAATATACCCATATTATTTTGGGCTCGTTGATATGCATTAGACATAACATCCCCAAGCAGAACTAATGCAATAGATGGAGGTATAATCTGACCAAGGGTTCCTGTGGAGGCAACCAAACCAGATGCAAAATCTTTTTTATAACCTTGTTGAAGTAAAACTGGCAATGACATTAACCCCATAGTTACAACTGTTGCGCCAACAATACCAGTACTAGCAGCAAGAAGTGCGCCAACAATTATTATCGAAATACTCAATCCACCTCTTGTATTTTGAAATGCTAGAGCCATATTTTCTAACATTTTTGCAGCCACTCCAGATCTTTCTAGGATAGTTCCCATATAAATAAATAGAGGAACAGCAAGCAAGGTAAAGTTATTCATTATTCCAAATATTCTTATGGGAATGCTTTTGAAAATAGAGGGATCAAATAGTCCTAGAGGAACACAAATTAGAGCAAAAATCAGAGAAACACCAGCAAGAGTAAAAGCAACTGGATAACCTGCTAACAAAGAAGTACATATGAGAACAATTAAAATAAGAGGAATTATTTCCATATGATTTGATAGAGATGGATGAGCAATGATATGAATAGCGTTATCGGGAAAAGTACTATCAAGGTTTTTTGGATATAAACATAAGGAAGTCCGCCTGCTTCTGTTGAAATTTCACGAATATTCCATGACATGATAATTAGATCTAGAGAATAGTAAAAAACAAAAAAAGTAAACGGCATTAAAAAAAGTATGCCAAGAGTAAAATCAACTAAATTTTTATATGTTTGTGATGAATTTCTATAAAAAATATCTACACGCACATGCTCATCTTTGTTAAATGCGTATCCAGCACACCCCAAAAAAACAATGGCATGAAAATACATGACCAATTCCTGAGCCCCTGTCATACCAATCCCAAAAAAATATCTTGCAATTACAACAATAGTCATCAATATAGCCATTACAGGAATAAGATATGAAATCTTTTCACTAATAAATTTTATATACTTTTCTGCAGCTTTCATTAGATGTCTTTTCTTTAATTAGTTAGAATATTTATATATGTTAATACTTCTATCGCCTGCCAAAACATTAGATTATTCAGTAGATCCAAAATCTAATCATACTGCACCACAGTTCTTAAACCAATCAGCCAAGTTAATTAAAGTTCTTAAAGAAAAAGAGCCAAAAGATATCGCAAGTTTAATGGGTTTAAGTGACAAGCTTGCAACTTTAAATTTTGATAGATATCAGTCCTGGAAAGCATCAAAAAAGGTGTCTGAGACTGCAAAACCCTCTCTACTTGTATTTAAGGGTGATGTATACCAAGGGCTAGATGCAGAAACATTAAATTCGAAAGAACTAAAGTTTGCTCAAAAACATCTTAGAATTTTGTCAGGGCTTTATGGGATTCTTAAGCCTATGGATGTCATTAAACCTTACAGGCTCGAGATGGGAACTAAGTTAGAAACCGCATTAGGAAAAAACCTATATGAGTTTTGGGGAGACTTAATTCAAGATAATGTTCTAGCTGACCTTGCTTCACAAAAATCTGATTTGGTTATTAACCTAGCATCTAAAGAGTATTTCAGCGTTATGGGGAAACTACCAGAAGAATTGAATATAATTTCACCTGCATTTAAAGATTTTAAAAATGGAAAATATAAGATCATCAGCTTTTATGCAAAAAAAGCTAGAGGCTTGATGGCAAGATGGATTATAAAAAATGATATTAAAGATTTTGAAAGGCTAACTGAGTTTAATTTAGATGGATACTATTTTTCAAAAGAGAATTCATCGATGACAGAGCCAGTTTTTTTAAGAGACTAAATTAGCTTTTCGTCTTTCTCCCAAAAAGATCTCTTTGGTTCTAGGTCTTCAAAATCCCCATCTGACTTATTCATATATGCTTTTATTGCCTCTTCCATATCCTTTGAACTAATAAGGCTAGAATTCCAAGCTGCATGATAATCAAGGGATTCTTTTACAGAGTGGTCTCTAGAATAATTAATTTGTTTTTTTATAACTCTAGTAACAAGCGGTGATTTATTTGCAATTTTTTTAGCTATTTTGTTGACCCCATCAGTTAAGCTTTCTTGCGAGTCAAAGACCTTATTAACAAGCCCTAGCTCCTTAGCTTCATTTGCATCAAATTTTCTTCCAGTATATGCAAGCTCTCTAACTGCTGCCAGTGGAATTAAAGATGGCAGCCTTTGTAGAGTTCCAACATCTGCAGCTATTCCAATATCAACCTCTGCAATCTTAAAGAATGCATCATCTGAGCAATATCTCATATCACAAGCTGCAGCCATATCAATAGCACCTCCAACACAAGCGCCGTGAATAGCAGCTATAGTTGGCATTCTGCACTCTTCTAATGCAGAAAATGTATCTTGTAACTCCAATACTTCATGGTAAAAAATTTCTCTCATTCTCGCAGGGTCTTTTTTTTCACCACTTTTATCATTTGACATAAAATTAGCTAGATCCATTCCTGCGCTAAAGTGCTTTCCTTGGCCTGACAAAACAATAACCCGTGCTTGTGAATTCCTATCAATGTCTTTTATTATTTCGGGAAGTTCCTTCCAAAAAACTCTAGACATAGCATTCAATGCTTCTGGCCTGCTCATGGATAGGTGAGCAATATGATCCTTTATATCAAGATCAAAACATTCGTAGCTAGTCATTTTTAGATAGCTCTATTGATTCGTTTACTATTTTTCTCATCTTTTCAACATGTTCAAATGTTTTATGATGAGACAAGACCACCTTTCTTTCTTTGCTAAGCAATACTAGGTCTTTTTTTAATTGCTCTAAGTTTTTTAATAATTCGGCGTTCATATTTTTACTATAAATTAATTATAAGCATTATAATGCTACTACCTTATGAAATCATTAAACAGCAATAAATTATTAACTTTTTGGCTTACATTTCTTTTTAGCATCCCTTCAGGCGCTGAACAAATAGAAAGATCCCTACAGGAACAATCTATGTTATCGGTTCTTTTTGTTCAGACAGCTCCAGAATATGCAGCTAATAATATACAAACCTATCAAACAGCTACCTCAAAAATAGACAAAGCTTTAAAAGAGAAAACCTGGACCGCAGCGCTTGAGCAAGGAACAAATTTTTCAGAAAAACCTCCAGCAATAATTCTTGATATAGATGAAACGGTTCTTGATAACTCCGCGCATCAAGCAAGAGCTATACTGGGCGGCTTTTCGTATCCAACTGGATGGATCAAGTGGGGCAATGAAGCTGCAGCACCAGCAGTTGCAGGAGTTAAAAGCTTCTTGAATTATGCTGATTCAAAAAATATCTCTATCTTCTATGTTACCAATAGAGTCGCAGAGCTTAGGGATTCTACAAGACAAAACATTATTAAACTTGGATTGCCCTATGAAGATAAAATAAATCCTTTAATGATGAAAGGGGAGAACGGCTGGGGCTCTGACAAAACCTCTAGAAGGGCACTCATTGCAAAAGATTATAGAATTATATTAATGGCTGGAGATCAGATAACTGATTTTATTTCTCTAGAGGAGTCATCTGTATCAATTGAAGATAGGCTGGCGCTCTCATTAAAATATAAAAAGATGTGGGGAGAAAAATGGTTCATGATTACAAATCCGATGTACGGCAAATGGGAGGGCGCAATATATAATAACATTTACCCTAGCTCTCAAAATGAAACAAAAAAACTTAGATTAGACGCACTTGACCCAAAATAACTATTTTTTAATGAAAAACAATTTATTGTTTTTGTTAGTTTTTGCAATTTCTGCTTGTGGATCAAACACAGAAGAAATCCCTTTTGGCAATGAAATTTTGACCCCAATAGAGATAAAAGAATTTAAAGGCAATCCTAGAAATATTATTCTTATAATCGGAGATGGAACTGGATTAAATCAAATTAGTCTATCAAGAATGGCAATTGTTGGAGAAAGTTCCAAGTTATATATAGACCAGCTTCCATTTTCAGGAATATCACTTACACATTCCGCAGACAGCATAATCACAGATTCAGCTGCAGCAGCCACATCATGGGCAACTGGGCATAAAACAAATAATAGGTATGTTTCTGTTTCGCCCCAAAAAAAATCTTTGCCTACACTGCCAGAGATGCTTTATAAAAAAGGCTTTTTGTCAGGAATAGTCGCAACATCATCAATAACCCATGCAACACCTGCAGCTTTTTATTCCCATGTTGACTATAGATACAAAGAAAAAGAAATTGCATCACAGCTACAGTCATCAGATATCAGTATTGCGCTTGGAGGAGGAACAGATTTTTTTAATACATCTATCCACAAAGATAATATTGATTATATTTTTGATGTTACCGATCTTAATAAAATAGAACCACCATATGCAAAAAAAATTCTAGGACTTTTTGATAGTGATGGTATCAACAGGTCTCCAGAAAATCCAACACAATTATTGATGACAAAAACTGCTCTACACATCCTCTCACAAAAAACAAGCAAGTGCAGTGGGTTTTTTCTTATGTCAGAAGGCAGCCAGATTGACTGGGCTAGCCATGACAATGACGCAAAAAAGATGATAGAAGAGTTTAGAGATTTTGATTTAACGATTGGGGCGGCTATTAATTTTGTTAATTCAAGAGACGATACGTTATTAATTATCACATCTGATCATGAGACTGGCGGATTGCAAATACTAAAACAAGCTGAAGGCAATATCATAATTCAATGGGGCACCGGAAGTCATACCGGCATTCCTGTTGGCGTTTTTTCGTATGGCCCAGGAGCAGGTATTTTTACTGGCACAATGGATAATACAGACATCCATTATAAGATCCTTGATGCTTTAAATTATTCAGATATTCCTGATTCTAGCTGTTAGTTTTAAGAAGATCCGAAAGCCTGCAAAGACTATTAACATTATCCCTTCTGTATATAACTGAGCCATCAGATGTAGGCTCCAGCACATGATATGCTGCAGACAGTCCAGATGATTTAGCGGTATTGATTATCTTTTTATTATCATCCAGGAAAATAGACTTAGATGGGTTGATCTTAAATTTTTTATATATCAATGGCCAGTAAGAATCATCTTCCTTTACTAATCTAAGATCAGTACTTGACTGAAATGATGAGCAGTACTTTAAAAAAGGAACAGACTCTGACTTAACTTGTAACAGTCTCGCATCACAGTTTGTTAAGTAAATAACCTCAGCCTTTAGTTTAGAAATTTTTTTTAGTGCAAATTCTGCATTTGGGAGAAAATTAATTAAAGAGGAATTTCTTCTTGCGCATGCAATTAAATCAATATCAAAGAACTCTTCCCAATAACTAATTTCATACCAAGGCAAAGTGCCTGAAAGCGCTTCGCCCATTTCCTGAACTTTTATTTTTGCTTTATCTAGAGATATGCCACATTTAATAGCAACCTCCCGAGGTACTAATTTTGACCAAAAAATATTATCAAAGCACTGATCTAGGATTACCCCATCAATATCAAGTAAAATAAACTCATATTTATCTAAATTAACGATATGCAAATTTCAAAAAAATTAATTGATAGTATTTTATCTTCTTTAGAGGAAACTGTAAGGAAATCATCTGCTGCAATAATGAAAATTTATTTAAGTAATGATATTGGTATGCAGGATAAAAAAGATGGCTCACCAGTCACCAAGGCAGACTTAGCTGCAAATAAAATTATTTTAGACGATTTAGAAAAACTAACTCCTGCTATACCCATTATCTCTGAAGAGACATTTTCTACCAACAATACAGATCATGGCCATCAATTGTTCTGGATTATAGATCCTCTAGACGGCACCAGAGAATTTATAAATAAATCTGATGAATTTACTGTAAATATTGGCCTGATTGAGAACGGCAAGCCAGTATTTGGAATAGTTGGCTGCCCCTCGTTGAAAAAGATGTGGAGCGGATCTATTTATGATAAGCGCCCAGTTGATGTATTTAATGAAAAAGATCCCATAAGGGTGGTAATGAGCAAGAGTCATCAAACTGAAATAGATAAGTTATTTTTAGATTTCTTAAATAGCTCGGGCGTCTCTTTTAATATAATCGAAAAGGGCAGTTCTTTAAAAATTTGCTCTCTTGCTAATGGAGAGGCTGATTTTTACCCTCGATTTGGACCAACTTCTGAGTGGGATATTGCTGCAGCTGATGGCTATCTTCAAAGCAGAGGAGGAGTAATCTTAAAAGCAGTAGACTTTACTCCACTTGACTATGGTAAGACAGATTCGATACTAAACCCTCAGTTCTATGGTTTTAGGAATAATCTAGTTAAACAAAAAATAACACCATTATTGAGAGAATTTAGTAAAAAATTGCTATAATATCTAGTTAGTTATAAAAAATTAATATAATATAATATAAATTTTAAATATAGATAGAATATGGGAACAAGTTTACAGCCGATCAATTTAACTACGCCGGGTAAGGACATAGAGACTTATCTTGCATCTGTGCATTCAATTCCTATTCTCACAAAAGAACAAGAGCAAGAGCTAGCATTTAAGCTTTACGACGAAGATGATCTTGATGCGGCAAGACAGCTGGTTATTCATCATTTAAGATTTGTTGTGCATATAGCAAGATCGTACCAAGGGTACGGACTTCCTCTTGCAGACATCATCCAAGAAGGCAATGTTGGGCTAATGAAGGCAGTAGATAAATTTGATCCAAATAAAGGCGTGAAAGTAGTTTCTTTTGCAGTTCATTGGATAAAGGCTGAGATTCATGAGTATATTTTAAGAAACTGGAGGCTAGTCAAAATTGCTACCACTAAAGCCCAAAGGAAATTATTCTTTAACCTTAGAAGTAAAAAGAAATCACTCGATTGGTTAACAAAAGATGAGGCAGAAAAAATTGCAAATGATTTAAATGTTGAGGTAAAAGATGTTTTGCATATGGAGAATAGACTCTCTTCAACAGATGCAGCCTTTGATAGCCCTATTTCTTCAGCTGATGATGAAGAGATGATGTCACCTGCTCAATATCTTGAAGATAAGAGATACGATCCAGAGATGATGGTTTCAGATGCTGAAGTTGAGCAAGTTAACAATCAAAATTTAATGACCGCATTAAAGCTTCTAGATGATAGAAGTAAGGATATTTTATCAAGAAGATACTTATCAGATCAAAAAGCTACACTCCATGACCTTGCTGATGAATATGGCGTTTCTGCAGAAAGAATAAGGCAAATAGAAACCGGAGCTCTTAAAAAGTTAAAAGCTTCTATGGGTGATGCCGCTTAAGAATCTATAAAGCTATATCTGAAAGCTAGCAAATAATGCAATTCAAGTATTTACCATCTTTTGTAAAACGAAGAGGCAGAATAACTAAACACCAAGAATCAAATGTTAAGCAGCTTAGCGCTTATGAGGTTAAAGATGGTGAGGATTTCACAGCTCTGTCCAAAGAGTTCAGCAAAGTATTTATAGAGATAGGTTTCGGAGATGGTGAAAATATCATTTCAATGGCTCTAAATAATCCAGATTCTTTATTCATTGGATCTGAAGTATATCTTTCAGGAATAGGTTCTTTAATAGGAAAGATTTTAGAAAAAGATATCCAAAATATAAGGATACATAATGGAGATGTCAGGGAGCTATTAGATGGTATCAAGATCCCAGTACTGGATGGTATTTTAATTATTTGCCCAGACCCCTGGCCAAAAGCAAGACATCATAAGCGTAGGCTAATAAAAAAAGAATTCCTTGAACTGGTTGCGTCAAAACTCAAAAAAAAATCATCACTATATATAGCTACTGACTGGGAAGATTATGCTGAAAATATAGATGAAGCTGTTGCCAATACAGACAAGCTTCTTGTTTCTAGGTCTGAGCTTTTCAGCAACTTGCCGATTACAAGATTTCAAGCACGAGCAATAAAGGAAGGCAGAAAGATTTATAAATTTAATTTATATAAACCTTAGCTAAAAAGATTTACAGTGTCGTTTAGAAATTTAAATCCCTTTTTTGTTGCCTTGAACCTGTCTGATGAAATCAAACCCCTATCAATTGCATCATAAAGTTTATTTTGAAATTGGTCTGATACAAATAAACAATTTTGTTGGATTTTCTCAAAGCTAACGCCTTTTTTTATTCTTAAAAAATTCATAGCAATGTCAATATCAATATCTTCTGGTGGAACAAGGCCTCCATTATCTTTAATGGGATTTTCAATATATGAAGATAACTTCTTCAATTTAAGACTTCTGTAAATTCCATTTTTTTTAGTGATTTTTGAATGAGCTCCTGGCCCGACCCCAAGATAATCGCCATAGGTCCAATAGTTCATATTGTGAATCCCCTCAAAACCTTTTTTGCTCCAAGACGAAACCTCATACTGAGAATATCCATTTGAATTAAGAATTCTCTTTGCAGAAAGCTCCATGCTCTCAATTATCTCTTCGCTGGGTATTCTCAGTTCTTTTTTATAAAAGATTGTATTTGGCTCAATAGTAAGCTGATATAAAGATAAATGTATTAAATCATAACTGCAAAATTTTTCTAAATCCTCTACAAATGAATCTATGCTCTGATCCATTACGCCATAAATTAAATCTATGCTTGATTTAACATGATGGTATTTAGATATAATTTCTAAGGCTTCTATAGATTTATTTTCATCATGATTTCTTTCAAGAGAATTCAATGTTTTGTTATCAAAGCTCTGAATGCCAATTGAAAGTCTATTAATCCCGATAGAGCATATTGAATCTAAATATTTATTATTTATTTCATTAGGATTAAATTCAAAACTTATTTCTGCATTATTCTGAATAAGATTTTTGTTTTCAAGATGTGAGATTATTTTTTCTATCATCTTGGCTTTAACTAGGGAGGGAGTTCCGCCGCCAAAGTATATAGATATAAATCGCCTGCCATTAATTTTTTCATAAGAACTTTCTATGTCCCTGATAATTGATTCAATTAATTTTTTTTCATCAATATCATTCTTATTTGTACTTATATTAAAGTCGCAGTAGGGACACTTTTTTTCACACCATGGAAGATGTATATATAGACTTAAGGGTATTTTTTTAAGATTCAATTTGCCCTGAACTTCTCTATAAATTGCTTTGCAGCGATTCCTCGATGACTAATGCTATTTTTGATATCGGCGCTAATGGATGCCATGGACATATCATAGCCATCGGGATAAAAAAGCTTGTCATATCCAAAGCCTCCTTCACCACTTTCTTGAATTGAGACCTTTCCATGTATTTTCCCAGATGCAACTATTGGCATAGGATCATTCTCATCATGCATCCCAACAATAATGCATACATAATAAGCATCTAGACTTTCTTTACCAAAGTTGGCAATTGAAGCTCTAAGCTTTTCTCTATTTAGCTTATCATTGGCATTCTCACCAGCGTATCTAGCTGAGTATATTCCAGGCTGAAAGTTTAGATCTGGAACTACTAATCCAGAATCATCAGCAATAGAATAAAGTTCGGAGTGCCTTGCTCCATGTCTTGCTTTTAAAATAGCATTTTCTAAAAAACTAAGACCGTCCTCAATGGCATCATGAATTTCAAGATCTCTAAGAGAAACCAAGTCTAGCTCTGAAAAAATTTTCTGGAACTCTTCAATCTTCCCTTTATTTGAAGATGCTATTAGTGCCTTTTTATTTTTTTGCAATTAAATAAACTCCTTCAGATGCATATAAGTTTGGTCTAAGGGATGATAGCCGGTCCTGTTTGTAATTATGATTAAGGTACTTTCTTTTTTTAATTAAAAAACCCCTATCATCACACAATCTTTCAAAGTCTCTAATTGTGCAAAGGTGAGAGTTATTAGTTTCATACCAGGATAGTGGCAGGCTTTTAGTTACAGGCATTTTACCAAGAATAATATCCAACCTACATTTCCAAAAACCAAAGTTGGGCAGGGTTACTATGCACTCATCAGCAATATTTAACATTCTTTCAAGAGCAATGTCTGGATTTTTTAGACACTGGATGGAGCTAGCCATTATGGCTATATCAAAATCATATGAATAAAAATCCTGAATCCCCTGATCAATATCTTGTTCGATGACTGATACCCCGTTCCCAATACATAGCTCAATCTGATCTTTATCAATTTCCACGCCATAACCTATAATTTTTTTTGATGCTTTAAGATCACATAACAAGGTACCATCGCCACATCCAAAGTCTATTACCCTAGATTTGCTTGGAACCCAGTTTTTTATGATTTCAGTTATTGGCATAATTATTATGATTCAAGAAAAGAGCGAATTAATTTAAAATATCTATCTGATAGGAATAGAAAACTATCGTGTCCATGCTTGCCATCAAGAATTACAAAAGAGGAGTCTACGCCGCACCTCATAGCAGCAAGTTGAATTTCTTTTCCTTTTTTTGGAGGAAAAAGCCAATCTGTTTTAAATCCGACAACTAATAGCCTAGATTTTACATTTTTCAGTGCGTCTTCCAGAATGCCTCCGGTCAGGCTTGCTGGATCATAATTATCCATTGCCTTTGTCATCAAGATATATGTATTTGCATCAAAGGCATCAGAAAATTTTTCTCCCTTGTATTGAAGATAATTTTCTATTTGAAAATCCACATCTGTTGCAACTCGCGATTCAATATCTTGAAACTTTCTACCAAATCTTAGATCCATATGTTCTTCTGATAGGTAGGTGATATGCCCAAGCATCCTAGCAGTTTTTAGACCTTTTTTAGGCTTAGTTTTATTTTTTAAATAAAAGCCCCCATAAAAGTTTTCATCTTTTCTTATAGACTCTCTTGCAACTTCATTCATGGCAATATTTTGTGTACTTGCCTGAGCGGCTGCTGCAAATATTCCAGCTTTTTTTACATGTTCTGGGAATGATATGGCCCACTGTAATGCCTGCATTCCACCCAAACTTCCACCAAGCACCAGCTCCCATTTATCTATACCAAGATGATCCATTAATATCTTTTGTGTATTTACCCAGTCAGTTACAGAGACAACTGGGAAATCCGCACCATAAATTTCTCCATTTAATGGATTTTCAGAGGCAGGGCCGGAAGAGCCACTGCAGCCACCTATATTATTTGAGCTTACAACAAAGTATTTATTAGTATCTATTGCTTTGTCCGGACCAATAATTTGATCCCACCAGCCAGCAGTTGTTTCTGATTCCAACATTCCTGCAGCGTGATGGTTTCCTGAGAAGGCATGACAAACTAAAATAGCATTTGTTTTCTTTTCATTAAGCTCCCCATATGTCTCAACCATCAAATCAAACTTAGGAAGTGACTTACCACACTCAAGAGTTAGCTCTTGATTAAATTCAATTTTCTTGCTTTCTATTCTCATGCTAATGATTGAATAATTCCGCCAACAAAAGCCTGCAGATATTGTATTAAGATAAGACCAAACAATGGAGATATGTCCAAGCCTCCCATAGCAGGGATAACATTTTTAATAGGATAAAGAATCTTATCTGAAATCTCTCCTATCACTTTTAATAAGGGATGCTCATTGTTTTGAGCAACCCAACTTATAATGACTGCTCCTATTATTGAGTAAAGTAATATCTGAAGGGTAATATTCACTGTAGCAAGAAATGCAATACCAAGAAGATTACCGATAGCATATTCGCTTCCATACGCAACATAAAACCCAATAAATTTAAGAAATACCGCAACAATTAAAGCAAGCATAATTTGGTTTGGTATGAAGAATAAGAGCTGAGATACAGGTTTAAATAACTTTACAAAAATTTTAACAACAGGATTAAAGTAATCTACTTTTAAAAGATTAAATATAAAGTATATATTTACAATATAGCTCAGTAATCCGCTTAGAAGAACTATCAATTGAGCAGCGTTAGGACTCATCAGCAATCTCCTTAGCTCTTTTCATCGCAGCTTTTAAAGACCTATTAAAAGAGACGGTAATTTTTTCTGATTTCATTGAATTTATTCCTGCTTCGGTTGTGCCTTTTTTGGACGCTACAGCTGAAATTAATTCATCCAAAGATTCTTTGCCTTTAACAGACTCGCCCACACCATTCATTAGGTTAGCCATTATAGACTTAACCAAGCTCTCATCGCCATCTGCCATCTTAAGCAGCAATTTTTCATATGATTTTAGTATATAAAAAAAATAAGCAGGGCCACTTCCAATAAGACCCGTAAAGTCATTAATCTGATTTTCTGATTTTAAATCTAAGGTTATTCCAACAAGTTTAAAGAGAGTCTTAGTATCTTTATAAAGTTTCTTCGATGCATTAATGTTCAATAGTGCTGTTATGCCCATTCTAAATTCTGACGATGTATTAGGCATCCCCCTAATAAGCTTAATATTGTGAACAGCAGTCAGATACTTTCTTGAACTAACTCCAGCAACCAAGCTCAGCACTTTAGGATTATTAAAATCAGAGGAAATTTCTTTAAGCGCAAGCGATATATCCTTAGGCTTTACACACAAAATAATAAGATCAATTTTATCTTTTAGATTTCTCTCTTTTATTCCTAGCTCGCTGAGTTTAGATCTATTAGAATCATTTCTGTCAACAAAACTTATTAATTTTTTATTAAACCCAGCGCTTAGCAGCCCAGATATTATTGCCTGAGCAATATTGCCCCCACCATAAAATAAAATTTTATTCATTTTCGTTTGCCAAAGATCAATTCACCTATTCTAATCATCGTTGAACCACAAGCAATAGCTATCTTATAATCAGAGGTTGTTCCCATAGAAAGGCTGGATGCCTCGGGGTATATTTCTAGAAGAGATGCATGTAATTTTTTAGATTCTTTCATTGAAGATATTATTTCATTAGTATCTCGACTAATCCTAGGCATTACCATAATGCCTTTTAAGGAAAGATGCTTTTTTTCAGAAATATATTGAGCAAAGCTATAAAGCTCTTCTTTCTTGATGCCACTTTTAGTAACCTCTTCTGAAATATTAACTTGTATCAGAACATTCATAACTTTGCCTAGGGAAGAACATTCATTATTTAAAATGTCTGCTTCTTTTGTCCTGCTAAGAGAGTGCACCCAGTCTGCATTCCTTGCAATAATTCTAATTTTATTAGATTGAATAGGGCCAATAAAATGCCAAATAATATCTAAACCATCATTTGTAGATAGCCTGTTTTTTTCATCAAGCTCTTGGGCATAGTTTTCTCCAAAGTTCTTAATTTTGTTTTCGTAAGCCTTTTTAATATGCTCATATAATTTTTTTTTAGAGACCGCAACAACACTGCTAAGACTAAAAATTTCATTATCTTGTCTTTTAATAGAGCTAAAATCAGCCTCCAATAAATTAATATTATTTTTTATTTCTTTGAGCATGACTGCCTCACTAGAGGAGAATAACCCTTTTCTATAAGTCGCTCTCTTGAGTTATTTACTTGAGATCTATTTGCATAAGGCCCAATAAGGACCCTATAAAAAATCTTTCCTGGTCTTGCGACACTATCCACCTCATCAATAATAGCCTCCCCTTCATTTTTAACAGCCTCAAGAGTCTCATTTGCATACTCTTTCTTGCCATAGGTCTCTACCTGTAATAGATAAATGCATGAAACATTATTATTATTTTGCGCATCCACTTTTATAAGGATCTCATTCTCCTCAAATTTCGTAGGGAAATTAAATTCAATTTCATTATTAATTTCTCTGGGCTCAAATGTTTTTATATCTGTTCCAAAATAATATAAAGAGGTAAATATACAAATAATTGCTAAAAAAAGAAGAAAGAATAGCTGGCTATTTGGAATAACTTTTTCTTGTGAGTGTCTAGCCTTATAGGATGGCCTATTCTTTGATTTCTTCAGAGTTGCCTGAGATTTTCTCTTTGCAAAGTCCTTCATATGTGGTTACATTTTTTCAATAGGCTTAATGCCAAGGAGATTTAAACCATTTGCAAGAACCTGCTTTGCTGCATTCAAGCAATATAGAATTGATTCAGTATTTTTACTAGATTCTGATAAAACGTGATTATCGTTATAGAAGCTATGAAATGATTGAGCAAAATCCTTTAGAAAGTAAATTATTAAATGAGGATGAAGATTGGCGGCAGACCTTTGAACAACTCCGGGAAACTTACTGATTTCATGAATAAGTTCATCGCATTTTTTATAGTTATTTAATTCAATCTCTATACTTGAGTTTGGTAGGGATGCGTTATCTTCCATGAACTTATTTTGTAATGAGCATATCCTCGCATGAGCATATTGAATGTAATAAAAGATATTTTCTTTATTATCTGACTTTGCCAGATCAATATCGAAGTCAAGATGTTGATCAGCCTGTTTAGAAAGATAATAAAACCTTGCCGCGTCTCTCCCAATTTCTTTTATAAGATCTTTGAGAGTATAAAATTCACCACTCCTAGTCGACATCTTAACTTTCTTCCCATCTCTAAAGAGGCTGGCAAATTGAACAAGTTGGACATTCAATTTTTCTTTATCAAATCCAAGTCCCTCAATTGAAGATTCAATTCTTTTAATATACCCATGATGATCAGCACCCCATACATTAATCAAAGTATCAAAACCTCTGTCTATTTTATCTTTGTGATAGGCAACATCAGACGCGAAGTAGGTCGGTCTTCCATCCTCTCTGACTAAGACCCTGTTCTTATCGTCTTTTGCTGATGATGTGTTAAGCCATAATGCCCCATCTTCTTTGTAAGCCTGACCTTTTTCTTCAAGGTAACTCATAGCATTACTTATTTGAGAGGAAGGGTCCTCAAGTCGACCTAGCGAAGATTCAAAATACCATCTGTCATGGATTACATTAAATTCTTCAAGATCATGCTTTATTGAGTGCAATACCTCATTAAGTGAAAGCTCTTTGATACTATTCCATAAAGTAGGATCTTTTTTTATTCTTCTTGTTATCTCATCAATCTCTTTTTCACTATCTCCAGGTAAATTGGCCATAATAATATCTTTATCATGAGCAGAATTTCCATAAGATTGAATATATTTTTCTGCAATCTCAGCTATATATTTTCCTCTATATGAACTTTCAGGCATTTCTTCATCATCAACACCCATTAATCTTAAAGAAACGCTACTTGTTAAAATATCTATCTGCCTACCAGCATCATTCACGTAGTATTCTTTTTCCACCTCATGTCCGCAGGCTTCAAGTATTCTTCCTATTGCATCTCCATAGGCAGCGCCTCTGCCATGGCCTACATGAAGAGGCCCGGTCGGGTTTGCTGAAACAAACTCTATTTGGATTTTTCTTTTATTTTCACCTTTACTATTTCCATAGCTTAATAGCTCAGTGTTAGCTTGTTTAATTGAATGAACAAAGGCACCTCTTGTTAAATAGATATTAATAAACCCAGGACCTGCTGAAATAGCTTCTTCAATATTTATTGATTTTTGAAGTTCGGAAGCCAAGCTTACAGATAGCTCCCGAGGATTCTTTTTCAAGATTCCCGCAGCAATCATACAAACATTAGTTGTTAAATGCCCTTTATCAAGACTGTCAGTTATTGAGGTTGTATATTTCTTTTTAATCTTAGAGAAGCTTTCTTTATCAATTTCAAATGATTCTGTAAGAAAAGAATCTATAATTTCATTTACACTATTAATCATTAAATTATGCTCTGCTGACGTATTCCTCAGTCCTTGTATCAACTTTCACCTTCTCGCCCTCATTAATAAATAAAGGAACTTGAACGGCAACACCAGTCTCTAACTCTGCTGACTTTGTTGCCCCAGAAACTGTATCACCTTTAACACCTGGCTCCGACTTAGTTATTGTTAGTTCCACAAATACCGGAGGCTCTATAAGAATAGGGGAATCGTCCCATGTAACGATTTCACATATTTCTTGTCCAGTAATCCATTTTTTTGCATCTTTCATAATTTCCGGCCCAACTTCAATTTGTTCATATGTTAATGAATCCATAAAGTGCCAATTATTGCCATCGGCATACAAGAATTCCATTTCCTTGTGATTGATATCAGCTGTTTCAACAGATTCTCCAGATTTAAAAGTTTTATCGTTTGTATTCCCTGTAAGTAAATTTTTATATTTGACTCTCATTACAGCTTGCCCCTTACCTGGCTTATGGAACTCATGGCTAACTATTGAGCATGGGGCCCCATCAAGCAGAAGTTTTGTCCCATTCTTAAATTGACTTGTAGAAATTTTCATACTTATGTTATTTTATTTGTTGAGGTCATCAAAATGAAAAAATTATTTATATTTATTATAGCTTTTGCCATTGTAACTTCTTGTAGCAATTCTGGCGAACAAACTAATCAAAATCAGAGCTTGGATGAATTTTTAAAAAATATTGAAAAAGAGGATGAACTTTTAAATCCAATTATTTATTCAGCATCATGGATTAGTTCTAACTTTATAACGCATGACTCGCAACTTATCCTGTCTGACTATTCTAAAAGAAGTACTTTAGTTGATTTACAAAGATCAAAAGACGCAAGCACATATGAAGTATCAAAAGCAACAGCGGAACAAGCAAGAAAACTTAATATCCTAAAATCAGCATTTGTTATGCCACCACCTCTTGATAATGAGCTTGCTTCTGAACTTTCAAAAATAGAAACCAAGTTAAGCGCAATGTATGGAAGTGCGACACATTGTTTCTCAGAGGATGATTGTAATGACTTAGAGGGGTTTGAGAATATAATTGATAACTCTAGAGATCCTATTGAGCTTAAGAGAGCATGGGAAGGCTGGCATGAAATTGGCAAGCCAATGAAAGGCCCTTATATGAGAATGATTCAGATAGGCAATGAGGGAGCTAAAGAGCTAGGTTACTCTGATTTATCTGATTTATGGTTTAGTAAATATGACATGCCCTCAGAAGATTTTTTAACAAGTCTTGATGAGGCATGGGAAGAAGTAAAGCCACTTTATGATGCATTGCATTGCCATGCCAGAGATATGCTAAATCAAGAGTATGGCAATGAGATTATAGATCCTAAAGGACCTATACCCGTCCATCTTTTAGGAAACATGTGGGGCCAATCTTGGTCAAACATTTTCGATATTGTATATAAAACAGAGAAAAGTGAGAAAAAAGTAGATGTCACTCAAATTATTTTAGAAAAAGACTTGAGCGAAATAGAAATGGTAGAGATTGCAGAAGACTTTTTCTTGTCAATCGGCTTTGACCCTTTGCCAAAGACATTCTGGGAAAGATCTTTGTTTGTTAAGCCACAAGATAGGTCGGTTGTCTGCCATGCTTCTGCTTGGAATTTAGACCCATCAAACAATGACCTAAGGATTAAAATGTGCATTGAGCGAAATGAGGAAGACTTTTCTACCATTCATCATGAGCTTGGTCATATTTTCTACTATCAAGCATACAATCATCTGCCTTCATTATTTAGATCAGGCGCGAATGATGGTTTTCACGAAGCATTTGGAGATCTTCTCACCCTATCTATTACACCAGACTATCTTAATCAGATTGGATTCATCGATGAAAACCAAGCAATGCAAGCAAAAGAAGATGAAATTGGTTTGTTAATGAAGCAGGCTCTTGAAGGAGTTGTAGTAGTGCCTTGGGCACTGATGCTTGATAAATGGCGGGCAGACATTTTTAAAGGAGAAACCTCTTTTGATGAATTAAATGACTCTTGGTGGAAATTAAGAAACTCATATCAAGGGATTGCTCCTCCATCTAAAAGAAAAACTGATAGTTTTGATCCAGGAGCCAAATATCACATACCAGCAAATACACCCTATACAAGATATTACCTAGCAAGAATAATGCAGTACCAGTTCCATGAGGCTTTATGCCAATCGGCCGGATTTGAGGGCCCTCTTCATGAATGTTCAATTTATGGAAATAAAGAAGCTGGCAATAAAATTATTTCTACCATGGCACTTGGCAAAAGTGTACCCTGGCAAGAAGCTTTTAAGGAAATAACAGGAACAGAAAAATTGAGCGGAGAATCTATTATGAATTACTATAAACCCCTTAAAAAATGGCTCGATGAGCAAAACAAAGAAAGGTTATGTGGATGGAGTACATCATGAAAAATTTTATAAACATTATTATATCCTTGGCTGTATTCATTTTTGCTTTCTCGATTGCTTGCGCAACTGGAATTAGCCTAGTTAAAGATGCTGTTTTAATTGCGTTTTTAATTCAGTGGGCAGCCTTTATACCAGCATATCTATGGCAAACAGAAAAATTTTATGACTTAACAGGCACAATTACTTACTTAACGGTAATGTGGTATTCATTGTTTATTAGCTCAAACAATTTTGCTAATTTAAATGGAGCAAACATTGCAATCGTTCTCCTCATAAGTATGTGGGCAATTAGATTGGGAAGTTTTCTTTTCTCAAGAATCCATAAAGATGGAGAAGATAAAAGATTTAGAGCCATTAAGCCATCGGCAACACAATTCTTTATGACATGGACTCTGCAAGGTTTATGGGTATCAATTTGCTCAATGTGTGCTTTAACTGCTATATCTTCTGAGCCTGGAGTAGTTGTTAATATGTTTTTCTATATAGGAATTGGTTTGTTTATATACGGATTCATGACCGAGGTTGTTGCTGATAAGCAAAAGTCAAAATTCAGATCTATTCCAGAAAATAGAGATAAATTTATTACTTCAGGATTGTGGGCAAAATCTCGCCATCCAAATTATTTTGGTGAAATAGTATTATGGGCAGCTATAGCCGTAATGTCTCTATCCTCTTTAAAGGGCCTTCAATTTATAACTTTAATTTCCCCAATTTTTACATACTTGCTTTTAGTTCATGTAAGTGGAGTAAGGATGCTTGAAGCCAGGGGCAATAAAAAATGGGGGCACCTAGAAGAGTACAAAAAATACCTAAACAGCACCCCAATGCTTTTTCCAAAGATAAAATAATAGAGTTATATATAGATTTTGCATATAATTATCTTGCTGTTATTATAGGCAAACTTTTAGGGAGTCAATTATGAATAATAAATTGTTAATAGCACAATTATGTGTTGCTTTTTCCTTTCCTCTATTTATCCAATCTGCTGAAAATGTAGCTGAGACTGCTTCTGTAAATATGGAAAATGTTCTTGAGGTTGGAAGAGAAAATCAAAGACTATCTGCTTCGTCTCAGGACAAGATAGATGCTACGGAAAGACAAACTGACAAAATTGTTAACGAGTGGAAAGCAGTATCCAAGCAAGTAGAAGGTTTAAAAGTTTATAACGAGCAAAAAAGAATACAAATCAAAGCTCAAATTGAGCTCATGGAAAAACTTGATGAACAGCTTGTTCAAGTAGTAGTTATGCAAAGGCAGATTCCCCCTTTAGCACAAAGAATGCTTGAAAGCTTGGAGAGTTTTATTTCTCTAGATACTCCATTTAGACTAGAGGAAAGACAGAATAGAATTGACATAGTTAGAGCTTCACTAGCGAAGCCAAAGGTAACCGCTTCAGAACAAGTTAGGCAAGTTTTAGAGGCTTATAATATCGAAGCTGAATATGGTAGAAAAGTTGATACTTATCCTCAAACAATTTCAATCGATGGTAATGATTTGGAAGTAAATATTTTAGTCATTGGAAGAGTAGGCATGTTCTATCAAACAAAAGATGAGAGATCTAGCGGACGATGGAATAATGAAATAGGTGAATGGGAAAGCCTGTCAGGTGGTTATACCAAAGCTATCAGAGATGGCATAAGAATGGCTAAGAAGTTAACACCTGTTGATATGTTAATGATGCCAGTAATTAAAGGAGAAGCGTAATGAAAAATTTAAGATTATTACCATTTTTTATATTATTTTCATTTGTTGCTTCTGTTTTTGCTCAAGAAGATACTGTTGTTGAAGAACCAACTACGGTTGAAGCCCTTCTTTCTTTAGTTAAAGAAGGTAAAACAAAAGAACAGGCTGAGAATCAAGATAGAGAGAAAAAATTTCTAGCAAATAAGAACAAGCAAGCCTCAATACTTGCTGCTGAGAAAAGAGAGCTTGCAAGACAAGAGAAAATAGCAGATCAGTTAGAAACTGAGTACAAAAAGAATGAGGAGACTTTAAGGGTCAAAGAAGAGGCTTATAAAAAAGAGCTTGGTTCACTTGTTGAGCTATTTGGACATTTACAAAGCTCTGCCGGTGAAGCCGCCGTTCAGTTTTCTGGATCCCTTACTTCAGCACAATTTGGTACCGAAAGAGTTGCCTTTTTAAACGATCTCACTAAGAAGATGTCAGAAACAACTGAGTTGCCAACCATTAGAGAAATAGAAGGTCTTTGGTATGAGCTTCAAAGAGAGATGATAGCTAGTGGCCAAGTAGTTGGATTCACTACTCAAGTAAATGATGTTGATGGCACATCTGCAGAATGTGATGTTGTAAGAGTTGGATTATTTAATGCTGTATGTGATGGCAAATACCTAGAGTATTCAGCTACTAAAGGTGAATATTCCTTTTTACCAAGACAGCCAGCAGGTAGATTTACAAAAACTGCAAAAAATATTGCTGCATCTGAGACTGGAGAGCAAGTTAAATTTGGAATCGATCCAACCGGGCCTACTGGCGGAAGCTTATTAGCTAACTTAATCCAAACACCCTCATTGTTAGAGAGAGCTCAGCAAGGTAGAGAGGTGGGTTATGCCATTATTGCTGTTGGAGCTGTAGGTATATTATTGGCTATATATAAGCTTATAGAGCTTGCCGGTGTTGCAAAAGCTGTAAGAAATCAGGCTACCTCTAAAGCAGCAGATTCCAGGAATCCTCTAGGAAGGGTTTTAAAAGTTGGCCAAGATAATTTTGAAAAAGATATCGATACTCTAGAGCTTAAACTTGCAGAAGCGATTATGGCTGAAAGACCTGCCATTGAAAGAGGCATAGGAGCAGTAAGAATCATTTCTGTTGTTGCACCTTTAGCTGGGTTGCTTGGAACAGTTACAGGTATGATTGTTACATTCCAAATGATTACGTTATATGGAACAGGAGATCCTAAGCTAATGGCTGGTGGTATCTCTCAAGCCCTAGTTACAACTGTTTTAGGTTTATTAGTTGCAATACCAACAACTCTTTTACATTCTTTTACAGCTTCATCTGCTAGAGGAATAATTAGTACATTAGAAGAGCAAAGTACTGGTATTTTAGCTGAGCACTCAGAAGCTAAATAGTTATTAATATGCCATATGCACTTGTAGAAGCATTCTCATCCATAAGAGACTTTATGGAAGCGGGCGGAAGCGTGCTATGGCTAATAGCAATTTTAGTATTTTTTATGTGGGGGATGATTTTTGAAAGAATATGGTACTTCTCTCACGGACATAACGTTTATGTTAGCAAGCTATCAGAAAAGTGGAACTCAAGAGAAGATAAGACTTCATGGCATGCACTACAAATCAGAGAGAAGTTGATGTCAGAGGCAAGAATTCAAATTAACAAAAACATGACAATGATTCAAACATGTGTGATGTTAGCTCCTTTATTTGGCTTGCTTGGAACTGTCACAGGTATGATCGAAGTTTTCCAAGTGATGGCTTTTAATGGAGGCGGAGATGCAAGAGCGATGGCGGGAGGAGTATCAAAAGCAACTCTTCCAACAATGGCTGGGATGGTGGTTGCCCTGTCAGGAGTTTTTGTTTCAATATATTTGACTAGTGCTAGCGATAAACACGAAACCAATCTGAGAGAATTAATTAAGAGAGAGTTATAGGAGTTTTTTATGAGAAGAAACGCAATTACAACTGCAGTAAAAGAAGAGGAAAGTGAGATAAATTTAACACCAATGTTGGATGTTGTATTTATCATGTTAATTTTCTTTATTGTTACAGCTAACTTTATTAAAGAGCCAGGTTTAGAAATTAATAGACCAGATTCTGATACAGCTGAAACTCAAGAAAATGCTGCAATTTTAATAGCAGTTGGCTCAACTGGAGAAGTTTGGATGGATGGAAGGAGAATAGATGTGAGGCAGGTGAAGGCAAATGTTGTGAAAATGCTTGCTGATAATCCTCAAGGCTCTGTTGTTATCCAGGCAGATGAAAAAGCCGTTGCTGATACCATAATTAAAGTAATGGATGGGGCTAGAGAGGCTGGAGTTTCAGCTATTTCATTAGCGTCAGAGCCTAAATAAACAGTTTAAATGCAGTCAGTTCTAAAGATAATATCAATTCCACTCGGAGTTATTCATAGCCTATATGTAAAAGCATTCAATGCTAACAGATGGGTCGCAGGTATTACTTTTTCAGTTCTTATTACAACAGTTCTTTTCGCAGTAATGGTGTTGCTTATTTCTTTAGGTGATATGGGCATGAAAGAGGACAAATCTGTAAAACTTGCAGATATTGTAATGCCCGAGAGACAAATAGAAACATTTATGACCGAGGTTGATAAGCCTGAAAAACCAGAAGAACAGCCTGAAGATATTGCCCAGCCTGATGTAGACCTTCAACCACTTACAGGCTTAGATGTAACAATCAGCAAGCCAAAGGCTCAAAAAATGACAAGTGGTAGCTTTTTTAGGGATGGCGAATATATACCTTTATTCAAAGTTACACCAATTTATCCAAGAAGAGCTCAAGAGAGAGGCACTCAAGGTTATGCCCTTGTTAAATTTACGATTACAGAAAGTGGGACAGTTGAAGATGTTGTTCCTGTTGAAGGCTTCTGTGGAGATCCCTCAAATCCTGATACAGAATTTAGACCATGCACCATGTTTAATAGTGCTTCTTCAAGAGCTGCGTTAAAATTAAAATATAAACCTAAGGTGGTTGATGGAAAATCTGTTGCAGTTGAAGGCGTGCTCCATAGGTTTACGTTTATTTTGGCAGAGGATGATTAAGCATGAAATTTAATACAAGAGTAATAAAAATAATATTTATATCATTTGCACTAATTTTAACTCCTTTTGAAACTCAGGCTCAGTCTAGTGCAAAATCAGATCAAAACATTAAATATAAAAAAGCAAGAGCACTTCAATCCTCTACTGCAAAGAGAATGGCTAAAGTTTACGAAGCTCTTGAAAGAATGGATGAGGAGACTGGCAAAGAGGATCCAGATTACGATACAGCTAAAGAACTTTTAGGAGCTCTGAGAGACGATGCAGAAAACTTAAGAAGTTATGATAGATCTGTGCTCTGGAACTCATGGGGGTATATGTATATAGTTGATGAGGATGTAGAAAAAGCAATTGATTCATACACAAAATTAATTAATGAACCAGAGGTTACTCTAGGCCTTAGAAATGCAGGGTTATTGACTTTAGCCCAGCTTTACATGGCAACAGAAGAGTTTCAAAAATCAGTAGATCTATTATTAGAATGGATGGCTCAAGTAGAAAAAATTACAGCTCAGTCTTGGTCAATATTAGCTACCGCATACTATCAACTTGGTGACTTTGATAAATCCTTATTAAATATGGAAAAAGCCATAACTCTTGCAGAAGAGGAGGGTTATAAGCCTAAAGAAAATTGGTACATAGTTATAGTTGCGTCAGTAGAAGAGCTAAAAAATAAAATTGGACCTAAAAAAGCTATGCTTAAGCAGGTTGATATATATGAGATCCTTGTAAATCTCTATCCAAAGAAATCTTATTTTGTAAGATTAGGCCAGACGTATGGCCAGCTCGACAGAGAAAAAGATTTTATGGTCACTTTAAATTCAGCATATCTAAAAGATCTTTTAGACAAAGAAACTGAATATGTCACATTGGCCCAGCTCTTGTTACTTAATCAAAACCCATATCAAGCAGCCAAAGTTCTTGAGGCTGGAAGAATTAAAAAAATTACCAAGGTCGATGATAAAACTAAGGAAGAGACTATAGTTAGTGTTGTAAAAGACTCAGAAAAAAATCTAAGACTGTTGGCAGACTCTTGGAGAATGTCTCAGGAAATAGATAAGGCCATACCAATTTTGGAAAAAGCAGCAAAAATGTCTAAAGAAGGTAAGAATTATGTTTTGCTTGGAAATTTATATCTAGCAGAAGATAAGTTAGAACTTGCTATAGAATCAATTAAAAAGGGTTTAGATAAAGGAAAAATCTCTAAAGTTTCTCAAGTTCATCTTACTCTTGGCCAAGCCTACTTTGAATTGCAGAGATTTGATGAAGCTAAGAAGCAATTTAATATTGCAGCAAGAGATAAAGATAAGAAAGTTATTTCTACAGCCAATAACTGGATTAGATATACGGAAAATGAAGAAGTAAGAGTAAAGAACTTGGCTTTAAGAAGAGAGTTTATTAAAAATTCTTAGTATAAGTTTTTACAGAAAAATCATACTCATTATCAATGTCTTTCTTAAAATCGATTGAGTCCTCTAGATTCCAATTTTTTAAATCAATTTTTGGATAAAATACATCTCCATCAATTTCGCAATCCACTAAAGTAAGAACTAACTTATTAAAGTAATTTATAGAATCATTAAATAGATATCCACCGCCTATTATTACAGCCTCATCATCACCAGGTACATTTCTAATTGCTTCCTTTAGGCTTGAAAATATTGATGCACCTTCTATTCTATTAATAGTTGATGAAATAATAAAATTATTTCTTTTAGGCAGTGGCCTTCCAATAGATTCATAAGTCTTTCTTCCCATTATTATGGTTTTTCCCATTGTGTATTCTTTAAAATGGAGTAGGTCTCTTTTAAGCTTCCATGGAAGATCATTATTTTTTCCAATTACATTATTTTTTGATACAGCTACAAGATGAGAAATTATCATTTTAAATGGCCATTTTTGCTTTGATTGGCGGGTGGTGCTCATAACCCTTTAGAGTAAAATCATCGATAGTATAATCCTTGATATCATCTATTGATTTTAGGTCAGGGATTATTAATTTAGGCAAAGGTTTGGGCTCTCTTAACAGCTGCTCTTTAACTTGCTCTATTGAGTTGCTATATATGTGGGCATCGCCAAAAGAATGGACAAATTTCTTAGGAGTTAGATCAAGAATTTTTCCTAATATACTAAGCAATAAAGCATAGCTAGCTATATTAAATGGGACACCAAGGAACATATCAGCACTTCTTTGGTACATATGGCAGCTTATAGTCCCATTACTTATATAAAATTGTGACATTACGTGGCAAGGCGGCAGGGCCATTTTATCTAATTCGTCAACATTCCATGCTGAAAGAATATGCCTTCTTCCATCAGGATTATTTTTTAGGTCATTTAGTAGTTTTTTTATTTGATCAGTACCCGACCAGTTTCTCCACTGAACACCATAAACAGGACCAAGCTCTTTAATAGTTTCGGTGTTAATATAGCCTAATTCTTTTCCTTGATTGTCAGCATTATCAGTCCATATGGTAGAGTACTTTGCAAGATCTGTTAATTCACTTCTTGATTTCTTATACCTAATTTCTGCCAGCCTTCTTTCATCACTAGAACCCTCTAAAAACCATAATAGCTCCGAAACCACACCCTTCCAGGCTAATGATTTAGTGGTGATAGCGGGAAATCCATTCTCTAAATCGAATTGAAGTTGATGGCCAAACGAAGAAATAGTACCAGTCTTGGTTCGATCATCTCTAACCTCTCCATTGTCAAGGATGTATTCTAAAAGTTCTAAATATGCTTTCATGCGACTTTCCTAGATTTATTCAGTATCAATAGACCTATAACAATCATAGGAATACATAATATCTGACCCATGCTTAGATCAAATATAAGGAATCCTAAATGAGAATCAGGCTCTCTATAATTTTCAATTATAAATCGTATCAATCCATAAAAGATAAGAAATGATGAGCAAACTATACCTTTTTCACTATTACGTGAGTAAATAAACTTCAAAATAATAAAAAGTAATAATCCCTCTCCAAAACTTTCATACAGTTGAGAGGGATGTCTCGCAATTCCTAAATAATCTGTAGGGAAAATAAAACCCCAACTTCCATCAGTTGGTCTTCCATAAAGTTCGCCATTAAGGAAATTACCAAGCCTAACTAAACCAAGACCTATGGGCATTGATAGCGTAAGAGCATCACACAGCTTTAAAAAATCAACATTATTTTTTCTAGAAAAAACATAGAAACTAATCGCCACACCCAGCAAACCGCCATGGAAGCTCATACCTCCCTGCCAAACAAAGAATATTGACAAAGGGTTGGAAAGAAGTTGGTCAGTTCCATAAAAAAGCATGTAACCAGTTCTTCCACCTACAAATGCGCCAAAGAAAAGGCCATAGGTAAATACTAGATCACTAACCTTTTCATATGAAAATCCAAAGTCTTTAATAATTTTATGGCTTCTTAGAAATAAATAAATAAATACTGCAGAAAAGAGCCATGTAGCTGCATAATATTGAATCTTTAGAGGCCCAAGCTCTACTATACTTGGGTTGTTAAAGAAATTAGACAATTCAATAATCATAGGTTAGCTCGTAAATAACATATACATAGATATGGTAATCATCATCAATGAAAATAGCATACTTAACATTTTATCTGATATTGAATGAGCAATGGTAGCTCCAATTGAAGCAGTAAAAATACTTGACGCTGATATTCCAATGAGAGCAGGGAGATAAATATATCCAATGCTGTAATTTGGCAAATCAGAATTTTCTAAACCTAGAATAGCAAAGGTTAAGGACCCAAATAGAGCAATTGGAATTCCGCACGCTGCTCCAGTACCAACACATGTTTTCATATCTAATCCTGAATACCTAAAGAAAGGCACAGTGAAACTACCGCCTCCAATACCAAGAATAGTTGAAATACTTCCCACACCAGATCCAACAGCAAATGATATCCCTTTTGAGGCCCTAAAGGTTTTATCATTTTCTTTTACTAGATGCATTTGAGCTGCAATGAATAGTGCAAATATACCTATGATATATTTCAACACGTCAGCACTTAAATTGTTTGCTATCAGAACACCAACTATCGAACCAATAGATATACCAAAAGCTACTGGATAAAAGGCTTGAAAGTTGATACCACCTTTTAAGAAATGTGACCTTGTGGATGATATGCCTGTAAAAAAAATTGAAGCTAAAGATGTACCAATCGCTAGATGAACTATGTAATGACTATCAAACCCTATTAAACCAAAAATAAGCACCAGAACAGGAACAATAATAATTCCCCCTCCAACTCCGAATGTTCCAGCGAGAATCCCTGCGAATGAACCTGCTAGCAAGTATCCAATAGCTTCAATTATCATTTAAAAACTCATCATTATAGTTGTGGAGTAGTTCATGTAAGACCCTTTGGTATACATGTCTTTTAAATGAAACTATTTTAGAGAGAGGGTGCCAATAAGAAACCCAAGAATAACTATCAAATTCATTATCTGGATCATTATCAAATGAGATATCTACATCTTCCTTTAACTTAAACATAAACCATTTTTGTCTCTGGCCGATTATCCCCTTTTTTTTAAAATGTAATTTTATTTTTTCTCTAGGCACCTTATATTCTACCCAATTAGTTGTTTTCCCAATGAGCTTCACAGATTTAGGCTTTATACCAACCTCTTCAAACATTTCTCTTTTTGCTGCATTTACAGGTTTCTCTTTTCCATCAATGCCGCCTTGAGGGAATTGCCATCGATTGGTATTTTGTCTTCTGCACAGTAAGACTTTACCAAAATCATTTACAATGATTAGCCCTACGTTTAACCTATAAGCATTACTTTCGTTCATTAATGGAGCGCATGAAATTAACTATCTTTGACCTTGATAATACCATTCTTAATGGAGATTCTGACTATTCATGGATTAATTTTTTAATAGATGAGGGTCTTGTTAACAAAGAAGAATATGAGCAGAAGAATAAGTACTTCTATGATAAGTACTATGAAGGAAATCTTGATTTTGAAGAGTGGGCCGAGTTCGCACTTTCTACTGTAAAAGGCAAGCGCCCAAATGAAATTAAGCCACTTCTAGCAAAGTTTTTAAAAAATATTATTGAGCCTATGATAAATGTTTATGCATTAAGGCTTTTGCATAATCATACTCATGATAATGATACTATGCTACTTGCATCTGCCACCAACATAGTAATTGTAGAGCCTATCGGAAAGAGGCTTGGCTTTAAAAATATTATTGCCAGTGAGGTAGAAATGCATGATGGTCTATATACTGGTAAACCTTTAGGAATCCCGGCTCTTGGAGAAGGGAAGCTTGTTAAGGTTCGAGAATGGGCATCTCAAAACAATATTAATAACTTTGAGAATACTTCATTTTATTCTGATTCATATAATGATTTGCCTCTGCTGTCTGCTGTAAGTAACCCAGTGGCAGTTAATCCAGATAAAAAATTAAGAGAAGAATGCTTAAGGAATTCTTGGAAAATTATAGATTTGCCCTAGCCTTTAGAAAGTATTTTTTCAGCAACAATTTCAGCTGTTGCTGCGCTTAGCGTCCAACCCAAATGTCCATGCCCAGTATGATAGAAAACCCCAGGCATTTTGCTTTCATGAGTTAGCGGCATCATATTTGAAGTCATAGGCCTTAAGCCAGCCCATGGTGTATAGGTTTCAGTGCTTACTTCTGGAAAAAATTCTTTAACCCATTTCAGCAAAGGTCTAATCCTATCTTGCCTAATATCAGTATTAATACCAGCTAGCTCAGCAGTTCCAGCAACCCTGAATTTATCATCAAGCCTAGAAGCTACTATTTTTACCGGCTGATCAATTAATGAGACCATTGGGGCACCAAGCTTTGACTCATCATCTTTAAGATCTATAGTCACACTATACCCTTTCACAGGATAGACATTCATTGCATCGCCAAGTTTATTGGCAAATTCTTGAGTATTTACTCCAGCACATATCACAACATTATCAAATTCTTTGTTTTCAAAATTATTAGCCTCACCACACTTAAGAATAATTTTTTCTTTTTCTAGCGATATATCATTCACTAAGGTATTAGTTAATATCTCTACTCCATATTTACTTTCTAAAACTTTTTCTAAATTCATACAGAACCTATGGATGTCTCCACTAGCATCTGACTTTGTATAAACACCACCCACTATTTTATTTTTAGCATTTGCAGTTCGTAGAGCCGGCTCTAGTGAAACAACCTCATCTGGAGTTAAAACATCCCACTCCATACCAGGCTGCTCAATCCAGGATTTCTTTGCAACATCCTCACCGAATTCTTTTTTTGAATCATAAAATCGTAAAATACCCTTTTTCAAAAGGCTAAATTCGATATTTTCTTCATCAGCAATTTTAAAATATATATCCCTAGCTCTTTTCGCTAATTCAATTGTATGTAGGGTATTATCTTTATGAGTTCCTCTTAAGGTCTCTGCTAAAAATCCAAGCATCCATTTATATTTCTGTACATTTGGTGTCGGGTTAAAAAGAAGAGGAGCATCTGCTTTAAACATCCACTTAATGCCACTAATTATGTTTTTACGCGTATTCCATGTTTCTGCATTGCTTGCACTCAGCTGACCGCCATTTGCATAGCTAGTTGCCATGGCAGGGTATCTTCTAGAATCTATAACTGTTACAGGATAACCTCTCTTTGCAAGGGAATATGCGGTAGTTATCCCAGCAATTCCGGCACCAATAATAGCTATTTTTTTCACAGACAAATTATCTCATATTTGTTTATATAATTAACTTAGTTTAATTCAAGTTTTTTTAAAATCTTTAAATAAAATGATGAGTTATTGATTTGTAAATGAGATTCATTTACATTTAAATATATTAACTAATAGAAAGAAATATGAGTGAATTTATTATTGTTTTTAGAGAAGTTTTAGAGGCATCATTGGTTGTGGGTATTATCTATCTTCTTTTAGAAAAATCTGATTTAAAAAGTCATTTCAAGAAATTATGGCTAGGTGTTGGCGCAGCAATTTTAGCTAGTATTGCGGTAGGTTACTTAGTAATTATGGCCAAGAATTCGCTCGGTAACGATTCTATGAAAGCTTTGTTTGAAGGAATATTTCTATACCTTACAGCTTTTCTTATATGGTATGTAATTTTTTGGCTTTCTAAGAATGTTTCAAATAAAAATGAACTTGAATCTAGCACACTAGAAGCAATTAAAATCTCTTCATGGGGAGTTTTTTTCGTAGTCTTTTTTGCAATTCTTAGAGAGGGCTTCGAAACAGCTGTGTTCCTCATCTCTAGTTTCTCTGTAACAGGCAAGTTCTCTTATATTGGATTTCTTCTCGGGGCCTTGCTCGCAACCCTAATAGGATATCTAATTGTTATCCAGGGTAGAAAAGTAGATATTAGAAATATTTTTAAATATTCAACTCTTTTATTAGTTTTTCTTGCATCAGGAATGATTGCTTATGGAACGCATGAGGTTGAAGAATATATTGTTAAATCTGAGGTTATTGAAGATTTTAAATCTGAAGAAATATATAGACCATGGAATATTTTAGAGCCAAAGGCCGTTTTAGAAGCTTCAGATAATAGCTATATGTATACTTTTGATGAAACTAAGCAAAAATATGTTCATCTTTTTCATGACAAAGGAAATATTGGAGTTTTCTTAAAAGGGTTTTTTGGCTATAACAGCAATCCTAACTTACCTGAACTTTTATTATGGCTTTTATCTTTATTTTTTGGATTAAGAATGTGGAGAGGTTTCTACTCTTAATCTTCAGAAAGTTTCTTTTTGGCTTTTGCCCCTAACTGCTCAAGTTTTTTAGCCTGATCAAATAAGTTTCCATTTCCATGCAAAAGCTTATTTTCTGCTCCCTCTAATGCAGAGAAAGACATATTCAAATGTCTTTTTAGCTCTTTAATATCTGTATTTAAACCATTAAATTTATCAATCATCAAGCCAGCTCTCTTTGCAATATCTTGCGCATTCTTATTTTGTGAATCCAGCTTCCATAAACTCTCGGCCATTCGTAAAATAGATATAAGATTGATGGGAGTGACGAACCCCATTTGATTCTGCATTGCTAGCCTCTGAATATCCCAATCAGACTTTAATGCAGAGGATAAAGCTGACTCTAATGGAACAAAAATTAGAACATAGTCAGGCGCATTAAGACCCTCAAGAGAAGTATAGTCCTTCTCAACTAGCCCCTTCATATGATTCTTGATAGATTTTACATGTTCCTTAAGAGCAGCCTTTTCATCAACAGAGTTATTTGCATCAATAAATTTTGTATAAGCAGTAAGAGAAACTTTTGAATCAATAATAATATTTCTATTATCTGGCAGATAGATCACCGCATCCGGAAAATAATTTTTACCATCTTTACCTTTAAAAGATTTCTGAAGTTCATAATCTATCCCATTCCTTAGTCCTGATTCTTCCAATGTTCTCTCTAGGACCATTTCACCCCATGCACCCTGAGATTTTGAGTCAGACTTTAACGCATTTGTTAGATTGTCTGCGTCAACACTGATTTTGGTTGTTTGTTCTACGACTTTTTCTACCTGCAAAGAAAAATTTTCTTTAGCACTGGCTTGCTCTTTTTTGAGCTCACTTATTTGATTGTTGAGCATTCCGATTTGTTCTTTAAAGGGTGCCAGGGTCTGTTGAAGTCTTTCAAAATTATTTTTATTTACTGACTCGCTACTTTCTTTAAGTATCTTATTTGCCAAGTTAATAAAACTTAATTCAATAAATTTATTTCTTCTTTTGCTTATATAGTAAATAATTGCAATTATAATTAATGCAACTAAAGTAATTGCTATTAAAATAACGAAATTTTCTTGAGCCATAATTATTTTTTATTTTTTAACTAATACATCAAACATATCATGTCAGATTCTATTCTAAACCATTTTCAAGATTTAAAGTCCTCAGGCCTTAATATAGACATAACCCGAGGAAAGCCTGAATCTAAACAGTTAGATCTTAGTAATGAGCTTTTAACAATTGAAGTTGAGCCTTATTTAGGTAGTGTAGATTTAAGAAATTATGGAGAGCCTTTAGGGCTAATAGAGGCCAGAAAACTCGGCGCAGAGCTTCTAGGCGCTCCTGTAGAAAATATTATTACAGGTGAGCAATCTAGTCTTCTGCTTTCCTATCAGACAATGTTATCGCATTATTTGTTTGGAGTAGATGTTGCTTGGAAGGATTTAAAATCTCCTAAGTTTATCTGTCCAGTTCCTGGCTTTGATAGACATTTCAGAATGTTTGAAGATTTGGGCATTGAAATGCTCACAGTGCCTCTTACCGATAAAGGAATATCAATCACCGATTTAGAGGATATTCTTAATAAAGAAACAGATATAGTTGGATTGATTTGTGTCCCAAGACACTCGAATCCATCTGGTGAGGTTTTTTCAGATCAAAATATTTTAGAAATCTTTAGATTGGTAAAAAATTACTCTAAAGATTTTGTTGTCTTGTTTGATAATGCATATTTAGTTCATGACTTCTTACCTACCATGAAACAGTCAGATGTTTGGGATCTAGCCAAGAAAGCCAATGCTTTAGATAACGCAATAGTAGTCACGTCTTTCTCAAAAGTTACCTTTGGAGGAGGAGGGCTGTCATTCTTGGCGGCATCTGGAAAAAATTTAGAACTCATCAAAAGAATGAGAGCATCAATGGTTATATGCCCAGATAAAATTAATCAAAAAAAACATATTGAATTTTTTAAAAATAAAGATTCAATTCTGGATCATATGGAGCTTCATGCAAAACTTATTCGTCCAAAGTTTGAGATTGCATACAAAGTTCTTGAAAGCATTTCAGATAAATATGGTTCCTTCTCAAGACCTACAGGGGGCTATTTCATAACCTATACAACTAATAAACCAATTGCCACAAAAGTTATTGAAATCTGTAAGTCTGCTGGAGTTCTGATAACACCAGCCGGAGCTACTTTTCCATACGGCACTGATCCGCTAGATAACACTATCAGAATTGCACCAACATTTATCGAAGAAAATGATTTAGCAGTTGCCATGGATGTTTTTATAACAGCTATACAAATAGCCCATGACGATCTATTGAAATAGTTGTTAATTACTAATTATTAGTTCTTGTATGGGGTATATATTTCTTCCCATCAAAATGCGAAAAGATCTTTCTGATGTCTGGGTGGCAACATTCCTTCATATTTTGGTCTAGCAAGAGGTTTTGCTCAGAGACGTAGGCAATATAAAAAATATCTTTATTCTCAGCCAATAGGTGATAGAAAGGTTGGTTTTTATGAGGCCTAATCTCTTTTGGTATTGCTAAATACCATTCTTCACTATTATTAAATACAGGGTCAACATCAAATATCACGCCTCGGAAGTTTAGATATTTATGTTTTACAATTATTCCAATAGAGAACTTTGCTTCTATGAGTTCATGCATTATATTAATAAATTAAATCATTTTAGGTAATTTGTCATGGATCAAAAAATATTAGTTGTCTCCTCAAATGAAATTTCTGGTTATGACTACATAGAATGTCTTGGTATTGTTCAAGGCAGCACAGTTAAATCAAGAAATTTCTTAAGTGATTTCTTGGCATCTTTGAAAACTATTATAGGAGGAGGGTTAGTAGGATATTCAAAGCTTCTTGCATCCGCAAGAGAGCAGGCATATGATCGCATGATTCAAAATGCTGAAGCACTAGGAGCAGATGCAATTGTAAGCTTTAGATTCCAGACCTTATCAATCGCTAAAGGAGCATCTGAGATATTAGCTTACGGCACAGCTATAAAAATAAAAGGTAAATTAAATGAATAAAACAGAAAAAACAGCGTTCAGAGAAGCAATCATAGTTGTATTAATGGGAGCAGCTATCAATTTTCCACTTCAAACTTTCTTGCTGTGGTTAACAATAGATAATTGGCATTGGTCTAATCCATTATCAATTTCGATATTCACTCAGTCAATATTAACAGTTGTGGCACTAATAAGGGTTTATTCTATTAGAATGCGATTTCAAAGAGGGAAGTTTTAGCCTTTCTTCTTTTTTTCTTTCATTTTTTTTGCCATACCCATTTTTACTCTTTTATTTACCATATCCTTACACCAAACATCATAAACAGTGGAGTAACTGGCAGCCTGGCTTGCAAGAAAACTTGCTTTAGCCCATCCTTCTTCATTGTATAGATCTTCTTCAACATCCTCCCAGGCCTCATCTGCCATAACAAGAAATGCCGCGACAGCCTCTTTAGTTTCTTTACATTCTTTAAAATTAAGCAGGTAGTTTGGATGGTTCATTCGAGACCCATCAGCATTTTTTTTTGATTCATGATGGTCTGCAAAAATCGATGTTGAGAATGTTAAGGCCATAATTGGCAAAATTAATTTATTCATAAAAATCTCCTAATGTTATTCTAGTATGACATAAACTCTATTTATTAGTTCAGTCCTGCCTCATGATGTCACTGTATTCAAGAATATGAGAGCCACAAAAGTCTTTGTTAATTAGGGAGACTATGGATGAAGCAACATTAACAGCATTAATATTTCTAAATTTTTTTAGAAAGCCGACCATCATAGGAGCCATAAAATATGAAATCGTTTCATAGACTTTTATTTCCCATGCAATTTTATAATCTCTTGTTCCTAGAAGATGGCCAGGCCTTGCTATGATAACTTTATCAAAACCAATATTTAAAATTTCTTTTTCTAGCATTCCTTTAACTTTGAGATAAAAATTTTTAGAGTTTTGATTTGCACCTACTGCTGAAACTATTGATATCTCTGTTGCCCCTTTATCAAATGCAGCCTTAGCAAGACCAACTGGCATTTTTAAATCAACTTCTAGAAAATTTAAGCGGTCTTTTTTTCTTATATAAAGCAATTGCATAAGCGAAAGCCTAGTCCCTGTTGCTATACATACATGATCACAGCTTGGAATATTTGCTAGGATAGCCTTGCTATCTAAATCTGACACAATCTCCTTGGTTAAATCAGATTTATACCCAAGGCTTTTTCTATTAATTTGAATTTGCTTGTATTTATGATCTTTAAGAAAGTTATAAAGATTTTTCCCAATTAATCCTGAAGCACCAATCAGCAGCACGACCTTATCATTCAAAACAAAATACCCTCAATTTGATTAATAATTTTGCCAATAGATTCTGATCCATTAATTGTTTTATCTTGATATTTTTTATATAAAGGGAGTCTCTCCGAATAAGCTTCCTCAACGCTAAAACTTTTAGGTACTGCAAATCCTCTTCCAGACGCATCTCCTATCCTTTTTTTTATATCTGAAAAAGAAGCATCTATAAATATAAGTAGTGAGAATTGCTTAAGGTGCTTTATTGCTCTATCTGAATAGACAGCGCTACCGCCTGTTGAGATAACTTTATACTTATTATCAAGCCCCATTATCACTTCTTCTTCAGCCTCTCTTATAAATTTATAGCCAAATTTTATTTTAATATCTTCCATCGAAGCATTATATTTTTTTTCAATCAACTCATCAGTATCACAAAACGAAAGATCATATTTTTGTGAAACTATTTTCCCAATAGTTGATTTGCCGCAACCAGCCATCCCAATAAAACTAATAGATTTCTTTAAAATCATACCTATTAATTATAGGCTTTTTACATTGCCGAGACTTGGATATTTCTATATATATCAATGATTTTTAAAAATTTTATTTATAGTTTTTTCTTAGGCTGCTAAAATAAAATCATGAAATATTTAAATGAGTCTAATAGGTTTCATCTTGCTATAGCAGTCAAAAGCATTGATGAATCAAAAAAATTTTACTGTGATTTAATGGGTTGCCAGGCTGGTGATTTTGAGGAAGGTAGATGGCAAGATATAAATTTTTGGGGAAATGAGCTAACTCTTCATCATGGGCCAGATGAGGTAGCAAGCAAGAAAAGGCATGATGTAGATATGGGATCTGTTTCTGTTCCGCACTTTGGAGCCCACTTAAAAGAAGATGAGTTCTTTTCACTTAAAGATAGAATTGAGGCATCCGAACAGTTTGGATACTTCGATAAGCCTTATCGAAGATTTATTGGTAAAGATAGAGAGCAGGAGACATTCTTTATTCAGGATCCAAGTGGCAATGTTTTAGAGATAAAGACTATGATTAATCCAGAAACTCTATGGAGCTAAGACTAAGAATTTTTAACTAGCGGATTTTCTTTTTAAATTAGAGGTAATGTAATCAAAAGCCTCACTTACCTCGTCTGTGTAAAAAAGATTATCAAGATCTCTTTCACCGATGACGCCGTATTCAAGTAAAACTTCTGTATTAAGGAACCTGCCCCAGAATTCTTTGCCAAACATTACAATAGGAAAATTTTTTTTAATTTTCTGGCATTGAATTAATGTTAGCATTTCAAATAGCTCATCCATTGTTCCAAAACCTCCAGGCATTATGACCAGAGACTCTGCCCTGTATGCAAACCAAAACTTTCTCATAAAAAAATAATGAAAACTAAAGTCTAAATTTTTAGTTAGATATGAGTTTTTACCCTCTTCAAACGGCAGCTCTATTGAAAGTCCAATGCTTTTACCCCCTGCATCATGGGCGCCTTTATTTGCTGCCATCATTATGCCGGGTCCAGCACCTGTACAAATAGAATATTTGTTATATCCATATGTATCTTCGTTCCACTTGGCAAGCCTATATGCTAAATCCTCTGCGGCTTGATTATATTTTATTAATTTCAGCTTTGGGTCAGACGAGTTTGTTGATCTTAATTTATTAGCCTCAGCCTCAGAAGGAGCTCTTGCAGATCCAAAGAAAACAATCATATTTTCTATATTTTCTTCTTTGAATTTTTTATCTGGGCCTAAATATTCTTCAAGTATTCTATTCGCTCTACTATTTTCTTTTTCATTCATATCAATACTTAGGATAACAGAATCATCCTACTTAAAGTAAGCTTATTAGAGTTGATAAACTAGAGGTTTGAAAATTCTTTTGTTGCAGATACTAACAAATGAATGATTTCCTGCTCAAAAGCAGAATGACCTGAGTTATTTGCTATTTGAAATTTTGCTTCTGGCCATCTTTCTGAAACTTCAAATGCTGTCTCCATAGGGCAGACCACATCATATCTGCCCTGAATAATAGCAGCAGGGATGTGTCTAATTTTTTCAATCCCATCTAATAGTTGATTCTCATAATCAAGAAACCCTTTATTTATAAAGAAATGATTCTCTATCAAGGCAAATGCCAGCGCGAAGTGAGAGTCAGAAAATTCATCTAACAAAGAATCATTTTTGATTAATTTGCTTGTTGAAGCCTCCCATCTTGACCACTCAACAGCTGCATTTAATTTTGCTTTAGCATCAGAGCCATTAAAGATTTCATTGTATGCAACCATTAAATTATCTCTCTTTTCTTCTGGTATTACCGATATAAATTTAGTCCACTCATCTGGAAAAATTTTGCTGGCTCCTTCTTGATAAAACCAATCAAGTTCTTTTTGGCGCAACATAAAAATTCCTCGAATTATGATTTCACTTACTGAGTCTGGGTATGACTGTGCGTAGGCAAGTGCAAGCGTGGAGCCCCAGGATCCACCAAAGACCATCCATCTTTTTATTCCTAGAAGAGTTTTTAATTTTTCAATATCTTCTACTAAATACCAGGTTGTATTTTTTATAAGACTCCCATGTGGCCGACTTCTGCCACACCCTCTTTGATCAAATACTACGATTCTATAAATAGCGGGATCAAAAAATCTTCTAACATCTTCACTTCCACCGCCGCCAGGACCACCATGAAGAAATATTACTGGCTTGCCTTCTTGGTTTCCGCATTCTTCATAATAAATTTCATGCCCATCAAGATTCATAAATCCAGTATTATAGGGTTCGATATGGGGATAAAGGGTTAGGACTTCATGCATATAAACTAACTTAGCGACTATTTTAAAATTTTTCAAGAAATTAACTTTACAAATTTTCTTTATTGTATTTAAATACACAAATCGTAATTTGATCCTATTGCCGCGATTTAAAAGAAAGTGCTAAAACGGAACTTATATTCTCCGGATCTAATATTAATCAAGATGTCTTGATTTAGATTTATTTATTAATCGTAATTTGATCCTATTGCCGCGATTTAAAAGAAAGTGCTAAAACGGAACTTATATTCCTAGGATTTATATTTAATTAAGAAGGAGATTTTCTTATGAAGTTTTATGTAAATGCAAGATATTTAATAGTACCAATTTCATGTGCAATCACAGTATTGGGAATTATATATGGCGGTATATATTCTTGGACAGGAGTATTTTTATTTGCTCTTTATACCTTAATTGATACTCTCACCAAAGATATACACATAAGGGCTGAGAAGGACGATGAGGGAAATTCTTATGGAATAAAGCTATTTCAGTATTTGGTGATGTATGTAATGTTACCTGTATTTATTATTATCCAAGTATCGGTTGCATGGAGGCTATATCAATATACCTCAGGCATACAACTTGAAACTTTATCATTAGGCGTATTGGCTTATCAAAATGGCATAACTGGACTTAATTTATTTGGTGTAGTCTTATCTGCTGCCTTATGGGCTGGATTGGGAATTATTTATGGGCATGAGCTTTCTCATAATAAAAAAGAAGGATTTTTAGTATCTCGTCTTATCATGGCTCTAAGTGGAGCATCTCATTTCACTTATGCGCATGTTTACAATCATCATTTAGATCTAGGGCATGAAGATGATCCGGCAACAGCCCCAAGAGGAAGGAATGTTTATCTTCATACATGGCTATCTCATGCAGGACAATCTAAATTCTCATTTGATATGGAAAGCAAAAAACTAAAGAACAGAGGCAAAAGTTTTATAAATATTGATAACAGGTGGCTGCTTGGTTATTTATATAGCTTGCCCTCAATTTTATTATTTGTCTGGTCTGGCGGCGTCATTGGTTTGCTTGCTCTAGCTGTAATATGGGTATTGTCTAATTTTCTTTTGGAAGCTCTTAATTTTATGGGTCACTATGGGTTAATAAGAAAGGAGGGTGCTGTTGAGCATAGACACTCATGGGATAATGACTCGGTTTTTACTAGCTGGTTCTTTATTGAGATAGGAAGACAATGTGATCATCATGTGAGAGGAGAGACATATTTTTGGGAACTAGATGATGTTGGTGGCCCAAACTATGGAATAGGCTATTTCAGTTTATTTATTTTAACTCTTATCCCATCTTTATTTAGAAGTTATGTGCAAAAACATCTAGATAATTGGGATGAAAACTATGCAACAGATGAAGAGAGAGATATAGCTAAGAAATTCAATGTTAACCCATCTAGAGAAACATCTTTAGCTACATAAAAAACAATTAAATGTTAAAGATATTTAAGAAAAAAAGACTTCCGAAGAGGGCAGCTCTCCTGCAAAGCAATATTGATTTTGAAGTATTGCCTAGAACAACTCTGCTTTCTTCGGCTCTTTCTGAGGGCATAAATTGGCCACATAGATGCAAGGTAGGCAGCTGTGGCACTTGCAAGTGCAAAATTATATCTGGCGAAATAAAACCGAATATTGATTTTAGTTATACATTAAAACAAGAAGAACTAGATGCAGGTTTTATATTAGCCTGCCAAAGTGAACTAATATCTGACATAGAAGTTGAAATAAACATAAATAATAAGGAAAAAAATGAAAAATCTTAAAGCTTTCGCAATCATTGGCTCAATAACTGCAACTGTAGGCATTTTATTATATGCTCTTGATGCACACCTTAACTACCGAAATTTAATTTGGGCAATAGGAATATCAATCACCCTATTAATTACACACATAATTAATATGGCTGTGTATTTTAAAGTTGCTGGTGATGAGCCCTACAAATGGTTTAAATAACAAAAGAATGGTGCCCAGAGGTGGAATCGAACCACCGACACAAGGATTTTCAATCCTTTGCTCTACCGACTGAGCTATCTGGGCTAATTATTGAAATGGGATTATAAGAAAGTTTTTAGTTAATGTCATCAAGACTTTAATCTAATGATTTAAATCCAGATGGCTTCTCATAATCCTCATTATTTAAAAACTTATCCATTTGAGAGTAAAGCCACTTCCTGTCATCAGAATTTGACATATCTAGGTGTTTTTCATTTATGAGAGTGGTTTGATGAGACCTCCATTGCTCCCATGCTTTCTGAGAGATTGTGCTCATTAACTCTAGCCCTTTTGGCCCAGGTATTGGGGGCATCATTAATGCAGGGAGTTCCTCATTTAGTTTTTTGCAAAGGATTTTTTTTGTCATAATTTTCTTAATATTTTTTTTATAGGCTGAGGTATTCCAAAATTATTAATTTCATTCGTGTTAATCCAACTATACTCCATGTTAGAAGAAACACTAAACACCTTATTAAACTTAAGCATAGTAATTCTAATGTCTAAATCTAAATGAGTTAGTTTATGTAAAATATTATATGTATTAACACTCACAGCATTCTTAATTTTTATAACTTTTAGATTTTCATCCCTTACTTCAAGTGGCATCCAAAGAGACTGCCAGAACCTGTTTTCATCTCTTTTAAATAAGAGTATTTTTTTATCAGTGTATGCAAGTATTAAGTCTAAGAATTCTTTCTTTACTTTTCTTTTTTTAGGCTTATTTTTAATAATTTCAATTGAGTTCAAAGATGTTAAGCAATTATTTTCTAGAGGACATATCTCACAATTTATGTTTTTAGCAGTGCAGATAGTGGCTCCTATATCCATAATGCCCTGAGTAAAATCAAAGATTTCACTATCAGGTTTAAGTAACTCAGATTTCTCCCACATACTTTTATCGAAATTTTTTCTCTCTGCAATATTTATATTTAGATATCTAGATATAACTCTTTTTACATTTGCATCAAGAATTGGATATGGCTGCTTAAATGCAATAGCCATGATTGCTCCTGCTGTAGATCTTCCTATGCCGGGCAACTCTCTAATCTCCTCAAACTTAGAAGGGAATTTACCTTTGTAATGATATTTTATAATTTCTTTTGCCTTAAATATATTCTGGGCTCGTCTATAAAAACCGAGACCAGACCATAACGCCAATATTTCATCTTCAGAGGCATGTAATATACTTTTTAAGCTAGGGTATGTTTTGATAAATTTTTTAAAATAAGGAATTGCTGTCTTCACTTGGGTTTGCTGCAGCATTATTTCTGATATCCATACTCTATATGGAGTAGTTTTTTTTCTCCACGGAAGATCTTTTCTTCCATTGACCTTATACCAATTAATTATATTTTTTGAAAAGGCGGTGTTTGAAGGAGCCAAGATTATTTATTTTTATAAATTATGCTTCTGAGATATGTTTCCATTATCATCAAATACATATTTAATAGGTGCGCCAGTCTGTATTTCTAAATTTACTATTTCATCTTCTGTCATTTCATCTAGCTGCATAATTAAAGATCTTAGTGAGTTTCCATGAGCAGCAATTAAAATATTGGAGCCTTCTATCACCTTTGGGAGAATTTCTTTATTAAAGAAGGGTAAAACCCTCTCACCAGTATTTTTTAAACTCTCTCCATCAGGCGGGGGGACGTCATAAGACCTTCTCCATGTATGAACCTGTTCATCACCCCACTTCTTCCTTGCCTCATCTTTATTCAAGCCTGCCAAGCTTCCATAGTTCCTTTCATTTAAGGCAATATTTTTAAAGATAGGAATATCTTGTTGGTTAATTATTTTGAGAATCATTGACCCTGTAATCTGAGCTCTTGTTAGCTCTGAGGTGTACATAGCATCAAAGGTAACTCTTTCTGCTTTAATAAGGTTTCCTGCATTCCTTGCTTCTTCTTCGCCTTTGCTTGTTAGGCCTGGATTTCTCCATCCTGTAAATAAATTCTTCTCATTCCATTCACTCTGGCCATGCCTTACAAGGATTAGATTTCTTTTTGCCATAATTTAATAATAATAAGATACAACTCATGTATTTTAATGGATAATATGCGCATGATAGAGTTTTTTTCATTTTTATATGACCAATGGTTCTTGTCTGTTCCTTTATTAATTTTTATAAGTCTCTTTTTTTCTTCTTTATCTAAAAAAGGTGGAAAAAAAATATCTACTCATGAGCTGGTAAGCATGAATAATTCAGGTTCGGCAAAATTAGTTGATATAAGAAGCTCTAGTGAATTCAATGAAGGGCATATTACTGGATCCATAAATATTCCTTTCCCAGACTTTGAAAGAAGACATCATGAGCTTCCGAACAGAGATGACATTTCTATTGTTTTAATATGCGAGATGGGGAGTCAATCTGGTAACGCGGGTGAGATTCTTCAAAAATCTGGATTTAAAGATAATTTGATTTTAAGTGGCGGAATATCTGAGTGGCGTCATAACAATCTGCCTTTAGTATAAATCTATATACCAAGCTCTTTCATTTTCTTTGCTAACGTATTTCTTCCCCAGCCTAATAGGGTAGCTGCATCATTCTTTTTACCATTAGCCTTTTCTAAAGCTATTTTAATTATAATTTTTTCAATTTTTGGATTTACAATATCTAACATTTTTTTATCTTGTTCAGCTGAAATATTTTTGAGCCAAGATGAAAAACCATCCTCCCAGGTTGATCCTGATAAGAGTGTTTCATTTGAACTAATGTCTAATATCTCATTAGGCAGGTCGGAAGGTTGGACATTTTGAGTAGGACTCATTAATGTTAACCAATAACAAGCATTCTCAAGTTGTCTAACATTTCCAGGCCACTGATAATTGCATAGTGTTTCAATAGATTCTTGTGAAAGAACTCTTAATTCCTCGCCTAGAGAGTCTGCATTCTTTTTTAGAAAGTATTTAGCCAGTATCTCGATATCCTCCTTTCTGTCTCTCAGAGGAGGAACATCAATTTTAATAACATTTAGCCTATAAAAAAGATCCTCCCTGAATTTTGCTTGCGCTACAAGGCTAGGAAGGTTTTGATGAGTGGCAGCTATTATCCTCACATCAACTTTTATAGGCTTGTCACCGCCAACCCTATAAAATTCTTTATTAGATAATACTCTCAGCAGTCTTGTCTGAGAGTCTAGTGGCATATCTCCAATTTCATCTAAGAACAATGTTCCTCCATTTGCTTGCTCAAATCTACCTAATCTTCTCTCTACAGCTCCTGTGAAAGCTCCTTTTTCATGGCCAAATAATTCAGATTCAACTAGTTCTTTAGGGATATCAGCCATGTTTAAAGCAATAAATGGCATATCATGTCTTGGGCTATTTTTGTGAAGAGACTTTGCAATCAGCTCTTTACCAGTTCCTGATTCTCCCTGGACCAGAACAGTTGCATTTGTTTTAGAAAGCTTTCCAATTGCTCTAAAAACCATCTGCATGGTTTGAGCTTTACCTATTATGTCAGTTTTAGGAGCTGACTTAAGGCCTCGAGTTGATGGCTTCTTCTCGAGCGCTCTTTTTACTATCTGAATGGTTTCTTCAAGATCAAAGGGTTTAGGGATGTATTCAAAAGCGCCACTTCCGTAAGAATCAACTGCAGCCTGCATATCAGCAAAAGCTGTCATCACAATTACAGGGAGATCAGAGAAGTTATTATTAATATGTTTTAATAAATCATAGCCATGCATTCCAGGCATATGCACATCTGTAATTATCAAATCCGGAGTATCTAATCCTAAATTTTCAATAAGATCTGATGCATTTGAAAAAGTTCTTATCTTATAACCAGCAGAGCTTAAACTTTCCTCTAATACAATCCTTATGGCCTCATCATCATCTGCTAGCCAAATTTTATGCACTTTCTGTCCTTATATTTTTTATGCCCAAAGGAATTAATATTGAAAAAATAGTCTCGCCAGGCCTTGAAGAAAATGATATACCTCCTCCGTGCACTCTAATTATATCTTGAGCGATAGACAGACCTAGGCCAGAACCATCTTCCTTGGATGAAATCATTGGAAAAAATACATGTTCTTGAATTTCATCAGGAATTCCAGGCCCATTATCAATAATATCTATACAGCATACTGTTAAGTGCATTATTCCATTTACTGGTTTGCTGTACTGAATCCTAGATCTTATTTTAATTTCGGCATTCTCTTTATTTAGCATAGCCTGCTGAGCATTCTTAACAATATTTAGCACTGCTTGAATAAACAAATCTTCATCACCATCCAGCTCTGGAATACTTGGATCATAATCACGACTTAGCTTAAGATTTGATGATAGTTCGGCTTCAGCCAATGAATAAACTTTCTCCAGCGCAGAATGAATATTGAATTTTTCTTGATTTGGTTTTTGTGGCGGCGTTAATATTTTTGTAACTATGCCATTTAGCCTTTCAGTTTCATCAATAATTATTTTTAAGAATTTTCTTGAGTAATCATCATCAAGTTTAGAAGATAGTATCTGAGCACTTCCTTTAATACCTGAAAGAGGATTTTTTACTTCATGCGCCAAAGTTCTAGCAAGGTTTGCAGCTATTTTTTGAGTTGAAAAAATCTTAGTAGAATCTATTATCTTATTTAGACTATCTACGCACTTAATCTCAATTATTATATTATTATATTTTTCACTATAAGAAGCCGTTAGATCCACTATTCTCTTCTCACCATCTTTTGATGCGAGCTCAAGATCTCTTTTTGTAAATGAGCCTGATTTTAAAAGAGTTGACCTAAGCATATCTATCAATGATTTATTTTTATCTTCAGGATATTGATTTGTTAGAGAGTCTGTATCTTGATTAGAATACCAGCCATTATTTAAAGCAGACTCATTAATCCAGACGATTTGAAGATTTTGATCAAGGATGATTACTTCAGAAGAAAGTTGATTGAGTATCGATGTATTTAATTCTTCTTTTTTTATCATGTAAAAAAAGGCTCCTCTATAGAGGAGCCATTTAGCTATTTATTTAGTAAGAGTTCCTACAATGTGCTCTAAAATTTTGTAAGGATCAGCATTCGAAGCAGGTCTTCTGTCTTCCAGGTACCCATTCCAATTATGCTCCACAGTGTAAACAGGTATACGAATACTCGCTCCTCTGTCACTAACTCCGTATGAGAATTGGTCAATGCTTTGAGTTTCGTGTAGACCAGTCAACCTCATGTCATTGTCTGACCCATATGCCTCAATTCCATCTTGGTGCACTTTGCCTAACTTTTCACACATTGATGAAAAAAGTTCTTCTGTGCCATTTGATCTCATTTCTTCATTAGAGAAATTGGTATGCATACCTGAGCCATTCCAATCACCGGTCTTTGGCTTTGGATGGATATTCACACCAACTCCAAATTCTTCAGCAATCTTGTAAAGCATATATCTTGATACCCATAGATCATCAGCAGCTTTAATGCCTTTACCTAAACATTGGTACTCCCATTGCCCTAAAGCAACTTCTGCATTTGTTCCTGTTAATGTAATGCCAAGATCTAAACATGCCTGAAGATGAGCATCAGAAATTTCTCTACCAACTACATTTCCAGCTCCAACTCCACAATAGAAATCTCCCTGTGCCCTTGGCTCTCCATTTTCCCAGCCTAGAGGCTCACCAGTCTCAGGATCTGTTAAGAAGAACTCTTGCTCAAATCCAAACCACCACTCATCAGAAACAACTGCTTCTGCAGCAGCTCTATAGTTTGATGGGTGAGTGGTATGATCAGCTGATTGTACTTGGGTCATTACTAGGTCATGACCATTAGGGTTTGAGTAAGTTTGTACAGGTAATAGCAAGCAATCAGAACTTCCACCCTCAGCTTGTTGCGTTGAAGATCCATCGAAAGACCAGTCTGGAGGTGTATCAGCATCCGTAGCCTTAACTTTGCTCCTCATTGACGATTCAGGCTTATAGCCATCAAGCCAAATATATTCATAAGTTTTGTAATTTGTCATAGTTGCTCCTTAAAATATGTTAGCACCTTTATATATGCAATAACGATGCCGCACTATTTATACTATAATGCACAAAACAAGTGCTTATTATGCATTAAAAAAGTGCATTAGTGTTTTAAAAGCTTAATAAATGTGCGTTAATTAAGATCTAAGAATAATTGTATTTGGTTAAATTTATGACTAAAGCTTGAGAAAGAGTGATCTCCCCCATATGCAATGCTTATGTAAGAGCCAGAAAAGTAAGAAATTGTTTTTATATAATCTAATATTTCGTCACCCGACTCAACAAGAATCAGAATATTTTCAGGATACTTAATTTTTTTATAACTCAAGGACCTTAAAAAATTAATATCATCTTTAGTAATTAAAAATTTATTTCCTGTATCATAATTCTCGTTTTTACCAAGATAAATATCAAAGCCCTCAAGGGGAGGGATGGCAGGGTTAATTAAAACAGCTTTTGTATTATTTTTTTGTGCAAAATAAAGTGCATAGTATCCACCCAAAGAGCTACCTACAAAGGCGATATCTCCTTTTGTAGACTTAATAATATCTTCAATTTGAGCATAGCTATCTAGTATATTATCTTTAATATCTGGAACTATGATTTGGGTTTTTCTTGAATGAGTTTTTATTAACCCATTAAAAGCTTTAGCTTTACTTGACTCTGATGATGACTTGAATCCATGAAAATAGATTATAGTTTTAGACATCCTTCATTAAATTTTGAAGGTCTTCACAGGAAGCAATACCAGATATAAAAATGCTTTCCAGCCATTCGGTTAAAAATCTATTTTGTTGATGCTTTTCATCTGCTGATTGAATTTTAGATTTTTTTAAAAAAGTCGGAATAGCTCTTTCTCCCTGATATGAGACGGTTTCTGCAAGCCTAGCATCAAGACTAACTCTTATTCTTAAGGAGAAATCATTAATAGAATTTTTCTTATGACTATGCTGCTTGGCCTCTAGAATAATGGTATGTTTTGTTTTATCTAGCACTAGAAAATTAATTATCTGGCTAGTATCTCCAGGGTTTATAGTCTCAAAACGATATTCTTTTTTATCATAAGGACCAATTAGCCTATTTATTCTTAGATAATTTGCCTCACAGATAGATTGATGATGAGCTGTTTTTGGAAGATTTTTTATCATTTGTTAAATTCTATATTCTTTTTTTATTGGTGTATATTCTTTGCAAGACTCAAAATAGCCCATGACATGTTTTTTCTCTTCCTTGCAGAATTGATTGATTGCATCTCGAAAATCTTTATGAAGGATGTAGTGAAAAGAATTGCTTAGCACAGGCTCAAAACCCCTTCTAATTTTATATTCGCCCTGTATGCCTGGATCATAATAATGGATATTATTTTTAATGCAGTAGTCAATGCCTTGGTAATAACAACATTCAAAATGTAAATTTGGAATATCTTCTTCACAACCCCAATGTCTCCCATAAAGTGTTTTCTCACCTCTAAAGCAAAGAGAGCCTCCAATAATTTTATCGTCTCTTTTAGCAAAAAAGATCACAGGCTTTAAAAAATCTTTATAACCATGGATAAGCTTAAAAAAGTCCATATTAAGATATGGTTGTTGCATTCTTTGATAGTATGTATTCGTATAAAATTTATAGAATTCTTTCCAGTCTTTAAGCTCAAGAGAATCTTCTTCCAGGGTATAAAAGGTTATCCCTAGTTTTTTAATTCCCTCTCTTTCTTTTTTGATATTTTTTCTTTGCCGAGACGTAAAAATACCTAAAAAGTTTTCAAAATTTGAGAAATTTCTGTTATTCCAAACAAATCTATAACCAAACCTTTCAATGAAACCATTTTCTTTTAACACTTGTTTTGATTTATAGTCTGGATATAAGACATGCCATGACTCTATATTCATTTCCTTCATTTTTTCTTTAGTTGTTTCTATCAAAGCAAAGAAATTACTATAGTTATTAGATATTAATTTTGGAGTTTCACATGGTGTAAAGGGAATAGCTGTAAGAAACTTTGGATAATAATTTCTATTAGCCCTATCAAGGGCATAAGACCACTGTTGATCAAATACAAATTCGCCCCGACTGTTGTTTTTAAGATACAACGGCATGAATTCATTAAGAGTTTCATTATTATAAGAAACTGCATGATGAGGATGCCACCCAGATGAGGAGCTCGCAGAACCACTTTCCTCCATAGATTTTAAGAATTTATATGACATAAATGGAGAATTATAATTATCAGATATTCTCTCAAACTCATTATTTGATATATCAGAAATGCTTTTTATGAAATCGTTTTTTATAAGCATTTAAATTAAAAATATTTCTATAGCAAAACTAACTACCAATAAAATACCCACGTTGTTATTAAACTTAAATGCCTCTAGATATCTTCCCTCTTTAACAAGGTTGGTCTGAAGATAGAAAAAGATAAGTAATAAACAAAAAATTATTGTAAAAAAATTTGAAAAACTATTTATGTAAGCAATTAAAACTATGGCCGCATAAAATATAAAGTGCAATATATTAGAAATAAATATTGTTTTTTCGCCCCATAAAATTGGGGTCGAATTTATACCGATCTTAATATCATCATCAATGTCTTCTAATGCATAGATGCTATCAAAGCTTACAATCCATGCAATGAGACCGATGTACAAAATCATCAAAGATAATGAGAAGCTATCTGATTGAAGAGAGTAAGATATTATTGATCCAGACCCAAATGTTATGCCCAAAACGACCTGAGGAGCCTTGATAAAACGCTTGGCTAGAGGATAAAACAAAATCAGTAGTGAAAAGAATAATGCTAATTTAATAGTAATGGGAGGAGTGAAAAGAAGTAAGCTTATTGAAGCAATAGATAGAATAATAAAAAATACCCATGCCTTTCTGAGGCTAATTTCACCAGATGCAATAGGCCTATCCTTTGTTCTTTTAACCAGCCTATCAAACTTATAATCACTAATATCGTTAATAACACATCCGCAAGACCTTACCAAGATTGCTCCAGTTAATACGATAAGATAATTTTCAAAATTAACATAACCTTCGTTGACAGCCCCGAGCATAAGTCCAAGCATGGACGGCCATAACAAAAGGTATATTCCAATTGGCTTATCGAGCCTAGCTAATCTTATATAACTTAAAAACGTTTTCATATTAGAAAAACTTCCATCACTGAAATAGGTTCAGAGTTAACGGAGTATTTTATTTTTCTGCCCCAATAAATATTCCTTTCTTTACTTAAAAATGATGCACAGACCATTTCTAGTTTTGTGAAAATACCAGGAGCAAAAAGAATGTCACCCAGCGGAGCATTTCCTATCTTGCCAAGAGAAGATAGCCCATTATGTATAGCTGAAGTCGGTATTACTGATTTAGCATAAACAACTGGAGTATTGTCGCCTAATAGGATGACTCTTCTAACTCTAAAGGTTTTAGAATTAGATTTTAGGAATAGTCTTTCCTCTTGTGAAATTTCATCAAGCTCATCATTTAACAATTTAAGCTCAAATTCTTGACTTAATTTTATCCTATTTGTTATTGGGCCTGATTCTGCTAACCACGACAACACAGTTGCATCAACTTTAGACTCAATAGATTCTATGTTAGTCCAAGGAGAAATTTGATTAAGTTCCATTAAGTAATTAAAGTAAATCTGATATTATACTCCGAACTTTTTATCATCATTTGGAATAGACATTAATTATGGAATTAAAAAAATGGGAATGTATTGTTTGCGGGCTTATCTATGACGAAGCTCTGGGGTGGCCTGAGGATGGTATTGAGCCTGGAACAAGATGGGACGATGTGCCCGAAGACTGGCTATGCCCAGAATGTGGTGTAGGCAAGGAAGATTTTGATATGATAGAGATGTAATGCTAGATACACCTAACAATTTGACTAGAAACATACTAATTGGAATGTTTGCTGGCTTTGTTATAGGTGCAATTTTTTATTACACAGACCTTTTTAGTGACCAAGTAAGCTTATTTATTGAGAAGTATGTATTTGTTTTAGGGAGCACAATTTTTATCAATCTCTTAAAGATGCTAATTGTGCCATTGATTTTCTTTTCGCTTGTGTCTGGGATTTCATCATTAAGCAATTTAAGCAGTCTTGGGAAGATTACAACAAAAACAATCGCATTATATTTAGCTACTACCGCTGTGGCTGTAAGTCTTTCTCTTTTAATTGGAACTATATTTAAACCCGGCTCAGGATATTCATCTGATATTGCTGTTGCGCCAGAGAACCTTCCTGAAAGTCAGGGCGTTTTTGAAACAATAGTTAATATATTTCCTCCAAATATAATAGATGCAATGGCAAATAATGAGATGCTCGCAGTTGTATTTTTCAGCATATTATTTGGTCTGGCTCTTAACAAAACAAATCATTTGACTGGAAATTTTAGCGAGTCTTTTGAAAAACTAAATACAGTCTTCATGCAATTAGTTATAACAATAATCTCATTTGCGCCAATTGGAGTTTTTTGTTTAATAGGAAAATTTGTTATTGTTGATGGTCTAGATGTATTTCAAGAAGCTTTCAAATATGTAATCTTACTAATTCTTGTCTTAATTATTCATGCATTTTTAACATACTCTATATTCCTTAAATTATTTACCACAATAAATATAAAAACCTTTTTCTTAAAAATGAAAGACGTTGCAATCTTTGCATTTTCTACATCATCAAGCGCAGCTACAATACCTGTAACTCTTAAAACAGTTCAAAATGACTTAGGGGTTGATAAAAATGTTGCATCATTTGTAGTTCCTGTTGGAGCTACTATTAATATGGATGGAACTGCAATCATGCAGGGCATGGCCACAATATTTATTGCCCAGATGTCAGGCATTGATCTAACTTTTATCCAATATGTGCAAGTGGTTATTTTAGCAGTGGTTGCATCTATTGGTGCTGCAGCTGTGCCTTCTGCAGGCACCATAACCTTGGTTCTCATTCTTCAACAATTTGGACTACCTCTTGAGGCTATAGGAATTATATTGGCAGTAGATAGAATTTTGGATATGTTAAGGACTTCTGTCAATGTAACAGGTGATGCAGCTGTCTCATGTATTGTCGCTGAATCTGAAGGCCTTCTTGATAAAGATATTTTCAATAAATAGATCATAAAAATTCTTTTTCCTTAGTTTTTTTTGTTAGAATGCGTCAATTAATTTTTTTACTTTGAGGTAAATATGAACAGTTTATTAATCGCTCCAATATTAGGGGTAGTTGGCATGGTTGTCGCTCTAGTTGTTTATCAGCTGGTTATGAAATATCCAGATGGTGAAGATAAGGTTAAAAAGATTGGTGACCAAATCCATAATGGCGCTTTAGCATTCATGAAAACAGAGTATAAGTACTTACTTGTTTTTATTGTTGTCTTAGTAATATTGGCGGCTATTTTCTTATCCATTGAATCAGCTATAGCTGTTGTAGTTGGCTCTCTTTGTTCATCTTTAGCTGGTTTTATAGGAATGTATGCAGCTACAAAAGCTAATGTTAGAACTGCTACTGCGGCTCAACAGGATGGCGCTGCTGCAGCTTTATCTGTTTCTTTTTACGGCGGATCTGTTATGGGTCTTTGTGTTGCCTCTCTTGGATTGATTGGTTTAGGAAGTCTATATTATTTCTTTAATGGATATGAAGAGGGCGTTCATGCTCTAGAGGGATTTGGAATGGGCGCTTCTGTTGTTGCCTTATTCTCAAGAGTTGGTGGCGGAATTTTCACAAAGAGCGCAGATGTTGGCGCTGATTTAGTAGGAAAAGTAGAGGCAGGGATACCTGAAGACGACCCAAGAAACCCTGGAGTAATTGCTGATAATGTTGGTGATAATGTAGGCGATGTTGCAGGTATGGGTTCTGATATATTTGAATCCTACTGTGGATCAATGATTGCTTCAATTGCAATTGCTTACACTATGGGCTCGACAGACCTAATGATGCTTCCATTATTGTTGGCATCAATTGGCTTAATAGCTTCTATTATAGGAATCATAATTGTTAAATTACAATCTTCAAAAGCTCCAGCGACTGCTTTGAGAACCGGAACATTGTTAGCACCAGTTATTTTCATAGTAATGGCATATTTCTTAATCAATTCTTATGAATCAATACCTACTAATGTCTGGTTGTGTGTATTAAGTGGAGCGGTAGGAGGAGTCTTGATAGGCTTAATTACCGAATACTATACTGGAAGCACGCCTGTTAAAAAGATCGCAGAGTCTGGAGAGACCGGGTCAGCAACAGTAATGATTTCTGGACTTTCAGTAGGGATGCAGTCAGTTGTTATTCCAATAATCATTCTCGCAGCAATTATCTTAGCCTCAACTTCTCTTGTAGATGGGGTCTATGGCGTAGGTATTGCAGCAGTTGGAATGTTAGCTACAGTTGGTATCACAATGGCCATAGATGCATATGGGCCAGTTGCTGATAATGCTGGCGGTATTGCTGAAATGTCTGGCATGGGCAAAGAGGTTAGAGATATTACTGACTCTTTAGACGAGTTGGGAAATACAACTGCAGCTATAGGCAAGGGCTTTGCTATTGGCGCTGCTGCATTAGCAGCCTTGGCAATTATCTCTGCATATTCTGCTCAAGTATCAGCTACATATGGCGATGCTTTTTCACTTTCTTTGGAAAATCCCATTGTTCTTGTCGGAATGTTTATTGGTATATGTATCCCATTTTTAATTGCCTCAATAACAATGACAGCAGTTGGTGATGCAGCGTTTGAGATGATTAATGAAATTAGAAGACAATTCAAAGAAATACCTGGATTGATGGAAGGAAATGCAGATCCTGATTCTGAAAAATGTGTAGAAATTGCTACCAAAGCAGCATTGAAAAAAATGATGTTACCTGGTGTTATAGCAGTATCCATGCCAGCAATTATTGGATTTGGATTGGGAGCTATCGCTCTTGGAGGTATGTTAGCAGGAGGCCTTCTTGGTTGTGTTGCTCTTGCTTTGTTTATGGCCAATGCTGGTGGAGCATGGGATAACGCGAAGAAATATGTTGAAAAGGGAAATCTAGGAGGCAAAGGCTCTGATACTCATTCAGCCACTGTTGTTGGTGATACTGTTGGAGATCCTTTCAAAGATACATCAGGCCCATCAATGAATATTCTTATCAATGTCATGGCTATGGTTAGCTTGGTAATCTCTGGCTTACTTCCGCTTAACGGAATATTTTTCTAGAAATACTGACATCTTAATGGCTTAGATAAGATCTATCTAAGCCATTTTTTTATCCATTATTTTTTGAATTTTTAAACCATTAACTTATTATGAGTTTATGACAAATAATATTCTTATTATTGGATATGGCGATCTGGGAAACAGGCTTGTTTCAAACTTTAATAGTAAAAATAATTATAAATTTTATGGAGCTAGCCGTTCTTTAAAAAATACTGAAGAAATAATATCAATCCAATGGAACTGGCTTAAATCAAAAAAGCTAGAGCTTGGAGAGTCAGATTTTAGTCATGTTGTTTTTATACCCAAACCATCCTCTATGACCGAAGAGGGATATAAAGATGGCTTTGATAAATCTATTAGAAATGTATTGATCTCACTTGAAGATATTTCATTTGGTTCTTTTATCGCCGTATCTTCGACGCGAGTATTTGGTCAAGAGCAAAAAGGAGTCTTGACTGAAAATATAAAACCAATACCAGATAATTATCGAGGAGAAATTATACTCAAATATGAAAAATTGTTAGGTAAAAAAATTAACAGAAATTTAAATATATTACGATTTGCTGGTCTGTATGATCTTTTGGAGAAAAAACCAACCTTCAAGAATAAAATAAGTAGAAATAATGCGGCATTAATAATAGAGCACTTTATTCACAATAGCATTACTGGCACCTTTAATTGTCTCGAAGACTCAGAGCATAATCATGGTGAAAGAAATATTAGCAATGAAAAATTAAAGAGTTCAGGCTTTAATTTTATCTAATATGACTGGCTCAAAATTAATTTCCCAAATACAATTGAAACTATGATTAATAGCATGACAGGCTTTGCCTCTTCAGAGTATTCAGATGGATTATTAAAAGTTAATTGTGAAATAAAAACTATAAATCATAGATTTCTAGATATATCTATCAAATCAAATGAGCTTGCAAGCGACATGGATGTTTATATAAGAAATACAATTTCTAAGAGAATAAAAAGGGGCTCAGTAGATGTAAGGTTTAAGATCACTCAGCCTAAAAATACCTCTTATGAATTTAATATAACCTCGCTAAGGAATCTTACTAAAGCAATTGAATCAAATGACAGCTTAGATTCAAAAAACTTAACCTTCCGTGATATTAAGGATGTTCCTGGAATTATAAGTTCTCAGAATAACTCAAGCATAAGCAACAAAATTTTAAAAAATATTTTTAAAGAAGCTGTTAACAAGCTTCTTTTAAGCAAAAATGAAGAAGGTCAAAAAATACAAAATATTTTTACCCACAAGATAAATAGAATTAGAAAAAATAATGATCAAATCTTAAACGGGGCCAAATCTAGCATCAAAAAGAGAAATGCTAAATTCAGGGCCAAAATAAAAGAATATATAGCCGATATTGATAAAGATAGGTTAGAACAAGAAGTCTCACTTTTGTTATTAAAACATGATGTTGCAGAGGAGCAGGAAAGAATTTCCTTTCATTTAAGCTCGCTCGAAAAAGAATTAAATATTAAGAATTCTAGCGGTAAAAAGATAGATTTCATTTTGCAGGAGTTGTTTAGAGAAACAAGTACATTATCTGTAAAAATTGATGATCCTAAACAAAAATCAAAAGCTCTAGACATGAAGCTTTTGGTGGAAGAGATGAGAGAGCAGGCACAAAATGCTGAGTAGTCATCCAGAATTATTCGTAATTTCAGCTCCTTCCGGCGCAGGCAAGTCCACCTTAATAAAGAAGATTCTATCTGATAATGAAGATTTTGATTTATCTATCTCAGCAACAACGCGAATGCCAAGAGTTGGCGAGGAAAATGGGGTGCATTACCATTTCATTTCAGAACAAGAATTTGTTTCTTTGATCGATGAAGATGCATTTGTTGAACATGCTCAAGTCCATAACCATAGATACGGTACATTAAAGTCACATATTCAAAATAAGTTAGAAGAGGGAAAAAATATCATATTAGATATTGATGTGCAGGGTTTTAAGCAAATCAAATCATCTGGAGTAAAAAACATATCTATCTTTATATTGCCGCCAAGTTTTTCGGAGTTGGTAGAAAGACTCCAAAGAAGAAAATCTGATTCAAAAGAGGCAATAGAAAGAAGATTAGAGAATGCAAAGAAAGAAGTCGCTTTTTATGACCAATATGACTTTGTAATCATAAATGATGATGTGACCAGGGCCTTCAATGCATTGAAGGAAGTAATTTTTTCAAAAAAATTAAATACAGATGTAAATTTAATTGAAAAGATTTTGCTAGATATGTTGTCTTAATGGACCTTAACGAATTAGAATACCCACCTAGGAGAATAGTATGGCAAGAATTACAGTAGAAGATTGTTTAGAAAAAATACCAAGTAGATTTGATTTAATCATTATGGCATCAAAAAGAGCAAGGCAGCTCTCAACTACAAGTAGAGAGCCTCTTGTTGAATGGGATAATGATAAGCCAACTTTGGTAGCTTTAAGAGAAATAGAAGAAGGGCTTATCGATAGAGAAACTTTAGATAGAACTCTTGAAGAGGATGTCCTAATGGATGGCTTTGCTGCTCCTGAAGAGGGTGAGGCTGATTCAGCAGTATAATTGTTCTAATTGGAGCCTAACTTGACTGATAAGGCGCTCCCAAGCAAATCATTAAATAACTTTTCTGATAAGGACCTTCAAAGACTACCCTCTTATCTATCGGCTCCAGTTAAATCTTATTTAAGCAAGGTAGAAATAAAAAAAATTCAAAGAGCGTATACCTTTGCTTACATAGCTCATGATGGGCAAAAAAGAAAAGATGGATCAGCATATATTTCCCATCCAGTCGCAGTGGCAAAAATTGTAGCAGAACTTAAAATGGATCCTGATTCTATTTGCGCAGCATTAATGCACGATGTTCTTGAGGACTGCGATATTCAAAAAACAATACTAGAAAAACACTTTGGTAAAGATGTGGCACATATAGTCGATGGCGTTAGCAAGCTAGGTAAGATCCATATGCAAGATAAAGCTGAAACTAATGCAAATAACTTTCAAAAAATGGCTCTTGCAATGGCTAATGATGTAAGAGTTATTTTAGTTAAGCTTGCTGACAGGATACATAACATGAGAACTATTGATTTCATGCCAAGATATAAGCAAATCATTAAATCAAAAGAAACTCTTGAAATGTATGCACCCCTGGCTCTTCGAGTTGGGATGATAGACATTAAAAATGAATTAGAAGAAAGAGCTTTTAGATGCATTCATCCTCTTCGAGCAGAAATGCTTGATTCAGCCATTAAAAAATCAAGCGGAGGAAGAAAAAAAATAATCGAAAAAATACGTAAAGAATTAAAATCCAACTTACAAAATAATAACATCAAAGGCGCAGCAGTTAAGGGCAGAGAAAAGAATGTTTATAGTATATATAAAAAAATAAAAACCAAACACAAACCCTTTTCAGAAATATTAGATGTTTATGGATTTAGAATCTTAGTTGATAGTGTGGATGAGTGTTATAGAGCAATCGGGATTATACATAATTACTATGCGCCATTAGAGAATAGGTTCAAAGATTATATTGCTATCCCAAAAATGAATGGGTATCAGGCTCTTCACACCACCTTGCTGGCATTAGACGCATTCCCAATCGAAGTTCAAGTCCAAACACGTAGCATGTTTGATACAGCCAATAGAGGAATAGCGGCACATTGGGGTTATAAGGTTTCAGAGAAGGCAAGAGGTCCAGAATTGAGAGCCAATAAGTGGCTATCAGGGCTAATAGAGCTATATAAAAATTCTAAAAACTCAACAGAATTTGTTGAATCAATTAAGACAGATCTTGACCCTAAAGAAGTTTTTGTTTTCTCACCAAAAGGACATATATATGGATTAAAAACTGGAGCAACGCCAATTGATTTTGCTTATGCCATCCATGAAGATCTTGGTGATACGATTATAGGATGCAAAGTTAACAGAAAAGAGGCACCTATAAATATTGTGCTGGAGAGCGGACAGACTGTAGAAGTAATAACTTCAAATAAGAAAGAAATTATTATTGATCCCGCATGGTTAAATTTTGTTGTAACAAGCAAGGCTAGGAGTGGAATCAGGACAAGATTAAGAAAACAAAAGATCTCATCTGCTCGAAAGGCGGGCAAGCTGATGTTAGAAACAGAGTTAAAACGATCTGGCTTAAAGTTATCTGACTATAAAGGAAATACTTTAAAGAGAGTTCTTAAATCCATTGGAGTAACTTCATTAACAAAATTAGTTACTGAACTTGGCCAAGGCCAAAGAACTGGTAACATTGTTGCAGAAAGATTTTATGAAGGACTTCAGATAAGAAAAGATTCTACCGATCAATCAATAATACCTTTAAAGCTCCTAGATAAAAAAATAGAAGGCGTAACAGTTGTATTTGCAAAATGCTGTAGGCCAGTTTTTGGTGATGAAATAGTTGCCCACTCTGATACCGAAAGAGGAATAGTTATTCATAATAAAATTTGCAAACAAGTTGTACCATTTTTATCAAAAGATTCCAGGTATCAATTGGCACTATGGGAAGAGGATGGCAAGAGCCATACCTACACGGCAAAATTAAAAGTAACAACGGAAAATAAAGTTGGAGTCCTATCAGAAGTTTTATCTATATTCACTAGAGAAGGCGTCAATGTGGTATTTGTAAATACTAATGCAATTGATAAAACCTTTGCAATTATTGATCTCGAAATAGAAGTAAATAATCTGGAACATATAGAAACTCTAATTATAAAAGTAAGTGCTAAGAAGTTCATCTCTAGCTGTGTTAGAGAAATCAATGAAACTTAATAAATCAATTTTTGTTCTTTTAATTATTGTATTATGTTCACTTCTTTTACTAAGAACATATGATGGAGAAATTGGCATGACAAAAAAAATAATTTTTACAGAAAATGCACCAAAAGCGATAGGACCATATTCGCAGGCAGTTCAGGCAGGAGGGTTTATATATATTTCTGGCCAAGTCCCTATTAACCCAGAGTCTGGTAGTGTTGTTAATGATTCCATTGAATCTCAAGCCCATCAAGTAATCAATAATATTGAAAGTATATGCAAGGAAGCAGGAAGGAGTTTGAGTGATATTGTAAAAATCACAATATATTTAACAAATTTGGATTATTTTACAGCTGTTAATCAGGTTATGGTTGAAAGGTTTCAAGAACCATATCCAGCAAGGGCTACTATAGAGATTTCTGCTTTACCTCTGAATGTTGATATTGAAATAGATGCGGTGGTTCTTGCAAATGAATAAGAACTTACTTTCTTTAAATGATCTCTCTAAAGAAGACTTGTTGTCTTTGTTAGATTTCGCTGAAAAATTTATTGATGATGGTGGAGGTTTCAAGAAGGAAGATCTATTCCCTGACAAGACCATAGCCAATATTTTTTTTGAACCAAGCACAAGAACTAAATGCTCATTTGAGATTGCTGCAAAAAACCTAGGCTGTTCAGTAATAGACTTCAATGTTTCGGGTTCCTCGGTATCAAAAGGCGAATCAATTTTTCAGACCGTTGATGCATTGTCATTAATGGGTATTGATCTTTGTGTTATTAGGCATGCGGATACTATTATTTCAGAACTCGCAGAATATATGCCCAATATGACCTTTATAAATGCTGGCGAGGGCACCACATCTCATCCGACCCAAGCCTTAATAGATTTAATGACAATCAAACAGTTCAAAAATAATATAGATAATCTAAAAATTACCATTATTGGAGATCTTGATCATTCAAGAGTTGTCAGATCATTTGTTGAAGGAGTATCCAATTTTGCAATAGATTCATTAACCTTTTCCGGACATCCGGACATGTGTAAACACTTTACTGACCCAGCCATTGGAAATTATGAACCAAACCTTGATATTGCAGTATCAGATGCAGATGTCATTATGGCTTTAAGAATCCAGCATGAAAGATTTGAATCTGACATGAATTTAGATATAGATGAATATAAAAGCTTATATCAGCTCACAACTGAAAGAATATCAATGGCTAAGGGAGATGCAATAATAATGCATCCTGGCCCAGTCAATATAGATATAGAGATTTCAGAAACTGCCTATCAGTCTGATAATTCAGTAATTAGAAACCAGGTAGCAAATGGTGTTGCTATGAGAATGGCAGTACTAGCTAGATTTTTGAGCCAATAAAAAACTTTTTACAGTGTCCACTATAGCAACTGTATTTTGATCAACTTCTATATTTACTTGATCGCCATCTTTTAGATTAGAGATATTTGTTACTTCAAGAGTTTCAGGGATCAAATGGATGTAAAAAAAATTATTTTCAATAACGCCAATAGTTAGACTACAGCCATTGATACCTATATAACCTTTCTCTATTAAGTAGTGTGAATAATCTGAAGGTATTTCTACTCTTATATCTTTTACTTCACCTTTGTTAACAACTTTGACTACAGTTCCAGTGCATTGAATATGACCAGACATTAAATGTCCCCCAATTTCTGAAGAGGCTTTAATAGACCTTTCAAGATTCACCTCATCATCAACCTTTAGATTGGAAAATTTAGTTCTACTGATTGTTTCAGAAATAACATCGAACTTTAGACCATTTTTACCATGATCTTTGGAGGTTAAACATACGCCATCAACAGCTACACTTGCCCCTCTTTTTAAGTTTTTATTAAATCCACTCGGAGCAGCTATCTCTAATTCAAAGTAATCTTTATTTTTAGCTATCTTTGAAACTTTTCCTTTGCATTCAACAATACCTGAAAACATTTTAAGCGCCCCAGAGATCTCTATAGTCTTTTAGTTGGGCTAAATATTTCTCATATTTAGAGCTTTGCGTAGTGAAAGAAACTAGAGTATCTAGATTTATTATTGATTTTACCGTAATGTTAAAGTCAGTCTCTAGCTGTTCTCTAGCTGATTGTTCTGCAGTGCCTTTTTCTTGCCTATCTAATCCAACAATGAAATTTTTTGGCTTAGCGCCAACAGATTCAATAAGCTCTATTGATTCTCGTGCTGCAGTCCCAGCTGATAAAACATCATCAACTATTAGAACGTCTCCCTTTGGGTTTGATCCAATTATATTACCACCCTCACCATGATTTTTAATCTCTTTCCTATTAAATGAAAGAGGGTATTTAATGCCATTTTGACTGAAGCCCATTGAAACTATTGAGGCAAGAAATATACCTTTATAAGCAGGACCATAGATGGAATCAAAATTTAGTTTATTGTCTTGAATCGCCTCAACATAACAAAGACCAAGTTCATAAAGATTACCTCCATCCAGCATTTTAGCTGCATTAAAAAAGTAAGGACTAAGTCTTCCAGATTTTAGTTTAAATGTGCCAAATTCTAATGCTTGTGTTTGTAAAGCGATTTTTAAAAATTTGTTTTGATAATCTTTCACTCTTGTAAACTTGATTTTTGTATTTCAATAATTTGCTCAATAGCAGCACTTCCAATCTCAAGCATCTCAGATAATTCTTCTTTTGTGAATGGATTTTCTTCTCCAGTGCCCTGTATCTCGATTAACTGCAAATTATCTGTCATTACCAAATTAAGATCAGTTTCTGCAGAGCTATCTTCGTTGTAATCTAAATCTAAAATTACTTCACCATTTAGAACGCCAAGAGAGACAGCTGCAACAAATGATTTAACTGCTCTATTATCATCATGATGATTCTTAAGAGCTAAAAATAAAGCCACGCACCCACCGGTTATTGATGCAGTTCTGGTTCCGCCATCTGCTTGAATTACATCACAATCAATATTGATTGTTTTCCCTTTCAGATATTTTAAGTTGACCGCTTGTCGAAGGGATCTTCCAATAAGTCTCTGTATTTCTTGAGTTCTTCCACTTTGTTTGCCTCTAGCTGCTTCTCTATTCATTCTTTCATTAGTTGATCTTGGCAACATTCCATACTCAGCAGTAATCCACCCCTCGTCACTATTTCTCATCCATCTCGGAACTCTATTTTCAATCGTTGCAGTACAGATCACCTTAGTGTTACCAAAACTAATTAGCGCAGAGCCTTCGGCATGGATATTAAAGTTAGTTTCAATTTTTATATCGCGCAGTTGATTTAACTGTCTATCGTTATTTCTTTTCATATTTTTTTAATTTACTAGCTTAACTGGTCTTTAACAACTTTACTAACAAGACCCATGTCAGCAGACCCGGCTAAGGATTTTTTTAGAATACCCATTACCGTGCCAATATCTTGCATAGATGAGGCACCAGATGAGGTAATAGCTTCTTTAACATTCTCAGTGATCTGAGACTCGTCTAGTTGGACTGGTTTGTATTTATTTAAGACCTCAACCTCTGATAATTCTTTTGCAACTAGGTCGTCTCTACCGCCTTTCTTAAATTGCTCGATTGAATCATTTCTTTGCTTAATCATTTTATTAATTATTTGTAATGATTTTGCATCATCAACAGTCTCTTTTGAATCAATTTCAAATTTTTGAACTTCAGATAAAAACATACGTATGGTATCTCTTACCAATACATTTTTATCAAGCATGGCTTGCTTGAGGTCGGATTTGATATCTAAGAGTAAAGACAATCTTATCTAAATCTAGATCTTGAAAATGAAAACTTTCTATTGGACTTTCTAGCTCTTTTAACAGCAGCAGCCATTAGACGTTTTCTTTTCTCAGTTGGTTTCTCATAAAATTCTCTTGCTCTAATTTCTGGAACAATTGCTGCTTTTTCACATGCACGTTTGAATTTTCTTAAACCAATATCAAAGTGTTCTGTTTCTTTTATAATAATTGAAGGCATAATAAGTTGGCTAGTTTAGGCTTTAATTGGATATTTTGCAAAACTTTTTTATGAAAACTTTAGGTATTGAAACATCTTGTGACGAAACAGCGATTGCTGTCTATGATTCTACTGAAGGAATTATCGGTGAATCTATCTTCAGTCAGATTGATATGCATGCCGAATATGGTGGAGTGGTTCCAGAACTGGCATCTAGAGACCACTGCAATAAGATAATTCAAGTCTTTAGAGCGGCGACACATGGCATCGATATAAACACCATAGACCAGATAGCATACACTGCAGGGCCAGGTTTGCTTGGTGCCTTATTGATTGGAGAAAGCTTTGCTAAAGGGCTTTCATACTCTTTAGGTATACCCCTTATCCCAGTGAATCATTTAGAAGGCCACCTTGTTTCTCCAGGTATGGAGTTTTCTGAAATTAAGCCTCCTTACATCTGTCTTCTTGTTAGTGGAGGGCACACAATGATTGTAGATGTTAAGGATATAGGCAATTATGAAATTTTAGGTCAATCTGTTGATGATGCAGTTGGTGAAGCATTTGATAAAGTTGGAAAGTTATTAGATCTTCCTTACCCTGGCGGACCTCACATAGAAAGAATTGCTTTGGAGGGAAATTCTTCAGCATATGATTTTCCAAGGCCAATGATTCATAGTAATAACTTGAATCTGAGTTTTAGCGGATTAAAAACTGCTGTTTTGTATAAAGTTAAAGAGATACGCGACCTAGACAATAAAGCAAAATCTGATGTAGCCGCTTCTTTTCAGCGCGCAGTAATAGAAGTCTTAACAAAAAAAATAAAAAAAACTATAGAGTCATCAAATAGAAAAAATGTAATTATTGCTGGAGGCGTTGCTGCAAATAAAAACCTTAGATCATCGATGAAAGAGCTCGAGCAAGCATTAGGCATTAAAGTTTATTATCCAGATTTAAAATACTGTGGTGACAATGCAGCAATGATCGCTTATCTTGGTTCAATGCGAACTTCTTTAAATAAAACTATTTCTAATTCTAGTGTAAGAGCTAGATGGCCACTAACAGAACTATCATGATGCAAGATATTATTTATATAAAAGATTTAAGAGTTAAAACCATTATTGGAATTTTTGATTGGGAAAGAAAAGTTAGGCAAGAAGTTAGTATAGATATAGAGTTTCCTTTTGACTGTGTAAAAGCAGCATCAACGGACTCAATAGACGATGCAATAGACTATAAAGCCATAACAAAAGCAGTCATAAAATTTGTTGAAGACTCATCTTTTAATCTTCAAGAATCACTAGCGGAGGGTATTGCCTCTTTAATTAAGAACGACTTTGATATTAAATCTTTAAAACTTCGAGTATCAAAGCCTGGAGCTTTAAGAGGCGCTAAAGATGTTGGACTTATAATTTATAGATAATGAAGTATTTTCTTTCAATTGGAAGCAATATCAATCCAGAAGATAATATAAAGTTTGCTATAGACGAGCTAAGTTTGGTTTTAGATGCTTTAAATATTTCTACAACTCATAAAACACCGTCAGAAGGCTTTGAAGGAGATGATTTCCTCAATTTAGCAATAAGCGGGCACTCTGAAAAATCTTTTAATGATCTCAATATAGTTCTCAAGAATATTGAAGACAGAGCTGGAAGAGATAGGAATGTTCCAAAATTTAGCTCAAGATGCCTAGATATTGATATTGTTCTCCAGATAGAGAATGATAATATTATTTATGAAAGCGATGAAATTAAAAAATACTCATTTGTTTCTGAGCCTTTAAAAGAGATTATTTAAAGTTTTTTTCCACAATAGACCATGCTCCCTCGGAAAGAGGGTAAACCTTCATACCTCTGTCTTCTGCATGCTTGCTCGCTGCAGTTCCATCCCTTACTCTGCCTAGAATTCCTTGACATATTGCTGCTACTTTAAAAATATTAAAAGCCATATAAAACTCCCAATTTGAAGATAAGTCTTTTCCAGTTGTCTCAGAATACATATCTCGATACTCTAACTCATTTGGAACACCCAATTCTTTAAGTTTTGCATAGTCAGAATAAATCGGTTCAGTTCTCCAGGTTAAACAGTGATAACTAAAATCAGCAATCGGATGTCCGAGAGTGGATAGCTCCCAATCAAGAACTCCTATAACTTCATTATTTTTCAAGATCATATTATCTAAGCGGTAATCACCATGAACAATTGAGGTTTCATCATCATTTGGAATATTTTGAGGGAGCCATTCAATAAGATTGTTCATTGCCTGGATATTATCAGTTTCTGAAGCTTGATATTGCTTAGACCATCTTGAAACCTGTCTAGCAACATAGTTACCAGGCTTTCCATAGTTTTCGAGACCTACTTTTTTATAGTCAACGCTATGAAGTGAAGCTAAAGTCTTATTTTTATTTTGATAGATCTTAATCCTTTCTTCCTTGGTTAATGAAGGGAGCATTGGGTCCCAAAAAATATCACCATCTAAACAATCCATTACAAAAAATGCTGTTCCAGCAATGCTCTCATCCTCACATAACCCATAAGTTTTAGGAACAGGAACATCAGTTTCATAGAGGGCGGTAATTACTCTATACTCTCTGTCTACAGCGTGAGCAGATGGGAGTAATTTACCCGGAGGCTTTCTTCTTAAAACTAAATTCTTACCTTCTGTAATTATCTTATAGGTTGGATTAGATTGCCCACCTTTAAACTGCTGAATAGCTTTTATAGAACCAGCCCCAGGAACATAGGCATCAATCCATGGCTGAAGTTTAGATGCTTCAATTTTTAGATTATCAGCAACCTCTTTAGTACCAGAGAATATCTCATCATAATTTTCTACATCATGCGTCATTATAAAGACCTTCCTCCATCAACCTTAATTACTTGGCCTGTAATATATTTAGCATCTACCAAGAACTTCACAGTATTTGCAATATCCTTTTCGCTACCCATTCGCCTTAATGGTATATTGTTGATAACCTTACTTTTATGTTCCTCATCCCAAGTAACATTAGGTGGTTCTAGCATTGCGCCAGGCGCAATAGCATTAACAGTTATACTGGGCCCTAGCTCTCTTGCTAGACCCTTGGTTACTGATTCTAACCCGCCCTTGGCAGCAGAGTATACAGAGAAATTTGCAACTCCTTTGCTTAGATTAGTATCAGTTATATTAATAATCGAGCCCTTTGATCGTGCAATTAAGTCATTAAGGCCTTTTATTAAAAAAAGAGGACCTTTTAAATTTGACCCTACTAAATTGTCCCAGTCATCCAGAGATGCAGATTTAATTGGAGTGGGAAAGAAGCTTGAAGCATTATTAACAAGAACATCAAGAGAGTCAAACATGCCTCTACACTCAGAAATCATTCTTGTTATATCATCATCATTGTCTAAATTTGCTTGAATAATTTTTGCTGTATTAGGTCGAGTATTATTAATTTCAAGCGCAAGATTCTCTGCATCTATTCTTGAAGAGTTAAAATGAATAATAATATTCCAGTCTAAGCGTGAAAAGGTGAGCGCAATTTCTTTACCTATTCTTCTAGCAGCACCAGTAATTAAAATAGTTTTATTCATAATATTTCCAATAATAGCTTATTGTACATCTCTCTTTTTTCTTCTTGGATCATATCAGGACTAATATTTTTCAGATTTGAAAAATCTAAATCCTTTACTGCCTCCAAGATTGAAATAATTAGATCATGAGAATCCTGTAAAGAATCAATCTCCAAAAGATCTCTTATAATATTTTCATTTCTTTTGAAGTTTATTTTTTGAACTAAAGCACTTAACTCATCAATTTCTACACATATGTTAATTTTTAAAATTAATTTAAGAACATTGCATGCGCTTATATAATCTTTTGGAACTGGCAGGTTCTTACTTAGAGAAAATGCATTATTTTTTTCCAATTCAGCCCATTTAACTTCATTACTATTTCCTATTTTACACATAGGCTCGCAGAGGTTCTGCAAGAAATCTTTGTTCATACCATATTCTAATATCATCTTAAAGAAAGCATCAGTATATTGAGAGGATAGTGCTTTATTAATTTCAGACCAAAGCCTGTCAGATGAAAGTTTTCCTATTTCTCCTTTTTTTACTATCTCATTAATAATTGATGAAGTTTGCTTGTTCACCTCAAAGCTATTTAAATGCCCATAAGATTTAAATCTAGCTAATCGTATTGCTCTAAGGGGGTCCTCAGAGAAAGCCTTAGATACATGCCTAAATACTTTGTTTTCAAGATCTTGTATTCCCATAAAGGGATCAATAATTTTTCCATTTTTATCTTGAGCAATTGCATTAATAGTTAGATCTCTTCTGCGCAGGTCATCTTCCAAAGTAACATCTTTGCCACAGTAAAAATTAAAACCCTTATATCCATAACCGCTTTTCTTCTCTGTTCTTGCTAGCGCATATTCTTCTTTTGTTTCAGGGTGAAGAAATACAGGAAAGTCTTTTCCAATTGGTTTAAAGCCATCTGAAATCATCTCTTCAGGAGAACTTCCAATAACAACCCAGTCACTATCACTAGGCTTTTCCCCCAATAGACTGTCTCGAACAGCCCCACCAACTTTATAAATTTCCATTTCTATTTACAGAATACATTTTTTTATCTTCCAATCTAATTGCTGTAAGTTTTTTACCCCAAACACAACCAGTATCAAGCCCAATTATATTACTTAAATTAGTATTTCCTTCAATAGATGCCCAATGACCAAAAATTATAAACTCATCTTTACTTAATATAGTTTTAGTTTGATCAAACCATTTGTACAAACCTTTTTTGGGCTCAGCATCTTTTATCGATAAGTTTAGAGATCCATTTTTTTCAACAAAACGCATCCTAGTAAAGTAATTAATAATTACTCTTTGTCTCTCATGGCCAGAAAGATCATTAGACCATCTTTTTGGAACATCTCCCCATATATTATCCAAGAGTGATGAGGGCTCATCTCTCAAAGCCTTGCTAATTTCATCAGAAAAAGACTCTGCATCATCAAGACTCCATAAGAACGGTATCCCGGCATGAGAGATATAGAATTTTTCATTACTTTTATTAATAGTTATTTTTCTTAGCAGGGGAGTTGATCGCATCCAGTCATATATCTCAAAGGCTATTGAGGAATCAAGAATACTTTGCAAAGATTCATCTTTACCACCCTTACTTATTAAATACATTAAATAAAAATCATGATTCCCCAGAACAGCTTGGACAGATTCAGGATTAGAAATGCAAAACTCCATTACACCTAAAGAATCCTCACCCCTGTTTACTAGATCGCCAGCAAGAACGATAGTATCTTTTGATGGGTTAAACTTTATTTTATTTAATAAAAGTTGTAGCTCATTATTGCAGCCTTGAACATCCCCAATTACGTAGTGAGACATCTTATGCTTTTATATTCTTCGAGATCTTAATGTAGTCATCAATTTGGAGATCTTCCGGTCTTTTCTTTGGATCTATGTCGACTAGAGACCAATCTATATTTAATTTTTTAAGATTATTTTGAATATTTTTTCTTCTTGATACAAAAGCCATATCTATTATTCTAAATAGATGACCTTTCTCTTTCAGTGAGAATATTTTTTCTAATTTAGGCGTTAGCCTAATAAAGCTTGAGTTTACTTTTGGTTTTATATCAAATGCATCAGGCGGAACATCAAAAAGTATACGACAGTTAAACAATGATCCAATCTTCAAAGACAGCTTGCCCCAGTTTTTAGTTGACGGAGAGCCCGAAATCTTTTCTGCTACTTCTCTCTGAACTAAAAAATGCATATCTTTAATATTTGAATGATATTCAAGGAGCCTTAATATAATTTGTGTGGAAATATTATAGGGTAGATTGCCTATGATTCTAAAAGCATTATCTCTAATAAAGTCCAAATCCGCATTCATGATATCGCCTTGTTCAAAAGTAATATTGCTAGGACCGCCAATATTATTAGATAAATATTTTATATTTTCTGGATCAATGTCCATTGCATGAATATTAATTCCATTGTTATTAATAGTATTTGTTAATGCCCCCATACCAGGACCAATCTCAAAGAAATAATCACCTTCAATTGGAGTGATGGCTTCTCCCATCTCAAATAATATTGCAGGATCTTTTAAATAATTTTGACCAAACTTTCTTCTTATTCTTCTATCCATCATCTAATAAATCTATTTGCACATTTAAAAGCTTCCAGAAGAGATGAATAGTCTGACCCTTGCTTTCCTGCAATATCGAGAGCCACACCATGATCTACAGAAGTTCTTACTATTGGAACACCAAGAGTAATATTAGTAGCTTTACCAAAACTCAAAGCTTTTAGAACGGGGAGACCTTGATCATGATACATAGCAAGATAAGCATCAGTTTCTTTTAATATTTTTTTTGTGAAAGCAGTGTCAGCAGAAATGGGGTCAGTAATATTAATTCCACTATCTCTAAGCTCTTTTGCAGCAGGCAGCAAAATTTCATTATCTTCTTTGCCAATTTCTCCACCTTCCCCTGCATGAGGATTTAAGCCAAGCATAGTAATTTTAGGGTTAGTAATTTTGAATCTTTCTCTGAGGCCACTATTCAAAATTCTTGCTTTATTAACTATCAATGATTTGCTGATTGATGAGGCAACATTTTTAAGAGGCAAATGTGTTGTTACAAGAGCAACCCTCAATTTATTTGATACAAGGAGCATTAGAACATCACTACTTTGAGTTAGTTCTTGAATTCTTTCTGTATGTCCGGTGAAATTTTTGTCAACTTTAATTATATTTTCTTTACTAATTGGACCAGTTACCAAGCCAATGTTATTACTTTTTTGTGCTAGCCTTATTCCATAATCAAGGTTTTTAAGAACATAACTAGCATTAGATTTATAAAGCTTTCCAGGGTTTGTATTTTTACATTTTGATAAAACTAGATTTTGCAAGCATCCCCTTTGATTCTCTATAAGCTCATCTGGGCTGGATAAATTGGAAATTTTAATTCTATTTGAAATTAATTTAGATCTGTCTTTCAAGAGAGAAGAATCGGATAAGGTTAAAATTGGAGTTTTTAATTTCTCCCAGTGTTCTGAATTTGCTAGTCGAATTATTAGATCAATTCCTATTCCAGATGGTTCTCCTGGAGAATAAATTAGTTTTTTCAATCTAAATCTTTAATCTCTATGAAAGCCTCTGCTCTCATAGAGCGCAAGGTATTTTCAAGTTCTTCATCATATTTTCTAGAGTAGAGAATATTAAATGCTCTATTTTCTATGGTATCTCTAGTCATATCTTTATTTCTCTCTTCAAGGACCTCTAAAAAATGGAATCCGAACTCAGTTTGAAATATTTCAGACGTAACCCCAATTTCAATATTAGTAAATGTCTTCTCAAACTCTGCAGCTGTGATACCTTTACCCATCCATTCTAGCTCACCACCTTTTAGTGCTGATCCTGGGTCTTCTGAAAACTCTTTTGCAAGCTCTCCAAAGTCTTCCCCATCCATAACTCTATCTCTAATCAATATTAACTCTTGCTCAGTTTCATCAAGATTTCTAATCTCTGATGGCATTAGAAGAATATGTCTCACCAGCCACTGATCCTCATACCTGACAAAGTCACCTCTTTTTTCTTCTATTTTAAGAATATGGAATCCAGATCCGCTTTCCAGAGGAGGAGTATGCTCTCCAACATCTATGCCGTTAAGGGCATTCGCATACAGGCTTGGCATATCTGAAATTTTTCTCCAATTCATTAAGCCGCCGCTTGAGGCATTAGAGCTTATAGATTTTTCTTTAGCTAAATCTGCAAAGATCACCCCTTCATCAATAGAGTTAACAATTAATTGCGCATCAGAAGCTGTTTTCACTAGTATCTGCCTGACAAGAAGCTCTGGCTCCAGCTCTTTTAAGGACTCATCTGTTGCAAGAAAAGCATCGAATTCTTTATCCGTTATATTTATAGAAGAACCAACCCTGCCTCGTTGAATTCTTTGAATAGTCATTTCTTTTTTAATATTTTCTCTTAGGGAGTCATAAGACTCTCCTTGAGAGTTTAAATAACCGATGAATTCTTCTAACGCCATTCCATTATTAGCAGCCAATCTCGATATAGTGGTATTTAATTCAGTATCACTAATTCTTATGCCAGCCCTTTCTGCCATTTGCAGTTGAAGCTCATCGATAATGAGCTTCTCTATAGTTTGTTCTTTTAAGACTTCAATAGATGGCTTAGGTATATTCTGCTCATCATATCTTTTAATAATTTCTGAAAGTGCAAATTCGATTTGAGATTCCATTAAGATACCATCATCGACTATCACAGCAATCCTATCTAAAGTCTCAATTTTAGAAAAAGTAGGAATAGAGATTAAGGCAGCAAATAGGAATATTGTTTTTTTCATAATAGATTAGTAATTTAGTAGCGAATTATTAAACAATCTGCTCATTTTATCAAAGGATGAATTAAAACCTTTTAACTCAATGCTGAGATTAATTCTACTCTTATTCTCAATATCAATAATATTATTCCATGCATTGTTCAGATATTGATATTCAATTTCATTATTCAGGCCGTTATATCGAGATAACTCTTTATCTGAAAAAGTTAGCTGAAGGCCAATACAACAATCTTGGTATGCTATGCCAATCACACTTTCAATATTGGTGTTTGTATTATGGTCTCTCTTAATTTTTGCTAAAAAATCAATTTTAGAAGTAACATTAAAACTAGCGAAAGCCTCTGAATAATCCAACGGGACATTAAAGCTTCCCGCCATTCTTCTGTATCTTCTTGAGTATCCATAGGAACCCCTAACATTTGAAGTTTTGATATTTAACCCTCCTAGAAGGAGAGAATCATTTTTTTTATTAAGCCCACCATACATCATTAGCATGGTATTTTTTTTTGGCATAAAACTTCCCATCACTATAATTGGTTCAGAATTCATATTTTTTATAGAAGAGCTCATTCCGATTGAGCTATCTATGTTAGCTCCATGCATCATTGGATCAATCCAGACCCTTCTATCTTGGATATACATTTTTTTTGATATATCTAATTTTAGTTTGCGCATACCCATCACCCTTTTTTGATAGCTCAGACCAAGGGTGTAAAACTTTTGATCTCCAATTCTATCAAGCCCAGAAAACCTATAATTATTTTCGAGCTGGTTATCTATTGTAAGAGAATCCGAATCAAAAATCGGGTTGTTGGACTGATCTTCATAGCCAACGTACCCAAAAACAATACTTGGCTCAATAACTTTTGCAGTGTTATTAACTGTCTTAAAATAAGAAGAGCTAATTCGCATCAGCAAGTCAGGCACCAAAACATCATTTGCTTTATTATTGTTTTGTAAATCATAGGAAATGCTTTTAAACCCAACGTCTGATGAAAGTTTTACATTACGGTATTTGTAATTACTATTAAGATTCAAAGACGAAAATAACCTTGTCCCTTCATCAGGATTATTATCTCTGAATAGATAATTTCCCATCACCTGGTATCCATGAAACCCATGAATAGCACTTGCATTGAATTTTGCATAATTTAGCTTGTAAGAAATATTAAACATTTCATTACTTTTTAAGTAATTAATATTTAACTCAGGTGATTTTTTATAACCATTTGTCAGAATTGGATTAAGGCTTTGATACGCTTGATGTCGAATAGATATATCTAATCCACCAAATGAGCTTTCGATTTTTATGTTTTGATTTAAATTTTCAGACCTTTGATTTCCTAAAGCAACGATATCACCTGGCAAATCCCTTAGAACCATTGAATCAGATGCTTTTGACCAATCAATGCTTCCATTAAAGGTGTTAGTTTGGAAGCTGTCTTTAAAAGAATACGCCCATCTATCTTTCTTAGAAGTATTAAATTCTTTAGAGAACTCTTTATCTTTACTTAAGAATATCGCATCAAAGTTCCTCATTGAATTCTGTCCATGAAGATATCGACCATTAAGCTCAAAGCCGAACCCTCTTTTTGCAATATACCTCGGAGCAATTGTAATATCAGATTTTTCTGATGTGACTTTATAAAAAGGAGATAAAAAATCTAATCCATCAGAAGAGTATGAAAAAACTGGTTCGAGGAAGCCCGAGCTCCTTTCTGAAGAAGTTGAAAAGGGTATTGCAGGAAGGTAAAGGATTGTTTTATCAAAAATTTTCAATGAAACATTTTTTGCAGTACCTCTTTTAGTTATATCATCAACAACTAATTCTTCAGCTTTTAACAACCACCCACTAGATGAATCACCACAGGAAGTAATCGCAGCATCTTGAATATTTAACTTATTATCTATTCCGCCTACTAAGCTATTAAATGAAACTATTAATCCCCTGTCTGATAAAAACATTTTTCCATTACTTAGAGATACCGATCGATTTTCTTTATCAAAAATACCTTCATCAGAAACAAACAAAATGTCATCAAGCTTTATAACGCCATTAGTCTCATAAGAAATAATATTATTATCGCGATCAATCTCTGCATTTCCTGCCTCAAGTAAACCATCATCAAATGCAAGAATCACATTGCCATTTAGAATAAGCTTATTATTTTTGGTGAGCTCAAATTCGTTAGAGCTAATATCAAGACTATCATTAACTGACGCCTCTGTTATTTGATGAGCATAGCTAAAACATGCAAGAGAATTCGATGAAGGAGGAGATAGATATTTCTCTATATCAAATGATGCATATGATGAGAGTGGTATAAAGCTGATAAGTACAAAAGCAACAAATCTATTATTATTATTCATTAAAGTAAACAGCATATAAAAATTAGATGGATTTTGAGCAATAAAGTTCTTATTTTGAAGCCTTTAATGCATCTTCTAGTTGATCTAAATGGTCTTTACCAAAAAATATTTCATTATTAAATATAAACGTTGGAACCCCGAAAGCTCCAGCATCCACAGCATACTGTGTATTTGCAATTAGTTTATCTTTACATTCCTGGGTATGAATAATTTCTTTAATCTTTTCTGACTCTAAACCAGCCTCATCAAGAGCCTTATAAAAAGTGTTTTCATCAGCCATATCAATATTTTTCTCCCAAACAGCTGAAACAATACATTCTAAATAGTCATCAAAAGCATCAAGCTCCTTTGCAGCAAGTAAACCCCTTTGAATATTTACAGTTTTCATTGGGAAGTTAGAATTAAATTGAAATTTATTCAGCGAGTGTTTTTTAATAAATCTATTCATCTCAGCCATCTGATATTTCATTTTACTTTCTACATCAGAGAATGCTAAAAAAGGAGGCTTATTATTTGTTAAGTGCATTATTCCTCCAAGTAAGCATGGGACATAATTAAACTGGGCGCCTGTTCTCCTTTCAAAATCAGGAAGGATCTTATAAACCATATAAGCATTTGGGCTTGCTATATCAAAGATAAAGTCTACTTTCATTTTCACCTGCAATTTTGTAAAGTGGAATAAAAATATTAAACACTTTTATGAAAGATTTATCAAAGTTTTCAGCTGTGATTATCGGTGCTGGCGATGCTACAGGCTCTGCCATAACAAGAAAGTTCGCATCTCAAGGCTATAAAGTATGTCCTGTTAGAAGACCAAAGAGCATATTAAAATTAAACACCCTTTGTGATGATATCAATCAGTCAGGAGGGTTCGCCAAAGGTTTTGGAGTAGATGCCAGAGATGAAGATGAAATCATTGGACTATTTAAAGAAATTGAAGAATCTGTTGCACCCATTGATGTAGTAGTCTTTAACCCAGGAGCAAATGTTTACTTTCCAATAGTAGAGACATCCTCTCGGGTGTATAGAAAAGTGTGGGAAATGGCAGCATATGCAGGATTCTTAACTGGAAGAGAGGCCGCAAAATATATGAAGGAAAGAGGCCATGGCAGTATATTTTTTACTGGAGCAACTGCATCCTTAAGAGGAAGCTCTGGATTCTCTGCTTTTGCTGGTGCTAAATTTGCTTTAAGAGCACTGGCGCAAAGTATGGCCAGAGAACTCGGTCCTCAAGGAATACATGTTGCACATTTCATTATAGATGGTGCAATTGACACTGAATTCATAAAAGAACTATTTCCTGAAACATATGCCCTTAAAGAGCAAGATGGAATTCTTAGGCCTGACATGATTGCAGAAAACTACTGGAATATTCATTCACAACATAGAAGTGCTTGGACGCATGAGATAGACTTAAGGCCATATATGGAAAAATTCTAGTACAAAATTAACTAATAACTAAAAGGACAAAATGAGTTTAAAAGATAAAGTAATTTTCATTTCAGGTGGAAGTAGAGGTATTGGACTGGCAATGGCAAAAAAAGCAGCCGGCGATGGTGCAAAAATTGTGGTAGCTGCAAAAACATCCGAACCTCATCCAAAACTTCCCGGAACTATATTTACTGCAGCAGATGAGATAATTGAAGCAGGAGGAGATGCATTGCCAGTAGTTTGCGATATTAGAGATGAAGATAATGTTAGAGATGTTATAAATCAAGCAGTAGATCATTTTGGCGGCATTGATATATGCATTAATAATGCATCAGCCATTCAGCTTACAAATGTTACAGATACTGCAATGAAGAGATATGACTTAATGCATCAAATAAATGGCAGAGGGACATACATGGTTAGCAAATATTGCCTCCCTCATCTTATGAAATCAGCAAATCCTCATATATTAAATTTATCACCGCCTCTAGATATGAGCCCTAAATGGTTTTCTGGAACTGTTGCATATACGATGGCTAAATATACTATGAGTATGTGCGTTCTGGGCATGGCTGAAGAATTTAAAGAATTTGGCATAGCTGTTAACGCCTTGTGGCCAAGAACTGCAATTGCGACAGCAGCAGTTCAGAATCATTTGGGCGGAGATGAGATAATGAAGCTCTCAAGAAATGTAGATATTATGGCTGATTCAGCATACGAGATATTAACCAAGGACTCCAAGACCTTTACAGGCAACTTTTGCATTGATGACCTTGTTTTGCATGAGGCGGGTATTAAAGACTTTACAAAATATGCAAATGTACCATTTGCAGAACTAATGCCTGATTTTTTTGTTCCGGATGATACCCCGGTTCCAGATGAAGTCAAAAATAGTTAATTGAATCAATCTGATATATATAAACTAAGCGGTCGCCTTGGGTATGAGCCTCAGAATATTAGCCCACTTAAACTAGAGGCGAGCGGGCGAGAGTATTACAGAATTCAATTAGCAGATAACAAAACAGTTGTTTTATGTTACTTAGACCCTAAGGCTGGAAGCCATACGAAATTTATTCAATTATCAAATCACTTATTGAAATCCAATATATCCTCACCTAAGTTAATTGATTATGACGAGAGCATTGGAGTAACTATTCAAGAAGATTTAGGAGATAAATCCCTGATAGATATTGATATCTTGAATTCAAAAAATGGAATATATTTGGATGAGTCGATTAAGTTGCTTGCTCAGCTTCAATCAAGCTCAATTCCTCAACTGACTTCAATGAATGATTCAAGCATATTAGGCCAGATGAATAAAATGGAAAATATTTTCCTGAGTAAGTTCTTAGATTCTAGTCTTGGGAATCAACTGAATGAATTGACAGAAATTACACTTGAAAAACTGCATCAACAGCCATGGATGAACTGTCACTTTGACTTTGAAAGAAGAAATCTTCATATAAATAAAAATAATGAAATTTGTGTTATTGACTATCAAGATTTATGTCATGGCCCGGTTGGAATAGATTTAGCAGGGATCTTAGTTGATCATTATCAAATTTATCCTAAAGAAAAAATACTTGAAAAGCTTAATATTTATAATCAAGCTATGCAGCTTGATATAAGCGCCTCTGATGCATTTGAATGGCTTCGATGGGGAGGAATACAAAGAGGGATGAGAATTCTTGGGACTCTTGCAGATATTTATATTACTAATGGAAGGTCTTTTCGTTTAAAAGATCTTATTCAGATTTTAGATAATCTTCATGACCTTATACCAAGCAAATATAAAGTCTTAAAAGAAAGTATATCAAGTGAAGTAAAGCCAAGACTAATTTCTAGGATCGATAGCCTATGAAGGCCATGATTCTAGCAGCCGGTCTTGGAAAAAGACTTCGTCCCTTAACTAATACTATACCCAAACCCAATCTTATGGTGGGAGGTAAATCTCTTATTGAAAGAAATATAGAATCCTTGATTAAATGTGGTTTTGAAGAAATCGTTATAAATGTGTCTTACTTAAAAGATGATATAAAAAACCATGTGAAAGAAAAATTTCCAAATAGGAAAATCTATTTCTCTGAAGAGTTAACACCCCTAGGAACTGGAGGCGGGGTTCAACAAGCCCTTCATTTATTAGGCAACAAGCCCTTCATTCTAGTAAATGCAGATATATGCCATTCATTTGAATTGCAAAATTTAAATATGGATATTGAATTTACCCACATAATAGGTGTTAAAAATCCTAATCATAATGTGGATGGAGATTTCTCACTTAATGGTAATACGGTTTATTTAAAAGATTCAAAAAATGATTTTACTTGGAGCGGTATATCTGTAATTAATCCTAGGATATTTGAAGGAATGGATAAACTTAGCGCCCCTTTTAGCATCTGGAACTCAGTAATTAAAAAACATATTTTAGAAGGCCGAGTTACAGGCGAATCTTCAAATAAAAATTGGATAGATACAGGAACTATTGAACGCTTAGCCCTTGCTAATAAAGTGTTTAAAGAAGAGAATTAGTTCATGGAAACTAAAAAGAACATAATTGCACCATCAATTCTTGCTGCTGACTTTGCTAATCTTGGGCAAGAGGTTGCAAATGTTATTGATGCGGGTGCAGATTGGATTCATTTCGATGTAATGGATAATCACTATGTGCCGAATTTGACTATTGGTCCGATGGTTTGCCGGTCTTTGCGAGATTTTGGTATAAAAGACTTTATAGATGTTCATTTAATGATTGATCCAGTTGATGATCTTGCTCAAGAATTCATCAAATCAGGAGCAGACCTGATAAGTTTTCATCCTGAAGCTTCAAATCATGTTCACAGGTCAATAAGTGCGATAAAAGAAAAGGGATGTAAGGCTGGTTTAGTTTTCAATCCTGCTACCTCATTAAATGTTCTTGATAATGTTCTTGAAGATTTAGATCTAGTATTAATAATGAGCGTTAATCCTGGCTTTGGAGGCCAATCTTTCATTCATAGTTCTTTAGATAAAGTAGCCAAAGTAAGACAGATGATTGATGCTTCTGGAAAAGATATTCGCCTAGAGATAGATGGCGGAATAAATGATGAAACTATTTCCTTGGCATCAGCTGCCGGCGCAGACACATTTGTAGCTGGCTCTGCAATTTTTAATACCGATAACTATGAGCAGACTATTTCAAGACTTCGTTCAAAGATCGTTTAAATACCTTTTTATCTCGCTGATTTCATTTAGCGTAAGCGCATTAGATGATATTGATCTAACTAATTATCTTGAAGAAATTCAAATCGCTAATACTTTTGAGGAGAGGAAAAGGGGTTTGATGTACAAAAAAAAAATACCAGATAATTTTGGGATGTTTTTTGAATGGGACTTCGTCAAAACTCAATGTATGTGGATGAAAAATACCCCAGTTGCTCTTAATGTTGCTTATATAGATAGCAAGGGAAAAATAATAGATATATATGATATGGTTCCATTATCAAGAGCCTCTATTTGTTCATCTGCACCTGTCTTATATGCATTAGAAGTAAATAAGGGTTGGTTCAAAGTTAATGATATTAATATTGGCGATACTATAAATTTAGAAAGAAGTTTAAGAAATGATAACTAAGGAAGTTTTTCAAAATTATGTAGATAAGGGATATTCTATGATCCCTATTTCTAAGAAAATAGACGTAGAAGATGAAACGCCTCTTACTATTTACTCAAGATTGAATAAAGAAAATAATTCATTTCTATTAGAGTCTGTAGAGGGCGGCATAAAATGGGCTCAATATTCAATAGTAGGTCTAGATTGCTGTGATTCAATAAAGGTCACAGATAACAAAATAGAAATACTTACAAACGGAGTATCGAAATTTATTGAGTCGGATGATCCCTTAAAGACCATAAAAGATATCACCTCCAATCATACCTCGCCAAGTATTGATGATCTTCCGAGGTTCTTTGGCGGCTATGTTGGATTTTTTGCTTATGAAAGCGCCAAGTACGCAGAAGATAGAATCAACAAATTACCATCAAAAAGTTCAAAATTTGATGAACATATGCCTGATATATATCTTGTGAAGGCTAAAAAGTTAATCGTATTTGATAATAATGATCAATCTGTACAAGTTGTTTTTAATGCAGATCCTCTTGAGCATTCATACGAAGATGCGATTGATATTATCAATGATATAGAAGGTATTTTTAGTTCAAGATTTGAAGAGCCTATTATAAATTTCAAAACGCCTAAGGGAGAGCTTGAATTTAGCTCTAACTATAAGAAGAGTGACTTTTTAGAAGGAGTCCTCAAGATAAAAAAATACATTTTAGAGGGCGATGTCATGCAGGTAGTTTTAGCTCAAGACTTTTTCATGCCTTTTGATTCTAACCCTTTTGAGCTCTATAAAGCTTTAAGAGTTCTAAACCCATCTCCTTACATGTACTTTCTGGACCTTGAAGACTGCAAAGTAGTCGGAGCCTCGCCAGAAATTTTAGTTAGACTTGATGGTGATGATATAACCTTGAGACCGATAGCTGGGACTCGCAAAAGAGGTTCGAGTGAAGAGGAGGATATAAAGAATGAAAAGGATCTTTTAAATGATCCAAAAGAAATTGCTGAGCATTTAATGTTAATTGATCTTGGTAGAAATGATGTAGGCAAGGTTTCCAAGATTGGGTCTGTGAAGGTAACAGATAAAATGATAATCGAGAGGTACTCTCATGTTATGCATATAGTCTCAAATGTAACCGGTAAAATTTTAGATAATCTAGATTACATAGATGCAGTTAAATCTTCTTTACCTGCTGGGACTTTATCAGGAGCGCCTAAAATAAGAGCTATGGAAATAATTAATGAGATTGAGCCAAGCTCCAGGGGTATATACGGAGGAGCTATTGGCTATATTTCATGGAACGGAGATATAGATACCGCGATAGCAATAAGAACCGCTGTAATTAAAGATAATACTATTCATATTGGCGCTGGCGCTGGGATAGTTGCTGATTCAGTTCCAGAAAATGAATGGGAAGAATGCAAACAAAAGGCTAAGGTATTTCTTGATGCTTTGGAGATGATCCAATGATATTAGTAATAGACAATTATGATAGTTTTACATATAACTTGGTTCATTATATTGGAGAAATAAACAGCGATATAAAAGTCATTCGAAATGATGAGTATAGTATTGCTGAAGTGCTGAATATGAAACCTAAAAAGATTGTTATCTCTCCTGGTCCATGTACTCCCAATGAGGCTGGAATATCTGTTGATTTGATTAGATCCTCAAAAGTACCAACGCTTGGAGTATGCCTTGGTCATCAATCTATAGGAGTTGCATTTGGTGCTAATATTGTAAAAGCTCCTCAGCCTATTCATGGAAAAAAATCTTTGATAAGACATGATGGAGAAAATTTATTTAAAGGAATAAACCAGATTAATTCTGTTGTCAGATACCATAGCCTAGTTATTGATAAAAAGGATTTACCAAATGATCTAGTCATAACAGCAGCTCTTGAAGATGACCCTGATTTAATTATGGGAATTCGGCATAAACATAAACCAATATTTGGTGTTCAGTTTCATCCAGAGTCTATTGAAGCAGAAAGCGGCAAAGATTTGATAAAAAATTTTATAGAAATATGAAAGACATATTAAAAAAAATAAAAGAGAAATCTGATCTTGATTTTGAAGAAATGCAAAGCGCAATCAATAACATCATGACTGGCGATGTTGAAGATTCAGCAATCGAAGAATTCCTTTTGCTATTAAATGCAAAAGGAATTTCAGAAATAGAAATTTCTGCTGCTGCTTCAGTGATGAAAGAGAAGTCTCTTAAATTTGATGTTGGTGTTTCGACCCATATCGATACTTGTGGTACTGGAGGTTCAGGACTGCATACTTTTAATTGCTCAACCGCATCGTCTTTTGTTGCAGCTGCAAGTGGTGCTTTGGTAACTAAACATGGAAATAAGGCTGTGTCTAGCAAATCTGGAAGCGCTGATTTTTTAACAGCAGCTGGAGCTAATATTGCTCATGATAGAGAAAAACTCTTAAAAGTTTTTGAAGATACTGGGTTTGTCTTTTTATTTGCGCCTCTTCATCATGCCTCTATGAAATATGTCATGCCTGCAAGACAAAAAATTCGAAAAAAAACTATTTTCAATCTTTTAGGACCTCATACAAATCCATGCGGTGCTAAGAAACAAATTATAGGAGTGTATGATCACTCTTTGCTTAACACCTTCTCTAAGGTTTCAAATAATTTAAAAATGGAACATGTTCTGATTGTTCATGGGGATGACGGGCTAGATGAGATAACAATTACGGGGAATAGCCAAATATCTGAACTAAAAAATGGAACTATTTCCAGTTATGAAATATCTCCAGAAAAGTTTGGTTTAAAAAGCAGGCCATTAAAAGAAATAGTTGCTGATTCTCCTGAACAAAGCTTATCTCTAGTTAAAGAAGCTTTTTCTGGAAGAGATTCAGCTGTTCAGGATATGATTGCTTTGAATGCTGGTGCCAGCATTTACTTGGCTGGAATAGAAGACTCTATCGCCAGCGGCGTAGATAGAGCTATAAAACTAATGAATAACGGCCAGGCTTTAGAAAAATTAGATGCATATGTGAGGGCTTCAAATTCCTAATGAGCATTCTAAAAGAAATAGTAGACAATACTCAATCCAAGCTAAAAGAAAGAAAGATTCTTGTCCCAATCTCAGAGCTGAAAAGTAAAATAAATAATATTGAATTGAATGATTCAAATTTCAAGAAAAGTATTTTAAACAAGGACCAAGCAATTATTGCTGAAATCAAAAAAGCATCTCCAAGTGCAGGAATAATTTCAGAAAACTTTGATCCGCAAAATAAAGCAAAAGAATATGAGGATATTGGAGCCTCAGCACTTTCTATTCTCACCGAAGAAGATTTTTTTCATGGAAGCTCAAAATACTTGGAGCAAGTAAAAAGCATCTCCAAGCTTCCTATTTTAAGAAAAGATTTCATGATCGATGAATATCAAATCTATGAAGCAAAATTAATGGGAGCTGATTGTATTCTTTTGATAGTTAGTATCTTAACAGATAGCCAAATAAGTAAATTTATACAAGTTGCTGAATCGCTAAAGCTAGATTATTTAATAGAAGTTCATGATGAAAAAGAGTTAAGAAGGGTAGAAAAATATGAGAATGCAATTATTGGAGTTAATAATCGAAACTTAAAAACATTTGAAGTAGATATCCAAAATTCTATAGATCTTAAAAAGAAATTTAAGGGAGCAAATATTTTTGTTTCTGAGTCAGGAATAAAAAATCAGAAAGATATAGATAAACTAAAGGAAAATAATATCCATGTTTTTCTTATAGGCGAAAGTTTGATGAGAGGTCAGTTCTTTGAAGCTTAGGCAATGGCAGGAAGCTGCTTTTCCTATGTGGTGGGCAAAAAAAAGAGGAATAGTAAAGGTAGTCACAGGTGGAGGTAAGACAGTGTTTGCAATTCATTGCCTTAAAAAATATCTTCAAGAAAATCCTGATAATAATATTTTTATAGTAGTTCCCTCAATCGCACTTTTGGACCAATGGTATGAAGGCCTTCTTGATTCATTTGCTAGCAGTGAGATTTCCCTAAACGGAGGTGGCGAGCATCTAGAGGAAACTTCAAAAATAACCATCTCTACAATTGATTCAGTAAAAAATATCATAGAAAAGTTTAATGCCTCTCAAACTCTCTTAATTGTTGATGAATGTCATAAGATTGGAACAGAAAAGAGGGGAGACACATTAACAAATAATTGGCATGCAACATTAGGATTATCAGCGACTCCTGAAAGGGACTACGATGACAATTTTTACATCATTATTAAAAAAATTCTTGGAGACATTATTTTTGATTATGACTACATAGACGCAAGAGAAGATGAGGTCATTGTTAATTTTAAATTACTCTATGCATATGCTGCTATGACCCAAGATGAAGAAAGCGAGTATAAGAAATTTACTAAGAGCATTCAAAGAAGGGCGGCGACAATAGGTGGAAATAACATGAATGACTATCCACTAAAAATGCTAATTTTTAATAGGGCAAGAATGGTAAAGAATTCAAAAAACAGAATCCCATTTGGCATTGAGCTTCTTCAAAAATATAAAAGAGACAGTTGGATAGTTTTCACTGAAAATAAAAAACAAGCCAAAGAATTTAATACTATTATTAATAAAAAAGGCTATAAATCTGCTATATATAATACAGATCTTGATTCGGCTGAAAGAGAAGAAAATCTTAATAATTTTAAGAGTGGAAATCTAAATGTCTTGGTAAGCTGTACGGCACTCGATGAGGGTTTTGATATGCCTGAGGCTGATGGAGCCATGATATTAAGCGCCTCTTCTTCAAAAAGACAAAGAATACAAAGAATGGGTAGGGTTCTTAGAATAACTGCAAACAAACTGAATGCTCTTATCGTGACTGTATATTCATCAAAAACAGAGTATGAAAAATTAAGAGAAGAATCTAATAGGTATCAATTAGAAGGCGTGCCAGTTAAGTGGCAGCAGATGAAGTAGTTTATTTTTTAAATATAAGTACTTGAGGAAGTCATTATCTTGGCAGTATATTCCATAATCTTTTTTGTTGGCTTTCTTAGCTCTTCACCACCATTTTCTTCAGCTTGTCTTGCATGAATATCTTCATCCTCTCTCATAGTTTTTAAGATTTGTATTGTGTCAGCATCATTTGGAGATACTCTCTCAAGATGCATATCTATATGCTTAACAACCTGCTTCTCCGTTTCCTCAACAAAACCAAGACTCACTTTCTCACCCATATTTCCAAAAATTGCACCAATGGCAAAAGAGCCGGCATACCAAATTGGATTAAAAACAGACCCTTTGCCGTCGAGCTCATCCAGTCTTTTTTTACACCATATAAGATGGTCGGTTTCCTCTTCACCGGCTTCTATGAGATGTTTTTTAATATCTTCATCTTTACAAACCATTGCTTGGCCGCGATATAAAGCTTGAGCTGCTACTTCCCCAGCCAAATTAACTCTCATCATTTGAATTGATAGCTCTTTTTCTTTTTTTGATAGCTTTGCTTTTTTGTCTAAAGATGTTTTTTTGACAGGATAGTCTCTATTTGTTCCAGCCTTAGAGTTTGAAAGTGTTTTAAGAGCAATATCACACTCATTAACAATTTTATCTATCAGACCCATTTAACACCCAAATATATTCCTTTATAGCCTATATCTTGCCTAAAGTAGGACCCTTCAAATTTCACTTTATCAACCAATTCATATGCTCTTTCTTGCGCTTCTTTTAAATCCTCACCAAGTGCAGTTGCGCAAAAAACCCTCCCTCCAGATGTAAGAATTTTATCATCTTGCAAAGTTGTTCCAGCATGAAAAAGCTTCATATGAAGATTATCTATATTTTCAATAGTGACTTCTTTACCAGCTTCGTATTTTTCAGGATAACCTTCAGAGGCCATTACAACACCACATGCATACATTGGATTCCATTTAATATCATAGTTATCGAGATCATCATTAATTGCACATAGACATAACTCAACCAAGCTAGATTCTAGCCTCATTAGGATAGGCTGTGTTTCAGGATCGCCGAATCTGCAATTAAATTCTAATACTTTTATTTCATCATCTTTGATCATTAATCCAGCATAAAGAAACCCCAAATATGGCGACCCCTCACTAATCAAGCCATCCATCGTCGGCTTCATTACTTGGTCAATAATTTTTTGATTGATTGATTCAGAAACTATAGGCGCTGGAGAATATGCACCCATTCCACCAGTATTCAAACCAACATCACCTTCACCTACAGCCTTATGATCTTGGCTAGTTGCCAGAGGAATAATTTTATCTTTGCTGACAACAGCAATAAAGCTGGCTTCTTCACCTTCTAGAAACTCTTCGATAACGACTCTATTGCCAGCGCTACCGAATGCATTGTCTTGGAAAATATTTTTTAGTGCTAGTTCTGCATCTAATTTAGACTCGCAAATTATGACCCCTTTACCTGCTGCCAAACCATCAGCCTTCACAACTGTCGGATAAACAATATTCTCTAAGTGCTGGAAGGCCTCATTAAAATTGTCAAACGATGCATATTCTGCTGTTGGTATTCCATATTTAACAAAAAAATCTTTGGAAAAAGTTTTTGACCCCTCTAATTGAGCCGCAGCTTTTGAAGGTCCAAAGACATTTATTTTTTTTGATTCAAGATAATCTGTCAGACCAGCAACCAATGGTTGCTCAGGCCCAATTATAACTAACTGAACATCATGCAAAGAACAAAATTTCTCTATTGATTCAAAATTGTCATGATCAAGACATACATTGGTTAATTTATCTTCAAGTTTAGTTCCAGCATTTCCAGGAGAGACAAAAACCTCACTTACAGCGCTATCCTGTGCCGACTTCCATGCTAAAGCATGCTCTCTTCCACCTGACCCAATAACCAGAACTTTCATTAGTGCCTAAAATGTCTTGTTGATGTGAAAACCATAGCCATATTATTTTCATCAGCAGCCGCAATAACCTCATCATCTCTTATAGAGCCACCGGGCTGAATAATTGCTGCAATTCCACTAGATGCAGCTTTATCTATCCCATCTCTAAATGGAAAGAATGCATCTGAGGCCATAACTGCACTCTCAACTTTTAACCCTTCTTCCTTTGCTTTTAAATTTGCAATATCTGCACTTATAACTCTGCTCATTTGACCAGCACCTATTCCAATTGTTTGCCTGTCTCTTGCATATACAATTGCGTTTGATTTTACAAATTTTGCTACCTTCCATGCAAACATTAAATCTTTCATTTCACTCTCACTTGGCTGCCTTTTTGTTACACATTTCAATGAAGATTGAGACACGCTAAAGTCATCATCACTTTGCAGTAAGATTCCACCAGAAACTTTCTTTATTGTTCCTGGATATGGATTATCTTGATCTATATCTACTCTTAGAACTCTAATATTCTTCTTAGAACTTAAAACATTTAATGCTGCTTCCTCATAATCTGTAGCAATTATTACTTCAACAAACTGTCTTTCATTAATTTCTTTAGCAGTTGAGGCATTAAGCTTCCCATTTAGAGCAATAATGCCTCCAAAAGCTGAAGTTGGATCGGTTTGAAAGGCAAGATTATATGCATTAAGCAATGAATCTGATGATGCCACGCCACATGGATTAGCATGTTTTACAATAACGCAGGCAGGCTCATTAAATTCTCTAACGCATTCCCATGCTGCATCTGCATCAACAATATTGTTGTATGACATCTCCTTGCCTTGAATAATTTCTGCATTAGCTATATTCACATTTTTAAGATCATCAAATGTTAGAAGCCTTGCTTCTTGATGAGGGTTTTCGCCATACCTCAAGACCGAAGAATCCTTAAATTTAAAATTTGGAAGATCAATATTATTTTTTTCAGAGAAATAGTTTGATATAGCTAGGTTGTATTCAGCCATTAGAGCAAATACCTTATTGGAAAGCTCTTTCCTGAAATTATAGGAGATGCCACCATCATTTTTCCATTGGTCAATAAATTTTGAATAGTCCTTGGGATCAGAGAGAACGGCTACATCTTTAAAATTTTTAGCAGCAGATCTGATCATTGTTGGACCACCAATATCAATTTTTTCAACGGCTTCTTCAAATGTGCAGCCAGAAGCTATTGTCTCTTGAAATGGGTATAGATTCACTATAACTAAATCTATAGTCTCAAAACCCCTTTCATCAAGGGCCTCAAGATCTTTATCTCTTCTTGCAAGAATTCCTGCATGAATTTTAGGATGAAGAGTTTTAACTCTTCCATCCATCATTTCTTGAAATCCTGTAAATTCAGACACTTCTACTACGTTTGGATTAATTTCCTTTATAGCCTTGTAAGTTCCTCCTGTAGAAAGAATTTTTACATTTTTAGATACAAGATATTCAACTATTTCATAAAGCCCAGTCTTATCAGATAGACTAATCAGCGCTGTTTTGGGATGGATTAAATTCATTACTTTCCAATATTATATTTTTTAAGTTTTGTTCTAAGAGTCGTTCTATTAATGCCAAGGATTTTGGCTGCTTTTGATTGGTTATTTTTTGCGTATTTCATAGTCTGAATTAACAAAGGAGGCTCAATCTCAGAAAGTACTAAATCATAAACATCTATAGGAGCGTTGGATTCAAGTTGCCTATAATATCTTTTCATAGCCTTTCTAACCTCATTAGCAAGGGGCTTTCTAGAGTAGCTATCGAAAGAAGGTTCTTTTTTAGTCAAAGTAAGCAAAAAATGAAAGAATCAATTGATTTTACATCTGTTTAAAAATTGCTCAATAGTTTTTTATAGATTGATCTTAGTTTTTTTCTCTTTATCAATCTGGTAAGAAGTAATTTCATTATCTTTTAGAGTTACTTTTATCGAAGAGGTGTAATCTGGGTAAAAGCTCAGTAGCTTGCTCGAACTATTGATATATCCAAAAACAATGTTCATAACCATGAAGTGTGAAAAAATTACTGAGTTTTGTTTAAAAGATAGAATCTCTTTTATTATCATTTCCTGCCAATCAATCACTGAATTAGGAAGATCCTTAAATGGCATAGATGAAATCTTTTTTAACCAATCTATCTTATCTTCCAGTTTAATTCCTTCTGATGGAATCTCATCAAAAATGTCATTAATTTTTACTTTCTTATTAAATTTCCTGGCTAAAAAATGTGATGTTTCTATTGCTCTCAATCTTGGGCTTGAAATAAAATCATAATCTTTTAGATAGTCATTTGTATTATCAAGAGATAGAGACTTTGCCTGATCAATCCCATTTACACTGAGCCCAGGGTCCAAATTTTCAGACCATGATCCAGCTGCTTCACCGTGCCTAATTAATGTAATACTTATATCTGACATTCTTATAATCCAATCGCTATAATATATATATGAAACTCCATAGATTCTATAGCAAATTTTTTTCAGAAAATAGTGTATCTATTGAGCTTGATAGTCTGCAATCAAACCATCTTATAAAAGCGCTAAGGTTACATGAGGGTGGTAGTGTCGAGGTTTTTAATGGCAATGGCCTTAGTGCCACATTCAAAATAAAGGAACTAAGAAGGAATAAGGCAATTTTAATTATTGAAGGAAAAATTTCTGAAGCAGCAAGCAAAAACTATAAAGTCATGAGCATTCTCCCCGTTCTTAAAAAAGATAATTTGAATTTTATGATCCAGAAGGTTGTCGAGATAGGAGTTGATAAAGTATTTTTTTATAAACCCGATCTAATTGATCAGAGTATTGCAAAAAAAGATATTCAGAAGATTGTAGATAAGGTTGAGGATATAGTTGTCGGCGCATGCAAGCAGTCAGGAAGGAACTTTGTTCCTAAAGTGGAGTATCTTGGTACTTTATATCAAACCCTTTCTTCAGATCCTATTAAGTCTGATAGTGAGTTAATAGCGTTTGATTTTATTGGAGAAAAGAAACTCTTAATTACTGATATTAATTCTAAAGGTAATACATCAATCATAACTGGACCTGAGTCAGGTTTTTCTGAGAAAGAGAAGGAACTTTTGGTTTCTGAAAATGTTAGTATAAGAAGATTGGGTTCTAATACTCTAAGGGCAGAGACCGCTGCAGTAGTTGGCCTAACTCTTGCGCAAAATTTTCTTGGTGAACTATGAGCAAAACATTTCTTTTTATAACTGATGACTTTGGCTCCTTAGACCAAAAGAAAGATACTTCTATTTTTATGATGGAAGAGGCAGCCTTAAAAGGCATTGAAGTTTATCAATGTGAGATGGAAAATATTTATATAGATAACAAAAAAATATATGCAGATTGCTGTTTGATCGATGTTCAAAAAGGTTTCTCAAAGGCAGCTGACATGCAATCAAGAAAAATAGTGGAATTTTCTTCTGTGTTTATGCGAAAAGATCCTCCTGTTGATGAATCATATATAAATTGCTTACACCTTCTTGGATTGGCAGAGAATAATGGAGCAAAGGTTCATAATAGTCCGAGAGCAATTAAAGAGTTTAACGAGAAGATATTTGCACTATATTTTCCTGATCACATCCCAAAAACACTTATTACCTCTGACATTAAAAAGATTATAGCTTTTCAAAATAAGCATAAAACTATTATTGTTAAACCTCTGGATGGAATGGGGGGAACATCTATATATAAAATTGATGCAATCGACAAGGATGCAAGAGAGATTCTGTTTAACATGACCAATGGTGAAAAAACAAAAGTAGTTATTCAGGAATTTCTTGAAGAAATATTTGAGGGTGATTATAGAATACTAATTATTAACGGAACGCCTTTTACAACTACTTTGGCCAGAATCCCACAAAATGGAAATTTTAAAGGAAATTTAGCTGCTGGAGGTAAAGGTGTTGCGAGGGATATCACCCCAGAACAAATGGAAGTTGCATTGGTTGTTGCAGAAAGGCTCAAGGTCGAAGGAATTAATTTTGCAGGCATTGATATGATAGGCAGTAAATTAACTGAAGTTAATATCACCAGCCCAACATGTGCTAGAGAGATATTTATTCAAAGTGGAAATAATCCTATAAAAGAATATATAGAAGGTTTATGAGCTCACATCTTCTTACAAAAAACCCTAGCTCTAGATCATTAAATTTAAATAAATCATTCCTTTTATCAATTTTCATCCACCTTTTGCTTATATTTGGGATTACTTTTACAACCTTCTACAAACTCCCAATACTAAACAATACCCCTATTATTAATGTGAAACTGGCCAATTCCAATGTGGATGAATTTGGCTCTGAACTTCAATCAACTGCATATCTACAAGAGAATATTTATGATTTGTCATCAGCAGGTATTCCAAAAGAGCAGAAAGGAGTTTATCAGCCTCATAAAATAAAAAAACTTGAAGCAGACTCTCTGGTAAACAGTGCAGAGGCACAATATTTAAACCTATGGCAAAGACAAATCGAAACAGCTGGTGATAAGATTATTTTAGAAAATGGAGCAAACTATCAAGATGCCAGAGTACAAATTATCGCTACAGTTGACTCACTAGGTAATTTAATTAAATCAGATATAGTAATTTCATCTGGAATTGAGGAAATTGATATTTTAGCTATGAGAATTTTAAATGAATCAGCTCCATTCCCTGCATTTGATCCAATGATGATAGAAGAGTATGGTTTTCTAGAAATTGTGAGGGATTGGAACTTTTCTTCTAACTAGAATTATGCAAATACTATCTTTTGATTATGGAACAAAGAAAATTGGTATAGCGGTAGGGCAGACTATTACAAAAAGCTCTTCTCCATTAACTGTTATTTATACAAAAGAAAATAAGATAAATTGGGATGGAATTTTAGAAGTAGTAAATGAATGGAATCCAGAGTTAATAATTATTGGAAAGCCTCTTAATATGGATGGAACAGATAGTGATATTATGAATCTTGTAAATAAATTCTATAAGAAAATCTCTAATCTAACTGGAGTTAAGTGTGAATTTGTTGATGAGAGACTAACAAGCTTTGAGGCAAGGCAGAATTTTAAAGAATTAATGATAGAAAATAATAAAAGTATAAAAAATGAAACTGTCGATGCAAACGCAGCAAAAATTTTAATTGATAACTGGTTTAATCAAAATGTCGATTCCATCTAGTTTTATTGATCAAATCTTAGACCAGTCAGATATTGTAGATATCATTGGCAGGCGTGTTCAATTAAATAAAAAAGGAACAAACTTTTGGGGAATTTGCCCCTTTCATGATGATACCAACCCCTCGATGGCCGTTAATCAAGATAAACAGTTTTATTACTGTTTTGTTTGTAACGCAAAAGGCAATTCAATTAATTTTTTAAGGGACTTTGAAAATCTTGATTTTGTTGATGCTGTTGAAAGTATTGCTTCAGTCGTTGGATTGGAAGTTCCCAAAACCCATCAGAACATTGATACAAAAGAAGCTATTAATATCAATTCTAGAACAGTAGAAATATACAAAGAGCAATTAAAAGCAAGTGGTGGCAATAAAGCCATAGAGTACCTTAAGTCAAGATCAATAACCGGTGAGACAGCTAAATTTTTTAATATTGGATTCGCATTAGATGAGTGGGAGGGGTTATTTAAAATTCTATCAAGAGAATATCAATCTGAAGACTTATCCGACTCAGGATTATTTTCAGAAAAAATGAAGGATAGGTTCAGAGGCAGATTAATGTTTCCAATCAGAAACATTAAAGGAGACCCTATAGCCTTTGGCGGGAGAATAATCGATGAGGGTGAACCTAAATACCTTAACTCTCCGGAAACAAAAACTTTTAGCAAATCTAAAGAATTATATGGTCTTTATGAGGCCAGAGAGCTCAACACTCCTCTAAAATCAGTCTTTGTTGTAGAAGGTTATATGGATGTAATAGCTCTTCATCAAAATGGAGTAACAAATGCAGTTGCCTCATTAGGCACAGCAATTACTGGACTTCATATTTCCAAACTTATGAGATATTCAAAAGAAATATATGTTGCATTTGATGGAGATCTTGCAGGAAGAAAAGCTGCCTGGAGAGTTATTGAAAATGGACTGCCAATTTTAAGAGAAGACATTAATATTAAATTTATTTTTCTTGAAGAAGGCCATGACCCTGATAGCTATATCAATCAAAAGGGTAAGGAAGCATTTTTAGACTTGCGAAGAACTGCTACCCCATTCTCCCAATTCTTTCTTGATACTATTAAAGAACAGGCTGACCTTAATACTATAGAAGGCAGGTCTGTTGCAGCAAAATTTGCAATGCCACTGGTCAGTAAAATAAACAATCAACCACTAAAAGAAGCATATATTGATGAGGTTTCCAAGGTTTGTAGTTTAGATTTTGCAAAATTAATTAAATCATCTGCAAAGTCTCTTCCTAATAATATCTCTAGTGATCTTGAGCAAAAAAATACAAAAAACTCTGCAAAGATTTCAAGGAAAGCAGTATTAGGAATATTTACTTCTTTAATTCAGCATCCAAAATTATCTGAAGAAACTTCTTTTGATAATATTAAACAAGACTCAAAATTTTACTTCATTAATTCTGTAAGAAATAAGTTTAGAGAAAATCTTGAATCTAATCCGTCCATTGTTTTTGAGAGTATTGAAAAAGAGCAAATAAAGAATGTATTTAGTGAAGCATTAATTTCTGATATCAATTTATCAGAAGAGGATGCCAGGAAAATGATTTTAGATTGTATTAGTACAATTTCTAAATCTGAAAAAGATAGAGAGGAAATCTTAAAAGAAAAGTATAATATGCAAGAAATTTCATCTGCAGAAAAAAGAGAGTTACAACAGATCATTTTAATTAAAGAAAATATTTCAGAAGCAGATCATAATTTATTAAGAAATTTAAGCATTGTAAGTGATTGAAAAATCAAAATTAGTCACTACATATAGTTAATACAAATTGGAGTTTTAGTGGATAAGTTAAGCAAAAAAGGTTCAAAGATAGCAGAGCTAATTGAGAAAGGAAGAGAGCAAGGCTATCTAACCTATGCAGATGTTAATGATCACCTTCCTGAGGATATTTCAGATCCGGATCAGGTAGACGAGATTATTGGCATGATTAATGACCTTGGCTTGCAAGTTCATGAAACTGCTCCTGATGCAGATACCTTAATGTTAGCTGAGTCAGAAGACTCAGATGATATAGCGTTAGAGCAGGCAGCTGAAGCACTAGCTGCAGTTGAAAACGAAACTGGAAGAACGACCGACCCTGTTCGAATGTACATGAGAGAAATGGGAACGGTAGATCTTCTAACCAGGGAAGGTGAAATAGAAATAGCCAAGAGAATTGAAGAAGGTATGAGAGATCTTTTGAATGCTAGCGTTAGCTATCCAAAAACTGTTGAATATGTAATTGACTATCACCAGATGGTGAAAGACGGCGAAAAGAAAATCAATGATTTTTTAACAGGATTCTTAGAGGAGATGGAATATGTTCCTTCTGCTGGCCCAGGAAGTCAAAGAGCTAAGGAAGAAGCAGAAAAAGCAGAAGAGTCAGATGAAGAGGTTAGCAATGGACCTGACTTAAAAGAAGTTCAAAGAAGAATGACCAATCTTAAACGTCAATATAATAAGACTATTAAGGTTATTGATTCAAAAGGAAGATCCTCTAAAGAAGCAATTGCTGAATATGAAAAGCTTGGTCAAATTTTCCAATTCTTAAAGTTTAGTCCGAGAATGTTTGAGGAAATCTCTTCGATTGCAAGATCTGGTTTAAATAACATTAGAGAGAAAGAAAAATTCATCCAAGAGCAGCTTGTTAGAAAAGCTAGAATGCCTAGAAAAGATTTTATCAAAAACTTTGCTGAAAATTTAACAAAAGTAAAATGGGTTGACTCTCTTATGAAAGAGAAGAAATATAAAAAAGATCTTCTTGAAGCCGTTAAACAAGATGTAGTAATCGCGCAAAAAGATATTATTGAATTAGAGAACTCAGTTGGCTTATCTGTTAAGGAAATTAAAGAAATCAATCGAGAAATGTCTATGGGCGAGACTAAGATGAGGCGCGCTAAAAAAGATATGGTTGAAGCAAACCTTAGACTTGTTATATCTATTGCTAAGAAATATACAAATAGAGGGCTCCAGTTTCTTGATCTAATCCAGGAAGGAAACATTGGTCTAATGAAAGCGGTAGATAAGTTTGAGTATAGAAGGGGTTATAAATTTTCAACTTACGCAACTTGGTGGATAAGACAGGCTATCACTAGATCAATTGCTGACCAGGCTAGAACTATTAGAATCCCGGTTCACATGATTGAAACTATCAATAAGTTAAATAGGGTTTCTCGTCAAATGATGCAAGATATGGGCAGAGAGCCAACTCCAGAAGAACTATCGAAAGAGCTTGATATGCCTGAAGACAAGGTAAGAAAGGTTTTAAAAATAGCTAAAGAGCCTATTTCAACAGAAACTCCAATTGGCGATGATGAAGATTCAAGCTTAGGCGATTTTATTGAAGATACAGTCATAGAGTCTCCTTTAGAAAATGCTACAGAAGATAGCCTACATCTTGCTACTGATGATATTTTAGGTTCATTGACTGCAAGAGAAGCAAAGGTTTTAAGAATGAGATTTGGTATTGGTATGAATACTGATCATACTCTTGAAGAAGTTGGTAAGCAGTTTGATGTAACAAGAGAAAGAATAAGGCAGATTGAGGCTAAGGCCTTAAGGAAATTAAGACATCCAAGCAGATCTAGCCATCTTAAAAATTTCTTAGACGAATAAAGGGTTTACTTCCAATCTCCTTTTCTACCAGTTAGGTCCCAGTTTATTCTGCTCCACATTAGCGAGATTCGTCTTTCAACATATCTTTTAGCAAAGTATTTGCTGTGCTTTGGCAGCGGGATAAAAGAAGAGCACCCCAAACCATCTATGATTTTTAAAGTTATAGTTCCGTCTATTTTTTTTAAAACAATATTATGCGGAATAATATTTTTTGTTAAAACATGGTGTTTTCTAAGCCAAATTTCAAAAGAATTTATAGCAAGTTTAATCTCATCAGTTAAGCCTTCTCTAAACAAATAATTTTCCAAGGTTTCTGCTATTTCATCATCATTTTTAATTAACTCTGTTTCAGATGCTGGACCCAGGCTTGTATTTACCATGCCATTCCACTTAGCTAGATGATCCCATATAGAGTTATCTATTGGAGAAGTAATTGCTTTTTGTTTGTATGCTAACTGCTCTCTTAAATTGTCATCAAAGCTTTCATTTGATCTAAATTTTTTATACCAGGCTTTGTCTTTTTTTATCTTCTCAAGGATTTCTTTTTTAGTTACCTTTATGCAAGTATTGGCATTGCTAGGATTTATATAGCAATTTCTATTACCTCCAGAGGCAAAAGGCTTTATATTGCTTAAATCAATCATGAGTTTATTCTAACAAGTATGTTCTCAGATAAAAAACGTCTACTAAGCTTCCTAAAATAATTTATTCTTATATAATGATTCGCTCTTCATTAGATATACCAATATCTGTAAGGGCCTGTAGCTCAGTTGGTTAGAGCAGTGGACTCATAATCCATTGGTCGGAGGTTCGAGTCCTCCCGGGCCCACCATTTACAAGGGTTTCAGAGGTTTCTCATTTTTAAAAAGTGTGAACACCTGTGAACACCTGTGAACACCCAATACTATGTTCACAAAACTACTCACTGTGTCACTAATTTAGTCGATTAAACCTAGTCTAAGAAAAAATTCCTTAGCAATATTTTGATAGTCAATTGTGGTTTCAGCTTTAAAAGCAATATGACCGTCTGGTCTAATCATAATAGCTTCTTCAGAATGTATCTTTGTGAGTTCCAAAAATGATTCTTGATATTTGCTCTCAAGATTTAAATCACCAATTGAAGTTAATTGAATTGGAACAGACTTTAATATTGAAAGATTAAAGTCGGTCAATACCGGATTATCATTAAATGTTAACAAGGTCCACTTTGTATAATCTAGTAAAGAATGTGATGAAAGGGTTTTAGAGGAGTTCAACCATAAATGGGGAAATCTTGCGCCTGGTGAGCACAAAGGAAAATATTTAGTTACTGTTGAGGGTTTGTTTACTATTTCTTTTGAATGCACTGCATCGCCATCATAAATATATCCCAAGTCTAGCCCTATTCTGTCAAAGTGAGGTATTTGCTCTTTGATGGTAGATAGAATCTTTTTATTTTTTTTAGGAGATTTAATTGCGCCCTTAATTTTAGCTTTTGCAACTGATTGCAGTATCGCAATCAATCTCTCATTTAAAAAAGTTGGCAATAATTTTATCAGTTTGGAAGCTCTAAATTTAGCTAATTTCTCAGCACCATCTTTGGGAAGTCCTATACTTTCAAACACATCAAAAAAATTTTCAAAGTTTTCAAGACTTTCCTTCGCATTATTCTCAGCCACTGGGCGCCTTTCATTTTCATAGCTATTTAAGAGGGAATTTTTTGGATGTGAATATATGCATTGAGCTATCTTCCAACCTAAATTATGGGCATCGCCAATACCAGAATTCATTCCAAGACCCCCAGTTGGTGGAAAACAGTGTGCAGCATCTCCTAGCAAGAAAATATTTTTATGATGCCATTTCTCTGCTATTTGAAGCGTCATTTTCCAGAAACTAATTGATTTAATCTTTATCTCAATTTTTTCAATTCCTAGGGCTTCCTTAATTCTGTTTGTTAGATATTCATCTGTAATTTCTTCTATGTTGTCCCAAGGCTCGTAAATGGGAAAGTTGTAGACCCAGCGTTTGTCTATGTGGTGAGCAATAAATACTCCGGCTGCAGCAGGATTTAGTATCCAGTAAAGTTTCGCAGGTTTTTGAATAAATGCTCTCAAATTTTTTTCAAAGTAAGCATTTACAAAAGTACCAATAAGTCCATGTCCTGACATTTGAATTTCTAAAGTTTTTCGAACAGAGCTACTAGCACCATCAGCAGCTAACAAATACTTTGCAGCAATTTTGATGTCTTGAGCATTGTTTACATCCTCAACTTCAGCTAGGACAGTCTCATCCATATCCTCAACTGATTTCCAGGTGTGCCCAGAAAGTAAATCAATGTAAGGGTTTTCTTTTATTGTTTTTCTTAGGACTCTCTCAATTTCAGTTTGAGAGATATTTAAATAAGGACGAGCGCTTTTTACATGTCTTTCATATTTACTTGGATCATCAACATCCTTATCAAGATCAATTGCACCAAACTCATCTTTGATGCTGGTGCAGAATGATATCCTGGTTCCATCTGAAATTGGCGAAGCTTCTCTTTCCAGATCTTGTATTGAAACTCCAATACTCTCAAGAATTTCAATTGATCGGGTATTCAGTTCATGTGCTTTAGGGTGCTCATTTACCCCCAGACTCCTCTCTACAATAATTGATTCTATATTCCATTTAGCCAAACATAGAGCTGCAACCATTCCAGAAGTTCCTGCTCCAACTATTAATACATTAGTCTTTAAGATGTTATGTTTCATATTGAATTTAATTATAATGGTCATTATAATTATATTACAAATTATTAATTTTATATAATTATGAAACTTATATCCTTCCTACACAAAAAAGACTCCAAAGAAATTAAAATAGGTGCTCACTGTGGTGATTACATAGTAGATTTTTCATCCTCCTCATTACCAAAAGACATGATATCTTTCATTGAATTGGGAGATAAGGCTTTATCCATTGCAAATGATTTAATTGATTCCAAGCAAAATTTAATTTCAGTTGACGAAATTGATCTTAAGGCTCCAATTGCTCAACCTGGAAAAGTTTTGGGAGTAGGCCTAAATTACAAAGAACATCTCGCTGAAGCAAAAGAGATTATCGAGGAACAAAATAGAAATATAGATCTTCAAGAGCAATATCCTAATATTTTTAATAAACAAAATTCATCTGTGGCAGGACCGTATGATGATATTCATCGCCCTAATGCATCTGATCAACTAGATTACGAAGGTGAGATGGGTTTTATTATTGGCAAAAATTGTAGACATGTCTCTTATGATGATGCTAAAGAATGCATTTATGGATTCACAATTGTAAACGATGTGACGGTAAGAGACTGGCAGTTTAGAGGTCCACCACATACTATGACTATGGGTAAATCTTGGGATACTCATTGCCCATTTGGACCATATATTGTTACAGCTGATGAAGTTAGTAATCCTCATGATCTAGAGCTTAAAACATTTGTAAATGAAGAGATTAGACAGTCCTCTAATACTAGTCTTATGATTTATAACTCCTACAAGATTGTTGAATATCTATCAACTGCATTTACTCTCAAGCCTGGTGATTTGATAGCATCAGGAACTCCAGACGGTTCCGCAGTAATGACTCAAAATTGGTTAAAACCAGGTGATAAAGTTAAAGTTGAAATCGAAAAACTTGGATATATAGAGAACTCAATTATTCAGGAGCCTAAATCAACCAAGTTTATTTCTTAAATGATAAAAGTTTTAAAATGGATTTCTTTCATTACAGTAATAATCACCACATTAATACTACCTATTATCTTTTTTGAAACCTCATTAGCAAAATATGGAGACATCGCCCTAAAATGGGCAGGAGAAAATAGTCTTTATGTTTCACTTGTTGTTATAAGTGCTTTAACTTTAGATGTATTTCTTCCTGTTCCAAACGGTCTTACAAATACACTTGCTGGTGCAAGCTTGGGGTGGGCAAGAGCATCTTTTGTTGTATGGCTAGGTCTTAATGCTGGAGCTATTTTAGGATATTTTGTTGGCAGATTTGCTGGGAGACCAATAGCAAAAAAAATAGTCGGAGATAAGGATTTAGCACAAGCAGAAGAATCAGCTAAAAATATTGATACCTTAGGATTAATTCTAGCAAGGCCCGTTCCAGCATTTGCTGAACTAAGCACTTTGGCTGCAGGGATGATAAAAATGCCGTTTAAGAAATTCTTTTATGTTGTTGTCATAACAAATATTGGTGTTGCAATTATATTCTCTGGACTTGGAGCTGCCGCTCTATCAAATGAGTCTTCAACAATTGCATTCTTTGGTGTGGCGATCTTGCCTGCAATTTTATATATGCTCTACAAAAAATATATTAAGTAATTAAAAGTGTTCTAATAAGCTTTGAAATGATATTAGAGTGTTCCCGAATATATTTTTTAGAATAAACGTCAACAGCATAGACTTCAGAGATGGTATCTGAGTCAATGAAAGGAAAATTTAAAGCACCAAAGATTACTGGAATTAAATTAGCTTGAATACTATTCAGCTCCTTTAGTGAGCTTTTTGACATCATTGATTCAACTAAAGATGCAGCAAAAACATGAACTGGTAATAAGTATCTTTCTCTAATCCAGGCTGCTCGATCACTATTTTGCCTAGTTTCATCTGTAATGATTCTTATTAAAAATGGATTTTCGGAAGCAAACTTAACTAATGTTTCTGATAAAAGTTGAATATTATGCTCTGCATCATTTTCTATAAAATTTTCTTTAGCTATTTTTAGTGAATTAATAAATTCCTCATAATTTTCAGACACTGATCTCTTCCAAAGATCCTCTTTCCCTGAGAAATGATGTTGAATTAAAGGTCTTGCAACTCCTGCAGTCTCAGCAATTTGACTTATACTTGTTCCTTGAAAACCGCCTCGCGCAAATTCATATAGGGCTGCTTTTTTTATTTTCCTGGAACCATTAGATCTATTTTTAGTAGGTCTTCCGGCATTATTTTTTTGTTTTTGTAATTTTGTCATTAGTTTAATAAGTTTGACTTTAAATTATAACAATCATTATAATTATTCCCAAGTCTTACATATATTAATTATGGATTTATACGATCAAAATTTTTTAACACGTGTGATTTTTACTATTGCAAGTATTGCAATTGCAGTTGGGCCAACAATTGCTGATTTTAATAAAACTCATGCCACCCATCCTGATTGGCCTGGGCATGCAAGGTTTCATGTTGTATGGCAAGTTCTGGGATTCTATCCAAGTGCTATTATTGCTTTAATAATTCTTTGGTCAAGAATTCCTGATTTCTATTATCCTTACCAGCTATACATTTGGATGATTTATTTCTTTGGCTTTTATGGGACTTTCCTAATTACTCTCTTTTCTATGAAAATTTTTGATGGCACCCTGTCAGATAGGGGTGGAAGGATTCCATTTACATTTACTTTTGATAGATCAAGTAGCTTAAGGCTGAAAGGTAAAAACAAGGTATTTCCATTTAATTTATTTGGTCAGGAAAAAATGATAAAGGTAGATGAGAATCTATTTAATGTAACCACTATGGCATTGATAGTTATGCTGACAATTATCTTTGTGATGAAAGTCTAGCATTTGAATACTCAATAAGAAGATGCCAAACAACCGCTTTTTAACAATTTTACTGATGAGTTTTTCAAGCTTTGTTTTCTCAAATCCAAATATTGTCATCATTCTTGCAGATGATTTGGGCTGGAATGATGTTAGCTTCCATGGCAGTAAGATTCCTACACCCAATATAGATCGAATAGTTAAAGCTGGAATTGAACTAGATAGGTTCTATGTGCAGCCTACCTGCAGCCCAACCAGGGCAGAGCTTATGACAGGCAAGTCGGCACTCAGACTTGGAATAACAAGTCCTATTTCTAAAAATCAAAAGCTAGGGTTAAGCACAAAAGAAAAGATCCTTCCACAATATTTAAAAGAGTTGGGGTATAAAACTGTTTTGCTTGGAAAATGGCACCTTGGAGCATATACACCTGAGTATTTTCCAACAAGAAGAGGATTCGATTATTTTTATGGATATTTATCAGGTGGAATTGGTTACTGGGATCATAATCATGGAGGAGGTCATGATTGGCAAAGGAATGAAGTTACGCTCAGGGAAACAGGATACTCTACTCATTTGCTAGAAGCCGATGCTGTTCGAATTATCAACGAGCATGATTTTAATACCCCTTTATTTTTAAATATTAATTTTAATGCTCCCCATACTCCTAATGAGGCTCCTCAAGCAACAGTTGACTCTTTTTCAGAGCTTGGTAACACCAATAGAGAATTTCATTCTGCTATGGTTTTTGAAATGGATCAATCGATAGGAAAGATTCTAAGTGCTTTAGAAAAAAATGGAATCATAGAAAATACTATTATTTTTTTTGCTAGTGATAATGGCGGTCTCACACCAAATCCAGAAATTAAATCTACTTTTCTAAAGCTACCAAAAACCCTGGGGCTTTGTAATTTAGAAAGACCTATTGGGATAAAGCAGATAGAGTTTATTTGCAGTAACTTTGATGGAGGCAGTAGCAATGAACCCTTACAGCTTGGCAAAATGTCTGTATTAGAAGGGGGTATAAGAGTTCCTGCTGCGGTATGGTGGCCAAATCATTTAGAAAATGGTCAGACACAGAGTTTTATCTCAATGGTTGATGTATTGCCAACCATTCTTGATTTAGCAGGAGTTGATTCTCTAGAGGGCATGTCTTTTGATGGCAGGTCTCAAAAGGATGTTCTTTTCGGAAAGAAGACAATCGAGGAATCTAATTATGTTGTAGCTAATATCTTTAATGATACTTTTGCAATTATAGATTCACCCTACAAATTGATTATAAGCGGCGAAAAAACAGAGCTTTATAATATATTCGATGATCCGACTGAAAGGGTTGATATTTCAAATAATAAACCAGAAATAACAAATAAACTTTTTACTGCTTTTAATAATTGGCCCAAGGGAGTTGATAGAGCGCTTTCAACAAAAGATGTGTTATTGGATCCAGATACATTTGGAGGCAAAGAGGACAGACTGCCCTATGTAGAGCAGGCATTTATAAATGCCAAGGAGCAAACTAAAAGCCATTAAATTCTGAAACTATTATTCGTAATTTCGACCTACTTCTTTTAAATCCATTGATCGGAAGAATATTAATCTATCAAAGCTCTCATAATCCATTGGTTGGAGGTTCGAGCCTCCTGGGCCCACCATTTTATAGGGTTTCCAAGGTTTCACTGTTACCTAGATTATAAAAACATCATAATATAGAATGCCTAGCTTCAATAAATAATTATTTAATATGAATAAAAAGATATACAAGAGACACATTATTCATCCTGAGGGATGGAGATTTGCAATCATTTTTTTACTTATCTCCATTCTCTTTTCTTATTTATTCCCAGCGATCTCGTCTATTGGGTATCTTTTAACTTTATTTACTTTATGGTTTTTTCGCGACCCAGAAAGAGATATTCCTGTTGATGTAAATTCTGTAATAAGCTCTGCAGATGGTAAGGTTTGTTTAATAGATGAAGCCTATCCCCCAAAAGAAGTTTTAGCTAGCCAAGAAAAGATGAAAAGGGTTTGCGTTTTTATGAATGTCTTCAATGTTCACATCAATCGAAGTCCGGTTTCAGGAATTGTTAAAGATATAGTTTACAAAGAAGGGAAATTTCTTAATGCTAGCCTCGATAAAGCAAGCGAGCAAAATGAACGAAGCAGTTTAATTATTAGCTCTAGCAAAGGTCCTGAGATTATTGTTGTGCAAATAGCAGGCTTGATAGCAAGAAGGATACTGAGTTTTATTTCTAACAATCACAACCTTGAGCAAGGAGAAAGATTTGGATTAATAAGGTTTGGTTCTAGGGTAGATATATATATGCCGTTGGAAGTCATCATAAAATGCTCTGTTGGAGATAAAGTTACTGCCGGCGAATCAGTGCTGGCATCGTTTAAATAGGTCTTATGAAGAAAATAGATTTCAAAATGCTTCTACCAAATGTTATTACTTTATCAGGACTATGTTTTGGTTTAAGTTCAATCAGGTTTGCTCTTGAAGGAGATTTTAATTTAGCAATCTTATGCATTTTAATTGCTGGCGTTTGTGATGTATTAGATGGAATGCTTGCAAGGCATCTAAACAGCGAGTCAGATCTTGGAGCCCAGCTAGACTCCCTCTCTGATTTTCTAAGCTTTGGAATTGCTCCTGGAATCCTTATGTATATGTCTATTTTTAATCAGGAAAGTGGCATCGGTACTTTTGCTTGCCTAATATTTATCATTTTTTCTTGTTTAAGACTGGCTTTATATAATGTCAGGCTTGAGCTATCTAAAGCTTCTGAGGAAGAGTTCGGCAGCTTTTTTACTGGTATACCCACACCCGTTGGAGCAATTTTAATTCTATTACCTTTAACACATACGTTTATGGGATATGACTGGGCATATGAAAATTTAAACTTTGTTGCAGCTTATATAATTTTAATAAGTGGCTTGCTAACAAGCAGAATTCCGACTTTTTCAATCAAAAGGAAGAGGCTCTATGTTAAATCAAAGCTAATCTTCCTTATATTTTTCTTTTTAATTGCATTGAGTATTATCAATTTCTTATGGCTATCTATTAATGCTTTAGCATTAATGTATCTATTAACTATCCCATTTTCAGTTTTTGCCTGGAACAGCGCTAATAATAAAACAAATTAAGCATTTCAAAGAAAAACTAAAGTAGAGGTATTTTAAAAAAATAGTTAATTAAGATAATATAAATCATGGACTATATAACCTATGCCGTTCCATTTTTTTTACTAGCTCTTTTAATTGAGTTGGTTTATGGGATAGCAATAAATAAAAATACTTATAGATTAAACGATGCTATCAGTAATTTATTTATGGGCACACTTCGCACCGCAAATAAGCTAATCATTATTGGAGCTGCAGGCTATGTTTTCTATCTAGCAGAGACTAGATTCGCTTTATGGAGAATGAATCCAGAGTCTCCAATAACATGGGTTTTTGCTTTTGTAATTTATGATTTCTTTTATTATTGGTTTCATCGTATCAGCCATGAAAGACAGATCTTTTGGGCCTCTCATGTTGCGCATCATCAAAGCGAGGACTATAACTTAAGTACTGCATTAAGGCAGACTGGGACAGGGGCGTTTGTGAGCTGGGTTTTTTATATTCCAATGTTTCTTATTGGAATACCTTCATACGTATTTATTAGTGTTGCATCTTTGAATCTTATATATCAGTTTTGGGTGCATAGCGAGCATATTCCAAAACTTGGTTGGTTTGAGAACTACTTTGTAACCGCATCTAATCATAGAGTTCATCATGCTCAAAATGATCAATACATTGATAAAAATTATGGAGGAGTTTTCATAATTTGGGACAGAATTTTTGGCACTCACAAGATTGAAGATGAGAGTGAGCCATGTATTTATGGAATAAGAGGCACATTAAATACTTTTAATCCTATATGGGCTAATTTACACGTTTACGTGAAAATAATAAAAGAAATGTGGCTATCTAAAGACTGGAAAGATAGGTTATACGCTCCCTTTGCAAGAACAGGATGGACGCCAAAGAGCTTTCCTGAAAAGGCAGAAAAAGCTGACTTTGACCCAAGTAATTTTAAGAAATATGATCCAAATATAGAAAATCGACATAAGATTTATGCTTTCTTTCAATATTTGTTTATAACTTATATATTTTTAGTTTTTATCCAAAACGAATCCCTAAACTATTATCAACTTTGGGTAACAATAAGCATGATGGCTTTCACTATGTATTGCACCTCACTGTGGCTGGATGGGAAAGAGGGAAAGATAGCAGAAGTGGTTCGGCTTTTGCTTTGTTTGGCTATCGGACTCTATGCATATTTTGCAATCTCATTGACCCAAATTTCAGTTAGCATTCTTATATATGCAACAATTAATTTATTAGCATTGCCTTTTATAAATAATCCCAAAAGGGTTTCAAGGCCTAAGCATGCTTAGAAATTTATTCAATAATTTAAATATTTCTATAATTTAATATAATATTTAGAAGATATCTTTATGAATACTTGGAGTACATTATGATTGATGCATCAAAATCGATAGAAGCTTGCGCTGCATACTATGGAGAAGAAGCTTCTTCCATGAAAGAGTATTTATTGAATGGAGAGAAAAATGCGCTGGCATTAGAAAATCGAGGACCAATCTCTTTTGAAGATAATGGAAGTCTATCCAAGTCAATAAGAGAAGCCTATTCAAAATATGGTTTTTATATATTTGAAGATGTCCTTGACCAAGATGAGCTTGAAGATATTAAAATTGATTTAGAAAATCTTAGAACACAATTTCCAACTGGCCCGGAGAGTCTTGTTAGCGCAGATGGAGGTCCAGCAATGAATGCAGAATCTAAGTCTCTTACTTTAGTTTGGTCTAAGCCTCTAGGAGATCCTTTGGGAGGGACTGAGCTTGCAAACGGAAGGCATCAGGTAAAAATGTTTGAACCTGAAGCAAAAGATGATGCTCCAATGGCAGTTCCTTTAATTCTTTTGGGATCATTGCAATTTTCAGATGCGTGTTTAAGAACCTATGCTCATCCAAAGTTGCTTAAAGTAGCAGAATCAATCAATGGTGAGGACTTTGCTCCATTTAATGAAGCATTATTTATTAAAGAGCCTGGAATCGGAGCAGCAGTGTCATGGCATCAAGATGGGGTAACACACTGGGATAGTGAAAATTTTGACGAAGAGATTCATGGTTTTAATTTCATGGCACAAGTTTATGGTAGTACAGCAGTTAACGGGGTCTGGGTTGTTCCAGGTACTCATAAGGTTGGAAAAATTGATATAAAAAAACTAGTTAAAGAAACAGGAAGTGAACGGATAGATGGAGCAGTTCCTATTGTTTGCAATCCTGGAGATGTGGTGATTTGCAATCGACAAATTCTACATGGCTCTTTCCCAAATTGCGGCTTTGAACCTCGCGTGACTGTTAATTTTGGCTTTCATAAAAGATCGTCTGTTATTGGTACTCAAGGAGGAGGAATCCACAGCGAAGCCCAAGTATTTGATGATGAGATTATTGAGCGAAGATCTAGATCAATTGGATATGCTATTGAAGCCAGAAAAATTAAATATCCATCTGAAAAACCATATTCTTATAAACCCTTTGTAGATGCAGGAAAATCATATCAATGGAATCAATCGTCCAGAGAGGATCTTAAAGATTATAATTTAGAAGATCTCAGTATTTAAATTAATGCACATAAGAATATTTATATTAGCTGTTATTGTTTTCATTCCCTTAATTTATTCAGAATCTACTCTAAAGATAATACATGGCAAAGAATTAATTACTCTAGATGATAATTATGTAGATTCCAATGCCGTCTTAATTGAGGGCAGTCGCATAATTTCAGTAGGATTATTTAAGGACCTTAAAAATAATTTTCCAAATGCTCAAATAGAAAATACTTTTTCAGATAATATAATTGTTCCAGGCTTTATTGAGCATCATATTCATCCTTTACTAGCTGGAATTACTATGAATTCTCAAATACTAGCTATTGATGATTGGAATGTGGCTGGTAAAAAAAGCAAAGGGGTCAGAAATAGGGAGGCTTACCTTAAACGCTTGTCAGAACTAGAAAGAGACAAGACACAAAAAGATACCCCATTAGTGAGTTGGGGTTTCCATCATTACTTTCATGGAGATTTAACAAAAAACGATCTTGATAAAATTTCTAATGAGAGACCAATTTTAATTATTCACAGATCTTTTCATGAATTTATTATGAATTCAAAAGCAATGGAATTTTTTAATATAAGTGCTGATGATATAAAACATCTTAACGATGAAGATAAAAAGTTAGCAGACTTAGAAAAAGGTCATTTTTCTGAAAGAGGTCTGATAGCTGTTATGTCAAAAATTATGGCTTATCTTGCTGCTCCTGAAAGAATATTAAATGGCCTGCAAATAACCGAAAATTATATTCATGAAAATGGGATTACTTTAATAGGCAACCCCGGAGCAATGTATGATCAAAACATCCAAAAAGCTAAAAACTATATATTTGGAGATATAGATACTCCTTTCAGGTCTCTGTATATTCCAAGCGCTTTGTACATGCTAGAAAATATCCAATTTGAAGACTTGCTAAATAAAACAGAAGCCCATTTATCCTGGGGGGCTGGGAAAGTTCAGTTTCATCCAAATCATATAAAACTTTTTTCTGATGGAGCTATGTATTCACAAAACATGGTTTTAAGAGATGGCTATATTGATGGCCATCAAGGCGTATGGCTTATGGAAGATACAGTTTTCAAAGAAACATTTAAATTATTTTGGGATGCTGGATATCAAATACATGTTCATCAGAATGGAGATGCTGGATTGGATAGAGTACTTGATGTTCTTGAGTTGAACATGAAAAGAAATCCAAGAAAGGATCATAGAACAACCATTGTTCACTTTGGTTATTCTGCATATGATCAGATTGAGAGAATGAAGAATCTAGGCGCTATTGTAAGTGCAAATCCTTATTATGTTTCTGCTTTATCTGACTTATATAGTAAAAAAGGTGTTGGCTATGAGAGATCTCAGGAGATGGTTAGACTTGGAGATGTAGCCAGCGCAGGAATATCTGTATCACTTCATTCAGATATGCCAATGGCACCAGCTTCCCCTTTAATTTTAATGGATTCAGCAGTAAATAGAATTAGTTATGCTGATAAAGTTGCTGGCCCACACCAAAGAATATCACCTCTATTAGCTCTAAAAGCAGTAACACTTAATTCCGCATACACTATGGGTATCGAGAATGACTATGGAAGCATAAGTCCTGGGAAGTATGCTAATTTTACAATTCTTTCTGAAAACCCATTAACAGTTAACCCATTAAATATTAAAAATATTCATATTAAAGGGACTATTGTTGAAGGAAGAACCTTTAAAATTAATTAAATAAATCTACCTATAATTAAAAATAAAATTTCTGTAAAATTAGTTCTAGAACTTTAATCTAATATAGTTACTTTTAATGAGATTTTTTATAGCCATTCTTCTTTCCTCTTCTCTATATGCAGAGAACTCAAAGGTATTGTGTGAATTAGATGGAACCTATTCAATTACCTATAAAGATATCAAAAAAACTTATTTATCAGAGGGCATAGAATTCTTTAAGAATCTTGCTACCCAAACTCAACAATCACTCTTTCTTTTACAAAGAGCAAAGACAAGCTTTGCATCTGAGGATTGGGAGAAAGACAAGATGTATATAGTGCAATACTGGGAAGCTGATACAAAGAATGAGAAATTTAAATCTTTAGTCCATACCTTTGATCCATCTCCGATATGGATAAATCCATCAGCATCTTGGTCGTCACAGGTTACAAAGAATGGCATAGAAGTAACTCACTCAATGAAGTCTGGAGAGGAACACCCTTTATTTCCAGATTACGATGTGGATTTTTATAGAGTTACTAATTCTTTTAATTGGTATACGGGCAAAGGAAAAATCGAAGCAGACATTTGGCTTAAAAACAAAGAAGATTCAAAAAATTCTGACCCAAAAGTTGAAGTTAGAGCATCAGGCCAATGCGCCCCTCAAAAAAAGAAATTTTAAATTAGATGTCGAATAAAAATATACATCTTTTCCAAGCAGCTCTTGATAAAATTCTAAGAGAAAAAAAAGTAAAGAAAAATAAAAAAAAGACCAGAAGAAAAGTCGTTAGTATTAGTGACTTTAAGAAATCTTAGTTAACGACTAAGCTATTGATGCTACGTACAAGCTGGCCAAAACTATTAGCAGCGGCATATATTTATCTACTTTTTCCATATTCCTTAGGTTAATAAAGGCCTGTGCCACCATTTTGTGGCTTTGCTTGCCAGGCTTAAAAGAACTATTTATTTTGTTTTTTTTGCTTTACGTAGCTCTTTATATTTTTTTTCTAATTTGAGTTTTTTAATTTCTCGTATAGCTTTTCTTTTCTTGCTAGCAAGTGAGGAGTTGTATGCTCTTTCACCTTTATTAATAAAATGCTCCTTAATTAAAGATTTTTTATTTACTTAATAATAGTAACAAAAATAAATAAAATCTCTACAATATTCATTACATGTTTAAAGAAGAAAAAACTAATTTAAAGACCTATCTGGTATTTATTGATGTTCATTCTCTTAAAGACAAGCAATTAATTGATGATGCTGAGAGAGAATTTTACGACTTAGTTCTGTCATCTGGAGCAAGAATAGTTGGAAAGAGTTCGCACAAACAAAGCAAGCCTTCTATTGGGCATTTTATCAACAAGGGAAAGTTAGAAGAAATCTGCGATTCTATAAAAGGTTCAGGAATCGATCTTGTTATTGTAAATCATAAGCTTTCAGCCTCCCAGGCAAGAAACCTAGAACTTAAACTTAAAGTTAGGGTGATTGATAAGACAGAATTAATTCTAGATATTTTTGCATCCAGGGCCACTACACATATTGGTAAGCTTCAGGTAGAACTTGCGCAATTAAATCATTTATCTACTCGTTTAATAAGAGGTTGGACTCACTTAGAAAGGCAAAAGGGTGGTATTGGGCTAAGGGGTCCAGGTGAGACCCAATTAGAGACAGATAGAAGACTAATAGGCCACAGGATCCGAACGCTTAAAAATCGACTATCAAAAGCTCATAAACAAAAGCAGTTAAATAGTTATGCAAGAAAGAAAAGTAGAAATAGGCTTGTTGCCTTGGTTGGTTATACAAATGCAGGAAAGACAACTTTATTTAATAGGTTAACCAATAGCTCTCAATTTGCAGCAGATAAGCTTTTTGCAACATTAGATTCTGTAACTAGGAGAAATATAGACCCCGAACTAGGTCCAATACTTTTTTCAGATACAGTTGGATTCATATCTGATCTACCAACAGAGTTAATTGAGTCATTTAAAGCAACTCTTGATGAGCTTCAGTCAGCAGATTTATTATTGCATGTAACAGACTGTTCAGACCAAGATCATGATCAAAAGATAGATGAGGTAGATGCTATTTTAAATAGTTTAGGCCTAGAAGATATCCCGCACATCATGATTAATAATAAATGTGATCTTGTTGGCTTGAGAGATCCAGAGGAAAGAAAATCTAATGATGAGGTTTGGATATCTGCTGAAAAAAATCTTGGCATTGATCATTTAAGAGAAAGAATTAATAGAGAGCTGTTTAATGGAGTTTATAAAGGGTGGGTTTCTATCGAATCATCAATGGGCAAACTAAGAGCAGAATTATATGCAATGGGCTGCATAATTAAAGAAGAGAGTGCACGCTCAGGAGCTATTTATTTAAACATAGATATTGGTAGAGATGAGCTTGACAGACTTCTACAAAACAAGGGATTTAACATTTGCTCTGATGAGGATATACTTTTAGTAAATGAGGGATAAATTATGAGTAAATTAAACAGCGCATTAGATTCTCTAGCAAAACCATTCTCAGGAGTGGCTCCATGGCTGTTAAGGTTATCGCTAGGAATTTCTTTTTTCCTTCATGGTTATCAAAAATTTCCATTACCACCACAAAAAATGGTTGTTTGGTTTGAGAGTGAAGGAATTATTTGGCCAGAACTAGTAACAAGCCTGGTTGCGCTCGGAGAAGTTATTGCTGGAGTTGGAATTATCCTTGGAGGCTTATTATTCAATCAACTAGGGAACCTCATCACAAGACTATCCGGTGGGGCAGTAGTGGTTATAATGGTAGGGGCTTTTGTAATTGCTCATCCAGACTGGTTTATTACCAAAGACCTTTTTATGAGTGAGCAAATTTTCTTATTTGTTCTAGGCCTTTATTTTGCCATCAAAGGCAATAACTAAACACAAAGAACTTTTAAAATAATACTATTTTAGAAATAGTATAATTACTCCTTGCAATAGTAAATGAGAATCATTATCATTTGCATTTACATGAACTTGCCATTATGAAAATATTAAAAAATCAAATCAAATTGATACTAGGATTTCTTATTCTATTATCTGCTGTATCAATTACGTTTGAAGTTTTTGCTGATACTCAAGAGATTGAAACAGTAACAATTATTGGGACAAAAGCTGATGTTAAAGAGCTTCCTGGATCAGGTGCAATAGTTTCAAACGAAGATTTATTGAAAGCCATGGATACAGATATTCATAAAATATTGTCAGCAGTTCCCGGAGTATATTTTAGAGCTGAAGATGGTTACGGCCTAAGACCAAATATATCTATAAGAGGAACATCCATTGATAGGTCAGCCAAAATTACTTTAATGGAAGATGGAATACTTATTGCGCCAGCTCCGTACACATCGTCTTCAGCATATTATTTTCCAACAACTGGGAGAATTAACTCTGTAGAAGTTTTAAAAGGCCCATCATCTATCAGCCAAGGACCAAGTACAATTGGCGGCGCAATAAATATGATTAGCACACCAATCCCTGAGATAAACTCAGGAAAATTCACCCAAGAGTTTGGACAAAATGGAATGCTAAGAACTCATGCTTACTATGGAGGAGTGTCAGGAGACCTAGGCGGTCTTGTAGAAATTCATGAGCATAAAAGCTATGGATTCGATAGCATTGCAAATGTTGGTGGCGATACAGGCTTCAATAAATCAGACATATTAATAAAAACAAGGTATGAATCCGGAGCTCATTCATTAACATTCAAAATGCTGGAGTTAGATGAGGTTTCTGATCAATCTTATGTAGGTTTATCTGGAGTTAGTTTTAATAAAGATCCTAGAGTTAGATACGGAATGACTCAATATGATGAGATGAATAATGATGGAGATCAAAAATCACTTACTTATATGGGTGATTTTGAAAACTTTAGAGTTATAGCTTCTTCTTGGAGTAATGACTACCACAGAGACTGGTTTAAAGTGGATAAAGCTAATAATAATAACGATCACGGTGTTGGCAGTGATATTAATAGCGTTATTTCCGAAGCTAACTCAGGAAATGCTAATGCACAAGCTATTCTTGACGGAAAGCTTGCGGTTCAGGTTAAGTTAAAACACAACAATAGATTTTATACAAACAAGGGGCATCAATTTAAAATCATAAAAGATATCAAAAATCATAGTCTTACATTCGGATATAGGGATATGGAAGATTCTGAAAGCAGATACCAAAACTATGAGTGCTTTGATCAGGGTGCTAACGGATCTAATTCTGCATTATATGGATGTTCTACTGGTTATACTGGAAGCAATAATAGACTAAGAGCTTCTAAAGCAAGCTCTTATTACACTGAAGACAAAATAACTTTAGGTAGTTTAGTGTTAACTATAGGCTATAGATCAGAGAAATATGATCAGGTTGAAAAGAGATGGGATGATGGAACTCCAACAAGAGCAGTTCCTGCTTCTGGATACCCAAAAACTAAAATTGGCAACCACAGCACAACTGGTTTTGGTGCAACATATGATGTGAATGAAAATTTACAACTAGTTTTAGGTTTTCATGAGGGGATGACAGCAATGTTCGGTACTGATCCTGAAAAGGCAGACAATATGGAACTTGGCTTCAGATACTCTGATGGAAGTACAAGATTTGAAACATTTTACTTTAAAAGTGACTATAAGAATTTAAGGGCTGCTTGTAAAAATTCACAAGGCGGTGATTGTGATGATGGCGATATTTTTGACGGAGGGGCGGTTGATGTTTCTGGTTTAGAGTTATCTGCTTCACATATCTTTAAGGGCAGCGATGGAACAATATATCCAGTTGCTCTTACATACACTTCGACAGATGCAACATTTGGAAATAGTTTTGATGATGATGGTGATTATTGGGGTGTTGTTGCTGCTGGAGATGATGTTCCATATGTGCCTAGCTCATCGTTAGCATTAGTAGTTGGATTTGTTAAATCCAATGGCTTAAGCGGTAATGTTAGATTGGTTGATAATGGAAGTTCATGCTCAACTGCAGCCTGTGGAATCAATCAAAATATCGAAGCACATTCCTTCATGGATCTAAATCTTAGAAAACCATTAAATGATAAAACTGATATATATCTTATAATGGAAAATATTCTAGACCATGAAGATATAGTGGCTAGAGCCCCCAAGGATGGGGCTAGATCACAAAAACCAAGAACATTAAAGATAGGTTTTACATATAAATTATAGTCTCGAGGGACATGAGTTTGTAGCATAAGATTATTCTTATCAAACATAACGAAGGGTGGTGTAGCCACCCTTTTTTATTTATAGATATTTATGTAGAAATATTTTATTTTTAAAGTACAATTATGAGTTCAAAATGGGGCTATAGCTCAGCTGGGAGAGCACCTGCTTTGCAAGCAGGGGGTCCGCGGTTCGATCCCGCGTAGCTCCACCATTCCTTTCTTAATTAAATACTACAGTTTTATTCTTATTAATAATAATTCTCTTTTCTGCATGCCATCTTACCGCTCTAGACAAAACACTGGATTCAATATCATTACCTTTTCTTGT